>WNGQ01000005.1_pt1 | contig 219249 bp, 185 predicted proteins | sample 5407661 | NCBI WGS metagenome assembly WNGQ01 (sample SAMN13153382, study PRJNA577476) | soil metagenome | isolation source: 60 cm soil or saprolite under Garry oak tree replicate 2 | place: USA:California | collected 2016-06-15 | reverse complement strand
GGCAAGAGCGAAGAGAGGCTTGCGGTCACGCAAACTCCTTAACTCGGAACCTGGGTCTCCCGGGAACAAATAAGTCAAGGAGAACAAAACAATGACGAAGACTACTACAACGACGAACCGATACAGAATCCCAGCCGACCGAATCCAGAACCTTGAGATCGACCGCAACGGCAGAATAGCGCCGCGGCAGCACGATCTAGAGCCCATCGAGAATACGCTGCTCAGCGTGCTCTATCCTGGAATCAAGGTTGCCAGCGTCAACGTTCCGACCGAGCCCCTCGATGACTTTGAGGAATCGCAGGTCGAGAGCACCATGGCAAAGCTCATCTGGGACGACGTTCATTACAAATTGGTAGGTGCGAGCGGCTCCGCGAAGAAAGGCAAATTCTACTTCGTGGACCAGGAGCACAGCCGTTACGTCGCCGAGCGGTTTCAGCGCTGGCCGCAGGCGGCGATCGTCTACTTCGGGATCCTCGTCTCGTCCTGCAAGGCGATGATGGAGGTGGCAGACGCTCGTGTGCTTGTCGTACCGGACCACCAGCTCGGAACCAACGATTGCAGCGGGTGGTGGAGCCGAGCGATCTTCCAGAGGTTTCAACAAAAACACGACGACGAACTCCTGTCGGCCCAGATAGAACGGCTTCGTCGCGAGCGGCACGGAGAGACTCGCGATGAAGACCTGGACGAGCAGGAAAAATTAATTCTGCTACAGATTGCGAAACAGGAGATTGCCCGGAAACTGTTTCCGAGCGATCGTTTCTACCAGTTCCGCATGGCCTTCGCCAATACCCAGGCTAAAGGCGCATTCAAAATCATGGAGGATGATGTTGCCGAAGCGCTGGAAGCGGATTTTATCCTGCCTGAAAGCGCGATCAAACCAGGGCTGAAGATACCGGCGGTAGAGGATCCGATTCTCGGGCCAAGCAGAAGATTTCGCGGTGACGTAGCAGTCGGAATCCGCGAAGTCTCCCGCCAGCTCGAGTTTGAGTCCAGTTACACGTTGGTCGAACATGCTCCTGAGGACTCAATTCAGCTAGAAATTTTACCACAGGCCATGAAGCAAGTGGCCAAGCTGAGCGAGGCGGTAGGCAAGGGTCGCTACGAAGAACTGCTCGAGATCATGGGCCGGCATCCGGACAAGACTTCGGATGCTTTGGAGCTGGACCCGAACGAAGAATTTCGGGTCGTCGAGGGACTGCTCCTGGCCGATGCGAGCGGCGAAATTGTCCGTCATCCTTACGTCAATAATCAACTGAACAAACTGCTTGCGCGCTGGGCGTTCAAGACAGCGACGGGAGGAGGCTTTCGTCTACCGGCGTTCGCGCTGATGCACGATGGTTACCTCTTCCTTAAAGATGGCAAGGTGTTCTGCGGCTCCGACTGGATTGCTGAACACAAGGCCATCGCGAATCTGCCCGCCACCCACGGCCTGTGTGTTCGCTACCCGATACGAATGGTCGACGATCTCCTCCCTTTCACAAATCTGTCGGAAGAGGAGATTGTCGCGCAACTTAATCATGACCTTTGCCGTCAAGCCTGCATGTTGACCACGACCGAAGTCCGCGAACTGGTTGCCAAGCAGCTTCGTCTGGAAGGTACTTACGTCCTTCATTCGGAGACGGCAAAGAAAAACGGCGGCGACTATGACTTCGACTGGATTTGCGTGGTCGAAGAGGACCGGTTTCCGCGCTTCGTGAAAGACCGGTTCTCAAGGGGTGTCGGGCAGCAACAGGGAAAGAACAAACGCGACAAAGCCCGTGATCCCTGGTTCAACCTGGAGCACGTGGCCATGAAGGCCCGGGGAAATCATATCGGTTCGATTACCGACCTGATGACCCAGTGCCGCGCGGCAGGGCGGGAAGACCTCGCCTTGCAGCTGGCCACACAACTCCAGAACGCGCTCGACAGCCTCAAGTGGCAGGTCGAGCCGGACTTGAAGTTGGTTGCCGAAATACGCCAGCAGGTCCCTCAGGCGGCTTGGCTTCGTTACAAAAATGAACGCCGGGTCTCTGACCTCCCGCTGCATCTTGAAACCGAGAAGACCGACCGCATCGGCCATCTCTACAACCATGTCCGCAAGCAGATCGAAGACTTGCTTATCAACAAAGCCCCGATTGAGGCATTCAAGGCGCTCGTGGTGGGCGAACAAGTCACCCGCGAGATGCTCGAAGACTGCCGTTTCGTCAAACGGGCCTATGCCGCCAAGGTTGGCGAAATCGCCGAACGGCGCGAACTACTCAAGAAGCAACTAGAGAAGGCCAAAGCCGAGTGGGACCAGGTACGGCAGAGCCCCGACAAGGAACTGCGGAGACAGAAAGTGTTCGCAAAAACCCAGGCCTACGCTGCTTGTCACTACGATGAGGAGCGGGGCAAACATGAGACGAAGGCGATTTTGGCCTTTATCCGCATCTGGGCGCAGAACAAGGTTGGGAACCGCATGGGCTGGCTACAGGCGTTGAACCGTGTTGTTTGTCACGGCCAGCGTTCAAGCGGCTCAATTCTCTTCCTGGCATTTCCGCAGGAAATGATCGTGAAGCTGGCGGAGCGAACCGGAGGCAGGTTTGTCCGGGTCCAAATCCCAAAGTTTTACGAGGGATTCGTCCGTACCGATTCGTCCGGCCGAACTTTTCTGGTTGATCCGTTCAAAGATGGGGGACAGAAGCACACCTTCCTGTTCAAGTTGAAAGACGGGAAGATCCTCCTCGACGACACACCCGAGCCGACCGAAAACACATCACCCGAACATCACGTCTCAGCTGACGCTGAAACAGAATCGGAGACCACGGCGCAAGCCGCGCTCGCCGATGATGCCGTGGAGTTTCCACCTGTCCATCCTGATGGAGAAGCGGACGATGTGCCCTGGGTTATGTGAGGGAACCAACCGCTTTGAGCGGAATCCGCAAGGATTCCGCTCAGAGCCTACAAAGGACCTATGAAACGACTCTTTCCTTTCATCCTTATATATAGCCTTTGCACGGGTCCGGCCTTCCCTCAGCAAGCCGACACGCCTGCTACGAACGTTGTCCATGTGACCACCGCTCTGAACCATTTGACGGTCCTCGAATTTCACGAGCCTGTCGCCATGGCAGCGGCGGGCAGTGCTGACTTTCAGATCGAGCGCCAAGAGAGCAAGGTTTTCGTAAAGCCGATGAAGGCCGGGGCCTCGACGGACCTTTTTGTCTGGACGGCTTCGAAGCGATTTGCGTACGAACTTGAAACGACCGAGGAGTTAAAGAACATGAATTTTGCCATTGATAATTTGATCCCGGCGGCCTCCCCTGTCAGTACTCATGTAGACGAGTTCACGGACATAACCCTGGCACGCGCCTTTCTTGGAACGGAGCAGATTAATAGCTCCCGTGTGCGTGCGGCAAAGAACCAGGTGGAGATTCGTTTCGCCCAGGTCTTTCGGACCAGGAGCAGCATCTATATCCATTACACCATCGAGAACAACAAAAAGGGCCCGTACCACCTCGCGGTCCCAAGCGCATACCAGTTGCGAGCGGACCATCCGTCCGTTTACTTACCCAGCCTGGCGTGTACTCAGTTGGACAACCAGGAACTGTTCAAACTCGGCAACGCGCAGGAGCTTGTGCTTCCCGTCGCCCGCGCTGAATTCGGCGTGCAGGACCTTGGGCCAGGAGAAGCAACCCATGGAGTCATTGCCATTCGGCAAGACCTGACCTCACCGGCAATCGTGCAACTGGTGTTTGACGGCGGCGTGAAGGCCACGCTTGTACTGTGACGGACGGCAGACATATCGGACGAATGCGCGAACGTCTCCGGCAGTTCTATGCACAAGACGTTGAGGAGAGTCTCTTCGCCAGTCTGCTACGGCGGGTTGAAGACCCGCTTAAGCCGCGAACTGAGAATGGGGGCTTTCGCGTCAATCCCATCCTGCTTTTGCTTGCGGCAGTCGTTACGCTCGCGGTTGGCACATTTCTGTCTTTCAGTTTCGGTGTTGTATGACTTCAGACAACGAATATCGCCTGGGCCGCAGCGCCTATCACCGGGACCAGGAAGAGAACCCTGTCATTATTCTGGCCATCGTTGCCGTCGTCATACTGGCCGCGGCTTGCTACGTCCTGGTGCATCGGTTTCACCTGCACCCCGCGCAGTTGGTCGAGGGCTCCCTGTACCTGCTCTACGGTTTGATCGCCGCCATCTCGTTCGCGTGGTATGCGCTCACCTTGCCCAAGCGCCGGGAACTCAATTGGCCCCATCCTCCTTTATTTATCAGTCAGGCCAAAGACCGCAAGGCCGTTCAGGCCGCGTATGAAGAGAACGCGATCGTCTTAGGTTATGACGTTCACGGAAGGCCCTGGCTCTGGCCCGATGCGACGCGGGTGATGCAGTCGGTTGTGTTCGGCGCCACTGGTTCGGGCAAGACCACGCTCCTCAAGAACATCATCACGCAGGACCTTTTCCGGTCCGTTGGTCCCCCGGAAGACCGGCACCGAATTCCCATGCTGATTTTTGACGGCAAGGGCGACCAGGAGTTTCTTTCCGATCTTCTTCCCGCCATTCAGACCGCCGGCAGGATGCACCAGTTGAGAGTGCTTAGTCCTTCCCAGCCCGACATCTCGGTACGCTATAACCCCTTCTTCAGCGAGCATGGTTTGTACCAGGAACACGCGAACTTTGTCTTTGAATCGTTCGATTTGAAGGAAGACTTCTTCCACGGCCACCAAGCGACTTATTTGAGCGACTTGGTCCGCGTGCTCGCACACACAGGCAAGCGGTTCAACGTCCACGACGTGCTGGTGCTGGCCCTTGACCAGCAGGTGTTGCGAGAGCAAATCGCTATCGCCCGATCCTGTCTTCAAGCACAAGAGGGCGCGAGCAACCAGCGCCGTTTGAACTTTGAAATGTCCGTCAGGAATTTGCAGCAGTCTTTTGAAGACCGTGACCGCGTGCCCAAGATCCAGGGATTGCTCAACGAGTTAATGACTTTTCTCGAAGACGACCTCTCGGTCATTACCGGCGCATACGACGAGATTCTTTCCCTCGACGAGGTAATCGACCAAGAGTTGATTCTCTTCGTGTCGCTGAACACCAACAAGAACGCAAAGGCGGTCACGGCGCTTGGCCGAATGTTGCTTCAGAACATGCAATTGATGATCGGGAAGCGGTACGAAAACGAGCGAGAACGCCGTCGCGAAAACCGGCCGATGGTCAGCGTCATTCTCGACGAGTTTGCCCCGTTTGCGTATTCGAACTTCGCGCAGATTCTGCAAACGGCCCGCGGTACTAACACCGCGTTCCTGTTCGCCCTGCAGGCGCTGCCGCAGCTCTTGACCGTGGGCCGCGGCTTCAAAGACGACGTTTCCTCGGCCCCCAACACCAACATGCTCCTGCGCACCAAAGACGAGGAAACCGCGCAGTATTTTCTCAAGGCATCGGCGCGCGTGCGGCAGAAGCGCCGCACTTTGACCGTTCAGCGCAAAGGAGTATTTGAAGACCGGTACGAGCCTATCGGCTTTGGCAGTGAAACCGACATTAAAGATACTCGCGCCGAGGATGAGCACATCAAGAACTTGCCGGTTGGCCAGATGGAAATCCTGATGACCGACAACCGCCAAGGGACGTTGCATTCCCATCTGCATGTGCGCGTGCCCCGACAGTACAAGTTCCCCTCGCTTGAGCCGAGGATTTACCCCAGGCTCCACGCCGTTTCGAGCGTCGACGGCGCCAACCTGCGTTTTAAAGACCCCACACTTGCCCGGCGCAACGGACGTCTGGCCACACGCTTAAGAGGCTAAGCATGTGCGTGAACCGTACATCCCGGATTGCCGTCGCGGGCCTTTTCGTAGCTATGATGTTGCCCCGGTTGAGCGCCCAGGCCAACAGTTCGAGTTACGATCCCATGGCTCAACAGCACCGTTCCCAGCAAAAGGATGGCTTCGTCGACTCCACCCTGAAGCGCATCAATCCTTGTAACACCGACTACGGGCAACATCTTGACGAGGGCCGCAGGATGGTGTTCCAAGAGTCGATTGAGAGCGCCTACTTTTGGTCAAACATCGTGTCCCTCGGTCTGCTTGGGTGCTTGTTCATCATCATTCTTTATCAGCACAGAGTCGGGCGACGAAGGGAATGGAGCGCGTCGGAAATGCTGGCGCAATACGAGTACGCGCTGTCACTCGCAAACGCGCAGGTAGATGAGGGCACAAAGAGAAACTGCGGGCTGATGGAAGCTTTGACTCTGTTGAGAGAGTCGGCGCTCCGTTCACCCGCGCTTGCTGTCGAGGTGTCAGATCGTCCCCGAGTACCTGCGCCCCGAAGCCAAACAGCCAGCACACCCGCTTTGCCAGCACCGCCAACAAAGGACAAGCCGGTTAAGGCAACACCTGCGGCCATGGTCAGCGCGGCGCCAACGACGCAACCTGCCGGTCAGATCGGACTCTTCAATCCAGAAGTCGAGCTTGTGATGAAGGTCAATTCGCTCGAGCAGCAGCTTGGCCGCTCGCGGGACGACGTCAAGCTGCTGCGACGCCAGGTAAACGATGCCGCCCAGCGGGTGCAGGCAGAGGAACAAAAGAACCGCACCCTGAAGGGCGAGTAGACGCGCAGCCAGAGAACAAATAAGGAGTTTAAGGACGATGTCGCAAGAGGAAAAGAAGGGCAAACCGAGCAGCGCAAGAGGGCCGCTGGACAAGTTCGGGCCGGGCGGCGAACTGGCGCCAGTCGAAGACCGCAACGAGTACGAGAAGAGAATTTGTTCTCTGCCTCCGGACCAACGGGAACTGGCCCAGGAGAGCACGAGATTGGCCGATCTTTGCCACTACTTCTCCGAGCAGAAGATAGATGTTCCGCCTCCGGTTCTGGACCAAGTTGGCCGGCTCTCGCAGCTGGCAATGTCCGACCGTATTCGCGCTTTGAAGAGCATCAATCGCGAACTGATGGAGTACCTCAATGATGCTGATAAAGGTCCTGGGATTCGGCAGTAACTGGTGGGCGCGGTTCGGCCGCGATCCCCAGGATCGCTACCGCTACACCAGACACGCCGCCTACTTTAATTCCGCAGGCGTGCGCTGCGGCTCGAAGATCCGGCGGCACTGGATTATCCCCGGTCTAATCCGCTTTAACGGAGTTGGAGATTTTAATCCTCAGTTTCCGAACCGAGCAGTGGGCAAGACCTTCGAATGCACAGACCTCAACTTTGCGCTCGGTGGAAATCGCGTGCTGTTTACGAGGAGAGTCGCGCAGCCGGGCCCGCCGGACTGCTTCCTGTTGGTTGTGTCGAGCGACAGGTTCGGCGGCTTCGACTTTGAGGACGCTGTCTGGAAATCCGAATCGGTGACGCCAATTGCCGTGAGCCATTTGCGTGACAAGCAGGAAGCGATGCTGCTGATGAAGGCCGGCGATTGGGTGCGCAGCGCGCTCGGTGTCTGGCAACTCAAAGTGTCCGACCGGTTGCCGCATGGAGCGGCGCTCACGCTTCTCGAGGACGGCATCCCGGGGTCAATGGATATGGCTTATGCGATACACGAAAGATAGCTTGGTCATCAATCCCGAACGCGACATTCCTTTACTGCGGCAGGCGAGGAATTCGCGTTTCGTGAGCCATCAGCAGTTGTTCGACTTCATGAGGTTCGGCCGGTTCGACCATTGCCGAAGCAGCTTTAACTGGCGCGCACGCCGGCTCGTCCGCTCCGGCCATCTCTCAATCTGCGAGGGCGTGTTTGGGGCAGGATCGGCCGTCTATCGGATCACAAGAGATGGACTGGCCATGCTTGAACATCATGGCCAGTTCACGACGGTCCTTCATTCGAGTACCGAGCACCTTCCGCACCCTTCCCAGGTCTTTCATGCGCTCCAGTTGAATGCAATTCAGCTGGCCCTGGCGGACAAGAACCTGCTTGCCCGATGGCAATCGGAGGTCGAAATCGCGTCCCTGAACACCATCTCGCGCACACCCTATCAGAAGGACTACGACGCCGTTGTCGAAGTGTGGATCGGTGAGCAAAAAGCGCGCTTTGCCTTGGAGTACGAGCGCAGCTTAAAGAGCGCCAAGCAGTATGAGCGCGTGCGGAGAGCACTCGAGTCCGAGCGACAAATCGGATGCGTCCTGTATCTGACGTCAGGCGTCGAGATCCTGGTGCACCTGATGCACGAGTTCGAATCCGTCAACCTGAACCTGGCATTTGCCAATGCCATGGACTTCGCGAACCTGCTCCTTGAGACCAGAGTCATCACGGGCAGCAACACAACCGGAATCAGATTCAGGGACATGCTGCAATGACGATTACCTCCGCAATGGTCCTCCTTTGCTTGTTCATTGGCTCATCTTTGCGGCTTCATTCCCACGTGTATGCCACGCATATTCCGCTTTTGGAGGTCTCGTAACATGCCGCCGCTCAGCGACTTACGTTCTGACTACCCTCTGAATTTCATCTTATTCAGATGCTCTGATATGGATGTTTCGACGTGTCCGTTGCGGGTGTTGCCGGCCAGTCCCGCTAGCTTCGAGTCATCGATCAGTGACGAAATAGGGTTCGTAGCGTGGGTTCTTGGGCCTGCTGTACGTCCATGTTCGGATGACGTCCGGATCAACAGTAAAACTCCGCTTCGCCGCCTTCATGAAGCTGCTGCGCACCCGATCCCGCTGAACTGGTCGCCCGATGGCAATCCATCAACGCGTTATTCAACACTCTGGTTCGCGCAAGCAATCCCGCCACTTGCGCGGATATGGAATCGCTTAGCCGGACAATTGACGACCCTAGCCGAACCCCATTGCACGAGTTCGCGCGCGAACCGCGGTGCTGATTTCGACGAGGCGACACCATCTTTGCAGCTGGACAGATCCCCTGATTGTCGAGTTGTTGATGTCGCTCTGCTGTCAGCTTCACTGTGTCATTCGCACGAGCACTTAGCCCAATCGGCCAGCTGTCTGCATGCGCGTCCATCTCGCAAATGTGAGGTCCCCTTAGGTGAGTTTGCGGCCTCCTGGCGTGAGGGCCAAGCACCGGCGTGTGACGTTCTTAATGCCGAGGTTCTGCAATTTCCGCAGTCTCATTGTTGTCCGACGGTCGCACAGGTGAACTTGTGTGCGCTGTTCGGAGCGCCGATCTGGGAATGTAGAGAACCGATCGATTCCTCTTCAGTGCGTCACGATGTGAACAGAAACCGTGCGAAGTCGGACGAGTACAAATCGGCAGACGCGGGGCACCACCCTGGGCAATTTGTATGCCGGGCAGAACGAAAATCAATTCATAAGGAGCACATCATGATCTACAGCAGAGGACCAGTAACCTTCCACCCGTTGTTCACCGCCGAGGACATCGGACTGCGCAAAGAGGCCGGTGTCGAACACGCAATCAAGGTATTCCTGCACATTGGCGAGGCAGTCGCGCCGCGCTGGCTGCAAATGCCGAGAGGCGTCTTGCTGTTGCAAGCAGTCCCGGACAATCCACAATCTGGCGCGATCTATCTGTACGACCGTGAACGGCAAATCTTCTACCTTGTGGTGTTCGAGCGCGGGTGTGACGACAGCCTGACTGCGGCGGAATTTGAGCAACTGGTGACCGAATACGACTTGGTCTTCTGGGCCGCCAATCCCGACGTTTTGCGCGACGCCGTTAGCCCGGCGATCGCCTGACCGGATGAGGTGGGTCCATGCATACGACGAGCCAGACAACTCTCAAAGCCGCAGCGCGATATTTCAAGCTGTTTGTGAACCGCTTGGCCTACACCGTGCAGTCTGCACGGCCAAACGAGAAAGGCAAGCACTACTATTACCGGCCGAAGGACAACCGTCGGCTGTCGCTTGAAACCATTCGAGAGCACCTCAACGGTCAGCTGACTCTGGGGCTTTACGCGCTTAACCCGAAGACGCAGCGCTCGAAGTGGGTCGCCATCGACGCCGACTACGAGAACGCACTCGACGATCTGCTCAAGCTGCAATGGGAACTGCGCCAGGATGGGGTAGACGCCGCGCTTGAGAAATCACGCCGCGGCGGTCATCTCTGGATCTTTGCCGCGAAGCCGTTGCTGGCACGGCATTGCCGGATCTACATCTACAACCTCGCCCGCCGGTTGCGTGTCCCGGTGAAAGGAGGTGCCGGACTGGCCGAGGGAATCGAAGTATTCCCGCGCCAGGACGAGTTGGGGCCCGACGAATTTGGGAACGGGATTAGGGGTCCGCTTGGCATCCATCGCGCGGTCGGGAGGCGGTATTGGTTTTACGGGGCCGACTACAAAATTGATGCGCAGTTAGATTACCTGGAACGGCTTCGGAAGATCACGGAAGGGGAGATGACGGCCTTCGTTGATGGCCTGGAGATGCCGGAGGAATTCCGACCGCGACCGACGGTGGTGTTGCCGCCGTACGATCCGACGCGGCGGGAATTCCGGATCCTCGACTACGTTCGCTCCGCGCGTAGGCGTTCGGGAGATTATCGGGCGCGTTGCCCATCCTGTGCGGAGCAGGGGCGCGATAGGAGCGGCGACGATCTCGCAATTTCGGTTGCGGATCCCCGCAAGTACAGGTGCTGGGCTGGCTGCACCAAGGAGATGATCCGCGCCGCACTAGGACAACCAATTCGAGTCAGAAAGGCCGGCTGAACATGAAGAATGTGGCGACAACTCAGAACCACCGAGTCGAGCAGCGAGAGCTTTTGGTTCGGCAGGGTTTGCGCCTCCCGGCGGTCACCCTCAAGCATCTCCGTGGGGCCGGCATTTACTGTCAGCCAACCATCTCGATTGAGCATCAGCACCTGGCAAAGCGGTATGTCCTTCGCGGTGTCGAATCCGGCGGTGCGGTGGCGGAACTGGGGGTTTATTCGAGTTTCGTCGATGAACAAGGCACCGTGCTACCGTGGCTGCAGCGCGTCGACAGTATTGGCGTCAACGGAGTGCATGCAATCGTAATTGCGCCGGTGCTCGTGCGTTTGCAGATGCTGCGAATTGAACGGACATATGACCTGCTCATTACCCGGCACAGTCTCGCAAGTCCCGCAAAGCAGCAAAGGCCGCGGCTCGCGAGTTCAATCCTCTTTTACGGACGAAGAGGGAGCCTCGAGATGGAGCTTTGGGGCAAAGATGCAGCCTTCCGAGGCGCAGTGTGCCCTGTGTTCTACAGCCGCAGTGGAGAAACCATCGATGTGCCGGAGCAGTTTCAAACCGCGGTCGCAAAGTTAACATCCGCGGTTGCCTGTTCCGGCTGCCGGCATTGTCATCTTCTGGAACCGAATCCCGCCACCATTCCTCCTATTCGCGCTGCGGAGGCCGCACTAGATGTGGAGACTTCGACCGAGGCTAGAGGTCACGAGCGTGTCAACATTGACGCTCTCGATGTGTTCGAATGAAAGAACCGCTTGAAGCGCGTGATTTGACGGAGATCGACGAGGTTCTCGCGGACCCGGCGGCTTCCTATTGGCTTCAGGCTGCCCTTCGTTCCGCGCTGTCTCGCGATTCCAGTTGATGCCGCCCATGATTCTGAGATCCTGGCCCGGCTGCTCGACACGAGATGCCGTGCTATTCTCAGCAGCGATCACGGTGGCGCCCGATAATCTCCATCACTTGTAGCCACCCCGCGCGTATCATTGTTCCCGGCCTACTTTTTCTTGTCCCCCGTCGTCAAGGGCCGTGCCAGCATTGGGCGCGGCCCTTCCCGTATAGATTTGTGCCTTATAATTTCCCGTCCGCAAGCCGGACGGCAGCAAAATTGCGTAGATGAATTTGGAGCCAACCATGACTGCTCACAAGCCGCCAACCCGCAAGGCACACACCCGGGTGGTTCCCCGCGTGGCCGGAAGACAGGCAGCGAAGATCCTCAAGGAATGCGATAGCCTCTTGCTTCAATCCGGCGACCTGCTCACACACCTTCCTCGCTTGGGATTTGCCGCACTGTTGGCCACAATTACGGACGATATTTTGCGGCTTGCGCTGCAACCGGATTCCTGGGGCGAACGCACACGGGCCCGTCTGATGTCCGACATTGCGCCGGCTTTACAGGGCGATGTCTCCAGCCAACACCCGGTCAATATCGATGACATCGCGCACTGCGCGAATATCGTCATGCCCTGTCTGCTGCTGGAACTCGGGCGGCGCCAGCAACATATTGAAATAGACTTTCCACTCGACCCGACTGACTCCTCTGCGCGATTCAGATTCAGGGCGGGTAAGTCCTTTCCGGTCCATGCAATCAATAATGGGCAGTTGGTGCACCTGGCCACGAGCGTAGGTGAAGCACTCGTCGGCCTGTGCTACTTCGGCGACGAAAAGAACCGAGCGTCTGTCGAAGCCGCGCTGACCGGCGAACGCGCAGCTTAACACCAGGGTTCCCCTTGTTTTTTCGTAGCACGTCTTAATTCCCCTCCCAGAAATAAATACGCCGGAAGTGCGTTCAACAATACCCACCTTGATCGTGGAGGCAGCCTATGCCGAAATGTGTGAACAAAGTTATTCTCGTAGGAAATTTAGGCAAGGACCCTGAAATCAAGTACACGCCCAGTGGCGTGCCGGTCGCCAAGTTCAGCCTGGCAACCAACGAGCGCTTCAAAGACAAGAGCGGAGAATTCCAGGAGCACACGGAATGGCACAACGTCATTGCCTGGCAAAGACTTGCTGAGATCGTGGGTGAGTATCTGACTTGTGGGTCCAAAGTGTATCTGGAAGGAAAGCTCCAGACCTCAAGCTGGGAGGACCGGCAGAGCGGTGAACGCAAGTACCGAACAGAGATCGTCGCACGAGAACTCGTGCTGCTGGGGCCACGCCAGAACGAAAACGACGACCGCGCGAGTACACCTCGCCAAGCTGACGAAGACGAGCACATCAACCCGGGTCCTGGCGAGATCACGGATGTGGAGATCCCGTTCTGAAACCTGACAGTAACCGATGCCGGAAGGAGAACACTCATGAGTCCAACCAATGGCCACGCGAATGGTATGCCCAGTGGTGCCCCGAACCGCTCACCAGCCTTGGTTCCGGTTGCCGCAGTAAGTTCGCTGACTGCGCTACAGTTCTCATCCGAGCAGATCAAGGAACTGACTACTGCGCTCGAGGCGCCGTTTGATCCGAACGTTATCGAATGGCGGGTCATCAATACCAGCAAGAACGGCGGCCCGCCGCGAGGCCAAGTGATTCCTTACGCCGATCAGCGAGCCTACATCGACCGCCTCAACGCCTTGCTCAGCCCCGCAGGATGGTCGCGGAAGTATGTGGTCGGTACCAGCGCCAACTTTCAACGAGGCAAGGACCAGAAGACCGTCGCGAAGGTATTCGTCACCTGTGAGCTGACGATCTTTGGTCTCGGCTCCCATTCGGCCACAGGCGAGGAGTGGGCCGATGATGATAACGCGGCCACGAGCGCGGAGGCACAGGCCTTCAAGCGGAGTTGCTGTTGCGTCGGTCTCGGTCGCTACCTTTATTATTTCTCCGGCGAGTGGGTAGATCTCGATGATCGCAAGCGCCCGAAGCGTATACCCAAACTTCCGCAATGGGCGACTCCAGAAGGATGGAAGCAAGGCCTTCGGCCGCAACAGAACAACGGCGCGCAGCAGCCCAATCGAGTAGCTACACAAAACCATGCCAAAGGAACTCAGAGCCGAGCTGTCGGCAAGGGCGATGCCAGCGTGCTGATTCGCCAGATCGAAGCCCTCGAAGAACCCTTGGGCAAAGGCCTCTATCGCGGGTTGCTGAAATCGGTTGCACGCGTCTGGAGGCCCAGTGAAGTCGGCGACGTGACCTTGCTCGCGAACATATTGGCATGCATGCAAGGAGCACAACGAGGCCTGCAGCGACTCGATGCAGCGCTTGAAATCACTGGACCGGAAGCTCTCGATCCAATCTTCAAGTCCTTAAAAGTCACGTCGCTGGATCGGGTGGACAATCTGGAAACGCTTAAACAGATCGTGCTGGCGCTTGAGGAAGCCGCGGCCAAAGCCCGGCGCTGAATCCCTCTGGCACAACTCGATACCTGGAATCGCGCCCTAGTTGCGGTCAGGCGATTTTGGGAAGTGCGCATTGGGCGCAAGGAATATCCGCGAGGACGGGTAATCGAACGTGACCGTGAACCGCTGCAGAACGTCATTGCCAATCAGCCTGCTGGTGGCGTCGGTTGCCCCGCAGCAACTCACAATTGGGGCCGCGATGCTATACCTGCCCAGACGGAACGATGTGGCCCGGGCGGTTGCGCCTTGAATGGGTGTCCCAATGCCTACGCCACTTGTACTCGCAACGCGCGACTGAAGATCCATGACGATGGGATGGTCCACCGCATCGCTGGAGCCGCTATCAATCAAAAAACTGTCCTGTACGGTGACCGGTCCGGGCAGCACCAGCTCGCCCTTCACAAATGGCCATTTGTTCCGCAGCTCGATCGGCAACTCTTGCTCGGAGCCGTTTGAGTGAAATGCCTCCGGCTGCACGACCGTCAAATTTCGTGATTCGAAGTCCACGGTCACGACAAACCGGCTGAGGAATTCGTAGCCGAGAATCCCATCCACTTTCACGCCGAGGCTGGTCCGAAGAGGCTCCAGATCAGCCGTCGAAAATTCGTAGCCCGCGCTGTCTATCCCGGGAAGGCCGATGGAGACATCATGAATGAATTTGGTCGCAATTGAACCTGCGCCCGCTCCCTGTAAAGAGCCTGCTCCCACCGGCTTTAGACCAAGAGCTGTGGCGACGGAGCTGTCGAGGAGCATCTTGGTCGAGCCAGTATCGAGAACAAATGCCAGGGGGGACGAGCCGTTAATTCGGACTGGTACGAAAATCATTCCCTTGCGCCAATCGAAAGCAAAATGGGACACCTTGCGATTCCCGGCGGAATCAGGCTTGCGGGCTGAGTCCGACACTTGCGCCTGAAACACCAGAGGGAACATCGCAAACGCCATTGCCAGCAGAGGTCTTGAGACCAGGCGACCAGCGCTGACTGCACACCATCGGGTCGGTCTTGCCGGAATGTGGCTATTCACGCCTTGCCTCCTCCTACCTTTGTTTGACGATCAATCTGTACCGTGGTGAGCCGTAACCACATTTGACCACAATGATCTATGCCCGTGAACAGACGCGATCGGGAGATTGAACGAGCCTTCGGGACGGTTTCAATCTTGCCGCTCTTACTCCTTGAGACCACTTACGTACGATCTGGCTCAGGACTGAACCGCGAAATCCCGAAACCGGTGCAGAGCCCTACGTGGTGGAGAACCGGTGGCGATAGGCGGTAGGTGTCGTGTCCAGCGTCCGGCTGAAGTGCTGCCGCAGCGTCGCCGCCGTCTGTAGCCCCACCGCTTCGGCAATCGCATCGATCCCGTCGTCGGTCTTTTCGAGCCGCATCTGCGCGGCCAGGAGACGCTGGTGGGTGAGCCATTGGTGAGGCGTGGTTCCGGTCTGCTGGCGGAACTGGCGCGCGAAAGTGCGCGGCGACATCGCCGCGTGGCGGGCCAGATCCTCCACGCTCAGAGCCTGGCCCAAATGCGATTGCGCCCATTGCAAGAGCGGCGCGAGCCCTCCGGCCGCCCGGCTGTCGATGGGGTTTTGGACATATTGCGCTTGACCGCCGTCGCGGTGCGGCGGCATGACCAGCCGGCGGGCCACGCGGTTGGCGATTTCGGCGCCATAATCGCACCGGACGATGTGCAGGCAAAGGTCTATGCCCGCGGCGCTGCCCGCCGACGTCAGAATGCTGCCTTCATCCACGTACAGAACGCCGGGGTCGACGCGAATCTTCGGAAACCGGGAGGCCAACTCTTCCGCGTAACGCCAGTGGGTGGTGGCGCGCTTGCCATCGAGCAGGCCGGTGGCCGCAAGAACGAAGGCTCCGGAACAAATGGAGACCAGACGTGCGCCGCGAGCGTGCGCCGAACGCAGTGCTTTAAGGAGAGATTCCGGAGGAGGTTCGCTGGCTCGCTTCCAGCCCGAAATAACGATGGTTCCGGCCCGTTGCAAGGTCCGCAATCCACGACGTGCCTCGACATGAACGCCGCCGGTCGTGCGGAGCGGGCCGCGCTGGTGCGAGCAGGACTCAAACTTGTACCAATCGACCTCCAGCTCCGGCCTCGGCATGCCGAAAATCTCCACCACGATCCCGAACTCGAAGATGCTGAGGCCGTCGTAAAGCAGAGTAGCGACGCGGCGATGGTCGCAGGAGCGCATGGCAGGATTTTAGCGCATATTGGCATTCCTGCCTATCGACAAAATTTTTTAATCGGGCGACAGTGGTTTATGAACATACACAATGAGATCACCGCCGATCCTCAAACTGCCCTCGATCACTTTGAGAAGCTCCTGTCTCTCGAAACCGACTGCTGGGACGTTCACGCGGCGTTGGCTTCGGGCGCGCCCGGGTTTGTGCTGCTGGATGTTCGCAGCCCGCAAGCTTTCGAGGATGGGCATGTCCCGGGCTCGCGCCATCTCCCGCACGGCCGAATCAATGAACGCAATCTCGCCGCCTTTCCCCCGGATACGCTATTCGTTGTCTATTGCAGCGGGCCGCATTGCAACGGAGCCGACCGCGCTGCGGTTCGTCTGGCGCGCATGGGCCGGAAAGTGAAGAAAATGATCGGCGGCGCGGAAGGCTGGAGAGTTGAAGGCTTCGCCCTGGAAAAAGGAGCGGAGGCTTCATGCGATTCCATTCCAAGCGTTAGCGGCCTTGTCTCACCGATTCAAGGTCACCCTTAGCGCCTGTTTCCCGCTCGCCAAACGAAAGGTCTATAGATTCGGAGAAGTGGCAAAGGAAGGGGTTGATTATGACGCCGGAGCAACCGGGACTGGAGGTGTCGGCCCCATGGACCTACCGCGAAAAGCTGTTCAACCTGTTGGCTGGCCGGGATCCGATTGAGGTGTTAGGACAGACGGCATCCACCCTGGCCGATATTGTGGCCAGACATCCCGCGGAAGTCCTGCGCGGGCGAGCCATTCAAGGGAAATGGACTCCGAACGAAATCATCGGCCATCTCACCGATAGCGAATGGGTTTATGGATATCGCTTCAGGTTGATCCTTTGCGAGGACGAGCCGGCTATTCTGGGCTTCAGGCAGGATGCTTGGGTAGCCTCCCTGCGCCACAATGAACGCGAGCCGTCCGAACTTGTCGAGATATTTCGGACGCTGCGCGCACTCAATTTGTCTGTGTGGAGACGAATGTCACCCGAGGACTTGCAACGCAGCGGGCAGCACAATGAGCGTGGCGGGGAGTCCTTGGCCGTGATGGTACGATTGCTGGCCGGTCACGACCTTTCCCACCTGCATCAGATCAGTCGTTATATTCAGGCCCTTGAGTCGCGGGGCTAGCGCTGCCGCGACCGCCGCGGCGAAAATCTCGGCGCGGACCAGCACGTCCGGTTGCGCGATCTCCTCCGCTACAACCTCAAGACCGTCAGATGCATATTAACTTCCGGCTTGTCCGTCACTCGTGCCACAATCGAGGGCTCCGCATTTGCGTGCCTCACTTTGGTCCCGGCATGGGGGCGTCGAGGAACGGCGTAACACTGGCTGGCAGCGCCGGTGACGAAAAGATGCTGTAGTGAGTCAGGCCAGGCAAAATGGCGAGCCGCGCATTGGACATTCCCGATCCGTCCCATCCGCCGTCCTTCTTACCGCCGCCAAGAAGCTCAAAGAGGTGCACAGCATGCGCGGTACGAACGGCGTCCGCGTCACCGAACACAAGCAGCGTGGGCACCTTAATCGTGGCAACGTCGTTCGACCAGTCATAGTCCTTCCTTAGCATCTCGCCCAGCTTGGTGAGTAGCACCGGCCAATCTGCCGGCTTCGGCGCAACGCGCGCATAGAGTTGGTACATCGGGGTCTGCTTCATCGGCTCAGCGGCCCCTGCCCCCATCTGCGCCATTCCCGCGAGCACTTCGGGGTACCATCCATCGCGCCGAAACGCGGTCGAAACGAGCACCAGCTTCCGCACGACTTCGGGATGGCGGACGGCAGTACGCAGGGCGACGCCGCCGCCGACCGAGTAGCCCATAACGTCGGCCTTCTCGATCCCAAGATGCTTGATCAACGCGGCGATATCGTCCGCCATAGCGTCGTAGCTTAAGGGGCGGTCGATGTCGCCGGTGCGCCCATGAGCTTGCAAATCGACCGCAATCACCTGCCGGTCCTTCGAGAGCGCCGGCATGACCTCGTCGAACATTTCGCTAGCGCCCAACCCGCCATGCAGCAAGACCAGGGGTTTACCGGTACCGTGGATTTCGTAATAGAGATTGAGACCGTTTACGGGAGCGTACCCAGTTTTGAGGGCAGTTGTCGTGCGTGTCTGAGCGAACGCAAGGGCCGATGCCGCCAGGATGATCCCGGCAGCGAAGGTGGCGATGAAACTTCTTCTCAGCATCATAGTTAAGTCTCCTCCTACCTACACGTCGAACGAACGGCCGCGAAATCGACAGGCTCAGTGTATTTGATTTTGCGCGTTGATTAAGTGGCTGTCTGCGCCGCTTGAGCGAGTTGGTTCCGGCTCAAGATGAAGTTCGACCCAAAAGCAAATGGCAGGATTCGAGCAGTTGGCGTCTTTGAAAAAGCATCCTATCCTCCTTCCGAGGGGAGCGCGACTCGATCCACGATAGCTGCGCGAACGGGGTTCTGGGAAGCGTTAAAGACGAGGTTCTGGGCGAACCGTCGGCCAACCGAACGTTGGAAAATCCAGCTAGGAATACTGTGCGTGTCCGAAACATTGAGACTTGTCAAGGTTGCCTGTAGGGAGGAGTCCTGGCTGTTACATTTCAATTCTTGGCCATCATCCAAATCCCAGACGATTCTTTTGTGTAAACATCAATGCTGTAATTTGATCGTGCGAGCGGGGAGGCGCTGGCATTCAGAGCGGAAATGTCGCAGTCTCATCTGAAGACGTTATTCCTGATGGACTATCTCGGCGATGAAGAACGAGCGAAAGCTTTATACCAGGACTTCAAGTTCAAGGTAGTCGCGGCATTTCCGGCGAACTCGGAGTGGACCCTTACTGGGCGCCAGATTGAGAACGCGATTGCACGGTTCGGCCATAGACTCCGCGGCGCCTAAGCAATCGCATCGGATGGTTCGTCATGCCGCATCCGTTTAACGCTCCTGGCGAACCCGTATCAGCCCGGCAACGGATCGTGGTCGCCAAGCCAAATCTCATGTTGCTCTACGGCGCTTCTTGTGGTATTACATTAATAGAAATGTAATGGGGGAAAACATGGAACCAGCAATGGAATCGGCCATCACCATGAAGGGCCAGGCAACCATTCCCAAGGCCATTCGCGAGCATCTCGGAGTCAAGCCCGGTGACCGGCTGAAGTTCTTTTTCCATCCTGATGGAAGTGTAGTTCTGCTGCCAAAACTTCCCGCCCGGGCCTTACGGGGCATGGTGCGGTCCCGGCGCCGGCGGCCGGTAAGTATTGATCAGATGACCAGGGCGGTCGCCGCAGGCGCGTCTGCCGGCAGCGCACGCACCAGGCGTCAATGATCGGGCTGGATACGAACATTCTCATTCGCTATCTCACCCAGGACGATCCGGTTCAGTCTCGCAAAGCAACTGAGGTCATTGAACACCGGTTAAGTGCGGCGCATCCTGGTTTTGTGAGCGTCGTGACCATGGCCGAAACCGTATGGGTTTTGGACCGCGCTTACGGCTTGACAGACCAGGAAATCGCCGCCGCAGTCGAGCGCATACTTCAGGTCGAAGTCCTGCGGGTAGAGAATGAGCAGGAAGTGTTCGCGGCCATGGTGGCGCTCAAACAGGGACGCGGAGCATTTGCCGATGCTTTGATCGCCGAGCTTGGAGCCCAAGCGGGCTGTAGCCACACCCTGACATTTGACAAGAAAGCGCTTCGGCTTCCAAGCTTTAAGCTTCCATGATGAGCAGTAGTCTGCGTTGCCCCTCTCTGGCATGTCATCATAAGAGATGAGCAGGAAGACACTAGTTCGCGGGAGATGGCCACACATGTTTTGTGCGCGCCTGTCGGTCACGGCTGTCTTCGTCGCGTCACTGGGATGTTCGAGTGGCACGCTTCTGGCGCAGAAGTGCGCGACCGAACTGGGGGATGTAGCTACTGTTTCGGTCCAACTGGCGACCACAAAACAGCCTGCGGTCGTGCTGGATATTGCCGCCCGCTATGGAGACTTGGTTGTCCCGGCACTGCGTAAATTATCCAGGCCAGAGCGCCCTATTGAGAGTCCCGAAGGTGCTGCACAGGCTGCGCTTGCCAAACTGGGGGATAAGGCCGCATTGGAAGAACTCAGGGAGGAACTGGAGGGAACGCGGGTCCGCGAAAAGCGGCAAGCCATTTGGAAGCTGGGATTTGCGGCTACACCCGAGACGGCGTCAATGCTGATGTCCTTTATCCTGACAGATAATTGCAAACATTGTCTCAGTCTTGGTGACACAGGTGAGGATCCGAGGGTTTTTGTCCACGAAATGCTGACAAGGATGCTTCCCAATCCCCCGATCGAGAGAAGCACGTTCACTAGCAACGATCTGGCTGTCTGGCAAATGTGGTGGCAAGGTAACAAAGGACACCTGACCATGGTGGAGCCGCACCGCAAACTTGCAGATCCAAATCTCCGTTGCCTGGCCATTCGTGCGGAGTGGCACCGCGTGGAGGCTGTTGCTCTTCTGGCGGAGGCGGCTGGCGCATCCGTCATGCCTGTTTTACGAGATCTCGTTCGTCTGGGATATAAAGATGAGCTGGGTACCTTCAACACTGTGCGGGGCGCCGCGCGCACAGCTCTCGCGATGCTGGGAGACCGTTCAGAATTTGACACCATCGTTCAGGAGCTTCGGTCCTCGGATTATGTCGACGCTTTGCTCAAACTGCGGTATATCGGCACGAAGGAGGCGGTGGAGGCCATTACAACGAATCTAGTAGAGACAGCCTATATCACTCGCAATGGAAAGCCATCCGACTTTGAGGGCCAGGTGAGGCGGCACAGAAATGAATTTCTGACTGTTCTTGCACAAATGGTCAAAGATTCTCCTCTAAAGGAAAAGGATTCCTACAGCGACCAGGATGTTGAACTATGGAAAAGTTGGTGGACGAAGAACCGGGAAAGCGCGGAACTTGTTGTAGCCGGACGAGCCTGATCCGGTAACAGGGATCACCTGGGACTTAGTGTGAGCCTATGGGAAACGGACTGGATGACGACGACCGCAGAAAATTGGATCGACGCGCGAGGATAAGCGCTCGCGTGATTGGCTTGACGGTTGGGGTTGGCCTGTTCGGACTGGGAATCTGGGGTTGTCTGTATTCGTTTCAGCAATGGCATCTTTATGGCTCTGGTGTTTGGGGCGTTGCGGGGATCCTGATTCTCTCCTTGGGATCAATGTATCTTGGCTACCTGATACTGTCCGATATGAAGAAACAAGGAAATTCCCCCGACCGACCGTGAAGATGCGGCCTTTCCAAGAGACGCGAACACTAGGTCAAAAAAGATACGTCCAGCTTGGGCTGATTGAGGTTCAAGGGCGTAGCGATGATCTCGCTCCGATCGGCGGAGCGTGCGAGGCGCCACGCCATTACTTGTTGCCTGTACGACGAGTACGCGCCAAAAACGAAGCTGAATTCCTCCCCCTTCAACTGGCTTCTCTGGTCCTTGAGAGCTGCTGCCCAGATGTGGTTGAAAATATCTCGAACGCGATGGGCGACGCCAACGAGGTCTGCATCGTGGCTGGATAGTACGTCACTCCAGTCAACATCTGATTTCGCGTGTACCACGAACGAATACGTGCAAGGGGTTGATCCATCCCAGCACAGGACGCAGTCACCGCGATTGATTACGACCACCTTGGTGCCAAAGTCGTAAGTGTACCCGCCCGTGATCCTGCTATCGGTGGCTACGACGAGCTGTTGCCCTTGAACTCGGCTCCAGGCCGCACATAACGTCAAAGCGCACGCCCCATCCCAACCGGACGTGTCTTGTCAGTTCCAGATTGCGTGCGCGTCAGCCAATAGCAGACAGGTCTTCGCATTCTCATTTTCCCCTGCATGACATTTTATGCGTGAATGGCACGCCTCTCTTTAGGAGACTCATGAGCCCGGATTTCCTGATCCATTCCGAGTACTCGCCGGCCGCCGGCGTTCTCTATATCGTGACGCCGCAAAACACCCGCGCACTCTGCTGGATGATCGTACATACAACCCCGACTCAACGGCCACAGCAAACTCTGGCCTATCTTGACTTTGAGGCGCTACCTACCTTTTCCCAGGATGCCGCCCTCGACGGACTGAGTTTTGAAGAACAGACCGCTTTACAGAACAACCGCATAACGCTGATCCCGGGCCAACCAGTCTTAGCACGGTTTACCGGTCCACACGCGGATGAGGTGAAGGCAACATTTGAGAGCGACACGATTCCCACACCTTACGACTCTCGCCAGCCCCGGTGTGACATCCTCAGGGTCATCCAGCGGCAGAACCCCACTGCAACCGTTGAGTGGGAGAGTGCGCCAACACAACACAATCCTGACAGGGCTGATCAATTCAAGAGACTGCTTTATGAGCGCTAACATCTGTGAACTAGCCTGCGATATTCTCCGCGCCACCAAAGATGGCGACGAACTCGCTCCACCCGATCTCAAACTGGTAGAACTCGCAGTCAACGGCCATCTGAACGAGGCGGGCGAAGCCGCCTTCATCGAACTACACCGCAACGCGACTAAACCAGCCGGTTACACGGTCCCATGGTTCCTGGGGATTGAGCACATGACCCGCGACCATGAGCGGTATATCTACTGGAAGGGTATACGGATCGAACACTACGACCACGACACTTGGCAGCAGGAGGGATGGCGAGAGCGCATGAAGGCTTGCGCAGAAGCACTCGCAGCCCACTGTCTTGCGCTTGAGGCCCAAGGCATAACTCCGACACCGCAAAATGTCATCTCTTGACCTCTTGAGAGGGGGTGTGTGATGGAACACAGACGCGTAAGAGTAGGCAGCAAATATCGGTTCGAACCTGTCATGTTGGACAGACTGCACCCGCCATACAACGTGCGGCCCGGTGACATCGTGCGGGTGGTAAATCTTCACGGATGCCCCAAGGCAAACACGATGGGACATTGCCATGTGGAGCACTTCGACGGCGCCTTTGGCGGTCTGGTGTGCACGAACTCCCTCCAGCCGTTACACGTGACAATCCCTGAATGTGTGGAGACGACGTCTCCCGCCCAATCGCTGCCAGATTTGTAGCGCGCAACGCAAGATCTTCGAGTGGTCCTCTTCGCGCACACACCCTTTAAGGTGTGCTGTCTCTGCAACCGACAGGAAAAATCATGATCCAGAAAATCCGCGTAACTACGAGAGCCGATCAATTTGACAAACGGAAGCAGGAGCACCTGCGGGTGGGCTATCAGATTCAGGATGAGCAGCCAGTCGCCATCAACGGATTGTGCTCATTCACCGCCGTCCGAATTATCCCAGATGACGAAGCGCGCGCATGAAGTCACAACACGCTCAGAGGAACGGTGACACCCGAAATCTTGGTTTTTCCACATGAAAAGCAAACCACTTCAAGATGTAGTTCTCACTCTCCAGTACTGCTTGGAGACTTTTGAGCAGACATGCCACTGCGGTCGCTGCGATCCATGTACTAAAGGACAACAGGACATCAGGCGCTCCATTCGCACGATCGAAGATCTCGAGTCCTCCCGTTCACCGCAATTCCAAAGTGAACCAGTAGTCGCGGGATTGCAAGGGCCTGCCTATGGCGGACTTGTCACAGAGTTTCACTACAAAGACGGCGACGTCGGGGCCTATGACGACGTTGATGTCAGCGGGGTATGGGGCCATTTTACGAACAGGCACGAACCATCGCACATCGTAATTCGCCCTAATACCGAGCAAGGACAGGAATTGAGCAATGCGCTACACAACGCCCTCACGTGGCGGCAGCGCTGATTCAATTGTGAAGGTTGAAGAGCGCGACATGTCGCTGAATTCGAACGAAATGAAGTTGAATCCCGAGCAGCTTCGAGAACACTGCGACACTGACCTGCGATGGGGATCTCATCCAGAGCATACGTTCCGCGCTTGGCAGGATGAAGTACGCGCAGCGAATACCCGTATCGGATATTGGGAGTGGGTTGCCAGCAAGATCCACGCGGCGACAAGCGCAACCGACGCCGACGCCCGATTGTCAACGACACTCACTTCCCTAACGCTGCATCGGCCAATGAGACTGAAAGGGTTTGTGGTCGAGATAGTGGCAGATGGTGGGTCTGCAGCACTTGACCTCTACACCAGGGCGGAAATCCGCGCGGCATTGCACGGCACTCGCCTTGTCATCGGTGATGTGCAGCGCTTTAGTGATCGAGGCGAGCATTACCACGCCACCGTTGATAACGGCGACCTCATGATCGAGGTGCGGAAGACAACGGCAGCAGACATCATTCGTCGTTGTCCGCGTCTCGTTGCGCACCTGGTCGTTTATCTTAACGAGCCCCCATCGAAAGCAGCTCAAGCGATCCTTGATGCCGCCAGGGGCTTGGCAAACTGGTGTCATTGCATCCTGGTTGGACACGAAATGGATCCACGCTCAGCACTGAAGGCGTTCTTGCGAGACAGGCACGGAATATACCGCCAGAGACAAGACGCCTATCAGAAGGCTATGTCACTCGTGAAGCGGGAGCGCGATGGCTTGAAAGACGAGTTATACACCGTGTAGCCATCCAGCTATTCGGACTCCACGTATGCTCCCGCCCCAATCGAGTTGGAGATCGAGTTGCCATGTTCCGCCAATACTACGCACAGCGTTTCAGGTCGATGTATCCGCCGGTACCGAGGAAAGTCGGGCGAAAGACTGTCTATGACGCAGACCCGCGGGACCGGCAAATAGGCACGATTCCGGTAGGCACTATCCTTTATATACAGGACGGCGTGAACCCTCTGAGGGGCTTAACACGCGACATTGTTTGTCGTGAGCCCTGGATCGTAGAGGCCTGGCTTCCACGCGACTACTCCAAGTGGGATGCATCGTCCCGCACTTTCAAGACAGTTCGGATTCGAGGTGGGCACCTGGCCATCGTGCGTAGTTTACGGAACCGTAGACGCGTGGAATCCGTCGCCGACTGGGTCCTGTTGGTCTGCATGGACGCCGGCTTGGAGCGCACCTAGGCCAGCATCACGCGCTGCGTCCACACCGCCGACTGAGGTGATGCCATGAGCCGATTCCGCAGATGTCACCCGAAGTGTTACAACGCCCGATCGCGCGAGTGTCGCTGCATTTGTGGCGGCGCAAATCACGGTGCCGGTAAGCAACAGGCTTATGAGAACGCCCGCGAACCGGGACCATCCTGGTCTCCAACTCCCAGACAACAGATTCCCTCGGCGCGAAGTCGCAAGTCTGCCGTGCCCAAAGAGCAGGGAAAGTTGTTTCCACCGCTCAATTCCTCTAGATCCTATTGAAAATCTCATTCAGAAAGGGCAAATCCTTATGAAAGCATCCGAGATTGCACACGCATTGGGTGTGCTGATCAAAGCTCGCCAGCCCGTTTTCCTTTGGGGCGGACCTGGCATTGGTAAGTCGGCGGTCGTCTATCAACTCGCAACCGCATTGAAGATTGCGCTACAAGATGTCCGGGCTCTCTTGCTCGACCCGGTTGACCTGCGTGGTCTGCCGTTTCTTGGGCCTGATGGCAGGTCGAAATGGGCGACTCCGGACTTTCTGCCACAAGGCGGCGAGGGGATTTTGTTCCTCGACGAGTTGAATGCCGCGCCGGCGATGGTGCAGGCAAGCTGCTACCAACTTGTGCTGGATCGGAAGCTGGGTGAATACACGCTGCCAGAGGGCTGGTCCATCGTTGCCGCCGGAAACCGCGAATCGGACCGTGCTGTCACGACACGGATGCCGACGCCGCTACGCAACCGGTTTGTGCACCTGGAGTTTGAAGTGGACACGCAGGAGTGGTGTGAATGGGCGATCCAAACCGGAATACGGCCTGAGGTCATCGCTTTCCTGCGCTTCCGGCCAGCATTGTTGAGCGCCTTCGACCGCGACAGCAACGCGTTTCCGTCGCCACGCTCCTGGGAATTTGTGTCACGGATTCTCAACGCAAATCCAAAGACGAAGATCGAGCATGAGCTAATCGCGGGCGCTGTGGGGACCGGCGCAGCTACGGAATTCTCGGCGTTTTTGTCCACGTTCCGGAACCTGCCGAACATCGACGCTATCCTTCTTAATCCTCACCAAGAGGCAGTGCCCGACAACGCGGCGGCACAGTTCGCAGTCGCAACCGCGCTGGCCCACCGCGCCTCAGACACCAACTTTGATCGGGTCTACCAGTACCTGAAGCGCATGCCGACAGAATTCAACGTCCTGGCCGTACGCGATGCATCGCTCCGCGATCCGAACATTCGCCATACCGCTGGCTACACCGCATGGGCGGTGGAGAACCACGCGGTGCTCGCCTAGGTTATTCCATTTCTTTGCTACACCATCACATCTTAGGAGCGTCACACACATGACTACCGCAGCAGTTCCGCAGGCAACGCCATTGCCCCTTGAATTTCCCGTTGGCCCAATTGGGCAAACATCTCTCGCGTCCAAGGCCATGTTGTCCTCGGTCTCTATCCGTGTCTGGCCGGCAAGCAAGTACGACCCGAACGCAACGGAGGAGATTGCATTGCGTCACAACGCGCACAAGGACGCCGGGCGCTATAACAAGAAGCTCGTCCCGCGTGAGTCACTTGAGGAACTCAACAAGATCGCTGGCGAAGCCCGGCAGGACCATTACTTTCTGACACTCCCGTGGAGCGACGAGGGCTTTCGCGTTCTCCCGGCAGCAACTTACATGGAGCACACCCAAAAGATGCGTGGTCACCTGGCTCGGTTTGAGCCAGCCATCAGCAGGTTCGAAGCGGGTTTTGCGGATCTCGTTATCGAACAAAGCAGGGCGCATAGCAGGCTCGGAGCTCTGTTCAGTATCGAGGACTATCCGGGAATGCATCTGCAAGAAAACGGGAAGATGGTCTTGCTCTCCCCCCAAAAGCTCCTTTCAAAGTTTTCGTTCGAGACCAAGGTGATGCCACTCCCGGATGCCTCCGACTTTCGCGTGTCACTGGGGGAAGAAGACCGGCAGCGAATCAAACGCCAGATCGAGGCCTCGCTCCAAGCGTCCCTGCAAATCGGGACGCGCGATCTATGGCAACGTTTGTACCAAGTTGTGCGGCACATGTCCGATCGCCTGACCGAGTACAACGCAATGGAAAAGGGGAAGGGGCGCAAACTCTTCGATGCATGGGTCAGCAACATCGTGGAAATTGTGGATGTTCTCCCCAGGCTCAACATCACTCGGGATACGGAGCTTGAGCGGATGGCCTCTGACGTCCGCGCGTCGCTCCTTGTTGATCCAGACGAGCTGCGGAAATCGGAATCCGTGTGCACCGATACGGCGAAAGCCGCGACAGCGATTGCAGAACGCATGGCCGCCTATATGGGGGTTCCGCCAGCAACTACGTCGGGAATGGCATGAAGCCGCAAAATCTCACAGCGGCAGGTCACCAAGCTACCGACACAACTCAATCAGCAATCCTTTGAAATGAGGCCCACATGAGGGCGCAAAGCACTGTCGAACAAAAATTGACGCGGGCGCGTACACAACTCCTGCTCAACCAGCCCTTCTTTGGAACGCTGTGCTTGAGATTGAAGGTCATGCCGGGCTCCCGCCCGACGCTGGCCACGGACGGAACACGCATCGTCTACAACCCGTCTTTCGTAGAGTCCTTGACCCCGGCCGAGTTGGAGGGGTGCCTTGCCCATGAAGTCCTTCACTGCGCTCTTGGGCACCACTGTCGTCGTGGAGTGCGGGAGCCGAGATTGTGGAATCATGCAGCAGACTATGCGATCAACCCGATCCTGGTGAAAAATGGGTTGAAGCTTCCAGCGGGAGTGCTTCTTGATCCTCAGTACGAGAACCTGTCGGCGGAAGAAATCTACGCACGGCTTACCAAGGATGGGAACTCGGGCGGCGGATCACAACCAAATTCGCCGGGTACGGGAAATGGCTCTCAAACCAACGGTCAGCCACAACTTGATCCAAGCTCACCTTCGACTGCACAGGGCGCATCGCCGGGAGGCGGGAGCCCCAATTGCGCGGCGCAGGGAGCAGAAGTTGATCCCTCTCCCGGAGGGATCGGCGAGGTCCTGGACGCAGCCGACGAAGCTGGAGATCCTGCTTCGCCGGCAGAGATGAGCCGGCAGCAGCACGAATGGTCGATTGCGGCCGAACGAGCTATGCGCACGGCCAAAGCGTGCGGCAATGCACCTGCCGACCTTGAGCGCCTTCTCAGCGAGAGCCGGCAATCACATCAGGACTGGCGTGCCATTCTGCGCGCCTTTGTTGCGGCAACGACAGTGTCCGATTACCGGTGGACGCCGCCGAATCGGCGACACATTGGCGCGGGCCTTTATTTGCCATCTGTAATGCGGAGCGGCGTCGGAGAGATCGTTATCGGTGTCGATACATCCGGCTCGATCGGCAAAGACGAACTGGAACAATTTGCGGGCGAGATTACTGCGATTTCCGACGAGGCGCAACCAGACGCAATCCACGTGGTCAATTGCGACGCCGCCGTCCAGTCATCACAACAATTCGGGCCATCGGAACCCATCACCCTGGAGCCAAAGGGCGGCGGCGGAACGGATTTCCGGCCAGTATTCGAGTGGGTTCGACAGAACAATCTCGATCCAGTCTGCCTCATCTACCTCACGGATCTGTGTTGCAGTTCGTATCCCGAAATTCCCGAATACCCGGTCCTCTGGGTGACCGATTCCCGCGCAATTGCTCCGTTCGGCGAAACAGTCCGGATCAGCGTCGATTGATTTGCTCTGCTCTGCACCGGAGCCGACTGATTCGAGTGTGAGGTCGAGTTGTGCGCAACAAACGTGGGCGCATAACACACTGACTTCACCGACGAAGACGACCGTTAAGGAACAAGTATGCCCCTTATAAGCATCAACACTGCGCAGCAGTTATTCGTATTAAGGGAAGGTAGCGGATATTCATGTCTCGGGTTTGACGTAGTGCGCGACAGAACGCACCAGTACGCCGAACTACTTGGGGAATCTTTGCCGAGGCCTCTGCCCTACGCCAACTTGGAAGCACTCCAACTGTACGAAGTCATTGAGCAGCGTTTGGCGAAAAGTGATGCGGCACGAACGCTCACGATCTACGACCCCAACACACCGCGCGATCTCGTCAGCATTTTGGAAGGGGCGCGGATGGGTCGTACGCGTATTCGTTTGTTTTACGGCGATCGTGACACGGGGCGCGATTGGAACGAAGAGAACGACGTCGAGGGATACCTGGGAAGGACAATGGGGCCGATTCACTGCCCAATTCTGCTGAAGACCACTGCCAGCAGTGGGGGTGGGATCATTCTGTCCGCGTGCGTCGTACGGGTTGTGACCGCAGGTAAGCGCGTCTTATGGCAACACCCGAAGTACCACAGTCTACCCTTTCACATTTCAGATACTCCAAGCAGCGATCCTGCAAACGCGCGATGGCCGATAGAAGTCCTGCGCGCGGGCGAAGTGCATGCCCGATTCACGAGCTGGCTAGAAGCAGAGAGATTCGTTCGCAAGATGACGGGGAAATAGCTGATTCCGCTAATAACTGCTTCTCCACGGGTTCCAGTTCCAGACTTATTCATTTTGGCGGCAAGCCAACCGCTGCCATTCAGCAACCCTGCGAGCGACGGCCTGATTGTGGGCCTCGCGTTAGCGCCGCACGACGGGAGCAACAAATGATCGTAGAAACCAAAGAGAAAATCAGCCTGTATTACCGGGAAGGCCGTTCCGATAAGGTCTACCACGTCCAACTCGACCAGACTGACAGCGGTTTTGTCGTGAACTTTCAGTTTGGACGGCGGAACAACACGCTCCAGTCCGGGACCAAGACCCCGGCTCCGGTGCCCTCCGAGAAGGCCAAGAGCATCTACGACCGGCTCGTTGCTGAAAAGAAGGGCAAAGGATACGTAGAGGACGAGAACGGCACGCCCTACCAAAACTCCGAACAAGCAGGCCGGCAGAGTGGTCTGCTGCCACAACTGCTCAATCCGATTGACGAGGCCAGAGTCGATGAGCTGATCGCCTCCAGCGATTGGTGCATGCAAGAGAAGAAGGACGGCTGGCGACTATTGGCACGCAAGGCCGGCGACGCCGTTGAAGGGATTAACCGCAAAGGAATGTTCGTCGGCATGTCCAGGACAATTGAACAGGCAGTCTGGGGAATCGGCGGCGATCTTGTCCTCGATGGAGAAGCCATCGGCGACGTCTACTGGGCCTTCGACCTGCTCGAACTGGACCGAGAAGACCTGCGCGGTTCAAGCGTGGCGCGACGGTTCGGCAAGCTGAGCCTGCTACTGGAAGGCACTTCCAGTGACGGGGCTTTGCGATTGATCCCAAGCGCTTGGAATCCATCGGCGAAGCGAAAGCTCTTTGAACGCCTGAAGGCCGAACGCGCCGAAGGGGTTGTGTTCAAGCACATAAGCGCCAAGTACCTCCCTGGCCGACCCACATCGGGCGGGGACCATCTGAAGTTCAAGTTCACCGCTACGGCTACTTGCGAGGTTCTGGCCCCGAATGAAGGCAAGCGCAGCGTGGCCTTGTGCGTTTACCAGGATCCAGGCGACGGTTTTGTCGAGATCGGCAACGTCACTATTCCAGCAAACTTCCGCATTCCGGCTGCGGGCTCGCTGGTCGAGGTGCGCTACCTCTACGCGTATCCCGGTGGAAGCCTGTACCAACCGGTCTATCTCGGGGAACGGAATGACGTGGACACTGCCGACTCGGTGAAGTCCCTCAAATTCAAGCAGGGCGACGACGACGAGTCCTGATCGAGATCTGCTCGGTTCTGGGACTATTCTCCCTTTCTCCGAAGTCCTGCCCTGCCGGAGGGCCGAGTCCCCTCTACTCTCTCCTACTTCCACGTCACGGCTATTGTCGTTTTTTCCGGGTTCGAAATCTTTTCGGAGGTCGTTCAATGAAATCAGGATGTGTAGCGATCAGCGGCAAAGTAAACGCCGCGATGCTGGAAAAGGCGGACCGCCTCTTCCGCAATGATGACGATGGCGTGTGGATCGAACTTCTGCAGAACGCCCGTCGCGCGGGCGCCATCGCCGTCAACATTACCATCGAGGCAGCAGAAGCAAACGCCAGCCCTTGCACGGTCACGATTCAGGATGATGGCGGAGGCATCGAGAATTTCCAAAGTCTCGTGACACTGGGCAAGTCAGACTGGAGCGCTGCGACCGAGACCCGGGAGGACCCGGCCGGCATGGGCTTCTTTTCCTTATGCCGATCCGAGGTCGAGATCCACAGTGGTACCCAGCGGGTAAGGATCTCCCCATCTGTCTTCTTGGGCAAGAGTGAAGCCCAGGTTGAACGCGCTCCATTTGTTCGAGGAACACGAATCCGCTTTGCGCGGGAATCGACGAAACCAGCCTTGCTTGCGGCGTTGGGGCGGGTGTCAGAATTCTGCCCGCTTGAGGTGCGCATTGATGGCCAGCCACTGCCGCGCCATGACTTCCTCGAAGGCGCGCTATATCGTGAAATGATCGATGGCATCGAAGTTGGATTCGCCACGGGGTTCGCGTGGAGATGGAATTACTACCGCGATGACAACTGGAACTTCTATGGAGCGCGCATCCGCGAACCGTTCCGTTACTTTACAGGGCTTTTAGACGCCGCCAAAGCCGGGTCGGAGCTGAACATCCACGCTCGGTTCAATGTCCTTCAAACTGCGCACGTCAAACTCCAACTGCCCGACCGGCGCGCGATCATTCAGGACGAGTTCTTCCGGGAATTTGTGCGCAAGGCGCACGCTGCGGCTTACCGCTTCTTCCAAACCCAGGCGAGCCACGCTTTGCCGTTCAAGGATTGGCAGGAGGCAAAGGAACTTGGCGTGGTACTGCCAGAAGCGGTGCGTCTCCTCAAGTCCTGGCACGCAGATCCTCAGGACGAAAACGTCGAGCCTTTGTTTGGGTATCCCGAGCGGCGGCTTCTGCCGGACGCTTCGGGTGTGCTGCTGGTAGAACGAGGCGTGCCTGACGCACACACGCTCGAAGGGGCGCTTCAGTGCGGAGCAACGCTGCAACGTGAACTGTACGAGGAGAAACCCGAATATGCCGGTTATGCCTGGTATGACCGGCTGCCTCGAATTGTGGACACGGCAGTGTTGGTCGATGGTGTTCTCTACGACGATTGGCCCGAGGGGTCAGAAAGGCCAGCCAAAATCCAGATCGAAGTCACCATCGCGGAGTCCGGCCAACCGGAGCGGAGCATCCGCCTGCCCACCCTGATTCACGCCCCGACCGACGAGTTGGACGAAATCAGTTTTGTTGCCGTCAGAAACAGCCCCTGGGACAACGACGACCTTGACGGACCGTTCTCGGTCGCGGATTTCCTAATATGGGCGACCTTCCGAGCCTCCGACGATCTCGGAGAGTGCGACAGCTGGAACACTCAAATGGATTATTACGGCAAGACAATCGAACGCGAGGTGAACGCGTATTTCCGGGGGCCGAAGGCCAGTCTCCTCGCGATTCTCCGCGATGTGATTGATTGGGATGCAAACCGCATCGCAGAGCAGCTAGGCGTCAAGGAGATCCATTTCAGGCGAACTGCTCCAAGTGGATCCGGCTGGGACATCGAGTTGGTCAACTAAGTCGCTCCTCCCGAGTAGAGGCCCGACCTCACCCTTTTTCTCTCGTTCTTTCCAGGTCATGGGTAAATATTGGCGACACTTTCGCCTTACCCGATCTTCGAGTCTCGTGATATGCGGGCACGAGCCCGCTCAAAATGGTGAGGTCACATGAAGAGAATTTTTGTGGTTGTTCACAATGGAGTCACGGACGTGCGTTCCGTGCCGGAGGGCTACAACGCCGAAATCATCGACCTCGACGCCCTTGCCGATGATCCGGTGTCCAAGTTAGGCGAGCTCTCGGCAGAAGCGAAAGGCCTCGTCGCCGATGAACACCCACACGTGATTCAGATCGAAGAAGCCTCTCCGCAAAACCAGTGTGCAAACTGTGGCCGACGTTGGTCTGAGTCATACTTAACCGAAGTCAAAAATCTACACCAGCGAGTGAGTCCTGGCGAAATCATGCCCTCCGGTGAGTGTCCCGTCTGCGGTGCACTGTGCCATCCAATCGAAGCGTGATCCGTCGATCTCGATGTGATGCGAAACCGCCCTCACTAACTTTACCTCATGGGCAACTTACATTTGTTGCGCCCAGCGGCACCCTCGGAGAAGCTGGGTGGCCAGCACTGGTGGAGCAGTTGTAGCCCAGCTTCTCTTGCCACTTGCCAAAGCGAATGCAAGTCTTTGCTCCATGCCAACCTCATTCTAAATTGCCAGCCTTCCTGAACCACATCGATCCACAGGGCCACTGCTTGGCCTCGAGAACTGCCACAACCTCCAGCCGCCAGACAGAAAGGAATCTTCATGGGCGACGAACCCATTCAGGGAATCCATGAATTAATCAACGAACTCACCAAGCGCCTCGCCATCGGTGAATCCTTCGATAACCCAAGACTCAGCGAAATTGCCGATCAGGCCTTCGGCGGTAGCCGAGCGCAGGGAGTCTTTACACCTCGCGATGCTTACGACGCGATGGAAACAGCAGTGAACAAGCACTTGCTGGAAACAGAGGCGCAGGCACTCATGAGCATGAATGCGGAAGCATTTGTGATTCTGAGTGCCTTGACGGATCGCCTGGCGACACAGACCGACCGCACACTCGAACAAACGGAGTTTCAACAGTTTTCGACTCCGCCGCCACTCGCCTTCCTTGCTGCCAAGTTGCTCGACCTGCAGCCTGGGGACATTGTTCTTGAACCATCTGCCGGCACTGGAAGTTTGGCGATCTGGCCGCGCAGCCTCGGAGCACGGGTCATATGCAACGAGATCAATCCGAGGCGCCGCGCACTTCTCACAACCGAACTCGGCTTCGAGACTTATGACGTCGATGCGGAAATCATCGACGACGTGCTTCCAGCGGAGATTCGCCCCACCCTCGTCCTCATGAATCCACCGTTTACCGCAACTGGCGGGCGAGTAGTTCAACACCACGCAAAGTATGGGCTGAGCCACATCGAAAGCGCCTTGCGCAGGTTGTCCGCGGGAGGGCGACTGGTTGCAATCGCCGGTGAAAACGTGGCCTTTCAGCGTTCAGCCGTCACCGGCTGGTGGCAAAAAATGGCCGCCACCTATAACGTGCGTGCGAACTTTGGCTTAAGTGGCAACGTTTACCGCAAGTACGGCACGAATTGGGGAACGCAGATTCTGGTGATCGACAAGATCGGCGCCACCCCAGGTGGAAGCTGGCAGCGGCAACTGAGCCACATTACTTGGGGCAGTGCAGGCAGCGTCGATGACGCGTGGGCAGCTCTCAAGACAATTCCACGGCGAACCATTGACAACCCTTCCAGCCAACAGGATGCCAAGGATGAAAGCGCCCAAGCCAACAGTACGGTATTTGTGCCGTACGTTCCGGCGAAACTTAGAGGGGGCGTGCCCCATCCATCCACCATCGTCGAGTCAGCATCGATGGCATCAGTGACGCCACCCAACCTCACATACCAACCTCGGTTGCCACTTGAGGTGATCAGGGAAGGCAAGCTCTCAATCATCCAGCTTGAGCGTGTGATCTATGCGGGCCAGCGGCATGAGCAGAGATTGCCGGACGGCGCGCGCGGCGGCTTCTATGTTGGAGATGGAACCGGTGTGGGCAAAGGGCGCGTCCTGGCGGGGATCATTGTCGATAACTGGTTTCAGAACAGGCAACGGGCGCTCTGGCTCTCGGTAAATAACGACCTGCTGGAGGCGACACGTCGGGACTTGAATGACCTTGGCGTACGAATTCCACTGGCCCAGATCAATGACTACCCCATAGCGGGCGATATCACTCTGCCCTGCGGCGTTATCTTCAGTTCCTATTCTTCCCTGATTTCTACGGCCAAGAGCGGCGCTAAAAGACTGGAGCAGATTCAGCGATGGCTTGTCCGGGAGCCGGTGATCATCCTTGACGAAGCGCACAAAGCGAAGAACGCTTTGGCCAGCGGCCGAGGTGAACCGACTCAGACCGGACAAGCTGTCATCGACCTGCAAGATCCAAAGCGGAATCCCGAATACCGGGTCGTCTACTCGTCCGCTACCGGGGCAACCGACGTTCGCAACATGGCCTACATGACCAGACTCGGACTGTGGGGGCCCGGCACCAACTTTCCGGAAGGCTTCACGCAATTCTTGGCAGAGATCGACAGCGGCGGCGTTGGCGCCATGGAAATGGCAAGCCGCGACATGAAGAGCCTGGGCATGTACTTGTCTGGCTCCATCTCTTTCGGCGTTGATTCCGTCAGTGGGAAGGCCGTCGAGTACAGAGAGCGCGTTCATCCTCTCACCGCAGAACAACGAAAGATGTACAACTACGCGGCGAAAGCGTGGCGGGTCGTGCTGCAAAACATCGAAGAGGCGTTGAACATCACCAATTCGAGTTCGCGTGCGCGGGGGAACGCTTTACAGAAGTTCTGGGGCGATCATCAGCGCTTCTTTCGACAAGTAATCTGCGCCTTCAAAGTGCCCACTGTCATCGAGGAGGCTGAGGCTGCACTCGAGAACAGCAAATCCATAGTCATCTCCCTGGTCGGAACCGGAGAGGCAAAGACTCGTGAACAGATATCGCGGGTGACAGCAGACGGTGGCACCCTTGAGGATTTGGACTTTTCCCCGCGTGAGGTTATCGCGGCGATGATCGAACGCGGTTTTCCGACGGCGGTGTACCGCGACAAGACAGACAAAGCCACCGGCCAGATCATCAAGGTCCTGGCGACTGACAAATCAGGGTCTCCGATCCAGAGCCAGGAAGCCCTCAGAATGAAGCAAGCGCTTCTCGATGGCCTGTCCGCGCTCAATCTTCCTGAAAACCCCCTCGATCAGCTGGTTAATCATTTTGGCGAGAAGAAGGTCGCGGAACTAACGGGCCGATCACGCCGCCTGATTCGCGATCCCCACAGTGGCACGGTTGCGTACAAGAAGCGCGCCCTGGAAGGCGTACCCATGCACCGGGTCAATGTGGACTCCATGGAACGCTTCCAGGGGGCAAGGTGTCGCGTAGCCATCATCAGCGACGCCGGCTCGATTGGCATCTCGCTCCATTCTTCCAATCGCGCCCAAAATCGCGAGCGGCGCGTCCACATCACTCTCGAACTCGGTTGGAGCGCAGACAAGCAGATGCAATGCTTCGGCCGCACCCATAGAAGCGACCAGGCCGTTCCCCCGGAATACATCCTGCTGAGCACGGAATTGGGAGGAGAGAAGCGCTTTAGCTCCACGATCGCTCGGAGATTGGCGAGTCTAGGCGCCCTAACCAAGGGAGACCGAGGGGCCGCGGACAATGCCGACTGGCAGAGATATAACTTCGAGACCGAGGAAGGCAAATCCGCACTTTGCCTGACGTATAAGCGGATTGTTGCTGGTGAAAGCGTTCACGGTCTGAAGAACCCCAAACAGACGTTGCGGGACATCGGACTGCTTGTCATTCGGGAAGGCTCTGAGCAAATCCGCAAAGAAGACCAATATAATGTTCCGCGTTTTCTGAACCGCATCCTCGCCCTGGATGTCGAGGAACAGAACGCACTCTTCGACTATTTCGCCGAGTTGTTTGATCAGACCGTCAGGTATGCCAAAGCAAGTGGCACATTCGATGAGGGCGTCACCGACATCAGAGCTCTCGCAATCAGAGTGGCAAAGCCTCCGGTCGTCGTTCATGTCGATGGAGTGACCGGTGCCGAGACGGTGCTGTACACCGTGGAAGTTGACCGGCCAAGCGATACTGTGCCGTTCGACCGCGCTGAACGGCTCCGTGTGAATAATCATGGGACATTTCTGCAACACCAGAAGAAAGGGTCTTACGTGCTGGTGCTGCCGTCAGGCCGGCACACGGACCCAGGTAACGGAACAACGTATCTGACGTATTCGGTGTGGAAACCAGAAGCAGCGCGGACATCGTATATCGGTGACCAGGACATCAAGGAGAGATATCGAGTCGTACGACCAGAAGAAGCACTGCCTTGGTGGAATGCCCGCTATGCCACTGCGCCGGAAATTGAGACGTCGGTAGTCCACATCATTGCGGGCGCGATCATTCCGCTCTGGCACAAACTCAAGACGGAGGGGGAGTCCAGATTACAAGTTACCCGAGTCTGCACCAAGGACGGCCAGCGAATTGTCGGGGTGGAAATACCGCCTACAGGTGTTGGCAAAGTTCTGCGGTCGCTCGGGCTGGGAAGCTCAGCGAGCGATCCACAGGAGATCTTCACGACGGTATTGCAGCAAGGTGAGCAGATCGATCTCGCATCGAACCTGCAATTGAAGCGGTCAATGCTTCAGCGCGAGCCGGCCCTTGAATTGGTATGTGTGGATTGCGATCGGTTTCAGGAATTCAGAGAATTGGGCCTCATCAACGAGCAGATCAAGTTCAAGCAGCGCTTCTTCATCCCGACCGACGATACGAAAGGCCTTCCGATCCTGACAAACTTGTTGGATCGCTACCCTGTGCTGGAACCTGAAAACGCTTCCGAGCAGCAGGAACCCGAGACGTTGCCGGTCATCGAAGGCGCCGAGGCTGCTGAGGTCAGGATGGTCGACCTTGAGCAGTGGGTGTTACCGCCTGACGTTGACGTTCTGCCCGAGATAGCGCTGACGGAAGACAGTATGCCTCTCGCATTCATCGCGGCCGATGTGGCATCGCCGCTGCCGGAGCAACCGACCCAAATAGGACCCTCGCTCTCGTCCCTACTCGAACAGCAGTCACAGTCTGTTGCGTCACGCAGCCGCCGAAGACAGCAGCCTCGAGTGGAGGAGCAAGGCCTTTTGTTCACCTTGCAATAGCCGTATTCCTTGCGGTCTCTCCTTCCTTCGCTGCGTTCCGTACCCAAACATCCACACGTCTTGGGCGTGCCTCATGAACAACGCCTTGTATCGCTTCGCGCACTCGCGCCGTATGCTTACGCCCTTCGTTAGGGAATTCGGCTGCGGCTGGTTTGACGGCGGGTGCTTCATTTTCGCTCGCGCGCTTCAGCTTTGGCTGGGCGGACCGGTGGCCGTGATTGTCAGGCAGGAATGGTTTCACGACCGGACGTTTGACCACGCGGTGTTAAGGCTTCCCGACTTCACCGACCTCCATGAACCTGTCTACGCTGACGCAGATGGAGTCGCAACGGCCGACGATCTCTTGGAATGCTGGCGAACCCGGGAACGCTTGGCCGAACCGGTTTTGGACGATCCAGCCGACCATGCGCGCTTCGTTGGCCACCTCGAAAACGAGTCGTGGTCGCGGCGGCTTGCCAAAGAGTTGGAGACACGATTCGGCAAGCCTGCGGGTCTGGATCGTGTCCTGGTATTGGGCCTACACAGGAGCATTGAATGACAACTCAAATCTCATTGACCGCACGGCGGTGTAGGAGCGCGGAAGTGAGGACGGCAAAACTTGCTTCCGACATTGATCCGTGCGCGACTTGCGACAACGCCAGGTTAGTGCCGCATCCGGACGCGGACAGAGCGGAGTCGACGGTAATTGGCTGCCCGGATTGTTCCCAGATCACAAGTCCCATCCGCAGATACTATCTTGCCGATCCCACGGCGTGTCCCTGGTGCGGCGGAGCAATTCAAGCGGCAGCCGCGCTGGACGTGGATGAAGGAGTCGTCACTCAGGAAATCGACTGCACTGAATGCAAACGAAGGTGGCGCGAGTTCTACCGTCTCGCAGACATGAGGCCGTTATGACCACGAACGGCAACGCAGAATTTGGCCTTCACGTTTTCAAACGGCGGGCAAGCGGGCAAAAGGGCGATCGCTACACGGTTGGCGTCTGGGAAGGCACTTACCAACGGGCCATCTGCCACGACGCGTGTATCGACGGTGCGTTGGCTGCCATCCGCGGCGAAATGGAGAAAGCTGATCCATCCCCGGTCCTGCGACACGGTGAACTTCAAGGCTCCATCTCAGACGCAAAGACCTGAGTTGCTGTTTGGCCAACAACGGGAAGTAGAACACCGACATTCACACAGGGAGCAACGATGACGACTGGTAAGGAACTCTACTGGGGAGACAACGGAGTTCACGAGTTCTGGGAGAGTGAAGACACTGAGCTCTTGATCCTCCGCAATCATGGCGAGTCCTCGTGGACCGCTCATCGAAACCACGGATTCTTGTTCGGTTGCCTTACGGCGAACGAAGCGGCGACACGACTCAACCTTGTGTTGTCACCAGCACGGAAGTGGACAAGGAAAGGGCGCGACAAGTTCACGCTCGAGGCCGCCGCCGAGAGCCAGGAGACCACATGAAGCTGATTCAGGAACATCCACGGTACAACTGGCGCACCGATGACCCGGCGAGACTGTATGTCTCGGGGACGGGGCATTTGACCGAAGCGCCTCCAGCGTTGAAATGCTTTGTGATGCACGACTCTCTCAATCGTGGCGACTGCATCGATGTCGAATTCGACCGCTTAGAGTTCCTGGCAGCAGCAATGTTTGGGCAAGGCCGGCTGTCGTCCCCCGAAGGAAATACCAGGTGGACCGGCAGCGCGTACCAGCACGCGATCTACCGTTACAAGCAGCCTTTCTCATCGCGTGGCTCTATTGTGATCATCGAGGTGCACGGCGGTGGAACTCAGGGATACCACATCTCGACCCTAACCGCCGACGAAACGTGGGTCCGTCTTGCGCACTCTCTTCCGAGTGAGATGTTGTGGAACATTTGTCACGACCTGTGCCGCATGTATGGGAACGCGCGATATATAGAGCGCCAGACAATCTATGCGCAATTCCTCCAAGGGCGGCTTAAGAAGCGCCGTCGCCGCCATAAAGTGTATGTGCAGGTCTTGCCGGAGCCGAAGTGTGACGGGACCGCAGCCAACGAGACGCAGCTATTGGACAAATTGGGGCAAGAGCCATGATCCAAGTTGGCCAAAAGCGACCTGGCCCGACGGTTCACAAGATCCCAAAGGGCGTGGTTTTTTCCTCCGAGCGACGGCGCCATTTCGGCAAGCGCACCTTCACTTATGGGTATCGCCGGGATCACGACAGTTGGCTCGACGCTGGTGATCCTTGGCGGTCCGCTATCGTGCCCAGAAGGGACTTGGAGTATCTGGCGGCCAAGCAACCAGGTAGCGTTTCGTGATTCTCACCCTGAGTGGGGCTTCCGGTTCGGCCATCAGCCTTGACGTAAGTAAGCGATTCGGAGAATCGGTCGAGTTGGAATGCTTTCATTTCGTCATACCACCCCTTGAATTTCGGCTTCTCCGGCAGACAACGCCTTTGCAGGAATGGCAATCGGCGAATATCGACATGTACGACCTCCAACACGGCCCTGGCCAAAAGGAGTGGTCTCGTGACGGGCGCCGATTTATCAACGATTTTGACCACCGGCATGACGTGATGACATGCGGCGTTTTGTCGAAAGACTTGGTGATGGAGACTCGCGGGCTCGGCCTGGCTTTCGTCTTGCTGGTCTGGCTGCGCGAGAGTACGTGCCGAGCGCCAGGGGATGCTTCTTATGAACTTCGTGCGGGACTTCTCATTCGACGATGATGCTCCGTGTCCGCCGCTGAAGAGCCCCAACAACGTGCAGTCAATCGAAAAGAGCTTTCTGCTCGACGCCATCCTCGGAGGCGCGAACGTCGGGTTCGCGAAAGTTGCTTAAGCCAACGCCGACGAGGCGAAAGAGTTGCTGCGGGGCAAGATCCACTCTCTCCCGCAGCGACAATGCGATGTTAGTCAGTTCTTCGCAAGACGAGGGAGGCGAGCTAGGCGTATGGCTGCGCGTGAGAATGCTGAAATCGCTTGTCTTCAATTTCAGGACCACCGTTCTCGCTATACGCGATTCCTTGCATGAAGCGGACCAAGTTTTTTCCGCGAGACGGCGAATCATCGGCTCGGTTTCCGCCAACGGTACGTCGTTCTCAAACGTGTCTTCGGCAGAGATCGATTTTGTGGGTCGGTTCGGGACGACTTCGCTGTTGTCGATACCTCGCGCCAGTTCGAAGAGACGCAAGCCGTAACGGCCGAAGTGGTTTTCGAGCTTGGAAGAATCCAGACCGCGTAAATTACCCACCGTGCGGACGCCAAGCTGATCAAGTTTTTCTCCCGTCACTTTACCGACGCCCGGCAGACGTCCCACAGGAAGCGGCAACAGAAATGTATCCACCTCGCCAGGCTGGATGACAAAGAGGCCATCCGGTTTGCGCCAGTCAGAAGCGATCTTTGCCAGGAATTTGTTGGGCGCTACGCCCGCTGAGGCTGTCAGATTCAACTCCTCGCGTATCTGCTCGCGTATTGCGCACGCAACCCGCGTGGCAGTCGGCAAGGCGGTCTTGTTCTCAGTAACGTCGAGATACGCCTCGTCGAGCGATAGCGGCTCCACCAAGTCGGTGTGCCGCTTGAATATCTCGCGTACGCTAGCCGAAACCGCTCGATACCGTATGAAATCCGGAGCGACGAAGGTCGCATCGGGGCACAAGCGCTGCGCTCGAACTGTGGGCATCGCAGCGTGTACTCCGAAACGCCTCGCTTCATACGAGGCGGCGCAGACTACGGAGCGGTTGCCGCGCCACGCCACAATTACAGGCTTGCCGCGCAGTTGCTGATCATCCCGCTGCTCCACGGAAGCATAAAACGCGTCCATATCTAGATGCGCGATTTTGCGGACAATCATCTCGCAACAATATTATTCCTGTTCCCCAGACGAGTGGGAGCGCGGCTTGAAGCTGATTCGCATGACCATTCTGCCGAGTTCCAGGCCGTCACCTTACGGCCTGCAAACATCCATCATTCCTCAGGTTCCCAAGCGCTAGAGGGTCAAAACAATGGCCGTCATTCGGCCAAGTTAGGAGAATTCATGTTCAAAGAACTGATGCCGGTGATAGCTGACCGGCCATTAACCATCACCGTCGCAGCCCTGGCGGAAGGCAAGATCAGGGTGTGTGTTATCCCGCAGTCGCAGGAGAAGGACGGCAAGATCAATGCCAAAGTGGGATACCAGAAAGAAGTAGTGAAAATCCCAGAGTCGTCCATCAAGGCCCTGACCACGCCGCTGGCGCTGACCGGGACTGCGGCAGAATTGGATGCGGAACTGGCGGAGAAGCTCACAAGCTACGCCGGGTCGCATGCACAACTCCAGCATGGAATTTCTCAGGCCACCGAGGAAATCACCGAAGCTCTCAAGGCGATTGAGGAGCGCAACAAGGCGAAGTCCAAAGCCAAGACCGTTCCTCCGGCAAAGAAGGACGCCAAGGACCAGAACAACCAGAACCAAACAGAGTCCGCAAAACCGGAGCCCACGCTGCCGCTTCACTGGCTGGCGCCGGCGGTCACGCCCCAGCCACCACTCACGGCGGTAAGTGCCAATGACACGGTTGCAGGAGCAGGTGAACAGGACCTCGAACATGAGCGCGCGAAAGAAGAAGAGGAGGAGTAGACAATGGTTAAAGTTGATGTTCTCGAGCGGAGTTTTTGCTACCAGGGTATTCGGCTGCCCGATCCGGACGCTTCGTTGACAGTCGAACAGGTGCGGGACATCTATGTCTCCACCTATCCAGAACTTGCTACGGCCGCCGTAGAAGGGCCCAGCCCTGTCAACGGACGGATGGAATACACGTTCACTCGCGCGGTTGGCGCAAAGGGATGATGCGCGTTAAGCGTCGTTCTTCCTCCTATCAGCCCGTCGCGGCAAAATGCCGCCGGCCCAATTGCGACAATTTCACCCGAGTGATGCGGGAGCTTGAGGCAGCGAGGGGATCGGGCGCCCGAATTGATCCCTTCGTGGAGCGGCTAAGACAATGTCCAGAAGCATTCACCGCCGGCGAGATGGTCGGCAAGATGTTCGATGCTCTCAAGTACGGCGGGGACGATTCAGACGCCGCCGAACGCTACTTGCCTCCAGCCGGGGTAGTCATGCCCCTTGTTTGATCGGCCTGCCCGTACACGTAACCGTTCCAAAAATCCAAGATGTCCGTTTGCGGTACTGTGCCCGCTGGGATGAGAAACCCGCCGCGAAACTGGGAAGTAGCTTGTTGCGGCTGGGAATTTGTCGCGCCGAAGATTGGACAGGCAGCGCCGTTGATTTTGTCGAATGCGGATTTAGCCGCTTCTGTAAGGCCAACGGCGCAGTTGACGCCGGGAAGGTATGGGAAGGCGACCTGCGGATCATGGATCAACTGTTCGCCTTGAACGAGCGCGAGCGCAACGAGGCGCGCGCGGACATGGACGGGCCGGCTCAGAGGTTGTTTCTGTCCGGTGATTTCACCGCGGCTGCATCGATTCCGATTGGCGCGACGCTGCCTCACCTGGAACGCGAGCACAAACTCCTGCCCGCCGTCTTTTATGCACTCTTCGTCCACGACCTTTGCAGGTGGATGCGAGTATATGACTGCCGTGACGCGCTCGAACATGCCGAGATGGCAATGATCGACATCGATGAGGAGCAGCTTCAGGATTCCTGCTATCCGCAGGTCAAGGCGAACGTCCCCGCGTGCCTCAGCCAGCGCTTGAAAATGAACCCTGTCCGCGCACTCGCACTGCTGAAGGAAATTGAACCCAGGCTGCGCGGTAGCACGGCCCGTCAACTTGTCGGCCATTTGATCGACATGCACGAGAACTCAAGCGGCCATCGCCATGCATGGCCCCACGAATTGGCGCGGCAAATTCCAGGACTCGAGGAATTCCTCGAGGACTCGGATGGCATTGGTCCAGGGGCCTTGATCAGCTGGTACGAAGGCGACGCGATCAGCGCTTGCTTTGAGGAAGAGATGAGCTACATGGGACAGAATGGTCCTCTTGGGCCCAGCATTCTGCTGGCAATCTCATTGGAACAATCGGACAACGCGCTCAATAAGCAAGTCAAGCACATCTTCGACTACGCCGGCGCGATGCTTCGTTCACTGGCTTCAGCAGCCAGAATCGTTGAAATCATACGGGAGCTTTACGATGAACACCTGCGTGAACATCGGCTCAAGTCAGGACTTCAGGCTCAGCCGCGCGCTTCTGGTGTACGGGACGACTAGCTATGATGGCTTTCCCTACCGGCATCCGTTTGTGACCCTGCACGAGGTCATTCATGACAGCGACGGGGCTAGGCTTGGCGAGGGCCAGTTGGCTACGCCGCAGATGCTGATCGACTTGATGGTGCGCCTTGGCAAGTCCGTCCCGACCGAGATTCTGCCAGAGCGTGTTCTTGTGCGCACGACGGAAACCATCGTCTGGTGGACTCCAACCCGCGAGCGAGTCATGTTCTTCAGCGATCGCGGAGGCGATGCCGCTCTTCACAGGATGAACGCCAAGCGTTATCCCCAACCACCCCTGGTATTCAAGGCTTCCGGCAGCCATCTCTGGGTTCGGGCTCTTCGACGAAATGAGCGGCCGGAAGCCCACACGAAGATGAGCATGGCTCCGTACTGGAACTGCTATGAGAATGGAGTTGTTTGCACGGGCAGCATGAAGATACCCCGGGAAAAGTCTGTCGCGGCCATTGACTTATGGGAACAGTCATTCTTTTCTTCGGAGTTTACCCACGCGGCTGGCGTCCGCAAGCATACGCACCACCCAGGCGGCGTTCTCGCAATGTGGGAATCGCTCCAGGGCAAAAGCAAGTTTCCAGCCCGATACCTGGTGGAAAAGAAGCAAACTCTCGGAGAATTCGTGACGAGCCATGACCACAGCTACCGCAACGACCAGCAGCCGGATTGAGCACACGATTCCCAATTGCCTGCTCGAAAAGAGAGTCCGCGTTACCGTGGTGGGTTGCGGAGGCACAGGCAGCGCCGTTGCCGCTGGCTTGCCGTACTTGCACCAAGCCATGATCGCCCAGGGACACCCTCACGGCTTGGATGTGACCTTCATCGACGGAGACAAAATATCGAGGGCCAATTGCGTGCGCCAGCCCTTCAGCGTGAGTGAGATCGGCCTGTACAAGGCAACGGTTCTGGCGACTCGAATCAACTTATTTTGGGGACTCGGCTGGAAGGGATCGCCACGCTACCTCGACGAGAGTTGGCGAGGAGAGACGGACATCCTCATCGGGTGTGTGGACTCCCGCAAAGCCCGCAGCTCGATCATGGCCTCTACTGCCTATTGGAATAGCCGGTACTGGCTCGATATCGGCAACAATGCCGATACCGGCCAATTTGTTCTGGGGCAACCGGACAACCGAAATGCCAGGAACAGCTCTCCGCGCTTGCCCACGGTCGCGGACCTGTTTCCGGAGATTGTCAATCCGAAGCTCGACAAGAAGGACAGACTTCCGTCCTGTAGCGCAGTCGAGGCGCTTCAACGCCAGGAGCCATTCGTCAACCAGACGCTCGCCTATCAGGCTTTGGCAATGTTGGCACGGCTGTTCCGCCATGGCCGCATCACGTACCACGGTGGGTTTATTAACATCCGCACGGGACGCACATCGAGTCTGCCCGTAGATCCCGCCGTTTGGCAGCGGATCGTGCAACAGAACCAGCAGATACACAAACGTGAAACCCTGCGAAGAAAGAAAACCAAAGTCGTCGACTCCGAACATCGCAGGGCCGTGACTGCTAAGGCTTCATAGTTCCTGCCTCTACTTCGGAGCAGAGATGTTTCCGCACCAAAACTTCACAGCAAAGAAAGAGAAAATATGCCCAGTCCAGTCGCCGGCAAACCTGCGGAAGCACCCGCCATGGAGATCACCGTCCAACGGTCGGACCTGCTGAAAGAGCTCTCAATCACGCAGGGGGTCGTGGAACGTAAGTCAACCGTCCCCATCCTCACCCGCTTTCTGTTTGAAGCCACCGACCACAACCTGCTAATTACGGCAACCGACCTGGACCTCAGCTTAAGGACTTTCTGTCCGGCGAAGGTCGTCAAACCAGGGTCTTGCACGGTCCCGGCCCGTAAGCTCTACGATTATGTTCGTCTCCTGCGTGATGGTGAAATCACGATCAGGCTGCTGGAGAATCACTGGATCCGGATTCGTAGCGGACGCTCCAATACCAAGATGGTGGGAATGTCGCGGGCCAACTTTCCCGCACTTCCTCTGTTTCCAGCTCAATCCGCGATCCAACTTCCTGCGCGGGTCTTGGAGGCGATGATAGCGAGGACGATCTTTGCTATCTCGCAGGAAGAGTCTCGATACACATTGAACGGCGCCTTGCTGCTGGTTAAGCCGGAGTCGATCACGATGGTTTCGACCGATGGGCACCGCCTGGCGCACATCGAGACCAGAAAGACCAAAGTAGCCGTCGATGGAGAAATAAGGGTGCTTGTTCCCAGGAAAGCCTTGGCTGAAATCAGCGCGCTCTTGAATTCATCCACGGTTGACACGATCGGCTTTGCCAAAGACGCGTCGACCTTGTTCTTTACCATTGGCGCACGATTATTCACAGCGCGGCAGCTTACAGGGCAGTTCCCCAACTATGAAGCGGTCTTGCCTCGCGATCTCAACCGGTCGATCGAAGTCCCTGCCATCCAGCTGATACAAGCAGTTCATCGGGTCGCACAGTTCTCGGATGAGCGTTCCGGAGCGATCCGTCTCAGGATGGAAAAGAACCTGTTGCGCGTAACTTCATCAAGCCCGGAAAGCGGCGAGTCGGAAGATTCGCTTGAGATCAGTTACGGCGGGGATCCACTGGTCATGGGTTTCAATTCCCGTTACGTTCTCGACTTCATGAAAGTGGCACGCGGTGGCAATGTCAGATTTCACTTCAAGGCAGCCGATGCCCCGGGGGAGTTCCGCGCCGATCAAATCTCGGACGGCGACGGCGAATACAACTACAGATACATCGTGATGCCCGTGCGGTCCTGACCACCTAAGGGCAATCCCCCCTGTGACTTAAACCATAAAGTTGCCGTTTGGCAAGGTTATGGTTTAAGAGTTTCGATTATCCGGCCTTACATGGGCCGCAAGTATCTGGCCATCGGCAAGCTCGGCGAACATCCTGATGATTGCAAATGACTTCCAACGGAAGTGTTCGCGGCAAGCTTATGGTTTAGAAATGCACTTTCGGCAAAGTTATGGTTCAAGGACGGACGACCGGGATCAAGCGTACATCACTCAATCAAAGAAGTTAGCGAGCAGTGAGCGGCAAGATTATGGTTTAAATTCGGCAACATTATGCTTTAAGTGACACCCCCCACAAAAGATCTGCCGCGTCACGAGCGGCCCAAGAAAGGGTGTATGGCCGATTGTAACGGCGTCTTGCCGGCCGAACCTTGTCCGGCGTTAGTAGAGACCAAGGCCCGCAGCCGCGTGGACGGCTCCGATGAAGCTGGAGCGATGTGGCTGGCCTTTATTGCGGCCAGGACGACCCAATCCGTTCTCTTTGCACATCGCTGAATGACTCAACTAGGGGCGCTCGTCAAGGAAACAGCGAAAGCCTTCGCCGTTCGACTTGTAGCAAAAGGCTGCGCGGACGCTAAAAGCGCTGTCCGGTGCTCCCGCCGCTCACTAAAGATATCTGCTGCTGATTTTGCCCCAAGACGGGACCGGGGTGGATAACGCAGAAGTCGGCAACAAACAAAGGGGCAAGCATCCCTTGCCGCGGCGCTACGATTGGGAACATCAGAGGGACCACCGCACGGACTGTCGTATCATCGCCACTAACTGGTTTAGACGTACTTTACGTTGGCCCAATTCTGCCCTGGTGCATCAGTCTCTACTGATCGAGTTACTTCAGTTTGCTCCTACTAGCATCGCACCTGATCCCATGTAGGGCCGAGTGCCATTGGGATGGGTGTGGAGCGCAACTCCACGCAGCAAAGTCTACCTTTCCATCTGCCGATCGGAAAGCAACAAACCTCCGACTGAGCGAACCATCGCGGTCTGATTACTACTGCCTTCTATTGCCGACACTTGCACTCAATGACCGCCGATACTGTTCCGGAACGGCCGTAAATGACCCAAACCGGTATTATGAGCGTGTTCAATAAGGGGTGTACCTCGCCAAAATTGAAAGCACACCGTTCGCGGCCGTACATTGCGGACGTCACGCCAGCGTTAACGTAGAGCGATGAATCGTTCGTAGTCATGTCAAGCGGCAGTCGCACCGCCGTAGTCGACGCCCAGCAGAACCGCACACCTTCACTTAGGAGCGCGCCGGCGCGACACTGCTCGCGCCGGCGCGCTCGATCCTCTAAGGGGCAATCAATAGCGGAGAACCGCAGTCACTGCCCGTGCGACCGAAGATAGAATATCTGTGAGAAGAAGAAAGTTTGGAGTAGTCGAGTTCCCAGTCGAGATCGACTGTTCCAGACTGAAACAGCTTGGCCGTGGCGTCGAAGCACGCCCGCGCATCGTCGTGTCCCGGGTCAACGAGGAATGGACCCACATGGCGGATCGTAATGTCGAAGCGAGTAGAAGAGCTCGGTGCGGATGCGCAGTAGTCTTTGAGCGTTGTTTTGAGGATCAAATTCTTCCCCTCGGTAAGTTCGATGTCGGGTGAATCCATGTCGTAATCGAAGACTAGCCTCACTCCGGTGGCCCAGTCGTGAGGATTGGGTACATTAGGAGAGTTCGTCCCATTCACTGTGACAGGGTCGGCCTTGATCCCCACCGCATGTGTGGGCTTGGGCAGTTGGAGGCAGAACCAGGCGCGCCGGGGATCGCCGCAAAGGCTATATCCGCTCGGTGGACGAAGGTGGGCGGCGGGGTTTACCGGAGTAATGGTCGAAGAGTTTGGCAGTATCCCATGTTTCGCAAGGCGGTAAATCTTCTTCATGCCGTTATGCCAGTCACCGTCGAGCGGCGCTTCGTTTTCGGTCGTAAAAATACTTGCATAGTGTCCGGTGCATCGCGGGGCATAGATCTCAACAGGATCACAGCCAAGCAGCACCACGAAAGGTCCATATAGCGATATTTCTAGTTTTCCCATTCGCACGTGGCATCTCTCCTTGATGTCTCTTTATAAGAGTCCAAACTCAACCTCCAGAACACACCAGCGACGGGCTGTCCTGGGACAATGTTTTCTGGGGTTCCCTGGGTATAGAAACGAGGTACAGACAACAATTCCTTTCGTTCTTCCGATGCGCGGCGACAAAACTCGCCTTTGTTGAGCCGGTGGCGCCTGCGGGAACGGACTGTTCGTAGGGCACGAGCTGAACTTAGGCTCTCCCGAACACCGCAAAACTGGCCCAATAGAACGGATGTTCCATGCCAGTTCGGGCGCGCACATCGGCGGCCGCGAGACGGAGTGCATCAGCAACGCTCTTGCCACTCAAGAGCTGGGCATAGAACTGTTTCATGAGAAGTCCAGTAGAATCGGAGTCGACCATCCAGCGGCTTGCCACCAGATTGGGAACGCCGGCCCCAACGAAGAAGCGTGCTGCGCCGTCCGGGTCGTTAAACGTACCCGTTGTTCCCTTGGCACTGGAACATGCCGAAAGAACCACAAGTTGATTACGGCGCAATGACAGCCCGTCTAATTTGAAGACGTCCAGTAGGTCGGAACCGCGCAGTACAAGTCCGGCAGCCTTGACCGACATGGCGCCATGACCGGAGAAATGAAAAACATCCGAACGGGGAAGCTCTCTTGCAATGGCTGGATACGTAGCCGCGTCACCAAGCAGGACTTGAGAGACAGGAAATAGAGCGGCCACCTCCTTTGCCTCAGCCTCTGCGGAAGGTAGCACAGCCCACCCAGGGGACCTTGGATCTCCGACCACAAGCGCGCGAGTTTTCACGGAGAGACCTTGCCACGGCCGCGACGCCGCCAGATAGTCCAGTCCAGTCGAAAAAGTCAGTGAAAAACGATCGCCCAGGTATCGCCCTTGCTGATCGGTCATTGCTTCAAAAGGAACAAGGTCCAACGCCCCATCCGCCTCGATCACAAGATGTTTGTGACTCTGCAGCAATGGCTCGATCGGCTCAATCATCTTGGCGTACAGTTGAAGGCCCTCGCGTCTTAGATCTTTAGCGTCAGAGTGAGGGTCGGCGCAATGCTCAGCAAAACGACGCCCAAGAGATTCGATCTCTGACTTCGGCAAATCCAACCAGCGGTTTTGCACGCCGTTGCCCGCATAGATCCATACAGCCGTCCTGCGTTCAAAGAGTGCGTATACGATTACGGCTATGTCGTTGCCTGCAGTTGGCGGAGTGTGCAAGCCTGGCGGAACGCCCGACATGAACGTCGAAGCCGAGTGCTCCTGGCGCCCAGTGCGTAAGGAGGCTCCCTTGTACCATTCCCAGTAAGCCAAAGCTTCTTCAGGTTTGTCAGGGAATTTAAGCTGAACCATGGCGCGGTAGATCGGCTCGTTCTTACGGCTCCATTCAAGTCTCCGGCGCTCACTGCTGACCAGACCAAGCCCTTCTTCCGCCAGACGAAGCGCCTGCCTAAGGCTTCGCTCCGCATCGTCTTTGTCACCCGCGGCGAATTCCGCGAGGCCCAACGTTTGGAAGAAACTTAGAGACAGGTCCTTATCAGGGATCAACCCTATCGTCGGGCGCACTCTCTCGAGTCTATCGACGGCGACCCTTGATTGCTCGCGCCGAACCTCCACGGACGCCAATCCGATCTCCGCCTCGGCTTCGAGATTCTGTTTCCGGGCGCCATCGGGAGAATGCGCAAATAAATTCTGCGCTTCTCTAAAGCAGGCCTCGGCGCCGGAAAGGTCCCCGGTCATCACCAACGCCTCGCCCAGTCGCTCTTCCTCCAGACCTTGCAGCACAACGTCGGGCGAATCGTGAATCATCCGCACTGACTCCCGGAGCACCGCAGTTTGCAGGTACCATCTCTCATCGTCTTCCGCCAGATAGTCCATGTTCGTGTACAGGTTGTAGCCAGCCATATAGGGGTAGTCACCTGACCAATATTTCTCGAGTCCGTCAGCGGAGTACCTCCAAGCGGAAGTCGGATTTCCCACGCTCCATGAAAGGCTCGCAAGAAACGTCGTGGCGCGAATCTGCAGCAGCTTGTATTGGCATTTCTGCGCAAGTTTAAGGGCTTCCGAGGACAACGTGAGCGCTCGTTCGTCGCTCATGCTGGCACAGACCGCTGACTCAAGAAGCGCCTGGATTTTGAGCCAGGCGTACGAGGTGGAAGCTCGCGATGCCTGCAGCTTCTGTGCTGCCCTATAACAATCTTCGTTTTGATGCACGAGTTGCTCGGCGTAGATCACCTCAAACTCTGCTCGTAACTCACCCGCAGGAATGTGCCCCTCTTGAAATAGCTGAGCGGCCCGGGACGCCGATTTGCGCGCTCGGTCTCGATCAGAAGTGCCATTCATGCGGACCGCCTCTGACAGGAGTTCGAATGCACTGGGATCTGCATGTTGAGGAGACCGCGCTTGAGCCAAAAGGTCACTCAACCAACTATCTTCATGTTTGGATTTCGTGAGAACGGCAAGCCGCAAGAGAGCTTCTCGTGCGACTTGTGCGGCTTGCGGGTCACGCGAGTTGAGGGTGAATGCTTGGGGAAGCCAATCCTTTATGGCGATCTGCAAATAGCTTTCGGCCTGATCATCGATCTGATTGATGACCTCTTCCTGCCCGGCATCGATTGCCGCAACAAACTCCGAAGGGGTCTTTAGTGGCCTGGTGCTGCGCTCCTTCTTCTTTCGGAGCGTCTCTTCCAAAGCGGCAAGACGCGTTCGAGCTTCGGAGGCCCACAGGGAATTCGAGTCCAAACGCAGGAACTGCTGCCAGTCCTCGACCGCCGCCGGGTAAACGCCGAGCCGTTCCAGAGCGATCGCACGGTTGAAGAGCGCAACCTGGTCGTCGGGGTGTGAAGCTATGACTTTTCCCAGGATGTCCACGGCAACACCGAAGTCAGCGGACCGCCCTAGATTGTCTCCTCGCAGGAAGTAGCCGATTGCCAAGTCTTCAGCGATGGTTGAATTGTCGGGCGCAAGCTGATGGGCCTTTTCGAGCGCGGCAATTGCCGCGTCGTAGTTACCCTCGAGCAGATCGGCGCGACCCTGCGCCTGAAGCCAATTCGGATCATCCGGGCGAGACTTCATGTTCCGGGAAATCGTAGCTTCTGCTTCCAGCAACGAAGGCGGATAATTCATTCGTGACTGAGACCGGTCTATGCCTCGTGATTGGATAAAGGAGGCGTAGGCGGCGCCATTCATCCGCATCTCCAAGGTGCGTCTTTCCGTGTAGGCGTGTGTCAATAACCGATTGGCAGTCCGAATGCCCGAGCCCTTAAGGCCCAGCCAGACGCCTACGACCAACAGCGCGCAGGCAGCAGCTGCAACTACCCAGCGCGGCTGAAGCATCGGCGCCCTCCAATGCGGTGTACGTGCCGGGCGAGGCTGCATACCAGCATGACCTCCACCCAATCGCTGCGCCAAGCTCCGTTGCCAGCTCCTTTGAGAGCTCTCAAGTCCTGCAAGCACGCGTTCCTCTTCCGCAGAAGCATCGTCTGCGAGGCTATGAGCCGCGTTTCGCAGCAGGGGTCCACATCGTCTACACTGAGCCGCGTGCCTGATCACCTCTCGGGCCTCCGTGTCTGGCAACACGCCGGCAGCTACCTTCATCCAGTCGACGTTCTCGGGGCAATGAAAAGGCTGGGACACTTCACGCGGCTCTCCCAGGCTCGAGATCTTGCTCTGCACGTCCTTGTGCACTTGCAGCTTCTGATTGCAATCTTCGCAAGAGTCGACGTGGCGCTGAGCGTCTACGAGTCCTTGTTCTGGAGTGTTCCCAGGATCAAGCGCACGCTGCATTGACACCGAAACGAGTCCATCAATCTCGTCACTGTCGAGGTGTTTGTCGAAAGGCCGTGTCAAAACCAGCTTCTCCTATTCAATACGATTCTGCGGACCGAAATCCTTTTTGACGCAATTGTGTTTCATCGCCTGGCCCGCTGCGAGAGTTAACGATCTGCTCCCGAACGCAGCGCGTGAGGCGTAGAATGGCGCTCTCAATGCCCTTAGCTGTAAGCTCGACGCCGGGCAAAGCCGCGATGGCCTTGGCGGTCACGCCTTGCTGATAATAGAGCCAAAAGATCATGCGGTCTCGTTCCTCATCCGGTCCGGCCGCACAGGCTGCAAGGTATTCATCGATCTGTTTCATTAGCAGCTGTCGCTCCATCGCCTCCGGGCTACCCAAGCTCTCACTGCTTGCGGAAGCATCGATGTTTTCCATTGACTCCCGATCCCGTCCGGCACCGCGCTTCAGAGAATGGCGAGCCTTGAAATAATCATGCACCACATTGGAAGCAATAGTCTTTATGTATCCCAGAATGGAGTCGGGGTGCTGGGCAGCAAATTCTCCTAGCAAGCGACACCTGTCGACGCAGAGCTTGAGATAGGTCTCTTGAACTAAGTCATCCATTACTTCCCGTGGAAGTTCACTCCATTGATATGTTGTGCGAATTACAGAAAGGCTAATCGGCCGTTGGAATCGAAAGACAAACTCTTCCCAAGCCTCTGCGTCGCTTGCTGTGCAGCAAACGTTGACGAGTTCCCTCGGAGATAACGACGAGTAGCGACCCACGCCACGCTCCAGCCAGATGTGAAGCGAATTCTACAATACAACTCCCGCCTTCTCGCATTCTTATCAGTTTTGTCGCCATTCACCGCTCCAATCCCCGACGAGGGAATCGTCCAGAATTCAAAAAGGAGAATGCACCAGGAGTTCGTTAAGGGAGATATACGCGATCGCTAATGTTTGCGAGAGCGCGAGACAGCACGCGGGGCCCGCACGTATCGACGTTTACTAAGGCGCGCGATCGGCGTGTCCTTCTTGGAGGATGAATGCTATGCAAGTGAGGAATGGCGACGAGCTTGATCTTGCCGGCTCACAAGGGGAAACGATCAACGTAGCGATCACCAAAGGAGCAAGCAACGTCGTGATCAACTACGTGCTCAACGGTCAAAACTGGGGCGGAGGTACATTCCAACTCGACAAGAATGTCGCGCCAGTCTTCAAGTTGCTGGTCCAAACAATCTACAAGACGCAGACGGGCGGTAGCTGCGAGATCACGGTCACCGGGAGCCAGGGTGGTGACGTTTCCGAGCACGACGAATTTCAATCGCCGGGGGAGACCTTCGATGCGGCAATGTATACCTTCATCGTTCTGTAAGACGTGGACAACAGCCGTTGTGCTCCTGGGGATGGTTGTCGGGAGTTCGGCTGCTCAGTCCCAAACCAGTGATGCTCCTCAGAACGCTACCAGTCAGCAGGAGGCGCAGAAGCCGACTGAACTAAATGGAAAGATTGCAGACAGAATCGATGCTTTGAAACGGGACTTCGCGACGCGGAAGACCAACGAGCCGTCGGCCGCAGCCAACGACAAGCGACCGCGCAAGTCAGCAGAAGACCTAGCCGTGGACGCTGTCGAGTTTGCTCTAAGTCCTCGGCATGCCCTGCCGTTGTACTCCGTGGTTCTGGTTCAGCCCGATGCCAAGATCCTAGCGTCCGCTGCCCAGGCCACAAATTCCGTGAAGACCGACGCAGACGAAGCGCGAGTGGACAAGCAGGTCGGCAGCAGCTCATCGAACTCTGGCAGTACGTCCTTGACCTCTCACGGAAGCGTTCCCGCCATTCTCGCGTTCGCCGTCGAAAATGGGGCTTTGGAGCAGAGCGCCAGCGGGACCACCATTACCTTCCGTGGCCGTCCCGTTCAGATCGTCCAGACGCTGCAGAAGACCTCTTTCTATGACGCATACGGCCAAGTCGAAGAGAATGGAACTCTAAGTCTATTAAACAGGCTCTCGTTTGCGTTGTCCTTCGACACGACGCGGGGTACTTCATCAGGAACACTCACAGGCAGCGCCAATCAGGTTTCTAACTTTTCCACGACCGTGGACATTTGGAATCATCGTGACCCCCGCGACAAGAGGTACAAACTTCGCTGGGATGGCCTGAGGGACGGGATCGCTAGGCAAATGGCTCTTAACATGTACCAAGTTTTCAATGTACTCTCCAGCGATGCTGTTCACCCGTTGGTCAAGAAGTGGATTGACGAGACAGCTTCTGCACTAGCGCCGCTGTTGGTCGAGGGCAAAGACGACGATATGACCGCCGAACTGAAGGAAAGAATCAAGACGTTTCCCCCGATTTCCGACCTTGTTCCAGGCGCCGAAGCGACACTCAAGCAGTTCGCTGAAGCCACGAGCGCCATGCAAACCGCTCGTCAGCACATATTCGATTTCGTTGGCACTTCGCCAATCCTGACGTTTGTGTACACCGACAACGTTGCCGCGAAAGCCGCGACGACTCAAACTCAGTTACCCGACAACTCCAATTTGAAACTCATCTTTGAGAAAGGACTCGGCGGTGGAGGTTCGTTAGCCAGCAACTTCTCGGCAACAATATTCAATTCCAAACCTGCCGGAATCGTTGCCAACCAACTCCGTGACTTGCAGGCTTCGTTTCAGTTGGACATGCCCGTGAACACCTCTTTCCCCAAAATCGGGAACGTGGTTGCTACTCTGTCGGGAAAGTACGAGCACATTCCAAGCGACAGCCTGGTTGGAATGGTCTCGGGCATCACTCCTATCACCTCCGACGCTACATTGCGGGGCAATCTAGAGATCGGGCAGGCAAAAATCACCTTCCCGGTCAAAGGCAGTGGCGTAAGCATTCCACTGTCTGTCACGTGGGCGAACCGCACTGAGCTGATCAAAGAACACGAAGTGCGAGGCAACATCGGGATTACTTTCGACCTGGATACGATCATCGCCAAACTGAAACCGTAAGAGAAGTTATGTGCTGCAACGGGGACTCCGCGTTCGAACCGAGACGAGTGGCAGCGGTTCGCTGCGGCAGTGGAAGTGAGGGGTGGGGTCGCGAATCGACAAGAAAATACCCAGGACGACCGTATTCAACGTAGCAGAACGATGAGGAGGCGGTTATGGCAGGACAGAATGTGATGGATGCAATTCCTTATTTGCCGCAGTTGGTTTCCATTGGTGTGGCCGTGGTGCTCTATCTGATCTATGGAATCGCTTGCGGATGGAACCCTCTTAAACTGGCGGAAGGTTATGACGGCCGGCCGAGTACATCAAAATTCCAGTTCTGGTTGTGGACCATCGTCATCATACCGACGTTCTGCGGCCTCTACGCCATGAAGATCAAGGCGACTGGAATTGCAGTGGACAACGAATGGCACCGGAATCTCTTCATCGTGATGGGCATGAGCGTCGTTACAACGGCCCTTGCCAAGGGAATCACTGTTGGTTATGTAGCCAGCAATCGCCTGGTCAAAACCTCAGTGCCAAGCGGGTCAAAGTGGACTGTATCAGCGATTCTGCAAGACGATGATGGGTTCCCGGACCTTTCAAAAGTGCAGATGCTGGCGTGGACGGTGATTGCGGTGGTGATCTACCTGGCTGCCATCGTCCAGAAGTTTCACGCCGGGGACTGGAAATTGCCTGATATCGACAACTCGCTAATGGTGCTGATGGGCCTCGGGCACGGAGCTTATTTAGGAAAGAAGCTGACTTCGCAGGACGTACCTAGCCTGACTTCCTTGGGCCCCAATGCCGCCGCGCTCGCGAATCTCCCCATCGACGTGACGATTGTTGGTAGTTCCTTTGGCGATACTCAGGGACACAATCTTGTCTCTTTTGACGGAACTCCTGCCGGAGTCACAGTAAAGTCTTGGAGTGCGACGCAGGTCAAATTCGTGTTCCCAGCAACGCAGGCAAACGGCGCAGCGTGGAACAAGGGACAAACGGCGCTGGTTGGGCTCCTGATCGAAGGCCAGGAAAGTGACAATAAGCTGCCATTTTCTGTGACGTAACCAGGCCACACGGCTGTAGGATTCGCTGCCCGATTGGCGTCTTACATGGATCTGCCAAGGGTGGCTCTATATTAAGCTCAGAAGATAGCGAGCACTTCTTATGCCACGTGACCCGAAAGAACTCGGAAACAGGCTCTCCACCTACGCGGACACTATTACTGCTTTCGCATTCGTTCAGAGCGCCACATTCAGCTTCGCCCTAGGAAGCAACGACACGTTCCTTGCGCATGCCGTAAGAGTCTGGTGGCTCGTTCCTCTGAACATTATTGTGGCGAATTTGTTTTATGCGTACCTGGTCCACAAGTGCCATCGTGGAGAAGATGCGTTGCTCGAGACCATAGCGCCTCCGGGCGATGCATGGGAGAGGACTGTCAGATCGTGGCGTATGGCTGTGATCGGAATTGGGGTAATTCTCTCCCTTCTCGCGTATACCGCCAGCTGGTACGGCAGCAGGAACCAGGCCAAGATCCAGCATCCTGCCTCATCCTTCCAATGTTCCCCGCTTTAGACAGCTCGAGTATTCCAGTTAACCGCGCGGGCGTCATTCTTGACAGCGTCAAAGCCAACAATCACCTCGCCGTCAATGACAATCACCGGGGTAGTCAGATAGACGCGTGGAAGGGTGACAACTCCGCAACGTCGAAGGCGTCGTCGGCAGCCCGACCTGGTTCCGAAATGAAACGCCGTCGCGGCGACTGGTGTTGGGGCCAGCCCATCAGGACGGAGGGTATACCATGAAAACGTCGTCCGCACTAGCGAGAGCCCCTATTTGCCTCAGTTGATCAGGTCGAACCGCAATCGAAGCCCGGGTGGACTCGCCGTCCCGGATAACAGTCAACAAAAAAACATCCTTGAGCAACACAGGCTCCATGGGCTTCGCGTCCAAACGAGGAGCAAGGAGCAGCCAAACCCGATGAGGAAGTTTGGAATCGAATCTCGGGACGCCGGACTTGAGTTGGATTTGAAGCAGCAAGCGGCAATTCAATTCAGCCAGTAACCCGGGATCGAATTGCAGCTGTTCGTTCCTGAGCGCCTCGCCCTGTTGAACCGGTTCAGTCGAAAACCTCCCGATCACATCCTCTAACTTGGCGAACTTACCATCCGAGGTTTTCGCCATGTCCATTCTCACGTCATCCATAGTGATGGCTCGAAGCGCTGGGAGTCCTCCAGGTTTGGCGACGACTACACGCATAGAGTAGGGATGCCGTGCAGTCGCAGATCGATAAGCCAACACGATCAATAGCGTCACTGCGACCACAACCAGTACGTCGAGCCAACGACGGCCCAGAGTCGAGAGCGCCTGCTTTATGACTCGCGATAGGAGCTTATCTTCTGGCACAGACAAGTCCTTGGCCTCATACAGGGCATCTTCCGCCAGCCATGCAATGAGTCGTCCTTTGTCAATGCTGGTTTTCTTGACGAGGGTAGTGAGTCCTTCTCCTTCCCCCTCTTGGGCAGCGACCCAAACCATCTGACGCATGGTAAGCCCAGCATCGATCAGATGTTTGGATTCAGTGGCGGTAATGTCTTTAAACTTCGATAGGTCGCTGATAGGCTTTGGCATTGCTGTTGGGCCTCGACGATGACACTTGTCGAAATATTGTTTCTGTTAATTGCGCTACAGAGGGCGCAACAAGTTTGACCGCAGACTCCTAGTTCTTGTAAATCTACGGGCGATCAACCTTTCCGCGGCTTCTTAGGTGGTAGCTGCTCTTCTCCCGGCAACTCAGCTGAGACTGTGAGAAACCGGCCCGCGAGGCTCGCACCATGGAGAGCCTGCATTGCCTTACTGGCCGACTCATCATCAGGCATCTCGATCAAGGCGAAGCCCTTTGACCGGCCGGTCTCGCGATCGGTGACGATCCTGACATTTTCGACAGGGCCGTGTTCTTCGAACAACAGGCGCACTTCGTCTTCAGTGACATCGAAGCTCAAGTTCCCAACATAAATAGTCTTCATACTTCCTCACCTTCATAATTCCGGTTCCCTGCGCTTTGATCCTCCCATTGCGGCGATGCAGTTTGATATTGGCGCACTTAATGGCGATTTACTCGAGTCTGATCAGGACCCGGAAAGCCAACCGGTCATGATGTCAATGCCCCCCTTCCACCTTCGCCTTTCGGCTTTTCACGTGGCTTTAGAGGCCCAAGAACCACTGCAGAATACCTCAAAAGAATATCTTTGCCCGGTGCGATGTTCTCGAGTTGAAATGTTGCGGGGCTTGATGCCAGAAGGCCAAGTTTGCCCTCGCTCAAAGTTGCAGAATCCCAAACATACACGTACCCGTCGGGCAGCGGGTCGGAGAGTGTTACTGTAGATGCCACTGACATCTTTGGATCGACATTTCTGATCCTGAAGGTCACTGTGATCGATTGATCCGGACTCGGCACACTGACCCCTTTGACTACATCTACCTTGACTGCTGGGGGTTCGACATCGATCACTGTCTGTGCACTGTAGGGAAGAGGAACGAACGTCGGAGCATCCTTGTACATGATCTGCTGCGAGATTTCGACCCAGACGGCCCTTTCCTCAGCGCGGGTGCATGGAGTGTATTTGTAGCCTAATTGCTTCAGGAGGTCCCAGCGATACAAATCAAACGCGCCTTTCACCTGCATACCCCATCCGGCAGCTCGGCCGACCGCCCACGAATAAGAGAGATAGCTCAGCGCGGAGAACCCTAACCATTCTGCGGACCACAATGCGAACCTGTTCACTGATGCCAGCGGAGCTGAAAAGAAAAGCCCGGTGAAGATCAGAAGCGCGACGAATATCGCGCTCAACAATGAGCAATTGATCATGAAATCAAAAGAAGCTTTTGCTTCGTCAATCAGCGCTGCGTAGTCTTTATCGATCTTGCCGATCAGTCGGGGCCAGAGGGTGATCGCTTCCATCCCATACTGCGCGAGTGGGTAGGTCTCGAAACTCCGGATAACATTGCCGAGATGGGTAGGCATGATCAGCGACTTACTTCCAGGAAAGCCCTGATTCAGCATCAGCTCTAATCGCCTCCGCTCCGCCTGGACTCTTGAAACCAAGTCGCCGTTAGAGTCATTACTGTCGATTTGACTGTCGAGAAACCTCAGCCGAGCCGCAATTGTCTGGGCTGCGGTGAAGCGGCGCCCCCACAGCTCCTTTCGTCGCGTACCTATTCCAGATCTGATCCACGGATACCCTTCGTAAATCCGAATTATTGGGATATTGAGGTTATAAAGAAGGCCGGTTAGGAGAACGGCGATGAATGTGACGGCAACGACTTGCCATTCTTTGTCAAGCGCCGCTAGTGGCTGCAAAGGGCTTGATCCACTGGGGAAAAGAGACGGTAGAAAGAGCAGGCCAAGCACTGTGAAGAGGACTACGGGCAGAAACGTACCCAGGATCAACGACTTGCTGAACTGCCCTGAGATAGCGGAGAAAATGCTCGTCAATTGAAAGTCCTCCAGCCAGATTCAATCTGGACCTTTTGTCCGAACGTTGGCGAGTTCGACGGCAGACGTGAGTTAGCTATGAGTCAGGCTTGCCCAACTTGGACTCAAGCAGACGGCATTCTACACCCGTTTGCCTCTTTCGCATCGTCGTGGGGCGACTCCACGTAGAGGACTTCCTCCGGTTTCTATAGTGAACGGGTAGTACAGGCAGGCAGTTTACTGAGCATCACGTGAGCGTTAGTTCATTTCGGAAAATGGAAAGTCTTGGAATGATTGTTGCAGTCTTGAGGTCTTATGCGCGCCTTTGCGATCCGCGCCGGGTGCGCGTGGCGGTCTTACTCTTAGTTTAGTGATAGCGCTCAGCCCGTGGCGCACCCGATGTCTAAGAAGCCAATAACACCAACCAGGATATTCGGCGAATGTGCTGCCGATGCGGGACAGCCCCCTCTCGACGGGCCTTTTCTGGAGAAGCGGTGGCGAAGGCTCGGAATCTGGCCCGCATCCGGCGCTCGAAGATTAGCAAGGAGTGGAGCCTAGAGCAAGCAACTAGCGTCTGCGTCGTTGAACGATTGCGGCCCGCCGCATTTCGCGCAACTCGTCGAAGCAGGGTGCGCAGCGCCCGATGTGTCTCAGCGTCTGCTGATCATCGAAGGATTCGGACTTCGTTGCCAGCTGTCGCAACACCGACGTGCCAGGGCAACCGAGCCGCTGGGGGTTGGGGTGATCCGCATGGACCACACGATCAAACGCGCCGGCCAAATCCTTCTCAGCCGATTCAAGCTGTGCGTCAAGCCACTCCCAATTCGTATCGGATTTATCAGAATCCATCCGACTCCTTGAGGGCCGTCAACGGGGCATGCCTGTGGCGACCGAGGATCGGAGTTTCAGGGTCACCCTGATCGGGCACTGGGCCGATTCACTTCGAGCCTCGCCCGTTTTACCTCGCGCCAGAAGCCGCTCCGGGCAGCCACTGCGGTCGTGCGCAGAAGGCGCGCGATGTGCGACCACCGGTAGCCTGCGGCCTTCAACGCAATTATCGTACATCCACGTTCGCTCAATCGCCGGACAATCTTTTCGACGTCCAGGCGAAGTTCAACTATGGGAATGGTGTTTGCAGCCCGGAGAAGTTGAGAAAATTCCAAGGCGCCTCCGAAAAGCTTAAACCGTCGCTGTTTTGTGGCATGACGTCCGAGCGTCCGGCAAAACGCGACCATGAGCAAGCCGGAGGTGTTTCCCGAAAACGGCAGGGCGGCCCGGCGATCCAGATAGCGTGAAATCTGTCTCACCGACGCTTCCAGCAGCATGGCCGCATCGTCGGCGTCGCCAAGGACCGAGCGCGCCCGGACGCAGGCCTGGCGCCAGATTTGAATGGCGGCGACGCGAACGTCATCACGAATCAACTGTCCCGCATGATCTACTTCGCGGTCCCACCAAGGCGGATTCTTCCTGGAGAGGGAGGCCATAGCGTGGATCTGGTGCTCGAGGGTCCGAGACCGTTTCGGAGAGTCGGCCTAACTCTCACTTAGCCGGCGATAAGCGGGACCGGATGCCTGCGTCGTCAGGGGCCAGTCTCGGCGAAAAAGTGAAGTGGTCGTGCTAGGACATGCGCTGATGAATGGGTCAGCACTCGTATACAACCGCTCGTGGAACACAAAGTTGCACAAATGTCCGCCAACATTTTTTTCGCGGGGCGGGGCAAAATGTCAGCCTCGGAGCGGCATAACTATTTTGGGGACCCTCGTCGTGTGGTCGCATTTCGGGCCGAGACATATCTCACGGTTTCGGAGCGATATGCACCGGGGACGGCTTGTTCATCGGGCGAAAGCGGCACGAGGGGTGAGAAATCGGACAGCGCAGGTTGCAGGCACAATACCTGCGGGAGCAACAGGCGAATCATGGGCTCACGTTACGGGAAATCGCGCGCCGCGGCCAGGTACTTGCTGAAGCGCTTGGACAGGACCAACTGGCCTTCAGTCACCAGGCCCTTTCAGCCTGGATTAACGGAGCGCGCAACCCACGGCCCGATCACCGGCGGATGCTGGCAATGATCTTTCATGTAACGATCGATGAGTTCAATCGAGGCTGCGATGGCGCAGGCTTGGACGAGATCGACGCCGACGAGATTCTCAAACCGGTGACAGTCGAGGTCTACGGGAATGAGCAGGTATTTGAATACAAGCTCACGGTCCGGGGCGAGATCGATCTCGCCCGCCCCGCGGTGTACCGGCACTGGGCCGACATGTTCCGGCCTTGGCCGGCGCCATTGGCGCGGCACTTCGGCAGGCTGAAGCAGGAACTGTTCGGCTGGATCCCAGACAGGTCGGGGAGTCCGATGGTGCGCCAACGGCGCTCCTTGGTTCCGCTTGAGCCGCGTGGACCACTACCGGAAGGCGCCGAGAGCATCGACAAGCAAGTGTGGTTTGTTTACTTGCCGGATGGAGAACTCGAGGCTGGAATGGCATTCCGGGAAGGCCGCTCCATCGTATTGTCGAAGGCGAGAGGGGCGGAGACTCCTAAGAGGTATCCGCTTTCGCGTGTTGACCTGGTTGGACGCGTGGTGGGCAAGGCACTGTTTCACATCCGGCGGGCGTAGACTTTTTTGGATGATCGAAGCGGCCTTTTCTCACGGCCTTTTCTCCGGCTGGACAACGTAGTTTCATTGATGCACCATTGAAGATTTTTTGAAAGACAGGATTTAACCCATGCTCCCACGGTCACCGTCCGCCGATGATGGCAAGCGAAACTGGCGGGCAGTGCCAGGAGACGAAGGGGCGCTGGAGCAAACTTCACCGAGCAACCCGGCGTTTGGTTCGCTCGATGACGAAGGGCTGGCGGCGCGTTCGGCAACAGGATGCCAGGACGCATTTGCGGTGTTGTTCGACAGGCACAGCGGCTTGGTCTTTCGAGTCGCCCGCGGAATCTTGAGAGATTCAGGCGAAGCGGAGGAGACGGTCCAGCAGGTCTTCATGGATGTTTACCGTTCCATCTCCCAGTTCGATTCGTCGCGAGGAACATTCAAGGCCTGGCTGCTGCAGTTTGCCTATCACCGAACCATCAATCGCAGGGAGCACCTGTTGGCCAGAAGGTTTTACGACTGGCGACAACTCGACGACATGCTTCCGTCCGAACTTTCCGATGGCGCCAGCCGCCCATTTCAAATGTCGGCACAGGAGATCGGGCGTCTGACCGAGGAACTGCTGGCATCGCTTGACGCCTGGCCAAGGAGAGTGCTTGAACTCACGTTCTTCAGCGGGCTAACGGCGGAGGAAATCGCCAAAGGAAGCGGCGAAACAGCTTCGGCCGTCCGGCATACTTTGTATAGGAACCTGAAGAAATTACGCGTCGCGCTCGATGGCGGGCAAGCGCGAAAGGCGGCGGCTGATGCCGGCGCAGGAAAAGAAGGAGCCTATGTTGCATCCCCACGAACACTATGAGGAACTCTGCGCCGCAGCCTCGACCGGCCAGGCTTCGGAGAGCGAACTTGAGAGTTTGAAGGGGCACCTGCCGGAGTGTGCCGAGTGCCGGCAGATGCTCGAAGGCTTTGCGCAGATCGCGACGCACGCAATTCCGGAGGTTGCGGAGAAGCGTGTCACGGCGAAAGTACCGTCTGGGATGAAGGAACGATTTCTGGCGCGGGCCTATTCAGAGGGCCTGTTTCTCAACAAACAGCAGCCGGTCCGGTCCCATTGGTTTGCCGGCAGCACGCTTGCCCGCTGGAGTGCTGTGGCGATTTCGCTGGTGTTGATCACCGTAGGAGTGAAGTTTCGAGTTTCGCGACACGATCACCCACCCGATTCAAGCGGCGCCGGCATCCAGGTAACAGCCAGCGCTACGACTACTTCTACTGCCAGGACCGACGACAGCAAATTACGGCTGCAGCTAGTAGCCATGCAATCAGAGCGGGACGCACTCGCAGCCAAATTTTTGACGGCGCAAAAAGCTCTCGAATCCGGTCAGCAGGAGCGGGGGGGGGTGAGCACGCGTCTCGCCGAGGTGGAATCCGTCAATGCCGATCTGCGCAAGGCGCAGGCTGACCGCGACAGCATGATTTCGCAGCTCAAAGAGCAGATGGACAAGTTGCAGTCCGACCATGAGGCAGACCGCGTTGCCACGCTCGTCGGGGAGAACGAGGTCAAGGACTTGCGCAACAAAGTCGTCACCCAGAACGCCGAACTCAACCAGCTTCGCCAACTGGCCACGGCCGCCGACCAGGCACGGGATTTGATCGTGGCGCGTAATCTCCACATCGTCGATGTCCACGACACCGATGAAGACGGCAAGGGGCGGGCTTTCGGACGCATCTTCTATACGGAGGCCAAGTCGCTGGTCTTTTACGCCTACGATCTCCGCGATCCAAGGCAGTTGAATGCCAAGATTTCGTTCTACGTCTGGGGCGAGAAGTTGGGCGCAACCCAGCCGGTGAAAAACCTGGGAATCTTCCACAGCGATAACTCGAACGAGGGCCGTTGGGTCCTCACCTTTGATGATCCACGCGTGCTAGCGCAAATCAACTCGGTGTTTGTCACCGTTGAATCGAGCAAGAAAACAGTAACCCAACCCAGCGGCAAGAAGGTCCTCTACGCCTTCCTGGGAAACACGGCCAACCATCCATAGCGACGAAGCACGCTCCCATTGGCGTTCACTCGAAGAACAAATAGTTTTTGCGGATGGGGGAATTCTATCGAATCGTCCTGCATTAGCAGATGAGGGAAATCAATGTTAAGAAAATTCTCAGGTTGCTCGCGAGTGTTCCTCCTCTGCGCTGCTGTTTCGGCCCTGCTGCTTCCCCCCTACTCCAAGGCCCAGTCCGACAGCGCGATCGTCTTTGGCCGCGTGCTTGATCCCTCCGGTCTAACCATCCAGAGCGCACAGGTCGAACTGGTGGACATCGACCGCGAGCATGCGTCGACGACAAAGAGCGACACCTCCGGCTTCTACGCCTTCCCCAATGTGAGGCCCGGGCACTATCGCATCCAGGTTTCGGCAGCCGGATTCCGGACGGTGAACCTGACGAGTCTGACCGTCAACATCCAGGACAACCTGGAGGAGAACTTTAAGCTGGCCGTGGGCTCGATCTCCGAGTCGGTGACGGTTGAGGCCCGGCGCACGAGCATTGATATCACCTCGTCGGTGAGCACCGTGGTCGACCAGCAATTCGTGAAGGAACTTCCGCTGAACGGGAGGTCATTTCAGACGCTGTTTCAATTGACGCCGGGCACCGTGATAGCTACCACCAACTATGGCGAGCAGGGTCAGTTCAGCGTGAACGGACAGAGAACGAACGCAAACTATTTCCAGGTGGACGGCGTCAGCGCCAACGTTGGCGCGGCCGCCGGCAACTCACCCGGACAATCGGTCGGAGGATCGCTTCCGGCGCTCACCGCCGCCGGCGGCACCAACGGACTGGTGTCCGTCGATGCTCTCCAGGAATTTGTCATCCAGACCTCTGGTTACGCTCCCGAATACGGCCGGACACCGGGAGCGCAGGTGGCAATGACCACACGTTCCGGTACCAATGAGTTTCACGGCGATTTGTTCGAGTACGTGCGCAACGACCTGTTTGACGCCAACGACTGGTTCGCCAACCATTTTGGCCTTGCGCGCGCACCGCTGAGACAAAACGACTTTGGCGGCGTGCTGGGCGGCCCGATTGTGAAGAACCGCACCTTCTTTTTCCTGTCGTACGAAGGCCTGCGCCTCCGACAGCCGACCACGGGACTGAGCGAGGTCCCGAGTCTTGAGTCCCGGCAATCCGCGTCGCCGACCATTCTGCCATTTTTGAATGCGTTTCCCCTGCCGACCGGACCGGATGAAGGCAATGGTCTGGCCCCCGCCAATTATGCGTTCTCCAATCCCTCGGGTCTTGATGCGGCCAGCATCCGCCTCGACCATCACGTTGGAGAAAAGCTCGCGTTATTTGCCCGATACAACTTCTCTTCGTCCTACTACAAGCAGAGGAGCGCGGGCGCCGACGCCCTCTCGGTCATTGAGAAGGTACCTTTGCGGCTTCACACCGGGACAGCCGGGATGACGATAAGCATCAGCCCGAAGGTGATAGACGACCTCCGGTTCAACTACAGCTGGTCTTCGGCGGCCAGCCTGTTCACCAGCGATAACCTGGGTGGCGCCGTGCCCCTGTCCTATCCGACGTACTTGCCAGCCGGCCAAGATCCCGCGGCCAGCGTGTTTGGCTACGGCCTCGAGATCGGCAATCTTGCGTTTATCGACTACGGACAGAACGCTCGCAACCTGCAGAGGCAGTTGAACGTGGTCGACAACCTCTCTTGGCAATCGGGAAAGCACCTGGTCAAATTGGGCGTGGATTACCGGAGGCTTACGCCCCAGGAGAACTCTTCCAACTATTCGCAATTCACGATCTTTGGCACGGTCGATGACCTGCTCAATGCCTCACCGTTGCTATCGGTGCTCTCCGCCTATGATGGCCCCGTGGACATTCGCTACGCCAACTACTCCGCGTACGCCCAGGATACCTGGAGGTTCCGGAACGCATTGACCGTCACTTACGGACTGCGGTGGGATTACAATCCTGCCCCTTCCGGGAGCGGCGCGAGCGGTTTGAAGCCGCTCAAAGTCGTCGGCATAAACGACCTTGCCGATCTCTCCGTTGTTCCGGCGGCGACGGTGTACAGCGCCACGCGGGACAACTTCGCCCCACGCCTCGGTCTCGCCTATGATCTTGGCAATTCGCTTCACTATGCCGCCGTCGTGCGCGCCGGCTTCGGCCTCTTTTATGACCTCGGAACTGGCCCGACGGGAGACTTGTTCAACCAGTCGCCGTTCAAGAACATTCAGTACCGATTTCCGTCGAGCTTCCCGCTCGATCCTACAAATGCCTCCCGCCCTCAGCCGAGTTACGCCCCGCCCTTCACCGAGATCGTGGCGTTTCCCGGCACCTTACGGCAGCCCTACACGTATCAGTGGAACCTTTCCTACGAACAATCTCTCGGCCCGAACCAGACCGTTACGGCCGGATACGTCGGAGCCGGAGGCCACAGGTTGCTGCGCACGGACCTGATTCAAGGGCCCAATGTGAATTCTAATTTTGGGCAAGTCTTGTACGTCAACAATCTGGGCTATTCGAACTACAACGCCTTTCAATTGCAGTTCCGACGCCGTCAAGCGATGGGCCTCGAAGTCCTTGCTTCCTATACCTACGCCCATTCGCTCGACAATGTCTCCGCCGACTCGACCCAGAATGCTCCCTCTGTCCAGGTCAATCCGGTCATCGACTATGGCGATTCCGGTTTTGACATCCGACACACCGGCTCGATTGCCATCGACTACGAGCCACCGTTCCAACGCGGTCCCGTCTGGGCGAAAAGGATTCTCGGCGGATGGGGCGTCAACACTCTGATCATCGCCCGCAGCTCTCCCCCAATCAACGTGACACTATTCCAGGACACGGGATTTGGTTTTAATTCTTATCGGCCAGACTCGGTTCCCGGCGTTCCTCAATACATCAACGATTCGACTGTTGGCGGCGGCGTTCGCATCAACCCCGATGCGTTCTCGGTTTCAGCCGCAAGCCAGGGTGACTTGCGGCGAAACTCCCTGCGAGGCTTCCCCCTCTTTCAGCAGGACTTCAGCTTGCGCCGCAATTTCCATCTGGGCGAGCGCTTCATGCTCCAGGCAAGGGTTGAGGCCTTCAACGTGTTCAACCATCCCAACTTTGCGTCACAGAACAACTCGCTCGGATTTGTCTCCGGGCAGACGCTGATTCCGAACTCTTCCTTTGGTCAATCGCAGGCCATGTTCGGGGCCGGCGTCAGCTCCGGCGGCCTGGCTTCGGGATTCAATCCTCTGTACCAGGTGGGTGGACCTCGATCTCTGCAACTGGCTCTCAAACTGGAATTTTAAGCATGAGACTCTCGAGAAAACGAGCGATCATCTTCACCTTCGTGTCTATCGTGGCCGGCTACGCCGTGGCCGCCGACAAACGACCACAGGTCGAGGACTTTCTTCGTATGAAGTCCTTTCCCATTCTCATGCCGTTGAGCCTGTCGCCTGACGGCAAGCACGTTGCTTACACTCTGCAGGATGGCCAACGTGTCGGCGAGAGCACAGATCCAGGATCAATTGATGAGCGGCCTGGTAGCAGCCGCTCTACGCGCGGATGTGAAGTGTGGGTTACCGACATCCCGACTGGCAGGCAGACGAGAATCAGCCGGCTGGATGGCAGCAGTTGGGGCCCATCGTGGTCGCCCGACGGGCAGAAGCTCGCTTATTTTTCTGACAGCGGCGGCCGCGCACGCCCTTGGGTTTGGGATCGAGCAACCGGGAGATCACGGCCCGTCGCCGACATCCGCCCAAAGTTTATCCTGGGGTACGAAGTGCCGCTGTGGACCGCTGATGGCAGGAGCATCCTGTTTCGCGCATCACCCAATCCGACCAAGTCCACCCTGAATGCCGAGCCGTCGCCATCCGTCCTAGTCCTCGATTCTCCCGAGCAGCCTCGTACCGTAAAAGAGGTGTCATCCAATCAAAGCAAAGCCTTTCCGGGTATGACTGAGATCTTCGCGGGCGATCTTGTTGAAGTACAGGTCGACTCCGGCGAGATCCACGTCTTGACCGAAGGCCGTCAGATCTACAGCTACTTTCCCTCGCCGGCAGGCAGCCGCGTAGCGTACACCGTAGCCAACGGTTATGAGGAAGGAGACACCGATTGGACCGTGTTTGACATCGTCGTCAAAGACCTGCGCTCCGGGGAAGAAGTGACGATCGTCCACGATGCATTGCTCGACAACTCAGGAACGGCGCTCAGCTGGTCGCCCGATGGCTCGCGGCTGGCATACGGTACTCTGGTGCACGACAAAGGCACGCTGTACTGGACCTGGAGCAACGGCCAGCCCTCTCCGGTCAAGATTGGAGATGCTCCGAAGCTGTCCTATCCACGCTATCCCGCATGGAACGCTAAGGGAGACCGGCTCTATGTCCCCGCAGGCGACCTCGTCTACGTCTTTGCGTTGAACAGTCAGCCGGCCAGGACGATTCGAGCATCGGGTCCCTCAAAGATCGTTGCTCTTTTTGCATCGCAGAGAAATCGAATCGTATGGTCGGACGACGCGGAGGGAGATGCTATATATCTTGCCGAACAGAAGTCCGATGACCTCGAACTCGAGGTCCATCGCGCCCGGCTATCGGCGGGGACCGACGAGAAAGTGACGAAGCTTGACGCCGCGCTCGCGCTTTTGGCAACGGACGTTATGGATGCGACCCGTGACGGAGGCGTGCTGGTATTTCCGATGGATTCCCCCACGGCTCCCCAGGACCTCTTCGTGGCTGGCAGGGGGTTCGATGGGTTGCGGCAGGTGACGCATGTGAATCCGGACTTGGAACAATACAAATTCCCCGAGCGCCGCGTCATTCACTGGCTCGATTTTGATGGCCATGAGCTTCGCGGAACTCTCCTGCTGCCGTCCGGCTACGTCGAGGGCCAGCGCTATCCTCTGATCGTCGACATTTACGGAGGCGATCCCGAGTCACGATGGGGCAAACAATTTTCTGCCACGGCGTCGGACGGCGTCGAGAACATGCAGTTGTACGCAACGCGAGGGTATGCAATCCTCGTGGCCGACACGGTCATGGGCACCGAGACACCCATGCTCGACCTCTACAAGAGCCTCATTCCCGGCATAGAAAAAGTAGCCGCCATGGGAATAGCCGATGCGGGCCACGTGGGCGTCATGGGCCACAGCTATGGCGCTTACAGCGTCTACAGTCTCCTGGTCCAGTCCCAACGATTTCGCGCGGCCGTTGCACTATCTGGGAGCGGCAATCTCCTCAGCAACTACGGAGAGATGGACACGAGCGGATTCCCCACCGGTATCGCATGGGCCGAGAAATCCCAGGGAAGGATGGGCGACACCCCATGGAAGGTGCGCGACAAATATATTGAGAACTCACCGTTCTTTTACCTGGACCGCGTGAACACTCCTATTCTGATAGCGCACGGAGACAGCGACTGGCATCCTGCCTATGAGGATCGTGAGATGTTCGTCGGACTGCGCAGATTGGGCAAGACCGCCGAATATGCCGAATACCGGGGCGGCGGCCACCGAATCAGCGGCTGGCCCTATGACGATCAGCTTGATCTCGCAAATCGAGTGCTGGGATGGTTCGATAAGTACCTGCAGCCCGCGACTCAAACACCCAAATCGAACGACGAGAGTGCGCAACGCAGTACCACAGGCAACTGAGCAACGGTCCCAGGCATTAGCTGCCGCGTGCGCCCGACGAATCTTCCAATCTCCTGCGCGGTATCGATCCAGAAAAGACGCCGGGCGGCGTCGAGACCAGCCAACAATTGTGGCTCGCTGGCATACGCGCGCCAAGGCGCGATGTATGCGCCTCGCAGCTGTTCCGAGCAAGCGTGCATTCGATGGCCGGTCTCGGCGACAGCGAAGAGAGAGAAACCGAGAGCAAAGAAGGGATGGCCGATCCTCGAAAACGTCCAGTCAATCAGAGCTGCTCCTCCCTCGGAGGTCACGAATAGATTGCTTTCATTGAGATCGCCGTGGACGAGCGCTTCCGGAATACCGCATTCGCCGAGTACCTCGCTCGCGCACGTAGCGTTTTCGACCAGTTGCGGCAGCTTCTCAAGTTCGCCGGGATCGAGTTCGTTGGGCGCTCCTTTCTGCATGCTGATCAGCTTGGCCAGAAGTTCAGGCAATCCGGCTGCAAACTTTGAAAGCGTTTGCGCTGGCACACCACTCTCTTTCATTTTTCCAATAAGGGAAATCGAGCGAGCCTGCAGTTGCGCCACCTCCCTGAGAGCAACTTTCCAACTCTCGAGATCATGCATCATGCGCAAAGGCAAGCCTCGGATCGCCCTGCTCAGGTGGGTGTTCGCGTCCGGTCGCTGCGGGAGCAAACTCGGGCAAACTCCCGGCATGTAGCGGTCCAGCGTTTTGAGAAGCTTAGTCTCGTGAGAAACCGATGCGGGAACGGTCTTCATGAAGTATGTATCCCTCGCCGTCTCAATCCTGAGGACCGCACCGTTCGAGCAAGCGCGCACCTGGGATATTCGCCGAACGTTGTCACGCCCAAACGCGGCGACGATCCATTCCGAGGTGTCGGCCAGCCATTGCGGCGAACTCCAAGGCTCGGAATCCGAACAGCGACTCGCAGCCATCAGTGTGGCTTCGAGGTCGAGCGTTGTCTCGCATCTGGAAAAGTACCGGTCGAATACACAATCCGAAGTTAACTTGCCCGGATTGTCCACGTGCAGGACCAGAAAAGGGCTCTCATCTTTCGTGGGAAGGAGAAAATCACCAGGAAATATCCAACGCAGGGCGTGGACCTTTGCGCCCCAGCGCTCTTCGAAGAAGGAACAAATCCTTTCCAAAGCGTTGTCTGGGTCCGCATCTAGCTCGATCTTCCATGTCGAGGCTCCGAGAGCGCACAATTCGCCGAGGCAGCCGCGGCTCTCAACAAGGATCAGTTTAATGTTTGGCATGGGAACTCAAAGGCAGTACAGGACGGGGACGGCCCGTCCTGTAGTTAAGTGGAGATCTATATTCAGTCTTCGAGCATCGGAATCAGCTGTATTTTGGAGTGCCCGGCCGGCTGGCCGTCACCCGAGCCGAGGATGTTGGCCTGGACCAGTTCACTCGCCCGGCCAACTTCTTCGATGGCTGGAGACAGTTGTGGATGAGAGAAGCATGCGACGGTGCCGTCGCCGGAGCCCATCGATTTGGTTTGGATCAAACGATGGGCGCTGCCTACTTTCTCAATAACAGGATTGGTGTACATGACTTTTCCTTTCTCCATCCTTGGGGCAACAAACTCCGGATGCAGGATGGGCATCACCCGGATAACGTCGCAACCTCTGCACGCTCCTTCTCCTCAAAGGCCTCTCGAGACGCGAATTGGATGCTTTGGAGAGAGCGGAGCCACCGTTCGAGGCTGAACAGTCGTACCAGGGCGTAACTCTGGTCGAGCCGGCCCAAGGACACTTCCGAGATCGCCTCGGCCAAAGCCTGTGGTTCGGCATACTCTCTTCGGCACACTTCGAGATTCTCCGCCGGGCCAATCATCGGACGCTCCCGCTCCAAGGCCCGACAGAACACTTCGTCGATCGACCCTTTGCTCTTGCGCGTTCTGATCTTCTCGGGCAGCAGTCCACGGGTTGCGCGCCTCATCAGCGACCGGTCTTCACCGGGTCGAGCGAGTTGCTCCATCGGCAGCGCCAGGACAAAGTCGATCAATTGCTGGTGCGCCAGCGGATGGCTGAAATAGATCCCGTGATACTCGTGGAAATAGCCGGCCGATATCAACGCTGACAAGGAGCGGACGGTGTGCACTCGAACCCGCAGGCTGGGAAGCTGAATGCTGGTCTCGATCCGCAGGCCCTGGCTGCGCCCCGGACAGGTAAGTTCCCGTCGGGCCATATCCGTGATCCACCGCCGCAGGTTCATGTCGGCCGGGTGCCAGCGAAGTCTCCGATTTGCCACGGTGATCGGGCCAATGGCAGAGGCTACCAGAACCTGCCAGAGCGGCATCGCGGCAGCCTGGCCCCATTTGCGGCCTTGTGCGATCATTGCCAGCCATCGTCCCTGCCGAAGCAGGTCAGCCAATTCCGGACTGCCGGTGTGGTCGGACCAGAACAGATGATCGCCTCCTATTCCCGTCAACAGAACCCTCGCTCCCGCTTGTCTCATCAGTTGTCCGGTAACGCGATACCTGCCGGGAAAGCAATGAGACGTATTCGGAACGCCAGTGAACTCGACCTCTGCAAGTCCAACGGTCGCCTGCTGAGAACTCTCAGTGAGGTGAACGCCGGCGATTCCCCGGCCCTGTTCGATGACCCGTATGAACGCTGTCTCATCGCACGATCTGGATTTCTCGTACGTACAAGAAACGGTCGTGAGCATCGAACGATCGCGGCCCGTCTTTTCAAGCACCCGGTCGGCGACCAGCGCGACCGTCGAGGAGTCGAGGCCTCCGCTCAGCTCGCAAAATATCGGATGCTTCACGCGCAGGCGGCTGGCCACCGCCCTCTCTACCTGGTGTCGCCAGGCCTCTTCGTAATCGGCATCGGATGAAAGCCGGATCGGCTCGATCCTGTCCGGGTGCCATGTAGGAATGGGACCGCGGATTTCCCCGGAGGCCTTGACTTCAACATAGTTGCCGGATGGGACGACCGCGATGTTGCGGAAGGGAGACTCGTCCATATCCGGTTGGTAATAGAGATAGCCGATGGCGTACGTGTCGTTTACTACTGGATCGATCCCGCCTTTTACCACCAAGTGATCGAGTTCTGACGACCATGTGATCTTCTTGCCATGGATGGTGTAGAACAGCGGTCGAGTGCCGCATCGCGATCGCGCCAGAAAAAGAGACTTGTGCGGATCGTTCCAGAGCACGCAGGCGTATTCTCCGGCCAGCAGTTCAAAGCAATCCGGGCCCATCGCTTCGAAGGCCATTAGCACAAGAGTTGTGTCACTCACTGTCGTTCGTGCAGTAAGACCGAGCCGGTGCGCTAAGTCCTCGCAGTTGTCGAGGCGCCCATCAAAGGTAATAGCTATGCCGGTGGAGCCGGTCAGCGGCTGATCGTCGGCATCCTCCGGAACGATGTTGAAACCGCGAAACCCCATGCCGATCGACCCTGAAATGTGAATGCCAGCGTAGTCCGGACCGCCCTCCTCGGTTCCATCGAGCAAAAAAGCGACCTCTGCGCGGAAAGCCGTTTGGCCGTCGATATGTCGAACTCCGGTCTGCACACTCATAGGGGTACCCGATGTAGATCCTCAGTACCGCGTAAGGACGCGGTACACGCGCGTGACTCCCGGGTGATCGTTCACGACCTGGCCCCGCACCTCGACCCAGGCGTGCGCCTGAAACGGCATCGCTTGCGCGCCAATTACCAACTTCGCCGGCAACCCGGCCAAGCGCAGCAAGCACGTAGTTACCGCGGAACGCTGGAGGCAAAGGGCCTTCTTGGGATACCAGACGCAAGCGCATTCCGCGGCCTTGCAGGTGCGCTCTAACGCGAATGCGTCATCGCCTTTGGATCGGCGACGGGAAGGCCAGGACTTTACGGCCCAACAGAGACTCTTCATTGAAAACATCGACAGGATGCAATCGAAGACGAGCAATCCCAGGAACGCGCAGGCGGTTCGGAAACGTTGCCTCGGACTCTGGGCCGCATGCCCATTGCTGGCGTACCATGGGAAATTTGGTAGTGCCTCGCAATCGTCCCGTCTCGGCACTTCCGTTCCGATCGAGACCATCGGGATTCTGAGGCCCAACTCCATAACCCGGTCCTGAAGACCTCGTAAGTCGCGTCTGACCTGCTCGGGATCGACGCCCTGTTCTCTCGCTGTTTCCTCCACAATCTCAGCCTCTCGCTTGCCCGCCTCGATCGCCCTCCAGAGTTCAACCGCTGTCGGATTGAGCTTCAGCAGCCGGTCATGCTCGAGATCGAGAAGTACTCCGCCGTCCTCCGTACAGGCCAGAGTTGGCTTGAGCAACTCGTCTTCTCTCCTCTTCATCAGTCCGTTCGAGGGACCGCGATGTGACTCTACGACCGCCAGCGGCAGCTGTTGGTGATCGGACTGTGGCGAAAGAAACCTCATTCGCATCTTCCTCGCCGGGAGCTCTGGCCCGAGAAGGCTAGACCGATTCGCGCCCGGCGAAGAAAATTCCTGTTCCGTGGCCACAAAAGTTGCCACTCAACCAACCTAAACACAGAAATCGAAAGAGACTTAATCAGGCTGCGGCACGAAGATTAGAAAGCAATAATAAGGAGGAAGAGTCTGTCCGGCTTTCGCGACCCTTGCAAGGTGTTGACCGCACACGCTGAACCGAATTTGAGTGGCCACAAAACTTGCCACTCAAGCCGAAGTGATCTAAGGCCCTGGGTCGCCTTAGAATGAACAGCCAGCAACATGCCAGCGGCCGTCAGGCTGCGGAGCGGGTGATTGGCCTTGAAAGGAGGCTTCTTGTCGGAGCGCGGCAAAGACCGTAGATGGAACCGGCAAAAGCGCCGTGCTCTCATTCTGCTGGTCACCGCCCTCGCAGGGGCTTTGACCGTCTCCGTGCTTCGGTTCGCGCCGAGGATCAATGGTTCGCTGGCAGGGGAGCCCAGAATCATGCGGCAAGTCGCGGTTCAGGTCGCTGCTGCTTTGGCCGCTGAACAAGAAGGTCAGACCCCCGTGATCCTCGCCGGAGAGTCCCCGCAGGGTTGTCGCGCCGTGCCAAATGCCACCAGGTTTGATGAGAATCATGTCTTCCTTGTAATCACCTATTCGGAGAAGATGCACTCGTTCTGCATTCTTCAGTACGCTCCGCCCGTCGGCCCTCCGAACGGCAATGCAATCACGCTGACGGCTGACTACGGGCAGAACTACGGAGCGCGATTTCCGGCGCCGATAGAGCTTGTTCCCGTGGGACATGTGTTCAAGGTGCTTCCAGACTTTCTGGTTACGATGCTCGATTGGCGCACGAAACTAAATCGCTCAGACGGCGAGATCGCCTTTGACTCAAAGACCGACTATTCATCTTCTGGTCCCACCTCAAATGTTGGCCTTAAGCTCAACTTGTTCGAGATTCGTGCCGCATCGGCAAGGAAGCACGAACGCATTAACTTCGCGTTGGACATCCTCTTCGCAGGATTGTTTCTGGCGACTATGGCCTCGTTGGCATTGGTGTGGCGAACCCACATGGCATACCGCAGGGAGATTTTGGCCATCAGCGGCAATATAAATCTGGCGACGTTCCTTCGCGAAGATCTCGATTCGTTCTGGGCCCACGGAGAACGTATTTACCTGGCGAAGCAAGCGGAATTGCAGGCGCAGAGCAGAGCGGAAAATGCGGCGCAGCGAGAACAGGAAGAAGTCAGGGAGAGATTACGATATTGGCTCGACCAGGCTGGCGGTGAGGAACACCGCAAGGAGATCGAAGCCTGTCTCGAACGAGGCGAGATTGTAGAAATGAAGATGCTCTGCCGGGAATTGGCGGTGAGACCGAGAACGCCAGAGGAACGCCTGGACTCGCTTTTGGAATCGCTGACGGAGTATTTGAGCGATGAGGAACTTCAATGGTACCGGACTCAAGCCTACGACGTCTTTGAGAGGGCCGGATTTCGGGCAGCCAGGGAACAAATAGTGCGAGCTCACTACGCACTCAGGCAAGCTGCCAAGGCGCTTGCGGGCAGCGAACCGAGCGAAGTCGACAACCACGAGTAGTTGTCATCTGGGCCATTCCTTTCGAAGTAGACGGCACTCTCGACTTGCTCCGCCGTGCCGCCGGTACGTTTGTCCAGTGCGTCTTGAACGTCCCGGATGGTTGGGCCCGCGCCCGCTAACAGCGCTTTATTCGGCTTCGAACACTGCTCAAGGTAGGTCGCCTCAAGAAATACTCAATCCACTCCGGTCCCGCGTGAATCCAGCGTGAAAACGGTCCGACACACTCGACGAATAATAGCGGACAAGCCATGCCAGCGTCCCTGCATTTCTAACTAAACTGTGGTTCACAAATTGTTGTCGTAAGGCACGGCTACGAAAACTAAAGCGGACCACACCGTTAAGAGAGTGAACATTATGAATGCGATACGGTGCTATATCCTCGTTCAAATTACGAGTTACAGTTTTGAGGTTCTAGGAGCGAGCTTGGATGAGTCTCGCGCGAACCGATGGAAAGAACAGAACACGGCAACAAGGCAGGTGTGTGAAGTTCGGTTGCTTGAAGACTTCAAACTGGAAGGCTGAGTGGCCCTGGACGGGACCCCAGCTGCCCTCCTTACTCTATGGCACACACGCTGGATAAATCGTTCGTGGAGTTCCATCTTACCCCTGCGAAACATCGCAAGGATTCTTCAAGCGCTCCGATCTAACGAGCCGCCATCATCACCTTCCTCGGAAACGAATTCTGGATCGGGACTTGGGACCACTGTGGCGTTAGTATTTCGCTTCTTGTAGCGTTCCCTCAGCGAGAACAACTCCGCATGGCTCGACGGAAACACATAGTTGCGGACGAACCAAAGCGCTTCATAACTGAGCCGCCGGCCCACCACCTGCCGGCCGTATTGCTTGAAGAAGGCGCAGAAGTCATCCGGGTCGATGATCTGGATCCTCAGCCCGCTCGTCTCGGCGAAACGAGACTTTAGCCAACCGCGGTCTACCCATCTTTGGATTTCCTCCGGGCTGATGTGCAGCGCCGCTGCCAGAGAGGATTTGGTGAACCACTCGCGGCCTTTTCGTCCACCAGCTTCCAGGCGGTGCAGCATCGAACGAACCGAGGCCGGAGGACGGCCGATGGCCTTGGCGGCCTGTTCGACGGGTATCGATACGATGAGGTCGAGAAGCCGTTGCTGCTCAGGCTTGGTCCACTCGCGATAGCAGCGTTTTTCTTTGACTCCCAGCTGCCGCAGGAAGCGCAGACAGGCGTCACGTGGGTGACCGGAAATCTCCGCGAGCCTGGTGATGAGCACTCTTCGCTCAACGCAGTCGCGCTCTCCCGGTTTCCTCTTCTGCTCCTGGTAACCTCTGACCAATTCTCTTGCTTCCCGAGACCAACGAAACACGCGGCGCTTACGTTCACCATCTACATCATCCATACGACGTCTCTCCCAGCGAAGAGCGAGGGGCAAATCCGGCTTTCCGCGCCGGGTTTGGGCTGGTCCCGCGGTGCGCTTCGAGAGCCCTCCTTACTTGATATATGTCCGCGAAAAAGGAGAATGTGACTAAAAAAACGATATTTTGACTTCTTTTACAAACGATGACGAATCAAGGATGCAGGCAGAAACATCCCAGCGCTGTTTTCGTCGAGACGTGCTACTTCTATTACCCGTCAATTGGGGGGCACCAGGCAAGAATGCTTCGTTGTGGATCGCAAACTTACGCCGTTGCTTTTCTCAACTTACTCTGGGTTACGGCGGTTACAGCTATGGAGTCTTGGGAGGCAATCTATTGACAAAACGATTACATCTGCTGCGCAACCAAAGCTCTTCCGCTGAATTCCAATATCTCAACTGCGACAGCGCGCCTGTAAGTGCCTGGGCGCAAGGTGTACCGAATGCCAGCCCTCCCCATGCCGAGGCCCCCGACGTAGGTCCTTGACAGCATTGTCGGTGGCCCAGTTGCTGGTGTAATTCCTGATCCAACACCGTGTGCGGAACCCCTGAGTCGGTGGACATTCCCAGCGCTGGCCGTCGGCGATGTCTGCTGAGCTTGCTTGATTTGCGGTGGAGCCTTGTTTCGCCCTGGCGATGTGTACTTGAACCCAGACTCCCTGCGAAATGCCCAGCTGAAAGTTTCTTGAGCGCAATTCACCACGAGTTGTGGGAGATATGTATGGCTGCTTCGTCCGATAGTGGCTCTCTCTGGTGGGACCGGGAACTGGATTCAACAGGCAAACCGATACGCGTAGACGTGCGCGCGTCGGCGCACCAACTGTGGGACCAGGCACGGGCCCGTGTGCAAGCTGTCCTTGGGGATTCGAGTGATGCGGCAAGCCTGATGGAGGAGTCGGTCTTGCAGGTTTCGCGCTATCTTGACCGCAAGGCCTTGACGCTCAGTGCAGCCGATGTCACCAGCCTCCTGATGTGCGCGTTCTGCCGGGCCCTTCGCCGGTATGCTCGGAAATTGAGCAGGATCGAACTTGTCGCCGATCTAAGTGCGATCACCGGGCCGAGGTCTGGAACAGGATGCACCAGCAAAGAGGACTGCAGGCTGGACGCGCAGAAGGCCCGACGGTTGCTGAATGGAAGAGGGCGCACCATGTTCGAGCTTCGCACAGTCGGATTCGAGTGGAAGGAAATCGCCGAAATCTTCCAAATGACCGATTGCGCGGTGCGGGCGGAGTTCTCGCGTGAGGTGAAACGAGCGAAACTCAAGGCCGCACGCCAGCCGTGCGATGACGAAGATCACTGAATGGCTTCCTGGCCGCTGACAAGGTAAGCGTTCGGTTGTGAAGTGGCCGTCAGCTTACGGAATGAGTCCTCGTTCAGAAACCTGCCGCCTGTCGGGTCATAGCATCTGGCCCGGTAATAGCGGCTTGGCTTATCTTGGTTTTTGATTTCCCACGCTTACATACCGTGGCTAACCCTTATTACTCTGGCGTCGATTCGAGAGATCTCCGCTACAGCCACGCCCCCTCTTGCGTCCCGGTCGTGAGAGTGAAACGTACCCTTGACGGTCCACACATCGTCCTTAAGAACTGCTTGAAATGGTCGCTCGTTGTCCAACGTTTTCTTCCCATAGATGGGTAGCCACACAGCCTGGGCAATTGCAACCGCAGTAGTCGCGTCAGGTACATACCCCAGCTCTGGCCGATACGAGTGTTGCCCAGGTGTAGCTGTTGTCGCTTGGCCTTCACATTTCGAATCACTCGTTGGCATGAGCGCCAACATGAAGAAAATCAGCAAAGCTTTTGTCATTGCTACCTCACTTTCATTCCAATTGGTCACTATTGAGAGCTGTCGGCGTGTTTACGGAAAAAAGATCCGACTGGCAGAATCAGGGCCGCTGACATCAGCAAGAGATTCAAGACCCACCCAGAACCAAGCCACCCAATCAAGTCGCCGAATCCCCTGACATATCTCAGACTCGGGAGCACGAAGAGGGGGAAGTACCATGCCACAACGATGACAAACATGACAAGCCATGTCCATTGAAGCTTGTTAACATATCCCTTCCAGATAACGATCAGCACCACGAGGATGAGAACCAGACTGGCGACCCCGCACTGGCCAAGCAAGATGGACAACTCGCGAGTTGCCAACTCCATATGTTCTAGCTGTGCTTTGTCCGCTTGCGCAGCAGGCGAGATATGCCAGAATGGGAGCCCATTTTGCGCATTATGCCAATTCCGCGGTACTAATAACAAGAATGCAATAGTGAAAAGCACACTTGAAACAAAAACACCGTCGTGACGTATTCTCATGTCCCCTCTCTTCTCCTCCGTGCTAAAACCGAAAATAGGCCCTTTCCGAACAAACCAACAGAACCCAACACGCTGCTAATGCTTATGGCAACACGCCGCCGAGACCACACCAGTGTAAAGCGTGTTATAAGTTCTAGCCGTACAGCCAGGAACCTTCTCACAAGCGTCGGTGAATTGTCTCTCTGCATCAAGGCAGGGACCTTGTTTGCCTTCACACGTGAATGACGGGCCGTTATAGGGTAGAGGTGCTGAATCAGAGCCCCATCCTCTACAGGGATCGAACATAATGTCTCCGTACGAAGGCTTGGGCAGGCCCAGCTGTATTTTGTCGTGACAGTCTGTACCAGGCTCACAAAAAGTACTCGGCATAGGTACGGGAATGGGTTTTCGTGGTGTTGGCAATCCCGGCGGTGCCGGCAACTGAGGCAGCTTCGGATCAAAGTTCGTGGTTCCCGGGCGCCCATCCGGATAGCAAACGACTCCCAAAGGAGTCTTGGTGCAGTTTCTCAGCCCAAGGGGATCGACGAACGTAGCGGGATTGTTGATAACATATGTATAGAAATTGATTCCCGAGCGAATTGGATCCTCGCTCAGAAAGCGACCAATCGCCGGGTCGTAATATCTGGCCCGGTAGTAATAGAGCCCCGTTTCAGCGTCCCACTCTCTACCGGTGTAGCGGAACGGCTGAGCAAATGATCCGGTTGATGAGGTCACATTGCCAAAGGAGTCATAGACAAAGCTGTCGCTCATCGCTCCGGCAGTTGTGCTCAACGAGGTGATCGAGCCCAGGCCATCGGCCTGATAGAACTCGGTGGAAGTCCCGCGAGAAGCGGCCAGCGGTTCATCGACCTCACCACCGAATACGTAGCGCGCTACCATGTTCCCGCCTGAATCAGCCTCTTCAATCAAGTTCGCTCCGTCGTATAAATAGACACTGCTGCCCTTCTGAATTCTCCTCCCAAACGGGTCATATTTAAAAGTTACGGTAGTCTGATTCGGAGGGTGAACCGATGTTAGTCGGTTCTCAAAGTCCCAAGTATACGTGGTTGTCCCGGTGGTGTCAGTTTTGGTCAGCGTGCCGCCGTTGCTGTCGAACGTGTAAGTCGCAGAACCAGAACCTGTCAACCGGTTCGAGCTGTTGTAGCTGTAAGTTAAGAGTGAGGCTGAGGTGAGCCGATTGCCAACGGGATCGAAAGTGTAAGACTCAGGAGCTATTCCAGAAACCCCGGTGAGTTGATAGATATTGTCATAAGCGAAAGTGGAGGCCATGCTGTTCAACGCATTCGTTTTGCTCGTCCGGTTTCCGGCAAGGTCATAAGCATATGTTGCACCATCAACCGTGTTCACCCCCAACTTGTGGAGAATTGATTGCAGGTGAGAAACAGGATCATACCCGTAGCTGCTCGAAATTCCGTTCGGTCTTGTGAGTTGTGTCCTGCGGCTGAGCGCGTCATAACCGAAAGTAAACTGTCCGGCTCCAGAATCGGTCAGCGTGGTCAGGCGATTCAGAATGTCATATACATACGTATCGGTGCTCCCGTCGGGATCTGTGAGCCCCGTCCGGTTCGACCCTGCGTCGTGAAAGTATGAGTTACTGTAGGTGTGTCCAGGCAAGAACGAGTACTGCGTCGTCGTCCCGATCAGCCGACCCATGTTGTCATAAGCCATTCCGTAGGTGCCGGTGGGATCGGTTACCTGCTTGATCTTTCCCGCAAGGTCATAGATGTAGTCTACGCCGGTTGAGTCGGGATAGCCCTTATGGCTAAGCCGGTTCAACGCGTCATACACATACAGGATCGAGTGGTTGTTGCGGTCGGTCTTGCTGGTCAGGTTTCCTGCCGCATCATAAATATAAGATTCATGCAGCGTGGAGGGGAACGTGATCTGCGTCACCCGGCCAAAGGCGTCATACGTGAATGACGTGGCGTGGTTGTTGGCGTCGGTGATGCTGAGCAGATTGTTTTCCGTGTCATAGTCATAGTGGGTGATGTTGTTGGCGGCGTCTTTCACATCCGTGAGACGATCAGCGTCGTCGTAGGTGTAAGTAGTGATTTTACCGTTCTGGTCTGTAACGGACTTCCGTCGGCCGCGAGAATCATATTCGAAGGTGACGAATGTGGTGGTGCCCGGATAAATGATCTTTTTCAGCCGGTTGCCGAGGTCGTATTGGAACTCGGTGCGGTTGGTGAGAGCGTCCACCACCGCCGTGCGGTTCCCGCGCGGGTCGTACTCGTACGTAGTGATGTTCTGTTGGGCATCTTTAATGGTGTTGATGAGCCCGGTTGGGTAGTAGGTCAGCGTGGTGATGTGGGTGAGCGGATCGGTGATCTGCGTGAGTTGGCCCTTGGCGTCATAGGCAAAATGCGTGACGCTGGGTTCGGTGTTGGCATCCGGCTTGGGCGAGGAAACGGTGAGCAGGTTACCGTTTCCGTCATAGGCATTAGTGGTTGTGTTCCCGAGCGGATCGGTCACCGTGAGCGGTTCACCGAAACTGTTGTAGGTGTACGACGTTTTGACCGTGGTGCTGGAATCAAGCTGGGCCGATTGCGATGCCATGTTGTTAGCGGCATCATAGGTGAAAGACGTAACGTGCCCCAGTTCGTCCATGGATGACAGCACAAGGCCGTTGCTGTCGAGAGTGCTGCTAAGCGTCCCGCGGACGGTGCAGCTGGAGCAGCCCGAACCCGTAGAACTGGAGTTAACCCATTCGCCGCCGAGCATAGCCGAGGTGTAACTCGATGAGCGGCCCAGCGAGTCTGTCACCTGCACACTCGTGTTCACAACGAAAGTTTGGGTTTGGCTGGTTACGCTGGCCACGGTGACACTCACCGGCCCCGTTTCCGCTCCGATGGGGACTACGGCGGTAATCTGCGTGTCACTCCAGGCGGTGATGGCGGCTGTGATGTCACCGAATTGGACGGTGCTGCTGTATTGAGTGGCCCCGAAGCCGCTGCCGGAGATAATCACCGAGCCACCTACTGGGCCAGTCGACGGCGCAAGACCGGTTATCGTGGCCACGCCCTCAATGGTGATGGGCCAACTATTGCTGGTAGCGTTGAATTTGGTGACGATCAGGGAGCCGGTGGTGGCGCTCTGAGGCAAGGACACCGTGAGGCTGGTGTCGCTCCAAGTCAAAACGGTGACGTACAAGCCGTTCAAGTGGACCGAGCCAACCGCTAGGTCGTCAGCCCACATGCTGGGGCCAAAGCCGCTCCCGGTTATGGTAACCGTACCACCTCCGGGCGCTGTAGGCGGCGTAATACTAGCGATTACCGGGTTCGACACTTCAAATGAATTGCCGGAACTACTGCTGGTTGAATTCACATTGACCAGCAGCGGGCCGGTGGTGGCACCCGTGGGCACGTTGGCGACGATCTGTGTGTCGTTCCAACTAGTGACTGTTGCCGCGACTCCATGCAACGTAACAGTGCTGTTACGCTGGTTGGGTTGAAAACCAGTGCCGGTGATCGTGACCTGGGTGCCGATGCCTCCACCGTGGGGCAAATACGAGCTCACATTGGGAGGAGGCACGCTGAATGTCACGCTGTTGCTGGTCACGTTGTTGACCACAACGTGCACCGGGCCCGCACTTGCTGTGACGGGAACGATTGCCACAATCTGCGTGTCGGTCCAACTGGTAACCGAGGTCGCCGGCTGTCCGTTGAAGGTCAGCGTGCTGCTTCCCTGGCTGCCTCCGAAATTCGTGCCCGCAATCGTCACCGAAGTGCCAACGATCCCGGTAGTGGGCGATACACCCGTAATGACAGGCGTGCTGCCGCCCGTTATTGATACATTGTCGAAGATGGCCGTGCCCAATGACGTAGTGTTGCCACCGACTACCGCCAAGCCCAGGTATAGGTTCTGCGCCATGTTGATCGTCTGTGCGGTCCCGCGCTGCGTCCAGTTTGCTCCATCAGCAGAGTAATAGCTGCTGAATGTGTTTCCGTTGCGGACTACTTTCACCCAATACGGAAGCGTAACGGTCACACCGCCACCCGGTTCAGACGTGGAGCCTCCGGCCGTTGCTCGCACGTCAAAATAGATGGCGTTATAGGCCGGCCAGTCGGCCGTCTTGACATTCGCCGAGGCTGGGTCCATCGTCTCCCGGAACATCACACCGACCGCTCCGTTAGGCCCATTTCCCTGCAGGCTGACCACTCGCGCTATCATCGCCCCATCGCCCGACCAAGGCTGGTATACAAAATGAAACGAATCCACAGTGCCATAAATCTGTTGTCCAGCGCCCTTCACCGTAAACGCACCATTGGAGTAAGTCGCGCTGCCGGCCATTCCCACTAACCCGACGTCCCGGTTCAGCCAACCGCCGGGGAGTGGTTGCGAAGTCACGGCAAAATTGACGACGTTGCTGTTGTTCATGCTGGGTGCAACGGAAACCGACAGTACACCGGATGTCGCTCCCGCCGGAATCGTGATGATGATCGCGGTGTCGCTCCAGGAGTTGATTGTTACCGGACTGTTATTGAGCATCACCGCACTGCCGCCGGCGGACGCACCAAAACCAGAGCCGGTGATGGCTACCTGGCTTCCAATCGATCCGGTGTCAGCAGAAACGCTGGTTATCACCGGTCCTGGAGCAGAGGCTGAACTGATTGAGATATTGTCGAAAACGGCCGTGGCCAAGGACACAGTGTTGCCGCTGGTTACCGCCAGTCCCACGTAGACGTTCTGCGCCATGCTGATGGTCTGCGTGCTCAGTAACACCCAATTCACTCCATCGGGAGCGTAATAGCCATTGAAAGTGTTTCCGCTTCGCACTACTTTCACCCAGTAGGGAAGAGTTACGATCACACTGTTCGGCGCAGAAGTCGAGCCGCTCGTCGTTGCTCGCATATCAAAGTAGATTCTGCCGTATGCCGGCCAGTTGGCGAGGTCAGCATTCGCTGACGTTGGATCCAGTGTCTCGCGGATCATGACACCCGCTTCGCCGGCACTCACACTCCCCTGGAAGCTGACCAAACGCGCCACCATCGTCCCGTCACCCGACAATGGTTGGTATACAAATTGAAACGAATCCACAGAGTTATAAATCTGTTGTCCAGCGGCCTTCACGGTAAACGTGCCGTTCGCGTAGCCCACACCTCCCATCATTCCCGTTGAACCTATGTCCTGGTTCAGCCAACCGCTGGGCAGCGGTACTGTGAACATGAGAGAGTTACTGTTGTTCAGGCTGGGAGCAATGGAAACGAGCAGGGGCCCGGACATCGCTCCCAATGGAATCGAGATGACGATTGAGGTGTCACTCCAGGAGTTGACGGGTAGATGGCTGCCGGCGAGCGTCACTGAACTGCCGACGGCGGTGGCCCCAAACCCGGTACCTGAGATCGTTACTTGGGTCCCAACGGGGCCGGTGGTGGGGGACAAGGCTGTTATCACCGGCGTGGAAGCCGAACTAATCGACAGATTGTCGAAGATTGCCGTGGCCAGGGCCGAAGTGTTGCCGCTGGTGACTGCCACACCCACGTAGACATTCTGCGCCATGTTGATCGTTTGCGCAGTCCCCATCTGCACCCAATTGACTCCGTCGGAGGCGTAATAGCTGGTAAAGGTGTTCCCGCTGCGCGCTACTTTCACCCAGTAGGGGAGCGTAGCGCTGTGGAAGCTCGGCTCAGAGGTGCTGCCTCCGGTTGTCGTGCGCACGTCAAAATAAATCCCACCGAATGTCGGCCAGTCGGCGGTCTTGGCATTCACCGATCCCGCGTCCAGCGTCTCCCGGATCATCACACCCGCTGCCCCGGCAGTCGAATCTCCTTGTACGCTGAGCACGCGCGCCACCATCGCCCCGTCGCCCGATAACGGCTGGTAGACAAAATGAAATGAATCCGTATTGCCATAAATCTGTTGTCCAGCGCCGTGGACCGTGAAAGTTCCGTTCGCATAAGTGGCGCTTCCCGCTAGCCCTACGGAACCGATGTCACTGTCGATCCAGCCTGAAGGAAGCGGGGTCACAGTGAAGGTAGGGCTGCTGGCTGCCTGGCCATTCACGGAAACCGAAAACGGCCCCGACAATCCACCTACCGGCACAATAGCAACGATGCTGGTGTCGCTCCAACTCACTGCTGTGGCGTTGGCCGTGCCCAGTGAAACCGTGCTGCTTCCTTGGTTGGCGCCGAACCCGCCGCCAGTGATCCGCACCTGTGTACCTATTGCCCCAGTAATTGGAGTAAGGTTGGCAACGGTTAGCGTCGCTGGAACAACAGTGAACGCCACTCCGTTGCTCGATAATGCTCCTGCAGTGACCACCACATTGCCTGTAGCAGCGTTGCCGGGCACAACCGCTTGAATGCTGCTATCAGACCAACTATTGATCGCGGCAGATTGCCCGCCGAAAGTCACTACACCCACGCTTCCACCAAGGTTGCTTCCAGTGATTGTCACGACCGTTCCACTCGTACCGCTTGTCGGATTGAGACCGCTGATCGCTGGCACGAGCACCGTGAATGCCGAACCATTGCTCTGCAGCCCCCCGGCTGTTACCACCACATTGCCGTTTGTTGCTCCGTTCGGAACAACGGCCGTGATGCTGGCGCTGGTCCAGGCTGTAGTTGAGGCAGTTTGCCCGTTGAACGTAACGGTCCCGGTGGTTCCCGTGAAGTTGTTGCCCGCGACCGTGATCGATGCACCCGGCTCGCCGGTCGGAGGCGTAAGGCTGATGATGGCCGGAGGAACCGTCACAGTGAAGTTGACGCCATTGCCAGCCACGCCGCCGTCAGCCGTGACTACGACATTGCCCGTGACCGCACCGTTCGGTACCGACACCACAATAATGCCACTGCTCCAGCTCGTAATGGGCGCCAGCGTGCCGCTAAATGTAACTGCGCTGCCGGTACCCTGAGCATTGAAGTTTGTCCCAGCGATGGTCACGGAAGAACCGATTGCTCCCGTGTTCGGTGTCAACGAAGTAACGCTCGGCGCCGATACCACCGTAAACGTCGGTCCGGCAGGACTCGTAACTCCACCCGCAGCTGTTACCGTAACCGCCCCTGTGACGGCTCCCGACGGCACGACGGCGGTGATGCTGCTCGTCGTCCAACTCGTAATCGATGTTGCCGGCGTGTTGCCGAAACTTACAGCGCTGCCGGTACCCTGAGCATTGAAGTTTGTCCCAGCGATGGTCACGGAAGAACCGATTGCTCCGCTGGTCGGTGCTATCGAGGTGATGCTGGGCGCTGACGTCAGTGTGAAGGTCGGTCCGGCCGGACTGGAAACTCCACCCGCAGCCGTCACCACAACGGCCCCATTTGCTCCCGCCGGCACAACCGCAGTCACGCTGCTCGTCGTCCAATTGCTGAACGATGTTGCCGGAACGGTGCCGAACTTTACCGCGCTGCCCGTGCCCTGGGCATTGAAGTTTGCTCCAGCGATGACGACCGAAGAACCGACTGCTCCACTGGTCGGTGCTATCGAGGTGATGCTGGCCGCTGACGTCAGTGTGAACGTGGGTCCAGCCGGGCTGGAGACCCCGCCCGCAGCCGTCACCACAACGGCTCCGTTTGCTCCCGCTGGCACAACCGCAGTCACGCTACTCGTGGTCCAATTGCTGAACGATGTTGCCGGAACGGTGCCAAACTTTACCGCGCTGCCCGTGCCCTGCGCGTTGAAATTTGCTCCAGCGATGACGACCGAAGAACCGACTGCTCCACTGGTCGGTGCTATCGAGGTGATGCTGGGCGCTGACGTCAGTGTGAACGTCGGCCCACCGGTGCTGGAAACTCCGCCCGCAGCCGTCACCACAACGGCTCCGTTTGCTCCCGCTGGCACAACCGCAGTCACGCTACTCGTGGTCCAATTGCTGAACGATGTTGCCGGAACGGTGCCGAACTTCACCGCGCTGCCCGTGCCCTGCGCGTTGAAGTTTGCTCCAGCGATGACGACCGAAGAACCGACTGCTCCACTGGTCGGTGCTATCGAGGTGATGCTGGGCGCCGACGTCACCGTGAACGTGGGGCCGGTGGTGTTGACCTGGCCACCCACCGTAACTGCGACTAGTCCACTGGGTGCTCCCGTTGGCACTGTCGCCGTGATACTAGAGGTGCTCCAGTTTGTTATCGTCGTTGCCTGCGTCCCCCCGAACTTGACCGTACTACCAGTAACCTGCGCTGACCGGAAATTGGTTCCGGCTATCACGATAGAGGAACCGAACGCGCCTGAAGTCGGCGTCAGGCTCGTGACAGTCGGTAACCCCGTTCCCAGGGGCAACGTGATCTGTGAATCAAAATTCCCATTCAGCGTACCTTCAAGGTCCACTTCGCCGCTAAAAGTGCTGGACGAGGTCGCGGTAAGATTGACACCCACCCATAGATAAAATCGATCACTTGGCGTCATCGTGATATTGGCTGTGGTGGTGCAAGTGAAAGTCTGCTTGGTGACTGTGGTCGTCAAGGCAGTCGCGCCTGTGGCTGTGCAAAACAAAGTGCCGGTTGCATTATTGAGTCTGATCTTTGCTCGGGGAAATACCGTCCCGAAATTTGCGGTCTTCCGCATCCACAGACTAAAGCTGAGGGTGGATCCATTCGGGATCACCCCGGCGGTATTCGGCACGCTGGTCTGGGTCTCAAATTCCTTGATGAGATATTCACCCACCGCCTTATTGGTCAGAACCGTCGTCAACGCTACGCTGGTAGCGTCGGGACCAGTTGTTAACAACTTGTCAGAACTGGTATTGATCGTCGAAGCTTCTTTATGAAGATGATATGTGGCAGTTTGTGCGTGAGCAGCAACCGCAATGGTTAATAGCACGACGAGAGACATCAATCTCAAAGGTACTTGCAGCACTGCCACGTTTTGAAAACGCACATTACCTCCAGCGGTCAATTTCACCGCAAAACCAACGGCCTACAGGGAGCTAACGCTCCAGATTCGATCAACTACGCAATTTGTAAACCCGCGTCGCGCCGGATGCTCCAAGGGGGATCATGCTGTCCCCTCGGCTGCGGGTCTGTCTCATTGCGGATAAGAGACAGTCACGCTGTCAACGCCATTCGCCCGCGACGATGTCAAGCCGCGGCCCATCGGGTCATAGGTGTGGGACTCCAGGATTTTGCCGTCTGCGTCCCGCACAGCGGTAATCCTCGATTGCGCGTCGTAGTCAAACGACACTGTGGTAGCGTCCGGCCTTGTAACTTGGACTAGACGTCCCTGGCCATCGTAGGAATACGACAAGGAAATACCGATATCCGACGTAATCGTGCTTACGAGCGTGCTGGAACCGTTGGGGTAGGTGAAATACAGGTGACGCGAGGCCGCGTCCGTGACTGTAACCAGGCGATTCGAGGAATCATAAGAGAGCTGAGTTGTATTACCGTTGCGGTCGATGATCGAAACCAGATCCCCGTTGATCACGTTGAAGAGTCGCTTCTCGCCGCTTTTGGCCGTTAGCGTCCAGTTTGGGGAACCGTTGGTTATGGTTGTCGTCGTATCTCTGGCCGGCGCAGCCACCTTGTACACGTTTGGACTCCCGACACTCGTCACTGCAAAAGACCAGACGCTGCCGTCTCCCCGGAGATACCTAAGGTATCCATCACCCGTCAAAAAAATAAGCCGCTCTTCGTAGTTGGATCGCCAGCTTGTGCCAAACATGAAGGGGGAAGAGCTTTGCATCGCTGGCAACAGGCTGTTCCAGGTCCGGGAAACAGATAATCCTCCTCCCAAACCTGGAACGCTAATGTCGGACTCTTCGATGAATGTGTTGCCGCTAGACAAGCTGATCGGGTTTCCAGCTCTTGTACAACTGATGCAAGTGTCACCCGCTGCGCCCGGAGGCGCACCGTTCATGGGCGCTACACACACTTCGTCAAAGGGAATTCCCCCGGGATTGCAACACACCATTGTGGCCGGTGCATTGGGATCGGGAAAGCTGTTCGTACCCCACCAAAAAAGAGACTCAGGTTTGTGGGTAGCAACGAGATGGTTGTAATTCGGGCAAGAGTAGGTCCCGCGTCCATAACCCAAATCATCAGGGGGCCATTGTTGGGCCTTCGCCACACAACCAAATGCTGCCAATGCAAGCAATAACGCAACGATTCTCTTCATCAGAATGACCTCAGGCTATGTTCGAAACAACAGCTGGATACCAGCGTCTAACGCGGGTCTCAATAGATCTAAATAGAATGCTCAAGCGCGCCGATCGGCCAACCGATCGCGAGAGCCCGCTTTGTCCCTGCGAGCACATACAATGGATTGTTCCTGACTCCCCAAAGCGCATAGCACGGACAATTCGGATATGACAAGTGAACTTGTTGGGAACTTGTATGCCGCTCCGCGATGGAGTGAATGGCGATTGTAGGTAGGCCGCCAGAGGCGGGTTAGAGGTGAGCGTTCATGACTTCGGCCCTACTCGTTGAAGACTGAAACTCTTTCACTTCGCTTCAACTGTCGATCTCGACACGCTAGCGAATCGAGTCTAACTACCAGAGACACCGGGCTCACGTGCGGGGTTCCGCGGCGACAGCCGAAGTACGACCGCAGAGGGGCTGTTGCAGGCATATTACGGTACCCTTCATACACCCATCTTCTTCATTGTTACAACCGTTGGTACCTGAGCTGGCTCGCACGACCTAGCTAATTACAGAGCGGCTTTCTCCTTGGTGGTAAGAAAAGTCACACTCACTACGTCGTCAGTGCCTTATTGAGTTACCTAAACTGTCAGAATGTAACAGAATTCTAACAGGAGTTAGTAGCCTGTCAAGCAACATCTCGTCAAGGTGTACGCGCGTCTACAGTCCCGGAAGGATCATGTGCGGTTAGTTAGTGCGAGAGTCAGTAATCAACAAGGTAGTAATCAACCTGTTATGCGTCACTCGGTCGGAGGTTATTACTTCCGTACCGAACGATTTGGAGGCGCTGGTCTCCGCAAACGTTGAGTTACGTTCCAGATCGCGCCAAAAGGCATGCAAGTCCATATAGGGATCAGGTGCGATCACCTATAGCAGCAAAGCTGAAGTGAGTCGAATAGTGGAGCGGTACGCAGAACCGGGCCTACATAAACACTCTGGGGCCGCATAGTGGGAAATGATTAGACAGTAACGTTTTCCGGCCCTGGACCGCGACGGTGCCGGCACCATCTCTAGCGGCAGTGAGTTGTTCGGAAAGCTAACCGCGCAACCGCCGTCGGCCAATCCCAACGCCTTTCTGGCGCTGCTCGATGATTGTCGATCTCAATGTTAAAACTGACCCCTTGTTGTTAAGCTTCTCCCAGCGGCAGTGACTACAGGGCGGGTGAGCGGCAAAGACCGGGACCCAGTCGAACGCGCCGTCGTCATCGTCAGAAAAGTCAGCCACCAACGTAGCGAGCCCGCCAGCTTAGGTCGCAAGACGTGTCAGACCAGGACGGGATGTTCCGCATTGATGGCCTGTCCGAGGGAGTGTACTACGTCGATATTCATGTGGTGTCGGGCTCACCGCCGCAACTCACCCGTGACATCCGTATCGCTCCGTTTGATACAATTTGGGCGCTTGTGCGGTCAATCTAAACAGAAGAAGGGGCACACCAACGTGAATCTCGCCCAGATTCGAGCGAACCTAGCAGCAAGGCGCGCGGAAGCGCATAAAGAATTCCTCCGTTTGGATGCAGCAGCAAAGGCTTTGCAGGGCTTAACGCCCGGAAATGCGAGGCGGTGTGATTTTGGCAAGTTTCTTCACGAATCTTTTTCACGGCCTTCCCGACTTCCATTTCGACGCTCGGAGCAAGCGGCGTTCACCAAGTCTCAAGGACTGCGATCCATTCAACTGGATACAGGACTTGGTGAAAAGTGTTTGGCGGCGTCATCGACCATTCGTCTTGTGCACCATCTGGCATAAGATCGCCCGAACAGGTAGCCAACCAGTGCGCAAGCCCTCTATTGGGCAGTTCGTACCAGTAATGTCAACAGACCTCTCATAACTCCTCCTTCCGTCAAAACTGGTTACGCGTTTTTGCCTTCCAGAGAAGGCAGAAGCCAACGAGCATCACTTTGCGCCCTCTCGAGCCATTGCCTCGTGCATTTCCGCAAGCGCCAAGGCATTCTTTGCTGATTCGCCATCGTGGTATGCCCGTTCGCGGCAATGCTGGGAGGCAGTTGGATGGTAGCGCGACGGAGTTCTGCCGTAGGAGTCCGCATCTGCCTCGTGCTGTTTCTGGCGCTTGAGGTACTCGTTTGACTCGGCACGATAATGCCGGGCGAGTTGAAGGTGCTGTTCGGGCGTTTGAGCCGTAGCAATCAAGACTCTTAGATCCTTCTCGCTTAATCTGTCCTTGTGCTGTTCAGTGGCCGACAGCCCGCCCAGGAACATTACTCAGAAAAGCAACGATCCCAGAGCCATTGTCATGCGCGTAGCCTTCCAGTTCTTTCTCGGATTCAGAATGAGCTGCAAAAATCCTCCCTTTGACTCACATGACCTCACGGAGGAGCGCCGAGACGGCATTGCTAATACCGTACGGGCGCCTGATGGAGTCATGCTGACATTTCTTTAGTTCCCAGCCTGTGCCCCTCTTGCTGAAGCAGAAGCTCACCATGATCACTTCGCTGCCTCTTTGGCCGTTGTCTCGTGCATTTCCGCCAAAGTCAGAGCTTTCCTGGCTGATTGCCCGTCGTTATATGCCCAGTCGCGGCAGTGCTGCGCTGGTGTCGGGTATTTCGCCGGGTACTTTTGCGGATTGGCGTTATATTCCTTCTCGTCCGCCTCATGCTGTTTTTGGTGGGTTAGGTAGTCATTTGCCTCAGCACGATAGTGCCCGGCCACGCGAAGATGTTCCTCCGGGGTTTGGGCCGTGGCAATGAGCTCTTTTAATTCTTTCTTGTTCAGCCTGTCCTTATGCTCCTGCCCGGAAGCCAAGAACGATCCAAAGAACATCAGACACATAAGAGCTGGCACCAGAATCACTGCGGTGCGGATGGCTTTCCGTGTTTTGTGTCGAGTTGGCACGAATTGCATAATGCCTCCTTTCGGTTAATACGCGGACACGGCCCAACGGGCCCTAGTTGACCTTCACGACACGATTCTGCGTGCCAAAAGGATTTCCCACTGTTTCGCCAGTAGGTTCACAACAGTGGTCGTCGACCCCCGGTTCGCAACACCACTGACCGTCAACAACGTACTTGAACTCATGGTTGCCGGGCGTAAGTCGAAGTCTGGCCTGCCAAGTACCGTTGTTCACGTGGGACATGGGAGTTGCGCTGGGGTCCCACTGGTTGAAATCACCAGCAATGGTGATCGAATGCGCATTTGGTGCGCTGCACGTAAACATCACTTTCCGTATTTCTGAGTTGTGTTGTGGTTTTGGCATATGTAACTCCTCTCCGTTTCTTTGGGTCAAGTTTTTGTTGCGTCGATGCGAACAGGTTCCGCTAACCCAGGTATTCCGCAAATACATCGGTGTCTGGTGGATTACTACCTCATGCAGCCGGGAATCGATATGCCCCCTGCCGTTACGTTGGGATAGATCGCAATAGAGCGGTTGGTGCACATGGCACATCAGGGCAACAAACGTCTTCCTTTGGCCTGTCATCATGCTGACTCCTTCCACCGGGAACCGTCTCCAATGTCGGACCGACGGAATCCGCCTTGTGGTTCGCCGGCCGAGGAGAACTGCGGCTCAGAGATTCTTCGGCAAGTCGCCGTACCTCGTCGTCACTGCTGTCTAAGGCCGATACAATCACGTGATAAGCCGTCAGGCTGCTGGCTTGTCTCCACAGATGTGTGTCCTCCGTCACAGTTGCTAAGAGCAGAGAGCGGCCCTTGCCGTCGCCTCTTAGGAGGCGCAACAGGCGCATCGGGTCACTGGAGTTTTGCATGGCCGGGTCCCTCCTTTGTATTTGTTACTGGGATAGTCTGGATCGGGAGCCCACCGCCCGCGGTAGGCTCCCAAAGCATCCAGCCGGTTTTGCATTAACTGGAGACAGTGCTCTTCGCAATCGTCAACGGGTCCTAAACCGCAGCGGTGCATGATTTTGATTGTTAACAACACGTCAGGACGGTTCCGGCGAGTTGAGGCATAACGCAACGCTGACTCAAAAGGCTCTATTGCGAAGCACGTAGGCAAGCCTTGCTCTTGCGGAATAATGAATCTGGCTACTTCACGTAGCGCGAGATAAACTTCACCGCAGGAATCACAGCCGGGACTCACACGGTCTGTACCTTCGGCGTCGGTCCCCAGGAGTTCTAATTCGAAACCAATTTTCCGCAAGTGCCCTCTATCGGAAATCCATTCCGGCCACACTTCCCAACAGATCTTGTAGCGCTGTATCAGGTCACGTATTGATGGTTCATTTGTCGTCGTGCCATTCATATCCGTGCTCGGTTCATCTCTTCAATTGTCCAGGTTGAACTGGTGCATGCAGCCTTCATGGGGCCGTGGAGCAGTCTTCAGGAGCCTGGTTGATGTCACGTTTCCTGGCGCCTCGAAGGCCTGCTCCATCCCGGCCACTTTCTCTTACAGGACGTGCATCACGTTCTCTCCCTTGATCGAGACCTTGCTAATCCGCCCGCCATTTTCGGTGAGAGTCACCGTGGTGACGTCAGCCGTTGCACCGGCAGGTTCGGGCCGGCACTTTATCTCCCCGGCGTTGTTCTCCGCCGTGTACGTGTACCATCCCATACTCTCTGGAGCGACGTTCAACTCTGCTAACTTTTTCAGTTCCATGAAGCGCATGAAGTGATCGCTTCCAGAGACCCGGTGTTGAACAACATATGTCCCCGGCTGCAAGGTGGTGTCCCCAACTTTTGTCGGCTGCTTGAGCGTGATTTCGCCCTTCTTGCCGGTCTTGAGTGTTTCTGTCTTTTGTCCCGGAGCGGCCGCGGCGGAGACCGTCCACAGCAGCGCACCACCGAAAATAGCCAATAGCAAAACTTTCAATTTCATTTTGGTTCTCCTTTTATTTGTTTTCAAAGTCAGCTTGATTCGTCGCCGTTTGTGTCTCTGCATATAGGTTCCAGGTGATCCTGGCGTTGCCAAGCGGGGCCACGAAGCCGCTCGCATTCCCTAACTTCTGTACTGCGTTGATAACTGCGGGCACGTATCTTCTTGTTTCTAAGGGCAACGATCGTCTACTACTTAACCGCGTGAAATCGCGCGTAAGGTTCCGGTCGATGGCGCCCTGCACAACGTCTCCACCGGCGTTGTACGCAGCAAAGGCGAGCTGCCAGTCCCCAAATTGCTCAAAAAGATCGCGTAGATAACGAGCGGCGGCGCGAGTAGAGCGCTCAATATCGAGGCGCTCATCACGTTTTGGTGTGACGATCAGGCCATAACGGCGCGCTGTATCCGGCATAAATTGCCAGATACCGCGGGCTCCCTTGGGGGAGAGCGCATTGGGCTGACCGCCACTCTCGATCAACACAACAGCCGAAAGTTCAGTTGGAACGCGTTCCTCACGCAGAATGGGCTCGATGATGGGCCGGAGCTGCTGGACGCGATTGATTGCCCCTGCCGGGCCGCTTGCTTGGATAGTTGGTGCATCGGTCACCACCGCAGGCAAAGATGATTCATTTCTCGTAGCTTTCATCGGACGCTGCATTGGAGCGGCAAGCACATTGTCCGCGGTGGAATTGAGTGACGCATGGTAGGCCACAAACGGGTCATTGTTTTGGGGTTGCGGCTGCAATTCGACCGTTTGGGCCCGACTGTGACCGCTACCAAGTAGCAGGACGCCGAATATCCATAGCGCGCGTGAATCCCACTTCGAGGTTGAAGAACTGCTAAACATGGATCAACTCCGCTTCCTCTGCTGGCTCCGGCTGGACTTTTACCGGCTCGGGCTGGGTTAGCGTCCTGCCGGTCCTCACCTTGGGCTTGACTTCGAAGTTCCACTTCCATATGGCAAAGATCGGCGGATAAACGATCAAGCCCATCAGGAAAGACGTGAGGATTCCGCCGATCATCGGAGCAGCAATGCGCTTCATCACGTCCGCGCCGCTGCCCACGGACCACATGATGGGTAGAAGCCCAAACAGCATGCAGGCCATGGTCATCACTTTGGGACGCAAGCGCTGAACGGCGCCGGCGACAATCGCCTCGCGCAAGTCGTTCCAAGTCCGCATGCGCCCTTTCGTAATCGCATCGTGATAGGCGAGGTCGAGATACAGCAGCATGAACACCGCTGTTTCCGCATCCACACCGAGCAAGGCGATCAGGCCGACCCACACGGCGATGCTCATGTTGTAGTTGAGGAGGTACAGAAACCAGACCGCTCCGATGGCGGAGAAAGGCACGGCCAGCAAAATGATGAATGTCTTCACCGACGAGCCGGTATTGAAGTACAACAACAGGAAGACGATGAACAGCGTGATCGGAACGACAACCTTCAACCGCTGCTTGACCCGCTCCATCGATTCGTATTGGCCGCTCCATACCAGTTGATATCCTGCTGGTACGCTGACCTTCTCCCGAACAGCTTTCTTTGCGTCTGTAACGTAACCACCAATGTCGCGGCCGCTGACGTCTACATATACATAACCGCTGAGCCGTCCGTTCTCGTCGCGGATCATGCCAGGACCGGTCTTCAAGGAAATCTGCGCCACTTGCCCGAGCGGAACCTGTGCGCCGCTTGGCGTCGCGATGAGCACCCGCTCCAGTTTCTCAACGTCGCTGCGATAGTCTCGCAAATAGCGAACATTGACGGGATAACGCTCGCGTCCTTCGACCGTGGTCGTGACTTGTTCTCCACCCACGGCGGACATCAGTACATCCTCGGCTTCCTCAACGCTCAGTCCGTACCGTGCCAACTGGTCGCGCTTGAGGTCGAAATCCAGGAAATAGCCACCTGTCGTGCGCTCGGCAAAAATACTCGTGGTGCCGGGAATACCTTTGAGCGCCATCTCCACTTCTTCGCCGACCTTTTCGATCTCTTTCAAATCCGAGCCAAGAATCTTGATGCCGAGCGGTGTACGTACGCCGGTGGTCAGCATGTCGATGCGCGCCTTGATAGGCATAGTCCAGGCATTTGAGATTCCCGGCATCGTGAGCGCATCGTTTAGACCGCCCGCGCCGTAGATGAGTTCCTGCGTCGTTTTGTGATCCGGCCAGAAGCGGCGAAGAATGCCTTGTGACCACTTGGGGGCCCACTCTGAATACCAACGCGGTTGCATAGGCCATTCCGCCTGGGGTTTCAAGGCGACCACGGTTTCCATCATTGAGTAGGGCGCTGGGTCGGTCGCACTCTCGACTCGTCCGGATTTTCCGAATACCCGCTCAACCTCGGGGAAGCTCTTCAGGATTTTGTCTTGAACCAACAGAATCCTCGAAGCTTCGGTCACGGACATGCCCGGCAAAGTGGTGGGCATGTAAAGCAGAGTTCCTTCGTCCAGCGGCGGCATGAACTCGGAGCCGAGCTTGTAGAACACCGGGATCGTCAGTACCATCGCGAGCACAGCCGCGGCAATCGTCTTCCACCTGTGCTCCAGGACAAACTCGCAGACCGGATGGTAGAGCTTCATCAGCGGTCTGCTAATAGGATGGTTGGCTTCCTTATGGATCTTGCCAACGGCGACGGCCGTCACTATTCCCGCCAGCCATGCGGGGCGAAAGGTGAAACGCCGCGTGCGCGCAAACAGCAGACCAACTGTGGCCGGCACCAGAGTCACAGCCAGCACGGCGGCAATGGCCATGGCGAAGTTCTTGGTAAAAGCCAGTGGCTTGAACAATCGCCCTTCCTGGGCCTCGAGTGTGAAGACGGGCAGGAAGGAGACCGCGATCACCAGTAGGGCGAAGAAACTTGGGCCGCCCACTTCCTTGATAGATGAGATCAGCACTGCGGACCGGCTGCCGACCCTGCCTTCCGCTTCCCAGTGCTCCAGCTTCTTGTGGATCTGCTCCACCATGACGACCGATGCATCAATCATGGCTCCGATTGCTACCGCAATTCCTCCCAGAGACATGATGTTGGCTGTCATTCCCGACAGCTGTATAGGAATGAAGGCCAGGATCACCGTGATCGGAATCATGGTAATGGGGATAATTGCACTGGGGAAATGCCACAAGAAAATCAAGATCACCAGGCTGACAATGACCAACTCTTCCACAAGGGTGTGCTTAAGGTTCTCAACCGAACGGTCAATCAGCTCTGACCGGTCGTATGTACTAACAATCTTCAGCCCATTGGGCAAGGTCGGTTCGAGTTCCTTGATCTTGTCCTTGACGCGTTCAATCACCTTGTCAGCGTTTTCGCCAAAGCGCATGATGACCACGCCACCCACGGTTTCACCCTGGCCGTCGAGTTCGGCAACACCGCGGCGAATGTCTGGACCAAAGGTAACGGTGGCGACGTCGCGCACGAGCACCGGTGTGCCGGTTTGCGGGTTGGACATCACCACGATGCTGCCGATATCTTCAAGCGACTTGATGTACCCGCGGCCACGGACCATGTACTCGCGTCCGCTCATCTCCACCAGCCGGGCCCCTACATCGTTGTTGCCCTTTTGAACGGCATCCGCAACCATGTTGATGGGGATTTTGTAGCCCAGCAGTTTGTTCGGGTCTACGTTGACCTGGTACTGGCGAACGAACCCGCCCAGTGGAGCGACTTCAGCAACGCCCGGGACCGACTGAAGCGCGTAACGCAGGTACCAATCCTGGTAAGAGCGCAGCTTGTCGATGCTGTATTGGCCAGTCGTGTCGACCAAAGCATACTGATACACCCAGCCGACGGCCGTAGCATCCTTAGCGAGCTCAACGTTGACCCCCTTGGGAAGACGTGGAGTAACGGAATTAAGATATTCCAGCGTGCGCGAGCGGGCCCAATATATGTCCGTCCCTTCTTCGAAAATGATGTACACGTAGGAATATCCAAAATCGGAGAAGCCGCGAATGTCCTTTACCTTGGGCATACCCAGCAGCGCCGAGGTAATCGGATAAGTGACCTGATCTTCCATGATGTCGGGGCTGCGGTCCCAACGGGAGTAGACGATCACTTGCGTGTCGGAAAGGTCCGGGATCGCATCCAGCTTGGTGCTTTTCAAGGACTCAACGCCGAACAGCACGGCGACGGCGAGGAACAAAAAGACCAGGAATTTCTTCTCTGCGCAAATTTCAATGATGCGATTGATCATTTCGACTGGACCTCCCTCATGAACTCTTCCAGGCGCATCACCGTGCCGCCGTTCTCGGCGATGAACGCCTCCGCCACTCTGCGATCCTGAAAAGCAAAAGTGCCGGGCGAACAGCGGTCAAACACCATCTGCTCAGAGTGCTTCATTTCATTGGTCGTGGACATTTTGTGCTCGCAAGCCATGACTCGGCTTCCGTCCACGAACCAGGCCTCTTTCGGGTTGAACTTGTCGCCGGTGGGATAGTCCGTCACTTCGATCAACCGTACCGGCTTGTTTTCCTGCTGGCCTTCCGTCCTGGCACAGTGCGCACAACAGACGATCCGCCGGCGCCCTCCAATTTCCGCTACCACGCGCGCTCGTTGATTGATGTGCCTCTGGCAGATCCCGCATGAAGCTTCTGAGCGCTGTTTCACTACCCAGTACGTGCCGGCGAACAGGCCCGATGCCATCACCAGGAGCGCGAGAACGTAAATGAAAGATTTCCTTTTCACGGCTTCTCCTTAATGCTTCATGCCACCCATCGCGCTCTTCAGCCGGCTTTCGGAATCGATCAGGAAATTCCCTGAAGTTACGATCGTCTCTCCTGTTTTCAGACCGGACAGCACAGCAACCTTGCCCTCAAACTTTGCTCCCAACTGGACCGTCCGCGGCTCGAACATGCCTCCGCTGTGAACGACGAAAACATATTGCTTGTCGCCTGAGTCCATCACGGCCTCTTGAGGTATCACGACCTGGTGGCCATAGTCGATATTCAGCTGCACGTTCGCCAACATTTGGGGCTTGAGCAGAAATCCCGGATTGGGAAACTCAATCCTGACTTTGATCGTGCGCGTCACCGGATCAACTGTCGGGTAGATGTAGGCGATCTTCCCCGTATAGCTCTTGCCGGGGTAGTAGCTGAGCTGCATGATCGCGTGTTGCCCAACTTTCACGAACGGCACCTCGTACTCATACACGTCGGCATTCGCCCAAACGGTGGAGAGGTCAGTGATTTGGTACAAATCCATGTCAGGGGTGATTGAGGTCTGGGGAAATGCCTTGCGGTCCATCACGAATCCGCTGATCGGCGAATAGAATGTCAATGTGCGGCTGACCTCCCCGGTCTCGTCCAGTTTCTTGATCTGGTCGTCGCTGATGTCCCACAGCTTCAACCGCTCGCGAGTTGAGCGAAGCAAGGACTGAGAGCCTTGCGATACCTGCGCAAACTGCGAGGTCCCCAGGTATTTCTCACCACGCTTGGCGATCAGATACTCCTCTTGTGTCGAGACCAAGTCCGGACTGTAGACTGAGAAAAGCGGCTGCCCCTTCTTTACCAGTTGTCCCACATAGTCAACGAACACGTTTTCGATAAAGCCATTGATCTTGACATGTACGTGCGCGATTCTGGTTTCATCGGCGGTGATCTGCCCAGTCGTGCGCACTGTGCGTACCAGCGCTTCGTGCTTCACGGTCGTCGTCTGTACACCAATCAGTTGCTGCTTCTGAGGAGAGACCTTTACCGTACCCACTGTCATGCCACTCAAACCGGCTTCCTCCTCATCGGCGTATTTCGGTACCAAGTCCATCCCATCCGGTGCTTTGCCCGGCTTGTTGTACGTATGCTGCGGGTTCATGGCGTCGTACCAATAAAGGACCTTGCGTTCCTTCGCCTGGACCCCTGATTTCTGTGCTGAGTTAGAAATCGTGTGCTCGTGTTGGAAGACTGCGAGAACTTTACCGCTGAACACGGCGCCGATCGCCAGAGCGATGCCGGATACAATTGCGAATATCCTTAGGCTTTTGCGAACCATGATTGCTGCTCCTCCCGTTGCTCGTGAATGACGGTTTGACATCTCACTTTGCCAGCTCCGTTCCCACCAGCGGTTCCAATCGCGCAACCGCCATGTTGTAGTTAGCCAGTTCGCGGTAGTAATTCACTTCGTAATCCAGCACTGTGGTGAAGTTGGACAGAATAGTCAGGAAATCGACATTGCCGACCTGATAGGCGGACATTGATGATTCCAGGGCCAGCGACGACTGCGGCACAACTCCCTGCGAATAAAGCTGGAACAGGCGTTCCGAAGACTTGGCCATCAGGTACTGTTCCTTGACGGCGAAAAAGAGTTCTGTTTTTCTGTTGTCTTTGCTCTGCTCCGCGCTGGTGAGTTGCTCGGTGCTCTCACGCACCGCTTCGCGCTGTTTGGTTCTGTAAAAGATGGGGACGTTCGCGGTGATCGTGAAGCCATTCATGTCGGCCATCGCCGGTCGCTGCTGATACATGTAGGCCACCGTGAAATCCGGGTAGTAACTCTTCTTTGCCGCGCTTACCGCGTATTGGCTGCGCTCGACCATCCGCTGCTCGCGCTGAATGCCGGTGTCCTGAGCCAGGGCCATCTGATAGAGCTGATCCAATGAGTACTCGATCTTCACTGGTTCCAGTGCAGTTGGCGGCGGCAAGGGGGTTTCGGGATCACGGAACAGCAAGGTGTTGAGCTTCGCTTGCGCGGTCCTGAGTTGCTGATCCAGCATTGTCAGGCGCTGCTCGACCAGGGAGATCTCCACCTGTGACTTCAACACGTCTTGCTGAACGCCTTTGCCAACGCGGTAGCGGGCTTCCGAGATCTTTGACAACTTCTCGAGAAGGTCTTTATCCCGTTGCGTGGTTTCGATCGCCTTTGTGTAGAAGGCATAGTCATAGTAGGTGGTCTTTAGATCGGCCACGACGCGGCGGCGCACGCTCTCGTAATCCCAATAGGCCGCTTCCGCCTCGCGGTCGGCTATTTTCGCTTGCAGGTTGAGCTTGCCCGGATAGGGCAGCGTCTGGCTGGCTGTGATTCCACGATAGCTGGAAGGGTCTCCGGTCTGCACAGAGAAGGGCCTGATGTTGCCCGCCCAGCCCGCTCCCACGGTTGGATCAGGGAGTGTTTTTGCCTGCGGGACCCTGTGGCGCAAAGCCTGAACCTGCCGAAACGCACTCTGGACAGCAGGATTCCTCTTGAGCGCCTCCTGTATCAATACGGCGAGAGTGACTGGCTGTTGCGCTGGCTGGGACGCTGACGACTGTCTGGCTGCAGCCACGTTGAAATCCAAGACCCTTTCCGCTTCAGATGTGGTCTGAGCGCTCGCCGCAGCCACCGCGAAAGCGAGCAAAGTCACAAAATAGAAACGTGCATGCATCATCTGGAAATCTCTCTTATGAAAAATCTGTTTGCGGAAAGTTGAAAAGCCTGCGCGAACGAGAAGAGATTTTGGGCGAGGAAACTAGACGAGAAAAATGCAGAGAAGAGCCTGGCGGGAGGAGGTACATACCGACGGCGCTGTTTCGTGCACGCTCATTAACCGCGGCCGAGGCGGATGGGCATCACTTGCCGTGGCCACGACGGGTGAATTACCAATAACTTGTGTCCGGGGTGTAATGGTGGCCTGCTTGTTGCCCGGCAAGGGGCTGGACATCTGGCAGCACGAACTTCCCGATGGCGGCGTTGCCGCTACTTGATCCGAGGCATCCGCGCCCATTGCAATCATCGGGCAATTGGGCTGGCAGTTAGTTGCCTCAAGGCCTTGCCCTAAGCAATTTGACATCGCTAACAGGGCGGGCGAGACAAGCGCAAGCAGCATCATGACTGCCACGGGTTTGAAAAGTCGAATCAAACAACGTCCTCCAAAATCAGACTTTACCAACATCGTCACCACTAGGCTGTGATGCGCATCACACTACATTATTCCGACGAGCATGCAGCACGAACCATCACGGTTTGCAAAAAGTTCCTCATTGACTTGAACTCTCCAAGGACTTCCGGTCCGTCTGAACAATGCTATTTCGTATCTCCACCGCACATTTTCCACGCGCATCCAATTCATGGGCATAGTTTGCCTCGCGAACGCATATGGAGCATTTCGCCGCGTGCTCACTCTTAAAGCAGTCAAGCAAGCTCCTGTGTCCCTGGCGTTCGCAGCCGCAGTAACAAGGCTGTTGGGCCAAAATGGCGGGCTTTTGGCGGGCAGTTGTATATGCGGCCTGGACTTGCGGCTCCTGGAACGTGTTTGGCTCGAGAGTCGCCGGAAGCGGCTGGGCCTGCGCAACGCTTGCATAAAATGGCGGTACAGACTCTCTTTGCGTTTGGTGTGTGGGAACTGGGCGGCGAGATAGCAGATACAAGAAACCTGCCGAAAACCCAGCCACCACCATCCCAAAAGTGATCGCCAATATCAGCCCGAACCAATCCTTTTCCGGTTTCTTTCGGCTTCGCTTCATATTCAACTCAATAGGCAGGATCCCGCGGCGCACAAATCCCCTCAACACCGGCTAATCAACGCTAAGAGACAACCCGACTCGTCGGGCTTTGTTGGCCGGGTCCACATACCGTATCTCGACGTAAAAATTCATCGGCTTGTAATATTGCCGGCCAAGGTTTACGCCGCCGCAATACCGGCCAACACTCTCACCGAGTCAATCGCATCGTGATTGAACTTTCCAGGATTCTTCCGACGCGGTGAGCAAAATCTATGCTGACATTCTGGACATCCGCAGCGTCTCCGGTGCGTGAGTTTCGAATGACAACGCAAAGGACGTTCTCGCCCGGAGTTAATTTGCCTGAATCGTTTGTGAGAACAACCACCAGGTTCTTTTCCAGCTTGGCGGCGATGGTCCGTTCGGTTGTGGAATCGACCGAGGATGCGGCGTAAAGCGCTCCAGATAGGGCCACCAGCACGAGGAGTAAACTGCATGTTACTAGAAGCGACTTAAACCTTATCTTCATGATTTGCCTCCGCGCGTGATTCTTGAGATGGGGTCATAACATTCAAGCGTCTAATTTCAACCGGCAATACGAAAACCGCCCTTCTCGATCACCGTTTTGTCACCTTCACGGTGATCGACCCCATGTTGTAGCTAACAGTGTTAAAAGTTGGGAGATCTATTTGGCTGGAGACTAAACGAGAAAAGTACAAAGTAGGGATTGAGGCGAGGGACGCAAGGCGGAGAGTAAGGCCCGGGAGTTGTTCACTGGAGATACCTGGACCGATGCCGTTTTATCCGTACAATGCGGTAGGCATGTGCTACCTGTGCCTTCGCTCCGTGGCCTGAATATGGCGGGAGTGATGATCGGGCGTGTGCTTGAAAATTGGCAGCAAGGTCCTTGATCCCCTGATGTTATCCATTGCTGATTCGCTGTATGGCTGCCGATGTTCATCATCGGGCAATCAGGTTGGCACTGTTTTGATGCTGTGATCTTATGGACGCAGCTCACCACTGCTGCCAAAGGCACTACCAAAGCAGCGAGCAGCAAGATCAGCGCAACGAGTTTGAAGGCACGAGTCACGAGATCACATCTCCATGGGGTGAGCCTAGGGTGTAACCACCAGCTTCATCCGTTGATCGATATGGTGTGGTCCGCAAAATACTGTGCACTCGATCAGATATTCGCCGGGTTTGTTGGGCGCCTTGAGCGTGTACTCCTGGGTTCCCGGTTGTAGGCGGATATCCCAGCCCTGGTTCGCGAGCGATTTGATAGTGAAGCTATGAACCGCTCCATCTTTTGCGGCCACCGTGCCTTTTTCAGAAGTAATAGTGAGGTGTACCTCCTCTCCCGCTCTAACCGTGATTACGGGTTTCTTCTCCCCCTCAACTTTGAACTCCTGCTCCTTTGTGGCCGTTACACGCCAGGTTTTGGCGTCAGCCGCTTTTGCCTGCTGAAATAGCACGAGGGCAATTACAGCAACGCTCAGTGCCGTTAGAAATAAAGATATTTTCTTCATGATCTACTCTCCTATTGATCCGAAATTATTCTTACTGGCCGCCCAGGTATTCGAGAATTGCCTCCGCCTCATCCTTGGTGAGGTTGGAGCGTACTCTCATGTGTTGAATGATAGTTTTCGTTTTCCGTGAACCAACTGTCGGCACCTCGGCATGGCAACGAGTGCAGTTGGACTTATAAGCATCATCAGCAGAGAATCCCGCTGGCAGATGCCATGTGTGGACCGGCTGCGCCTGTGACGCCTTCGTGTCGGGCGTACCGCGGTTTTGCGCGGGTGGATTTGAAGTCTGCGCCAGAGCAAGGAACGTGACCCCCAGCGCCAGGAACAACAGGATGATTGTCAGTTTTGTTTTCATTACTTACCTCCCCATAATGGGAACGCGAATCTGTAGGTGAGCCCAACCGTCCAGACATTGTGATCGCCGTCAACGGGATTGAATTCTCTTCCCGCCGCGAAGTTTGCGCGCACGGCTGGCCGGATCCAATAGCTCCATCCAGCAAAAACGCGTTTGGCATCGTTCGTCGGGATTTCCATGTCGCCTGCGTCGGTTAACAGTGGCGAAACCCAGAACTGCTCCATGCGAACTTCAGCCTGGGACTTCTGCATGAAAGCCTTGAGGAACGGCACTTTACGCATGCGATAGGCGCCTTCAATCCAGTACCCTTTGCCAATCGCTGGGTCTTTGGCAAATTCACCGCGGATGTCCAGTGGGATTGATTTAAGTTGCCAGGTCCAGTCCACTCCGTAAACATCCCTCCTGCCATCGCCAATCTTGCGCTGGTAAGAGCTGCCGACCTCGAAGCGTGCATTGGGAAAGAAGAGGCCGACCCGGCCGCCTGCCGCACGGTCCGAGACAAACCAGGCCGTATCGCTGGAGGCGGAGTAAAAGCCGGAGTAGTTGATATTAAGGTTGCGCCCTACCGCGACTGCACCGCGGGCCATACCGCCGTTGCTGTCCGTCATTTCAAACGCTGTAACGAATGGAGCCGCCTGGATATTGCGAATCCAGCCCGAATGGAGTCGCTCGTTGAAGGTTCCGAAAGGTGTTAGGAAGCGCCCACCCACCAGAGTCAAATACTTGTTCACAAACACATCTGCTTGGACGTACTCGATTCCTTTGTCCCAGGCATGGTCCCAGGGCTGTCCCGTTATATGGGTGTAGTTCCCCTCAAATTCCGCTTCACTCTCAATCAAGACGTGGTCGCCCAGTGGCACCAGAAGAATGGGTGAGATCGCGGGAAGCACCTGCTGCTGGCCCGGCTCGAATTCTGACCCCAGTCCGACAAATCCGGTCAGCACCGGTATTCCTGATTCTTGTTTTTTGTACTGCGGCCCCTGACTTTGGCTATATGCAATGGCGGTCGCCAGTAGCACAGCGCCAAGAAGAAAAACTTTCACAATTTGTTTCATTTCACCGTTGCTCCTTCTGGCGGAACTTCCTCACAGGGCACCCGCCCGGCAATGATGTCCGCCAAAGTTAAGTTCTTAAGTACCGCCTGACAGTGAGCGTTGGTCTTCTCGATTGCCCGGCTGACAGGATCCTCATTCGCTTCGGAAGGATGATGTGCGAGAAAAAACATTATGACTTCACCTGCCTTGAGTTGGTCCGGCGATGCACTGAGCCAGAAGCCCCCTTTCGTCCCGCGCTTCGACTGAACGAACCCGCCCCAGCACAGGAGTTGAAGGACTTTTGCCGTTTCAGGCCTGGTCATCGCCACGCGGTCCGCGATTTCGTGGGCTTGAAGCGGAGTTCCTGCCTCTGCTAGGCAGCACAGGCACCTGAGGGCCGAGTGCACGCGCTTTGGAAGACCGGACCAGATCATCAGAGCCATTTCATCCTTTCGGAGCCTATTGTCCTAAAGGTTGATAATTGGCGCTGTGACGGCTGTCACGTTCGGCAGATGTTGGAACTCATGAGGGGGTAGATGGGAATGCCTTTAACTTATGACTATCAATCCAACCTTCTGAAGACTTTAATTCGGGAATGTCGGACTTCGTGGACAAACCCTTGTCAGGCTAGTCAACGGCAGACTCTTGCGCTGTTCAAGGAGAGGGCTTGCGCGCCCGGTAGAGTGATAGCGTTCCCAGCAGTGTTGAGTAACCGGCGCCACAAGTGTGCACGCTTGCAACTCTTTCACGCGTCCCCGACGGGATCAAATCGTCGGCCTTTGAGGGGTCAGTGACTGTGGCTTTCAAAACCATGGCCGGTGAGGTGTAGCACAACGAACAACAACACCAGCACACCAATCGCGCCAAGGAAGATCTTGATCCCCAAAGGAGTCTGGTTGTCGGGTTGCTGCGATACTTTGCGTCGCTGCTGCTGCTTACGCCGCCCATAGCGGGTCAGGCCCCATGGCTTGTACACGCCCAGTGTCGTTACCACGAGCAGCAACAGTATGGCGAGGCTAGGAGCGCGCACAAGTTCGGTCTTCAGAGGGCCGAGATCGGTGCTGAACAATGTTTCCGCCGTGGCCCCTGATACGCGCTTCACCGCCACTGCGACCGCCACGAATTGGTGAATCAGCAAAGCGATGGTGGCAAAGATAGCCAACCCGAATTTCATCATAATCCAGTAGTACCGGAACAAGCCCCATGGCGTGCCGAGCGCCTGGAGAAGTCCGGTCACCAGCGCTGCGAGACACATCGGGATGACGATGAACCTGCTGATCAGATCCATCGAGAGATAAGCGCCGCGCACTACCTCAACATTGCGGCTGGTCAGTCCGGCGATGCTGAGAACCAGGAAAGCGGCGACCGCGCCGAGCCAGCCGACCGAGAAAGTGACATGCGCCGTGATGGTCAACTTGCGGAACGCAGGTGTCATCGCCGGCCTTTCATTTCTTGCGCGTTGTGACGCACCGCTGGGGTGTTTACTTGCGCAGGCCCGCTAGCCGGGCCCATGGCAGACAAGCTATGAGCCCGGAGCAGGGCCGCATGACTGTAGATAAGGTCCGTGGTGCCAGCCAGGAACTCGGCGATAGCAGTGAGTTGGTGCGTATCGAAATTCTCCAACAGCGCGGCTACGTCTTCTCGCAACGGGTTGATCACGTCCTGGATATGCGTCCGCTCCAGCGCCAAGTGGAGGATCTGCTTACGGCCGTCGTGCGGATTCGGTTCACGACACAGATATCCTGCCCGTTCCAGCCGCGCGACCACACCGGTGATCGCGCCACTGGTCAAGCCAGTGATAGCACTCAGATCGCTGCCTGCCATCGCCCCGCGTTCACGTAGCAAGTCGAGGCACTTGTGATCCGTTGGGCCCAGCCCCAGGCGCTCCGCGACCGCGTGGTGAAACAACACCACCGCAGTGCTGTGCCGGCGCGCCAGCCGCCCGACGATCTCTTCTGCCAACCCGTGCTTGCTCTTGCGTGTGGCATGCATTCGTATGTCCCTTTATTCGCTTAGTAAGTAAGCTATATGCTAAATGATATGCAGTCAAGAGAAGGGCAGCACAAGAGGTGTGCTGTAACATTTTCGGACTGCCTTGAAATTAACCGGCATTCGCTTACGATGTTTACAACGGTCGCACTTTCTCCTTGCCGAACGTGCAACTCGGCTCTGCGGCCCTACTGCCGTAAGGTTAAAATCGTTCGCAGCACCGGCCCGGGGTACCGACAAGCTTTAACAGAGTAGAGGGAGGATGGCTGCCCCGCAATTCGCCTCTCTGCAAAGATTGAGGCAGAACTCGCGGCCAGGTTATGCCTGGAAAACAGAACTCGCGGCCACTTTATCGTTGGACGGGGCTCAGGTGGGTGGAAGGGCTTCATTGAAAACGGTCATTCTCGGCCAGTTTGTGGTTGTAAGCTCGGCCAAGTTATGGTTGTTGTGACACATAGCCGACATCCCATAAGCGGCTCGGAGTTTCACAACAAATGTTGGGGCAGCCCCGGCCATCGGGACCTCTCGACCACACTGTTGGTCATCGTTCTCGGCCCGGTTAACCCGTACTCACCGGGTGTTTCTTCATCAATCTGGAGTCGAACGGCTTGACGACCGCCGGATTCAGATGTCGTCACTCGCTCTCCATCCGCGTTAAATGAGGTTGGATCGTCTCGCGAGGTGGCAAGGTTGCCTTACCGAAATGCGGGTGCGGGGATAGGCCTTTCCTTCGTGGTCCTCCGAAGTCAGCGCACGAACTGCAACCGCCACGATATCGCGAGGGTGGACGGATGGGAACTTGCCGCCGCCATAGTTCGAGAAGACTTTGCATCCTTAATCCCAAAACCGGAAGCCAGCAAACTTGAACGAACCCATCGCCCTGGTGACATTAGCAGCGTCTCCCGACAACGCAATGCATCCAATGCTAATGTATTTCCTTCACAAGGAAAACCTGGAGGGCATTGCGATGGAACAGAGGCAATTGGGTCACGATGGGCCGCAGGTATCAGCGATCGGGCTGGGCTGCATGAGCATCGGCATCGCCGATGTCTACACCAGCAGCGTGCGAGATGATGTTAAGGCGATCGAGTTGATTCATCGCGCGCTGGATCTGGGGCTCAACTTTCTCGATACCGCAAATATCTACGGTGACTCTGAAATCAAGGTAGGTAAGGCGCTGACCGGCCGGCGTGATGGCGTCATCCTCGCCACCAAGTTCGGTATCGTTACCGATTCTCCCGTGCAGGACCGTGGTGTCGATGGCACCCCGGAGAATGCGCGCCGCGCTTGCGACAAATCGCTCGAACGGCTTGGCGTGGAGCATATTGACCTTTACTACCTGCATCGGGTGGATCCGAACGTGCCGATCGAGGACACCGTAGGCGCGATGGCGGACCTGGTGCGTGCCGGAAAAGTGCGCCATCTCGGACTCTCCGAGGCATCTCCCGAGACGGTGCGCCGTGCCCATAAGGTTCATCCGATCGCCGCGGTCCAGACGGAATACTCGTTATTCAGTCGTGAGCCCGAAGACGGTCTGTTGCCGGCCTTGCGTGAGCTCGGTATCGCGCTGGTGGCTTACAGTCCGCTGGGTCGCGGATTTCTTGGCGGCCGGTTTCGCACTGTGGATGACTTGGCACCCGGCGACTGGCGGCGTGGCAATCCGCGTTTTCAAGGAGAAGAGTTCGCCAGAAATCTTTCCATCGCCGATCGCTTGCGGGAGGTCGCGGAAGAAAAGCAGTGTACCCCCGCTCAGCTTGCCCTGGCATGGCTTCTCCTCCGCCATCAGGACGTAATCCCCATCCCGGGTACCAGCAGCCTTGCTCGTCTCGAAGAGAACATCCGCGCTGCCGATGTCGTGTTGAGTGAAGAAGATCTCAATCGCATCGAACACACGTTGCCCAAGGGATCCGCAGCCGGCGAGCGCTATGCGCCAGCGATGATGAAGATTGTCAATGGATAGACGATTCGTGAGCGGGACAAAGCTCGCAATTGCAGGCACAATTACTTTCGGATCGCCGCATATCTGGAAGGTGAGATTGTCCTTCGCTAATAGCAATCGGTCAGAATTCAGAACGTTGTAGCTTCACGACAAATTTAGAGTATGAATGCATCATCGACTAGCGACACCGACGTTCTCATCATCGGCGCAGGGCCGACGGGCCTCGTGTTGGCCTTGTGGCTGACGCGGCTAGGCGTGCGCGTGAGAATCATCGACAAAACGGTGGAACCGGGGACGACATCGCGCGCCCTTGCCGTGCAGGGACGCACGCTCGAGTTGTACAGGCAGGTGGGCCTCGCCGAAGCAGTCGTCGAGCGTGGACGGAAGATGATTGCCGCGAATCTTTGGGTGGCCGGCAAAAAGGCGGCACGTGCCGTCTTCGGCGACATGGGCGCAGGTCTCAGCCCGTTCCCTTATGCGCTGATCTTCCCGCAAGATGAGCATGAGCGTCTGCTGATCGATCGCCTGGCCGAAGTTGGCGTTGAAGTCGAGCGCCAGACAGAACTTCTGGGCTTCAAGGACGCGACTACCCGGGTGCTCGCACGCCTAAAAAGCATGGATGGGGCGTCGGAGGTTTGCGAAGCGGCTTATATTGCCGGGTGCGACGGCGCACATTCTGCGGTGCGCGAAGCACTGGAGATCGGTTTCCCGGGTGGGATATACGCTCACCTGTTCTACGTCGCCGACGTGGAAGCAGGCGGACCGAGCATGAACGGCGAGTTGCACGTCGCGCTCGACAAAACGGATTTTCTCGCCGTCTTCCCGTTGCAAGGGGAGGGGCGCGCCCGGCTCATCGGCACTGTGCGCGAGGAGGCCGAACACCAGCGCGAGAATCTGTCATGGGACGACGTGAGCAAACGTGTGGTCGAGTGGATGAGCATCGGTGTCAAGCGCGTGAACTGGTTCTCTACTTACCGCGTGCACCATCGGGTTGCTGACCATTTTCGCGAGGGCCGTGCTTTCCTCCTCGGAGACGCCGCTCACATCCACAGTCCTGTCGGTGGACAGGGCATGAACACGGGCATCGGCGACGCGGTGAACCTTGCCTGGAAACTCGCTGCCGTTCTACATGGTCGTGCCACCCCGTCGCTTCTCGACAGCTACGAGCCGGAAAGAATCGCCTTCGCCCGCCGTCTGGTCGCGACGACCGATCGGGCTTTCACGGGAGTGACGAGCCGTGGGCCAATCGCGCGGCTGGTTCGACTGGATGTTGTGCCGTTCTTGTTTCCGTCCTTTTTCGCGTTTAAGACGGTGCGGCGTTCCATGTTTCGCGTTGTCTCACAGACTGCGGTGAACTACCGTGGAAGCAGCTTGAGCGAAGGGCACGCGGGAAGGATCCACGGTGGCGATCGGCTGCCATGGGTGAAGGCGGAGTTGAACGGCCTCGCGGAGGACAACTTCACGCCGCTTACCTCTCTGGATTGGCAGGTCCATGTGTACGGCGACGCCGCACCAGCGATCCATGCATTGTGTGAGGGACGAAAATTGCCGTTGCACGTTTTTCCATGGCGCCCGGAAATCGATCGAACCGGCCTGCAGTGCCGCGCCATCTATCTCGTGCGACCTGACGGTTACGTTGCCCTGGCAGATCCCGCGGGTAGCACCACTCGGCTTGAGTCATATCTCGATGCGCGCAAGATCCTACCGACGAGCTAAAGACGCAGGTCGGGTTCAGTGGGTGCCGAACTGAAGATGCGGTCGATGGAAGGGTTCTCTTTAGCCGTTGCGACTCGGCCTCAGGACAGCGGCCGAAGAGAGGGTAGCGCTTCAGAACAATGTTGGGGCATTGCTAGCGATCTGAACTTCTCCCGCACACTCCTGGTCGTCGTTCTCGGCGCGGTTGACCCGGGTGCTGACGGGATATTTCTTCATCAACCTGGCGTCGAACGGCTTCAGACAGTCGGCAACGCGTGCCGCCTCTGTCACGCCGGGGTCCAGCACAGATCGTAGTCTTCTGCCGTGAGAATTGCTGGCATTCGATCGCGCACATCGGCAGCAAGCGAGTTTGGTCTGTTCCTAAGAATCGTGAATGTTTCGAGGTATTCACCGGCCGCCGGATCTCGCCAGCGTTCCCACAGGCCAGCGAAAGCGAAAACCGAATCGTCGATCATGCCAAAGTTGTGCGGCTGTTTCTCCTTGGGTCCGAGTTTTTTTCACTCAAAAAATCCATCTGTGATGACTAGGGTACGACGCTGTCTCATTGCATCTCGGGAAGCAGGTTTTTCTGCCGCGGTCATCAACCATCGTCCAAGCTACCGGACTCACACCGCCTGACGCCGTGATCCTGCGTATGCTGGGTGCCTCCGGCGGGCTCAGTCAGCAGGAACTAGCGACGAGACTCGGCATCCATCCCAGTCGTTTGGTGGCGATACCCCTCAGGCGTTTTGAGAAGAAGGAAAACATCAACAAGTAACGGACTGAAAGGAGGCGCAATATTTCATTCCCGAGATTGCCGCCGGAGGAGAGCAAACAATGAACCAAGCAGCCCGAGGTGCTTGACCACGACAACAACAGTCACGATCGACACTACTGCTACTGACAGGGTCGTATGGGGCAAAACGTAGCGCAGGATTGTCGCGTGAGCGGCGATAAGCACGACTGCTCCGACCAAGAGCATCCACGGGTGCCTGAGCCGTGGGCTGCGTCCTGTCATGACGTCGATCCTTCTTTGAGGATGCGGGTGATTAAGCGCAGCACTGTGTCACCGCAAGAGCAAACTGCAGGTCACCAATTCCCAATGGACCGCTCTCTACCGTGTTCAAGCCCGCATCGGTCAGCAGGACAACCAGGTCGTGGCTATTGATGTAACCGTGGTGATGAAAATGATCAAGAAGCCCCCGCCTCCCCTCTGCGGGCCGTGCGAAATCGACAGCCAGCACTCGTCCGCCGGGCTTCAGAACCCTTCGCACTTCGCGAGCACATTGCTGGCGCGCTTTGGGGCCCAGATGATGAAGCATGACCGTGGATAGTACCGCATCGAATTGACCATCGGGAAACGGCAGCGCTTCGACAATACCATCCTTGAAGGCAACTTCAGCATCGGCCCTGTTTGCCTTCCTAGCCGCCCTGGCAAGCATCTCTGGCGATGCGTCGACTCCACTAACCTTGCCAGTCGGACCGACCCGCCGTTTGGCCGCGATGGCGAGCGTGCCAGTCCCGCAGCCTATGTCCAAGACCGACTCGCCGGCTTTTAGTTTTGCCAGATCGAGAGCTTTCTCCCTGTACGTGCGCTCTCTACCCAGCGAAGCCAACCAAACGAAGAGGTCATAGAGAAAAGCCCGGTGGATGACGATCCCCGTCGTCTTGGAAACTAAGCTCCGGTCCCGCGCATTTGACATAGAGTTTCTCCTCCAGGATAGTTATTCATAAATGGACAACTGTTCATCTAGGAAGGGTACGGTCCGAGAAGCTGGTCATGGAAGAACAGCGCCAAGCGTGTTGTTCATTTCTGAACAAAACATACCTATTTGTTCGATGAAGGCGTGAGGTGAGGTCTTGTGGCAGAAAAAACAAATGATCGCCGCGTGCAAAGAACAAGAAGGCTGCTGCACAAGGCATTGATGGCACTTATTCTGGAGAAGAAATATGAGCACATCACGGTGCAGGAGATTCTGGATCGAGCAGATGTAGGCCGCTCGACCTTCTACATGCACTTCCGGGATAAAGACGACCTGCTCGTCAGCGGATTTCAATACTTGCAGACTTTTCTGGAATCCGTGCAGGAGGCCTCGACCCCCGTACCTGGCAAATCGCTCGAGAGAATTATCGGATTCAGTTTAGCCATGTTCGAGCATGCGCAGGAGTACCGGCGCGTGAACCGCGCATTGATGGGTTCTAATGCCGAGGCCGTAGTGAGCCGGCGCATTCAGTCTGTTTTGGCCGGAATTGTTTGGCGGGAGCTAAACCTGGAACTGCGAAACCGAAAGCGCGGCAACGTTCCCGTCTCGCCCGAACTGCTAAGCCACTTTCTCGTGTCCACATTCATCTCGGTGATGACGTGGTGGCTAAACTCCAAGAATCCCGTCTCGCCCAAAGATATAGATGTCGCGTATCGCCAGCTTGTTTTACCCTGCCTCACGTCGATCTTCGGATAGCTCTCTCTTGGGACCGGACATCTGCCGACGAGGGACAGGCGTGGAGCCCGAAGTGCCAAGCAACCGGAAAAAAGGCACTGTATATCCACTCGGCGAACTCGCCGATGGCGTGACGATACCTCGTTTTGGATCTGCTGCGTTTTCCTCGCGGGCATAGCTCCCTTTCCCAACCAGGGCCTCCACGCCACGGGTCAATGATCAGAAAAGCGTTGCATCTGTTGGTTCAGAGTCGCCCGTCACTCGGCCAGAGTCAGTCGAGAGCCCATCCCAGGTCAGCGCCAGGCCCATGTCATCAGAAACATCAGGACGTACTCCACTCCGTCGCTCATGTTATGTCCAATGATCGGAGCCAGCAGACTCCCAGATTGTTCGCGCCAGTAGGCATAGAGAATGCCCAGTGCGAATGCATAGATCTGTTGGCCCAACGCCAACCAGAAGTTCTCTGTCCAGAAGCTAGTAAGGTGGGCCAGCGCGAACAACAGGGCCAGAATAACTCCGGCGACATGCATCTCATATTTCCACAAGCGCACGCGGCCCGAAGTGCGCTGCATGAGAAACGTTTGTAGCAGCCCACGGAACGGAATCTCTTCCGTCGGTCCGACATAGATCCCTTGGAAAAAGATCCAGGCCCCTATACTTCCAGGTGTCACGGAAAGGTTGTCCGGCGGCGGAACGTGCCTCAGAATCTGGGGCAAATAATCGACAAGGGTCATTAAGAGACCAAATGCCGCTCCCCACAACAGCGCGGACAACACATAACGTCTCTGCTTTGGCCATTTAAGCCCGTACTCGGAGAAATTTCCCTCGCTGAACCACGCGATCAGTACTAAGGCAATGACCAGCATTACCCCATGGTTCGCCAGCATCGCCAACCATGGCGTCGCCATGCCGCCTTGCATATCAAGGTGCTTCGTGAGCAAGACGAAGACGTAGCCGCTCGGCAAGACGACGAGCAGGCCTAATCCAATCGCCGCCAGGACTGGCAATATACGTACCTGCAGCCCTGAGATGGAAAATACTGAGGTTTTGCTTCCGACCAGCCAGGCATTCGTTGCGCTCGTGCTTGTGGTCTGAGAATTCACCGTCTCAGTTATAAGCGCGCGGAGTCGTGACGTCTTGAATCTATTTGCAACCGCATCGCCATGCACTGGGGCAACGGCCGGTCACGGTTTTCACGCTGCGTGCCATATGAGCCTGATCCGAAAACCCGAACTGTACAGCGATTGCTGATAATGGCGTGCTGGCCGTCCGAATCGCCCTCCAAGCCTGATGCGTCCGAGCACGCGCTCGAAATGCGCTTGGTGAAATCCCAAATACCTTCGCGAAACTGCGCGATCGTTCCCAAGCAGAAATTCCTTTTGCTGCGCTCCAGGCGGAAAGGTTGACGGACGCATTTTGCGCCATCGACGCTGCCAGTTCATCTGGCCAATCCTGAAAGTCCGGCTCCCTTGGTTCCGTTGACGATAGAAGCAGAGCCGCAGCTTCCGAATCGCCTTTCTCGACGAGCCGAACAATCGCGTCTGGGTCCTCCACCCTCCCTACCCCTGACCGAAACCCATATTGGGCAGGCAAAGGGACATTGAGTACCAGTGCTCCAGACGTCGGAATTCGATCCAGATGCGCTTCGAAAGCATCGTGCAAAACCACGTTACCGGCCTGTACTCGATGCCGACCAGAATCCCCGGCCTCTTCATAGCATCCGGAGAGGACCAGCGCTGCATACGCACGTTTATGAACGTGGCGCCCGATCAGAGGTGGACGGATTGTTTGCCATACTCGCATTCGCAGATGCCTACTTCGGATTGAGAAGACTATATGGCATGTCACCCACAGCGGTCGAGTGGTCAGCAAACCTTCCGTTCGAGGGCATTCCGGCTGTAATTTGCGGGGTGCTCACGTATTTTGCACTGGCAAGCCGCCCATCGGAAGCTAAATTCCTCACCGGAGAGGAGAAGCGTTGGATCACTCTGGAACTGGATCAGGAGGAGCAGCAAATACGGCTAAAAAATAACATCTCGCCGTTAGAGGCGCTCATGAGCCGCCGAGTGTGGCATCTGGCGTCTATCGGTTTCACTCTCAACATCGACATGTACTCCCTGAGCTTCTGGATGCCGCAACTCGTGAAATCGCTTTCCAGTCTTTACTCCAATACGACAATTGGATTGCTTGTCACGATTTCGTATCTCGCAGGCTTGCTCGCAATGGTCCTGGTTTCCGGCAGTTCTGATCGCAAGATGGTCTCCCGAAAAGCTCGCTCGGGCGAGATAGTTAGGTCAATAGGACGCCAAGTTTGCCGGCGTGCGGGAACAGGCCCCGATGAGTGCCACGCATGGAACTGGATTTCTCGACTTTTCCACCTCAGATTGAATTCTTTCCAAGAGGGTGTCCATATTTCCCAGACCCTCAAGAGAAAGATTGAGTCGCTGCATTTGCGGCAGCAGATTGCAAAAAAGATCGTAGATCCAGAGCGCGGCCGCAGGATTGTCTTCCACGGGAATTTCCATTTGCAGAGTTGGTTCTGGCAAGCCTGCTTGCTGGAAGGTACTGGAGAGGGCGAGGCCCATCTCGGTATTCCCACCGGAGCGTTCAAGAGACTCGCGAATGAGAGATGCGCATGCAGACCAAAGAGGCAAGTGCGCGGCCAGTGGAAGAATGGGACTCCAACACGGTTCGTGAAAGGCGACGATTCCACCGGGGCGAACCAGTTAGCCGGGTCAATGATTTGTCTAGGCTGCAACATATAGTATTCATATTCCATTCAACAACTTAGCACGGTAAGCCGGGTCAACGCGGTTGACACAGCCCGGATTTTCAAGCTAGCCTTGTAGGCGAATAAAATACGAACATCGCACCGCTCCTTGTTTATATCTCATTTTATGTCCTCCGCTGCCCTAATTCGCGCCCAGGTAGAAGCACGACTAGCCGGGCGTGTACAGGGCGCATTCGTGCAGCGTCCAGCCATGGAGATGCAGGTTGCGACCACGGGTGTCGACTCCATTGACGCCGCGATCGGCGGCATTCCTTGTGGCGGAATTACCGAGATCGTCGGTCCTTCCTTTTGTTCAACCGGACGGAAGAGTTTACAAGCGCGACTGCTCGCCGGCGCCACTCGAGAGAAGTTCTGCGCCTTGGTTGACGCGACTGATTCGTTCGACCCACGGTCAGCGCAAGCCGCAGGCGTTAACCTGCAGCGCCTGCTTTGGATCCGATGCGCCGGGCAAGGCATGAAAGCTCTGGAACAGGCGTTCAAGGCGACGGACTTGCTGCTCCAGGGGAGTGGAGGATTCGGGCTTTTACTCGTAGACCTCGCGGGAGTTTCGGACAAATGCGTCCGCAAGATACCATTGTCCACCTGGTTCCGCTTCCGTGGAGTGGTGGAAAAACTCTCGGCGCCGCTGGTTTTCGTGACACCGCACCCGTTGCTAGGTACATGCGCAAGCCTCACGCTGCACTTGTCGCGAGCACAAATCCAATGGTCGCAGCCAACTCCGGAATCTCCGACGCACGCCCGCTTGTCAGCAGCGATAGATTTTGAAGTCCAAATTGCGGCACGGCATTCGTTCAAGAAGCCCGCTCAATCAATCCGCGTCTTCTCCGCGCAACGGCAATGGGCTTAATCCATGCTTTTTGCCTGCATCTTCGTTCCATGTTTTGTCGTGCAGGCATCTCTCCGCTGCGAACCAGAGCCAAAGCGATTAGCTTGGAGCAACCGCCCGGTTGCCGTTTTTGATGGTCCCGATTCTTTGCCGCGAATTTCCGCGTGTAACGAGCACGCCCAACTTGCCGGTATCGAAGTTGGCTGCACCAAAGCCCAAGCGGCGCAATGCCCCGGCATTATTCTCCGCAGGCGTGACTGCAAACAGGAAGAAGCGGCACAGGATGCGCTGATTGATTGCGCTTCCGCGTTTTCGCCGCGGGTCGAATCTACGGCTCAGGGTGTTGTTACGCTCGACATAGAGGGCACGGAGCGGATCTTCGGCCCGCCCCAGAAGTTGCTTCGCACCGTGGCGAATCATGCGGCGCAGATCGGTCTGGACGTAAACGTCGCTGCAGCTTCGAATCCTGATACAGCATTGCTTGGGGCCAAGGGATTCAGCGGCACGACGGTCGTCGCTGCAGACAATGAATACAATTGCTTGGGTCAGCTGCCGGTTGACGTTCTTCCGTTATCTCAAGCACAGGCTGAGATTCTCGATAGTTGGGGCATTCGCAAATGCAGGGAACTGGCCCTTCTGCCGCCAGTGCCGCTGGTAGAGCGGCTCGGGCAGACAGGCCTTCACTTGCAGCGACTCGCTCGCGGAGAGGTCACTCGTGCTCTTGTTCCCACGGATCGGCCGCTCCGGTTTGAAGAGAGTCTGGAATTTGAAGACTCGGTAGAGGACCTAGATTCGCTGGCATTCGTTCTCAACCGGCTGCTGGAGCAGATTGCCGCGCGTCTGATTTCACGGTCCCTTGCGACCGATGAGCTGCGTCTGACGTTAGGACTTGAAGTCCATGAAGATCGAGATCTGAGAATCGAATCCCGGAGCACGATGCCCGATACTTTCGAACGCAGACTCAAGCTTCCAGTGTCAATGCAGGACACCAAGGTGCTTCTGAAGCTTTTGCAGCTTGACCTCGCACAGCATGGGCCGGGCGCCGCCGTAAAGAGAGTGACTCTCGAAGCGCGGGCCGCTCGGAGGCGGCTCACACAGGGCAGCCTTTTTGCTCCCTCAGGGCCCGAGCCAGAAATCTTGGAAGTGACGCTGGCGCGCATTCGCGGGGTTGTGGGAGAGACGGACCAGCTTGGTCGAGGGCGAATTGGTTCGCCCGAAGTGCTCGATTCACATCGGCCCGATGACTTCCGCATGGCTGCTTTCACGGCACGCGACACGAGGTATGTTGCGGCGGATCCTGTAGGACATCCATCCCTAACGATGAACATGTTTCGGCCGCCGTTGCGGGCACACGTCCGCTGTCAAATTGGCAAGCCAGCCCATATTTCCTTTGCGGAGATTAACTGTTCCATCGTCTGCGCAGCCGGCCCCTGGATGACTTCGGGGAATTGGTGGAAGAAAAATGAGGAGTGGCGCCGCGAAGAGTGGGATGTAGCTGTCCAGCTTTCAGGTGGCGTGGGACTTTATCGGATCTTTCGCGATCTCCAAGAGAACACTTGGTTTGTGGAGGGACTCTACGACTGATGCAGTATGTGGAACTCCACGCCCGCAGCGCTTTCAGTTTTCTGGAGGGCGCATCCGTTCCTGAAGCGCTCGCCTACGCGTGCGCTGAGCGACAGCTCCCGGCGATGGCCCTGCTGGACCGCAACGGATTGTATGGATCGGCACGGTTTCACCTGGCTACGAAGGACAACAAGATCAAGTCCCATGTTGGCGTGGAGCTCTCGGTCGGCGAAACGGCTGGCGTGCAAACGCTTTATTATCCACTGCTCGTAGCCAGTCGCAGTGGATACCAGAACCTGTGTCGGCTGATCACACGAACGAAGCTGCGAGCGAAGAAGAACAAACTGACTGCGGCGACGTTGTCAGAGTTGGAAGAGCATGCTGAAGGCTTGGTCTCTCTGACCGGGGACGAAAGCGGGCCGCTCGCGGCGGCGTTGAAGTCGGGTGGCAAGCCTGAAGCACGAAGATTGCTCGAACGGCTCACGTCCATTTTCGGCCGAGGCAATGTGTATGTAGAACTGCAACGGCACTTTCGGCCTGAAGAGGAGCAAAGAAATCACCTTGCAATTGAGTTGGCTAGAGAACTCAGCTTGCCACTGCTGGCCACGAACGGTGTGCTCTATGCCACGCCCGAGGAACGCCATGTGCTGGATGCACTCACCTGCGTCAAACACAAATGCTCTCTCGACGATGCCGGACGCCGCTTGCAGATGACTGCCGAGCGCCACGTTCGAGCAGGACAGGAGATGGCGCAGATTTTTCAGGACCTGCCGGAGGCCATTGCCAATACCGCTGAGCTGTCTTCCCGCCTGGAATTTACGCTGGAAAATCTCGGCTATGAATTTCCTCGGTATTCAGTTCCGCCTGGTGAAACAGAGATCAGCTATCTTCGCGCCCAGGTGGAAAAGGGAATGTGCGAGCGTTATCGGCCGGCGACCGACCGAGTGCGTCGCCAGTTGGAACGAGAGCTGAGGCTGATTGAAAAGCTGAAGCTCGCCGGTTACTTCCTCATCGTTTGGGACATTATCAAGTTCTGCCGCGAAAACCACATTCTGGTCCAGGGGCGAGGCTCTGCTGCTAATTCTGCGGTTTGCTATTCCCTCAGCATCACAGCCGTCGATCCGATCGCGATGGACCTCCTCTTCGAGAGATTCTTGAGCGAAGAGAGAGGTGAATGGCCGGACATTGATCTCGACCTACCGAGCGGAGATGAGCGTGAACGCGTGATCCAGTATGTGTATCAGCGTTATGGCGAGCATGGTGCTGCCATGACAGCCAACGTCATCACCTACCGCTCCAAGATGGCGGCGCGCGAGATGGGAAAGGTCCTGGGTTTCAAACCGGACTCGCTGAAACGGCTATCTGAGGTCGCCGGATCCTGGGAGTGGCGAGGGGCGGACGATACATTTGATCAATATTTCCGCCGAGCGGGATTTGACGTGAATCATTCGCGGATCGCCTGCTTTCTGAATCTATGTAAGCGTGTGGTCGATTTGCCGAGACACTTGGGACAACACTCAGGCGGGATGGTCATCTGCCAAGGCTCCCTCGACTCGATCGTTCCGCTCGAACCGGCCTCCATGCCCAATAGAGTTGTCCTTCAGTGGGACAAGGACGATTGCGAGAAGTTGGGCATCGTGAAGGTGGATCTGCTCGGACTCGGAATGATGGCGGCTCTTCGAGAGTCCATTGATCTGATCCGAACCCACTACGGAGAAGAAGTTGACTTAGCGCATCTGCCCGCGGATCAGCCCGACGTGTATGAAGCCATTCGCAATGCCGACACGGTCGGGACCTTCCAGATTGAATCGCGGGCCCAGATGGCTTCATTGCCAAAAAACAGCCCGCGAAAGTTTTACGACCTGGTCACCCAGGTTGCGCTGATTCGTCCCGGCCCAATAGTCGGGCAAATGACGAATCCATATCTGAAGCGGCGGATGGGTAAAGAGCCCGTGACCTATCCTCATCCGTCATTGGAGCCGGTGCTCGAGAGAACTCTGGGAGTGCCGCTCTTTCAAGAACAACTTTTGAGAATGGCCATGATAGCCGCCGGCTTCACGGGCGGGGAGGCGGAACAACTGCGTCGGGCGCTCAGCCATAAGCGGTCGGAACAGCGAATGAAAGAGATTGAGGTCAAGCTGCGCGCCGGCATGACTCAAAACGGCATTTCATCCGATGCGCAGGACAAGATCGTCCAGTTTGTATCGTCATTTGCGCTCTATGGCTTCCCTGAGTCGCACTCGGCCAGCTTCGCGTTACTCGCCTATGCCAGCGCGTTCTTGAAAGTCCGCTACTTGGAGGCGTTTACGTGTGCGCTGCTGAACAACCAGCCGATGGGATTCTATTCGCCAGCGACATTGCTTAAAGATGCCCAGATGCATGGTCTGAAGGTCCGGCCGATTGATGTCACCCGTTCGGAATGGGATTGCACTCTGGAACGGGAAGCGGACAAGATTGTGTTGCGTCTCGGCTTGAGGTATGTCCGTGGGTTGCGGCAGAGCACCGGAGAGGCCCTGCTCGCGAGCCAGGGAAAACGGCCGTTCGCCTCGATTTCAGATTTGACGATGCGGGCACCACAGCTAACCAAGTCCGATTTGCGGATGCTAGCCACAATCGGCGCACTGAACGGCGTTCCCACGAATTCTGGATCTAGTCTGCATCGCCGTGATGCCTTGTGGCAGGTCGCAAAGTACGGCTTCCGGGTGCCGCCAATGCTCGAAGGCATCATCGAACAGGATAAGGCGTCCCCACTGAAACGCATGGACATTGAAGAGCGACTTGTGGCCGATTTTCATGGCACGGGCATGACTGTTGGCCCGCACCCAATGGCCTATCGGCGCAAGCAACTGCGAGAAATGGGAGTTGTCTCGGCCCGCGAGCTCAGAGCACTTTCGCACAACAAGCCTGCGATTGCTGCCGGAGCGGTGATCACTCGCCAGCGGCCGGGCACTGCGAAGGGCCTGATCTTTCTCACTCTGGAGGACGAAACTGGCCACGCCAATATCATCGTGAAGCCGGAGGTTTATACGGCTGATCCCATGGTCGTCCTGCATGAACGCTTTCTTCGAGTCCAGGGCCTAGTACAAAGCCAGGATGGAGTGGTCCACCTTAGAGCGCAGAAGATTATGCCACTGGCCGTCAGCGCAGCCGGCGTTTCGTCTCACGACTTTCACTGATATGGAGTTTTCGCGATGCTGAATGTGGTACCACAGTCTGCCAGTCTTCTTCGGCACGAGTTACGTGCCCGAAATATGTCCTACGCTATAACGCGCCAGCTACCGCACGTGACGAGCTATGGTGAAGCGCCAGTGGTGGTCTATCAACAGTCTGACTGCGGCCGCCATCACGGGAATTTCATTTCAGCCAGCTATCGAGCCATTCTCAGGCGGCCAGAATGGCGAAAGCGATTGCTGAAGGTGCATAGCTCGGGGAAGCGCTCACTGCCCAGAGGTAACAGCGTCTGGCGTGAACTTGATTCCTCCATGAGTTCTGACGCGTTGCTGATGAATACATTCTGTTACCCAGGCGTGACCAAGGGAAGAGATCTCACCTTGATGTTGGGAACGGACGTCAACGATGTTCCCGAATTCGGATTCCGGCCTCGGGTTCCTTTGAAGAGCGGCATGATCGACCGGACCGAAGTCGACATGAGGCTTGGTTCCGTCTTGTTCGAGGCAAAACTCAGTGAAGCGGATTTTCAGAGTCAGCATGGCACAATTGTGGAAGGATACCGCGATCTGAAGGTCGTCTTTGAATGCGACAAACTGCCACGAGCCCGCAAACGATATGCTTCCTACCAACTCTTGCGCAATGTGCTCGCCGCGCAGGCGCTCGGTCTTTCCTTTTGTGTCCTGCTTGACGCTCGACGCGGGGATTTGATGGAAGACTGGTATGAAATCATGGCATGCGTGCGGCCAACGGAACTCCGAACCAGATGCAAGGTTCTCACATGGCAAGAACTCGCCACTGTTTTGCCTGCGCGATTACAGCAATTTCTTGATCTGAAATATGGGATTGGATGATGACGATAAACAACCGGCAACAAACGAGCCGAACCAATTCGCCGCAACGAGAGCCGATACGGCTGTCCATTATTGGGTTTGGTACCGTGGGGAGGTGGCTGGCCAAAGCAATCCACGAAAAGAAGGGCTTACTCGCAACGCGATACGGATTTACAGCAACCCTCGTGAGCGTTGCCAATGCCCGCCACGGATTCATTCACAGGGAAGACGGCCTGGATATTCCAACACTGCTTGCGTTTGTAGACCGGAATCGCTCGTTGTCTGAATATCCTGGCGCAAAGCACTGGCCCGACGCTGCCCAAGGATTGCGAGCCACAAGTTTTGATGTGCTGGCTGAAACCACCGGCGTCTCCCTAGAAAACGCATCCGTGGGCGTGGACCATATGCGCACTGCTCTCGAACGCGGCCGTTCGGTCGTCACTTCCAGCAAATGGCCGGTTGCCATGGCTGCGGCTGAACTTCTGGAACTCGCCCGAAAACGGAACGTGCAGTTCCGATGCGAATCAACCGTTATGTCCGGTACGCCCGTACTGAGCACTCTTCGCGAGGGGATGGCCGGTGCCCGGGTCACAGCTCTGCGCGGCGTCGTGAACGGAACAGCCAACTTCATACTCGGTGAGATGGAGGGCGGCCGCACTTATAACGAGGCTCTCAGCGAGGCCCAAAAGCGTGGATATGCGGAAAACAACCCCACTGACGATGTGGATGGCCACGATTCAGTGGCCAAGTGCCTCATCCTTGCGGAATTCGCCTTCGGTAAGACGTTCCAGACTGACCAAGTCCAACCGCGAGGAATTGCCGGCATTAGCCGCGAGGATGTGCAGATGGCCAGAGATGAGGGCATGCGTCTGAAACACTTGGTGTCCCTCAGCGTGAACGGCGATGGCAGGTTGCATGCCAGCGTCGAGCCCGTACCCGTCCCTTTGAATGACCCGCTGTCGCTGCTAGATGGGACAAATTGTGGCATATCCATCGACGCCGATCCGCTGAACAGAGTCACGATCATCGGTCCTGGCGCCGGAAAGGAATTGGCAGGCCAAGGCATCTTTGCTGACCTCATTGCAGTCGCCAACAGGAAAGTTTGATCGTTACAGAAAGTTGTCGCCTCGTCATCCCGCGCTCACCCTATTTCAACCTGTTGCATTCCGGGACTTTCATCGGTTCTGGTTCCGCCGAGCTGCGTAGTTACAATAGGAATCGCTATGGCAGTAGTCGTCGAAATGCACAATACTGGTAACTCTACAAGTAGAAGTGAAGTTGTCGCGCTGATTGAACACGCGCTGTGCGACAGAGTCGGCGAGTGGCGAGTCTCAATCGCTGGTTCTCGGGCGAGCGATGATTGGGAAATGAAGGTTGAGGGACCGAAGGGATTCGAACGGCGGTTCACATTGATGGGGAGCGTAGGCCATCACCAACCCGAGGCCATTCGATCCGTTCTGCTGAAACTTCTTCCCGCAGTCGGGTGATCGGCCCGCCTTCAGGCTGACTTGGCTCTTCTCCTCTCGCGTGCAATGTTGCCTACGGCGTTTTGGGTTCATCGAAGTTTAATCGAGCAAAACGTCGTACTCTGCTATAACCATGGTCGCTATGGACAGAGTCGAATACCGCACGCGATACCAAGCTCTACTGAGTCGAGTCAGCCGGGAAATTCCGAACTTCATTGAGGCCGTAAAGACCACCGACACCGACACGTTGATCCTTCATCAAGATGCCTTTGCGGCAGACTTACAAAGCGAAGAACTCGCCCTACTGGGAGCGGCCATAAAGTTTGCGGGCCATCACGGAAAACTCGTCACCATCATTGGGCGTTGCGGCGAAACCATAAAAGATGATGTGCTCCGGTCACCAGCACAAGCCTGACATCTTGGTCTTTTTGCAACGTGCCCTGCTGGCGCGCCGGTACGAAGAGTGAAGCTTTCCATCCGGTGTGCCGTGAAATGTGCCGCGCTCCTCGAGTCGGCATGCGCCTATTCGACACCGTTTGGGAACAGTTTCATTCGGCCAGGTCCGCAGAGCCACTCGCATGTTGTGCAATCAGACCCGCGCCAGTCTTCTGGCCACTGATTCGGAGTCGATTGTTGTTTGGCCAAAGTACTTGCTGATCCATCTCGAGTTCGACCGAGGCATGAGTCGCAAATCGTTAGAATTCTCTAATTCGCCGTGTGTGTTCGTACCCTCTCATGCCCTAACACGCCCAGAAGGAAATTGACGCAAGACGTCGTTGTTTATAAGTGCCCATTTTGCCGGATCATGGCTGGTGACTTGGGAGTTTCTAGGAAGCACACATCGACGCCTATTGAACGACATCCTCGGGTGTCAAGAAAGAGACCCTACCGCAAATGTCGTTATAAGTGTTATGGATGGCCGGGGGTGAAAGGCACGAGAAGCAATTGCTGCCCCATGCATTCAGTTGTGCTGTTTGCGGAGCAGTTGACCATCGCGTGGAGCATTTCGTTCCAGGCATGTGCTGGATCTCGCGCCCGAAGATTACTTATGCGAGCTAAACATGAAGGCGTGCGGAGGCGGATCCACTTTTTGATGTTGACGATCCACACCCACGATGGCAGAATCTTGGTGGTTCCCCGTCCCAGGAATATTCGTACAGTAGTTTCTCCCATGGAAAAGAATGTAAGACGCTTTGCTTGTCAAAGCCCTCTAACTGGGATTGGGCTTGTGTTATTGCTGCTGGGCGTCGCCCTGGCCCAAGACATCGAACGCACGGTGATTGTGAATGGTTTTGACTTCAGCACGTTTCCCGACGCTGAGCTTTCGGCTTTCGATTCCCAGGAAAGCCAATATTTGGCGAATCATGAGGCAAGAACTTCCAAGTTCACATTCTCGCATTTGGGGGACCGCGACTATACTCTCTCGCTCACGATTCCAGGCATTTTCAGCCAAGATCTTGGAGCCATTAGTTGTCATCAGAATCAGCTGGCTGAAATCACACTCGAAGTTCCCCCTCCACCTCCGGAACTGCCTCCCAGTTTAGTTATCGATAGCGCCGCACTGGACGAACCTTTCGCGAGCGTCCGTCATTTCGTTGCTCGCCAGCCTGCAACTCGCGTGATAAGAGAAATGTAAAGAATTGCCGTAAGGAGGTTAGATGCGCCCAGCTTTCCTGCTCATTCCCATCTTGATGTGCGCCATTTCCTGCTCTTGGTTCAAGAAAAACGACAATGGATCTGCGGATTCTTCCAAAGACCACCCGTCAGCTTCAACGTCAACTCCCCCACAGCAGATCGGTGAGGGTGGGCACTACGAACGAAATGAAGGCAAGAGCAGAGTCATTATCTTTGTTCACGGCATTTATGGCAGTGCCGCAGCTACCTGGAAATGTCCTCAGGGAAATGCAAACTGGCCACAGTTGATGGCTGGCGATGACACTTTCAAGAATTCAGATATTTACGTCGTTGATTATCCAACACCTGCAATGGGAAACATGATGACCATCGATCAGGAGGTCAGCAACATCATGAATCGGCTGACGGATGCCAAGGTGTTTAATCACGAGGAGGTGGTTTTTCTTGTTCACAGCTTGGGCGGTCTGATTACTCAACGTCTCCTGTTGAGCCATCGGGAGCTTATTCCAAGGGTTAAGTTTATGTATTTTTTCTCGACTCCTGAGGAGGGTGCCCAGATTGCGCGAATTGGACATGTCCTCAATAATGATCCGCTGTTGCAGCAGATGTTGCACGGGGATGAAAATACCTATATTGAGAGCATCGAGACCGATTGGATATCCGCAGGTGCCAATATTCCGCGGTACTGCGCTTTTGAGCGCCGAGCCACTAAAGGTGTTCTTGTCGTGGACAGGCTAAGCGCGACAAGGCTTTGTAACAGGGAGCCAGTAGCCCTCTATGCCGATCACAGCACTATTGTTAAGCCATGCGGTACCAACGATGGTTCCTACATCGCCTTCAGAAATGCGTACCGCGAGAACCCTGTACTGAGATCAAGCCTAGATCAACGGGAGTGGAAGTCGTATCAACAGGTCGATTGCGAGCGGACGAACTCCAACCATGCTCTGCTGGCTTCGGTGACTCTCAACCCTGCTTATCACGAGGTCGTTGAGGGCCAGGTAACTGCCAAGTTTGAGAACAAGGATCACATACAGGGGGAGACCATAAGGGTGGTGTCGCAATCAGGAAATACGGCAACCATCGACTATGGCTTTAATGGACTGGACAAGTCATTTGGAAACTGCCCAGGTGGAGGGCACGCGACGATCGGTGCGACTTTTCCTGTACGGCAGTACATTCCACTTGAGTGAAAACAAGGCGATTACCCAGCACTTGACGAGAAGCGAAGTCTCATCTTCGCTGACAAATATCGCCGATCTACTCATTCAGAGTCAGCGGGAACTCAATCGCGGTGCTTTCAGTAGGCATGCGTGACGTCAACGAGTGAAGGCTAACAACGTCATTAGGGCTTAGGGCGCGACTGATTATGCCTAGCCTAACTGTTCTGGTCCATAAGTCCACTACGCAACTTCAACTCTTCGCCTCATGCCTTCGCAGCACATCGGCGATTCGAGCCTTCTGTTCCTTTGTGCGCCCCTTCTGCTTGTCGAGCCAGGCCAGCCAACCATCTTCAATGTGCGCGCCGGCGGCGAGCAGCGCCTCGAAGATGGGAACGTAGTCCTCATCCGGATCGCCGTTCACAAATGACCAGCCTGCCTGTCCAAGCGGAGTTCCGCCGTACCCGTTGAGTTGCTCGAGCGGCGCGCCGCGGGCGATCAGCAGCTTGACGATCGAGAGGCTTGCGCCGACGACCGCCATGTGCAGCGGGGGCTCGCCGCTGCCCGCGTCATCCTTCAGGTCCGCACCGTGTGACAGCAAAAACTCAACAACATCTTCATACCCATATCCGCACGCCCACACGAACCCACGCTGCAAATCCTGGCGGGAAACGGCCGGCTTCAAATCTCCGGTCGAATCGAAAAATGTTTTGACGATGTCGAGGCGCCCCGTACCGGCTGCCCCCTCCAGGTCCAGGTTCGCGCCACGCTCTGCCAGCCAACGGGCGGCGCGAGGCCGGCCGTTGGCGAGGCACCCACGAATCAGTGAATGATCGCCACCGGCAATTCCGGACTTGTCCATCACCGCGCCGTGATCGAGCAGCACCTGCATCAAGTTCCTCCTGTACTCCGGCCTTCTCCGGATGGACGCTCGTCGCCGCCAGCCCCAGAGTTGTGCAATCGCCGCCATAGACATCGGCCACGGCATCCACTTCTGCGCCAGCCTCGAGCAGAATTGTGGTGATCTCCGCGATGTTCTTCGGTGTCCTCTGCCGATAGCCCTCGACGCCGTTTGCCGCGCAGTAGTGCAGCAGCGTGGCGCGGTGTTCGCGAGTCGAGCGCTGCCGAGTAAGTCCAGGATTCTCTCGCAGTAGTCGCTTCAGCGTTGACACATCGCCTTTCACGATTGCGTCCGCGGCGGCTTCGAATTGGGCTTCGAGGGAATCCGTGCCTATCGAATTGTGAATATGACTGACGAACTTGGGCCAGCTCAGAAATCCGTGCGAGCGTGCAATGACGAATTGCGCGTTGGACAACTTGCCGCCGTCCAACAATTTCGCCTGCGCGAAGTTGGCGAGGTCACGGACCCCAGCCATCGATCCGTACCGGAAGTTGTGGCGTAATCTCGATGCCAGATCGTTCGACCAGACCCGTAACCCAATTCGTGGACCATTTGCGAATAGAGTCGGGATCGGTCGATTTGGCAGCACGGAGCAACTCCTTCGCAAGTTTCTTGTATTGTTTGAGGTCAGGATGCTGTGGAAAGGGGAGCGAGTCCTGCGGGTTGGGAAACATACGAATCTCCTTTCATTCCTGCCTGGAATCCGCACTGATCAGGCTGAAAGAAGGTTCGTACCTTCAGTTGAATTACGTGGGTGGGCACGGCCCTTTCCGCGGACTGGATGCGCCCCTTGCGCTCCTCACAGTTTAAGTGCTGTTGTCTCTCGCGGTCAATGGTCACTCGACATGGAGTCAAAGCTCGTTAGAAGTGTCCTTTTTGGTGCTGTGATAGATCAGTAGCAGTAGTGCTGAAAGGAAGCGTAGACAGGGGTCGCCGAGCAGGCTTCAAGTTCTGACTTCGCGCTGCCGGTCAATTTCTACCATCATCGGATCTACAGTAAGGCATCTGCACCGTACCGGCCCAAGAAGAGACTCGACGTTTAGGTAACTGATTCAGAGTCAGGGGGGCTTAGCCTCATAACAACCGCCTCTGGCACAAGATCATTCTGGGTGTTCATGCGTCACCGTGCCCTGCTCAAACTACATACGCCTTTGTTATGCCTAACTTCTGCCAAAAGTTGAGAGCCGCATCAGTGAAGGGCGTCATATGAGCCAACTGGTCGGCGTCCGTGTTCAGGGCGTTCGTTAACTTCGCCACAAGGTGCTTGGCGATGGACGAGCCACGTTGAGCACTTAGCACCCAAATCATCTCAACAGCTGGTCGGCAGTGCGGTGTAACTTCACTCAACGCTATTTGGTCCACGGCCTGAGCGTATTGGTCCAATTCGACCGTGTGACGGCATTCCTGATGTCGTGCCACAATCAACCCAACTATGCGTCCTTGCCGAACAGCGATAGCGGCAACGGTGTCCGGATCGTCATCATCTGCGGTGTACGAAGGAAAGTCGTAGTGAGTATCACGTTTGGCGAGCACTGCGGCACGTTCAGTAGCTTCTCTCACGACCAAAGCCGTTTCGATAGTTATGACGAAATAGCCGTCGCCAAGGACCGATTTGGGGCCGTTAACAACTTCGTCATGATAATGGTGGTGGTGAAGTTCTTCTTCCGAAACGCCGCGCAAATACTGCAAGTTGCATTCGTTGCAGATGACAAACTCTGGCATTAAAGTGTCCTTTATATCTCCTCAGTGTCGCACACACATTCTGGCTAAGTTCCTGCATAGCGGGAACTCTCTGCTGAACAATCGGCACTCCTATTTCATCCGATGGCACTACGGATTAGTGTGGGCTCAGAGCCTGACGCTTTGAGGAAATTCCCGTCGCAGAAATCAATCTCTGAAGGTGGTACTCAATTTGTTCGCAACAAACTGCCCCGACATCTTCACTTGGAGGTTATTTCCGTGATCCTCATTTGTCTTCGCACTTCGCGGGGTTCGCCCCAGCACGAGTCGAGTCCGGTCCGGAACTCAAAAGTTTTCGCAGACGAGCAGTCTGGCTGTTGCGGACGGCGACTTTTACAAAGCGATAGCCGCGATCGCGCAGTAAGGCGAAACGGTGCCGACCGTCGGCAAACGATACGTTGCCGCATCCGTTAATGTAAACCCAAGGAGCGTCAATTGGTTTGCCAGGATGGGCGCCCAACCATGCTGCAAACCGGTCAAGTCGCCCTTCAATGGCACCGGTGCCATCCGAATAGATGTAACCTTCACCCGATTCACGCCACAGCCGATCTAAGAATGAAAATTCGGTCTCAATCAGCGTGAAGCCAGGACGATCCATTTTGGAAAGACGAAACACGACTGGGTCCCGATTCGAAGCTGGTAGCATCTTGACGCTGCAAAGGCACGCCTCTTCCTTCGGGCGAACGACTGCACCCTGCATTTGTTGTCCAGGCATCACTCTAATCATAACGAAGACCGAGGATCACCGCCGGTCGTTTCGTCCCCCATTTCCAGGAACGAATAGAGTTGAGATTTCGGGGTGACTTGGTATCCTTAGGCGTTCTGCGGTTACTTCGAATTGCCGTCGGCGCATAAAACGGTCAAAAACTCACCCATTAATTTAACTTCCATTGTTATGAATTAAACTTCCAAAGACCACTGAATTGACTTCCTGTGGCATTGCTGTAGAATTCTCCAGATGAAGGACAGGCACCAAGCTGGAGATTCATTTTCCTACGTTTTTTCGGCTCTGCGAGGAATTCAGGCGGGGCGCGATTATTACGTCGCGATGTGCCCGTTGAAGCTAATCCCGAAGATTTTTCTATTTGATGAAGATGAAATTCCCGCAGAGCTTCGCGCGCAGCGAGCTCTCAACCGGGCACGCGTTCCAGAGATTGCACGATACCTGATTGAAAATCCAAAAGAATATGTGTTCTCTTCGATAACCGCCTGCATCGACGGGAAGGTTCGCTTTGAGACAGGGGACGAAACCAACGGGTTCTCTGGGAAGCTGATTGCCCCCATGACGGCAAAGTTCATAATTAACGATGGCCAACATCGACGAGCTGCAATCGAAGAGGCGCTCAAGGCAAGGCCCGAACTTGGAGACGAAACCATTTCAGTTGTTTTCTTCACAGATGGAGGTCTTCGTCGGAGCCAGCAGATGTTTGCGGACCTCAATAAACATGCCATTCGACCAACCAAATCCCTCGGTATTCTTTATGATTTTCGTGATCCCCTTTCTCAGCTCTCAAGAAAGCTGATTGATGAGGTCCCTTTTTTCACGGGTCTGACTGAAACCGAAAAAACCACGATCTCCAACCGCTCAAGAAAGCTATTTACTTTGAGCGCAATCCACCAAGGAACTCGCGCGCTGCTCGACAAACAAAAGAACCGTAAGCCTACTCGAATATCTACAGTCGAGGAACAGCTAGCCACAGACTTCTGGACAGAAGTCGGCAAGCACATCCCGGAATGGCGGATGGCTGTGGACGGCAAAGTCTCTTCCGCTGAGTTGCGGCGGGATTTCGTGCATGCACATGCTTTAGCTCTGCATTCATTGGGAATCATGGGACATACGCTTCTAGCGACAGAGCCCAAGAAGTGGAAGGATCGCCTTAGCGGATTGGATAAAGTGAACTGGTTCCGATCGAACACGAAGATATGGGAAGGCCGCGCAATGATTGGCGGAAGGGTCAGTAAGGCACACAGCAACGTGTTGCTTACCGCTGCCTTGCTCAAGCACAGTCTTAACCTGACGCTCTCCGGGGAAGAGCAAAAACTGGAGAGCTCGTTTATGAAGAGGAACTGATGAGCGAACTGGAAAATAGCGTTTCCGAATCTGTCGAACTCAGTGGAGAGATGCTCCGGGCAAGGCACGAAGAGATCAAGCAAGTATACTTGAGCGATTCTCGCCCGTGGGTCATTGGATATAGTGGCGGCAAAGACTCTACGACGGCGCTGCAGCTGATTTGGTATGCCTTATCTGGTCTATCGAAAGATCAACTCTCAAAACCGGTCTATATCATATCCTCCGACACACTGGTCGAAACACCAAAAATTGTGGATTACATCACTCGCTCCTTAGAGAAAATGAACGAGACGGCCAAAGAATTGGGCCTGCCGTTTTCGGCGCATAAGGTGAGCCCGGAAATACATGACTCATTTTGGGTGAATTTGATAGGGCGGGGCTATCCAGCACCATCCAATAAATTTCGCTGGTGCACAGAGCGGCTCAAGATCGATCCAGCAAACAAATTCATCTTAGACAGAGTTGCACAGCACGGGGAAGTCGTGGTCGTTCTTGGTGTCCGAAAGGACGAGAGCGCTACCCGCGCTCAGGTAATGAGCTTGCATAAGATTCCAAACAGTTTACTTTCTCGACACTCAACATTGCCGAACGCGTTCGTGTACACCCCGATTGCGGATTTCACGACACCGGATGTCTGGACATATCTTCTGCAGGTTCCGAGCCCTTGGGGCAACAACAACCGAGAGCTCGTTACACTGTACAGGAATGCTCAAGCTGGGGAGTGTCCATTAGTTGTCGATAAGACCACTCCTTCCTGTGGCAACAGTCGATTTGGCTGCTGGGTATGTACGGTAGTCACTCGGGACACGTCAATGGAGTCGATGATCGAGAACGGAGATGTTTGGATGGAGCCTCTCTTAGAGTTTAGAAATAGCCTTGCGGACACCCAGGATCCAGCCGTGAAGCGCAGGGTCCGTCAGATAAAGCGCAGAAACGGCAGAATTACCTACGATGCGAACGGCAACATCGTGCCCGGCCCATATACGCCAGAGTTCCGAAAAAACCTCCTTCGAGAGTTACTGAAAGTCCAAAAGACGGTTTCAGCATCTGGAGAAATCAGCCAGCTAATTTCAAAAGAGGAGCTTGAACAGATTCGGAGAGTGTGGCGCACTGAAATGCAGGACTGGGAGGATTCCGTACCTTTGATTTTCCGGGAAGTCATAGGACATGATCTGGAGTGGACTCACAACGAGACTCCTGTTTTTGGCGTGGAGGATCAAAGGCTTTTGCAATCGATATGCGATCGTTCAGGAGTACCGGCCGGGATGGTTGCCAAGTTGCTCGATGTGGAGAGGGATATGAGCGCCATGAGCCGGCGCTCATCAATAAATCAGAAGATCGCGGCGGTGCTAGAGGAAGACTGGCGTACAGCCGAAGAGCTAAATCAGGCGGGGCCGGATGATATTGAATAGCTTACGTTTGACAGACTTCGGGAATTTTAAGGGAGTCCAGGAGCTCTCACTGAGACCTAAGCCCGGCAAGCCGATTGTGCTGGTCGGAGGAAAAAATGGCGCCGGCAAAAGTACCCTGCTTGAGGCGATTCGACTTTGCTTTTACGGCCCTCAAGCGATCGCTCCTAGAATCTCGAGAGAGCAATACCTTGCTTACTTAAAGTCCAAAATCCATCGCAACCCTAATTTCATCATTCAACCGAACTACGCGTCGGTTTCGATCGAATTGGAATTTGCAGATGTCGACGGACCTCACACCTACAAAGTTGTAAGGGGGTGGGAAGATCACGGTTCGAAGGTCATGGAAGATTTTCAAATTGAACGAGACGGGCAACTGTTAAATGAGATCTCCTCCGAACATTGGCAAGATTTTATACGCGACTTGATACCGATCGGCGTCTCACAACTCTTCTTTTTCGATGGAGAGAAGATCCAACAATTGGCGGAAGACTCCACCGATCAAGGTGCACTCATGAATGCGGTGAAGCTGCTTCTTGGCGTCGACGTTGTGGAACGCCTTGATACTGATTTAGGCGCATATCTTTCCCGTTCAATTGTCCAGCCACGAACAAAGGAGGGCAATCAGCTTGGACTGCTTGAGTCCGAACTTGAAGACGCACAGTCTCGTCTTTCCACGAAGCGACAGGACAGGGAGGGGATCGATAAGGAACTGCTTGAGATAAAAAAACTTGTTGACGGCTTGGAACAGCGCCTGGCGTCTTCTGGCGGAAACTTTGCTAAGAATCGCGAGAACTACGTTCGTGAGCGGCAGCGCGTTAAATCCGATATCGGCCGCGTGCGCGACGAGCTCCGCGAATTATGCGCCGGTCTCTTACCCTTTGCCATCTGCAGAAATCTCTGCCTGAAGCTCAGAAGCTCATTGGAGAGCGAGGAGAAAAATGAGGAGCAGCGGGTCGCTGCCGCGTTTGCGACCCGCGCCGCATCTGAGATCCGATCCCAACTTGCCCGAAAACGGGCTATGTGGCCTTCAAGCATTGACCCAAGGTCTCGTCGGAAGATAGCGGACGAGATTTCCTCCATACTGCTTTCGCTCGTAAGTTCTGCCGAGAGTAAGAGGATCCACGGCTGTTCTCCGGATGAGCGAAGAAAGTTGTTTAGATGGATTGACGTTGCGACGGTTGAAATGCCCCGACAGGTCGTTATGGGGTCTGCTGAGCTGGAGAAGTTGGCACGCACGGAGCACCGTGTCGAAGCAGAATTGAAGAAGATGCCATCAGAGGAAGCACTTAAGCCGCTCCTTGAAGAACTACAGCACAAATACAAGAAACTTGCGCAATGCGATGTCACCCTAAGATCAATCATTGGGGAGATCGAGGGATTGGAGAGGCTTGTCGCAGATTTAACGAGACGATGCCGGGAGGAAGCAAACAGGCTCGCCGCGAATGCAGCTCAAGAGAGCAGATTGGCGCGAGTGCCCGGCATCCGGAAAGCGCTGGACGATTTCAAGACCGCCATTATCGCCAAGAAGGTGCAAAGTCTAGAGGATGCAGTGACGCAGTGTTTCAATGTGTTGTGCCGGAAGAAAGATTCCATGAGACGCGTTTCAATCGATGCTGCGACGTTTGCAGTTACGATTAAAGATAAGGATGGCCAGCCAATTGCAAAGGATCAGCTCTCGGCTGGGGAGAAGCAAGTGTATGCAATATCTATGTTGTGGGCACTTAGCAAGACCTCGGGTCGTCCGCTTCCGGTGATAGTTGATACGCCCCTGGCCAGACTTGACCGCGATCATAGAAGCCTATTGGCGCAGCACTATTTTCCAGCTGCAAGTCATCAAGTTGTAATTCTGTCGACAGACACCGAGGTGGATGAGGACTATTTTGAGCAGCTAGCCCCTGCGATCAGTAAGGCATACTTATTGGAGTTTGACCAGGTGGACAGATTTACATCAATATGCCCGGAGTATTTTTGGAGACGTGATCGTGAAGCTATCAAAGCTTAAACTTACGAAGGAGTCATCGTCGCGAGTCCGCTTTCTCGCTGGCAAAACAGGCCTGACGCCGAATCTCCTCTGCAGGCTCGGATTCTGCCTCTCGCTGGCCGAACCGGGGACGCCCAATCCGGATGACTATCCGGAGGAAGATCGCGAGTTTAATCGCTACACACTATTAGGTGAGTACGACTCATTGTTTATCGCTCTTTTGAAGGAGCGCCATTGTCAGGACGGAAATGAATGTGCGCTTGAAGATGCTTTTCGTGCTCACATGAATCGAGGTGTGCTCTTACTGCAACGGCGCCTAAAGGATATCGGACAGCTCGGGGACTTGATTGCCCGATCAACTTCCGTTCCTTCGAGGGCAACGCTTCCGGGCTGAGTGTTGATGGTGGTGACTACTGTTCTATACGGTTCTCAACTTGCAGCAGCGCCGCTTTCAATTGCGTTCTTAAAATGGCGTCGAAACTGTGGCAAGAACGTCTCCAGGTGCCGTGGTCGATCATCAAACCACTCTGCAAGAATATCGAAACCCCCAGCTGCATAGCGGTTAATCTCCTCCATGCCGGGACCGCTTAAATGGGCCGATGACAGAGGATCAATCAGCTTTGCAATCTCTTTATGGAGTGCCGCTCTTTCCTCAAATTTCACGCCGAGCACCTTCAATTCTCGCGTAAGTAACAATGCAACAATAATGCGGCCTCGGCCTCTATACTCTCCTGGAAAATCCTGCGCTAAATCAGTTGCCTCGGTTGTAGAAGGAAATGCCTTTCTGCCGGTTGCCAAGCCGGCCATGAGACAAAAGTAGAAGATATCGAAATCCAGAGAAAAATCATCGGCTATGCCCTTGAACCATTCTTTGGCATCTTTACGTAGTCGAAACGGCATTGGTGTATTCCTCCTCGTCCACGTGGAAAGCAGTGAAGAATATCTTCCCGTTCACCAGTAACCCATCGGAAGTCTTCGTGACATTACCGTGTGATTCTGCTTGCCGCTCAAGATCTGTAGTCCCGCTTCGAAATAGAGTTAGGAATTGTATTGACCCCCTGGATGCGGACTCGAGCGGAGAGACGAATCCTTGGCGCTCACTCGAAATCGTGAACGCAACGAATTGCTTCGTCAGTTTGGGAATCAGTTCTGCCACTTTCGTGCGCACACGAAGATCAATGGGATTAGCCGGACTGTCGACGATGAAAGGAAGTTGATGTTCAACTCGATTGAATAACGTTGCTAAAAATGCGTACGCAACGGACAGAGTTTCGCCAGCGCTGCCGCCCTCTTGGCCTTCCAGGACCAGGCAACGGTCTACCCGGTGAATTCGAATGGCATTATCTGGCATGACTTCCGCAATTCGGCGATTTGCGTCGGCGCAGATATCTTGGCTAATCCCAGAACGAGCTTTCTCGAGAGCATTGGCCATGATGCTCACCAGCACGTCACGTCGCTTCCGCTGCCCAAGAGTCTTCGTGATTTCCGCAAGCCTCCGTTCAGCATCTTCGAAGCGACGTTCGAGGATACGAACTCCGAATGTCCGCTCGTCGCTGGCACTGTCGTCCATGCTGTCATGTTTCTGGCGTTCGGCATCGAGTCGGCTCAGTTCGCCTTCTAAGCGTTGAATCTCAGCTTTGGGCTCTTGAAGCTTGGGATCCGCTGCAACTGCTTCCGATACCAAAGAGTTGTAGGCCGTTCGACATTCGTCTTCGCGCCGTATCGCAGCCAGCAGGCTATCAAGTTTCCTGTCCAGATCTGTCTCGTGTATTGTGCTATCTGAACCGACGGATGACGCAACCTCCGATTTCAGCGCATTCAAAAAAGCGACATCGTCACTACCGAGATAGTGTTTTGCACGTTCACGAATCGCCTGGCGGAACTCCTCGTTAAGATCACGGCCGCAAACGCACTTGTCTTCTCTCGCAAGATCCTCAAAGAACTCCCTGGCGGTGCTTTCTGGCAACTTTGCTCGGTCGAGCGATGTCTTAAAATGCATTATTTCCTCACCCAAAGACCCGGCCAAGGCATGAGGGTCTCTCATTCTCCTGAGAGTATCTTGGGCGAGGCTCTTTACAATTGACTGTGCCTCCGAGAGCTCCAGGTGGGCTGCATGTAATCGTTCGCCATGTTCGCGTTGCTTCTCAAGGGCAGCCTCGAACTTCGTCTTGTTGCGAGCTAGAGTCTTCTTAGTGAGTTCATATTGCTTTGCTATTTCTGCCCGCTCGGCTCTCATCGCGTCAACGCGTGCTCGAAGAAGCGCAACGCGATTGCGGCGTCTCGCCAACCCTCGTTCTTCTGTTGCGCTACGGGCTGACGTTTGCTCGTCATAGTATTGATTAATCGCTGCGGCAACCTCGCCAAAAAGAGAAAGCTGGAACAATTGTTCGATTACCAATTGCGCATCGGTGTAGTCGCGACTCAGCAGATGTTCTGCGAGTTCGCCATCGAAGATATAAAAACTTACGAACTGCGCGGTCAAAAACTTTTCAATACCAGACGGCGGCCGAAAGCCATTTTTCATTCCCGATGGAAGCGTGGTTGTGTAACTAACCGTGCCTTGATCGAAATCGAAGTTCAAACATATGGTTACGCGCCGCCCATCCACAAGAAGCGTGACCCGAAAGGTCCCGGATCCATTCTCATTGCCACGTTTCGCCAAAGCACGCACCTGAGTGGGAGTCCAGGCACCGTTGTCTGCCACTCCTGACAAAGCAGTCCTGAGAAGATGCAGCGTAGTTGTCTTCCCAGTGCCGTTTGGCATTTGAAGAAGTGATATTGGAAATACCTCTTCGGGCTTGGATTCGAAGGAAATCGTGTGATCTGGGCATCGGAGTCCCTGAGCTTCCCAGCCGGCGAGAAGAATGATATTGGGCACGTTAGCCTCCTGCGCTATCTTCATCTGCTTCAGCAATGACGTTCCCATAAAGAAGCTCCAGATGTCTCTCTGTTGAATCTCTGTCGCTCAGGCGTGCGTTCCCGCCTGCTAAGCTATCAATCCAAGCCACTATCTTCTGAGCCAAAGCGGAAGTTTCTCCCGCTTCCTCGACCGCCTCATTAATCGCGGTTATGACACGCTTATCTAAGTTCATGATTTAATCCTCATCTAGTTCGACACGGGAGAGCTCTTCGAGCCATTGCCTCCGCAATTCATCTGGATTCTCAATCTCCGGTTCCTCACCGTCTTCACGCGGGCTGGATTCTCGAATAAAGTCAACCACATTTGCACGCTTGGCCGGTTGATCGGGGTCAATTCTCAGACACCGACCCATTCTCTGGATTGTTTCTAGGGGAGATCTCGCTGAGGAGAAGAGTATAACGCTCCTAATGCTCTTAATATCGATACCTTCTGACAAGCGATGGCATGTGAGGAGGCAGTCAATTTCGCCAGTTGCGAATCGACGCAAGGTCTCAGATTCCTCGCCCGTGTAGTAGGTGTGAAAGTCATGACGATAGCGGTGCACGATCCGAAGCACCTCATCGCCGTAGTCACGGGTTTCGACAAAGATGATGGAGCGTTCAAGTACGCTCGCGTGCTGTTCTAAAAAAGTCGAGAACACCGGCAGCTTCGCGAGCGACGTTTTGTAGACCTTGGCTAGCTCTATCCAGGTCTCTTCCTGAGACATGGGATCACCGGATCGCTCGCGCGCTTCAGCGCGTCGATAAACATCCTGTAGGCGTTTTCTGTCATTGTCGTTTGGTACATACCCGAGAGAGTAGTAATTGAAGGGAGATAGGATTCGACGGCGAATCGCGTCAGCTAGTCCAAAAGAGAAAATGACGGTCCCTACATGGTCCTCGATGAACTCCGTTCCCTCGCGATCATATTCGCGCTCAGGCGTGGCGCTCAAACCTAAACGAAATCTTATATTGTTCGATAAACCCGCCAAAGACTCACGGTTACCGGGGCTGCCCAAACGGTGCACCTCATCGTGTATCAACAATGTCCGTGCCGCAGACCTTGAACTCAGTGCTCTCATCGCAGGCGCCAAAGCTGATCTTGAAGCCAGCAGTACCGCGTGACGGGGATTCAGAATGAAACGTTCCCGCTCGTGATAATCGGCGTAGTGCCTGAAGACTACAAAGCGACTTGAAAAAGCAGGAGCCAGCGCCAATAACTGAGCATGCCATTGTTCGAGCAAATCTACCCCATCAGCCGATACAATGATGGCGTCAACGTCACCACGATTTACAAGTATTTCGCATATGCGCAGAGCGGTCCGGGTCTTACCCGTCCCCGTGGCCATTTCCAGCACGCCGCGTTCATGAGTAAGGAACGCGGAAATCGCCTCCTCCTGATGCCGCCATCGGCTGAGAGCTGCGGGCGCCGGGGACACGGGAGCTTGTTCTGGGGAGCGGTACTGGAGAAGCCGTGCGCGAACAGCGGCAGGAAAATCCAGAATCGATAGCCCCTTCGTTCTGTTTGCCCATAAGCGCTCAAAGTTGTCCGTTTTTCGTGCAACTCGTCCTTGTGGGTCATCCCACGAGCAGAACACATCGATCGCTTCGAAATTGTCCAACAGACCACCAGCAGTTTCATTGGGCGACCCGGTAAACGCGACGACATTCCCGCCATTGTCGGAGAAAAGGCCGAGCTTCTCGTGATAAATTCCCGATTTGACTGCACCGGCCGCGTCAAGCGGAACTGCAATGCGTACCTCAAGACGCCCTTCTGCTACTAGCCAGGCAAGAACGCTCAATCGGTCACGAATTATTTCATCCGAAACATTCTCGATACTCGCGATCAGCGCGCGGGTTACAGCATCCGCTCTTGCAACATACCCCTTTTGGATCGCATCGAGATCATCGGCTTCAAATCGCGGACTTGCGACTAGTCTCATACTTCCGCCGGCCTTCAGTAGGGCAGCGACACCTTGCGCTGCAAGAGCCAAGCCGCGGCTGGTGAAATAACCCACTGCACGCCGGTAGAGGCACGATCGCCCTAGGCAGGGTAAGTAGAAGTCCCTGATCGTATCAGTCGAATCAGACCGATACTCGGTGCCGAGATTTAGTTCCTTCAAGGGACCATTCATAGTCGACCCTGTTACGTGCGCACGACTGTAACACGGTTCATCGTCAGGATGGGTAGCAGCGTGACGGTTAAGGACAAGAAGATAGGTGCAAGCCGACCCAAACCTAAATTTCGCGGCAGTGGAGAGCCCGGAGGCAGCGAAGAACTGCCCCCGGGGATTGGCTCGCTTAGGTAAGCTTGCCCATTCGAGCCAACTTGATCATGATGTCGGCATAGCAGCCGCGATAAGCGGCCTCCTTCTTGCCAACATCAGCAGGCTTCGAGTTGTTGTCGTAGTATTCGTTTTTGACGACTTTCGCCATCGTTGGAATCGTTTCCTTCAATAGGATTTCGGGGTCGACGATCCACTCAAATTGTCCTTTCGCCCAAGCTTCTTTGGAGACGTTGGCTCTAAACGCCGCGATGATAGGGTAGACTAGACCGGCGAATACGGGTCGGTCGATCATCCGACCAGAAAAAACGGCCTTTTGCGGGTTCTTTTTCCGGGTCTCCTTGCCCTTCTTCTTGCCGAGCAGGCCCAGGTGATCTGACTTTGCAGTTTCTTCTTGAATACGATCCCAGAGAACGAGGATTTCGTGTAGGCGTGGATACATTCGCTTAAAGGCGGAGTCACTACTCTCGATGTCCACCTTGAACGCGTTAAGAACGGCCCGCGGTTGTCCAAAAACAGAATTGGGGTGATCGTCCTCGTTCGGATACGTCTTCAGATTCAGGAGCGTCATCACCGATAGAATCTCCTGAATGTCAACTTCGCCCGGCTGCCCTGTGGTGTAGGCGATCTGGTCCGCACCTCGTTTGCCCTTAAGGGCGGCTTCGATCTCCTTGAATGCTCCTTCTAGATTGGCGAGCGCCTGATCAGTTACCTGCAACGACCGGTTTAGCCCCTCGGCAATCTCAATGATCAGCTTTGGGTCAGCAAGACCTTCGATGATGTGCATTCGCACCCAGGCGTCGGTCGGCTCAGGTTCATCCGGGTCATCCACTACTTGCCGAATTGCCTTGTACGTGTGTCCGCCATTAACAACGCCATGGCGGTTTGGATCGGTCAACGCCACTGTCAGCTCACCCTTGCCCCCCTGCTCCTTTCGGTGTTCCATTCGGTCCACCAGCAGGTAAATGCCGAGATTCTTCAAAGCAAAAAGTTCAGGCTCTTCGACAAGCGTTTCAATAATCCGCCTGGCAACGGGGCCGCTCAGCTTCTCCTTTTTGTCGAGCTTAGGAATTCGAGGGTTCACACCCATCCAATCCCCAAGTTCCGCTGGAACTTCGGAAGCACGAACAAAGAAGGTTGCTAATTTGGCAGGTTTGCTGCCGGAAAAACTACCTGGGATAGGAAGGGAACGGAATTCATCTACGGGGAGACGAAGCTCTAACGTATTCATTTTTTTCTCCTTGCGGAAGGCTGTACCCGCCGCTCGTCGGTTCCTTTGATTGACGCTCGTCGATGACGAGAATCGGAAACGACTTGTAAAGCGTATCACGACACGGAAAACAAACGCAAGCCGTCATTTCGACACGGAAATTGAAGGACAGCCAACAACCAATCATTGCTCCAGTCTGAGAGTCAGCTCAGCTTTTCTCAGCCGCGCAGCGCGGTTTTGATCGCCAGCCTGCCGATTCGCCTGCGGCCCTCTGTGCCAATCCTTGGAGGAAAGGGCTGAAATCCCTTCGTCGACCCTCGGGGATGTAATGCGGCAATTGAGCAACCGACGTTTTCTAGTCCCGGGCTGCGGCGCCGCGATTACCAATCCTGCAATTAAGGAGGACCATAAATGGAAGAATTCACCTGGACTGTCGCAGTCGACGGGTATGAAGCCCTTCACCTAAATCATGAAAACGCGTCTAATGACTCGGCCGGGTGGCTGATTACTGAAAAGTGGCAATCTCGGAATCGTGGAGTCCGTTCTTATGCGCCGCTGCGGGAATGTCGAGGGTTCCATAGAACGTTTGCTGCAACCTTGCCGACAACAGTGGCAGTCACGAATTTCACGGAACGGTACGGGCTTCTGGGCAACAAAATAACTAGAATTTTTCCGCACGGCGACCGGCCAGGACTGCTGACAGAGACGAAAGGGGAGCTCGTCACTGAGTGGCTTGGAGAGTGCCAGGCACTCATGAAAGCGGTCCAGTTGTGGGATGCAATCCGTTCGAGAGATCAACGATGCCTTGAAACGCTTAGCCGCACCGCTGACGCGCCCGTTCCGGAGAGTGTCGAGTTAATTTACAAGTCGGACCTGAAGCCGGCCGCAACTTATCTGCAAGGAATCGTCAACGCCAGAATGGCTGCGCTGAAGATTCAAGCAAGGGTCGTTTGGGATCTCGATCGAGCGTTGCTCAAGAACGCCCTCGTTCCAGAAGACCTACTCGGTGCTCTCTGGGCAGACTTCGCTCTTGCGATTGGCGAAAACAAAGGCCAGGAATCGTATCTGAACTGCGCGGCTTGTGGCATTTTCTTCGAGAGCGGCCTCCGCAAGCGGAGCGACGCTCGCTATTGTTCGGATGCATGCAAGTCAAAGGCTTATCGCCGTCGTTCCGCGAAGAAATGAATTTGAGCTGAGTCCCCGCCATTGTGATTTTTCTTAACCAGACTCTAACGCTGGCAACCATCAAGGCCTCTGCCAAGCCGATTCGCCGTTTGAATTGCTCGCCGTGTGTCAATACGCCCAGAACCAGATGCATTCCTATCCGCGGGTGTCCGTAATGCGGCTTCGCTTCGACGAAACGTCATTGCAATGCTTTAACAGCAAGTGTGCCAATCGAGAATTGTCTGAACGGGAGGGCTGCCCCCCATGCCGGTGTGGCGCAAGTGTGCCGTGCGCTTCGGAACCACGCGCGCTAAAGTGCGCCTTTTCAATACCGCGTCAAAAGTGCTTCCGTGCGGGCTTGGTTGAGGCAAATCATTGAAAAGAGTGGTGAGCGCGGTAGGAATCGAACCTACAACCTACTGATTAAGAGTTGAGAATCGACACTCGCTTCAGCGCTGCGTGCGGAGGACGGGATCGTCCCATGCGGCTGTGTATCGCTCTCCAAGCTTCAGCAGCTCTTCGTACGCTTGCTGGTCACGCTCCTTCAGAACAAGGTACGTGAAGAGGTGATCAACTGCGGACTTCATGATCTGCCGCATTTCAGCTTGAGTGATGTGAGAATACTGTGGGTCACCACAACACGTGGGGCAAGCCTTCCCCGCATGCACATTTTCTATTGGACCATTGCGGAATGCCAGCGCAACCAGCGCTTTGGCCTCTCGGGCGACTTTGGAATGATCCTCGGTGATCTTCGCCGACCTTTTCATAGAGCATCATTGTAGAACGGGCTACCACAAGAACAACATGAAGGCACATCGATTTCGATGATGCTCGGGCGTGTCGCGCGTTAACCTGTTGTTCCCAGACGGCGCCCTCAACCGGAGAGCAGTGGTTGCGCCGTCACCTTGGAGAACTTCTTTAAGTCTTTAAGTCGCCTGATCCGGCATGTCTGAAGGATAATTAAGGTTAGTGAGTGTTTAGCGATTTGTCATGACGATGCAGATAGACAGCCGACGAACAATCGGGGGAATCCCCATTTTGGAAGTGCGCCGCTTTCTCCGGCGAGTAGTGGCCTACCACCAGAATTCCTTTGGCAGAGAATGGCTGCTCAGAGAACTACGGCTGAGTGACGCGCAGGGCGATCGAGTGCTTGAGGACCTGGCGCATGAGGGTTATATCTCACTTCGGCCTTCGCAGAGCAAGGATCTCGAATATCAAATCGGGGATCTGGCCCGTGAACTGGTGCGTGCTTCCGCTGCGAAGCGCATATCACGCAAGACAGCTCAAGATGCTTTGGAAGGGCTCATCTCACGCGCTAACGAGGTCAACGCCAACCCCAAATATCTCTATTCTATTTCCAGCGTTGTCGTGTTTGGCAGCTACCTGAATGGAAAGCAACGCCTGGGAGATCTTGACGTTGCCATTGAGCTTTCCCCACGCATAGACGACCGAGACGACTTGGCAAAGGCGACCCTGCGATATGCTCAAGTGAGTGGTCGCCGATTTGGCAACATCACGGAGGAGATCTCCTGGGCCGAAACAGAAATATACCAGGTGCTAAAAGCGCGACGGCGAACGCTCAGCATTCAACCCTGGTACTCGTTTCTCAGAATGGAAAAGAAGAATGATTTCCAGTATAAGGTCGTGAAGGGTAATGAGGACGAAATCACACTTGCTCTGCAGGATGCCGACAAAAAGCGGCAAACCGAACGAAGCCGACCCCCAAGCCCAAGTTTTTGAGTCAAGATGAAGACTGTTTTCGCGGTACACCGGCGGTACACTGTGTTTGGTTCCCTTCGCGTCTTTACAGGACCTTGGTGAGCGACCCGGGCCTTGTAGATACTAGGTGAACTTCAACGCCTTGTTTCTTTCACGGCGGTAACACGGGTTCAAATCCCGTCGGGGACGCCAAACCTTTTCAACCAGTTACAGCGATTAGGTCAAATACTCATGGGAACAAAAAGGCACACGAGAACGCCCGTTTGCTCCTCCACTTCCCGGCTGGCATTCCCGCCGGAACAACTCCAACATTCTTAGGTGTTTACAACCACGTCAAAAGAACCTCCCATAGGCACAAAAAGGAACATTCACCTACTCTTTCACTCTGTTCGTGTTCCAGTTTTGGACAAGAGTAGGCCCACTACAACACTCTGCGCTTCTTCTGAGTCACTGCCTGCGTATAAGTATCCATGGTGAGCGACTGGTGGAGCGCTTAAACAATTCCGGCATCACCTTGATGTCAGCTCCGGTGGCCCGGAGCAGCGTGCAATAGGTGTGCCTAAACGTATGCCATCCAAATCGTTTGGTGATTCCGATCTCCCGCGCTATCCGATGGATGATATTGCGCATGATGCATTGTCCCCAGAATGGTTTCCGGCCCTTCACCCAGGGACTGGCGAACGCCCAGTCGTCTGGGCTAGTGTAGGGGGTTGCTGACGCCAAACTTAAGGAGCGTCATAGCCAAATCAGGGGATATCCGATGAAGAACGGCTGGCGAGACAATTTCCAGTCGATGATGCGCTTTTACGAATACGCTTGCCGCAGATAGCCTGGTTCCACCTCGAATTGAACGAAGCTGGTTGGTATCATTGGATGTTCTGTAGATAATCTAAATTGGACGAAGGTAAAGTGAAGCTAACAAAGGGAAAAATGGCGGTCGTACTCTTGCTCCTGGCTGGCGTGGTCACTTTCACCGCCTTTCAGCTGAGAAGCAGCGGTCCCGTGCAGTACTACACAGCCAGGATCGAGAACGGTGAAATAAGGCAGCTGGTCGAAGCCACAGGGACGATCAACGCGGTGATTACGGTGCAAGTCGGCTCACAGGTTTCGGGTGCGATTTCCAAGCTTTACGTTGACTTCAACTCTCATGTAAAGAAGGGTCAGTTGATCGCACAGATCGACCCCGCTTTGTTTCAGGGTGCCCTGTCGCAGGCAAACGCGGACCTGGAGAATGCCAGGGCGAATCTGGCGGTCGCGATAGCGAACACGGCCAAGGCCAAGGCCGGCGAGATCCAAACGAAAGCTGACTACGAACGCAATCTGGGACTTTCCAGGCAAGGAGTGACCAGCCAGCAGACTCTCGATGTCGCAAAGGCGAACGCCGACAGCGCAGCAGCTCAGGTCTCGGGGGCACTGGCACAGGAAGAGCAGGCACGCGCCCAGGTCCACCAAAAACAAGCGGCGGTCCAGGTGGCGCAGACGAATCTGGATTACACCACCATCCGCGCTCCCATTGATGGCACGGTGGTGGCGCGCAACGTCGACGTTGGCCAGACGGTTGCCGCGTCCCTGCAGGCGCCGACTCTATTCATCATCGCCCAGGACCTCACGAAGATGCAGGTCTATGCCAAGACCGACGAATCGGATGTGGGACAAATCCGTCCTGGACAGAAAGTCGCATTTAAAGTGGACGCCTACCCGCGCGACACATTCACTGGCACGGTCTCACAGGTAAGAATGAACTCTACGGTGGTCCAGAACGTCGTAACGTATGACACCATTATTGATTTCACGAACCCAGAGCTGAAGCTCTTTCCCGGCATGACCGCCTATGTCAGCATCCCAGTGGCAACGGCCGCCAACGCGATTAAGGTCCCCAACGGCGCTCTGCGGTACAAACCCGACTTGCCGGCGGAAGAAGTCCGCGCTCTCTATCAGAAATACGGAATTCCCGAAGGCTCTGGACCGCGATTGCAAAGCGCAAAGGCAGGCGCTGCGACTTCAGCAGAAACCACCGAGGGTCGCGGAGCGAAATACGATACTCAGGTTGTGTGGAAGCTCCTTGCGGACAAGTCGCTTGAGCCGGTGCGGATCAAGACCGGGATCACCGATCATACTTTTACCGAGGTGGTCCAGGACCTGAACGGCGATTTGAAGACCGGAGATGATCTGGTAACTGGCGTGGCCCAAGGCCGTGCTTCTGGCAGCGCGCCGCGACCCGGCGGTCCGGGAGTTCCACGCGGACGATAGCGGAAATGTCATGAGCGCACAGCACACCAACTCGCTTCCAGTTTCTGACCTCTCCGGACCTGAAGCCAGGCGAGACGAAATCGTCATTCAGGTTCAGGACATCCACAAGATCTATCATTTGGGCGAAACCCGGGTCCACGCCTTGCGTGGCGTGAGCCTCGAGATCAGGCGCGGCGAGTTCGTGGCTATCATGGGCGCCAGCGGCAGCGGCAAATCCACCTTCATGAATATCCTCGGATGCCTGGACAAACCAAGCTCAGGGAAGTACCTGCTCGGGGGCACAGATGTTTCCGGGCTGGAGAAAAGGCAACTGGCTGGAATTCGCAACCGCAAGATCGGGTTCGTCTTTCAGGGATTCAATCTGCTGGCGCGGACAACGGCCCTGGAGAATACGGAGCTTCCCACGTTGTACAGCCGGATCGACAAATCAGAACGGCATGGGCGCGCAGTTGAAGCTCTGCGCATGGTAGGTCTGGGGGACCGGATCGACCATTTTCCTTCCCAGCTTTCCGGCGGCCAGCAACAGCGTGTTGCCATTGCGCGCGCTCTGGTCAACCGGCCATCGATCCTCCTCGCCGACGAACCCACCGGCAACCTCGACAGCCACACGTCAGTCGAGGTGATGGAAATATTTCAGTCGCTCAATGACAAGGGCCTTACCATCATCCTGGTTACCCACGAGCATGATATCTCCCAGTTCGCAAAGCGGAGCATTGTCTTTCGTGACGGCACGATTCGGCGGGATGAGACGGTTCCAGACCGTGCCAGCGCCGCCGAAGTCCTGAAGACCATGCCGACTCTGGAAGACTAGAAGCATCTATGGATTTGCTTTCGACATTGCGGATTGCCTTTCGAGCCCTCGCGCGCAACAAAATGCGCTCGACCCTGACCATGCTCGGCATCATCATCGGCGTGGGCGCAGTCATCGCCATGGTGGGCATCGGTCAAGGCGCTGATCAGACGGTGCAGCGCCAGATTGCAAACCTGGGCTCGAACATGCTCTTTGTCAGCTCAGGCTCAATGAACCTTGGCGGCCTGCGACTGGGATGGGGGGCCACAAAGACGCTGGTACGGGATGACGTAACCGCCATGATCAAAGAGTGTCCTGCAGTTGCAGAGGCCGCGCCCGGCACGCAGACTTCGGCCCAGGTAGTGTATGGAAATGACAACTGGGGGACACGTATTACCGGTACTACGCCGGAGTATTTTGACATTCGTACCTGGGACTTTGTGAGCGGCGCCAGCTTCTCGCAGGACGATGTGACCACCGCGGCTAACGTGGCGGTTATCGGGGAAACAGTCCGCAAGAACCTCTTTGCGGCAACCGAGGCGGTCGGCAAGACCATCCGCATCGGAAACTTGCCCTTCATGGTTGTAGGTGTTCTTGTCGCTAAAGGACAGTCCCCGGCCATGAGCGAAGATCAGGACGACACCATCGTTGTGCCCCTCACTACCCTGCAAAAAAAGATCACCGGGCAGCCGTGGCTGCGCTTTGTGATGGTTTCTGCCAAGTCCCGCTCCGGGAGCTATGCTGCTCAACAGCAGATTGAAGCTTTACTGCGCGACCGGCACCGCATCCGTCCTGAGCAGGATAATGACTTCACCGTCCGTAATCTGGCAGATATGGCAGACCTGGCTTCAGAAGCCAGCAAGGTGATGACCGGGTTGCTGGCGTCGATTGCAGGCGTTTCGCTGCTGGTAGGCGGAATCGGCATTATGAACATCATGCTGGTTTCGGTCACGGAACGCACGCGAGAGATAGGTGTTCGAATGGCTATCGGGGCAACCGAGGGAGACGTTCAGCGGCAGTTCCTGATCGAGGCTGTTGTAATGAGCCTGATCGGCGGTGCCGTAGGGATTGTTGTTGGCGTGGGAGCGTCACTTCTTATCGCCTCAATCGTGGGCTGGCCGATTCTGATTTCCGCCGGCGCCATCGCCGGAGCCGCGGCGGTCGCCATGGCAATTGGAATTTTCTTTGGATATTACCCGGCGCAAAAGGCGGCGCGCCTGGATCCGATCGAGGCATTGCGATACGAATAAACCGGAGATAAGTTTTCTTCCATGTCTTTGAGCACCATAATTCGAGAAGCATTGCAGGCGCTGGTTCGTAATCGGATTCGCAGCCTTCTGACGATGCTGGGAATCATCATGGGCGTGGGGTCCTTCATTTGCGTTGTCGCAGTCGGCAAGGCAGGTTCCAGCCGCGTGGAAGAGCAACTGAGCAAGGTCGGCGACAACCTCATCTGGGTTGAGGCAGGCAGCCGCGCCCGTAATGGAGTCCGCGTCGGCAGCCGCGGGAGCAAGACCCTGGTGGTTGGAGACAGCCAGGCCGTCCTGGATCAGGTCCCTGGGATCAAGAGCGCTGCCCCGAATGTTGATGGCCGCATCCAGGCAGTCTACGGGAGTTTGAATTGGGGCACTCAATATCGGGGTGTAAGCCCAGAGTACTTTGAAATCCGCAAATGGGAGATCCGTCTGGGCGCGGCGTTTACTCAGGACGACATGGAAAAGAACGCTCCGGTGTGCGTGCTTGGCCAGACCGTGGCGGGGAATTTGTTTGAAGACGAAGACCCGATCGGCAAGACTATCAATATTAAATCAGTGCCTTTCAAAGTGATCGGTGTGCTCGAGGGCAAGGGTTTCTCAGCGACGGGTCAGGACCAGGATGACTTTGTGGTGATGCCGCTGACCACGGCGCAGAAACGGATCACGGGAGTAGAGTGGCTGGATGACATCTTCTTTTCCGCTGCTTCAAGAGAAGAGATACCCGAAGTCACAAAGCGAATCATTGGCGTAATGCGCGAGAGACACCACCTGCGAACCGGCGAAGACGATGACTTCAACATTCGTACCCCAGAAGAATTGATTCGCGCGCAGCTCGCCGCGGCCAACGTGTTCACCTTATTGCTGGGGAGCGCCGCCTCACTGTCGCTACTAGTCGGAGGCATCGGCATCATGAATATCATGCTGATCTCGGTCACCGAGCGCACCCGCGAGATCGGCATACGCCTGGCGGTTGGGGCCACCGAGCAGGACATCCAAATGCAGTTTCTCAGTGAAGCCATCGTAATGAGCCTGATCGGCGGAGCACTGGGCGTTCTTGCAGGTGTTCTCGGATCTTTTCTGCTGCAGAATACGCTTCACTGGGAAATGCAACTCTCCGCACGGATCATGACGATTGCCGGATTATTCTCAGCCGGAGTTGGAATTTTCTTCGGCTACTATCCGGCAAGGAAGGCAGCGCAACTTGATCCCATTGAAGGACTCAGATACGAGTAGGGATTTCTAGAGACGGACCACCCTTTGGGGCGCAGTAGTCAGCGAAGAGCCGCACGAAATGTGCGCACCGGATGAACAAAAGCGCTTGCCGGAAGCTCAATGCTGGCACCGTAACTCCGCCTTCTTTGGTCGAAGTCCGGGGTTAACAGAATAGCGTTGCCTTCATCGAACTCTACGCTGTGGTGGCGATAGACATATCCGCCAATCAGGTACCCGAAAGTCGTGCCCACCAGAGCGTCTGAGGGAAAGTGATTTCGCCCAGTCACGCGCGAGATGCTGATTATCGTCGCGAAGCCATTCGCGCCTATCTTAGGGTGCCACCCCGGATATTCCGCAACGATCACACGCGCTAGTGCCCATGATGCCGCCGCATGCTCCGAGGGAAATGAGCCATCTGTGAAATACTGCCTTGTACCGTGCGGCCAGAAGCGACCTGTTGCCAGGCCAACATCGGGCCTTTCCCGATTGGTTGCCAGCTTAAATGCCTTGGTAATGATGGCAGTATTTATTACCGCTTCGGCTCCAAGCCGCCCGGTCTCGCTCAGCATCTGGTTCTTTGAAATACCCCCAGCGCATACAGGCCGACTCCCACAGCAAGGGTAGCGTACGGCGAACCGAAACGAGCAATACTTCGGCTTCTATCGATGCGGCTTTGATTTATGCCGAGCTGTCGTTGCGCCCTATGCTGCAGCAGCCACGGACTTGGTAGCGACAGCATCAGCTTCGGCGGCCCGCTGGTGCACCACGCCGTCGGTAAATACTCGCCCATTCACTTCGTAGTAGAGACGATACTGTACCCTTCGGGCATCAGGACGCGGCCACACCGAGCCGGGGACACCACCTGAGCCTTGAAACACTGCCTCGTCCATTGTAAAGAAATCGCCGTTACCTCCCGCAGGGCCCGAATACTTGAGGGTAAGCGTCTGCGCGCTGACAAGGTTGTCATCAGGATCGAATACGTGCAAGTCAATCCACACGTTCTTTTGATAACTTGCGTTGCTCACCCACGCGGTGAGGAAGAGGTGCGTCCTAAGTTCGCTACCGCTCGAGCCGAAGACTTGCCGGGTCTTGGAAATATCATCACGGTAGACGTTGACCATCTCCAGGGTTCGCTCTGCTCCAGTGCGAAACATCACGGGCTGTGCCGGGCCCGCCTGGGCGACATCCAAGCGGTAGTTGTTGCCGAAGAGCGAGTCCCAGGACTCGCAACCAAACGCGTTCCGATTCAGAAACCACATTTCCGCCTGGGTGGCATCCGCCGGTACGGTGACCGTGAGCGGTACAGGCAGCGGAGGATCGAAAATCTTGCCGCCACTCCCTGAACTGTAATGCTGCACAAGGTTTCCGCTCATGATCTCGCCGCCAGGATGAAAGCGTACGCTGCCGAAGATATCCCACGCCGGCATTCCGCCGTGATAACCACGGCAGCCGGTGGTCCGCTGTGGATCATACTTAATGGTGAGTTGCTCGCCCTGGCGAATCAACTCATTCAATGCTACCCGACCGTCTCCCTGAAATTCCATCGTTGCGGTGGTCGCCGCGGTCTCATTTGCTGCTGCCATACAGATTCTCCTTATCATCGAAAAACAACCGGGCCAATGCTTGAGCAGCTACGGCCCGGCTGCAAGTTTCTATTTGGTAACCTTCTCCGATTTAGACGACTTTCCAGAATGAGCAACTTCGTGCAGGTGGACGCGCTCTTCAGCATTGGCCGCGGGGCGTGGGGGCTGGCCGGAGATTCTCACGTTGCGGAAAGCGACGCGCCCGCTCTCGCACTGGAAGCCGATGAAGCCGGAATCAGGATCAGCGTTGTTCGGTTTGCCCCGATATGCGTCTCCGTTGTGGAAAGTGGTCACCAGCGTGCCGTTCAGCCGAACCTTATAGGCTTGGCCGATGACCTCGATCTCATACTCATTCCAGGCGCCCAGGCGCAATGGAACAGGACGGTTGTACTTCTGAACAGCAACGCCACCGGGCGCTGTGGGAATGTTGTAGATGGCCCCAGTGCGGTGCTTATCAGCTCCGTCAGGCCGTGCAATTTCATCAATCTGCACTTCGAATCCCGTATCGACTCCGACCCAGGCTTGGTTGTTGTATGGGAACAAGATGCTTGGGTCAAAGCGGTCAGGGACTGGAAGACGCGGATTGCGAAAACGGACGAAGACGCCGGAGTTGTTGTCCGGCGCGGACAGCTTAAACTCCAAACGCAGGGTGAAATCACTGAACGGACGCGAGAAATAGCACAGTCCAATCTCACCGCCGCCTGGCTGCGATACCATGGCGCCGTCAACGAGGGAAAAAGTTCCGCCTCCGGCTTGCAGCCATTTGGAGAACGTGGAATTCGTGCCATCAAAGACGTACTCAAACGTGTCTTCCAGAACATTGGGTTCGTGGTGGACTAGCCGGTCACCTGTGCGCCTGGTCAAGGCCACGCCGGAAAGCATGGGGTTAGGCGAACCCATGGTCGGCAGCAGGCAAGGGCCAACGGCGTAGAGATTTGCAGACTCATGGAAACGGCCGAGATCGTCGGTCACGGACGTAGCGGAATCATCACCCATCCACAAAGTGCCGCTCTCATGATGAGTTGAACTCAGCGTGTCGCGCACTTCGTTGGTAGATGGAGGTGAGTTCTGCCAAATCTTCTGGCCGGGCGAGAGATACTGAATGGTTCCGCCGGTGGCAAAGATCTTGGAAACCTCGAGGGCGGCGTTGTCCATCGCATTCCACAACGCCAAGTCGCGGTCACTGGGAGCAATGCGCACCAGTGCGTGAGTCTGTCCGAAGTCAAAAGGTTTCTCCTGGCCGGCAGAATCAAGCGTGACGCGGCTGCGGGGATCGGGAGAAGTCTTGTCTCCTTCCATTTCTCCGATACCACGGGCGGTAATTACGATCCAGTCATCGGTCATGTCCTCGAAACGTTCGAGCTCATCAATGTTGGGGATCTTCTTGAAGAGCTGAGATTCGGAGTTCGTTCCCAGAGCACCTGCTCCAGAAGCGGTAATCTGGAAATGGAAGTGTCCTAGCTGTCCATCCGTGTGAGAGTGAATTCCTTTGACAAACAGTGCCGAGACCTGCAGATCGTGGAGTTCTGGATGCTTGGCCAGGTCCAGGGCTTCGCCAAAGTCGGAACGCTTGACACGAAAGGTAAGGTTGGAGCGCAGATGCGCCATCAGATTGCGTCCGATCAATCCGCGGGAATTGGGCAGAGTGTGCAATGCGATCCTCGTATTTTCAATGGTGCCCGCCGCAAGGAACACTTTGCCTTTATAAGAAACATCAATCGGGCCTTGATTGGTGACAATCCGGACCACTCGTCCGCCCGAAGTCTCCAGGCGAATCAAATGAGCATTGTCCACGACCATTAGGCGCTTTTTCGCGTTTTTGGCATCTGTGCCGCCACTGGCGGCCGACTCGGCTTCACTTTGAGCTAGCCGTGCCGCCTCAATCAGCAGTTGCACGCCGTTGAATTTGTTGAACCCGAAAAAACCTGGACGAGGACTCGATGACTGCACAGCCAGGGGCGCTTCCAGGTCCTTCACGTCGGTCAGTTGTTTTTCATCTTTCACCTGGCCAGTTAGCTCAGTCACCGAGACAGAGCGTGCTTTCAAACCCTTAAAGAGCGTTTGCCCCAGAACGTCGTGTGTTCGGCCATGGATGAAGTCATTCGTGTCTGAGGTCCCGATCTGGTCGGCTGATTGTTCCAGATAGCTCTGTTTCTTGTTCGCATCCGCCGGAGTTTTTTGTTTGTGCGGAGGAAGCGGCAACACCTCTTGCGTAAGGTCGCGAATTACGCTTTGTGGCCACGTTGATTTAGGGTGACCAGACTTTTCCAGGAGTTCCGAATCAAGGAAATACGGCGACCATCCTCCCCAGAACAATGATCGGCCGCCCAGGCAAAACGCCAGGCCGGGAAAATTCTGGTTCCAGCTCTGGGGACTGTCAGATACCCAGGGAACGCCCCATATTCCTGTGCCGTCCAGACTGTCAAAAGCAGGGGGTAAGTTTTGTACGTGTTCTGGATAAAGGAATGGCCCTGCTTCCAACACCAGAATCCGGTGGGCATGCGTCTGGTCGATGCTGAAGATATGGCTGGCCAGTACGGAGCCGAAGCTGCCGCCGCCGATAATAATAATGTCAAACGGCCGGGCCTCAGGATCGATGGATTTGTCGGTGCTTCGCAAGGCCTCGTCGAGGCCATTGCAAACGAATCTTCCAAGCACATCCATGGTGAAATCGGTCCGCTGGGGTGAGGAACTAGTCATACGAGGAACTTCCTTTCTACTTCGCGAAGACGGTTTTGATCGAGTGCCGCAGAGCGTTTGGTTCGATGGGTTCGCTGAGAGTGCTGCCGGACGCGCTCGATCGCTGTTGACCTGCTACGTTTTGCGCAACTACAAGAGGAGCTTTAAATTTGACTCCCCCCTGATCCACATGTCAAGCCCGGAAAACGCAGCACGTTGGGTCGTAAGTGATTCTTGTGCCCACTAATGTGTCACACCTATTAGTGAGAGCGAGGTGAGATCTGTTACAGAGTTACAGGTCTTATTTTTCTGACGATAAAATGTGAGTTTTCTTAAGTTTCCTCTGAGACTGGCGGCAATTGCAGTTTTTACGGTACAGGACTAGGCTTCTACAAACCGGAAACACAGGGGCACAGCGGCTCGCACGCGAGTTGCACTCTATCTTGGAGGACGTACATGCCTAAGAGGACAAAGCGGAGCGGCCGCCGGCCCTTCGAGAACAATTGGATAAGCTGACTCCGGAGCCGACAAGGGACGCCATTGCCGCAGGAATACCCTGGTCCTCCAGTGTGTGAAACTTAAAATCGTCAGCATTCCCGGAAGCTCTGAAGACGATACAAGCTAAGCAAGCTGAGCTCCAGCGCTGAGAACACTATTACCGCGACGGCCGGCCATAGTCCTCGTGATACACAAAACGTCCACCGCGGTCGGCCTCTGGTATAGCACCGCGCTGTTGTTCCCGCCAATCGTTCCGACACATTTTGGCATTGGTATGTTGCTAGCCTTGATCCCGCTGTGTTCCTAGAAGTGCCAGCGCATGTGAAAGGAGTCCACGGCAATTGCGCCTGCCTGCGCCTGCGCGATTTGGCCTTCGATTCCCTCCAGCATCGTTGGCTCTTAGAAACGACGGCGAGCACAAAAGTAACATTCACCGCCTAAAGGCACTGCCCATTCGGGCCGATACAAATTGCAAGACATGGGCGCAAGCGACAGCACTTTACCGCAGTCCCGTCTGACCGTCGAAAGCGGCATGTCTCGATTCAATTGTCCCTATGCCCTGGCGTATCTCACGAACTGCTCTCTGTACCCTCGCAGCCACGGTGTTTGTCGCCTTGAACGGTGGCAGCACGACGCTCTCCTCAGCTAGCGAGCACCCCCTTCTGGTCAGAAACTACGGCCACGACGCTTGGCGGACCGAGCGAGGACTGCCGCAGAATTCAGTAAATGCAATCATCCAAAGCCGCGACGGATATCTGTGGCTCGCGACCTTCGGTGGACTGGCGCGATTTGATGGCCTGAAGTTCACAATCTTCGATTCGGTCAACATTCCGGGACTGATGAGCAATCGGGTTATCGCTGAATACGAGGACAAACGCGGCAGGCTGTGGATTGGCACCGAACACGCAGGACTTACCTGCCGTGAAGCAGGCAGAGTAACAACTTTTACGATTCGTGATGGCCTTCCCAGCAACTTCATTCATTCCATCCGTGAAGACAACGAAGATAATCTTTGGATAAATACCGCAAGCGGTGTTGCTCTACTTAGCCATGGAAGAATCGTTCCTTATCCCAAGCTCAATGACGTCCCCGTCCAGGAATTCTTGTTCCAGGCGCATGACAACAGCCGGTGGTTTCGCACCCAGCAGGGCATCGCACGACTGCACCAACGAGGCGTTTCTGTTTTTGCGACCAGAGCGTATGCCGAGTTTCATGCCCGGGGTTATCCGAACACCTACAACTCCCGCTTTTACGAAGACAAAGACGGCTCCGTGTGGTTTTCCACACAAGATGAATTGGTGCAGTTCCGGGACGAGCGGTTCACTACATACCTCCACTATGACGTCCCGAACAGAAAGACGGCGGCCTGGCCACGCCGTGTGCACGAACCCGTACTCGCGATTGGCGGGGATTCTCTCGGCAACATTTATTTTTTGAGCCGACAGGGATTATCACGATTGACGCGCGGGCAAATTACACAACCGCAGGTCATTGAAGGCTTGGCCGAGTTGATCGGCAGGCAGCCCCGGTTGCATTCCTTCCTCATGGACCGTGAGGACAGCATTTGGATCGGCACCGATGGCGAAGGGCTTCACCGATTCAAGCTGACACCCATGATCGCATATGGCAAAGACGAAGGACTCGCAGATCGTGGCTTTATGGCGATCACAGAAGACCGCAACGGTGGTGTATGGTTTGCCGGAGACCAAGTGTTTCGCGATGACTCCGGACGCGTTACTCCCTTCCCATCTTTGAGTGCGGTTGCTGCCATGCATGAAGACCACAACGGCGATCTCTGGTTTGGCGGCTACAGAGGGCTTCAGCGATTGAGAGACGGGCATATCACTACATATCGTCCCGAGAATTTTGACGGCGGAGACCTGGTGGCCTCGATATATCGAGATCGGAATCACACTTTGTGGATTGGAATAGGGAGCCCGAACGGCAAAGGCGGTCTGTATCAGTTTCAGGATGGTACGTGGAAACGCCAAGAAGGTCTGCTTTTCCACGACGTGCGCTTCATCACCGAGGAACACTCCGGGGCTCTGTGGATTGGCGGGATGGAAGGGTTGGCACATCTTCAAAACGGCGCGTTCAGCCACTACGGCACTGCGCAGGGGCTCTCATTCAACTATGTACGAGCTATTTATGAAGATAAAGACGGTGCGTTGTGGATCGGCACCTATGGTGGCGGCCTGAACCGTTTGAAGAACGGCCGGTTCGTCTCCATAACAAAAAACAACGGCTTATTCGACAACGTGGTTTCACGTTTGATGGAAGACGATGACGGTAATTTCTGGATGAGCTCCAATCGCGGGATCTTCCGGACCAGCCGCAAAGAGCTCAACGATTTCGCAGACGGGAAGATCGAGTCCGTTACTTCGGTGGTTTACGGGACTGGTGACGGAATGAAAACCGACGAGTGCAACGGAGGAGGGCAACCGTCTGGATGGAAAACGCGGGACGGTAAACTATGGTTCCCCACAATTAAGGGAGTCGTCACAGTCGATCCGAGGCGAATGAACACGCTGCCGCCGCCCGTCGTTGTCGAGCAATTGGTGCGCGGCGGCAGGGCCCTTCCTGTGTTAGAAGCAGATCGCTTGCCCCCAGGCAGCGGCGATCTAGAGTTCCACTATTCCGGGCTCAGCTTGGTTGCTTCGGAAAAGGTCCGATTCAAGTACAAGCTGGAGGGATTTGATAAGGACTGGGTGGATGCGGGAACCCGAAGGGTAGCCTACTACACAAATCTGTCTCCGGGACGATACTCGTTCCGGGTAAAGGCCTCCAATAACGATGGTTTCTGGAACGAAGATGACACATCCTTGCGCTTTTATCTTCTACCGCACTTTTATCAAACCGTATGGTTTCGGTTACTGTGTACTTTACCTATCCTGGTGATGGGCGTCACTCTCTATCGCTTTCGTATCAAGCACTTGCGCGCACGCCAACTGGATCTAGAGTCGAAAGTGCGGGAGAGAACGTACGAATTGCAACAGCAAGTGATCCATAGTAAGAGAATGGCGGAGGATCTCAAGAGAACCGCGGCGATCGTCGAGTCTTCTTACGACGGCATCTGGTCCACGGACATGGAGGGCAACATCCTGACCTGGAATCATGGCGCCACGAATTTCTTTGGTCACACGCCAGAAGAGGCAGTTGGAAAATCTGTTTCCATGCTCCTGCCGGCAGACCGCGCAGAAGAGCTGTCGAGGCTACTCAAAAAACTGAAGAATGGGGACTGTATCCATCATTTCGAAACCATACGGCTAGCCAAAGACGGGGCGCGTCGCGAGATTTCTCTGAGCTTGTCTCCTATTCGCCGGGATGAAAAGATCGTTGGCGTTTCAGCAATCGCCCGTGACATAGCCCAGCGTCGGAAGGCCGAGGAAGCGCTTCGCCAAGCCAAAGAAGCCGCGGAGGCCGCAACACGCTCGAAGAGCGAATTTCTAGCCAACATGAGCCATGAGATACGCACTCCACTGAATGGAGTTGTCGGCATGACCGAGCTTGCTCTGGAAACGGATTTGACCCCGGAACAGCGAGATTATCTTGATACTGCCCACCAATCTGCCGGGACCCTGCTTGCAGTGGTGAACGACATTCTTGATTTTTCAAAAATCGAAGCGGGTAAACTGCACGTGGAGTCGGTAAGGGTCGACGTTCATGAGTTGTTGGAGTCGGCTGCGAAAGCATTTGCGTTGCGCACCCATCAGAAACAACTTGAGTTGGTATGTAACATTCCTGCCGATGTCCCGCAATTCATCGTTGGTGATCCAATACGGCTGCGGCAGGTGCTCTTCAATTTGTTGAGCAATGCTGTGAAATTCACTAAGCAAGGCGAGGTCATACTCCAGGTCGCGCGCGGTACGGGAGCGACGGGAAACGAACTGCATTTCTCGGTTTCGGACACAGGCATCGGCATTGCGGAAGACAAACAGAAGCTCGTGTTTGAAGCATTCTCGCAGGCCGATGCTTCCACCACGCGACACTACGGCGGAACAGGTCTTGGCCTTGCCATTGCTCAGCGCCTGGTAGATCTGATGCGAGGGCGCATGTGGCTGGACAGCAGGCTGGAACGAGGCACCACATTCCATTTCAGCATTCCCTTGATGCATGCCAAACAAACGATCCTCGAGACTGGCACACAAAGGACCACGGAATTGAAGGACCTCCACATGCTTGTCGTGGATGACAACATGACGAACCGGCGCACCTTGGAAGACATGCTGCACTCGTGGGGCATTCGATGTTCCAGCGTCGAGACCGGCAAGAGAGCGCTTTTCCTCCTGAGCCAAGCGGAAACCGCCGACGATCCGTTTCATTTGGTCCTGTTGGACTCCCGGATGCCCAACATGGATGGATTTGAATTGGCTCAGCGAATAAGGACACGTGCCGGCTTCTGCAGCGCCGTGATCATGATGCTTACCTCGGAAGACTGCAATGCCTCTGCCGCTCGTTGTTGTCAGATCGATGTCGCCGCGCATGTCACCAAACCAGTGGGACGAGCGGACCTATTGGCCGCTATCAGGGGGCTGATAGGCGTCGGCACAAAGCCTTCCGCGCACCAGGCACGACCTTCGCCTTCCATAGATCCAGGCTTCAGCCAGTGCTTGCGTGTGCTTCTGGCGGAAGACAATTTGGTAAACCAGAAGCTGGCTCTTCGCCTGCTGGAACGGAATGGCCACTCCGTGACTGTCGCTCAGAATGGTAAGGAAGCGGTGTCGCTTTTCCAGTCGCATTCATTTGATGTTGTCCTCATGGATGTACAAATGCCGGAGATGGATGGTCTGGAAGCGACAGTGCACATTCGCGAACAAGAGGGCGCCGGCGCTTCCCGCATCCCCATTATCGCAATGACAGCGCACGCCATGAAGGGAGATCGGGAGCGATGTCTGGCGGCTGGTATGGACGGTTATCTGAGCAAGCCTATTAATTCCAAAGACCTGATCGCGACATTGCACCATCATGCGAGCGCCTTACGGGCTTAGGGTCGGGAGTTGGATACAAAATCAAGCGCACGAAACCGTCACTTTGATCCACCTGGAAGACGGCAGGCTTCATACCGAAACTCCTCCTATTGGTTTTTCCTGTCATAACTTCATGACCGATTGCTGCAGGAAATAATTTCATTATGACCCCTTAAATGATTGATTAAGATTATATATATCAATGAGATAGTATTATTAGTCCTTCCTCTTCGTGTTTCTCCATACAAAACTATCTGCTTCCATGGCGTAACCCTTGACACGCGCCCGAAGTTCCGTAGGCTGCTTGTAAAAATAAGGGAGCCTGCCAAGATGCGGATGCCTTGTAACTTCAGAATCTTCCTCGCCGTTATGGTTGTGACAGCGGCACTGTGTGGTTCCACGTTTGCGCAAAGCAACGGGGCGGTAGTCGGTACTGTGAAAGACCCTTCTGGCAGGGTCATCGCCGGAGCCAATGCGAAGATCACGAACCCTTACGTGGGCGTGACCCATGCGGTGAAATCAGGCGAGGATGGCGCGGTCATTTTTCTGGAACTGCCTCCTGGCACTTACGCGCTGACGGTGGACACCCCTGGCTTCAAGACCCTGACCAAGACTGAAATCGTTGTGCCGGTATCCACCAAGGTCAATGTAGGAGACATCATCCTGGAGGTTGGCAGCGTTTCGGAGTCCATCACGGTGGAGGCGAAAGCTGCTCAGCTTGAGCTGCAATCCGAATCCGGTGAGCGCTCCTCCGTGGTCACAAACCGGCAGTTACGGGACATCGCACTCAATGGACGCAATGTGGTGGACCTGCTGAAGACTGTTCCCGGAGTGATCGCCGCAGGTACGATTACCACTTCCACGGTCACCAATGTCGTTGGTCAATTCAACGTGAACGGCACGCGTTCGCTCCAGCATGAATACACGGTGGATGGAATCACCAACCTGAATCTGGGAAACAATACCGGTGGACTGGTGTCAGTGAACCCGGACGCGGTGGAAGAGGTCAAAGTCCTCACCTCAAACTATCAAGCGCAATATGGCCGAGCCGGCGGAGGCGTGATTGCTCTTACCACGCGCTCCGGCACTGACGCCTACCACGGCGGAGGCCGGTATTTTCGCCGCCATGACAGCATGAACGCCAATACCTTTTTCAACGACGCCCGAGGCGGCAACGCGGCGGGTTTTCCGCGCCCGCTTTATCGCTTCAATTATTATGGGTGGGATTTTGGCGGGCCCGTGAGGATTCCCCATATCGTGAATGGCAAGGACAAACTCTTTTTCTTTGTCAGCCAGGAATACTATCGCCAACTGGTGCCGCAGCTTTCTTCCGTGAACATACGAGTCCCCACGCTGCTTGAGCGCCAGGGGAACTTCTCCCAGTCGGTGGACGGCACCGGGAAGCCGATTGTCATCAAAGATCCGACAACCGGGTTGCCATTTCCCGGAAACATTATTCCTCCAGGATCGATTTACGGCCCAGGACAGTCAATCATCAATTTTCTGCCGCAGCCGAATACGACCGCCGGCGGAAATGTTTACAACTTCACCTCCCAGGTGCCGAGTTCCTACCCACGGCAAGAGACCATCGTCCGCGGCGACTGGCAGATCAATCCCAACACCCGGCTGTCTCTGAGCTGGATCAACAACCAGGACGACCAAAAATTTGCCTACGGCACCACCACGGCATCGTGGAATTGGCCGCTTACTCCCACCGACCGCAAGAACGGGCCAGGAAACGTTTCCACGCTTTCGCTTGTCCGGAATTTCGGGCCGTACATGGTGAATGAGTTCGTCTTTGGGTCAGGGCGTGGCGGCGTCTCCATTGCGCCAGCGGACAACAAAGCCACCCGCGCCGCCACGGGCATTAACACTCCTCTTCTGTTCCCTGACGCTAATGTAAGCGGCTTGATTCCCAGCCTGGCGTTTAACGGAATTCCGGGCATCGCTGCGCCGGCGGGTAGCAATCTGAACGGCGCGGTCAATACCTCAGTCTTTGGAATTTTTGATCAGCACTTCACTATCTGGCAGATCATGGACAACTTGACCAAAATACATGGCAAGCATGTCTTCAAGTTCGGCCTGTATTACCAGAGCGCCGCCAATGCCAGCAACTCCCAGACCCACGTTGAGAGCGATATCGATTTCAGCGCCAACGCTTCCAACCCGTTAAATACCGGCAACCCATTTGCGAACGCGCTGCTCGGCAATTACAACTCGTATTCGCAGCAAAGCCTGAAGCCGCAGCAGGACTATCTCTACCATGATGTCTCGTGGTATGGCCAGGACACGTGGAAACTTACGCCCAGCTTGACGCTGGACCTGGGCATGAGGTTCTCCTACTATCAGCCGACTTTCAACAATGGCGGCCCGTCGTCGTTCTTTGATTCCACGTTCTTCGATCCGACAAAGGCCCCGGCGCTCTATCGTCCGGTGTGCGTTGGCGCCTCGACATGTTCTCCCGGGCAGGCAACCTACCGCGCGCAAGACCCTACCGTAGCCGGTACCCCGACTCTGGGCAATACCCAGCCGGGATTTAATGTGGGTAGGCTTGTGCCTGGTACGGGTACTCTGACCAACGGGCTGGTATTGACTACAACCAACAAAAATTATCCTGTCAGCGGGCTGAATACCGGCGCCATTTTGTACCAGCCGCGTTTAGGATTTGCCTGGGACATGCTGGGAAAACATCACACCGTCTTGCGCGGCGGTTTCGGCATCACTCCAGACCGCCCGGAGTCGCTTACTTTTGCGGCGAGCAATCCGCCGTTCGTTGTGCAGCCCACTTTGAACTTCGGACGGCTACAAGACATCACGCCCGGCGCCGGAACTCTGTCGCCTCTGACTGTGTCGGGATTTCAACGCCATGCGCATTTCCCTATGGTCTACAGCTATAGCCTTGGAGTACAGCAGAATATCGGCGCGAATACGGTGCTTGATGTCGCGTATGTGGGTTCGCAATCACGCCACAATGTTCGCCGGTTCAACCTGAACGCTCCCGGATATGGCACTACCTTTACGGCCGCCGCGCAGGACCCTACGAAGTATGCCGGTGGCGTGATTCCCGCCTCCGAACCAGGACTCCCTTCGGAGTATTCGGCGGCCAGCGTGAATTTCAGCGGGGCGAATACGCTTCCCACAGATTTCCTGCGGCCCTTCCAGGGTTACGGCGACATAACCGTATTTCAGTTTGACGGCAACTCCACCTACAACTCGCTTCAGGCGGGAGTGACCCATAGGTTCCGCAAACAACTGAACCTTACCGCCGCGTACACCTTCTCCAGAACAACCACCACTGTTTCCGACGACGGCACGTATACCAACATATTGTCGCCGCGGAAATTCGACTACGGCCTGGCCACCTTCGATCGCACGCACTATTTCGTGGCCAACTTTGTCTGGGACCTTCCGCGGGCCAGCCGCCTCATCGGTAGCAACCGGTTCACGCGCACCGTATTCGATGACTGGATCCTTTCGGGAATTAGCTGGGCGTCTTCGGGTTCGCCCGCTGAACTGGGATTGACGATCGCCGGCGTGGATGCGGGCGCCCGCCTGTTAGGGACCCCGACCAGCGGGAACCTTGCCGGACAGCAGCCGCGCTTCTTTCTTGCTGGCACTCCGCAGTATCCAGGGGGCAAGCTTAACCTCTCAGCGCTTGTCGTTCCAGACATCGGCCAGATCGGGCCCTATCCGCGGCAATACTTGCGCAATCCGGGGATTGGCAACCAGGACCTTTCTATTTTCAAAAATATCCATTTCACTGAAAGCGGCCGATGCTATCTGCAATTGCGCCTGGAGGCATTCAACGTATTTAACCATCCGCAATTTTCCGGCTACAATCTCACTACGAACGTTACCAACGCTGCGGGAAAAACCGGGTCCGCCATTTTTGCGAGCTTTACCGGCCTGACGGCCACGACAAACCTGCGTCCGGCAGGAAGCACGAATGTGCTCGGTACCTACTTTGGCGAACTGAGCGCAGCCCGCGACCCACGCATCTTGCAGGTTGCCACCAAGTTTTACTTCTGATCACTTTGTGCCTAAAACGGAAGGAGGCTTTCACCTCCTTCCCGCATGGGCCAAAGAGATTCATATGGCCTATTCCTGCATATTGTTTATACGTGGGTCTACGTGATTCGTGAGTGGAAACGCGTTGCGGGGCTTTTTGGCATCGGCGTTCCTGCCTAAGCTGCGTGGGAAGGGCTTCGACGCTTGGGGTCAAGTCCATCTTTTCGTGTCGACCAAAAATGGTGGAGACTGGTGGCGGTCACAACTAGCCATCGGCTAATGCCGTCGAGTGTGCATTTCTTTGCTCTCTCTCTTCTTTTCTCCATCTGGGACGACGGTTTTCTACAGGCATCGAGTGATGGGATCTGCTATGCCCATTCCCGGAAACCGCGCGGTACAAGGGCTCTGGCGATCCAAACTGCGCCACGAACTTCGTCTGCGTCGGCGATGAACGTAAGCGCCACGATGGCGACGACGATGGTGACGACGATCGCGACTAATTTGAGTGGAACAGAGATGAGACGGGCCCGCCCCGGCGCGGGCGTATCGGTATCGAGGATGAGTTGATGGGAGCGGCGGGGTTCAACAGTAATCTCATGGAAGTCCTACATGTCCATTTTTTGCCCGGGCATCAAGTCCCATACACGCCAGAATTGCAGCATATCTGCCGGTGTTCCCAAAGAAACCCGAATGTACTTATTCATTTGCGGGATGGGAGGTGCAACCACGATGTTGTTCTTCCGCAGATGGTCAATAACCAGATTCACAGGGTGCGGAGACTTCATCATTACAAAATTGGCTTGTGAATCGAGGGCCCGGAGCATACGGGCATTGACCTGGTTCATGAATTCTTGACGGCCGTTGGCATTTCGCTTCGCAGCCATGGACACATACTCGGAATCGTCAAGGGCGGCGGCGGCGGCGGCGGCTGAAACAGCGCCAACACCAAACTGCAGACCGCGCTCGGCGAGACGGAGCGCGACGTCAGGCGAAGTAACTACGTATCCGATTCGTAATCCGGCAAGGCCATAGATCTTAGAAAATGTGCGGGCGATCATCACGCGGTTGTCATGCAAGGGGCGGTCCAAGAAGGAGGCATTGGTCGAAGTGTTACTGACGAAGTGATGATAAGCCTCATCGATCAGCACCATGGTGCTTGCGGGCAGCTTTTCGATGAAGGTCTCAATGTCCTTGCGCGGTGTGAGCGTACCCGTCGGGTTGTTGGGATTGCATATGTATACAAGGCCGGTCGATATGTCCGCGCGGGCGAGCATCGCGCCCAGGTCGTGCTCATACATCTTGTTGAGTGGAACATTGACGACGTCACTTCCTGAGCTTCGGGCGCACGTTCCGAGCAAGGGGCACGTTGGGGATGCTTGAACAAGTTTTTTTCCAGGCCCCAGAAATGCTGCCGCTGCGGTCCGCAATATTTCTGACGATCCGCACCCAAGGACGATCTGTTCCGGTCTGACCCGATGATAAGCAGAGATCTTATCGACCAGGAGGTCGTGCTCGACTTCCGGATATCGGTTACCGCTGGATACCGCCTCCCGCATGGCGGCAAGAACTTTTTCTGATGGACCGTAAGCGTTCTCGTTCCGCGACAACACAATAGGCGCAGGAAGCGAGCCTGCGCGCGGTGCAGGGGATACATCGGCAAGCAAAAAATTGCTCAGCGTATGAAAGGCCGCTCCCGTAGCGGCGGCTGCGGTCAGTCTGCCCAGCAAGCGTCTGCGTGACATCATCATGTTCTTCTCCTCCACCGCGCTCGTCAGATCAGTTACTGTCTAAGCAAAGGTATTCCTACACTAAGTGTGACTGTTGAACTGCGAGTAACCCCTCCACTGTTGCCGGTGATGGTCAACTGGCGAGAACCCAGAGGCGTGAAAGTGCCGGTAGTGACGTGCATCGTGACAGAACCAGAGCCGTTCACGGAATTGGAGCTGAAAGTGGCGCTGGAGTGAGCAGGAAGCCCACTGACGCTAAAAGTAACGGTCCCAGTGAACCCGGATCCAGCGGTTATTGTTGTGGAATAGTTCGCGCTGCCTCCCGGTAAAACCAAACGCGAACCAGGAGTAGCGGAGATAGTAAAGTCGGATACTGTAATTGCACGCGTTGCAGGCCTTTGGTTTGTTAATCCGGCGCTGTCCTTGACTGTGAGCGAAGCCGTGTAAGTTCCGGGCGTCGAGTAGGTCACGTCGCCAGGGTTCGCTAGCGAACTTGCAGCGGGACTGCCGCCCGGAAACGTCCATGTGTATCCGGTAATCGTTCCATTCGCATCGCTCCCTGATCCAGAGAAGAAAACAGACTGCCCCGGATTGACGGTGACGTTGCCGGCCGGACTGGTAATCGTTGCCGTCGGGGAAGTATCAGCGGACGCCGAGAGCGTTACAAAGCTGGCCACCGATGGAATCCCCGCTGAGTTCAGGATGAAAAGCATGTAGTAGCCCGGTGGTGCGATGTTGCCGTTCGCCGGCGCAGTTACATTCAACACGCTGTCAGCGGCCGTGAACGACAGCCCCACCAGCCTTTGGTCCATATCAAACGCATGCGTTGATGCGCCAGGCCGCACCAGAACTACGGAGCCGATGTTGGATGCATCCGGCGTTTGCACCTGGAACCCGCCACCATAGGCCAGAGCCGCGGGTGCGCCGGCGATGGTCGGTCGCGCAGCCAAGCTGCCGTCAGGATTGAAGAGATAGGGCGGGGAAAAGATTTCGTTGTGCTGTTCGTAAGTACCGCGGGCGGGATTTCCGCCTACCACCAGGACCGTCGCATCCGGCAGCAGCAAGGAATTCGAGTGATACAGACGTGGAAACAGGTTCGCTGCGCCGGTGATAAACGTATTCGTGGCCGGGTCGTAGAGGTCGGTATTGAAGCTGGCTGTGGATCCGTCCTCATCACTTGCCGATCCACCCAGCGCTACCACTTTACCGTTGGGCAAAATCGTTGCGTTCATCTCGATTCGCGGCTGCGACATTGACGGTCCTGAGACCCACTGGAGGGGGCTAGTTGATAGATCGATAGTCTCCGTGGTAGCCGTTGCCGGATTTCCGCCTCCCATGATCAGTACTATCGGTTTGTAGCTATTCTGGGGAGTCAACGGCAGCAGCACCGATGTGCCATAGGTTCGTGTCCCACTGAAATTGGTTTGAGCCACATCCATTGTCCACGCGTGGGTAGATGGATCAAAAATATTCGAACTGGCCGTCGATCCAGAATAGAAGACCGTCCCATTAGGCAACAGGTGCAGGCGCGGATAAAGTGGCGGCGTCCAGGGTGCCACATACTCTCGGCTCCATCCCACGCCCGGAGTGTAGATCTCCACGGCTGTATTGGTGTTGCCGGTCTCCGTCAAGCCGGAAAAGGTCATCACAGTCCCATCGCCGAGCGTGATTGCAGTCGGGTACCAGCGTCCGTGCGCCATGCTTTGCAAGTCGGCGAAAGCGCCCGACGCCGGATCATAGGCCGACGTCTTGATCTCGCCTTCGAAAGGATCGTATTGAAGTGTGCCGCCAATGACGAATGGGCGGCCATCCGGCAAGATCACCATACCGTTACAAAACATGTCCCAGACTACCGGCTGCGTGGTGATGACGTCCGTTGATGGGTCCCAAACCGCGGCAGCTAGGCTGGTATTGGATGGAAGGTTTCCCGACCCTGAAACAATCAGCACCTTGCCGTTACTCATGAGCGCCATGTGAACAGGATTGATCGGCATCAGATCGGGCAGTGTGCTCCATTGACCTTGCAAGGATGCCTGTCCCCTGGCTGACGGGCAAAGATAGATCGTTATCAAAATGGCCAGCAAGGCGGCCTTAAGTGTGAACAGTTTATTATTCGATGACATCATAGACATAGGCGTGGTAAGCCCAACCTTCCTGTTGTTTCACTTGACAAGTCTGGAACAACCTCAATGAGCACGCACACAGAGCACAATTTGCAAACGCCGCTAGCCCGCACTACATCGTGGAGCTTGGCCCTTAAAATTCCATCTTTCCGATGAACCCGAGTCTTCTTGCAGTTCTGGCAGGAGAAACGTTTCCAACAGCCCAGCTAGGTATAGATAAAAAGGGGTTCGCATGTAATCGGGTGATGACTGCAAATTTCGAGAGAGGTTGTACCGGAGGATTGCATACGGGGAATACAGGACAACGCCCGGACCTGAAGCAGCGATCGCGAGGGACTGATGCGACCTTCTCAGCCTCCCAGGGCTTGACTTACTTCGGCAGAGGTAGCCCATCCGTGGGAGCGTGTCGACAAACCCGGAGTGGCCCTACCCCAGTCGCTTTGCTTAGACACCGGGACACAACAAACCGCTAGGACGCATTATGCCTTGAGCTTCTCCACACCCATCAACATTTCACTCCACACCGGCAACACGCACTGCTCACGCATCCGATCGAGTTTAACCGATGCTCACTTCTACCCAATCCGGATGTGGCTGGATCTGCTGCAAATCGTGTTCGAATAGAATGACATCGCCCAAACGTTCCGTCTCCTTGAAGCCGTTGAATTTGTAGGTGACCAACATCATGCGGTTTTTGCCATTGGAGCGGAATTCAGCTTGCAGACGCGTACCGGCCTCCCGCGCCAACATGAGAACATGGTTTATGAGAAGGGTGCCTACTCCTCGGGACATGACCCGGCAGGACATGAGCAACAACTTGATGGTCCAGGCATCAGGCGATTTCTGGACAAGGACAAGGCCGATTTTTCCATAGTCGCCAAATTTATCGGTGAGGCCCGCAATCAGAAGCAGGTGGTTCGGAGACCGGCGAAACTGGTTGAGCTCCTCATAAGAATAGGTATATGCGGTGGTATTCAACTGGTTGGTGCGTACGGTCAGCTCTTCCGCCCGCTGCAAATCGTCTTCCTGGGCAGTGGCGATACTAAATTTCATCTTCAGCGACGCCAGAAACTCTTCACTTGGGCCTACAAATTCATCTTCCGCGCGCTTCCGCTCAATGTCCGCGCGATACATTTCCCGCCGATGGGCCGAGTCCTCAGTGATGAAGGGCGGGATGAACTCTTCTCTCTCTGTAAGATCCATCAGTTCAGAGGCATCGAGAACCATGACATCAGGCAATGAATGTCTGACCTCTTCCCGCTCGAACGGGTCGTCATCCATAAAAGCCACAGCATCCATGCCAATGTTGATGGATTTCACAATCTCCTTGATATTGGCGGCCTTGGACTCCCAGTTCATCTTCGGGTACAGGAAGTACTCCTGCACGCCCAATTCCGCGAGCTTGCGAAAGGCCGCGTCATGGTCGTTCTTGCTGGCAATGGAGAGCAGAACCCCGCGTTGGTCCAAAGTAGCAAGCGTCTCTCGGACGTGATCGCGGATTTTCACATTGTCGCCTTCGAGCAGGGTCCCGTGCCAAAGAGTGTTGTCGAGGTCCCACACCAGCAGCTTGATATATTTTTTCTTAGTTTCCTCTGTGCGCGAAGTACCGCCGTCTGCTTCCGTGTTTATCTTTTCGAATCGCTGCCCCGCAGCCATAGTCTTCTCCTTGGGCTGGTCTTTGATTGCCTGGTAGGCAAGACCACTTACGATCAGATTTCTCCAAATGGATACTTGGCGATGGTGATTTGCTGGATCTGAGTGCTGCCTTCAATGACCTCCGTCACCTTTGCGTCGCGCAGGAACCTGGACACCGGGTATTCCTCTGAAAGGCCATTGGCCCCATGGAGTTGGACTGCGTCATTCGCGGCGCGAACGGCATTTTTCGATGCGAAATATTTGGCAACCAGGGTCTCCGCCATCGCCCCAGGATCGTCAACGGAACGTAGATATCCAGCGCGATAACAAAGCAGGCGTGCGGCCCGGCTGTTGGCAATCATCTCGGTGAGTTTGCGCTGGACCAGTTGATGCTCGCGCAGTTCGACGCCAAATTGCTTACGTTTCGCGGTGTAGTCCAGGCAGGCATCGAGGCAAGCCTGGGCAATTCCTACCGATCCCCAGGCCACGCTGTAGCGTCCATGGTCGAGCACGTATGAAACTACGTGTGAGAACCCAAAACCGACCCGCCCCACGAGATAGTGCTTTGGTATTCGACACTGCTTCAGCTCTATCTCGGCAAGCAAGGACGCGCGGGTGCCAACGATGCCCGTCATAGGAGTTCTCTGGACACCGGCAGTTTTGGCCGGAACCAGGAAAGCAGCAAGCTTTTCCTCGCATCGGGCCAGGACCAGAAAAAGGTCAGCAATCTGACCGAAGGTGGTCCACTTCTTTCTCCCTTGCAGCACGTATTCGTCCCCTTCGAGCTGGGCCTCAGTGGTGACAGCAGTTGCGTCGCTACCGACCTCAGGCTCTGACAGGGCAAGAGCACAAAGAAGCTCGCCTCGGGCAATACCGCCGCCAATCTCAGCCTTGAGTTCCCGGTTACCCCACCGCAAGACCCCAAGCGAGACCATGTCATGAACAGTCAGCAACGACCGCACGGAAGAACATCCGCGGGCAATTTCTTCCGTCAGCAGGCCGTAAGTAATGGCGTCCATACCTGGCCCGGCAGGTTGGGCGATGGGAGCACCCAGAAATCCATGTTGCCGCAGTTGCTCGATAATGCGCGGCGAAATACGCTGCTCCGAGTCCCATTGGGCGGCATAAGGAACAATATGTTCCTGGACGAAACTTCGAAATCGCGCTCTTTGTTCCGATTGCTCTTTCGAAAGTTCCAGTTTCATTACAGGTCTCTCAGTCCCTTTCGTCAGACATGGTCCAGCGGCCAAATGCGCTCAAGAAGCCGGCTTACTTGGCGGAAATTGCGCTTTTACGCTCGACAAACGCATTCATGTTGCTGATGGAGCGAAAATTATCGAGCTCAAGATCTTCGTCGTCGATCACGATTTCAAATTCCTTCTGGAGAAAAGTCACCAGCTGCAGGGCGAGCAGTGAATTCACAAATCCCATCGCAAAAATGTCGTCTTCATCGCCTAATTCGTGGTTCTTGAAGAACCGCGACAGAAACGTCCTGATTTTGGCTTTTCTCGCGTCCATAGTCCCTCCTTCTAAGCTAACGCGGCGGCGGATGAATCTCCGTAGTCATAAAAGCCGCGGCCAGTCTTGCGTCCATGCAGGCCGGCGTGCACCATTTTTTTAAGAAGCGGGCATGGGCGGTACTTGTCATCGTTATAACTTTCATAGAGAACGTCCAACGAGAAAAGGATTGTATCAAGTCCTATCAAATCGCCTGTTTCGAGTGGCCCCATCTTGTGGCCGAAACAGGTCTTAAAGATCCGGTCGACATCTTCGGCGGGAGCAACCTGGTCCTGAACAACAAAGATGGCTTCGTTGATCGTCAGCATGAGGATCCTGTTCGAAACAAACCCCGGCATGTCATTGACCACGATGCCTTCTTTTTGCATTTCAGAAAGGAGCATCCTGGCTTTCTCCAGTGTATCCGGAGAGGTGTGGAACCCTCTGATTACCTCTACCATCGGCTTCAAAGGCACAGGATTCATGAAGTGCATCCCCAGAACGCGGTCGGGCCTCTGGGTCGCGGAGCCGATTCTGGTGATTGAGATCGCCGATGTATTCGCAGCAAAGACACAGCCCTGGGGACAGATCTTGTCCAGCCGGTGATATACCTCTTCCTTGACCGACCATTTCTCTACGACGTTTTCGATCATGAACTCGATGGCGTCTAATTTGTTGTAGTCTGCAGTGAAAACGATCCTATTCAGTACATCGGCTGGTTTTTCAGTGTTCGACTTCTTTTTGAACAGGCCTTGCATCCGAATGCTTGTGCCGATTGAACTTCGGGCCTTTTGCAGCTGCATCTCATCAATATCGATCAAGATGACCTTATGTCCGGTCTCCGCCAGACTTTGTGCGACACCGGCCCCCATAACACCGGCCCCCACCACTCCTACGAGGTCAAATCCCATGCATTCTCCTTTAATTGGTCTTTAAGCATTTGAGACAGCTTCTAAAGCGTTTTCGCTCGTCAGCATTGCACGGAGTTCCAGCATCGACTGTGTAACCTGGTCAATCTCGCTGACATGAAACCCATCGGATATTTGAGGAAGATACTGTCTGAATGCCTGTTTCGTCTCTTCTCCGAATTGTACAAACCCCTCGGGACGTATTCTTACTCCATCCGCAACGGCGATTCTTTCATTCCATGCGATTGCCTGATCTTCTGAAAGATCGGCCGGTAAGTTCAGGTCGATGCGCCTGCCCGCTACACGCACCGGATATCCTCCCGGAAGGCCACCGGGGCCGGGTACATGTGTTTCCACATCTCGCCCATCAATGATGTCGCGCAGCAAGACGGCGCCTGTACATCCAATCACCTTATTGACTTCTAGTCCGCTGCTTGTTCGTTGGGCCGCGAGGAATCTACCCACATTCTCGGTATGTCTGCCATCGACCCAGGCTTGTGCTTCATCCACTCCCGCCTTTGGTGTGTATAAATGCAGATGATGCGCCATGATTTGCAAACGCTGTTGCGGCGTAAGTCCCATCGAAGACCGCAGCGTTGCCGCGATAAGAGCAATATTGCCAATGCCGCAAAAGATTGGAAGACTCATGGTCCGCAAGAGTGGATTCACCGCGTCAGGGTAGCAGCCATTAATAAATATTAATGGCTGTGAATGCCCGGCCACGGCTTTAGCAAGCTTAATGGCGAACGGCGCCTGCAGCGGCAATGTGAAACCAAATCCCGCGCTGCGGAGCAGTTGCGTCCATCGCGAAGGATGGTGAATGCCCTCCCATGGAGAATAATAGGAAGCACAATTAACCACCACGTCTGGCTGAAACGATGAAAGCAGTCTGCCGGGGTCGCCTGATTCGAGTTGAAATTCGCTGGAGTCGAATATCACCGGCGATTGCACGCTGGCAGCCTTCGCCCGCGACACATACATGATGTCACTCAGGTGGTTCCTGGACCGGGCACAGACGATCACCCGATGGCGCCGGGCCAGCAAGAAAGCCAGCGAATACGAGATGGCCCGAGCCAAAGACCCGCTGCCGACGATCAAGATCGTTGCATCCATGAAATATTCCGCCTGTTCCAACCACGAAAGTCTTAGGCACGCAATTTGCGGCTGCCATCGTACATTGGCGGCGTGTATCGCATGAGCGCGCGCACGCCGTCGACGCCAGCCGTTGATCGCCTGGTTATTCTTCTCTCAAGGCCACAATCGGATCGACCAAGGTCGCACGGCGGGCAGGAAGGTAACAGGCACAAAGTGAAATAGCAATCAATGTCACAACGACGCCCACCAATGTCATGGGATCGTAGGGAGGAACGTTGAACAACAAGCTGGACAAACTGGATACGTAGCGTGTGAGCACGAAAGTGAACACCAAACCAATGCCCACGCCGATCAACGTCAGGCGCGCGCCATGGCCCAGGACGAGTTGCAGGACCCGCCCGCGCGACGCTCCAAGGGCCATCCGCAGCCCAAGTTCGCGAGTGCGCTGGGCGACGGAGTATGCCATGATGCCGAAAATTCCGACTGCCGCCAGAAGTAGAGCGATGCAGGCAAAGATGGCCAGCAGGACCGTCCGGAACCGAGGCTGGGAAATGGACTGCGATACGTTCTCTTCCATGCTGCGAACTCCAGTAACCGGCTGATTGAGATCGATATCACGCACCACGGAGCGTAGCGCGTTGCTCAGGGCCAGGGGATCTCCGGAGGTGCGCACAACCACGGAGAGCGCAGGCACCGGAAGCACCTGGTCCGCCTGGCGATAAGGCACGTACATCTCTGACGAAGATTCACTCGCCAGTGATTGCTTTACATCGGCAACGATCCCGACAATCTCCATCCAGGGAATATTAGGATTGGGTGTTGCCCCCACCTGTATGTGGTGCCCGATCGGCGACTGGTTGGGAAAGTAGGCATGCGCAAAGCTGGAATTAACCACGGCTACCGCTGGGGCCCCTTCGCGGTCGCGATCTTCGACCCATCGGCCCATGACGAGTTGCACTCCCAACGTTTTCAGGTATCCTGCGCTAACAGCGCGATAACCGGCAGCCGTGTATTCCTGGGGAGACCGGGGAGGCCGACCTTGAATATTAAAGTGGAGAGCTGACCCGACTCCGGTTACCGGCAGGAAGGAAGCGGCGCCGACGGAGCGCACACCAGGCAAGGCGGAAACCTGCTCGAACAGGCGGTCAAAAAAAACCAAACGCACATTCCGGTCCGCATAAGCGACGGGGGAACGTACGATGTTCGCAATTAAGATGTGATCGGTGGAGAAACCCGGAGAAACCTGGGCCAGTCGCTCGAAGCTTTTGAACAAAAGGCCGGCGCCAACCAGCAACACCATGGCCAGGGCGATCTCCGTAACAACCAGTACTGCGCGTGTGAATAAAACGCCTTGCGTGGACCCACCGCGGCTGGCCTCACTCAGGATTTCGCGTAGGTCAATACGCCACGCATGGCGTGCCGGAGTCAGGCCAAACAGAATGCCAACCAGCAACGCAACCAGCGCGGTGAAGCCCAGAACCGGAAGATCAATCGAGATGCCGTTACTGCGCGGAAGACTGGTTCCCGCCAGACGCAGCAAGAGAGGTATCGCGCCCCAGGCCAGCAAAAGCCCCAAAGCGCCGCCCGCAACGGCCACCAGAATGCTTTCCGCCAACAGCTGGCGGATAATGTCGGAGCGCCGCGCCCCCAAGGCGGTACACACCGCGATCTCGCGCCGCCTGCCGGTGGCGCGAATCAGCAGAAGATTGGCAACATTGGCACAGGCAATCAGCAGCACAACGCCCACTGCGCCGATCAACACCCACAGCGCGGTGTGAACGTTCTGCACAATCTTGTCCAACATGGGATCGACCAGTGATGACACATCGGTGTTCGTTTGCGGATACTGCTGCTCCAACCGCTTGGCAATCACGCCAATCTCCGTGCGGGCTTGCTGGAGCGAGACGTCTGGCTTCAAACGGGCGATTGGCAGAATTCCAGGATGCCAGGAACGATCCTCCGGCAGGGTCGCGGCCCAGGGCTCGAATGGCAGGATGATATCCGCCTCCTGCTGAAGAATCTCAAACTTTGGCGGCATCACACCGATAATCGAATAATTCTGCTTGTCCAGAGTGATCGTTTGCCCGAGCACGCCGAAAGAAGACGAGAACCGCCGTTCCCAAAGACCGTGGCTGATGATCGTAACAGGGGGCGATCCAGGCTTATCGTCAGCGTCAGAGAACGTGCGACCCGATTCCGGCTTGACGCCTAACAAGCCAAAAAGATTAGCAGTAACGTTTTGCGACGGCAGCCGCTCGGCTTCGACTCCTCCGGTCATCGTAACAAAGTTGTTCCGTACGGCCCCCACACCTTCAAATGAGTGGCTCTGGTCGCGCCAGTCTTTGTAATTAAGATAGGACAAAGAAAGCCTGGGAAACTGCGGCCAATGCTCCGCCAGCAACATGAGCCGTTGCGGGTCGCGATATGGAAGAGGGCGGAGCAGGACGGCATTCACGATGCTGAACATCGCGCTATTTGCGCCGATTCCCAAAGCCATCGTGAGCACCGCTACGAGTGTGAATCCGGGACTATTTTTTAGTCTGCGTAGAGCAAAATAAAAATTCCGCGCAAGAGCAAGCATCCCTGGCCTCCGAACGTAGATCATGCCAATTCAAGGAACTAAAAATCTAAACAGTATAGCGAACGCGTAAGCCGCCTCGCCTCTGGCTCACGCCCGAAGCATTGAGTCAGGCGCCAACCATCAACCTCCCGCACGCACTCTTCGCTATGCATGGAACTTCGAACCCAAACGCTCATTGCGCGGCAAGAGCGGCCTTGCGCTCTTCGGGTGTCATCCTTCGCACCATAAGACCGATTCTGGCGATTTTCTCCAACTCCTGCGCGGGACGCGCAGAAATGGAACGCAGTCTCTGCGCAAACTCCATCAGCACCGGAAATTCAAGTAACGTCCGCACCGACATATCTATCTGGAAGTAGTCATTGATCCGGGACACCAACCGGAGCGCGATGAGCGAGTGTCCGCCCAGATCGTAGAAATTGTCGCGCACCGAGACGCGAGCAACTCCCAGCATCTCCGCACAAATATCTACAAGCAGGTCTTCGATCGCGGTCATTGCCACTGGCTCTTCTTCTACCTGCTGAATGCCGTTGCCCTCCACGTTCGGTAGCGCCCTGCGATCCACTTTGCCATTCGTATTGAGCGGCAGTTCGGGCAACATCACATAAAGACCCGGCACCATGTACTCCGGCAGCTTGGCTTTTAAGTAATTCTTCAATTGGTCGGCGGTCGCTTCGCCGGAGACGTAGGCCACAAGTTGTTTGCTGCCGGCAATTATCTTCATCACTACAGCACAGTTGCGCACCCGCCCCTGCTGTAGCATGGCTACTTCAATCTCGCCCAACTCCACACGGAAGCCGCGTATCTTAATCTGATTGTCTGCGCGTCCAAAAAATTCCAGATTGCCGTCTTCCATCCAGCGCGCAAGATCGCCGCTTCGGTAAAGACGCCCTCCCGGCAGACCGTAAGGATCTGGGATAAATCTCTCCGCTGTTAGTTCCGGCCTGTTCCAATAGCCTCGCGCCAGTCCTTCGCCGCCGATGTACAACTGGCCCATGATGCCGATGGGCTCAAGGTTCATATGGCCGTCCAGCACGTAAAGCTGAGTATTGGCAACCGGTTTTCCAATGGGCACGCTTGGCGCATCTTTCGCCACCGCCCGCACGAGATACCAACCGGTAAATGTGGTGCACTCGGCGGGCCCATAAGCATTTACAAGCCGCTCCGGCCCTCCATGCTCCAGCACGGCGGACGCCGTGACCGGATAGACTGCTTCTCCTCCAAATAACAGGTGCTTCACCGAATTAAACATTGAAGGCTTCAGGCGGCCCAGCTCATTGAACAAAGCAGTTGCCAGAAACATTACTTGCACACCCTTGTCTACGATCTCCGCCGCAAACCTTTCCACGTCCAGCAGCACTTCATTGGCGATAATCACCAATCGGCACCCGTTCAACAACGCTCCCCATATCTCAAATGTGGAGGGATCGAACGACATATTGACGGTTTGAGCCACTACTTCGTCACCCTGAAATTGGATGTAGTTGGTGTCGCGCAGCAGCCGGATCATACTGCGATGGCTTACCGCTGCCGCTTTTGGCAGTCCTGTCGAGCCGGATGTGTAAACGACGTAGGCCAGGTTCTCCGGAAACACCTGGGGCTGCAAGTCCTGGTTGCTTTGCTGGGCAATATCGTCCCAATCGCGATCAAGGCAAACAACATGCGCTTTCAGTCGTGGGAGGCGATGCGCGAGCCGGCCCTGAGTCAGCAAGACGCCAATATCCGAATCCTCCGCCATGTAGCGAAGCCGCTCTGGTGGATATGCCGGATCAATCGGAACATACGCCCCGCCCGCTTTGAGAATCCCCACCATCGCGAGCACCATGTCCACGGAGCGCTCTACGCTGATGCCCACCAGTTTCTCCGGACCGACGCCCAGGTTCTTTAAGTAACGTCCCAACTGGTTCGATCGCCGGTCCAGTTCGGTGTAGCTGAGCGTTTCCTGGCCGCACACCACCGCCAATTCTTCCCCTCGACGCTGGACCTGCTCTGTGAACAACTCCATCATGGTCCGGCTGCGAGGATACTCGGTGTACGAGCGGTTGAAATCAACGACAATCTGCCGGCGCTCCTGCGGATCGAGCAAGTCGATGCAGTTGACGGGTTGCTCGGGAGCAGTGGCATAGGCTGTGAGCAGACGCACAAAGCGGCGGCTCAGAGTCTCCACGCCCCTGGCGGCGAGGTGGTCCGGGTGATAAGTAAAATGGACAGTCAGGCGCTGACCAGGATCAATCACCACCACCAGCGGATAGTGTGCGGCGTCAGTGAGATCCATGACCGAGAACCGCAGATCGCCGGAGATCGCCGGGCCTGCTTCCGCTCTCCGGGGATAATTCTCAAAAACCACCAGAGTATCGAACAATTCACTCTTTCCGGAGAGACGCTGAATTTCCACCAGTCCAAGAAATTGATGAGCGAGAAGCCGAGATTGTTCCTGATTCAAGCGGCCCATGAGATCGCCGAATGAATCGGCGGGGCGCAGTCTTACGCGCACGGGCACAGTATTGATCAGGAGTCCAATCATGGTATCGACACCCGCGATCTCCGGTGAACGCCCGGCAACGGTGCTCCCGAACACTACATCCTCCCGTCCGGTGTGGCGTGACAGCAAAACGGCCCAGGCACCCTGAATAATCGTGTTGAGCGTCAAACTGCCCGCGCGTGCCCGCTCTGTGAGACGCTGCGTGAGGTCTTCATCGAGATCAACAACAATGCGCTCAGGTATTTTGGGATCGCCCAGGGAGACCAACGGACTAATCCGTGTACTCTCTTCGAGCCCCGCCAGCGCTTCGCGCCAGGCAGCTTCGGCTGCGCCGTGGTCCCGGCCCGCGAGCCAGGCCAAATAATCGCGGAAGGGCGTGACCCGAGGCAAAGCAGCAGCATCGCCATGTTGCTCGTAAAGCAGCCGCAACTCGGAAATGAGTAGCGGGACCGACCATCCATCGAGCAGGATGTGGTGCGTCGTAATCAGAAGCCGGGATTCCTCTGGCGCACAACGGACCAGAAGGAACCGGAACAGTGGAGGGGCGGCCGGATTAAAGCGGGCCAACCGGTCCCTTTGCATCAGCTCCGTCCAGCGCTGTTCGCGTTCCTCCGACGGAAACGCTGAAAGGTCCATGGTGTTCCATGGCAGAGAGATATCGTGCTGCACGACTTGCACCGGGCGATCCAGACCTTCGTATCGGAAAGCCGCGCACAAATTTTTGTGACGGCCGAGCAAGGCCTTCGCGGCATTTTGAAGCGACGTTTCATCGAGCGGGCCATCCAAGCGAAGGACAAACTGGACGTTGTAAACATCCGGTCCGGTGGCACTGTAGAAAGCATGGAAGAGCATCCCCTCCTGCACTGGCGAGAGTGGCCATATTTCTTCAATCTCTCCGTGCTCGCTTTCAAGTCGATCGATGGCGGATTGGGAGAGAGCGACCAGAGCCACGTCAGATGGCGTGAGCCCTCGCGCTCCGGGTTGTTCACTATGCTCGACGAGCGCCTCCAACGTGTGGAACCATCCTTCCGCCAGGAAACGGACATCCTGTTCCGAGAGTATCTCCGGCATCCATGTCCAAACCGCTGTCAACTCCGAACCAGTGGAGCAATCCAATACCAGGGAATCAACTTGCAATGGATGGTGGAAGGCCATTTCAGGGTCCAGACCTCCGCTCAGCGATTCGGAAGACGACCAGTCAACCTGCTCCGCCGCCGGAAAACGTCCCAGGTAGTTAAAATCGATTTGAGGTTTCGCCATAGAGGACAAGACCAACGAAGTTTCCGGATTCAAATAGCGCAGCAGCCCGTAGCCAATACCATTGTCGGGTATGGAGCGAAGCTGTTCCTTGATGGTTTTGAGTGCTCTGCCTAGCGTGTCGCCAGCGGCCCAGGCCTCCTCAAGATCCAGCGGCCCAGGGTCCAGACGCACGGGGAAAATCGTGGTGAAGAACCCCACAGTGCGGGAAAGATCAATGCCGTCAAAAATTCCTTCCCGACCATGGCCCTCCAGATCAATCAGGACAGACGTGTCTTCGCCGAATTGCCGAACATCACGCCGCCATTTCAGAATACTAAGAACAAGCCCCGTAAGTAGCACGTCATTGATCCGCGCATGAAATGCGGCCGCAACCCGGTTCAACAATGGAGCGGTCACTCTAGAAGGCAGCGTTAGCACCATCTGGCGGGCTTTGCCCACAGTATCGCGACCAGGAACCAGTTGGTGACCGGGAACGAGTTCTGGCACGTCCTTCAACGCGTCGGTCCAGAAAGATAGCTCCTTCCTTCTCTCCGGGTTCAACGCCTCACGATGCAATCGTTCGGCCCAGCCTCGGAATGAGACAGGGCATGGTTCAAGCACCGGAGGCCTTCCAGCGGCAATGGCCGACCAGGCAGCCGTCAGATCTGGAATCAAGACTCGCCAGGAGACGCCATCGACCGATAAATGATGAATGGTCAAGAGCAAATGGCCCGGGACACCGCTGCCCGCTTGCATCCATACGGCTTGCAGCATGCGTCCGTCTTCCGCCGATAAACGACCAGCCGCCGCCACCGTTTCTTCCTCGACCCTCCGGCGTCGCGCATCATCTGCAAGTCCCGCCAGGTCGACCGCGTGCAAGCAGGCCTCCGCACTCACCGCGCCTTGCGCCTGGACCTCCAGCCTCCACTCTTCTCTGCGCCCTTCGGCGCCGGTGAAGCGCAAGCGTAACGCATCGTGATGATTGAGGATCGTTTGCAGTGCATGCACCAGATCCTGGCGCCGCAGATTAGCCGGGATTTGCAACACCATGGACTGGCTAAACCGACGCAGCGTACCACCCGACTCCAGGAACCAGCACATGATCGGAGTAGGCGGCATTGGCCCTACTCCCACATCCGGGACGGTCACCGCGCCTTGCGCAACATGAGAAACACGCGCCAGGGACTCAATCGTGGGCTGCTCAAAAACGTCGCCCAGGCTGATCATCAGTCCTGCCCGCCGCGCGCGGCTCACCAGCTGAAACGCCAGAATACTGTCGCCGCCTAAACTAAAGAAGTTGTCATCCGGAGTGGTGTGGGGAACGCCAAGCACCTGCGCCATAAGGGAACAGAGGATCTCTTCCGCGTGCGTGCCAGGAGCGCGCCGCGAACGGCTTCCGATCACATCAGGGGCCGGCAATGCCTTGCGATCGAGCTTGCCATTCGAGTTTACAGGCAGTGCAGTGAGGACCATGATGAAGGCGGGCACCATGTAGTTGGGTAACGTACCAACCAGGGCCTCGCGCAACTGCGCCGACTGGATGCTGTGCCCAGAAGCGGGAACCGCATAGGCAACCAGCCGCTTCTCTCCGTTGCGGTCTTCTCGCACAATCACCGCTGCCTGGCCTACGCCGGAACAACACAACAGAGCGGCCTCGATTTCCACCAACTCGATGCGATAACCGCGAAGCTTGACCTGCTGGTCGGTGCGCCCCAGGAACTCGATCTGCCCATCTTCTCTCCACCGTACTCGATCTCCAGTGCGATACATGCGCCCGCCGAAACTGCCGAAAGGAACCGGGACAAAACGCTCCGCGGTAAGATCGGGCCGTCCCAGATATCCACGCGCTACTCCGTCGCCGGCAATGAACAACTCACCAGGAACACCCACGGGTACCGGCTTAAAAGAGGAGTCCAGGACATAGACCTGATGGTTGTCCATGGCTCGGCCGATGGGCACGCTGGTGGTCAACTTCTGCGGATCAGACGCCGCGTAGCAAGTAGCAAATGTAGTGGTTTCCGTTGGCCCGTAGCCGTTGCACACCAGTGTCTCAGGGCAATGTTTGTGCAGCTGCTGGACAGCAGCGGCGGGAACCACATCGCCACCTACCCATATTTCAGGGACGCCGACGAAGCAATCCGGGGCCTCCTGCACCAGCGCATTGAAAAGGCTGGCGGAAAAAAACGTAGAGGTGGCCTTCTCTGTCTGGAACAAACGCCTGTAGACCGCGATGTCCAACTCGCCGGGCGGCGCAACGATAACTTGTTTACCTCGCAGCAAGGGGGCCCAAATCTCAAACGTTGAAGCGTCAAAGGCATGCGAAGAATGAAACAGCACGCGATCCAGACTTCCTTCTCGCCAGCTACGGCTGAAGGCCAGGCTAAGAACATTGCGATGTGTAACGGCAACACCCTTGGGAACGCCCGTCGAACCCGAGGTGTAGATCACATAGGCAAGCTGTTCGGGATCAATCTCCACGTTGGGGTCGCCCTCGTCTTCCGCCGCGAGAGAAGCGTCGTCATCCACGATGATGACTTCGGCGTGAGTAAGTCCGAGATTTGTCGCGCGATCGCCGTCCGCGGTTGCACGGTCAAGCAGCAGCACGGATGCCCCCGCTTCTTTCATAATCAATTGCATGCGCTCCAGGGGATACGCTGAGTGCAACGGCAGATAAGCGCATCCGGCTTTCAATACCGCCAGAGTGGCGACAACCATGTCCACAGACCGCTCCATCAGAATGGCCACGGCGGCTTCACGCCTTACACCTTTACCGATAAGCCTGTGGGCGAGACGATTAGCGCGTTGGTTCAGTTCGCTGTAGGTCAGCTCCTGCTGCCAGGATCGAAGCGCAAGGGCTGTCCCGGCATGGGCAACCTGCAGAACAAAACAACCTGGAATGGTTTGCGTAGAAGGATAAGGTGCGGTCGTGTCATTCCAATCCTCAAGAATCTGTTGCCTCTCGCGATCGTCGAGCAATGCGAAGTCACTCAGCCGCCGTGCCGGGTCGGCCGAGGCCTGCTCAAACAAACGCTGGAAGTGCAACATCATCCGTTCTCCGGTAGAGGGCAGGAAAAGATCGACAAGATAGTCCAGCAAAACGACGGCGTGGTCGGTGTTATCGTTCACTCCGAGGTTAATGTCCAAAAAGGCCGAGTGATAAAAAGGATCAAATTCCTCCATTTTCATGCCTGCTGGGGGCTCGGCCGGTTTATGGTCGTTGCCGAAGGCAAAGGAACTGTCCACCAATGGCGCGCGGCTTGGATCACGCTCCGCATGGAGTTGATTCAATAGAAACTCAAAGGGCAAATCGGCATTTGCCATCGCCTCCATGGTCGTTAACCGGGTGCGCTGCAGCAGCTCGCGAAAAGTAGGATCGCCTGACAAATCCAGGCGATAGACGATGGTATTGAGAAAGTAGCCGATTAAAGGCTGAGTTTCCCGGTGCTTGCGGCTGCTGACCGGGGTGGCAACGGGAATATCGTCTTTGCCGCTATACTCCCGCAAGAGCATGGCAAAGATCACGAGAAAACTGGTAAACCGGGTGACACTTTCACTGAACGCCACCTGTTTGAACTGCAGCCACACCGGCGTCGGCGGGTACCACATAAGACGTGCGGCACGAAACGTGCGGTGCGGAGGACGCGGCAGGTCTGTTACCAGATCGAGGCGCTGCATGTTCGCGAGTTTGCTTGTCCAGTAGCTGGCCTCCCGGGCGGCCTCTTCCGATTTCATCCATTGATCCAGCCAGAAAGCAAAGTCGCCGTACTGGACGGTCAGTTCCGGCAGGGAGTGCGGCACTCCGCGGGAAAAGGCATCATAGAGCGCAAAGAACTCACGATCGATCAAATCGTAGGAAACAAAGTCCGTGATGATGTGATGGAACGTAATCAATACCGCGTGCTCATGCTCCGTGACACGGAACAACGTTGCCCGAATCAACGGGCCATTCACAATATCAAAAGGCCGGCAGGTGTGGGCCGTAACCAGAGCTTGCAGCCGGTCATAACGGTCTTCCACGGGAAGCTCCGGAACTTCCACCCGCTCCAGCGGAATTCGCAGACCGGGAGCAACCACCGCCCTGGGTTTACCGTCGATTTCAGGAATCGAGGTACGGAGATTCTCGTGGCGACGCGCCATTTCATTGATCGCACTCTCCACTGCGGCAATATTCAAGTTGCCGTGAAGGCGATAGGCATGGCTATGGTTGAAGTAGTGGACGTTGGGATCTACCTGGTGCAGCACCCAAAGATGTTCCTGCTCGGAAGTAATTGGGTAATCCAGGCTGGGACGACGCGTGATAACCGGTTTGGGCTGGCTTCGCGGCCCTTCACCCCGCAGCCGCTTCTGCAACATTTCGCGTTGGGCCGGAGTGAGCCGGGCCATCCGTTCCTGATATGTGTTTGATTCTCTGCCGTGAACTTCATCGCTCATATGGATCGCAAGGCTCCCCGATTGATTGTTACGTTGGATTATCGCCAGCACGAGAAAGGCGAGTAGCGCAACTCCCGTCGCTCATCACACTCAATCTTCAACCAGCCGACATTATTTCTCTCCCATTTCAGATAGTTCGGACTCATCCATGCCTTCAATCATGGTCAGCAGTGCGTCCTCAACGAACGACGCCATTTGCAACACAGTCGGCGACATCAACAGCGCCTTAAGTGGAAATTCGATTTGGAAAGATTCACGTAACTCGGCGGCCACACGAATCGCCAGGAGCGAATTGCCACCTAAATGAAGAAACTCATCGTAAATTCCAATGGGGTGGACTCCCAACAGCTCCTCCCATATTTCCACAATCTTTTGCTCAGTGGAGTTTCTAGGTGCAACGTACTCGATGCCCAGGTCTGCCCGCGAAACTTCCAAATCGCTACTCACGGCTTCAGGGCTTTGCTTCGATGACGTAATTTCATGAATGATAGGATCATCCACGGCAGGGGCCTTTGCCGCCCTGGCTTCCTGCTCCTCGCGCGACCGCCGGCTGGGAGTAAACCAAAAGCGCTGCCGCTCGAAAGGATATGTAGGCAGCGAAACGCGGCTTCTCCGTTCATGGCGGTGGACACCGTTCCAGTCAGGTTCAATGCCCGCCAACCATAACTTTCCCAGGGTGCTGAGTATGAAGGCACGATCCGGCTGCGGCTCCGATGCGTGGGGCAAAGAGGCCAACGCGACGCGGTCAGCCAATCCCCTGCCCAGAAGATACTGCTCCGTGAGCGACGCTAACATCTGGCCAGGACCAACCTCCAGGAATACTGGCGTCGAGCGCGAGCACAAATGCTGCAGGCCTGCCGCGAACTGGACCGGCTGCATAAGATGCCGCGCCCAGTACGTGGCGTCGGTGGCCTCTGCGTCCGTAATCGGCTTGCCGGTCACGTTTGAGATATAAGGAATTTTGGGAGGACTCAAGCGGAGCGATCGCGCAAGTTCGGTCAACTCCTCAGCCACCGGCCCCATCAGCGGCGAATGAAAAGCATGCGTTGCAAGCAACCGCCTGCATACAGGTTCGCCCTGGTTGGTCAGCCGCTGCTGCAAGGCTTCAACCGCCTCCACCGCACCAGCAACCACGCATAGTGAGTCGCCATTGATGCCCGCCATGGAGATTTCCGGTGTGAGTAGTGGCCGGACTTCTTTTTCTGACGCTGCGATTGCCAGCATCGCTCCGGGAGCCAGCCCGTCGATTTTCCGCGCACGCACTGTCAGCACGCGCAAGCTATCTTCCAGAGAGATAACGCCGGCGAGACACGCGGCCACGTATTCCCCGATGCTATAGCCCATCATGCTCTCGGGAACAATACCCCACCTCATCCAGAGTTTCGCCAACGCATACTCGATGACGAACAGCGCAGGCTGCGCCCACAGGGTGCGATGAATTTCCTGCAGATCCGGAGAACTATCTGCACGCGCGCGATTCAGAAGGCCACGGAAGTCCACGCGCTTTTCGGCTGCGGCTTCATCCTGCTGCCGTACTCTCACTTCCGGATATATGATCTTGCGCAGATCAGTTCCCATAAGTGGACGCAGAAGCTCGCAGCATTGGTCCACGTGACGGGTGAACTCGGGTTCCGACTCATACAAGCCGCGGCCCATGTCCACGTATTGGTCCCCCAGTCCCGGCAACAGGAAAACAACCGGACGGCGACTGGACGGCGCGAAGGCAGTGAACACGCGGGATGGAGTCCGGGCCTGCAAAATTTTTACTGCGCCAGGAACATCGCGGCAGATGGCCACGCGCCGGTGCTCGAAAGCCTTTCGCCCTCCCTGTAAGGTGAAGGCTACATCGGCAAAGTTCTGCTCTGGATGTTCTACAAGATGCGCCGTTAGCTGGTCCGTGGCCCGCTCCAGCGTCTGCCGGCTTCTGGCGGAGATCGCCACGAGTTGCCAGGGGTTTGCCGGTGCCGATGGCTCCGTTCCCGGCGCTTCCTCCAGAATCACGTGAACATTGGTGCCGCCGATCCCGAAGGAACTTACCCCTGCCCGCCTTGGCTTATTGCTTTCCGGCCACGGCAAAAGCGTGTGATTCACGCGGAAAGGGCCGCGCTCGAACGGAATCTGGGGATTCGCCTTGCGAAAATGCAGGGAGGGCGGAATGAAGCCATGACGAAGGGCCAAAGTAGTTTTAATCAGCCCTGCCACGCCGGCTGCGGCGTTCAGGTGGCCAATGTTACTCTTTACGGACCCCAGCGCAATGGCGCCGGGGTTGAGTGCGGCCTGACCATAGGCCTGATTCAGCGCCGCAATCTCAATCGGATCGCCCATCGCCGTAGCGCTACCGTGAGCCTCGATATAGCCGATGCTCCGGCATTCCGCTTCCGCCGCAGCAAGCGCCATGGCAATGACTTCCGCCTGCCCTTCAACCGCGGGCGCTGTGAAACCGACTTTCCTGCGGCCATCATTGTTGACCGCCGAACCTTTGATGACCGCATGCAGCGTATCGCCGGCAGCCACCGCATCCTCCAGACGTTTCAAGAGAACAATCCCGACTCCATCGCCGCTCACCGAGCCGCTCGCCTCCGCATCGAAGCTGCGGCAGCGACCATCGGCGGAGGCAATGCCTCCAGGCTCATACAGATAGCCACAACGCAGTGGCACATTGACGCTTGCACCGCCGGCCAGGGCCATGTCGCACTCATAGGTCATAAGCGCTCGCGCTGCGGCATGTACGGCAGCCAGAGAAGTGGAACATGCGGTTTGGATGTTGAAGCTTGGACCGCGCAAATTAAGGCGGTACGAGATAGTCGTCGCCAGATGGTCTTTCTCCGCCCCGCCGATCAGCGTGCGAAAAGCGCTCACGGAGTCTCGGAGCGAATCCTCTCCAGCCAGCTGCCACAGATAAGAACTGAAGGACATTCCGGCATAAACACCGATCATCCCGGGAAATTTATCCGGGTCCCATCCGGCCGACTCCAGGGCTTCCCACGCGCATTCCAGAAACACCCGTATCTGCGGATCGGTCAACTCCGCCTCGCGCGGCGAGTAGCCAAAAAACCCAGCATCAAACAGATCGGCGCCGTCCAGCACTCCCCTGCCTTTTACATAGTTCGGGTTCCGCAGCAGCTCGGGGCTTATTCCAGCTTCTTCCAACTCCTGATCGGAGAAGAACGATGTTCCTTCCACTCCCTGGCAGAGGTTGTCCCAAAACCGCTGGAGATTGGAAGCCTTGGGAAATCGCCCCGCCATGCCGATGATTGCTATTCCGTCGAGTGCGTCTCTGGTCATGGTGTGTGTATCCTTTTGAACTTTTGAACGGCGCTCTTTTGCTTTCCAGCCCGGTCCTGCGTCTCGCGGGATTTTTCGTCGAAGTTGTACCCCGCGTGAAGAAAGCGGACGAGAGAGTCAATCGTGGGGAACTGAAAGAGGTGCAGGAGTTCAATTTCCACCGAGAGTTCCGCCCGCAGCTTCTGCTGGAGTTGGATCATGAGCAGCGAGTGCCCGCCCAGATCGAAGAAGTTGTCGTGCACACCTACCCGCTCGACGGCAAGCACGGTCTGCCAGGCAGCCGCGATGGTTCGCTCCAGTTCCGTGCGCGGGAGCACAAACTCATTGTTCAATTGCTCCTGGCCCAGGACCGCCAGGGTGGCTCGATCCACCTCGCCGCCGGCCTTTCGCGGCAACTCCTGCAACGTAATAAAAGCGGCTGGAAGCATATAGGAAGGCAGTCTGTCATAGAGGTAGGCGCCCAGATCGTTTTGACCCATTCTTTTTCCGCCGTCGAGCACGACGTAAGCAACCAGTTCGCCGTTGGGGCGCACAACGGCCACCGCCTCCCGCACGATCTCGAGATTCGCCAGAGCCGCTTCAATTTCTCCCAATTCCACCTGAAAGCCTCCAATCTCCACTTGATCGTCAAGCCTGCCGAGAAGCTCGATCGTGCCATCCTGTCGATAGCGGGCCTTCACTCCGCTTCTGCGCATGCGTGCGCCCATCTCCGATGTGAACGGGCTGGGAGAAAAATTTTCCGCCGTAAGCGATGGCCGTCCGAGATAACCACGGCCCGCGGCAGAGCCGGAAATCCATAGCTCGCCTGGAATGTCCATGGCAACACGCTGGAGGTAGGGATCAAGGAGGTAGATTTCTGCGTTGCCTCTTGATCTGAAACTGCTTCGTTCTCCGGCAACCAATGTAAGAAAGGCGGACGTGCCGGCCAGGAAAGAACCGGAGGTTAAACGCAAATAAATCTCCGGCACGCGATTCTCTGGAGCGTGACCGTTTTGATGTGTTGCATCGGCAATCTCGGGTGTGGATGCAAGACACAGCAGCCCATTGTGCTCCACCATCCAACCTTTAATGTGTTTTCCTGAGGCAGCGGTATAGATGACACATGCGAGGCCCTGCGGATTGATCTGAACCGAAGGGTTGGTTGCGGCTTGCCGGCCTATCGCCTCCTGTTCCGAATCCAGACACACCACGTGCGGATGGGCTTGTGGAAGCCGCCTGCGCAGGTTCTCCATGGCCAGCAGAACGCCAATACCTGAACGATCGCCAATACTTGAACGATCAATGATGGACCGCAAACGATCTTTGGGGTCCATGACATCCAGAAGCACGTAGGCGCAGCCAGCCTTGAGTACGCCCAGGATGGCCACCATCCTCTCTGGCGACTCATGCATGAAAATACCGACTTGCGATTCAGGTGCCATCCCTAGATGGATAAGATAATGTGCAAGCTGGTTGGCGCGGTGACCCAGGTCCCCGCAGCTCAATCGTGTTTCGCCAAAGACCGCAGCCAATTCTTGTGGGCACTTTTCAGCTTGCGCATCGAAAATCTCAACGATGTTCCTGGCGGGGTGGGCGACGGGGCCCGCGAAGTTCCAGGCGGAAAGGGCTTTCTCGTCCGACTCTCGCATCATCGGCAACGACCAAATCGACTGATCAGCATCTGCAACGATTCCTTCCAGCAGACGCTCATACCGTTCCAGCATCCGCCGGATGGTCTCAGCTTCAAACAAATCCGTGGTGTAGTTGAGGGCAATGATCGCACTTTGCTTTCCTTCTTCCACGCTCACAATAAGATCGAACTTCGACGTGCCGGGATCCAGTTCGAACGGGAGCAGTTCCAACCCGCCAAATTCCGACTCGCCCTCGAATGCCCGGCGCAAAATAAACGCCACCTGAAACAGAGGGCTGCGGCTAAGATCGCGGTCCGGCGCCAGCTCTTCCACCAATTTTTCAAAGGAGAGGTCCTGGTACTCGTACCCGCTCAGTACAGCTTCACGCACCTGCCGCAGCACCTCACGAAAGCTCAGCCCTCCTCGCAAATTCGCGCGTATCACCAGAGTGCTCAGGAAGAAGCCAATCAACCCTCTCGTTTCTTTCTGCTTGCGATTGGCTACTACGGTGCCAATTCCAAAATCCTCCTGCCCGCTGTACCTCATCAGCAACACCTGGCACGCGGCCAACATCATCATGAGTGAGTTGGCTTTTTCTTGTCTTCCCAGCACATTCAAGCGTTCCCACAAACCGCTTTGCAGGACCCGATATTCCGTCCCTCCGCGAAAACTCTGCCGCGGCGGCCGGGGCAGGTCGGTCGGCAACTCCAGCACATGCGGCATCCCTTCCAATTGCCCTCTCCAATATCCCATCTGCCGTTCGAATCTTCCGCCACGCAGCGCTTCCCTCTGCTCCAGGGCATAATCCCCATATTGCATTCCCAGATCCGCAAGGGGTAACTCTTCCCCTCTGCCAAACGCCTCATACAGCTTCCCCAACTCGCCCATCAAGACTCCCAGCGACCAGTCGTCACAGATAATGTGGTGCAGCGTCAGCCCCACAACGTGCTCGCGTTCTTCCACACGCACCAACGCTGCCCGCAACAGCGGTGCCTGACTCAGATCAAATGTCTTGCCAGCCTCCTCCGCCAGGACTTTCCTCGCCCGCTCCTCTCGCTCGTCTGCCGCAACGCCCCGTAAATCCAGCACAGGCAGCCGCATCTCGATACTCTCTACAACTTTCTGCCTCGGTTCTTCCTGTTCTCCGGTGACAAAACAGGTCCGTAGGATTTCGTGACGCCGCACAAGCTCCCGCAAGCTCCGTTCCAACCTGGGAACATCCAGGTCGCCGTTGAGTCTCCAGGTCATCGGCACGTTGTAGAACGCGTTGTCAGGATTGAGCCGGTCCAGAAACCAAAGCTGCTCCTGCTGGAAGGAGAGTGGGAAGAGAGAAGGTCGTGGTCCGGAAGCCACCTGTTTGGGTGGTTCGCTTTTGCCGCTTCGGGGCAATTTCCCTTCTTGAGATTTCAAACCAGTCTCGATCACCTCCGCCAGCTCCGCAATGGTTGGCGCCTCAAAGATTGCTCGTACCGGAACATGGATTCCAAACGCACTTTCCAGCCTCGTCGCCAACAATGTGGCCAGCAATGAGTGTCCGCCCAGATCGAAGAAATTATCCTGCCTCCCAACTCGGCTGACTTCCAGCAACTCGGTCCAGATTTCCGCTAGTTGCTCTTCTGTTGCTGTGCCGGGCGCCTCGTAGTGTTCGGCGCTCAGCCCCGCGTCCTCTAACTTTTCCAAGGCCTGCCGGTCCACCTTTCCATTGTCTGACTGCGGTAGTTCCCGCAGACCCACAATGACACTGGGAACCATATAAGCCGGAAGCGTGCTTTTCAGCTCTCGCCGCAGCTCTTCATGGTCGCGGTCACCAACCACATAGGCCACCAGCCGCTTACTGCCATTAGCGCTGGCCTTCGCGACAACCGCGGAATCCCGTACCCCGTTCTGCTGTTGCAGCATGGCCTCGATTTCTCCCAGTTCCACGCGGTACCCGCGTATCTTCACCTGGGAGTCGTTTCGTCCAATGAACTCGATTGTCCCATCCGGCCGCCATCTTCCCAGATCACCCGTCTGGTACATCCGCGCTCCGTCTTCATTCGTAAAGGTGTCCTTCAGAAAACGTTGGTCCGTCAAATCCGAACGGTTCAAATAGCCTCTCGCAACACCCACTCCTCCGATAAATAGCTCTCCCGCCACACCCACAGGAACGAACTCCCGGTGCTTATCCAGGATGTAAATCCGCGCATTCGCGATGGGCTGTCCGATCGAAGGTAGCACGGGCCAAAGGTCCCCCTGCGTACCCAGGTGAAATGCGGTTGCTGCGTGGGTTTCCGTTGGACCATAGTGGTTGTTCAACCGGCAGTGCTTCAGGTGTTGGAAGAGTTCCCGTATCTTGTCATCGATGCGCAGCTGTTCTCCTGCTACGTTGATTTCCTGCAGGACGCAATCGAAAGGCTTCCCGTCGTCCCGGGAATTCGCCCTCTGGGCTACGCCCTCGGCCAGCATCTTCAACCCAACGTAGGGGAGAAACAATCGCTGAATACCTTTTTCCAACACATAGCGCGTCAAGTGGGTAGAGTTACGCCGCTGCTCTTCATCGATCAGCACCAAAGTCCCTCCCGCGCAGAGAGTGCTGAAAATCTCTTGGTAGGACACATCAAAACCGAGCGGGGCGAACTGTAAAGTGCGCTGGTGGCCGAAAGACGCTGACTCATGGATCTGCCAGACAAGCAGATTCACCGCCGCGCACGCCGGCATGGCAACGCCTTTGGGCGTACCGGTTGAACCAGATGTGTAAATGACGTAGACCAGATCTTCGGCGGTCAATCCGATAGTGGCATGTTCGGGGTTCGAGTCGGGTTGATTATTCCAATCCTCCGCGCTGCCCAGATCCACAACCTTCAAATCATCTCTGATGCCCGTGAACAGCCCGCGAAGATGGCTCTGAGTCAGTAAGACCGCCGGCCTGCTGTCCTCGACCATCAATCGCAATCGTTCTTCCGGAGACGCCGGGTCCAGCGGCGTGTATGCTCCTCCCGCCTTCATCACCGCGAACAGCCCCACAATCATTTCCAGGCTACGTTCGACACAAATCGCGACCAAGGTGTCCGGCTTCACCCCCAACGCCCGTAGATAGTGCGCCAACCGGTTGACTTGCCGATTCAGATCACCATACTGCAGTTCCCGCCCCTCGTACTCCACCGCCACAGCGTCCGGTGTGTTCGCGGCGCACTCTTCGAACAATCCTGCGATGGTTTTGTCACGCGGATAGTCTCGTGCTGTCTGGTTCCATCCTTCCAGTTGTGCCTTCTCCGGCGCGGTGAGCATAGGAAGGCTCCACACCCTCTGTCCTGGATTCTCCACTACCGCCTTCAGCAGCTGCTCGTAGTGTCCCAGCATCCGCTGGATGGTTTCCGGTTCAAACAAATCGGTGGTGTAGTTCACCGTGACCGTTGCACCCCGCACTTCTTCCTGGACGCTGATGGTGAGATCGAACTTTGCCATCTTAAGATCCATGGCGAAGCCGATCCACTCCAATCCCCCAAATTCCAATTTGCCTGCCTCGCCCAGCGACGTGAACAGGACTTGAAAAATGGGGGTGCGGCTAACATCGCGCTCGGGCGCCAATTCTTCCACCAATTTTTCAAAGGACAGGTCCTGGTGTTCGTACCCACCCAGCGCAGCTTGCCGCACCCTCTGCAGGGCCTCACGGAAAGTCGGCTCTCCTCTCAAATTCGCCCGGAGGACCAGCGTATTCAAGAAGAAGCCGATAATTCCTTCCGTCTCCGTCCATTTACGGTTCGAAACCGGCGTGCCCACACCAAAATCCTCCTGCCCGCTGTACCTCATCAACAACACCTGGCACGCCGCCAGCAGGGTCATGAATAAGCTGGCCCTTTCTCCCCTGCCCACCGCATTCAACCCTTCCCACAAATCGCCGCGCAGGCTTTGCTGTTCTATCCTGCCGCGGAAACTCTGCCGTGCCGGGCGGCCCAGATCTGTCGGCAGCTCCAGCACTTGTGGCATCCCATTCAGTTGGGCTTTCCAGTAATCCATCTGCTGCTGAAGCTTCCCTCCACGCAACCCGTCTCTCTGCTGCGCCGCATAGTCGCCATATTGCATTCCCAAGTCAGCCAGCGGCGACTCTTCCCCTCTTCCGTATGCCTCGTACAGAGCCACCCACTCTTCCATCAACACTCCCAACGACCAGTCGTCACAAACAATGTGGTGCAGCGTCAGGCCGAAAACGTGCTCTTTTTCTTCCATTCGCACCAACACACCCCGAAACAAAGGCAACTGGCGCAGATCAAATCCCTTTCCGGCCTCCTCCTCTATAATCTTTTGCAACCGCTTCTCCCGCTCACCCGCCTCTACCTCACGCAAATCCACCAAGCGCAACCGTATATCGACTTCTTCAACAACTTTCTGCACCGGTTCCTGATAGTCGCCCATGACAAAGCAGGTCCGCAGGATTTCGTGACGCCGCACAATCTCGCCAAGACTCCTCTCCAACCGGGGAACGTCCAGGTCGCCTTTGAGCGTCCAGGCAGAGGGCACATTGTAGAAATCGCTATCGGGCTGAAAACGATCCAGGAACCAGAGTTGCTCCTGCTGGTGAGAAAGCGGAAAAACTGAAGGTCTTGCGCCAGAAGCTACTTGCTTTGACGTTGCGCGTTCAGCGGCCTCCGACAATTTCTTTCCCTGAGATTTCAAATCAAGCTCAATCACCTCGGCCAGGTCCGCGATCGTTGGCGATTCGAAGATCGCCCGCACCGGAACATCGATCCCAAATGCGCTCCGAAACTTTGCCACCATCGACGTGGCCAGCAGCGAGTGCCCGCCCAAATCAAAGAAGTTGTCTTGGCGTCCCACTCGTTCTACGTGCAGCAGCTTTGCCCAAACCCCTGCCACTTCTGTTTCTGTCCCTCCACGCGGCGCTTCGTACGCGTGCACGGCAAACGCATCTCCTCGCGGCGCCGGAAGGGCTTTACGATCTACCTTTCCGTTCGGGTTCAGAGGCATCTCTTTCAGAAATACATATGCCGTCGGCACCATGTACGCCGGCAACGTCTTCTGAAGATGGTTACGTAATTCCTCTACTCCTGTTTCTTTTCCTTCTGCTCCAACGCAATAAGCCACCAACTGCTTCTCATCACTCTCATTTCCCTGCTTCCGCGCGAGCACCACCGCGTCTCTGATCCCCACATGCTCCGCTAGGCGCGCCTCAATCTCGCCCAACTCAATCCGGTATCCTCGAACCTTAACCTGATCGTCGTTCCTCCCCAGGTACTCGATCGCTCCATTCGCCAGCCATCTGCCCAGGTCGCCCGTCCGATACATCCGCCCTCCGGCATCCGCCGCAAACGGATCTGCTACAAACCTCTCCGCCGTCGACTCCGCCCGGTTCAGGTACCCTCTCGCTACTCCCACTCCACCTATATAGATTTCTCCCGCGACTCCCACTGGCACTTCTTGCAATTGTCCATCCAATACATGGATCGCCGTATTCGCGATCGGCCGCCCGATCGGCACATTCTCCCCTTCCTCTTCCCGCCGGCACTCCCACGCTGTGACATCTACCGCTGCTTCCGTCGGTCCGTATAGATTATGCAACCCACACTCCAGCCGATGGAAGAACTGCCGCCGCAACTCCCCGGACAGCGCCTCTCCACTGCAGATCACCCGCCGCAAACTCTTACACTCCTCCACTTCTTCTTCACTCAGAAATACCTTCAGCATCGACGGCACAAAATGTATCGTCGTGATCTTCTCCTTCCGGATCACCTCCACCAGATACTTGCTGTCCCGATGCCCTTCCGGACGCGCCATTACCAACCGCGCTCCACTGATCAGCGGCCAGAAGAACTCCCACACAGAAACATCAAAGCTGAAGCTGGTCTTCTGCAGCACCCGGTCATCGGCCTGCAAACCATACCGTTCCTGCATCCACAGCAGCCGGTTACGGATCGCGCCATGCGTGTTCATCGCCCCCTTCGGCTTCCCGGTCGACCCCGACGTATAGATCACATACGCCAGATCGTCCGCTGCGAGCGACGTTCCATCCGGATTTGTATCCGGTTGGTTGTTCCATGCGGGATTGGCGTCCGTCATATCGAGCAGGGGTGCGCCTGAACTTAACGGGGAAAAGAGTCCTTTCAGATGTCCTTGCGTCAGCAGCACGGCAGGACGGCTATCTTCCAGCATGTAACGCAGCCGCTCCTGTGGGTAAGAGGGATCCAATGGTACATAGGCTCCGCCAGCTTTTAGGATGCCGAGCAACCCCACCACCATCTCTACACTCCGCTCCATGCAGATGCCAACCCGCACGTCCGGCCCTACCCCCGATGTCCGTAAATAATGTGCCAGCCGATTGCTTCTCCGGTTCAGCTCTTCGTACGTCAACTCCTGCCCCTGGTACTCCACCGCCACGGTATTGGGCCTCCTCGCGGCGCACTCTTCGAACAGTTCAACGGCGTTCCTATCACGTTCGTAGTCTCTGCTGGTGTGGTTCCATTGGACCAATTGGGCCGTCTCTGCGTCGGTCAACAACGGCAGGTCCCACACTCTCTGCGCCGGGTCCGCCACCACCGCCTTCAGCAGCTGCGCGTAGTGACCAAGCATCCGAGCAATAGTCTCCGGTTCAAACAGATCGGTACTGTAGTTGATTGCGATCTTGCCCTGGTCGGACTCATCGACGATCATGGTCAGATCAAACTTCGAGGTTTGAAGGCTCGCTTCGAATTCACCCACCTCGAATCGACCAACTTTGGAGTCCACCGGCTTACGCACGGTGAACATGACCTGGACCAGAGGGTTGCGGCTGATGTCACGGTCCGGCGTCAATTCTTCCACCAGCTTTTGATAGGGCAGGTCTTGATGTTCGTAGGCGTCCAATGCCGTCTGCCGGACCTGTCGCAGCACCTCGCGGAACGTGGGCTCCCCGCCGAATCTCGCGCGCATCACCAGCGTGTTGAGGAAGAAGCCTATGAGCTGATGTGTATTGCTGCGGCTACGGTTTGCGGTCGATATGCCAACTCCAAAATCCTCCTGTCCGATGTACCGCATCAGCAACACCTGGAAAACCGCCAGCAACGTCATGAACAGGCTGGCCCCTTCTGCTCTTCCCAGTGCGTTCAAACCCTCCAACAAGTCGCCTTCCAGGCTTTGATGTAGTATTCCTCCACGGAAGCTCTGCCGCACCAGCCGCGCATGGTCCGTTTGCAATTCAATTACCTGCGGCATTCCGGCCAGCTGTGCTTTCCAATATTCCATCTGCCGCTGGAACTTTCCCGCACGCATCTCTTTCCTTTGTTCGAGCGCGTACTCCCCATATTGCATTGCCAGTTGCGGCAGGAGTGATTCTTCGCCGCTTTCAACTTGCTTATACAACGCCGCCAGTTCTTCCATGAACACGCCTAACGACCACTCATCACACAGAATGTGGTGCAGCGTGAGTCCGAAAACGTGTTCCCTTTCTCCCATCCGCAGCAACACGCCCCGAAACAGTGGCGCCTGGCCTAGATCAAAAGCTATGCGCCCGTGCTCCGATATGATCTTTTGCGCTCTCTCCTCCTTCTCGCTGAGGTCTAAGTCTCGCAAATCCACCAGCGGCAACCGCACATCGAGTCCCTCCCCAGCGACTCTCTGCATCGGCTCTCCATTTTCGTCCGCCACAAAGCACGTCCGCAGGATTTCATGCCGTCGCACCACCTCCCGCAAACTTCGCTCCAGCATGGAAGCATCCAGTTCGCCTTTGAGCCTTAAGACAAAAGGTACGTTGTAGAAGTCGCTGCCGGGCTGGAACTGGTCCAGGAACCAAAGCTGCTCCTGCTGGCAGGAAAGCGGATAGGAAACAAGGGCCGTCTCAGAAGCTTCCGATGAATGCGGCGGCTGGTTCTTTGCCACGACCTCCGCTGTCGGAGCCCCAAGGCCTTCCTTCTCCAGCAAGCGGCGCATAAGCTCCCGCTCTTGTTCCAATCGATCTTTCATCACCACCGGTCTTCCAGAAGGCATGTCTGCAATAACCCTTTCTGCAAATCTTTCCTGCTGCAAATTCCGTGAGCATCGAAGTACAAAGCTTCCCGGATGGCTTCACTCAAGGAATTTGTCTTTCGTCGTTCTTGCCGCGAGCATTCTGCCGCTTTGAGACACATTGGCGCGCAGCCGTGAGACGTGTTGCTGATTGCCGGCCGCTGCATCATGCTCCAGCTTTTCGGCCAGCAAGCGTACTGTGGGACAGAAGAAGAAATCGACGAGCGCTATCTCCTTCTCTAGTTTTTGCAGCAGCTTGAAGCGAACACGCGGCAACAGTAGCGAATATCCGCCAAGATCAAAAAAGTTGTCATCCACTCCCACGGGCCGCAGCCCGGCGATCTCGGGACCGAGAATCTCCTGCCAAACATCAGCTACCGTTTGCTCCAGAGGAGTCCTGGGCGCAACGTAGAGATTTTCCGCAAGCGATTGCGGCAGCAATCCCTTATCCGCGCATTCGTTCCGCGGCGCTCCCGTGATAATCTGATGCACTTCGCTCGCACTCAACGTCCCCAGCTCGCGCACAGGTTTCTTCAGGCCCTGCGCGACCTCTGCCAACAATCGTTCGTAATAGCGCGCCATTTGCTCGATGCGACACGAATCAAACAGGCCTTTGTTGTAGATCCAGACGATCTCCAAACACCCCTTGCGTTCGAGGGCGTAGACCTCCAGATCAAAACGCACGGTCCAGGCTTCAGTTCCTATTTCCTCAACTTCCAGACCTCTGAGCTGCTGAGTTCCCGACGAGGCATTCTGAAGGGCGAAGATCACCTGGAAGATGGGCGTCCTGTTTAAGGCGCGGCGGAGCGGCAGCTTTTCGACGAGACGCTCAAAGGGTATGTCTTGATGACGGTAAGCCTCCAGAGCCTGCTCGCGCACCTGCTCAAGGAGTTCGCCGAATGTGGCGTTTGGATTCACCCTCACTCGCATAGCCAGCATGTTCGCAAAAAACCCAAGCAGGCCCTCCAGCCGATCATCCTGGCGGTTGGCAATCGGCGAGCCGATCACGATGTCATCTTGTCCGCTGTAACGATTCATCAGAACAGCGAACGCCGTGAGCAAAGTCATATATAAGGTGGAGTGGCCACACCGTTTCAATGCGGCTACGGTTTCCACCGGCACCGTGATTCCGCAAGCATCGCCGGCGTAAGTCTGGAGGGGCGGACGCGGCCTGTCTCTGGAGATCTCCAACTCTTGTGGTATTCCCGCGAGCTGCCTTTTCCAGAACGCAAGGTCCTGATCCCGCGATCCCGACATGGCTTCCTGCGTCTGCCACAAGGCAAAATCCGAGAATTGAAGGGGCAGGCCCGGCAAGGGGTTCTCGCGCCCCTGCGAGTACGCCTCATATAAATCCGTCAGCTCTCGCATAAACACGCCCAGCGACCAGCCATCCGACACGATATGGTGGAAAGTCCGGAGAAGAACGTGTTCTTCCTCCGCCAGCTTGAGCAACTTGACCCGCAACAGCGGGCCGTGTGTCAGATCAAACGGCTCGGACCATTCATTGTTCACGGAGGCGGCTACCTGTCTCTCCTGCTCGTCCGACGAAAGGCAGCTGAGACCGTCAATTGGGATTTCCAGAGTAAGGATGGGCGCAATGATCTGCATCGGCACTCCCTGCTCTTCTCCAAAATGCGTGCGCAGGCTTTCATGCCGATCGACGATGGTCTGGATGGCGCGACGCAGCGCACCCACATTCAATCTGCCGCGCAACCGCAGCGCCTCCGCCATGTTGTATTCCGTGCTCCCGCCTTGCAGTTCATCGATAAACCATAGCCGCTGCTGGGCATACGACAACGGCAAACGCTCGATTTTTTCGTGCCGCCGCAGCAAGGTGTTTGCGTTTTTGCCACTTTGCAGGCGAGGTGCAAATTTCGCAATCGTGGGCGATTCAAACACGGCGCGTATTGGCACATCCACACCCAAAGTAGAGCGGATTCGGCTTACCAGCCTGGTAGCCAGTAATGAGTGCCCGCCCGTGGCAAAAAAGTCGTCATGCACGCCTACCCGATCCAGGTTCAAAACCTCCGCGAAAAGCCCGCAGAGTACTTCTTCCTCGCCGTTGCGCGGCCCCACATAGCCTCTTTTCTCACGCCATTCTTCTTCCGGAGCAGGCAATGATTTGCGGTCGATCTTGCCGTTGGCCGTCAAGGGCAATTGCTCCATCTCTACAAAAGCGGTTGGGACCATGAAGTCCGGCAGTCGTTGCTTGAGGAACTCGGTGAAATCTTGTGTCTTCGCAGTGTCATTCTTGACCACATACGCCACCACGCGTTTTTCCGCGGGCTGATCTTCCCGTACGATGACCGCACATGCCCGAACTCCTTCGCAGGTCTGCAAAACCGATTCAATCTCTCCCAGCTCAAGACGATAACCCCGCACTTTTACCTGCTGGTCCACCCGGCCCAGGAACTCCAGATTTCCGTCCCGCCCCCATTTCACCTGGTCGCCGGTACGATACATCCTCTCTCCGCCGCGCCTGGCAAACGGGTTAGGAAGGAATTTTTCCGCTGTCAGATCAGGGCGGTCGAGGTATCCGCGCGCGATTCCTTGTCCTCCCAGATACAACTCGCCGGTTACATCGACAGGCACGGGCTGACACTCCCGATCGAGCACGTACGCCTGTGTATTGCTGATCGGCTTTCCGATCGGCGCTCTCTGATCCTCGGGCTCTCGTTCCAAAAATGCGTAGGTTGAGTAGGTGGTGTCCTCCGATGGCCCATAGAGGTTGAAAACCCTATCCACGTTGAACTCCTGGCAGAGCTGAGCCACTATGGCCGGAGGCAGAGCTTCCCCAGCCAGGTTCACGGTTCGAATCGAAGCAGGCACCGCTTTGATGCGCAGCAGCTCCGCCATGGCGGAGGGCACTGTGTTGAGGAGCTTTACTCCCGACGCCGGCGCAATCTCCGCCAGAGTCAGGGCATCTCTGACCACAATCACCTTTCCGCCCCAACTGAGCGGAGCAAAAATCTCAAACACCGACAGATCAAAACAAATGGAGGTGGAGGCCAGAACCCCGCTCAACTCTTCCGCCGAGAAAACCTCCCGCGCCCAATGCAGCAGAACGTTGACGCTACCGTGCTCGATGGCCACCCCTCTTGGTGTTCCCGTGGATCCTGATGTGTAAATCACGTAAGCAAGGTTCTCCACGTCGAGGCGAAGCCCAAGGTCCTCTTCGCTCTCGCGCGCTATCTCAACCAGATCTTCGTCGACACAAATGACCTTCGCCGATCCCGGCGCTCGATCCAATAAGCTGCTTTGGGTCACCAACGCTGCAATCGACGAATCCTCCGCCATGAACTTGAGACGTTCCGCAGGATAGTGCGGATCGAGCGCCACATAGGCTCCGCCTGCCTTGAGAATCGCCAGCAGCCCGACCACCATATCCGGGCCGCGTTTCACGCAGACCCCTACCCGCACCTCCGGCCCTACTCCGGCGCTCCGCAAATAGCGAGCTAACCGATTCGCCCTGCGGTTCAGTTCGCCGTACGTTAGCACCCGCCCTTCAAACTCCACCGCGGACGCTTCCGCTTTTCTCCTTACCTGTTCTTCAAACAATTCATGCACACACTTCCGGGGATAGGCCGCCTCGGTACGGTTCCATTCGTATAAGACCTGATGCCGTTCATCGTTCGACAACAAGGGCAGGCAATCCACGATGCATCCGCTTCCAGCAACCATCCCTTCCAGGATGCACCGCCAATATTCCACGTAGCGCGCGATGGTTGCTTTCTCAAAGAGCGCTGTGGCGTATTCCGCGCCGCCTGCAATCCGCTCGTCCATTTCCCACAACGATACCGTTAGATCAAACCGCGCTACGCGATGGGAAGCCGCCTCCAGGGCCACGATCTTCAATCCAAGCAGATCCAACGCGCCTCTGGGAGCGTTCTGCCAGGCAAACATCACCTGGAACAACGGGCTGTGGGCCAGGCTGCGTTCCGGCTGAACGATCTCCACTACCTGCTCAAAGGGGATGTCTTGATGTTGCTGCGCGCCCAACGACTGGCGCTTCACTCTCGCCAACAAGTCCCCAACACTCGGTCTGCCGTGTAAAGTCACCCGCAGCACCAGCGTGTTCACAAAAAATCCGATCAACCCCTCAAGCCCGCCCTGTCTCCGGTTGGCAACGGGCGTTCCAATCAAAATGTCCTGCTGTCCTGAGAGCCGCCCGATCATCGCTACCCATCCCGCCAGTAGCGTCATATATAAGGTGGCGCCATGCTGTTTACTCAACTCCTTGAGTTTTGCCGTCAATTCCTCGTCCAGCATCACATCATGCAGTGCGCCTGCATACTCTTGCTCGGCCGGCCGGACATGGTCCGTGGGCAACTCCAGCAGCGTGGGAGTTCCCGCCAGCGTGATTTTCCAGTACTCGCCTTGCTGTCTCAGCACTTCTCCCTGCATCCAATTCCGCTGCCACACCGCGTAATCCGGATATTGCACGCTTAACTCCGGCAACGGATCGGCTTCCCCGCGCACCATTGCCTTGTACAGCACACTGAGTTCGTCGAGCAAGACCCCGATTGACCAGCCATCGGAGACAATGTGGTGCATGGTGATCAACAGCGCATATTCATCCTCTGCCCGGCGAACCAGACGACCGCGAATCAGCGGCCCCGTCTCCAAATCGAAGCTTACATGCGCCTCTTCTTCCAGCAGTTGCTGTAATCGAAGCGACGCATCCGCGTGTCCGCGAAGGTCATGGTCCCGAAAGGAAAAGTGGCTGTCCTCTGCGGCTGCGATCCGCTGTACCGCTTCGCCATCGACCACGGCAAACGTGGTGCGCAAACTTTCATGGCGCTGTATCAATCGGTCGAAGGCCAAGCCCAACGCACGCCGGTCAAGCTTACCCACCAGCCCTACTCCAAAGGGAACGTGATAGACCTCGCTGACACCTTCCATCTGTGCGAGGAACCACAACCGCTGCTGTGCATATGAGAGAGGAAGCGGCTGATTGCGGTCAGCTTTTGTGATGGGCGGTAATTGTGCCTGCCTGCTGCCTAAAATCTTGGTGGCCAATTCGCTCAGACAAGGATGTTCGAAAATGTTGCTAAGCTCCACTTCCAGGCTGAGCGTCACTCTCAATCGAGCAATCACCGAAACAGCCAGCAGCGAGTGCCCGCCAAGCTCGAAAAAGTTGTCGCGCCGTCCCACCTTTTCTATTTCGAGCACTTCCCGCCAAATGGCCGCCAGCGCATTCTCAATTTCCCCTTGCGGCTCCTCATAGCCGCTCGTCGCGTAAGCACTGCTGTCCGGAGCGGGCAGCCGCACCCGGTCCAGCTTCCCGGTGGGCGTCAGCGGCAACATCTCCAGCCGCACGTATGCCGCCGGCACCATATACTCCGGTAGTCTTTGCGCCAGGTAGCTGCGCAACTCTTCTGCTCCGAACCGGTCCCTGCCGTTGCTCTGCTGAAGGCCGCTTGCGCCTTCAGTGTAGTAAGCCACCAGTCGCTTCTCCGCAGCGGCGTCCCCGTGCGCAACCACCACCGCTTCGCATATTCCGTCGAACTCCAACAACCGCTCCTCAATCTCATTCAATTCAATGCGGAAGCCGCGGACCTTGACCTGAAAATCAGCCCGTCCGACAAACTCAATCGTCCCGTCCTTTCGCCACCGAACCAGATCGCCAGTCCGGTACAAACGCCTTCCGCCCTGCTCGGTAAAAGGATCGGGCACAAACCGTTCAGCGGTTAAATCCGGACGCCGTAAATATCCCCGCGCCACAGCCGCGCCTCCGATAAATGCCTCTCCCACCACTCCGATGGGCGCCAGGTTCATCGATGGATCCAGCACATACATCCGTCTGTCACCGATTGGTTGGCCGATGGGTAATGAAACCAAGTCGCCGGGCAAATCTGCCGGTATCACATAACAACTGCTGAAGACTGTGCACTCCGAAGGCCCATACCCGTTCACCATCCGCATTTCCGGCAATTGCTTCCTGGCCCGCCTGACGTGCGTCACGGATGCGGTCTCTCCGCCGGTCAGCAGGTACTTCACTCCTTGCAGGCACTGCGCATCGCTTTCGACAATCGAATTGAACAATGCCGCCGTCAGCCACAGGGTATTGATCCCGTGGCCTCGCACATACTCCCCGATTTGATCAGCGGTCAACACGCCAGGATGGGCCAACACGCTCCGCCCACCTGTCAGCAGGGCCGGCCACAGCTCCAGCGTGAGCGCATCCCAACTCACGGAAGAATGCTGCAACAGCACCGACTCTTCGCCAAAGCGAACATAATCGACGCCAAAAATGAATCCTGGAATGCTGCGATGAGGAACTTCGCTCCCCTTGGGTTCACCTGTCGATCCAGAAGTGTAGATGACATAAGCGAGGGATTCCGTGTCAACACCCGTCTGCACCCGGTCCAGATCGGTCTCCGGCAGATTCGCAAATACAGATTCTTTCGCTAAATCGACCACGCGTATGTCTTCATCGATTGCGCCAAGCACGCCTTGCCAATCGCCACGCACCAGCACTGCCACTGGTGCACTGTCCTCTACCATGAACCGCAGGCGCTCCCGCGGATACGAAAGATCCAGTGGCACGTAGGCCCCGCCCGCTTTCAATATGGCCAGCAGCCCAACCACCATCTCCAATCCGCGCTCAACGCAGATCGCCACCCGCGCATCCGGTTTCACTCCAAGGGCCCGCAGGTAATGCGCCAACTGGTTCGCTCTGCGGTTCAACTCTTGGTATGTCAAAGACGCGGTCTGGAACACGATCGCCGGCGAGTGCGGGCGACTCCTGGCCTGTTTCTCGAACAGCTCATGTACGCACTTTTGCGTACCTTGGGCTTCCGGCCGGTTCCACTCCACCAGGAGTTGCCGGATTTCTTCCTGCCGCAGCATCGTCAAGTCCGAGATTCGCACATCATCAATTCGCACTGCATCGCCGGCCGTGGCGGTGGCCAGCAAAAGCCCATAGTGATAGAGCATGCGCTCAATTGTGTCCGCATCGAACAGCCCGCTGTCATAATTGAACGCCAGGCTGGGGACCTCGCCGTCTCCCGCGGTGAGGGTCAAATCGTACTTGGCGGTGGCGACATCCGACCCCATGGGACGCATCTCGATTCCCGGGAGGTGAGGCGGTGCGCCAGCGCCGGTTGTGAACGAAAACATCACTTGAAACAGGGGTGAGCCGGTAATGCGCCGTTCCGGCGACAATTCTTCGACCAGCTTCTCCAGAGGCAAATCCTGGTGGTCGAACGCTTCCAGCGTCGCTTTTCTCACGCGCTGGAGAACCTCTCTGAATGTTGAATCGCCTCGAAGATCGGCCCGCATGATCAGAGTGTTTACGCAGAACCCGATCATGCCCTCGGTGCGCACGTGATTGCGGTTCGTGATCGGCGTTCCTACTCCGAAGTCCGTCTGTCCCGTGTATCGATGCAGCAGCACCTGGTACACGGCCAGGAGTGTCATAAAGACAGTCGCGCCCTCTTGCCGGCTGAACGACTTCATTCTGCCCCAATACTCTGCTGGGATCGTTCCGGTCACAGTGCCGCCGCGATGCTGCGTCAGGGCCGACCGTGATTTGTCTGTGGGCAGTTCCAAATGCCCGGGCATTCCAGCGAGCTGTTTTTTCCAGTAATCCATCTGCCGGACAAAAACCTCACCCTGGAACCATTGGGTCTGCCACAGCGTGTAGTCCGCGTACTGGATTGGCAACTCCTTCAGCGGCGACTCCTGCCCTTGCACATAGGCCGCGTACAGTCGAGCCATCTCGTCGAGGAATACCCCCATCGACCACTCATCGATCACTATATGGTGAACGGTCAACGCCAGAATGTGTTCGCGCTCTCCTAACCGGATGAGCATGCCGCGCAGTAACGGCGCCATTCCCAGATCGAAGGGCTTTGCCGCCTCCAGCGCCAGGATCTCCCGCGCCTGTTTGCTTCTCTCTTCAACGCTCTCCTGGCTGCTCAGCTCCAGCAGTTGCAGGCGGAAGTCGACCACAGTCTCGACTCTCTGCACGGGCTCGTCGTCGACCACCTCGAACCGTGTCCGCAAGGCGCCATGCCGTCGAATGATCTCTTGTAAGCTCCGCTCCAAAACTGCCGCGATCAAATCTCCGTGTAGCTCACACGCTAGTGCGACGTTATAGAAATCGCTGCCGGGCTGTAGGCGGTCCAGGAACCAGAGCCGCTTTTGCGCCCAGGAAAGGGGTATCCGTTCGCTTGCCTCCGCCGAAGCAATATCCCTGCCTTCTGAGTCAAGGCCTTCCTTCTGCAAAAGAAGGCGCAATAATTCCCTCTCTTCTTCCGCCTGGTCTTTTTTTAATATGACTCTTTCAGAAGGCATCGTTCAGAAACTCTAATGTTTTCGACAGGGTCCCAAGCTCAGGGACACTCCCTGGCCGAAGACGAAAATCCGCCTTGGCAATAGACGGAGACATGCCCAAAACGTATGGATTTAAGCCCTGATTTATGACCTGCCACCGGAAACCATGCCATGCCCATCGGTCGTAAATCCGGGGTTTCTTTTATTCCAAAATAGCGGTAGATTGCAGAGATATTTATTAGACCATAGATCAACCAAGGAAATTCGCGGGAGCAAAAAATTAAAAGTGTCTAATTAATTAGAACACCCTAATCTGCCTGCAGCTGCATGGCTTGTTGAGCCTACAAGTCGTATAGAAATGGACTAAGTCCCATCGGATTGGACAGGAACAAAAACCCGTCAGGGTTTTCGTTCACCAAGTTTTCGTTCACCATTAGGGCGCAATATTTCCTGTGTGTTTTTTACGACCGCTTCATGACAATTGCGGATTAATTAGAGTCTTACCCTCACCCCCCGCAGCTACAGCTTCCAGGGCCTGATTCGCTTCGCTCAAGCCATAGAATTTCAACGGAATCGAAGACCACGGAGCGGAGCGTGAGGGATCGCTCATCAGCCGCACCGATTTATAGAAGTGCGAAAAATCGGCGCCCCAGCAGCCGCGCACGTCGAGGTGCTTCTTGTTCAAGTCCAGGTGGGGGTTGAAAGATACGTCGCCGGCATTGGTGTATTGACCAACAATGACTACGCGTCCCGCATCGCGCGTGTAGCGCATTGCGTCCACCACGGCGCCGGGATTGCCCGTGGCTTCGATCGTTACATCCGCTCCTCTGCTATTGGTAAGATCGCGGACCCACTCGACCCTTTCGATTTCCGTACAGGTGGTGAAATCCAGGGTTTTGTGTGCGCCCACCTGCCTGGCAACCTGCAGGCGGGCTTCCGGCGCTCCGATGCAAAAAACGCGATGCGCGCCGCGCAGCAATGAGCAAATAATGGCGGAGAGGCCCACCGGCCCACTCCCAAGAACCAGCACCTGATCGCCGAGCGAGATGTCGGCGCGCTCCACTGCATGCACTGCCGTAGGCAAGGAACATCCACCAGCCATGAATCGTTGTGGATCCACGCCATTCAGGCTTAAGCAGCGCGTGTCCGGCTTAAGATAAATCGATTGGGCCCACCCGCCGGCCAAACCATCCATCACCCCATAGGTGACCCCATAGACCTTCCTCTTCGGACAGCGCGTGCTGGCCTTTGCAACCGCGCAGTGCCAGCACACACCGCAAGTGCTATGAACATCGAGAAACGTGACCTCGTCTCCTTCGCGAAATCGGCGTTCGTCTACGTCAACCAGGTTGCCGCGTATCTTGCTCAGCACTCCCACCGAAACGTGCCCCGGAATAATCGGATATGGCACACCCGCCAGCTGCCCCGCGTGCAGGTGAACATCCGTGCCACAGACTTCGCTCAAGCGAACATCCAGCATCGCTGAGTTCATTGCCAGTTCGGGTTCTTCAAGCTCGCAAATCTGGACGGGGAGAAATGGTTTTTGCATGACTGCCGCTAAGATTTTCCGCAAGAGACCTCTTTCTTCCGTGCTTGACTGTGGTTTTTTGAATCCAGGTTTTTGAATCAATCGAAAGAAACGCGGTAGTTGCTTACATTTTTCCTCGCGCTCTCAACGATACAATATAAACTCACCTAGGCATGTGCGTTCCGCCTTGATGCAGGGCAATCGCAAGGAAGACTCTTTGGCCACGGCAACTCCTTCCACTCCCGAGACTCCCCTCCCCCAGGCTTCCACCCCGGCGGTCGAGCATCCTCTGCGCAATCCGCATTATCGCCTCTTGCTGGTCGGCGGCACTATATCGTTTCTGGGCGATCAATTCTACATGGTTGCCCTGCCCTGGTTGATCTTGCAGAAAACGGGTTCAGCTGTAGCCATGGGCGGAGTCATGATGGCTGGGTCCATCCCGCGCGCCCTTCTCATGCTCATGGGAGGGGTCGTCAGTGATCGCTTCTCTCCGCGTAAGATCATGATGAGCACTGCCACGGCGCGTACGATCTGTGTGGCAGGGATCGCTATTCTCGTCTGGCTCAGCGTGCTCAAGACGTGGGAACTCTATGCGCTGACCATTGCATTTGGAGTGGCCGATGCTTTTGCCGCGCCCGCAGGATCAGCATACTTGCCGTCTCTATTGAAGCGTGAGCAACTGGTGCCGGCCTCTTCGATCAGCCAAAGCACGGCCCAACTGACCACCATTCTCGGCCCGATTCCCGCGGGGTTTGTGATCAAGGCTCTGGGCGTTGCCTGGGCTTTCTTCCTGGACGCAGTCAGTTTCCTGTTTATCATCGGCGCGCTATGGAAGCTGCCCGACCCGCCAAAGTCTCAGGCTGCGCGGAAAGCCGCACTACCCGCGATTGCCGAGGGGATTGCGTACGTGGTAAGAGATGTGCCCCTGCGTTCGTTGATGCTTCTGGCCATGATGATGAATTTCTGCGCCACAGGGCCGATTTCTCTCGGCCTCACCTACCTGACAAAAACCCGATTCGGATCGCCCGCCATCCTGGGCGCTCTGACGTCGGCGGTGGCCGCGGGCACTCTGCTGGGCGCGCTGCTGGCCGGCGTGTGGAAGATTCGGCGGCGCGGCCTGATGATTCTTCTGGTCGCGGCGGCATTGGCTCCTTGCCTGGGAGCCATTGGCCTCGTGGACACACCGTGGGCCATTGGCGTAGTAATGTTCGTGATTGGCGTCTTAGCCGGCTTTATGAACGTCCATATCAGCGCATGGGTCATGCAGCGGATCGTCCCTGAGGTGCGCGGACGGGTGTCGAGCGTGCTGATGCTAGCCTCTTTTGGAATCATGCCCATCTCGTTTGCCCTGGCCGGATTCCTGGTTGCGTGGAGCCTGAAGTTCATGTTTGTCCTTGCCGGTCTGGCAATGCTGCTGGCGGCCGCTGGAGCGTCAATCCCGAAATCGGTCCGGGAGATCGAATAGAAAACACAATCTCAACGATCCGTTACAGCACATCTTGGAGACCGAGCCGGGCCTGTCCGGAGTACCAATTCATTCTGTTTTGGTCATCCCTGGATACAGATTAAGGTGAGTCATTTCCGTCCGAATAAAAGAGCATAAACGGCCCGGCCCATGGACGAAGAACGGCCGGAATCATCACCGGCCGTTTCCTTAACTCAGAAGCGGTAATTGAAGCCGGCGCGAAAAATATGTGTGGTGAGGTCGGCCTGGTGCGTGAAGATGTTTGTAGGCGATGCGACGACCGCTTGGGTGAATGCAGTGACTGCAGCTGGCGCATCCGATGGTGGTGGTGGCGGCGGGGGTGGCGTTGTTACGAAGGTGAGATTCGTACTTGTCGCCTTCAGTCCCGAACCAAAATCGGCAAAGAGGTATTCCCCCTTCAGCGACCAATGGTTCGTGTTCCCAATCTTAAACTCAACGCCGGCGCCACCCGTCCAGCCTGTCAATAGGCCCGAAGTACTGGCGCTCTCATGAGCGGTCGCAAAGGTGTCGATAAAATCTTCTTTGTAGTTAAAGTTGGTCAGCGCAAGGCCGCCGGTGCCATACACCAGGACGTGCGCATTCGCCACGCCGATGCGAGAGCGCACTGTCATCAGCCAATCAGTATCGACGGTCTGAGTAATCGTAAAGTTGGTCGTAGTGCAACAGGGATAAATCCCGGTGGCAGTCAAGTCGTCTTTCATGTGCATCGAACCAAAATCGGTCTCGACTCCCAGGACCCAATGGCCGGCCTGAAAGTTATAGCCGGCCTGGCCGCCGCCATTGAAGCCACGCGGACTCAACTTCTGATGGCCGGTGGACGCGATCGCCGGTAGGCTGCTCAAGGCGAAATACCCGGTTGAGCTGAAAACTGTACTCGTGAACGCATCGGAATTACCCTTGACTCCCGCACTGTTCCCGCCAACGTAAAAACCCTTCCAATCTTGCCCAAAACCAGCTGCGGCGAGCATAAAAACCATCGCGCAGCTTTTCAATAAAAATCTGTTCACCTTCTCCTCCAGTAACGATTTGATGTTCACAGGACGCTGCTGTTAATTCTCAGCGTCTAATCAGTAACGCGGAATTGGAAGAGGAAACAGGCTCAGGCTGAAGCAGTATTTTTTTAGATGGGCGACTGGCCACAGGGGCAAGTCGCCGCATCTCTACCAGGGCGTTTTTTGGTAGTAAGTAACAAAAGGCTGGCCATTCACCACCAACATAGGATCACCATTCTTCGGATGGTTGCGCTTTTCCAGCGTGAACACCTGTGTACCTTTTGCGGACGAGTGCGTCGTCAACGTGGTTTCAGTAGCAGTCCATGTGCCGGAGTCGGAGCTTTGTGAGGTCGCGCCTCCGTAGGGATTGTAACTGTCGGACTCGCCGTAGTATTGGTAAGTGCCGTTGGCATCAAGAGTGAAACACCGGTTGGATGTGCTGGCTCCATGCTGCGCATTCACCATGGAGATCCAGCACCACTTTCCGACGAGTTCCTGGCGGATCCCTCCGGGACCGGCTTCCTCGCGCACACGATTCAGAGTCACCAGCGCGCCGTTCACCGTCAACGTCAGGACATCACCGCGGACTTCAAATGCCAAACTGATTTGTCCGCGCGGGCCGATCAATGTCATCTGGTTGCCGTGGATTTCGTAGCGTCCGTTCTCGCCATCTACTTCTCCGGTGCCATCGGCATTGAAGCGCGCGTGCCCTTGCGCGTTCCGCCAAAAACCAACGATGCCGTTGCCGGATTTAACCGGGCTGCTCACAGCTTGCCCCGTGGCGCCTTCCGCGGAATGCTTTTCCAGCAGGTACTCACTCCCTTCGCTTGCGAGCTTCAGGCCATTCGCGGTTGGAGCCAGCGTGAACGGAAAATTGCGGCCACCTGCCTGCACCATTCCGTTTGCTGTTGCGCCGGCAGCTCGTGCAGTCGCGGGAAATGTTTGCCCCTGAATGGTCATAGTTCCGGTGTACTGTCCGTTGGCTCCCGTGAGTTCGAGTGCGACTTGATCGCCCTCAAATTTGCCCGTGAACGGATCAGACCGTTTCAGCGGATTCTGGGCAAAGGAGAGCACCGTCAGCACAAGCATTGCGCCAAAAATTCGGAGCGCAGTCGCGTCGGTACGCTGGTGCGCGGTAGACGTTTTGCTAACGACGCCGGCATGCGCGATAGAGGGAAAGCTTGCACAGCAAGCCATGATCGCCACCAGCCAACGGACGCGAGCACGAGAGTCTAAGAAGCCATTGCAGCGCCCATGGAGTTTCTGAAATTCAATGTTCTTTCGCATCAAAGCCTTCCTTTATTCCAGGCGAACAGCGACGGAACTGGTCGCCTGGACTAGCCAAACCCGGTTGAGTTTGCTGTCATAAACCGGGCTGAGCTTTGCTTTTCCCTTAATCAGAAACGCGCGATTTGAAGCGTTATGAGCTCACGATGAATGAAAATAAATGTGAGTTTGGATTGAAATTCAGATGAACTATCTGATTCTAAGCGGCTTAACCAAAGATCAAGGGAAGCTATTTTTGTGCGGAGATAGCGCGCCCGGACAGTGCTTCATGTCGTTTTCAAGCTCGTCCACGTCCCTCTTCCAATCGGAATTAATGCTCCTGCCTCCACTCAAGGTCTGGCGAAAATAGCCAGAAGCCTGAACGTAGTCGGCGCAGGCTTGCTCGCGCAGCGCTTTCGCCTTCAGTGACGCTTCTTGAGACGCCATGTCGTTTTTCATGGACCCCCTTCCCATGTAGGCAACACCGATGCTGAAATCGTTGCTCCGGCTTTCTGCAAGCGTCCTCCCGGAATCGATCGCTCTCTGAAATTCCTCGCCGGCTTCTTTGAAGCGGCCTAGCCTTCTTAGAGTGTTGCCTATGTTCCCGCGCATGAAGACAATCCGCTCGCGCAATTGCATGTTACTGGGGTCCGCAGCGGCAAGCCGTTCACGGACCTCCAAAGCTTGCCGGTAGTACTTCAGGGCCGTGTTCAGGTCACCTCTACGATCGTAGTAATCGCCGATCTGGCTCAGATCAAAACTAACATCGAGTTGCGCCTGGGCGTTTTGCGGACTGGCCTTGGTCCTTGTGTCATCCAGTTCCAGCGCTCTCTGATAATGGCTGAGAGCTTCTTGTACAGAACCGTTAATGGCCAGACTAGCGCCGGTGGTCTTTTCGGCCAGGGCCAAATTTCTTTGCTTGTCCGGATCGTCCGGATGGCGGGCCAGAAGCTGTTGGTAAAGCTCCAGAGCTTTGGCGCGATCGTTCGCTGCTTCCGGATTGCCGGTACCACCTTGAATGTCGGCAAGCGTGTACCAAGCATTGGCAAGGGCCTCTACGTAAACATCATTACCAGGGTGACGTGAGGCCAGCCCCTGGTTGATTGCCAGCGCTTTGTTCGCGGCTTCAGCAGCTTTTTCCGGCCGGTGTGTGCCTAAGTAAAGAGAGGCCAACGCGCGACTGGAGCGCGCAAGGAGCCCGTTAGCGTCATCCCGCAGAGGCTCTTTGGCCAGCACCGAGCCCAGCAGCGTCTGGGCCTTGGCATAGGTTTGTTCCGCTCCGGGGAGATCGCCCAGATTCGCCGTATTCGTACTTCCTTGCACCTGCGCCAGCCGGATGTATGCATTCGCGAGTTCGACCTGCAACCCGGCGTCTCCTGTGGCGTCTTTCGAAAGCGAGTCCAGGTACTCCGCGGCCCTTTGCATGATCAGCTTGCGCACCGGAGTGGAGCCGGGAAGATTGGAAACGCCGTCGTGCACTTCAAAGATAAGCGAGTTGGCGAGCTTGCGAACGTCGTTGAACCGGCGTTCGGCTTTGGCTCGCTCTACCTGCGCGACATGCGCTTCCCACAGGACGGCTGACACACCGGCCACCAGCAGTGCAGCCACCGCCGCTGACATGAACACTCCAATACGATGGCGGCGCATGAACTTCCCGGTTACATAGCGCCAGTTTCCTTGATGCGCGCTGACTGGTCGCGCAGCCAGAAAGTTGCCGATGTCCTCAGACAACTTTTCTACGGACTGGTATCTCTGCTCCGGCTCTTTGCGCATGGCTTTGAGCACCACCGCGTCAAGATCGCTTGAAATATCGGAACGCGCAGCTTTGCCCTGACCGGTCTTCTGGTTGGAAACCACCGCGCTGGGCCGCTCCGGATCTGTGTCACATACCAAGTGCATGGTCTCCAGCGGCGTTTTGTCTTTCAGCTTGTATGGCTTTTGCGACGTGAGCAGCTCGTACAGCAATACGCCCAGGGAATAAATGTCCGTGGCGGTCGTGATGGCTTTGCCTTGCAACTGTTCCGGGCTGGCATAGTCGGGAGTCAGCGGGTTCAGTTGCGTTTTTTCGCCATCGGTGGTGCTGGAAGGTCCCAGGATTTTGGCAATGCCAAAATCGAGCAGCTTGGGTACTCCGTCTTCCGCCACTAGAATGTTGCTGGGCTTGATGTCGCGATGGACCACCAGATGCTGGTGCGCATAGCTCACAGCCAGGCAAATCTCTTGAAACAGCCGCAGGGTCTGCTTCACGGTTAGTCCATGATTGCGGCAGTATTCGGTAATGCGCGTGCCGCGGATATACTCCATCACAACGTAGGGCTGTCCATCCGCGCTGACTCCTCCGTCGAGCAGGCGCGCGATATTGGGATGGTTCAAAGAAGCCAGTATCTGGCGCTCTCCGCGCAGCCGGCGCAGAAGTTCCTGGCTGCCGAGACCGGGCTGCACCAGCTTGACTGCGACCTGCTGGGTAAATTGTCCGTCATTGCGTTCCGCGCGATAGACCGCGCCCATGCCGCCTTCGCCAATGCGCTCCAGGAGTTGATAAGGACCGAACTGCGCGCCGATCAGGCCGTCGGGCCAGTCGTTGGGAAAGCCTTGGGGAAAACCATGAATTGCAGAACGCTCAATGAAAGTACTGGCCTTACGGTGGGCCTCAAGCAACGCCGCAACTTCTGCATGGAGCGACGCATCATCGCCGCAACGCTCCTTGATGTAGTCCTCCTGGCTCTCTTCCGGCAGCTCGATCGCGCCGGAAAATACGTTCTGTACCTGATGCCAGCGATCAGTCTTCATGCGTCCGCTCTTTTCGACATGTCTTGGTAGAGCCAGGCTTTGGCTACGGCCCACTCGCGCTTTACTGTTGCCGGCGAGATGCCGAGCACTTCCGCCGTATCCTCAATATTCAAGCCAACAAAAAAACGCAGCTCGACGAGCCGGCATTTTTCTGGATCAAAGGCAGAGAGCGCTTCTAAAGAGCGGTCCAGCTCAACCAGGCTGAGATCGGCGTTGACAGGGATGGAGAGAGCTTCGTCCAGGGGAAGCGGGTCCTTCATTGCTTTGCGTTTCTCCGCCTGGTGTTGCCGCGCATGGTCTACCAGAATGCGCCGCATGATCTGCGCTGCCACGCCGTAGAACTGTGCCCGATTTTGCCAGCGGGCATTGCGCTGGTCCACCAGCCGCAAATATGCTTCATGCACCAGCGCTGTGGGCTGGAGCGTATGGTCCGGCCGTTCCTGCTGTAGATAGAAATTAGCCAGCCGGCGCAGCTCGCCGTATACCAGCGGCATCAACCGGTCCAAGGCACCACGATCACCCTCTGACCAACGCTGCAACAGTTGGGTGAGATCAGCGGCGTGATCATCCATTGAAACTCCTGAAAATGGCGCCCGTCAGCGCATAGCCTGCCTAGGCGGCAGATGCCTCCCACCGCATCAGTAGAGACGCACGACAGCCCAAAATTCCTTAAGAGAACTATCAGGTATTCTATTCGAACGCCTGGCAAAACGGAGTCGTTACGCCTGCAAAAACAACCTTCAACTGTCCCATTGTCGCTGCTGTCGAAGGCCCGCAAGCGATACATCAAAACATTCTGTGTCGCCGCTCTTCAATCATTGGCTCCTGTAAAGGCGATTCGTTTGTTTGTCTGTCTGCAAAACAACCGTTTGCTTTTTTCTACACAACCAGAACTGTCGTGGACCTGGTTCAGAGGCTGAAACATCGAGCAGGCGAACCGAAGTCCTCAAGAGAACTTCGATTTTTTCCTGAGAATGTCGGGAGCTGGCCTGGAAACTCGACTCAGAATCTTGGACTTCGAACAAGCTATAAAGCTTTTCAGGGCAATAAGTTAGCTGGGCTTCATCGCGAGAGAGGAAAAGTCGTTATAATCTACGATCAACACGCAAAACTTGATCATGCTGAACCGGGTAATCAATGGAAAAGTGTCCGCAAGTGTATGAGTTCGGTCCTTTCCAGCTGGATGTGGAACAACGAGTGCTGGCCCGTAACGGGGAGCTGGTTGCTCTGGCGCCCAAGGTGTTGGACACGCTTGTATTGCTGGTACAGCACCGCGGCCGAATCGTAGAAAAAGAAGAGCTGGTTCAAGCTCTGTGGCCCAATAGCATTGTGGAAGAAGGCAATCTGAGCCAGAACATTTTTCTGCTCAGGAAGCTGTTGGGAGACGACGGCAACGGCAACAGCTTCATTCAAACCATACCACGCAGGGGCTACCGGTTTGTCGCACAGGTGAAGGAAGTAGTTACCGCGAAGTTCGAGACTGACTTCAAGAACACAACGCAATCATCCCTTTCCGCGGATTCGTGGCGCCGGAACAGCCCTTTTCGCGGCTTGCAGGTGTTTGAACAGGAAGACGCCTGGTTGTTTTTCGGGCGCGAATCCGAGACCGCGGATCTGCTCGCCCGTCTTGGCCGCTCCCCGGTGCTGGCAATGGTGGGTAACTCCGGCAGCGGCAAATCATCACTGGTCCGTGCGGGACTCATCCCGGCACTTCGGGCAGGACGTTTTCATCATGAAGGTTCATCGGTCGACCAATGGCGCATTGCTGTCTTTCGTCCTTCCGGAGCGCCTTTTGATTACCTCGCTGAAATCCTGCCCAGCCAGTTGACGCCGGAGCTGAGTTTAAAGGAACGGGCTGAGTTCATCGCTGACTGCCGGAACAGGCTACGATCAGGCGGGGATACGCTGCGCAACGCCATCAGCGCTCTGGCCAGTGCTATGCCGGGAAAATCCGGGTCTACGCGCATCCTGCTGGTGGCGGACCAGTTCGAGGAGATCTTTACCCTCACCACCAACCGGCAGATTCGAGACCGCTACATCGATGCGTTGCTCGCCGCCAGCCGGCTGGATAGCGTGGTTCCCGTACACCTGGTGCTGGTGCTGCGAGCGGATTTTTACGCGCACTGCCTGGAACATGCGGAATTGAGTCGTTGCCTCGAAGCCAACCTTTACAACGTGCCTCGCATGACGCAGGAGCAATTGCGCGAGACCATCGAAAAACGGTTGGCCCTGGCCTCGGCAAACGCGGAAGCCGGTCTGGTTGATTCTCTGCTGGAAGATGTCGGCTCCGAGCCGGGGAATCTGGCCCTGCTCGAACACGCACTCGACCAGTTGTGGGAAAAGTATGGCGGCCACGGCCGCACGCTGACCAACCGTGCGTACGCAGAAATCGGGCGTTTGCGCGGCGCGCTGGGACGGCACGCCGATGAGGTCTACGCGAGCATCGAAGATGAGAAACAGAAGCGGTTAGCGCAAAAGATATTCCTCGAACTAGTGCATCTGGGCGAAGGCGCACAAGACACGCGACGGCGCGTGTCGAGAGAAGACTTGCTTTCTTTGGGCGCGGCCGGGAAGGTAGAACCGTTATTGGGACGTCTGGCCTCCAGCCGCCTTATTTCTACCGGCGGAGAGGGACAGCAGACGTTTGTTGAGGTTTCTCACGAAGCTTTGATCCGCGAGTGGCCTGCTTTGCGCGAGTGGTTGCTGCAAAATCGTGACGAACTCAGGCTGGAGAGGCGGTTGCAGCAAGCAGCGGAAGAATGGCAAGGGCTCAACCAGGACCCCGGAGCTCTGCTGCAGGGAGCGCGTCTGGCGCAAGCCGAGGAATGGCTGGCCAGGCACGAAGATGCTCCTGCTCTGATGTGGCAGTTCCTGCAGACCAGCGTTGAGCTGCGCTCGGAAACAGTAAGAAAAAAGCACGAAGCTCAGGAGCGCGAACTAGCGCAGCAGAGAGCTGCCGCTGTTCTGGCTCGGCGATCAGCCGCGCGTCTGCGTTGGTTCTCAAGCGCTCTGGCAGCGATGCTGCTAGTGGCGGTCGGCGCTACATGGTTTACCTATCATCTACAAGTGATCGAGAAATCTCGGACGCTGGCGGCACAATCCGCGGAACTGCTGCCGCGCGATCACGGCCAGGCGCTTGACCTGGCGATACGCAGCTGGCGCACGGCAAAAACGGAAGAGGCCCACGTTGCCGTGGCCAAGTCATTTCCGGAATTGCTCGGTATCGTCAAGCATGACGGTCCGGTTTTTCGGGCTGTCTTCTCTCCCAACGGCCGGTGGATACTCAGCGCCAGCAATGACAACACCGTACGACTTTCAGATGCCGATGACAGCCGCCTCCTTGCAACTCTTAAGGGTGATACCGGCAAGGTGCAGGACGTAACATTCTCTCCCGATGGACAACGCATCCTCACAGCCAGCGATGATCATACGGCACGAGTATGGAGCATTGACGGGCGTTTGCTCGCGACCCTCGGCAGCCACATGAATCCAGTACAGAGATTTGACTGGGAGCCAGTAGCAAAGGCGACATTCTCGCCTGACGGCAAGCGCATCGTCACCGCCGGCTTGGACACTGCGGCGCGGGTGTGGAACACCGCCGACGGCAAGCTCCTAGCCACGCTTCAAGGGCACACGCACATCGTTGCCAGTGCATCTTTCTCGCCGGATGGCAAGCACATCGTTACGGCAAGTTGGGACCTAACGGCCCGGGTGTGGAACGGCGCTGATGGCCATCTGGAGTCTACATTGTATGGACATACGAAAATAATCTGGAACGCGGAGTTCTTCCCGGACAGCCAGCGGATCATCACGAGAAGCCTTGATGGGACTGCAAGAATATGGAACGGGACAGATGGACGCTTGCTTGCTACCCTCCAGCATAACGGTCCAATTGATGATGTTCAGCTTTCCTCGAACGGTCAGCGCATTGTCACCGCCAGCGATGATCATACGGCGCGAATGTGGAACAGCGCCGACGGGGCGTTGCTGTTTACGCTCCCGCATAATGGAACAGTCAATCGGGCGGAATTCTCTCCAGACGGAAGATATATCGTCACTGCCAGCGATGACCATACGGCACGGGTTTGGAACGGGGCCAATGGGCGTTTGTTAGTAATGCTTGAAGGCCACACCGACCAGGTTTTCGACGCTGCATTCTCGCCCGATGGCCACCGCATTGTGGCCTGCAGCCGTGACCGGACCGCGCGGGTTTGGAACACTGCCGGCGGCCTTTTGTTAACCACCTTGCGCGGCTACCACAGTGGTTTTGCCCATGCCGAGTTCTCTCGCGACGGACAACGGATCGTTACCGTCAGCACCATCAGCGAGGATGAGACAGCGCGGTTATGGAGCAGCGATGGTCGCTTATTGGCCACACTTCAAGGGGGCAAGGGCGGATTTAAGCAGGCGCACTTCTCTCCTAACGGCCAGCGGATCGTCACTGCCAGCGTGGACGGTACAGCTGAAATATGGAATGGCGCGGACGGCCGCTTGCTGGCCACTCTTCGAGGTCACACAGGGACTGTCTGGCAGGCGGCGTTCTCTCCGGACGGACAGCGCATTGTCACTGCCGGTGAGGACCACACGGCACGAGTGTGGAACAGTGCTGATGGCCACTTACTGGCCACCCTGCAAGGCCACTCGGATGGGGTTTCTCATGCGGCATTCTCTCCCGAAGGACAGAGCATTGTTACTGCCAGCAGGGACCATACGGCACGGGTGTGGGACAGCGCCGATGGACATTTATTGGCGGTTCTCCAAGGTCACACCGATAGAGTTTGGCGAGCAGCATTCTCCCCGGACGGCCGGCGCATTGTTACTGCCAGCTTTGATCATACCGCGCGGCTTTGGGACAGATCCGATGGCCGTCTTGTGGCCAAGCTCGAAGGCCATTCAGATGTCCTTACGGCAGTGGCGTTTTCCCCGGACGGCAAAAATATTCTCACCGCGAGTTGGGACCACACCGCGCGCATGTGGAGCAGCACCGACGGCCGCTTACAGATGACACTTCAAGGACACACCGAAAAAGTGTTTGGAGCAGAATTCTCTGCGGACAGCCAGCGCATCGTGACCGTTAGCGAAGACACTACCGCGCGCGTGTGGAGCAGCGCCGACGGCCGTTTACTCGCCACCCTCCAAGGCCATACCGGCGCGCTTTGGCAAGGCGAGTTTTCTCCTGACGGTCAGCGTATCCTGACCGCCAGTTTTGACCGAACGGGGCGGGTGTGGCGCGTACTCACCCTGGAAGACGTTGAGGCAATACTAGCCAAATGAGATTGCCCCTACGTCGCCAAGCCTATGCCCCTACTCTCCATCGCAGCCCACAACTAGTGTGGCTGCTGTGACGGAGGCGGCGGAGGCGGTGGTGGTTGCGGCCGCGAAGTCTGTCCTGGAGGAGTGCACCCGTCCGCCGGATCTTCCCCAACTGCACAAGGCCACGAACCGCCGCCGCCACCACCACCACCCTGACCACAATCTGGACACATCGGCAGGGCACAAACGCAGTCGTCGGCGGAAGCGATCGAAGAGAACGGCAACAGGAACAATAGGACAACAAAGAGAGAACGCAACATGCTTTTCATTTACTTTTCCTTTGATTCGTCAATGTTTTACTAGCAACTTACCTGGTATGCATGTCTTTCAGATTTTTCATCGAGCTATACTTTAGATAGATTGAATCCTACACCTGTGTCTACAATTCATGCAATAATTTAATATAATATTAAATAAGAATTGTAATCATTTTACGCTATTGATACGCTTCTTGTATCTATCGCAAGATGGCCATCACCTATACTATAGCCATAGATATTACATCGGCATCGGCTATATAATCAAATGACACGCCTATATTGATTGCAATGCGTGGATTTTAGGTGACATAAATTTACGCCATAGTGCGGAAATTGGCACCCTATACAGCCATATCCTAGCCTGGATTATTCACTGATTTAGGTAGCCAAACAAGAAAGGATGCTCTAAAAGATTGATGAACACTGGGTTTGCACACCCAGCATCCTCTTTCGGAGCATCCATCGCTTGATACAAAGTGTTGTACCACAACTGAC
>WNGQ01000046.1_pt1 | contig 225096 bp, 208 predicted proteins | sample 5407661 | NCBI WGS metagenome assembly WNGQ01 (sample SAMN13153382, study PRJNA577476) | soil metagenome | isolation source: 60 cm soil or saprolite under Garry oak tree replicate 2 | place: USA:California | collected 2016-06-15 | reverse complement strand
GACAACGGGGCCACCGCTCTTGCTTCCACCCGTAGTGGATTGCAGGAAATCGGCAGCCATCTCTCTGCCATTCTCTTGGCACCGCAGATCTTGTAGAAGGAAAACAGGTTCGTTTTCACGATTTTTCAACGAGTTCCTAATGGAGATTGAGGGGTTGCGGTGGGGGTTCCAGTACTACTGTGTTATAAGAAGTCTCGCAGACAGCAGGGACATCTGGGCAGAACGCGAAACCAGTTGGGTTGCGATGTGGCGTCGCAGGGTAGCGATGGAATGCGGATTATGCCGTTCTGTCCGGAGGGGCAGATCCGCGGGCTTTGAGTTGGCGGGGCACAGGGGGTAAGTGAAATGGGATTTTGCCGGCACACGAGTTTTGCGCGGAGGAAAAAAGGCACCGCTCGGCCACCAGAAAGCCGTAGGCGGCGATACACAGGGTGGCAGATGATGAAAGCCGCGCCAGTTCCTGCCTTCGAAGTGCCCCAAGCCGAGTTCCTGCTTTAAAGTCGTTTGGATTATTCCGAACATGAAGCTAGGCATTCGTATCGCCACTCTTGAAGCCAAGCGCATCCTCGCCCAGGACAGCCTTATTAGGCGGCTGAGATCGCGCCGGCAGCAAGGAAAGGCTTCGCCTCCAATCTCCACGCCCCGGGAAATGACCAGCCCTGAGAATCCTGATGATACGTTGCTGCAAGGTGTTTGCCAATCTCGTGCAGCTCCAAAAGCTGCTCGTAGTCAAGTCCTCCAGCTAGCTTCTCCCACGAGGCGACGAAGCTATTACACCCGCAAATCGATTCAATCGTTGTATAAACGTCTTCTCTGGAGGCATCCTGCAATTCCAAGGCCTTCCGATCCCAGGCAGATAGCGATTCTCTCGAATATTCCTCGATCTTCTGTTTTAATTTTGTTACTAAGGCAGTATCTTCAGATTTTATTCTTCCAAGTAACTCCGCAATCCACTTCGGTACCGTGGCGACGGCAGTTTTTTCTTTCCTCAGTCGGGCCGCTACCATGCTCCAGCCCCATTCAGAGAGTCTGTCTGTGCTCTGCGAGACATATATGCTGCTCTTCCATAGATTCATGAGAGAGCACTCCTCAACACTGAAAGTATGCGTAAACCACTGTGCAACTTGCCCGACAACCGGTCCAGGGTCTGATAGATACTTTTCCTGATCCTGCATTGCCGGCTCAAGGATTCGTCTCACACCCGTTATCAAAATCGATTGACTCTTCACTGGGAGCCAAAGCTCAGAGAAAAACTTGTTCGTTTCATCCAACGACAAGAACCACCAGACACGTTGCCATGCCAAATCTCTTTCAAGAATGATCACAGTATTGATTCAACTCCATTCTGTTTTTCGGAAGAAACACTCCGATCTGTTGTCTCTCCTCTAAACTCGCTAGGCGACTGGCATTTCCGAGGTCCAATTTCACAGTGTGTTTGTTATATCAAGCTAGTGTGTTAACAATTTTAGAAGGCACCATTGCGCGTCATCCTGACAATTTCAAGGTACTGGCACCAAATTGCGAGGCGGGTAGAGCCTTGATCCCTCGGAAATGATGAGATAAGTGATCAAAGCCGCGCCCGTGAGTCCTGTAACCTCCTTCCAGTATTTCATAGAGAGAGGGTGCACCGGCAAATGCGAAGGACTAGGCGACAGCGCAGGAAGCGGCCTGGTGGCCAACTCCCATACAACTAGGGGAATGGGATCTGGACAATTGGAATTATTGTAATCGTTGATCTCTCTCCTGAGGTTAAGTTGCTTTTGCCGAAGCTGGTCCAAATGTCCGGTTCGGGACATTCTCCCGGCCAATGGAAGAGCCCACTTAGGGTTATTATATTGCATGAACCTTCGAGAAACTTCTGCTGCCAAATTCAATATCTTTTTTACCCACTCGTCGCAGGGCAGCGCACAGAGACCCGTCGGGTCGGTCATTTCGGTCGGGGCATTCCCAACGTACATGTAGAAATTAATTCCACCAGCAAAATCGATTGGGTCTTCGCTGAGGAATCGCCCAGTGGTCGAGTCATAATATCTGGCCCGGTAATAATATAGGCCAGTTTCAGCATCCCATTCCCTTCCGGTGTATCGGAACGGCTGAGCAAATGATCCCGTTGATGACGTCACATTGCCGAAAGAGTCATAGACAAAGCTGTCGCTCATCACTCCGGCGGTTGTGCTCAGCGAGGTGATCGAGCCCAGGCCATCGGCTTGGTAGAACTCGGTGGAAGTACCGCGCGAGGCGGCCAGCGGCTCATCAATCCCCGAACCGAATACGTATCGTGCCAACAAATTGCCGCTCAAATCTGTCTCCTCTATCAGGTTGGCTCCGTCGTAGACAAACACTGTGCTTCCCTTCTCAATTCTCCGCCCAAAGGGGTCATATTTGAAAGTTACCGTGGTCGGCCCTGGTTGTTGTACTGACGCTAGCCGATTCTCGAAATCCCAGGTGTAAGTGGTAGTTCCCGTTGAACTTGTCTTCGTCAGGATATTTCCATTGTTATCGTAGCTGTAAGTGGACGTGCCCGCCGCAGTGAGTTCATTGGAACTGTTGTAAGCGTAGTTTGACGCAATTGGGGACGTGAGCCGATTGCCCACAGCATCAAAAGTGTAAGATTCCGGCGCGGCACCGGTAACCCCGGTGAGCTGGTAAGTGTTATCGTACGAGAAATTTGACACTGCGCTGTTCAACAGGTTGTTCTTGCTGGTTCGGTTACCCACCAGATCAGATGTATAAGTCGCGCCATCCAAAGTATTCGCGCCCAGCTTATGCAAGATGGACTGAAGATGAGAAACGGGATCAAATGCGTAGCTGCTGGTAATTCCATTCGGCTTGGTCAGCTGCGTTCTTCTGCTTAGTCCGTCAAAAGCGAAGGTGAATTGTCCAACCAGAGAGTTGGTCAGGGTGCCCAAGCGGTTTAGGGTGTCATACACGAACGCGTTTGTGCTTCCATCGGGCGCCGTGAATGATGCAATGTTCGACCCTGCGTCGTAGGTATACGAGTTGCTGTATGTGTGTCCCGGCAGGAACGAGTACTGTGTCGTGGTGCCCAGGAGCCGGCCCATGTTGTCGTATGCCATTCCGTATGTGCCTGTAGGATCTGTCACCTGCTTGATCTTTCCCGCCAGGTCATAGATGTAGTCTACGCCGGTTGAGTCCGGATAGCCCTTGTGGGTGAGCCGGTTCAACGCATCATACACATACAGAATCGAGTGATTGTTGCGGTCGGTCTTGCTGACCAGATTTCCCGCCGCATCATAAATATAAGATTCTGCCAGCGTCGAGGGGAACGCGGCCTGCGTGACACGGCCGAAAGCGTCATACGTGAAAGACGTGGCGTGATTGTTGGCGTCGGTGATGGTCAACAGGTTATTTTCCGTGTCATAGGCATAATGCGTGACGTTCAGGGCGGCGTCGGTGATGGTCAACAGGCGGTCAGCGTCGTCATATGCGTAGCTAGTGATTTTGCCGTTCTGGTCAGTGACAGATGTCCGGCGGCCGCGAGAATCATACTCGAACGTGACGAAGGTAGTGTCCGGATAAATGATCTTTTTCGGTCTGTTGCCGAGATCGTATTGGAACTCGGTGCGATTGGTGAGAGCATCCACAACAGCCGTGCGGTTTCCGCGCAAGTCGTACTCGTACGTCGTAATGTTCTGTTGGGCATCTTTAATGGTATTGATCAGCCCGGTTGGGTAGTAGGTCAGCGTAGTGACGTGATGCAGCGGGTCGGTGATCTGGGTCAGTTGTCCCTTGGAGTCATAATCAAACTGTGTGACGCTGGCGGACACACCGGTGGAAGGCACCGGAGACGTGACGGTAAGCAGATTGCCCTTGCTGTCATAAGTGTTGGTGGTGACGTTCCCCAGCGGATCGGTCACAGTGAGCGGTTCGCCGAAGCTGGTGTAGGTGTACGACGTTGTGACCGTGGTGCTGGAATCAAGCTGGGCCGACTCCGCCGCCACGTTGTTGCCTGCGTCGTAGGTGAAAGATGCGACGTGCCCCAGTTCGTCCGTGCTTGATAGCACAAGACCGTTGCTGTCGAACGTGTTGCTAAGAGTTCCGCGGACGGTGCAGCTTGAGCATCCCGATCCGGTAGAACTCGCCCCAACCCAGGTCCCGCCCAGTTCGGCCGAAGTGTAAGAAGACGAGCGGTGCAAGGAATCCGTGATCGTGGTGGTGGAATTGATGATGAAGGAAGATGCACTCGATACGGTACCAATGGAGCCCACTGTAACGCTGATCGGCCCCGATAGAGTGTCCGGCGGCACAACAACCACGATCTGTGTATCGTTCCAACTACTGATTGTGGTGGCAGTCACGCCGTCGAAGGCCAGCGCGCTCGTGTCTTGAGAGGCGCCGAAGCCTGTGCCGGTAACGGTCACCACCGACCCGATCGGTCCGGAGAGAGGAGCAAGGCCTGTGATGGCAAGCTGCTCGACCGTGAAGCCGACGCCGTTCGAGTTCACGCCGCTAGTGTGGACGACTACGTTGCCTGATGTACATCCGCCAGGATCCGGAACCACGATGCTAGTGTCCGTCCAACTCGTCGGCGTTGCTGGTGTGCCGTTAAATGTTATTGTGCCGTCGCCTTGACTTGCTCCAAAATTCATTCCGGTAATGGTAATACTTGTGTTCCATGTGGCGGCGGCAGGCGCCAGGCTTGTGATTGCAGGAGTAGAAAGCACCGTGAAGCTTGTTCCATTGCTGCTCAATCCAGAGATGGACACTGCGGCAGAGCCCGTTGTCGCACCGCTAGGAACTGGCACCACAATGCTGGTCATACTCCAGGATGCCGGCGTCGCCGAAACCCCGTTAAACGTTACGGTGCTGCTCCCTTGAGTGTCTCTGAAATTTGCACCTGTGATGGTGACGGTCGCCCCAATCGCGCCTTGAAGCGGAGAAACGTTTGCTACGGTCGGGATGACCGTGAAGTTGACTCCGTTGCTGCTTAGCCCGCTCGTGTTGAGCACGACAAGACCTGTTGTGGCCGTCCCAGCGGGAACCGGAACCACGATACTGGTTGCAGTCCAGTTCATCGGTGTCGTCGGCGTCCCGTTAAACGTCACCGTGCCTGTCCCTTGGGTCGACCCGAATGTTGTGCCGGTGATCGTTACGCTTGAACCAGCAGTGCCCGAGTTCGGAGACAAACTCGTGATGTGCGGAAGAACGTTGAAATTGATGCCGTTACTATTCCTTCCACCGGCAGTAATCAGGACAGTGCCCGTCGTGGCTCCGGCAGGCACTGGAACCACAATGCTCGTCGCAGTCCAACTCGTCGGCGTCGCGGGCATCCCGTTAAACGTTACCGTGCCTTGAGTCGCGCCAAAACTCGAGCCTGCAATCGTTACGCTCGTGCCTTCAGGACCTGAAGCAGGAGACAAGCTTGCAATGCCCGGGATCACCGTGACGGTTGTAGAGCCGCAGATAGTTCCGGCGCAGCTAGTCACTGTCGCCGTACCTGGGGTTACTCCAAAAGCGTGGCCGCGATTGCTTAGGTCGTTGGTGAGAGTGGTAATCGTGTTGTCCGACGAACTCCATGTCGCTGTACCGAGCGTCTGGGTGCTGTTGTCGCTAAACGTGCCGGTTGCAGTGAATACTTGCGCAGCCCCCGCAGGGAGTGATGACGCTGGCGGAGTCAGCGCGATCGACACCAGACCCGCCGGGGTCACATTAGCCGGTATGTACAACTCTCCGCTGGAAGAGTTTGAACCGGTGGCATCGTAACTGCCTGCGAACAGGACCCTTCCATCATTCAATAGTGTGGCCGTGTGGCCGATCCGCGCGATGTTCATGCTGCCGGTGCCCGCGAACGCGTTGGTGGAGGGACTATAAATCTCTGCGCTCGCGGGATAGCCAGAAGAATTTTGGCCTGCAGCAACCAGAACGGTTCCATTGTTCAGCAGCATTGCAGTGTGGCTATATCGCGCTAAACTCAAGCTACCCGTCGCCGTGAAGGTGGTGGTGGCAGGATTGTACAGTTCCGCGCTGGTGAGTTGACCTGAAGCGCTAACGCCTCCAGAGACCAGGGCCAAGTTGTTGTTCAGCCGCGTTCCCGCATGACCCCACCGGCCTGTGTTCAAGCTTCCTGTCGGGGTAAACGTACCAGCGACGGGATCATATAAGCTCGCGATCCCAAGCACGTCGAGTCTACGGGTTTCGCCGCCAGCGAACAAAACCTGTCCGTTATCCAACCGTGTTATCGAGCCCGACGTCGAAAAAGTGTTTACGCTGCCAAAGGAAGTGAAGGTTCCGGTTTCCGGATCATACAGTTCCTCCGTCGCCCCGTTGTCATCGGGCCATTGGCCTCCGGCGATCAGAACCGATCCGTTATTGAGCATCGTCGCCGTTTGGTCCACTCCGACGGCGGTCATGCTACCGGTATACGTGAAGGTCCCGGTTTGAGGGTCATACAGTTCTGCAGTCACAAGCGAACCGGAGTTGGTAGAATAACCTCCGGCAATCAGAACTAAGCCGTTATTCAGCAAAGTCGCTGTATGTACCTGACGGTCGATGTTCATGCTGCCGGTATAGGCAAAGGTGCCGGTTTGAGGATCATACAGCTCTGCAGTCGCAAGGCTCCTGGTAACGATCCGAGAATAGCCGCCAGTAATGAGAATCTTTCCGTTATTCAGGAGTGTTGCAGTGAACCCGGAGCGGCTATCATTCATGCTGCCGGTAAGAACAAAGCCCCCAGTGCCAGGAACAGTGAATCCCGAGCCATTGCTGGGCACTCCAGAAACCGTTACCGCAACCATTCCCGTCGTTGCTCCTGCTGGAACTGGGACCACAATGTTTGTCGAACTCCAACTCGTCACCGTGGCCGTCACGCCTGCAAAGGTGACCGTGCTTGCTCCCTGGCTCAGTCCAAAATTCGTGCCCGTGACCGTTACGCTCGCGCCCACCGGACCTGTGGTCGGCAACAAGCTCGTTATGCTGGGGGTTGGAAGAACCGTGAAACCGATGCCATTGCTATCTACTCCGCTGGCATGCACAACCACATTCCCGCTGGTGGCGCCCGTTGGAACCGCAACCTCTATGTAGGTGGTACTCCACGCAAGTGTGTTGGTCGCCGGCGTCCCATTGAACACTACGGCGCCACCCCCCTGGGTATTGCCAAAGGCGCTGCCGCTGATTGCCAGGCTTGCTCCCACTGGCCCCGAAGTTGACGATAAGCTGGTTATGATTGGGGCTGGCAGGACAGTAAAGCTGAGTCCGTTACTGCTTAACCCAGCTAAGTAGACAATCACATTCCCTGGGGTTGCCCCGACCGGTACCCGAGCGACGATGCTGGTCGCGCTCCAACTGGTGGCGGTAGCCCCAGACCCATTGAACGTCACTGCGCTCGTCCCTTGACTCGCCCCAAAGTTCGCTCCCGAAATCGTCACTAGACTTCCAGGTGCTCCCGATATGGGCAACAAACTTGTTATGCTCGGAGCCGGGGGTGGTGCACCAACCGTCAGCATGGTAGACCCGCAAACTGAAGCTATACAGGCGCTCACCGTGGCCGAACCAATTGCCACGCCAAAAGCTTGGCCATGACTCGTTGTGTCATTGGTGAGCGTTGCGATTCCACTGTTCGAGGAGCTCCAGACAACTGCAGCTAGTGTTTGCGTGCTGTTATCGGTGTATGTGCCGGTCGCCACAAAGGCTTGACTGTTTCCCGCAAGAAGTGACGGGTTGGAAGGCGCGACGGAAATGGACTGAAGCCCGGCAAGCCCCATCGTAGCCGGATGATACAACTCCGCGCTAGTGAGTGGATTGCTGGAGTTATCAGCTCCTCCTGCGACCAGCACAGTACCATCGGGCAAGAGCGTGCCGCTGGCACCGCTTCGCACGGCATTGAGGTTTGCCGCGCTCACAAAACTCGCTGTTAAGGGATTGTATAACTCGGCACTTTGGAATCGCCCAGCAGCCATAAGGACCATGCCGTTGTTCAATAACGTGGCCGTTTGGCCGTCTCGTGCCGTCTGCATGCTGCCAACCACGGAGAACGTTTGGCTTGCCGGGTTATATAACTCCGAAGCGGCGATGCCGTCTCCGGCGATGAGGACGGTCCCATCATTGAGCAAGGTTGCTGTATGCCCGCTTCGCGCGGTGGCCAAACTGCCAACTAAGGTAAAAGTCCCGGCAACGGGATCATAAAGCTCGGCACTGGCCATCGGACTACCGCTGGAGTCGGAGCCACCAACGATGAGCACCTTCCCATTGTTTAATAGAGTCGCCGTGTGGACGTGACGAGCAGTATTAAGGCTGCCTGTGGGCGTGAAAGTCCCGCTGCCGACGTTATAAAGCTCCGCCGCCGCCACAGCCTGGTTGGAGCTATTCTGCCCGCCGACGACTAATACCAGACCATTATTCAAAACCGTTGCCGTGGGTTGCCGGCGAGCGGTGTGCATTGCGCCCGTCGTTGTAAATGTTCCTGTGGCTGGATTGTAGAGTTCGGCGCTGGCCGTGATCGCAAAATTGACATCCTGGCCCCCCGCAATCAGCACAGAGCCGTTGCTTAACAGCGCTGCGGCATGAGTATCGCGGCCCAGATTCAAACTTCCGGTTGCCGTGAACGTACCTGTCGCCGGGTCATACAAGTCAGCGCTAGACAAAAAGCTGCCGCTTCCCTGACCGTCGCCCGCGACGAGCAAGACTTTTCCATTGTTCAGGAGTGTCGCCGTGTGGTTCCGGCGCCCGGTCGATAAGCTTCCCGTCAAGCTGAACGAGCCCAGAGGCACAGTGAAGGGCTTGCCGTTGCTGGCCGCGCCGCCTACTGTCACCACCACGTTTCCCGTTGTTGCGCCGGTTGGAACTGCAACCTTGATACTGGTCGCACTCCAGAGAGTGAACGTTGTCGCCACTGTCCCGTTGAACTTCACCGTGCTCGTGCCCTGGCTGGACGCGAAGTTTGTTCCCGTGATCGTTACCACAGTCGCAATTGGCCCCGATATCGGCGACAAGCTCGTAATCGTGGGTGTGGGGAGAACCGTGAAACTAACTCCATTGCTAACCACTCCGCCTACCGTCACCACTACGCTGCCCGTGGTTGCGGTGGACGGCACTGTCGCCGTGATGCTGGTCGCACTCCAGTTCGTGAACACCGTTGCCGTGCCGTTACCGAATTTCACCACGCTCGTGCCCTGGGTCGATCCAAAACCGCTGCCGGCAATGATCACGCTGCTTAGAGCAGCCCCGGAGGTCGGCGACAGGCTGGTAATGCTGACGATAGTGAAATTCACCCCATTGCTGGCCGCCCCCCCTACTGTTACCACCACGTTGCCTGTGGTCGCGCCATTGGGCACGGTCGCCTTGATACTGGTCGCACTCCAAAGAGTGAACGTCGTGGCTGCGATCCCATTGAACTTCACCGTGCTCGTTCCCTGGGTCGATCCAAAGTTCGTTCCTGTGATCGTTACCACGGTCCCGATCGTCCCCGAAGTTGGCGCTAAGGTTGTGATCGTGGGGGTGGGCGGCACCGTGAAGGTCACTCCATTGCTGGCCACTCCGCCTACCGTTACCACCACAGTGCCCGTAGCCGCGCTGGAGGGTACCGTCGCCGTGATGCTGGTCGCGCTCCAGTTCGTGAACACCGTTGCCGCGCCGCTACCGAACGTCACCGTGCTCGTTCCCTGGCTTGACCCAAATCCGCTGCCCGCAATGATCACACTGCTTCCCGCAGCCCCGGATGTCGGCGACAAACTGGTAATGCTAACGATGGTGAAATTCACTCCGTTGGTGTCAACACCGCTGGCATGGACAACTACGTTCCCGGTTGTGGCACCCGTCGGCACCGTTACCTTGATGCTGGTCGCGCTCCAAAGGCTGAATGTCGTCGCCGCGGTCCCATTGAATTTCACTGTGCTGGTGCCTTGCGTGGACCCAAAGTTTGTTCCTGTGATCGTTACCACCGTCCCAATGGTTCCCGACGCCGGAGACAAGCTCGTGATCGTGGGTGTGAGGAGAACCGTGAACGTCACTCCATTGCTGGCCACTCCGCCTACCGTTACCACCACAGTGCCCGTAGCCGCGCTGGAGGGTACCGTCGCCGTGATGCTGGTCGCGCTCCAGTTCGTGAACAACGTTGCCGCGCCGCTACCGAACGTCACCGTGCTCGTTCCCTGGCTTGACCCAAATCCGCTGCCCGCAATGATCACACTGCTTCCCGCAGCCCCGGATGCCGGCGACAAACTGGTAATGCTAACGATGGTGAAATTCACTCCGTTGGTGTCAACACCGCTGGCATGGACAACTACGTTCCCGGTTGTGGCGCCTGTCGGCACCGTCACCTTAATGCTGGTCGCGCTCCAAAGGCTGAATGTTGTCGCCGCAGTCCCGTTGAACTTCACTGTACTGGTGCCCTGCGTGGATCCAAAGTTTGTTCCCGTGATTGTTACCACCGTTCCGATGGTCCCCGAGGTCGGCGACAAGCTCGTGATCGTTGGTGTGGGGAGAACCGTGAACGTCACTCCATTGCTCGGCACTCCTCCCACCGTCACCACCACACTGCCCGTGATCGCCGTTGACGGCACTGTTGCGGTAATGCTGGTCGCACTCCAGGCCGTGATCGTTGTCGCCGTGCCACTACCAAACTTCACTGTGCTCGTACCTTGGGTCGAACCAAAGCCACTGCCAGCAATGATCACGCTGCTTCCCGCAGCCCCTGAAGTAGGCGACAGACTGGCGATACTGACAATGGTGAAATTCACTCCGTTGCTGGCCACCCCGCCTACTGTCACCACCACGCTGCCGGTAGTCGCGCCGCTCGGTACAGTCGCCTTAATGCTGGTTGCACTCCAAAGAGTGAACGTCGTCGCTGCGATCCCATTGAACTTCACCGTGCTCGTTCCCTGGGTCGATCCGAAACCAGTGCCTGTGATTGTAACCACGGTCCCGATGGTTCCAGACGTCGGCGACAAACTCGTGATTGACGGGGCCGCGAATGCAGCCACAGAAATAGACAGGAACAAAGCAGAAACGACAGCCAGCCGAAAGTTCTTCATCTAACCTCCCACGGTCCAGATCACAAGCCGAATACGCTTTCAAAAACCACGTTCCGGGATGATTTAGCTCATTGTGGATATGTCACGGTCACGGCTTCGACACCATTTGCGCGAGAGGATGTCAAGCCGCGGCCCACAACATCATAGGTGTGTGATTCCAATATCTTGCCGTCCGTATCTCGCACCGCGGTAATCTTGGATAGCACGTCATAGTCAAACGAAACCGTGGTCGTATCTGGCTTGGTGACTTGGGTTAGACGTCCCTGGCCATCATAGGAATAGGACAGGGAAATACCAACATCCGAAGTAATGGTGCTTACGAGTGTGCTGGAGCCGTTGGGATAGTTGAAGTAGAGATGGCGCAAGGCCGCATCTGTGACTGTTGCGAGGCGGCTCGCGGAGTCATAAGAGAGTTGAGTCGTATTACCGTTCCGATCGATGATCGAAACCAGAACTCCGCTGGTCGAGTCAAATAGCCGCTTCTCGCCGCCCTTGGCCGTTAGCGTCCAATATGGAGAACCGTTGGTTATCGTTGTCGTTGTATCCGTGGCAGGAGCAGCCGCTTTGAATACATTTGGGCTCTGGACGCTTTCCACGGCAAAGGACCAGATGCTGCCGTCGCCTCGTAGGTACTTGAGATATCCATCACCAGTGATAAAGATAAGCCGTTCTTCGTAGTTGGATCGCCAGTTTGTGCCGAACATGAAGGGATAAGAGTTTTGCGTCGCCGGCAACAGACTGTTCCATGTTCGGGAAACCGCTAGCCCGCCACCCAAACCTGGAACGCTCAGATCAGATTGGCTGATATATGTGTTTCCAGTCGCCAGATCGATTGGGTGCCCCGCCTGTCCGGTTCTGTCGCCATTGCATCCAATGCACGTTTCATTCGCAGCACCCGGAGGCGCACCGCACGACGGTCTGAGCGCAACACAGTACTCCCCAAAAGGAATTCCACCCGGGTTACAACACACCATTGTCACTGGCGAATTAGGATCAGGAAAGCTGTTCCAACTCCACCAATGTAGACACTCGGTTTTGTGGGTGGAAACAATCTGGTTGAAACGCGGGCAAGAGTAGGTTCCGGAAGATCCCTGGGCGTTTGCCCTACCGCTCCAAATCCAGCCGAATGTTGCCAAGACAACCAGTACCGTAATGATTTTTTTCATCAGAATGACCTCAGGTTAGGCACACGAAATCAACCGAGTGGCATAAGCCGTCACGGAATTTCGAAAACTATCAATACATCTAGGAAAGCTCGGGAACTGTCAGAATGTGTCGAAAGTCTAACATTAGCTAGTGGCCTGTCAAGAAGAATCTAAGAAGAACGTTAGATTCCTCGTCGAATCACATCTGAAAAAGCACGTAACCTTCTGTAGTTTTTCTCAGGAATTGGACTTTCATGGCTTTACTCATAAATTATAGACACCGTTGGCCCGGCCTTTGACTGCGCCTTGCCCAACCAAAGCCGACAATAGACGACAAGCAAGGTCAAAGTCCTCAAAAGCTCCTCAATTTTTTTCTCAAAACCCTCAAATTCCCAACTCGGCTGTCATTTACCTCTATAGTAAGGACCACAAGTCTATTAAGTTTGCCTCAATTTCAAGGCAGGGCAGCAGCCCCCAAGGCTATTCAAGCCCTTCGAGTTAGCATTGGTCAATTTCCCACTGCGCTATTTTCCATTTCACCGTTTTGCAGTTTACTCACAACTACACTACTGCAGACCCAGCCACGCAGGCAGGGGTTCCATCGCAGCAGATTGAACAGTTTAAGAACGAACTAGCAATGTTCAACTCGGGCGGGAAATCAGATACAAACGGTGCCACGGACTTTCTTTTGTTGGCACGAGAGAGCGGTTTCTGTGGCGATCTCTAAAAACGTCCACAGGCAAGAAAACCCTATTCTGGCCTGTGGACAAAGGATTATCGTTCAATTGCAGCCGTTTTAGTCAGTTCGTGGGCCGACGTTCGGGCCTGAGTGAGAGCGGTCTGCGCCATTTCAGGACGAATGCTTAATTCGCGCTGCTGTCCCCTAATGTTGTCGGCCTGATTCACGATGGCGCGGGCATAGGGCTCCTGTGCCGATGCGCTCTGGCTGATGCGCGCTACTACTTCGCTGGCTGGCTTGCCAATTTCACGGCCATTGATCGCCTCTTGCAGCTGCCGTCCAAATTCACGCTGGGCAACGTCCAAGGTCTGTTCCAAGCTTCTACCGTGATCTGTGACTGCGCGTATTTTTTCGGCTTGGCTGACGACAGCAATGGCATAGCTTGGATCGGGCTTACCGTGAAGGCGGAACGAGGGTGAATCGTAGGCGCGTTCTGGCCGGCGTTGGGTAATTTCAGCCTGAACCTGATTTCTGGTTTGGCTTTCCAGCTGAAGCGCAGCAAAATGGAGGTCGCGGCGGTACTGCTGTTGCGCAAGCACGACGCGCTGCCCTACGAATTGGTCGGGGGCAATGCCGTGTTCGGCCTGTCGCGTCCGGTCGGCAGCATCGAGAACAGCGCGGGCATACTGCTGGGGGTTGTCAATGTTCCCCTGGCGATACTCGGTAATTTTGGGAATGATCTGGTCATTGGTCTCGCCGCGTTCGCGGGCGCGGATGGCGTAATCGAGATCACGCTCGGCAAAACGACGAAGTTCGGCTTCTGTGGCGGTTACCAGGGCATAATCCGGCGCGGCCTTCTTGTCGTTGTGCAGGGCTTCGATCACACCAGCTTTGTCTTTGCCATCTTCATAGAGGTGTCTCGCGTATTCAAGATCGGACACCTGTTTGAACATTCGCTTAAGCTCGCTTGCGCCCGGAGTTTTGTCCTGCGATTTATTTTCTGTTTTCAGTTCAGCTTGCACTTCCAAATGCTCCTGGACCTTGGCCACCGTGGTTTCGGCGTATTTCTGCGGATCAGGCAGGTCTTTGCGAAAGGCGGCAATGTCCTTGACAACTTTCTCGGGCAACTCGCCTTTGTCGAGGGCACGCGCCGCGTAAGCCCAATCACGTTTGTACTGGTCCGGTTTAGGATTGCGATTCTGATTGTCGTTTTTCATAGATGACTGCTCCGTATAAATAAAGCTTCTCGTTCGACTGGTGTCGAAGTTCTCATGATGTCGTGGTATGAATGCCGTACTGGTCGCCGGTTTCAAACAGGGTCTTCAATTGGTATTTATCCGAATCCCCGCTGTACGCCTGGATTTCAAGAATTTGCGAGACCAAACGTTTCCCGTGCTGTCGCTCAATGTGGACGAGCAACTGAATGGAATCGGCAATATGGCTCTTGATTGCCCGGTAGGGCAGATCCACGCCGCTTTGCAAAACGCAACTGGTGAAACGTTGCAGCGCTTGGGCCGCGGAGTTAGCGTGAATGGTTGAGAGAGTGCCGGAATGCCCGGTGTTCAAAGCTTGCAGTAGATCAAAGGCTTCACCTCCGCGAATCTCGCCAACAATGATCCTGTCGGGCCGGTGACGGAGCGTGGCCCGCAGGAGATCGCGGATCGTGATTGGCGGAATGCCGTTTTGCTCTTTGCGGGCCTCAAAGCGGACAAGGTTCGGTTTCTTGATGTTTATTTCCGCGGTGTCTTCGATCAGAATAATGCGGTCCTCATCGGGGATAAATCCGGTGAGAATGTTGAGGAGAGTGGTTTTGCCGGTCCCGGTACCGCCGCTAATAAGGATGTTGTCGTGGCGTTCGACGCGGCTCTTGAGCAGATCGGCAACGGGTTGACTGAGCGTACCAATGCGAATGAGGTCGTCCATGGTGAAATTCCTTGTGTTGAACTTACGGATGGTGAGGGTGATGCCGTCAATGCTTGATGGCCGGATGACGGCGGCAACCCGGCTGCCATCGGGCAGCCGGGAATCAAGAATGGGTTTGGTTTCGGATACATCATCGCCCAAACGCCGGGCGATGTTCCTGACGGCCGCATTGAGAGCCGTTTCAGAAAGAGCGATGTCGGGCACGGCCTCAAGGGCGCCGTTTCGCTCAATGAAGACTTGGGAGCCGGCGTTAACCATGATCTCGGAAATGTTGTCGTCCAAGATCAGGTGCTCGATGGGCCGCAGAAACGGCAAGATCAAATCGAAAGTCGTTCGCTCATTCATAGGAGTCCCCTTTTGACCTGATCGAAGTAGGAGATATTCGGGTCAAGGTAGTACGGTTTGAGATAACAGATCGTCGATTCCAGAGCCCGCGTGCCGTCATAGGGAATGACAATGGCCTGGGCTGTGGCAAGTTCGGCAAAGAGTTTCTGGGAGAAACGGAAGTCTTTGCGGAGACTATAATTTTTGCTCGCGCTGATCGATTCCTTCTCTGAAGTTGTCTTACCTGTAAACACGCCTACGCCGGCGTCCTGGCCGGATTCTGTGATGGTGTAATTGATGAACGGCTTATCTTCCTGCCCACATAGTTCAGCCGCAATTTTGGTTGAGAACTCGTCCGACAGAGCGAGGAAGACCTTGGTACGGAAGGTTTGCAGGAGCGTCCGCCAGCTCTCGCCGGGCAAGCTGGAACGTAACGAGCTGATGCTTTGCGTGGCAACGATGGAGATGCATTTGGCCTGCCGGGAAAGGCTGAAGAATTTCTCATCCCCGAGAGGCTCGTTTTCCCCAACCGTGGCGAAGGTCTGGTACTCGTCACAGAGGAAAAAGACAGGGCGGAAGTGCTGTCCGGGATTGGGATTGCGCTCGATCTTAGGGATGCGCTGCAAGACGGCCCGCTCGAAGTCCATTTTCATCATGGTGCCAATGGCCCTGGCCAGGCCCGCGTTCATGGAAATGGGAAGATTCAAGGCGCAAACCCTGCCGTTCTCGATGAGCCAGTTAAAGGATGGCAGAGGGTTTCCGTATTTGAATCGGCCCTGCGCGTCCTGTGTATTCAACTGAGGATCGTAGGTTTCTTTGGGCGGGCAAAAGACCTTCTTAATATGGGGATCATCGAATAGCGAGAGAAAGACCGCGATTCCCTCGACAATCGAAGTGCGGAGCTTGGGTTCTAAGTTAGTCCAGTCGTTGTGATACCAGCGCCGGACAGACTCAAGATGTTCCCATTTGATCCGGTCGGTTTGGGGCAAGGGTTCGCGATGGACTTCATATCGGATTCCGGGAGCAAGCGGGTCTAACTTGTCCTGCAGCTCCCGGCTGCTGTCCGCTTTGTTCTTTTTGAAATGCGGGTCATATTGGAAGTTGCCGGCAAGGTCTTCATGTTTTTCTTTGACCTTCTTGAAAGAGTCCGGGTCAATGAGAATGAATTCCCGGCTGGGAAGCAGGCGGTCGCCGTCTTCGATGCGCTTGGCCAGCAAAGACGAGCTGATCACGCACTCATAGACCTGGAACGGCGTCACGTAGTTGTAAGCGACTTTGTGAAGCAAAATGACAAATTTCACCAAGTTGGTGTATGCCTGTTGCCAGAATGGCTCTTTGCCTTTGCCGAAGAGATTATTGAGCAAGGAGGCAACGCCGTATGCCAAAGCGTACGGGTCTAAGTCATTCTGAAAAGGGTTCCAGCGATATTCGGAAGCGAGAGAGATTTCGATATAGTCGTCTGCTCTGCCGTATTTCCCCAGAATCTCCTCGATCTGATGGCAGAAGTCGCCTTTGACTTCAAGCACCAGGCCGCCGATCCGCTTGGCGGGATCGGCGGATTCATAACCGATAAGCTGGTCCGCATCCGGGCGCATACCGCAGGTGGTCTTGCCTGAACCGACTGCGCCAAGATAGATTTTCCCCGCGTAGAGCCCGCGTTCTGGCGTCGCCAGCCATCGCGGGGCGGGGCTGGAAATGAATTTTGTTGGGTGGTGCAATTCACCATTGATGAGAAATAAAGATTGCCTCTTGGCTGGGCTGGGATAAGGCATCAATGGAACTGGTTTGACTCTTTTGCCGTGTCCGTAGGCGAAGACGTAAATCCCGGAAAGAATTGCTGAATAAATGAAATAGGGCGTGCTGAAGAGCATGAGCGAATATGCCCAGAAGATTCCCAGGTAAACCGCATGATCTTTGAGCGAGATGAGTTGAAGGACAAGATTGTCCGAGGGAAACGGATAGCGCAACGTCAAAATGATTGCGGTCGTCGAAGCCAGCAGAATGCTGGCAAAGTTTTTTGCATTGAGAATACGGTCCAACATAACTCCCTCACGGTTATTTCAGTTCAGGCTTGCGGCTATTCGTTCCGCTGGCCTGAAGATTGTTTTCGGCTGACGTGGCCCTTGGCTTCGGCTCTGGGTTCGGGACAGCGGGAAGGTCGTTCTTGAGCTGCTCCCGCCATGGACCGAATTCAGGATCGGTTTTGAAGAGCAGTCGCAGCGCTCCACGTATCACATGGTCGAGTTTGTTTTCCGAGAACTTGGCGTATAGCATCAAGTCCTGTCTGGTCTCCGTGTCGATTTCAAATCGCAAGGAAGACCATTTTCCTTTGGGTTCGCGTTCAATAAGCGGCATAAGCCTCCTCCTGATTGATGATGTTTTCCTCTCTGGGCCGGATCGACGCCCGAAGCGATAGCGCAGCCCGAAGGGACCGATGCCTGCGGCAGCGGTGGGGTCGATCCGGCCCAGAAGCTGCCCCCGCTAGGGAGCCTTGAAAGCTGTTTGCGGCTACGCATGTCATTGCTAATACAGCCCTTGGCGATCCGACACGTATCGCACCAGGCGGAACCATGACCGGAACGGCATCTTCGGGTTTTGGACAATGACTTTTCATGTTCTAAAGCGCATAGGTTTCAAAGATTGCTAAATTTGTAGGCGGTGATTGCACCTGATCCCCGTTGGGATCGGCAGCGATCTTGCCTGTTAGCCATTGTTGGTAGAGCTGCTCGTGCTCGGGGTTGCTGAACTTTTTTTCGCCACGATTCAGGGCAACATAATCACTGTCCGCGAATTTCTCGTAACGTTTTTCTTGCCAGAGCTTGCGCAGCCGGAAGTATGCGGAGAGCGTCGGGTAATAGGGCTGGCCATCGGGATCGGCCATCATGGCGTTGAATTGTTTCTCCGCACGATCAAAACGGTTGGACTCATCGCTCACGTAAATGAACCTGTAAGGCCCATCCAGGGCTTTCAGTAACGGCTTGTAGGACTTAAGGTGGGCCGCAAAACGGCTGGAAGTTTCAAAGTCATCCTCAAAATACGTGAAGGTGATCAAGGATCTGGCTTTTGAATTCGCCTGTGACACAAAAAGCGGAAATTTGTCGGCGAAACAGCGGAACGTTTTTTCCGAGCCGCTGTCGTTTTCATAGACTATGGCCGGCAAGAGGGTCTGGCTGATTCCCTTTTCGACCGCAAAGTACCGGACCTTGTCCTGCTCCTCTTCCAGATAATCCTCGCCGGGATTGTCGAGGACAAAATTTAAGATGCGCAGCTTGAGGTTGGTCTTCGCTTCAGAACCGGGCTTGCGATTGGCGGAATTCTCTTTGCCGATGGCGCGATACACGATCCGGGAATAAAGGTGGTAACGCTTGCTATGGTCGCCAGTGTAGGGGAATTCCCGCACATGACCCCGTTTGATAGCTTCGGACAAGAATTCGTGATCGGCCCGGCCTCGGACAGCGCCGGTAAATTCACTGAACTGGCGGCGCAAGAAATGGCCTGAGTAAGTGGCAACGATATAAAGGAATTGGGCTTCGCGCTCCGTGTAACCCAGTTTGGCGAGTGCGTGGACGTGTTCTGGTTTAATGTTCATAAAGACAAGATTCCTCCCATGAGGTCAGGCCCATGGGCGGCCCTCCCGCGATGACTGGTTCCATAAAGCTGAAACCCTGCCGCCCTTTTCTGGGCGATGGTATGACTGCGGTAGTGTTCTGTTGTCAGTTCGAGATCGCAAAAGGACCGGTTGCCGTCGGCCGTCTCATACTCCAGGCGCAAATCAGGTAGCGGAATCTTCCCTTCGACAACCTTCAGGTTCTCCCGCTGGGCGATTTCCTGGAGCCGCTTTTGCTGTTGGTCTTTCGGGAGCTGCCTGATCCTGACTAACTCCCGGTTCATTCGGCGCTTGAATTCAAAATCGAGCGCCACCCGAACGGGCTTTCCGCCACGGGCTTCTATTTGACTCGCGGCTTTCGCGTAGACTCGGTAAAGCGCTGCGTCGTGCTTGATTTCGCGCAGCTTCACGGCGCCGGAATAGATTTCCTGCTGAGGATTGGCCCGCAAATGTTTTTGCGTGAGTTCCCTGGCGGGTTTGGTTAGAACGATGTACTTGTTTGGGCTGCCTTTTGGTCCCACGATGCGCACCAAGTTTTGCCGGTGCAGATGCGTGAGGTCGCGGTCAAACAATGCCTGCTGGCCGCCATATACGGATTTGAGCAGATCGGATTTCTGAATGGTTCGAAACATGCCCACTTCAGAGAGCATCCGTGCCTCGTTGGGGTTTAAGCGGTAGCTCTTGTCACGAAACTCGTAGACACTTCTCGGCTGGTCCGCCAAGGGATAAGTTTGTTCCCGTGGGCGTACAGGATTGGCACGCAGCTTGCCTAACGTGCGCTGCTGGGGCGTCCGCGCAGGAGGTTCGGGTCTATCAATGTTTCGGTCCATCTCATTCCTCGAATCTCTCCGCGATTTCCCGCGACAGGGCGCTATGGCCGGTTTTCATTTGCTTGTCCATGTGCAATAGCTTCTGCCCGGTTCCCTTAAGGAAGACCCGGCGCAGCAAAAGAAATAGGGCCAGGAATAGATTGAGGAACAGCGCCAGCGTAAAAATCCCTATCGTCTGGCCGTAGCTGTGAAAGATGAGACTCTTGGCCGGGATGAGGAACTTCAGGCGGTCCATGAGGACAACCACCAGGACGACAAGGGAAATGAAGGTGAATAAGGCTGCTTTGGCCAGCATAATGACTCCTATTGAAATGCGGCATCCTCGCGGAAGTAGGTGATGGTCAGCCCGAGCGGGTTGACCTGAATCAAGTTGTTGGGAACGGAGTCGCGGAATGTGAAGACAAAATGCGCGGTATAAAGGACGCGTCTTGTTTCCGTCCGGTCCACAGGGTTATGAAGCACTTCCTGAAAATCGACCGTGGCTTTGTAGGGGGCTGACCGCAGGTCTTCAATTGAGACTTTGACGACATCAACATCAATCTCGCTCTGCTGTTTCTGGAGAAAATTGTCGATGATCTTGTCTTTCTTCCATGCTTCGGCCACATTGCTTTGAAGTTGCGCTTCCATGAAGACCAATGCTTGGCCGAAGTTGTCGCGGATGGTCAAGCGGTTGCGGCTGTAATACAGGCGGCAGAAATCGCTCAGAAAATACTTGATCTCCCCTTCCTGAGGCTTATAGGCAAAGGTTGAATAGTTGACGGCCTCGGCCCGGCCGATGTCGTTGATGCGGATTACCAATGGCTTGAAGTTTTCCACGGTGCGGGCGGTCCTGATGTTCGCGTAGATCAGGCCCGCGGAGATCAATGACATCGCCAGCAAGGCGATTTTCAGGTACGTATTGGTGACAATGGCATCCCCAAACTGCTCGGCATAGAGCCGCTTGGCGGCATTGAATTCCTTGTCCTCGACAGCTTGGTTCATTACGCGGCCCCCCTGACTGCCATCATCACGGCGGTCTGAATGAGCCCTCCTCCGCCTTCGCCCGAAGATCCGCTAAACAGGTGATTGACCAGGACGGGAATCTTGAGCGTGCCGTAGATGCCGGTGCCGATAACGAGGATCAGAATAGGGAGCTTTCCCAGGGCCACGGCAAAATCGGTAAATGATGTGGCGGTATAGGGGTTCAGCAGGCTAAGCATGAGCTTCGCCATAACGAAGAGAAAGGCATTGGCGATGACGGGATAAAAGGCGTACTGGAAAAATGCTTTGAGCCATCCCCAGAACAGGAAATCGAGTTTGGGAACGATCATGAATGGGATAAATACTGGCCCAATGAGGACAAGGACGCCGACGGCAATATAGCCAAAGGCAATTACGGCAAAGATCACCAGCTCCAGCAACGCGAGCAAGCAAATGATTGAGATCGAAACAGGCAAGGCAAAGGTCCTGGCCATCAGAGTCCATGAGCTTGCTGCCTGGATGAGACTTTCAAGTTTCAGCGTAAGGTCGGTCTGGGCCTGGGTTCCGATGTGGTCGGCGAGAATAAATGCTTGATCGGTAATCAGGTGATAGAAGCTGATGCCGATGCCGGGGATCGGCGTGGCATAGTAGCGGACCATGGCATAGCCGAACGCGATGACCAGAAGGAATTCGGCAAATCGACTGAAATCAAATCCCGGCCCGCCCGACGCGGCATTGAGAGCGCTCTTGACGCCAATCCAGACAATCATGATCGTGGCAAAGGCGCGGAACAGGTTGAGTCCAAGATTTAGGAATAGGTCTGCATTCTGCGAGTAGAGCGCGACAAAGTCGCTTTTCAGAAAATCCATGAGTGCGTTAAACATATCTGCCTCCATTTCTTGTTTTCCGGGTGTTCCGGTGCCCATTTAGGGCAGCCGGAACGGGCCGGAAGTCGGCTGCTGATGGGCTTGGGCAAAGCTCTCTGCCATGATCTGCCGGATGCGGAGAGAGTCATTTAGTTGCTGCCCCTGCTGGCTGCGGTCCTGGGCATTTCTTTGTGTGGTTTGCTCCAACAACTGAAGCAGCAATTTGTTGGTGTCCTGGATCGACCGGGCCAGTACCACATTGCCGGCATTGATTTTGTTCAAGACGGCGACTTGGGTATTGAGACGGGCATCGGGCGACAGCGAATCATCTTCGAGCCGCCCTAACATGGCTTCAATCTGCTGCGCGTTCCCGCGAATCTCTCCGATGGTGCGCAGGCTTTGGATGTTCCCCGCATCCTGTAATTCCAATGCTCCGTGCTGCAATTGGAGGGTGCTTTGCAGCTCCGGGCTGAACTCCGTCATGGGATATTGAGGGAGTGGCGGGACAAGACGCGAATAGCCGTTGGCGATGGTCGCCGGGTTGCCGCTGTTTACGCCGCTCACCCACTGGCCGGTATTGCCGTAAGTGTTCGCCGATGCGAACTGTCGCCATTTGGCGAACTGGGCGCGGTAGCGGGCGTTCATGTCCTGAAGCTGCCGGGCCTGGTTTTGGACGAACTGGTATTGCTGGAGGTAGAGATTGTACGTCTGCTGCATCTGCTGCAATTGTTGTTGCAACTGCAAATAGCGCAGCACGGCATTCTTATAGTTCGTGGGATCAAACACCACCCCGCCAACTTGGGCGAAGGCCGGTGTGATCGTCGAAACGATCAGAAGAAATATGAGCGCGAGTTTCGGTTTCATAAATGTACCCTTTGTTTCTGGTTGGCCGTGCCAATCAAATACTTCATAGCTCTCCTAAAGATTTGCTGGCATGGTGTGTTGGGTGTAGTCAGGAACCAATATGTCCTGAGTCAGATAGACCTTTACGCGATGGCCTTCCCTGATGGTGATGGTCGGCAGCACATTCAAGAATCGGTCGAGGATGTGCAAGGACGATTGCGCAGCGCTGCTCGTGACGCCCTGGCGGTAGATATCGGTGGATGATTGCGGGACGCCAATGGCCCCGGAACTGGTTCCAAGCTGCGCGAGTCCACCGATTGCGCCCACGGCAACAGAGGCTCCGAAGATCTGCAAGTAGTGGTTGTTCACCTTGTCTTTCAATCCCGTTTCGCCGATCTGGTTCAGGCCCTGAAAGTGGTCAAGGTCTAAGGAATAGCCATCGGGCATGAGGAGGCGGTGAAAGAAGACGGCGAGGCGGCGTTGGCCGAAGGAGTCAACCTGCTTCGATTCACCAAGCAGCTTGCTCCCAGCGGGGATCAGCAAATGCTGACGATCATGCGAGTAAAGATCGCTCGACAGCATTACCACGACAGGCCCGGTGAAATCGCCGTCCAGACGATTGACCAGAACCGTTTCAAGCAGTGCGCCTTCAAAGACGGTGTAGTTCTTCCCGGTGGCCTGATTGGCGTTTGCCGGAAGCGCTCTTGGCGTAGGGCGGGGCTGCGCCTGGGGCACTGGTCCGGGCGGCACTGGTGGCAAACCTGCGATCATTGCTGCCATTGGGTCTAGTCCGGCTGTTGCGCCGATTGGCGCGGGTGGAATAATCGGCAAGCCCTCGGCAAGAGCAAGCTGTTCTGGCGTGGGCTGTGGCGGGCGGGTGTTTGTTGGATGGTTCTCAGGCTGGCGGTAGCTCAGAGCCACGCTTGATGAGTAGAGCGATGTGTAATTGCGCTTCTTGAGGTCTTCGGCAACTGGATCGGGCGGGGGAGCCGATGGCACCGCTCCGCTCGATTCAGTGTTATACACACCTGTCCCGCTGGTTATGCCACTGCCCACATTTGTTCTGTCCGCAGGCGGCGTGGTTAGGTTCTGCTGCTGTGCGTTATCCCTTAACCGGCGCATGAAATCGTCCGTAGATGCGCTGTCGGCAGGCTTGGGCGGGGCGGCTGGCGCTGGACTTGCCTGCGGCGATGCTCCTTTGTTCCCGCCGCTTAACCACATGACCAGCATCATTCCCGCGATCAAGCCGAGAATGGCCCATGTCTGGATCGTCTTTTTCATCACGCCGGGAGGCATCGCCCGGTTGTCTACGACTGCGGGAGTCTGCTGTTGCGGCTGTTTTTCGTTCGCGGTATCCGGCATATTCAGTTCCTTTCAAAATCCAAACGGTGCTTGCCGATGACCAGGTATCCCTTGTCAATCACCTTCGGAGCGATGTAGACCCCGTCGCGCAGGTCAAAATTGATGAGATTGGGCGCTCCATCTTTCACTTCGTAAAGCGTGGGCTTTTCCTGTGCGCTGGAGCGGATATAGGTGAATTTGTCGTCGTGATAGATCTCTGCGACCGCGAACGGCTTTTGATTGCGCTTGAACCTGTAATCGAACTGTAGCGCCTTAACCGGATACTCCGAGCGAAATACTTCTTTGCCTTCTTCCGCTCTCTCGTTTTCATGCCGCGCCGCTGCCTTGACACTTTCCACCTCCGATGCCGGGACAAATCTGGGTGGGCCGTTGAGGGCCTGGATCATGGTTTGGTCGGTCGGTTCAATGAAGACCTTGAGATCGGCGTCCCCGCCGCTCTCGCTGACTTCATTGAGCACGAGCGAATAGACGTTGCCTGCGGCTGTAATCAGGGTCACGTTGGTACTGCTGGCTTGTTTCGCGGGTTTCAAGTAGCAGAAATTCTGGACACCCTCGACAATCCAGAAATCCTTGTCGCCGACAACGAAATCCAAAATCTTTTCGCTGGCGGGCAGAACTACCAGGGTTGTGAATCTGACTTTGGCCCGGATGGGCACAATGTCTTTGGTGGCGTACTTGACCGTGCGGGCCTCGCGGACTTGGGCGAGTCCCATCCCGGCAAGCAGTGTAATCATTGCGATAAGTGCGAGTGTTCGTTTCATAGTGTTGTGCTCCTGGCAAGGACTTCAAGCCCCTGCTCAAATCCGTGCGCCCGGAACACCTCCTCCCGGCGCTGGTTATCGTTGGGATCGTTGGTATAGAGCCAGTAGGATTTCCCATCCACGTTGAGGTTTAAGACCTTCGCCATGTCCGGGCGCTTGATGAATAACTGGCGTTTGGGTATGAGGCCGGAAATCATTTCGATCTCGTTGTCATTAAGGTGGAAAGTATTCTTGTAAAGCTCGGTATCGAGGGCCGGGTTGGCCAGAAAAATTTTAGTGGCGCAGCTTTCCAGCACCACGTCCAGAATTTCCGACTTGCGCAGTTCGTCCAGGGATTGCGTGGACAGGACCATCGCGGCATTTTTCTTGCGCCAGGTCTTCAGGGCCTCGACGATATAGCTGCGAATGACCGGATGCGAGAAAAAGCGCCATGCCTCATCCATGAAGAAGGCTTTGAACGTGGTAGAAATCGCCGGGTCATAAATGACCGCATTGGCGCGATGCAGAATGTAGAAGAGCAACGGTTCAATGACTTCCGGGTATTGGTCCATGCCTTCAAAGTCAAAACACTGGAAGCGGCTGAAGGTGAGCGTGTCCTCTTTATTGTTGAACACGGACGCGTACTGTCCGCCTTCCGTCCATTTATGCAGCTTGTCGGCAAGGTCTTTCCGCAGCGTGTTCGCCAGTACTCCGAGCGTGCGCAGGTTGGTGGGAAGCTGGTACAGGCTTTCGATCTGCTCATATACCTCTTTGTCATCGGCATGCGTGAACCTGTATTGTCCTTTTCCCTCGATCAAGACCTTAACCAGCAAAAACAGGAAATTCAGGTTCTCCTTGGTCGGATCGAGCGAAAACGGATTGATAGTGAATGGGGCGTCTGCAATCCCGACCTTCAGATACGAGCCGCCAAACAGTTGAGTGATGCTCTTGTAACTACCGCCCAGATCCAGGATGAAGGTGTATGGCTGGTATTTCTGAAGTTTGACGATCAGGAAATTACACACGAATGATTTCCCTGTCCCTGTTTGGCCGGTAAGAAGGGCGTGGCCAATGTCGAGATAGTGCAAGTTGAAGAAATACGGACTACTGTGATTGGTCTCAAAGATGGCCAGATATTCACGGTCGAGGTGCTTGTTCCACTCGTCTCCGGTGTGCAACGTGAATAGAAACGAGTAATCGGCATAGTTGGTGTTCAGCACATCCATCCGGCGCAGATTAAAGTGCTGATTTCCTGGAATCGTCGCAAAGAACGCATTGAGCAGGTTGTACCGTTCGCCGTAGAGCGAACCGTCGTTCATGCTGAAGACCTTGTACACCTCGCCGCAGGCCCGCTCTAATGCCTGGCGGTCCGCGGCATAGATGACAGCGGTCAGCGAGAATTCGCCGAAGTAACTGCCCTTCAGCTCCAACTCCGTCAGACATTCGCCTAGACTCTGGACAAGAGATTCTTTGGAGTCATCCACCAGCACGTCAGACGGCGAGCCTTCCGTCCTCATCTGGCTCATCAATGATGTCTTGCTGTTGTGGAAGTGCCGGCGGGCTGATTGGATCTTCTTCCGGGCGTCAGCGTTTGAGCGTGGCCGCCATTCGGTGACAACGTGCAAGCTGGCCTCAACCTCATAGAGTTGCTTTAAGATCAGAGGCCAGCTTTGCGCCGTTGGCTCCTTCAGGGTCAAGACTCTCACATGAAAGTCATCGACGCGCAAATACGCCGGGTAGCACTCGACTGCGGAATCCGCCATGAGGAAATCAACATGGGTGTCATATTTCAGGCGGTGTGGCGCCCGTTTTTCCGGCGCAAAGTTCACTAGCTTCCGCAGGAATTGATAGGCGTCACATTTGGGCAGCAACCGAATCTTGACGAAATCGTTGACCTGGAGAATGAAATTCTCGGTCCTCTGGCGCAGGATGCGCTGTGCCTTCTCAATCTCCGAGGTAATGAATATGATTTTCTTCTCGCTGGAAAAGAACCCTTTCAGTTCCTCCCAAGCCAGGGCCGGGGCGGAGAGTAGTTTTGCCATCGCCTGGGCAAAGCTGCTCTGATACCGGAATCCCTCGTAAAGAATTACGTAGTAAATATTGAGGGAATAAAGATCGTGGGACTTAGTTTTAAAGTAGTGTAGACGTGTCTCGATAGCTGCCTTGGCAATCTTATCCGCAACCGGAGTGTGCGGAATCGGAGGATTATTAGTCTTGAACAGGTATTGATAGACGCGGAACTTGGGGTCAAACAGCTTGAGCGCCGATTCCAGCCGCTTGGTCAAGTTGTCTGTTTCCTTGGTATCCAGGCATTCGTAATCGACGCCTTCCACCTGAAGCACCATTCCCAGATCCCCGGCTTTGGTGATGAAGGTGTGTTCGTCAACGAAACCAAAGACACCAATGTTCTCATTCAGTGCGCCGGTTTCTTCATAGTTCTTAACAACGCGCTTCAGCTTAAGCATGACGGAGCACCTTCAGGGGTTGGTCGTGAAATTTGAGCGGGTCGTATTGCTTGCGGAACTTGCCGGAATTGAACAGTATCCGCAGTAATTGGGGGTCATTCCGGGTTGCCCATTGTGCCGGTATGAGCAGCACGGCAAACATCCCGATGCCGCTGAAGAGACTTCCGAACAGGTTGAAAACGGCCCCGCCAAGCACCAGGGCGGCGAAAAACAGTCGGCGCTCCGCTCCCAGGATGGTTAGTGGCCTATTCATGGCCTTATAAACCGGATTGACTCTTCGACCTTGCATTGCTTCTAGTTTCCTTTGTTTTCCTGTGTGCCTTCAGGTTCCCGGAAACAACCAGCTTAGGAAGTTAACTGCGGCAACTGCCATTCCTACGCCAAAGATGATCCCAGCGAGCATACGTTTATGGCCGCCTTCGCCAAAAGCAAACATAAGCCCGCCTACCACGATTGCTACCAGGCTCAAGGCCCGAGCTATAGGTCCTGTAAAGGCGTCCCGTAGTTGGTTGACTGCTGTCTCCCAAGGGCTTGTGCCCTGGAAGAAGTACATTGCAAATAAAAGTGATCGCATCGTTCTCATATAGCATCCATTGTGAGTAGCTACTCACATTTGAGTCTTGGTTCACTCCGGCCACTCATTGCCCGCAGTTGTTCGTTGCTACGGGCTGGAGAAGACCAAAATGTTGTTCTATCCGACACCCCGGCATATTGCGCTCATCTTCGCATTCGCTCGTTGTATTCGTCTGACTTTCCATCCGTCCGACTTTTTTCGTGTGCTTGTCAAAGAATGCGTCTACATGCCGCGGTGTCTAATCGGAGTAGACGCGTCAGGAAAGGAGAAAGTTTCTTGCTACCAACTTGAAATGACAAAGTAAACCAAAGTGGTACAAAGAAAACCAAACTCTATGAAATGCATAGATGAACTTGAACATCGCCAAGAGCCGTTGTCGGTAAAGGAAGCCGCGAAGATTTACGGTGACTCAGCCGGCACGTTTTACAAGAAGATTCGCCGGGGCGAGATCCCTGGGATCTTCCGTGAAGCAGGAAAACCCAAAGGCAGGATAAAGATCTGCCCCGCCGAATTCGCAGCTTGGCTTAAGCAAAAGATTGCGGCGGGCTGTCAGGCTGCCAACGGCATATCCAGGACTCCAGCGAACGGCGCGCAGTTAGCTACCGAGCGAGCTGTGCCGCAGAGCGGAGCGGAACCAAACAACGCCACGAAAGCGGCGGGGAAGGAGATTGGGCGATTCGCCGGATGAAAAATCATATATCGAAGAAAGACTTGCTTTTCTTTTTGAGCGCTGAGCATCTGTTCCCTCTCACTTGGCTGAGAGAACAAACAGAGCTTTTGCTTGACAACTCTGGACGGCAAAAGACCTATGGTCTGTGTGGAGGGATGATGCAAAGTGCCAATCAGTAGAGGGCTGCATTTGGTACAACGTTTGCAGCCCCCTTTTCTTCGGCGCATTGGGGCCGGTCTTCAAAGCAACTCTCCTTTCATTCTCCTTAAGGATTTGGTCCAGTTTGTCTCCCTTTATCTCTCTTTGTCAGTTTCCGTTGTGTGCCGCTACTTTCAGCCATTCGTTAGCGTCTTAGCTAACTGCGGTGATAGGGGAATATTGCTCATCGCTCCTAACACTAGAGGGTAGAATGTTGTGGCGACAGTATATGGTAATGGCGATGATGACCTCGGGTCGCAAGATAAGCTAGGCAAGGAAGACTCTTTTCAATCCCCGCGAGCGATCGAGATTCGAGAATGGGTGTTGGATGTGATTGTTCCTGCGCTGATTGATAAATTTATGAAGCGCGAGCGCTCGTCAAGTAATCAAAAGGAAAGCGAAAGGTGATCCTTATGCGATGCGCAATCTATGCTCGATATTCTTCTGACTTGCAACGTGATAGCTCAATCGAAGACCAGGTTCGGACTTGTAGACGATACGCCGAGCGCCAAGAGTGGGCTGTGGTGGACCGGTTTATCCTCGCTGATGAAGAGACGACAGGTGCGAGCCTCCATCAGCGGAAGGCCCTCCAAGAGCTCTTAGAGGTAGCCAAGCAGAACCCGCGTCCTTTTGACCGCGTCCTTATCGACGACTCTTCCCGGCTTGCAAGAAACCTGGAAGATGCTTTACGAAGCGTGGCGATACTACAGTTTCATGGCGTTTATGTAACTTTTGTGAGCCAGGGGTTTGATTCCCAGCAAAAAACTGCCCGCCAACTCCTGACGCTCCACGGAATGATGGATGAACAATTCCTTCAGGGTTTAGCGGACAAAGTTCATCGAGGCCAGGAGGGACGGGTCTTGAAGGGCCTTGTGGCGGGGGGACGTTGTTACGGATACAAGAATGTCCCGATTGAGGATTCATCCAAACCGGCTAAATACGGGCGCCCATTCGTGGTGGGCGTGAGGCAAGAGATTGCTGAGGACCAAGCTAAGATCGTGGTACGCGTTTTCGAGATGTATGCGGGCGGCATAAGCCTGGCAGGTGTCGCCAAGACTTTGAATCATGAAGGCGTTGTTGCTCCTCAACCGCCTCGCAATCGGAAGGTCAGAGCTTGGTGCTACTCGTCAGTGTATGAAATGCTCAGAAACGAGCGCTATCGCGGGGTTTTGGTCTGGAACCGAACTCGTAAGGAGCGCAACCCGGAAACGGGAAGGAAATTAAGCAAGCCGCGTCCAGCAGAAGAATGGAAGCGCGTAGAAGTGCCTGACTGGCGCATCGTCCCGGAGGAACTTTGGCAGCGCGTCCAGACCCGAGCTGTCGAAATGAGGAAGCAGTTCGGGGCCAAAACTGCTCCCGGGTTGACTCGCAACGCACACTCGCGATACCTCTTCAGCGGCTTGCTTACTTGTGGAGAATGCGGCTCCAAGCTGGTCATTGTCTCAGGGAGCGGAGTACGGGGCTACTCGAAGTACGGCTGTCCTAGCCATCGGTACCGGGGCACTTGTTCCAACGGGCTCATGATTCGATCTGACATTTTGGAGCAACAGATGTTGGCTAGACTGGAAGAGTGTATCCTTCGGCCTGAGATGGTAGATTTCGCGATTCGGTCTTTTCAAGAACAGCTGGAAAAGCGCCTGGAAGAGATGAAGGCAGAACACTCCAGCAGATCATCGCGAAAAGGAGAACTGCGGTTGGAAAAGGAGAGGTTGAATGGCCAAGCTGCCAATATCGCGGATGCCATCGCAGCCAGCGGACACTCGCAGATTCTTTTGAAACGGCTTGCAGATATCGAACAGCAAATTACGGTTATCGACCGTGAATTAGCAGAAGACGAAATTGCGCCGTGGAAAACTTCGGTTTCCGAGATTAGAGATTTTGTGACGCGGGAATTGCTGGACATCCGCGCCTTGCTGCGTGAGAACGTCGCCCAGGCCAAGTTAACTCTACGCAGGCACATCCGGGAGCTGGTCCTCACTCCGACGGATGGTGCAGACGGCCCTTTCTATCAGGCCAGCGGGAAATGGGAATTTCTGCCGGAAAACAAGCGTGTATTTGTTTTGGTGGCCAGGGACGGAATCGAACCGCCGACGCCAGCCTTTTCAGGGCTGCGCTCTACCAACTGAGCTACCTGGCCGGGATTGTTGCTTACATACGCAAGGCTTCGGTGGGACGGATGAAGAACTGCTGCGTATGGAACGTTCTTGATTATAGCAATGGTCGGCGATTCACTCAAACCGCATGCAAAAAACCGGGAATACTCAGCATCACTTCGCCGGACATTCCACCAAGCCGCAGTTGCTTTGTGCAATGATTAATACACCACCCGCATGCGAACGCTCTGTTTACTGGCCAGGGACAAGCGCGGCTCGGCGGGAATGTCGTGCAGAATTCGGCCACTTAGATATTCCCCCAGCGCTGGTCCGTGTTTAAATCCGTGTCCTGATCCGCCACCGGCGATCCATACATTTTCAAGCTCCGGATGAAGGTCCACAAGAAAATCTCCGTTCGATGTGTTCTCGTACTGGCAAACACGGGTTTCAAGAACCGGGGCATGACACAGCCCCGGAACATGCCTTTCCAGATAAGCGCGCAGGAATTCCACTGACGACGCGCCCACAACTCGAGAGCCCGTGTCAGGATCAAACTCGGCGCCGTGACGATCAAAAGCGATTTTGAAACCACGATTCTCAATATCAGGAAGGGCGTACGCCAGGTCAGGATGTGTGTGATGGAGCCACACGGGCATGCCCGGTGCGCAAAAGTCTCGGCTACCTGCGGGCGGACCGAGGAAGAATACCTCTTGCCGCGTAGGAAAGATGCGCTCCGCCAGCAGCTCGGGAAATATCTTCGGCAACCAGGGACCACAGGCGAAGATGAATGTCCCTGCACTGATGGAGCATCCCACGCTTGTTTTCACTTCAGTAAGTTTGCCTCTTCCGCGCGGTGGAAGCACTGCCTCCACCGAGTAACCAACCCCATTCTGAGTCAGCTCACGCACAAGCGCCTGCACGGCGTTGCGCGCCATCAGCACGCCGCTGTCCGGTTCCAGCACGCCCCAGGTTACATCGTCAAAATGGAGTTGCGGCCAGCGGCGCTGAATTTCATCAGCTGCCAGCTTTTCACAAACAATTCCATTTCTGCCCAAAACGGCGAACAACTGCTGTGTATAAGGGTCCTTATCATGGCTGAGCCAGAGCACTCCGGTACGATGAAATAAATCCCTGGCGATCCCGGCAAAGAATTCGCGCCAGAGCGGAAGAGAGCGTATGGCCCAGCGTGTGTATAGCTCATCGGGGCCATAGCCCATACGAATGACGCGAGTCTCACCGGCGGAGCTGGCGCGACTGTTGGCAGCTCCATAAGCGTCCAGAAGCGTCACGGTTGCGCCGCTACGACGGAGAAAATGAGCAATCCACGCGCCGAAAACCCCAGCTCCAATGATGGCAAAGTCACTTGTCTTCATTATTATCGCTTCGCTCCAGCTCCCAATGTCTCAACTTTACCTGAATGCAGCATTCGCTTGATTATGCGACTCGGCGCGCAAGCCGCCTCGCTGCTTTCCTGAATTTTCTTCAATCAAATTCTGCTCGTTTGTAAACTAACTGAGCTGTGATCAGGTCTTCAATCGCGCAGCCGACGCTCTTAAACAGGGTAATATCGTCCGCATGGGTCCTTCCCCGCTTTTTTCCGCTGGCGATCTCATGCAGATCGGCCCGGACGTGCTGGCGATTAATTACTCCTTTACTTATGGGAATCAGTAAATCTCCAGCCTCAGCCAGCGCGCCTTCATACGTATCCACCACCACGACTGCTCGCTTCACCGCCTCATCATCAACTTCGCGCGTCACGGGTTGAAACGCGCCTACCAGATTCAGGTGCGTCCCCGGGTGCAGCCATCGACCGTCAAACAGCGGCGTGGGAGATGTGGTGCAAGTGCAGATCACATCAGCTTCGCGAACGCAGGTCTCCGCATCAGCTGGCTGGACGTCAATTCCGTGGTCGCTCTTCATCTTTCCGCAAAACTCTTTCAGATCCGACCGGACTGATCCGCACACCAGAAACTGCCGGAACTGGCGCACCCGCGACAGCACCGTAAGGTGCGCGATTGCCTGCCTTCCGCTGCCAAACACACTGAGTGTCCGCGCGTCCTTACGCGCCAGCAGATCGGTGGCAACCGCCGATGTGGCAGCCGTACGCAGGTCGGTAAGGTAGTTTGCTTCCATGCGCGCCACCGGAATACCTGTGGATGGATCAAGCAGCTCATACACAGCATGTACACCGGCGTTCTTGCTGACGCTGACAATCTTGACTCCCGCGGCCTGCAACTCTGTGTCATAGCAAGGCATAAGCAACAGAACAGCGCCGTCAAGTTCCATCGAGCTTCGCACCGGCATGCGCACGGTCAGCGAAAAGTCGCGCGCAAAGGTGGTTCGGATGGCGGAGATCACGTCGTCCACCTTCGCCATGCGCCGGAACTGGTCTTCAGAAAAAAGAAGCATACAGAGGAACCAGGCTCCAGAGAATACCAAACTTCGTCCCAGAAAACCCGGGCGCCGTTCATTTTCCGCTTGACATGATATTACGCTGTACGTACTATAACGTCATACGTAGTACGTAATACGTATTACGCAGGACGATATAAATGGCAAAGAAAACAAGAGACGAGCTTGATTTGGATGATTTTGGCCGGTTCTCCGAACCGGCCCTGCTGATCCTGGTGAGCCTGGCCGAAGGCCCAAAGCACGGCTATTCCATGACGGAAGACATCGCCGCCGTCGCTGGCGTAAGGCTGGGGCCGGGCACACTGTATGGCGCTCTTGCCCGGCTGGAAACCAGAGGGTTGATTGAGCCGCTGGCAAGCGAGGACCGGCGCAATCCTTACCGTTTGACCGGAGTAGGCGAGCGCGCTCTTCGCGCCCGCTTAGCGGCAATGCAGGCGATCACCCGTATTGGCCAGCGACGACTGGCCAGCGCATGACATGGATGGTCCGCTTGTATCCGGCGGCATGGCGCGAACGCTACGGCAAGGAATTTGCTGTGATCATGGCGGATCAGCGCCCGTCCTTAGGGATGATCATCGACGTGCTGGCCGGTGCCGTGGATGCTCATCTCCATCCACAAGTCCGCAGTAAAGACGCACAGTCAACAAAAGGAGACACAATGACAGATGCAATGATGAAACGGTGTGAGAGCGGAGGTCCGGTACTCGCCAGACAAGAGCAATGGACCGCGGGCCTCGGGATGGTGGCAAGCACTCTGATACTATCCACGGCCTTTATAGTGCTCAGGAAGATCTACCACGACACTCCAGCAGTGGAAGGATTGGGCTACACAATCTTTCCGGGTATGCTGGTGTTCTATGCACAGATGGCCTACCTGAGAAAAAGAACGGCCAGCACTCAGATGTTGCTCGTCGGCGGCATGATGGGCATCCTTTATTTGATCATGTGGGGAGCATGCGTCATTGCCGCCGGGATTGAACCGGCGTCGCGGCACCTCCGGTAAAGTTTCTTGAAGCCGCAGAGCGAAATAGAATCATCCACCATGACGCATGTCAAATCTTGTTGCCGCGACTATGTTTTGCTAGACTAGGGTTGCAATACAGGTTGCACCCCGTCCGCGGAAAGGGATGATCCCACCTGCGCTCTCTGTTCCATCGAACTTAACCTCTCTTCTGCCCAGCCAAAGCGGACGCCGGGCCATAAAGAAGGAGGAATATGTCTCGCGTACTGCCCCTACATCCAAACCTGGAGCATCTCAGGAATCAAGCCAAAGAATTACTGCGCGGTTTTGAACAACACAAGCCTGCAGCCATGGAACAGTTCAACGCGCTCGCTTCTACCGCCACGGCGCGTCCGAAGCTTGCCGACGCTCAGCATGTGATCGCGCACGAGTACGGCTTTGCCAGTTGGGCCAAGCTGAAAGAACATGTGCTATCACTCACGCCGGTCGATCCAGTAAAAGCCCTGGTGGATGCGGTCAATGTCAACGACGAGGAGCGCGTTGCCCAGGTACTGCAACAGTATCCTGAACTAAAACCAAGACTCAACGATCCTCTACCTGGATGCGGCTTTGACGGCACAGTGCTTTTGACTGCGGTCCGCGGGGCCAACCGCAAGATGGTCGACATCCTGCTGGCTGCTGGCGCTGACATCAACCAGCGCAGCCACTGGTGGGCCGGCGGGTTCGGCGTCCTCGACGACGATCGCGGTCTTGCGCCTTATCTCATTGAGCGTGGCGCCATTCTCGACGCACACGCCGCCGCTCGGCTGGGCATGTTCGATAAGCTCAAGGAGCTGATCGCGGCCGATCCAGCGGTAGTTCATGCTCGCGGCGGCGATGGACAGACTCCACTACATTTCGCGGCGACAGTGGAGATCGCAGAGTATCTCCTCGACCACGGCGCGGACATCGATGCCCGCGACATCGACCACGAGTCCACGCCGGCGCAATACATGGTCCGCAAACGGCAAGATGTGGCGCGCTACCTGGTCTCGCGCGGTTGCTGGACGGACATCCTCATGGCTGCGGCCCTGGGGGATCTGGAGCTTGTGGGCAAGCATCTGGATGCTGATCCCGCAAGCGTCCACAAGTGCGTCAACCAGCATTATTTTCCCAAACAGTCCTTTCATTCCGGAGGGACGATTTACATCTGGTTCCTCGGCTCGAACAAAACCGCACATACGGTAGCGCGGGATTTCCATCATGAAGAGATCTTCCGCTTGCTCATGGAACGAAGTCCCGCCGCGCTCAAGCTGTCTCTGGCCTGCGAGCTGGGCGATGAGACCACGTTCCAATCTCTCCTCATCAACCATCCTGGACTGGCGCAATCTCTTTCGGACGACGAACGCCGCAAGATCGTTGCTGCCGCTGAAGGGAACAATACCCAGGCTGTCCGCATGATGCTGGCTGCCGGGTGGCCCGTGGACGTACGTGCTGGCGGCGGCACAACGGCACTGCATTTTGCCGCATGGCACGGCAATACTGAGATGATCAGAGAGGTCCTGAAACATCATCCGCCTCTGGAAGTCGCGGAAACCAGCTACGGCGGCACTCCACTTGGATGGGCGCTGCATGGCTCCAAAAACAGCTGGGAGAGACACAAAGGAGACTATGCCGAAGCACTGGAACTCTTGCTCCAGGCCGGCGCCAAGGCTCCTGAGTTGACGAAAGAGCTGCAAGCCAGTGAGGCAGCGCTTGCGGTGTTACGTCGACATAAGGTGGGTAAGCTGGGAGAGCCTGGAGTTGCCTGAAACGTTGCACACAATTTTGACCGGCTCGTCCGATTCAGATGGGCCGGTTTTGCCATCGACACAACCTCACATCCGCTATCGCCATCCAATGGCACACATGGAGATACCGGCCTGCCGGAAAACCAGGAGGCATGCGTGCAACTACTTTTCGACGAACAACAACTGGAAAAAACATGGGCCACGGCCCCTCGCTGGCAAGGCATAGCCCGGCCTTACTCGGCAAAAGACGTGTTGCGGCTCCGCGGGACCGTGCACATTGAGCACTCTCTGGCCCGCCTGGGAGCGGAACACCTGTGGAAGCTTCTTCACACCGAGCCGTATGTAAAGACTCTGGGCGCCATGACCGGCAACCAGGCGGTACAACAGGTGCTGGCTGGATTGAAGGCCATCTATATGAGCGGCTGGCAGGTGGCCGGCGACGCCAATCTGGCCGGACAGATGTATCCGGACCAGAGCTTGTATCCGTGCAACAGCGTTCCCGCCGTTGTACGTGAGATCAACAACGCCTTTGTACGTTGCGACCAGATTTACAAATCGGAAGGCAAGAACGGGATTTACTGGTTCGCTCCCATCGTGGCGGACGCAGAAGCTGGCTTTGGCGGATCGCTGAACGCCTTTGAGTTGATGAAAGCGATGATTGAAGCCGGCGCGGCCGGTGTCCACTTTGAAGACCAGCTCTCTTCGGCCAAGAAATGCGGGCACCTGGGCGGCAAAGTCCTGGTGCCGGCGCACGAATTTGTGCAGAAGCTGGTGGCCGCGCGGCTGGCGGCGGACATACTTGGCGTACCTACACTGTTGATCGCCCGCACCGACGCCAATGGCGCCCGCTTGCTCACCGCCGATAGTGACATGCGCGATGCGGATTTTCTGACCGACGAACGCACCACTGAGGGCTTTCTGGGCTATAAAGGCGGGCTTGAAGCCGCCATCAGCCGCGGCCGGATCTACGCACCCTACGTAGATATGCTCTGGTGTGAAACCTCAGAACCCAATCTGGAAGAAGCTCGGCGCTTTGCCGATGGCATCCATAGAGAATTTCCCAACAAGTTGCTGGCCTACAACTGTTCGCCTTCCTTCCATTGGAAGCGCAAACTGGACGACGCCACCATCGAAAAGTTTCAGCGCGAACTTGCCGCCATGGGATACAAATTCCAGTTCGTGACCCTGGCCGGTTTCCACGCGCTAAACCACAGCATGTTTGATCTGGCGCACCAATATGCCCAGGAGGGCATGGCTGCGTACTCGCGCCTGCAGGAAAAAGAATTCGCCAGTGCGGAAAATACCGGCTACACGGCCATACGCCACCAAAGGTTCGTTGGCACAGGATACTTTGACGATCTGGCCCAGACCATCGCCAGCGGGGCCTCGTCCACCGTAGCAATGGAGGGTTCGACGGAGAACGAACAGTTTATTGAGGACGCAGCTAACCCGGCTGCTTAGCAGGTCTTCCCGCGTCATGGTGTCCGAGGCGGCACGTACCAGCGCCCGACGCTTTGTGACTGAAAAGCCTTCCTGTCTAGTTATGGCAAGAAGGCTTTATTTATGAAGTCGCGCTCGAATCAGCTTAAACCGCTCGCCCTCTTCGAACGGAACGTTACAATACAACTCCATGGCACGCGAAATCCTTTTTGAAGGTCTAACTCGCGAGGCAATTCTCAGGGTGCCTGCAGAGCAAATCGAGCAGCTTGTAATTACGGGTGAGCCCGTTGTTTTCACTGCCGGAACCGCCCGGGTTCTTGGCGAATTTCGGCGGCTCAATAACCGATTGCACGTCACGCTCGCTCAAATCGAAGGTGGAGGGGAAGGCGTGCTGCCGTCGCTCACGGTCCTGGTTGAAGGTTATGCCAAGTCACAGTCATTGGCAGGTGTCGAATGGGTCGTTCATGCAGTGCATTGCGCCAAGCCGAATCTAAAGCTTAAACGCGTCCTCGAGCGTAGAGGATTCGTCATAAAAGATGTAGACGGAACAACGGCATATCACTACTTTCAAGAACTTTAGCTGGGCTGCCACGACTATGAGAGAACTTACCCCAGCGTCTTTACAAGCAACTTCGTATTGTCGGAAATAATTCCATCCACGCCTAGCTTGGCCGCGCGCACCATCAAGCGGGGGTCATTGACCGTCCAGGTAATCACCGACTTGCCCGCAGCATGGACGCTTTCAACCAGCCGGGCAGAAAGTAAAAGATAGCGCGGCACTACGTAACGTACAGGAAGCGTGCGCCAGCGGCGCAGTTGCCAGGGCGTTTGCGCCAGCGCTCCCAGAACCAGGGAACCGTCCAGCGCATGCAGTTTGCGTATGACGCTGGGCAGGAAAGAAGAAATAAAGTAGCCACGGCGCGGAGGATGTTTCTTCATGGCACGCAGAACCATATTTTCCATGCCACGGACTTTCACTTCAACATTGAGGAAAACCTTGTTGCCGTAGCGCTCCAGAACCTCTTCCAGACTGGGCGATTCTTTCCCTGAAGGACAACTTGCCTGAAGTTGCTTAAACGTGTGTTTGCGGATGGTAAGACGGTGAAACTTGGGATCATGGCAGATAATGGATTGCTTGTCGCTGGTAGAGCGGACGTCAAACTCAAAACCGTCGGCCCCGTGTTTCAGCGCCAGGTCAAAAGCAGCCAGGGTATTTTCCGGCGCGTCATTGCGCGCGCCCCGATGTCCGAGTAGTAGGATCTGGGCAGGCAAGGCGGTCCATCAGTCGAGATCGAAGTCACGGATTTTAGGCTTCTCATCCGGTGATTCTTTGGCTTTCTTCACCGCATCCTGGAACTTCTTCTCCAGCAGGCTGGCCTTGTTCTTTTCCGCATCCACGGCCTGGCGGAAGAGCGACTCTTTACGTCCTTCCTGCTCGCGCATGGCCTTGGCGGCGGCTTCAAAGTCGCTAAAGGTCTTGGGTTTGACCGGCGCAACGTGCGAGATCACGGCCTTGGTATCGGCATCAACTTTCAACGATGCGCTACAGCAGGGGCAGCTTACTTCAAACGGCACTGAGGACTTTGCCATAATGAAATTGTAAGCCTGATCGCCCGGCCACGGCTAGTGTTAACGGCATTTCAGCGTCGATGGAAACATCCTGGGGGAGGCTTGTTTTGCTACAATTCCCGTAGGTCACAACCTCTTTCCGCGTTGAATACGAGGATTTTTATGTCCACTTCTACAGCTTTTACCGATGTTCCCACCGCGATTCAGGAGATCCGCGACGGGCGGATGATCGTGGTGATCGACGACGAAGACCGCGAAAACGAAGGCGACTTGACGATGGCGGCGGAAAGGATCACCCCGGAAGCCATCAACTTTATGGCCAAGTATGGGCGGGGGCTGATCTGCCTGACCATGATTCCGGAGCGCCTGGACTACCTGCGCATCGGGCCGATGACGCGGGAAAACACGTCGCCTTACGGCACAGCGTTCTACGAAAGCATTGAGGCACGCGAAGGCGTCACCACCGGGATTTCCGCGCATGATCGTGCGCGAACGATCCAAGTAGCCATCGATCCAGCCAGCCGGGCCGCTGACCTGGTGCGTCCCGGACACGTCTTCCCTCTTTGTGCTCGCAAAGGCGGTGTGCTGGTGCGGGCGGGACAAACGGAAGCTTCGGTCGACCTGGCGCGGATGGCGGGCCTGGTCCCAGCGGGCGTGATCTGCGAGATCATGAATGAAGACGGCACTATGGCACGGGTACCCGATCTGGCTGATTTTTGCGACAAGCACAACTTGAAGATGCTGACCGTTGCTGAGCTGATCCGTTACCGCATGCAGAATGAGAGCCATGTGGCCCGTGTGGGAGAAGCCATGCTGCCCACCCGCCACGGCGAGTTCCGCATGATCGCGTTTGAGAACCAGTTGGACGGTGAATCGCACGTGGCACTGGTCAAGGGCAACGTGGAACATGCAAACGCCCCTGTCCTGGTGCGCATGCATGCGCATTGCCTGGCTGGCGACGTTTTTGGCGGATCGCTCTGCGACTGCCAACTCGTCCTTGACCGCTCGCTGGAGATCATTGCCCGCGAAGGCACCGGCGCTCTCATCTATCTGCACCAGACGTCCAAAGGGTTCAGCGTGGATGACGAAAAGAGATTAGTTTTCCATCGTGAGGTGCGCCCGTCAGCAACAGCGGCGCATCAGAGAAAGACGCAGCGTGACATCGGCGTAGGGGCGCAGATCCTTTCCAGCCTGAACCTGCATGCCATCCGCCTGCTCACCAACCATCCGAAGCGCGTGGCCGCGCTGGAAGGTTTCGGCATTAGCATCATGGAACAGGTGCCGATACCGACGGCAAAAGCGGTTACCGGTTAATTGGGCTGTCGCGGGACCACCTGCTCGTCCACGATGACAAATTGCGCTGGACAGATGTTGGACCCGCAGATCACCGGGACCACGCCGCGCATCTGTCGCCGCGTAATCAGACCCAGCGTGCCGCACTCAGGGCAGGACAAGACTGCCCAGTAAGGATCGTCCTGGTCGCCCACTGCGCCGGCGTTCTCCAGAACAAAGATGCTTCCGGGTTCCATCTGCTCGGGAAGCCACTCCGTCACGATGCTCAGTTCCGCCACCATTGTCACCTCCATCAGTGCCTACCGCTCTTCCCCCTTGTATTACGTCAACTCCGCAGCGTGCTTTGCGTCGCCGCTTTACGAACTTCTGCGCCGGTCGTTGCCGCGCGCTGATTGCTTCTGCGCGGGACGCCGGCTGAAAATCTCCGCCCGGACTTCCCGGACCGCATCGCTCAGGCACAGCCCCAAAAGCGGCTGGCGCGAATTCTTGAGGACATCAATCACGCGCCGTTCCGAGTCCTCCAGGTAAACCCGCTTGCCGTCGGTCAGCAGGTGGTAGTCCGAGCCGTTGCTGACCGCTTCCGCCAGCCTGCGACCAAATTCTTTTTGCAGGAACTTCATGATGCGGCGGACGCGCTGCAAAGGGAACCCTTTGCGACGCAATGCGCAGATCACGGCGACTTCCGTAATGTCATCCACCGAATACAAACGTCGTCTGCCTTCACGCTGCGGCGCCACGATGCCACGCTCGTCCCACCATTGGAGCTGTCGCGGCGTAATCCCCGTGAGCTTGACCACCTGCGCCGATGTAAACCGCTGATCCATAATGTATAAGATATGTTTAAAACATTTCCCGGCACAAATGTTTAGCAAATTCTAAGACGTGTACCTGGAAAGTCAATGGAAATTTTGCTGGACAGAGTTTCCAGTTAGGAGGCGCTCATGCTGCCACCGCCGACAAAATGTACAACCTCCAGTTTGTCGCCGTCTTTGAGGTCCGTCGTTGTCCAATTCGTGCGCGGAACAATCTCCAGATTCAGTTCCACCGCCACGCGATCGGCTTTCATGCCCAAATGGTCGACCAGGGACGCGACCGTCAGGCCATCAGAAAAATCGCGCTGTTCGCCGTTGATTTGAAGTTTCATAAGAAGAAATAAATAGCAATTGGCAATTGGCCGCATGTGAATTGCTCAATTCTAAAACATTTAACTGAAGAAAAAAGAGATTGCCGATCTATTCCACTTTGACCCTGCCAAGCGCCAGATGCCAATTGCTATTTGCTGCTCGCTAGTACCCCCGCCTTTTGTCTACTTCATTCAGTAACCGCTGGCCAGCCAGGAAGCGCTTCAGGTTTTCGACAATCAGTTGATAATGCCTGTCCCATAGGCGCTCCGTAACGGCAGCCGTGTGAGGCGTAATAAGAAGATTATCAAGCAACCAAAAAGGCGAGTCTGGGGGCAAAGGCTCTTCCTCAAACACGTCCAGGGCAGCACCGGCAATGCGTTGGTTCCTGAGAGCGTCGAGCAATGCCGCTTCATCAACCAACGGTCCCCGGCCGACATTCATCAGGTAAGCATCCGGCTTCATCTTGCCGAGCCTCGCCCGATTGATGATGCCGACGGTGGATGGCGTTACCGGCGTACAAAGCAGAACGTAGTCGGCCTGCGGCAAGACTTCGTCGATTCGCAGAGAACTGTAGACCACGTCTGCGCCGTCCGTCCCTTTACCCGGGTTCTCCCGCACGGCAAGAACTTTCATGCCCAGCGTTTTAGCGCGCACGCTGAACTCACGCCCAATTCCGCCCATGCCGACGACAACGACCGTCGCGCCTGCTACTTCCCGCGGACGCGGGTGCTCATTCCAGAGCAACTCCTGAGCCCAGGTCCTTTTTGCCTGATATTGCATCGCCTGGGGAAGTCGTTTGGCCAGGGCCAGCATGACGGCAATAGCATGTTCCGCCACCACCGGCCCATGCACACCGCTGGCGTTGGTCAGCACTACGCTGCTCTGAATCAGCTCCGGATACATAAGTTGGTGAACAGCCGTAGCGGGCGAATGTACCCACTTGAGTTTTTTGGCGGCGACAAATTGCTCCGGTTGCAGCGCCCAACCGATGAAAATGTCGGCGTCTGTAATCTCTTCAGAGACGCGATCGTAGTTCTGAAGCTGCACAAACTTCAGTTGAGGAAAATCCTGCTCCAGGCGCTCGCGAATCCATGCTGGCGCGTGCCAGAGCTCGAACCGATGGTAGTGAACGATGAGAACCTTTGTCATATGACGTCACCGTAGACAAGACTGGCAACCGCTCCGGAGTCATTGACCGCCGTCGGCAACGGCTGTCTGGGCGGCACGGTCCCATAAAATCTGGGTGGAGCTGGCGGTCCTTGATTCATGGTGTCTTTGACACCCGTAGATCATGGCCGGTCATCTCGGCGGGCTGAGTAAAGCCCAGCATGCCGAGCACGGTAGGAGAGATGTCCTGCAATGAGCCATCGGTGCGGAGTGTAAATTTCCGCGCGGCTTCACTGACTGCGATCAGCGGAACCGGATTCGTGGTATGGGCCGTATGCGGCCCGCCGGTGGCCGGATCGACCATCATCTCGGCGTTACCGTGGTCGGCCGTGATGAGCATAGCGCCACCAACACGGCGAACAGCGGTATAAATTTCTCCCAGGCACGCATCCACCGTCTCCACGGCTTGTACCGTCGGAGGAATCTTGCCGGAGTGGCCGACCATGTCGGCGTTGGCGAAATTTACAATAACAACATCGAACGCCGAGTCGTTGGACGCCTTGATGACGCTCTCCGCGATCCCCGCGGCGGACATCTCCGGCTTCAGGTCATACGTCGCCACTTTTTGTGAAGGCACAAGAACGCGGTCTTCACCGGCAAACGGCTTTTCTATTCCTCCATTGAAGAAGTATGTGACGTGCGCGTATTTCTCCGTTTCCGCCACGCGCAGGTTGCGCAGTTGGTGCTCCGCCATCACATTGGCGAGAATATTCTTGAGCGCGTCCGGAGTCACTACGTAAGGCAGAGTGAACTGCTTGTCATACTGCGACATGCATGTGTACTTGAGCCGCTTGGGAACACGCTCCCGCGGTATGGCCGCATCCAGTGCCTCCGCGTCGGGCAGGTCACGACCACCTTGGGCGGCCAGACCACTCTCCCGCGCCAGGCAACGGGTAATCTGGCGGGCGCGGTCGGCGCGGAAATTAAAGTTGATGACGGAATCTTCATCGCGGATGGTCGCAACCGGGCCGCCTCGGTTGTCCACGCAGACAAAAGGAACAATAAATTCGTCCGTCACGCCACGATTGTAGGAGTCTTTTGCTCCCTGAACGGGATCAACAAACTCGCCGCCTTCAGCCTTACCGGCAACCATGGCGTCAAAGGCTTTTAGTTCCCTGTCCCATTTTTTGTCGCGATCCATAGCGTAGTAGCGGCCGTTCACTGTGGCGATCTTCCCTACCCCGTATTCGTGGATCTTCTGCTGCAACTGCTCCAGGTACACCGCGCCGTTCGTGGGTAGAGTGTCGCGGCCGTCCATGAAACAATGTACGTAAGTGCGGTCCACGCCATTTTGTTTGGCCATACGCAGCAATGCATAAAGATGGTTCTGGTGGGAGTGCACGCCGCCATCGGAGAGCAACCCGCAGATGTGCAGCCGGCGTCCACCGCTGCGCGCGTTTTTAACCGCGTCCAGCAGGACTGGATTGGAAAAGAAATCACCTTTTTCGATCATCAGGTCGATCTTGGTGATGTCCATGTATACAACGCGCCCGGCGCCGATGTTCAGGTGACCTACCTCACTGTTCCCCATTTGGCCGTCCGGCAACCCAACCGAGCGGCCGCTCGTATGGATTAACGTATTGGGATATTCCGTAAGCAAGCGGTCATAATTCGGCTTCCGCGCCAGCGAAATCGCGTTGGCCCTGGACGGAGGCGCGTAGCCCCACCCGTCAAGAATGATGAGAACGAGAGGTTTTTTCATAGGGACCGTTTTTAGAACGAACCAAAGATTCTAAATGAAGCGGCGCGATTGCCAGAATCTCGACTTAACGTCCTAAACTAAGCGTTTGCTTTTGACCTATCAACGGTCCACCGTTGATCTGATTCAGGCAAGCCGTCTTTCCTGCAACACGACCGGGAGAGAGTTTCCAATACCCCACGCGGATTGCAGCCATAGATACCCGATCCCCAGCAGGCATTCGCTTCGACAACTGCCCACCCTCGGTTCCGTATGATTCCGATATCCAACACACCTGCAGGTGGAAAGCCGAACCTGGCATCATGTAGAACGCTATTCGCAAACAGTACGGCCTCCTGTAATTCGGAATCCGCCGCAGGCCAATTTCCGCGCTCATCTTCCGCCAATTCTCCTTTGCGAGAGTAAACAGACAGAGCTGCCACTTGTTGTTCAAGAACAAAGCAACGAAACTCAATTTCCCACGAGACGGGTTCTGATATGAGGACCGGAATCGAACCTTCAAGGCCGTCGAAAGGCAGGTCTGATCCTGATTCGTAGATTCGCGCCGGGAAACATTTGTCGTCGGCCGGCTTTATGAAGGAGCGGCGACCCTGCGTTCTGGCCGTGGCCAAGTTGGTAAATTGAACATCGCGCTGCCGGAAATCAAGCGGGATCTCCGCCACCCACGACAACCTGGGTTCGATCAAAATATGCTGCAAGGTATCAGCTACAACAGCCGCAAAAAGAGGCTCGCCATACGGCACGACCTCTCGGTTGAAGAGATGGGCCGGTGGTCGCCAAGATTGCAACCGCTCGACCGTCCATCCCGTTTCAATCGCAACAGTGTTCAGCGCAATCGAATCTGAAGTATATCGAGGAGACAGTACAAGCGTCTTTTCCATTCATCATCTATGTTAGCAGTTTGGTCCAGGCATCGCCGTAGACCGGATTCTGTGGCGCCCGCACTCCCGCTTGCGTCTGCCCCAGAAGGATGTTTCGCACAGGCATGTGGACGGCAAAGAGGAGGCGTGGCCGGCCTTCTCAGTGCAAATCGCACGTTTTAAGCGAAACCCTGGCAACTACTGAAGCGCAACCTCATCTAAGCTCAGCACCCTCAGTTCCTTGAGGTTCCGCAGGGTTTTTTCTCTCTCTTCCGGCTTCTTCTTGTTGAAGTCAGGCGCATTCGGGTCGCGGTAGAATCCCAGGACGTTGTGCAGCAGACCGGAAGACACGCCCACAAATTTAGCGTCCGCCAGTTTGTCCAACAGCTTGGCATAGGCCTCGTCCGTCAGGCGGTACTCGCCCTCCCTGGTTGGCTTGCCGGTATCGAAGTCTCTGTTTTCCAACGTTAGCTTTCCCGCTTTCACGTCCTGAAGATAAATTCGATATTGTTCCACGGTGCTGTTGATGCTCTTCAGATACAGCGTCTCGGTCTCCGGGCTGGGCATCTTGAACCCGACTGCTTTGAATGGACCGGCCTTGGGAACCAGTTTGAAGAGCAGGGCCAGAACGTGCGCTCCACATCCCGGCTTCTGATAGTTCTTACCCCACTCCTTCTCATACTCACTACGCTTCAGGTTGTACAAAAACTTTTTTCTGGCAAAGCTGGGGTCTTCCTTGACCATTTCATCCTGCTTCGCAAGCAGCGCGACGCGGGTCATTTCGGGAATAACGCCGCTGATAGACCGGCGAAAGGTCCCGATTGAGAGGTCCAGGCTGGCGAATATATCTGCCAGCTTGATCCCATAAGTCTTGAGGAAGGCGCGCTCCAGGAGGGGTTTAGAAACTTCGAAACCGATGAAGTCGTGGTAGGCATCCGACGTATAGCGGCGCTTGGCGACCTGCACGACATCGAACCCGAACTCTGTGCGAATGTGGGCCTTTGGATCTTGCCCATACGTGACGACGGCCCCGTATTTCATCCTCAGTTTGGGGAACTCCTGCGCCACGGCCTGATTTACAAACGGATGCCCGGTAATGTCGGACGCGTAATGCGACAGCGCTCCCAGAGCAAAGGCATACTCATTAATATCGCTCTGCTCTTCCAGCAACGCGACAACAAAATCGCCGCTGCGAACATAGTGGACCAAATCGCTGAAGAACCTGTTGCCAAACGGATAGTAGCCCATATCCTGGATCAGACATCCGCCGTAGGCATAGGCATGGGCCTTGCGCAAGTCGTCTTCTGACGCGCCAGGATACTTCTGTAATAAGAGCGGCTTGATCTGATCACTCCAAAGCAGGTCAACAATTTCTTCGTGGGTCAGCACGGAATACCCACTGCTGACTCTGCTTAAAGTACAAACGACCAGCAACAATGCCACGCATGATCTCAAAACCTTTCGCATGAGCTCGATTCCCATCCGGGCGTTTTACGGCCGCATTTACACCTTTGACTCAAACTAATATTCCACCGTGAGCATCAACTGGAGGCGCTTTTCCCCGCAAACATCAGGCCGGCTCCCGCCAGAATCAATACCCCACTCACAATAGGCGAGACCGTTTCCTGGTGATGTGTCTCAATACCGGCGGACAAGCCTCCGGCTTTGATTCCCTGCCGTTCAGTATGAGGGATGGGAACAAACAAGGAAGCGATGCCAAGAACTAATAGGACCGTTCCAACCCAAAACAAAGGCTTCATCATTTTCTCTTTTCCGGTCTCGCAGAGTCTGGCACACGAGATCAACAACTCAAGGTAAGAATTCAAGAAGCAGCCCTCCAGGCTTCAACACCTGTCAGGGGACTTCTGCTCACACGGTTCGGCGTCCACCACTCAACAGGTTAATCACGATAACCACCAGCGCAATGACAAGCAAAAGGTGCACCAGCCCTCCCGCTACGTGAAAACTGAAACCCAGCAGCCACAAAATCAGCAGAATAGCGACAATCGTCCAAAGCATGTAGCAGTCTCCTATGCTCGTCTCTGGGCTTTCCCATGTTTTTTGAGAATGCTATTTTCTCCGCGAGCCCCCTCGGTAACAATGAATCTGCCAGCGGCGCCCGGGGTATTACGACGCTGGCAGACTGGTGCTTCGTTGTTTCGGTTATTCGTTTGCTTTGGCTACGGCCTTGGCGTTGCGTACCGCCGCGAGGAACTGGCCGGCTTCAGATGGAGCGGGCACGCTGCCATCCAGCACGCGCCGGGTGGACACTTTCTCCCCGTACATGTCCCGGGTGGAATCGTCGTCGCGACGGATGGATGCCCCTTCCAGGGACACTCCAGCAAAAGCACCCTTGGATCGGGAATAGGTCAGGACCTCCGTGTCCAGCTTCCAGTCCGTGTTCGCGGATGCGTGCCGTCCTACCGGCCCGGCCGCTGCGGAAGCATCGGCTCCAATCTCGAACTTGCTCGCAATAAGATGCTGCATGCCTTTTTCATTCTGGATGATCATGACCAGGTCAACCCCTTCCAGGCCGATCTGAAATCCCGCGCTTCCTCCACCGATGGTGAAGAACGCAGGCGCGCTCCAACCGCTGGCGGTCCGGCAACTAGCCACACCCTTACCATGTTTGCCGCCAAAAACAAATCCGCCCTTGATCATGTTGGGGACCACGGCGATACACTTTGCATGTTCCAGCACTTCTTCCGGAATACCCTTGTCGGGCGCGCTCATGATCTCATGCAGTACTTTGGCTGCGTTGTTCAGTCGCTCGACGGCATCCTGGTGGCCCTCCCCGGCCCAGCCCAGACCGCCTAAACTCAGCGCCAGCATGAACATCAACATCTTTTTTATCGTCTTCATTGTCATTGTCGTCATACCTCTATTGGTCATTCCCCTATTGATTGTTGATTCACATTGCTCATAATCAGGTTGTCTCGAAATTGGGCCGTCTCTCCAGGCCCGAAGCGTTTTTATCAGAATTACTTTTTGAGGTGGCCGGCGCTACAACTGCTTTTCCCGTTGAGCGCCGGCTGTATTGAACCCGGAATTTGTACGATTGTGCGGCATGGATATGGAATGGCGAACGCGCTTTCCACCGACTTGCCACACCGCACCTTTCTGGCTGCGGGGGCAACAATCGCTCGGATTCAGCTCCATCGAGAGTTTCCGACCAACCTTGGAGCCTCGGAGATCATCCAACTCTTACAAGCACCGGTCTTTCTTGCGGAATTCAGCACCTACCGCGACGGAGTCGCGATGAAGAAATCAAAGGAGGTAATTAGATATGCGTTACCTATATGCGTTTGTCATGGTTGTATTGACAGCAGCGCTGTGGAATCCAGGCAAGTCAACGGCACAACCAGTACCTGCGGCTTCCTTTTTGCAGGATCACGACCGTGATCGTGATCATGATCGCGATGGAGATCATGACCGGGACCATCGTTACTATCGCGATCGCGTTCCGGAAGGCTCCTTCAGAGAGACCTGCCGCGACGTTCGCGTCGATGGTGATCGACTCTACGCCAGGTGCCGCAGGAGAAACGACAGTGATTGGCGGAGCACTTCACTCAAGCATTTCGACCGCTGCCGTGGAGAAATCACAAACGTGAATGGAAGACTTGAGTGCAGGTGAGTTAAAAGGACCCCAGCGGACAGACGGTTGATAAGCAGCGCTGCTCCTGAGCAGCGCTGTCTTTTCTTCTGGCAGATTCATATTCAGTAGATCATGTTCAGTAATAACGTTCAGCTATGCGGTCCCAGATTTATGTTTCCCAGCTACTCTGGTGTGGCATCCTATGTGACGGGGGTTCTGTTGCGTTCCACTAAACCGACACCTCGCGCGATTGCCGTCGCCTCTTCGATTCTCTTACTCTGGCTCAGCCTTTTCGGCTGCGGAGGTTCATCTTCTCCGCCGACGCCCTCATCCGGATCTGGTCCGGTTGTTGCAGCCGATCATGTATTTATCGTCGTGCTTGAAAACCATGGCTTTGATCAGGTCATTGGTAGTCCATCCATGCCCTACCTCAACTCCCTGGCGACGCAGCATGGGCTGGCGACCGGCTATTTTGCCAACGCGCATCCTTCCATTCCTAACTACTTCATGTTGGCCACGGGAAATATTGAGACGCTCGACGATAACTTCACCGGAACCGTCTCCGACAACAACATCGTCCGCGCACTCACTAGTTCAGGCAAGACCTGGAAGGCTTATATTGAGGACCTGCCATCTGCCGGATACACCGGTCCAAGCACAGGCCTTTACCTGAAACGTCACAATCCTTTTGCCTATCTGAGTGACGTCACCGGGTCGAGTGCGCAAGCTGCGAACATGGTTCCGTTCAGCCAGCTTGCAGCCGATCTGGCGGCTGGACCGTCGGCGAATTTTGTCTACATCCTGCCGAATTCCCAGGACGATGGGCATGATTGTCCCGGAGGAGCGCCCACCTGCACCGACGCTCAGGTCCTCACCGCCGTCGACAACTGGCTCATGACCAACATCGATCCAGTGATTCACAGCTCCAACTTCGGCAACAGCCTTCTGGTAATCACGTGGGATGAATCCGTAAGCACGGACTCGATCAACGGCGGCGGGCATATTGCGACCGTACTGGTAGGACCGCACACCAAATCTGGCTTCCGTTCCGCAACGACCTTTCAACACCAATCGTTACTGCGGCTGGCGCTGGATTCACTCAGAGTAAGCAACCTGCCAGGAGCTTCGGCTGGAGCACCCTCCATGGGTGACTTCCTGCAGTAATCTCCCTCACAAGAAAACGTTATGCGCCTACGGCTTTTTCTCCTGCGTCTCACCGGCCTTGGGCAGTTCCGGTGGCGGGTAATACACTTTGCTACCGCCGGCTTTTTGCACTTCCTGAGCGAAGGTCGTTCCGTAGTCACCCTCGCCAGACAACTTGTAGGCTTGCCGCTTGTAGTTCCAGCTCCTGGGATTCAGACGCTGTGCTTCCTTGAAATGCGGAATAGCCTCTGCCAGATGTCCGGACTTGTAGAGTTGCTCTCCCAGGCCAAATTCGGCGGAGGCCAGCGCAAAGTCTGGATTTTGCGCAGCCAGCTTTTCCCGCAAGCGGTCTTCACTCATGGCATAGATGCTCTTGTCCCCTTTTTCCGCCCAGTCTCTGATCGCGTTGAGATACGGAGCGGAATCAAGGCCGGTGAAGCCTTTGAAGCGGTCGTCGGCAAATGCGACTTCATTGGGGCGGACGATCCTTCCCTTCTCGTTGATCCACACGCCCGTGGGAACATTGACCATGTTGTAGAGCTTGGACACCAGATGCTTCTCGTCGACGAGCACGGTGTAGGTCAACGGCCCGGTTTTCCTGGCCATCTCCAGAACCTCTTTTGGCATTTCCTTGCCTGCCTCGCTGTACTTGAGCGGGTCAATCCACGGACCGGCGTCTTTCACTCCGCCGGTATCCTGAGCCACAGAGACAATTTCAAAATTTTTGCCCTTCAGTTGCTGGTACATTGCCTGCCAGACCGGCAGGTCAAAGCGGCAACCTCACCATGAGGCCCATGTAACCAGCAGGATCTTCTTGCCGCGAAAATCGGAAAGCGAGTGCTGCTTGCCGTTGATGTCCGGCAAGGTAAAATCCGGCGCGTAGAGCGAACTCAAAGTCTGGCCCTGGTCGGAGCGCAGGCCAAAATACCATGTAGCGACGGCTGCATCATGCGCCACAGGCTGGCGCACAAGCCGGGCAAACGCGGTCAGGTTAAACCAGGTGTTGCCGGCGTCCTGGTGCAGATACTCTTCCTGCTTTGCTTTAGGCAGCGGAAAACACAGTACGTCACGACAGACGCCTTGCGGCTTCACTTCAAACCGCGTAGCCCGTCTGAGATCGGCGGTGGTGATCCAGAGCTGGTCCGCATCTTCCCGCGCAGCGTCAATGTCTGTTGCCACGTCGTCGTAGACGATCGTTGTATGGATTTCTTTGCCCACCGCCGGAAGCAACGCGAGCAACAGAATGAGAAACAAACCGGAAAATACACTTGCTTTCATCTTTAGTCTCCACTTGCGGAGGGTAATTATACTGCGTGTTTACCGCTGAGACAGGCGTGTCCTGCCCTGGGAGCTAATCGCTGGCTAGAGATTCCAGAGCCTCTTCAATCACGTCATACACATAATCGAGTTCGTTTGGAGTAATCACATAGGGCGGAAGAACATAAACCACGTTACCCAGCGGACGCAGAAGCACGCCTTTGTTCAGAAAAAACCTGTAGAGCCGCGGTTTCAGCGTGGAGAAATATCCAGCATCAGCCGCCTTCAATTCGATGGCGCCCACGGCGCCGATGTGGCGGACGCCGTCCACGCGCGGATGCGAAGCCAACAACTTCAGCCGCCGCTGGTGCTGCGCGGAGATCGCGCCGATGCGGGCAAACACATCTTCGCTCTCAAATATCTCAAGATTCGCCACCGCCGCCGCGCACGCCAGCGGGTTTCCGGTATACGAGTGTCCATGGAAAAAACTACGCCCCTCACCGGCGAACTGTTCATAAACGCTGCCGGTGCATAGAGTGGCCCCAAGAGGCAACACTCCTCCGGTAATTCCCTTGGAGACACACATCAGATCAGGGACAACACCGGCTACGTCGCTGGCAAACATATTTCCGCAACGGCCAAAGCCGGTGAGCACTTCGTCGGCAATCATCAGTACGTCATGCTCTAAGCACAGCGCCCGCACGCCCTGGAGAAATTCCACAGGATGAACAATCATGCCTCCCGCACCCTGCAACAAAGGTTCCACGATCACCGCTGCGATCTCCGAACCTTTATGTTGCAGCAGTCGTGCGAGCGATTGCAGGCAATCAATGCTGCAGGAAGCACGCTCTTTGCCGACCGGGCAATGGAGGCAATAGGCGGAATGCACACGATGCACAGGGAAACGGAAAGAAGCAAAAGCGTCGGTAAAGCCGGAGTCGGCGCTAACCGACATGGCTCCCACAGTGTCGCCGTGATAGGCGTGTTCCAGCGCTACAATTCCCTGTCTGGCCGGACGCCCGCGGTTCCGCCAATACTGTACCGCCATCTTCAGTGCCACTTCGACGGCGGTAGAACCATCGTCAGAATAAAAAACATGCGCGAGCGGGGCCGGAACGATGCGGCGCAACTTTTGCGTCAGCCGCTCCACCTGCGGATGAGTGAATCCCGCCAGCAGGACATGGTCAAGCTTCTCTGCCTCGGCGGCAATGGCGGCAACGATCCTGGGATGGCAGTGGCCGTGCAAGTTGACCCACCAAGAGGAAATTGCATCGATGATCTGGCGTGCATCTTCCGTATACAGATGTACGCCCTGAGCGCGAACCACGCGCAGAGGCTCCGGATCTACGTGCGCCTGCGTGAATGGATGCCAGATTTTCAGGCCCGTCGCCGTGCTCATGCGAACGTCTCCCGGTTAAAATGCCGGGCGAATGTATCACACAGCGTCTGTCGGTTGATCTCTTTCAACTCCGGAATGTGGCCGATGACATGAACTTGTCCGTAATGTTCAATTGCTCTTTGGTTTTCCGTGTTCTCCGGACCTATCAGCACCACTCCACGAACAGACACCTGAGCTTCACGCAAGGCACGCAGCGATAGCAATGTGTGGTTGATAGTTCCAAGCGTGCTCCGCGCGGCCAGGACCACCGGCAGAGACACGTGGACCATCAAGTCGAGCATGAACTGCCGCGCGTTCACGGGCGCCAGCACACCTCCCGCGCCTTCGACGACAAGCGGCAAGCCGGCGTTATTTTCTGGCGCCTTGACCTTGTCTAAAGAAATCTCCATCCCCGCATTTCTCGCCGCAAGATGGGGCGAAACGGGATCGTCAAAGATATAACTCTCAGCGGCCGCCATGTCGGCGGTCAGGCCCGCCCATCGAATCACCTGCTCTCGGTCCGTGCCTTCACGCGAGCCGGTCTGGATCGGCTTCCAATAGCGGGCCGGCAGCGCCGCACATAGCAACGCCGAAAGAACGGTCTTGCCAACGTTGGTATCTGTTCCGGTAACAAAGAATCCTTGGGTCATGCAGTTTACGCCAGCACCGAAACAGCCGATAGAGCGGCACAGAATTGTTCTACATCAGCCAGCGAGAGACTGGCAGTCAGGGAGAGCCGGATCCGCTCCGTTCCCGCGGGAACGCTGGGCGACCGGATGGCACGCACCGCAAAACCATTTTCCTGGAGAACGGACGCGGTACGTACAGTTTCTTCATTACCGCCGATCCTCAGCGGAACGATATGCGAACTGCTGGCACGACAATCAAATCCCAGGCCGCGCAGTCGTTCCCGCATCTCCGTTGCCAGCATCGCGACGCGCGCACGCTCGGCCTCCATGGAGTACGCAAGGCGCATCACTGCGGTGATATAGTCCGCAAAGTACGGCGGAAGCGCAGTGGTGAAGATAAAACTGCGCGCATGATTCAGCAAAAATTCTTTCAGCACCTGGCTTCCGCAGACAAATGCGCCAGCGCCGGCCAGGGCCTTGCCGCAGGTATGGACAACGGCCAGGGCCTGGTCCTCCAGACCCAAAGCAGCCAGTTCTCCACGCCCCTGCGGCCCACAGACGCCGGTGGCGTGCGCTTCATCCACGATCATTTCAGCCCCATACCTCTGCGCCAGGTGGAACAGTTCACGCAGCGGAGCGCGATCACCGTCCATGCTGAAGATGCTTTCCGTCACGATCACCCGTGCACCGGGATCGTGCGCATGACGCCGCAGAGCGTCTTCCAGGAAATTCAAATCACAATGCGGATAAACCACTTTTTGTGAATGCGTAAGACGAACGCCATCGATAATGCTGGCATGATTGGAAGCATCAGAAAAAACCACGTCAGCAGCAGTCAACAGAGCGCTGAGAAGCCCGGTGTTGGCGGCGTAACCGGAGCTGAAAAACAACGCGGATTCCCGTCCGGAAAAAACGGCGAATTCGGCTTCCACTTCGTCCCACGCCGGGTGATGTCCGCTCAATAGGCGCGATCCGGTAGAGCCGGTGCGGTCGCCGGCTTCAATCGCCTCCAGAAGTGCGGCCTTTAGGCGGGGATCAGACGCCAGACCAAGATAGTCATTGGAGCAGAGGTTTACCCCGGCGACTTCAGCGGGCATACGCAAGTGTGACAGCTGCTGCAAACGAGAAAGGCGTGCGGCCATCCGCTGCAAGAGACTGCTAGCCGGCATGGGCCAGTTGCCCCGCCCGCTTCGGCACCGTCTCTTTGGATGCCGTCTCTTTGAAACCCATCGGCCTCAGGCCAAGCTCACGCAGCAAGTCAGCGTCTTCATCGGGAGCGGGATTAGGAGTGGTCAGCAGCTTTTCTCCAGAGAAAATTGAATTCGCCCCGGCGAGAAAGCACAGCAGGATGGCCTCGCGCGTCATCTGCTTACGGCCCGCGGCCAGCCGCACCATCGACCGTGGCATCAGAATTCGAGCGCACGCGATCGTCCGCACCATGATCAGCGGATCAAGATCAGGCTGCTCCGCCAGCGGCGTGCCTTCCGCGCGGACAAGCATATTAATCGGCACGCTCTCCGGATGGGGATCGAGCGTGGCCAGCTGATGCAGCAGGCCGATGCGGTCCTGCTCGCTCTCTCCCATGCCCAGGATTCCTCCGCAACAAACCGTGATGCCCGCTTTGCGCACGGAGGCAATCGTGTCCAGACGCTCCTGATAGGTCCGGGTGCTGATGATGTCGCCGTAGAACTCCGGCCCGGAATCCAGATTGTGGTTGTACGCGGTGACCCCCGCTTCTTTCAGTTGCATCGCCTGCGACTCAGTCAGCATGCCTAGCGTGCAACAGACCTCCATGCCCAGCGCGGCCACGGCCCGCACCGTCTCCAGCACGGACTCAAACTCGCGGCCTTGCGGGGCCTGTCTCCAGGCAGCGCCCATACAAAAGCGTGTTGCTCCGTCGGCTTTGGCGTTGCGCGCGGCGGGGAGAATCTGGTCAGTGTCCATGAGCGCCTGGCGCTCCACGCCGGTGGGATAATGCGCGCTCTGCGGACAGTACGCGCAATCTTCCGGGCATCCACCGGTCTTGATGGAAAGCAGCCGGCACATCTGAACTTCATTAGCAGGATGAAATTCACGATGGACCTTTTGCGCCTGCATAAGAAGGTCCATGAGCGGCTGATGATAGAGGGTTGTAATTTCCTGTTGGGCCCAGTTCGTACGCATGGCTGGCATTATAAACGCCATTCGGCGAATTCGTATAACAGCTTTGCTTTCTGAGGCTTGCGCGTTGACCAGGAAAATGGTCAGCGACCAACCGTAATGCGAACACCCTACCTCGGTAATCTGATCAGCACCGGAACCTATCTAGTAAAGTGGGGTTTGTTCGTAGTGCCCGTGCAGGACAACCATGAACAGAATTCAACGGCAAGTCGCGCTCTTGAGTACTCTGATCGGGAGCAGCCTGACGTTTGCTCAGTCCGTGCCACGGTTTGCCGGCATGACTCCAAGCAACATGACGCCGGAAGTGGCGCTCATTTCGCCCGTACTCATCAGGCCCGCCACGCCGCCCTGCGCCAAATTCGTGGAGCCGTTCGATGTTGACGATTACAACGGCCCCCTTAGCCGAATCGTTGACCGCTTCTCACAGAGAGTAGAGAGTTCCACCGTACACGTGCCGCGGCATCATTCGGACCTGAAGCCCTGCTCCATGAATGCGTCCGACAAGTTTCGCCTGTTTGTGCAGGACAGCGTTGATCCCGTCAACTTTATGAGCGCTGCCTGGAATGCGGGCACGGCGCAGCTTTCACACGAGGATGCCGCCGACGGGCAAGGCGTCGCCGGATACGGCAAACGCTATACCGCCGCGATCATCGGTAGCGTGGCCGGAGATTTTTTTGGCACCTTTCTTTATCCCTCCATTTTCCATCAAGACCCACGCTACTACCGGATGACGCATGGGCCGGTAAAAACGCGCCTGGGCCACGCCCTGGTCCACCGGTTTATCGCGCAAAGCGATTCTGGCAAGCGCATGCTGAACTATTCCGAATGGTTCTCCGTCACGAGCTCCAGCGCTCTGGGCAACCTGTATCATCCGGGCAATGCGCGGGGGTTCGGTCCCACCGCCAGCAACGTCGGGTTCAGTGTCGGCAATGACATTGCGTGGGACGTGGTGCGAGAGTTCTGGCCGGAGATCACCCGTAAATTCAGACTGCCGTTCCGCAGCCACAACGATCATCCTTACGCCGGCAATTCCCCTGCATCCCACGAACAGGTTAGGCCCGCCGCTGTGGCAACAAGCAGTGAGCCGGCGATGGAAGGCGTCCGCTAGAACAGCGATTCATTCTCTATGATTTTGGACAGTATCATCGAACGGAAAGTCGTCGAGCGGAGGGTTGGCAAGTGAAAAGCAGAATTGAGTTCTTTGTGGTTGTTGTGGTTATCCTGCTGTTGCCCGGCGCCGCTTACCCGCAGCAGGGCCAAACAAATCCAAAACCGGACAGCCAGAAAAGCGAGGCGCCGCAGCAGGAGAGCCTGGCCGACGCCGCGCGGCGTCTGCGCGCTGAGAAAGTGTCGGTTGAGGCTGAGAAAGTGTCGGCTGAGAAGGTTTCTCCTGAGGGATCTCAATCGCCCCAGCTTGTCCGTGCAGTTCCAGCGGTCTATCCACCTGAAGCCCGAGAGAGGCGCATAATAGGGACAGTCGTCTTAAAAGTGTTGGTGAACAAAGAGGGCAATGTGGTGAAGGCCACCGTGATCAGCGGCCACCCGGTTTTCTCCGCCTCCGCCTTAGACGCAGTCAAGGAATGGAAATTCAAACCGGCCACTTTGCAAGGACAGCCAGTGGAGACGACGACTCAAATTCGCTTGAATTTTTCCGATAAGTCCACCGGAGCTGGGCGCTAGGTTAAGTCTCAACACAATTATCATCGCGAGTCTCCGTAGATAAGGACGCACGGCCATCAGTGAGCGAGTAGCCGGTCGGCGGGATGACGGCTCTGGAGCCGAAAAAAGTTCGGAGTCTCACACAGTAAGAGACGGCGCTAAAGCACCGTCTCTTTCGCGCTTTCCAGAACAGAACTCTAAAAAGTAAACTTCGCGGCGAACTGAAGCTGCCTTGCGTTGAATACGGTCCTGGGTGCGCCTACCGCGCCGCTCGGCGAAAAGCCGTTATCGCCAAAGTGCTGCGGCACAGGCTGCCCAGTAACGAAGTAGGGCGCTCCATAAACGGAAAACACCTCATCCACATTGGTGTGATTGAACAGGTTGAAGGCGTCAAACGATAGGTTCAGCTTGGCCCGCTCACCCAGGTGGATGACCCGCGAAACGCGGAGGTCCACAGTTTCCAGATTATCGCCGCGATAGCTGTTGCGGGGTGAAGTGCCCACGCGGTCGGTGACTGGGTTGCCGTCATTATTGGCATCAAAGCCGGTGAACAAGGTGAAGGGCCGCGCCGATTGCAGTGTAATGATGCTGCTGAGCTCAAAATTTCGCAGCACAGTCCACTTTTGCGGCGCGTCGGCCACAAAATTCGCGACAAACCTGTGGCGTGCGTCCTGGTTGGAGTTGGCGCGTTCCAGGTTTCTCTGTGCATTGGATTGCGGAGTGCTGACAAAGGTCACAAACGTGCCATCATCGAGTGTGTGTGACCAGGTATAGTTCGCGTTCATGGAAAAATACTTCCCTGCCTTTTCGATCGCCTGAATGGTCAACCCGTGGTAGACCGAGTTCCCGGTGGAATCAGTGAAATAAAAAATCCCGTTGGTTCCGTGGGAGCCGGCGGGAGGCGCGGGGATATTGGGATCGTTGATGGCAAAGGCATAGATATCCTTCCCGGTAGTGGGGTCAACGCCGACCGGCGGACCGACGTTCAGGTCGATCGGCCGCACCAGTTTGTGTCCGGCCACAAACATGTAGCCCGCGCTCAGAGTCAACCCGCCACCGAGAGTACGGTCAATCGACAAACTGGTCTGCTCGGTGTACGGGGAACGCAGGTTGGGATCGACGGCCGTTCCGCCCTGGACGAAGAGCGAGTTGTTCGGGAACGATCCGTTATTAATCAGGTTCTCAAACGCCGAAGTCAGCAGCGGAGGCGGCACCGTGCCCGGCGGCAAGTTTGGCCCCGGAGCAGGACAACCGACAATGACGCAGGGCGTCGGCAGGAACATGCTGTTCAGGAGCCATGTCCCGGTGACCTGGTTTTTTACAGTGGGCAGTCCAGCGATCACGGGCGGCCGCTGCGGCGCTGGAACAAAGAAGAACGTGAGCGTGTACTTGTCCGTGAAGATCCCGTACCCGGCACGGATCACAGTCTTGGAGTCGGGCGAATAAGCCAGGCCAACCCGCGGCTGGAAATTATTATGGTCGCCCTTGATGAAGAACCCGAGTCCGGCTTCAACGTCATAGCGCAGACCGTAATTCAAAGTAAGCTTGGAAGTGACGCGGTACTGGTCCTGAGCGAACAGACCGTAATAGCTGTGGTTGAGATTGACGAAGAAGTTCTGCGCCTGCGAAGCCAGGAACGCATTGTCCCAGGTGGTGGGAACCGAAGGCGACGCCGCATTGGGATTAAACGGGCCCGGACCAATAGGCGCGCCCCAGAAAAACGCGGCCAGGCACGGCGCGGTCAATCCGATCAGCGGCGCCGGGCACGGGGTCGAGCCCCAGCCCGCTTTACCGGAAGCCAGCAAGTCATCCAGGCTGGGGAAGATGATGCGCGCGGGAGTGAATCCCGGCCAGATCACAAAATTGCGCACGTAGTTCGTGTCAAAGCCGAACTTGGCATAGTGCTTACCGTGAATCAGAGAAAAGGTATCGGAAAACTGGTAGCGCGTTTCGTTGTAGCGGTCAAAAGCTCCGAAGTTGTGGCCCAGAAGCAGCAGGTTGGGAACGTCCAGGTTCGGCTGGCCGGTGACTCCGGCAAAGCCATAGTTACGTCGCGCCCATTGGAACAGCGCGGAGTTCACCTTGGACTCACTAATCTGCGTGGTCAGCGTGCCGACCAGGTCCTGGTCGCGCAGGTCGCCATTGCGTCCGCTGCTGGGTGCGCCAACGCCGCCTCCGTCCAGTGTCTCGCCCACCAGCATGTTCAGGTTGGTGGCGTCCTGGATGGAATAGCGGACCGCCAGCCGGTTCTTCTCGCCGATCTGGTGATCAATTTTAATGAAGCCGTTATTGATATCAGCGGTCTTCAACACATTCAGATTTTCCGGTGCAATGCCGAAGCTGGTTTTCAGAGCATTAATCGCGCCCAGGTTTGCCGTCAACAGGCCAGGATAGGTGGGCGATTGGGCACGCCTCTGTCCTTCATAATTGATAAAGAAGAACGATTTGTCTTTGCGCAGAGGCCCGCCCAATGTGCCGCCAAACTGGTTTTGCCGCAAGGTGTCAAATCCGGGCTGGGCCAGGATGGACTTGGCATTAAAAGCGTTGTTCTCCAGGTATTCGTAGATCGACCCGTGGTAATCGTTGGTTCCTGATTTGGTCACGATGTTGACGATCCCACCGAGCGCACGGCCGTATTCCGCGGCAAAGCTATTGTTGACCACGCGAAATTCACTCACTGCTTCCTGCGAAGGAGTGGCGCGCTGCGATCCCGTAGCTGTGTTGATGTTGTCGGCGCCGTCCACGGTTACGCTGTTGTTCAAATCACGCTGGCCGCCGAAGGAGATGCGCGTGACGGAGGGATCGGTAAAAGTGGATTGCAAGCCGATACGGCCCGTGGTAACGCCCGGGCTCAGCAGAGCAAAGTCGGTGAACAGCCGCCCGCTGATCGGCAGGGACTGGATCTGCTGCGCCTCAATCACCTGGCTGATTTCCGTGCGCGTAGGCTCAATGACCGGTGCGTCCGTGGTGACCGTGACTTCTTGTGTGGCTCCCGCGACCTTCAGTGACACATCGATGGTGGCGGTCTGCGCCACGCGCATCACAATGCCCGTCTGGGAATATTTGGCAAAGCCCTGGAATTCGGCCGTCAGCTCGTAGTTTCCCGGCGGCACGCTGGTCAGGATATAAAATCCGGTGCTGTTGGACGTGGTCTTGTAGGCCTGATTGTTGTCTACGTTGCGCAAGGTCACGGAAGCTTTGACGATCACGCTTCCCGTCGGGTCGCGGACCATGCCGTTCAATTGGGCGTCCGCGGCGGCCCCTTGTGAAAATGCCGCACCACAGGAAAGAACCAGGACAAAAACAACTAAAAGACTGATCAAAAGGCGCGCGTTCATGTGTCCTCCTGAGGAAGGAGCCTGACGAACGTTCGTTCGAATAACCAAATCTAATACCGGACGCGAACGTTCGATCACAAGCTTCGCCGTCCCGAGGGGGGCAATTCTATCACCCAAACGAAATATCAACGATAAAATTCTTTGATGTCAAAGCAATCGTAAGCGCGCAAACATGCGGGGACGAAAGCACGATGACGCCTACTGCTTTACCACCAGAGTGGACTGGTCATACAACTGAATGCGCAAGGTGAGTGATTTGCGCCGGTCAAACGCGGTTTTATCCATGGGATAGGCAAAGATCGATACACCGGTGTAGGAAGTCCTGGGCGGGATTTTCAGGTCTTCCCGAAGCGGTTCTGCGTTGGCCACAGCCAGGGAAGAGAATGCCTGGAAGTAGCGGGTCACCTCACTGGACGACGCGGCATGGTCCGGATAGGTCTTGCCGTCGGCCCCTTCCAGTTCCGCCTCGATGTTTTTTATCTGGATTGTCTTTTCGATCTGGTTATCGATTTTCACCTGAATGGCCACCATCGTGTTGTCCTGCATGTCGGCCGTGGCTACTTTCGTAATAGAAATTGTTGCCGCTGCCGGGGTCCGGGTGGAAAACGCAAGCACCGCAACCACGATCAGGATTACAACCGCTGCGCCTAACACAGGCACGACGGGAGGCAGCGTCCACTTGGCGCTGTCCATCTCTTCCGTCATCGGAACATGGCCGGCATCCGGTTCGCTCGACTGACCGGGGCTTGGGTTGGGATCGTCAGGCATGGTCGCTCCTTGGGGAACAGCATACTCCTCTCGCAGGATTCTGAAAGGCCAAACTGATGCGCCACGGCTCCGCAAACTGGGGCAGAAAGGCGGCGTATTATTTAATTGTTGTTGGACCTCGCTCGCGCTTTCGCACGCGCCTGCGGTTTCGGGGCCGCACTCTTAAGTGCCGCGCCTTTGACGGCTGCACCTTTGATCTCCGCCAGCACTGGCCGGCCCCGGCGCACGATCCTGGCAAACTGCTCCACCGGCAGGGTATTCAGCACGTCCTCTTTGGTTAACCATGCGCGACGAAGCTGCAAAACTCCGTAGCGAATGTTTTTCATGTGCGAGGTATGGTGCGCATCTGTATTAATGATGAACTTCACTCCCTTCGCATGCGCCGCGCGCAAGAGCTGGTCACTCAGATCCAGACGATCAGGATAGGAGTTGTGCTCCATGGCCACCTCAGCTTGCGCTGCGGCGGCAAATACTTTGTCATAGTCGAATTTGTAGGACTCACGCCGCAGGAGCTGCCGCCCGGTGGGATGTCCGATCAAAGACGTGTTGGGGTTGGCGATGGCGCGCAACAGGCGGTCGGTCATCTGCGGCGCCTCCTGGTTGAAGTGCGAATGCACGCTGGCGACGACGATGTCCATTTGCTCCAGCACGGAATCGGAGAGATCCAGTTCGCCGTCGGCCAGGATGTCCACTTCAATGCCGGCAAAAACGGTAATGCCTTCCATCTCTTTTGCCGCGGCCCGAATCTTCTTAATGTGCTCCACGGCCCGCTTGTCATCCAGACCGTTGGCAAAGGCCAGGTTCTTGGAGTGGTCGGTGATGGCCATGTATTTGTAGCCGCGTTCGCGGGCCGCTTCCGCCATTTCTTCAATCGTGCACTTGCCGTCGGTCTCCACGGTATGCATGTGGACGTCGCCCTGAATATCCGCTTCGGTAATCAGTTCGGGAAGGCGGCCTTCTTCCGCGGCTTCCAGTTCCCCGCCGCTCTCCCGCAGTTCCGGTGGAATGAACTCAAGGCCAAGTTTTTTGTAAATCTCCTCCTCGGTCTTCCCTGCCACACGTTTGTTGTCATCCACACGCGCCAGGTCGTATTCATTCAGGGTATAGCCCAGTTTGAGCGCGCGCTGGCGCAGATAGACGCTGTGACTCTTGGAGCCGGTAAAGTACAGCAGCCCCGCGCCAAAAGACTCCGGAGCAAGCACGCGAACATCCACCTGCAACCCGCTGCGCAGTTTGAAGCTGACCTTGTTTTCGCCTCTGGCCAGCACGTCCACGATGCCGGGAAAGCTCAGGATCGCATCAATCACTTTGTTCCGCTGCGATTCATTGGAACCCGCATTTCCCGTAACCAGAAGGTCGAGATCACCCACGGTTTCCCTGCCCCGGCGCAGCGAACCTGCCGGCGTTACCGTGTCGACTCCGGGCAGGGGTTTAATCAATTCGATCAGCTTTTGCGCGACCTCGTCAGCGGCGTCAATCTGAAACCGTCCGGTCATCTGACGATAGCTCTCAATCGCCTTGATGATCTTCTGCTCCGACTTTTCGCTTAGCCGGGGCAGGGTGCGCAGCTTGCCTTCACTGGCCAACTTGTGGACGCCTTCCACGTCGCAGATGTGGAAGTTGTCCCAGATCAGCGCAATGGTCTTCGGCCCCAGTCCGGAGATCTTGAGCAGCTCCAGCATCGCGGGCTGGTATTTTTTCAGCAGCTGTTCGTGGGTTGACAGCTTGCCCTTGGTAAAGATTTCACGGATGTGGCCGGCCATGCTCTTGCCGATCCCGGGAATGGCCAGCAGCGCCTTTTCATCCTGATAAATCTCCGAGACCTGCTGCGGCAAGGCCTCCAGCGCTTCAGCGGCGCGGCGATAGGAGCGTATGCGAAAAGAATCTTCCGCCGCGACCTCCATCAGGTCGGCGGTCTCGTAAAAAATGGTGGCGATGGTTTTGTTGTCCATGAGCACGAATAATTCTAAATCCAAGCGGGACAGGGAGGAAGATCGGGTGATCGCGCGTGATCGCCGTGATCGGGTGATCGGAAAAACGAAAAGGAACGCGTTCGCAGAAAGGATGGAATCATGGTAAATAGAAATTGTAGATGTTCAGCCAAATCCGGATTGACTTGCGCTTCTCTGCGCTTGTCCAGTGCGGCCGCCGGTTTCCGATCACCCGATCACGCGCGATCACCCGATCCACCGATCTTTCTTTCTTCCGCAAGCTAAAGTACTCAACCCTCTGGCCGATAATACAAGTGAAGCTCGAAGGGGGATGCGCGTGCAGACTGTGCTTCTAATTGAAGACAGCAAGTTTATAAGGATCACCAACCAGCATATCCTGGTCAAGGCAGGATATAACGTGATAGGCGGAGGTGATGGCTACGAAGCTTTACAGCTCGCCGGCCAATGTAATCCCGACGTCATCCTCCTCGACATGATGCTGCCCAAACTGAGTGGACTTGAGGTGCTCCGGGCCCTGAAGAAGGACCCCGCGACCTCGCATATCCCCGTGATCATCCTGACAGGACTGTCGCAGAAGAACGAGGCCAACCTGCGGCGCGATGGAGCGTCCGGTTTCGTCGAAAAGGACACGGTAATGCAAAATCCCCAGTCTCTGCTGATTGCCATCGAGGGTGTTCTGCTTAAGCAGGTCCCGGTGCCGCCCTGTAACTCCGTTGTTGGGGAATCTCGCCCTCAGCTATAATCCGTCTGGGGTGAATGATGAAGACGCGCAACATCGCGCGGTCCATTCCATTTCTGGTCTTGACGATGGCGTTCTTGCTTCCGTGGGCGCGGTCGCAACAAGCCCCTCAACCGCGGCATTCCGGGCAAACTCCAGGATCATCAAACCAAAACCAATCCGCGCCTGAAGGTCAGCCGGCAACGCAGCCGCAACATACTGAAGATGTGCCCGTTACCGACGGAGCAGCGGGCCCTTGTTCGGTCGAGTTCACCGTCAATGATTCCGATGCCAAGCCGGTATTCTCCGCCCTTATCAATGTGCACATCGCCTACGGCTTTGGCGGCCTGCACAAGTTGGATATGGGCGTCTACACCAATGCTCAGGGTAAGGGAAGGTTTACCGGCATCCCCGCAAAGGTCCGCAACCCGCCCTTGGAGTTTCGCGCAACCAAAGGAACACTTGTGGGCACAGCCACGATGAATCCAGTATCGGAATGCCAAGCCAAGCGCGAGATCGTATTGCCCAAAAGCGCCAACTAACCCTTAAGCAATCGCACTTATGCGCCCCCTCGCAGAAGCCATCTTGGCTCGCCGGAGCGGACGCTTTGCAGCGCTACAGAATTTGAGTATTTACCGTGCTCCTGCTTGGTTTCGGAGCGCGGCCAGGTGAACCGAAGACCCGGCTATGGGGGCAACCGGGTCTCAGAATTCGAATGGTGGACCAGGAATCAGGCAGATTGCGTGGCTTGTGCTTTGGTCACGCTCTCCGCTTGAGGGCCTTTTTGCCCCTGGACAATTTCGAACTCAACATCATCGCCTTCCTGGAGGCTCTTGTATCCCTCTGATTGGATGGCACTGTAGTGGACGAACACATCGGGGCCATCATCGCGGCCGATGAAACCGAAGCCCTTTGCGTTATTGAACCATTTCACTTTACCTTTAATTCGAGACACGTTCCTTACTCCCGGGCAATCCTGAAGACACGGTCATGCTGTGGCCTCATGGACCAATTTTTTCTTCACTTGGGTTTTGCCAACTGCTTAAGGAGGGACGTACTAACCAGAGAGTCCTGGTTTTTTTAGTTCCTGGTTTTTTCCGGCACGTACGTCTGTTACCCGCTACCTTGGCTTTGAAGTTATTCTGCCTTCATCGAGGCCCGATGTCAACTTATCTAAGTGCATAGCTGACAATGGATTACGGGAGGTAAGCGCGTCGTGTCCACACAAAATGGGGCTAATTTGTCCCAAATTGGCTTCGCAAAGGTTAGAGTTTTCTAACGACTGGACGGTTTTTTCGACAGCCAAAGAACCGACGCAATCGTCTTGGCGTCGATAATCTTCCCCGTCATGGCCATTCGAACCACCTGATCCAGAGGAAAAAAACGAACCGCGATGCGTTCATCCTCTTCTGGCTGGGCCTCACCTTTTTTGAGACCGCGAGCCAGATAGACGTGCATGCTTTCGTCGAGGAAGCCGGGGCTGACATAGAAATAGAGAGCACGCTGCCACTTTGTCGCTGTGTAGCCGGTCTCTTCCAACAGCTCGCGCTTGGCTGCTGCCAGATGGTCTTCGCCGGGATCCAAGGTTCCAGCGGGGAGTTCCCACAGGCGTTGTCCGGCGGCATGGCGGTATTGGCGCTCCAAGAGGACTTGGGGCGTCCGCGCTCTTTCGTCCACCGCCAGGATCACGATCGAACCGGGATGGCACACCACGTCACGACGGACTTGGACATTGCCAGGTTCCTCCACCTGGTCAGAAACCACGCTGAATACAGGACCATGAAACAAGGTCTTCGAGGACAGAACGCGGACAAGGCTCTTGGTTTTCTTACGGACTGAGGGCATGGAGACATAGTATATGCTCTACAATCCCGAGCGCAGCGAGGGAGCCCTATAGCCACAAAGCTGGCTGGGGTTTGGAGACGTTCTTAACCCGGACTCGCACCCAGATGGTTTAGGATCAATCCAAGTTCTCGCTTTTGCTTGCTGCATCTTGTTAATAGGGTTCCCTCGCTACGCTCGGGACAAAAGCAAAGGCCGTTCTGTTATCCTCGCGGCAATGGCAGGCAAAGCCAAGCGCGGCAAACCTACTGTTACTTTAGTCGGTGCTGGAACCCTGGCCCATACTCTTGGGCCCGCCTTGAGGGCTGCCGGTTACAAAGTTGAAGCGGTGGCCGGACGAGCGCTTGCATCGTCGCAAAAACGGGCGGCGGCGCTGGCCAGGAAGGTGGGCGCAAAGGCCGTCCGGTTGGAGGATGTCAAGCCGACTTCAGACATCATCTGGCTCTGCCACACCGATGACGCGCTGGCCGCAACCGCTCTCCTCCTGGCACGCGCATCGGGATGGAAAGGCAAGATTGTTTTTCATTCCAGTGGCGCCTTGACCAGTGACGTTCTCGGGCCGCTCCGCCGGGCTGGCGCGCACACGGCATCCCTGCACCCCATGATGACCTTCGTTCCCCGTGCGACGCCACGATTGCAGAGTGTGCCTTTCGGCGTGGAAGGCGATCGCCGGGCCGTTGTCGCCGCACGACAGATTGTGCGCGACCTGGGAGCGGAAGCTGTCGCTATCGGGAAGGACGCAAAAACGCTGTACCACGCGCTGGGATCGCTCACTTCTCCACTGGTTGTAGCCACGCTGGTAACGGCGGAGCGCGTGGGACGCGCCGCCGGGCTCTCACGCACGCAGACCAGCAAGATGATGGGGCCGATTCTGCGGCAAACCATCAGGAACTATCTGGAAGGTGGCGCGGCCGCAGCCTTCAGCGGCCCCGTCAAACGCGGCGATCTGACAACCGTGCGCCGCCATTTGAAAGAACTGCAACGCGTACCGGGAGCGAGAGAAGTTTATCGGGCGCTGGTGAAATCGGCGTTGAGGGATTTGCCGGCGCTGAACAGGAAAGAGCTTTCAGGACTTTTGCAAAAACCTTGAACACGGAGGAAAGGAGTAACCGGAGAAAGACCAGAGTCGGATAATTTGGTTGGTAATTGAGCAATTTGTTTAGAGCCACAGAGTATTTTGAACTTACACGATTGCCAGATGTCCAAGGTTCCTTCATTCCTCCGCTTCCTCAGTTTCTCTGTGTTTCAAGGTTTGTGGCTCAACGCTCCGTAAACAGATGCCCCAGCTTTTCCTTCTTCGTATTCAGGTAGCGTTCTGATTCCGCGTTGGGCGAAACCTCACAGGGGACGCGCTCCGCCACTTTAATTCCAGCAGCCTCCAGCGCGGCAACTTTTTGCGGATTGTTTGAGAGCAGACGCACGGCCTTCAAACCCAGAGCAGCCAGGATTTCCGCCGGCAGCTGAAATTCGCGATGGTCCGCCTTGAAGCCAAGCTTTTCATTGGCTTGCACCGTGTCCAGTCCCTGGTCCTGGAGTTGATAAGCCTGGAGCTTGGGCATCAGTCCAATGCCTCGTCCTTCTTGCAGTTCATAGAGCAGCACACCCGCGCCGGCCTGGGCAATCATGGAGAGAGCCATCTCCAGTTGCTGGCGGCAATCGCAGCGGATTGATCCAAAGACGTCACCGGTGAGGCATTGCGAGTGTATGCGCACCAGAGGCGGCACAGCGTGGATGTCTCCCATGACCAATGCAACCGCTTCTTCTCTACGGCGGTCGCTGATGGATGATTCATGGCCGAACTGGCCTTCAAAACCCATAATGCGGAAATGTCCCCAGCGTGTGGGAAAATCGGCCTCGGCGAGCTTGTGGAGAATGAACTTGGAACTCACCCGTTCATTATAGTCAAAGGACGATCGTAGCAGTTCGGACAGCGATGTTAAGATCGTCCACCAGGGTAGTCGATTGTCTTGTGCTATTCGCCGCGCTTTGTGGTTGCGGTTTGAGGAGCTAGATGCGCAAACGAAGCCTTATTCGGAGAAGGACGATTGCTGGCCATTGAACTGGTCCCCTATCAAAATGCTTTCCTTGAACCATTCATCGAGTGGCGCAACCAGCGCCTGTCCGTGCTGCATAACCCACTCAAGACAATGACGAAGGAAGAGATCGCGAAGATGCTGGAGTCGGAAGGGTCAGACCTGGCCGATCTCAAAAAACATGACGCATATCGCTGGTTCGTGTCCTGCAAAGATGGGGTGGTCGGGAACGTCTCTCTCAAGAATATTAGCCACTCCATGAGCTATGCTGAGATCGGCTACGGAATCGCGGAAACTCATCATAATCAGGGAATTGCGACGGCCGCGGTCCAGTTGCTGGTGGAAAAAGTTTTCAACGAGACCAAACTGCGCAAATTGATGGCCTTTGTCCATGACAAGAACTGCGCCTCCCGGCGCGTCCTGGAAAAACTGGGATTTCAGCAGGAAGGCTTTCTGCGTGAGCACTACATCATCAACGGCCAGGCCGAGAACGAAATCCTCTATTGTTTGCTGAAGCACGAATGGGACGCAAGCGCACAGCGTATTTCCTAGCAAGAGCGTGGGGTAATTAACGATGAAGGTCGAATTCCTGGCTGAGGGATCACAAGACTGTCCGCTGCTCCGCCTTTACGATTTCGAGTTCGAAGAAGCCGTGAGCCTCCGGCAAATCTTCGTCAGCCTTAGGGATGGCGCCCGAGACTTAGTCCATTTAGAGGGCGAGAGCGGTTTCGAATCAATGGGCGGTTGTCAGCTCACATTGCGATTAGGCAAGCGCGATCTCGGTATCGTTCAGAAAGCAAAAGCAGAATTCGACTGTGTTCTCACACAAGAGGGCTGGGACGATATGGCCTGCCGGCTCGAACCGTTCTGTCAGCCCGGTTGCTCGGGGTATCAATGGCTCAATGAAGACGGGAACGTGTCTTTACTCTTCTCCAAGGCAGGTCAGTGGTAACATTCTGCTATGGCGATCAGCGATACCAGTCCCGAAATCGAAGCCATGCAGCTTCAAATTCGACGCAGAATGACTCCCGAACAGCGCTTGTTGATTGCTCTGGAAATCAGCGAGGTATGCCGCGAGCTCAGAAAGGCGGGAATACGGCGGGAGCATCCTGACTGGCCAGAGCGACAAGTGATGATCGAGCTTTTTCGACGCGCCTTCCTTCCTGAACCGCTCCCCGCCTGGATACGATGAATTTCGCCCCCGTTTTTCGAGAAATTGTGGCCGCCCTGGATCAAGTAGGCGTCCCCTACATGGTTGTGGGCTCATTCGCGAGCAATCTTTATGGCACAGGTCGTGGCACCCAGGACATCGATCTTGTAATTTCAGCGGACGCTGATCGAATACGCGCGCTCTTGAACATCCTTCCGAAAACTCAATACTACTTCGATGTAGACACTGCACTTGAAGCTTGCAAGCGTAAATCCATGTTCAACATCCTGGATATGGAAAGAGGGTGGAAGATTGATATCATTTTCGAAAAACCGACGCCTTTTCATCAGCAAGCATTTCTACGCCGCACAGCAGCCCAAATTGAGCAGGTCCCACTGTTTGCAGCTCGGGCCGAAGATGTAATTATCTCCAAGCTGGAATGGGCAAAGATGGGCGGCTCTTTGCGGCAAATCGAAGACGTTGCCGGAATTCTCAAAGTACAAGAGAGCGCGCTCAACTATGCCGAAATCGAAAAATGGGTCAAGGAACTTGGGCTCGACGCTGAGTGGCAGAGCGCCCGTAAATCCGCCGGCCTCGAATAGACAGTCTTTAGCAAGATATACTGGTGCGTTCATTTTCTAGTCAGGAGAACCCGTATGGCTTCATCCGCCGTTAGTTTCGCAAAAGAAAACCAGCAAAAATTTCTGGGTGAGTTAAAGGACCTGCTGCGCATTCCCAGCGTCAGCACCGCGCCGGAGCATAAAGACGACGTCCGCCGCGCCGCTGTTTTTGTCGCCGATGAGATGCGCCGGATCGGCATGGAGAACGTTGAGGTCATCCCGACCCAGGGCCATCCTCTGATCTACAGCGACTGGCTCCATGCGCCGGGCAAGCCCACTGTGCTGTGTTACGCGCATTATGACGTCCAACCGCCCGATCCGTTGAACGAGTGGCTCACCCCGCCGTTTGAACCCACTGAGCGCAACCAGAACATCTACGCTCGCGGCGCCGTCGATGACAAAGGCCAGCTCTGGATGGAGATCAAGGCCGTTGAGTCCCTCATGCACGCTAACGGTGGCAAGCTTCCGCTGAACGTGAAGTTTCTCATCGAAGGCGAAGAAGAAGTCGGCGGCGAATCGATCTCCGCGTACGTGCGCAAGGAAAAAGCCAAACTCAAGGCCGACTTCGCCCTGGTCTGCGACACGGAATTGTTCGCACCCAATCTTCCTACGCTGTGCGTCGGCCTGCGCGGGCTGGTCTATACCGAGATCGAGGCCCAGGGCGCCAAGACCGACCTGCACTCCGGCATGTACGGCGGCGCCGCTCCTAATCCATTCTTTGCACTGATTGAGATCATCAGCAAACTGAAAGACGCTCGCGGCAAAATCCTGATCCCCGGCTTTTATACCGGCGTAAAGGCCCCGAGCGCAGCCGAACTTAAGGCCTGGAAGCGGCTGCCCTTCAACGAAGAGCACTACCGCAAGGCGGAAATCGGATCAAAAGTTCTGACCGGCGAACCCGGATACTCCGTGCTCTATCGCACATGGGCGCGTCCAACGCTGGAAGTGCACGGCATGCCCGGTGGGTTCATCGCTTCAGGCGCCAAGACGGTGATCCCGGCCAGGGCAGCGGCCAAGGTCTCGATGCGCCTGGTGCCGAACCAGGACCCCGACGCCATCCTGAAAAAATACACCAACTACATCAAGAAGCTGACGCCCAAGGGCATTGAAACCAAGATAAAAGTCCACAGCAAGGGGCCGGCCTGCGTCGTGTGCACCGATAATCCGTACATCAAAGCCGCCACCGCGGCGCTGCATGACGTCTTCAAGAAAGACACGGTCTTCATACGCTCCGGTGGTTCGATTCCCATCGTCACCGAATTTCAGGACATATTGAAGACACCCAGCGTGATGATGGGCTTTGGCTTGCCTGACGACAACCTGCACGCTCCCAATGAAAAGTTCCACATCCCCAATTTTTATCGCGGGATTGAGTCGATCATCAGGTTCTTTGAAAGGCTGGGAGAGTAGGCGGAGATCGGGGGATCACTCGTGATCGGGTAATCTGGTGATCGGAGAGGCAAGACGCGCTATCGCCCGCTCATATAAAGCCTAGAGCAAAAGATCATTAGGATGCCGAAGGCTTATCTACGGTAATTTGCCGTGAGAACCTGAGGAGTCGCCCAGTCATCTTGCCCAGGATTCTCGGGGTCTGTAATGCGGTCTTGGGGAAAAGAACAGCAAGAAACAACGGGAACAGTAGCAACGCCACGGCAATGGAATCGGCGTCTAAGTGCCAACCGTATTGATGCAGAGCAAAATCCCGCAGAACACGGGCGGATGTGTTCCAAACCAAATCTGCAAGACTGCCAAAATAGATAAGAACGCACAAGCCGAGTGCGCCGGTTCCAACGTAACTGAATGTGTCTCTTGCCACGGAGCAGGTCTTCCCCTAAAAACGCAGCCAGATTATACCCCGGTATACCCTCTTACACCCGTAAAAGTTGATACGTGGTTTCCCGCTTTGCTTCCGATCACCAACGATCACGGCGATCACCCGATTGCATCGGTTATCATTCAGTAACCCTTAGACCCACCCCCCCTCTCCCTCCCCTGGTTCCACGCCATTTCACGCCACTTATACCCCAGGTCACCCCACTCACAAACCGGCCTGAACGGGTTTTGGATCGGTGCGCGGGAGGGCATTCGCAAACTGCAAAGCACTCTGCAATTTGTTGCATAGTTTACTAAGTTGCAAACTGCCGGTTGGCCTTTTGCGTGCCGCTGGCAGGATTTCAAAGATCGCAAGACTTCCACCCGTGTGGGCTGCCTGAGCGTAGCGCATCGCTGGCAGTGATTCAATCACGAAGATGCAGATTTTTGACATAGTGCGGCTGGGACAAACGTGTTTCATTTTTCGCGGCCGGCGGCTTACATTTGCCTGTGCAATGACACCAGGCGCTAGTTCACGTGGATGATTAAGTTTGGTTTGTTAAATGGAATCCGATAAGCTTGGGAAAATGATGGCCTCCCGATACCGCAGCGCTGTAGGCGCGAAAGAGGTTAGCCCAGGGCGTAAGCCCTGGGTAAGTTCCACAACAATATTGGCTAGCCCCAGCAGGAACGGCACCAGCGGAAGATTGCCCCTGGCTTTGAATGGAGCAATTTGATGGTCCTCGTCTGGCAACCGATCACCGACTTGCCGGAGGACTGGCACTCCCTCACCGACGGAGAACTCGGACCGCTTCTCCAATTCTGGAATGACCAGCGGGCTGATCTGGAGCAAAGCGGAGCCTTAGCCTCATTCAGTCAGCGCCTCTCCCGTGAATGGTCCATCGAAACCGGACAAATCGAGGGCGTGTACGACATCGATCGTGGAATCACTGAAACGCTGATAGAACGTGGCGTTCGCGCCGATCTGATCGGATTCCAGCCCGGCCAAAAACCACCCGAGTTGATAGCGGCCATTATCCAGGACCATCAGGAAGTGCTGGAAGGATTGTTTTTGTTCGTCAAAGGCGACCGCCCGATTTCAAAGAGCTACATCCATGAGTTGCACGCCGCCTTGTTGCGCCACCAGGAAACAAGCATGATGGTGGACCAGTTTGGAAACCTGTTTGAGTCCAAACTGATCAAGGGCAAGTACAAGGAACGCCCGAATAATCCAAAGAAACCGGACGGGAACATGCATCAGTATTGCCCTCCAGAGCAGGTTGATTCGGAAATGGAACGGCTGCTGGTCATGCACGCCGAACACGTACAGAAAGGTATTCCCATCGAAGTTGTAGCCGCTTGGCTTCATCATCGCTTTACCCAGATACATCCATATCAAGATGGCAACGGACGAGTGGCGCGCGCACTTGCGAGTTTGGTCTTTATCAAGGCGGGGTGGTTCCCGGTGGTAGTCACGCGTGAAGAGCGAGGTCGCTACATTGACGCACTGGAAGTGGCGGATGAGGGAGGACTAAATTCGTTGGTTTCATTCTGCGCTCACCTCCAAAAGCGCGCACTCTTTGAGGCAGTGCAGAGTGCCGCAGAACTCAAGGGCGTCCATAACGTAGAGGAAGCAGTAGCGGCGGTAAAGGACGCCTTAAAGAGTCTTGGAAGGCAAGCGGAGCCTGCCATATGGCTTAAGGCAAAAGAAACAGCAGATCATCTGACGCGTTTTGCAACTGCACGCCTCGACCAATTAGCGGCGAACCTGATGAAAGAAATTGCAGAAACGGGCGCCGATCTCAAATTTACAACACGCCAGTATGCCCTCCTGCGGCTAGAGGACTTGCCCTACACACCGAATGGGACTGACTACCAACAGGGCCGCGGGCTACATATTGACCATGGACAGCCCACGGGCTTTGCGGTTATCGAGGTTCAGGCCCACAGCGTGGGCTCAAAATTTCGGGGCCTCATCGCATTTGTGACAGGCTTTCTGGACGAATCTGGGCGAAGTGCGATCGCATCAAAAGAAGGCTTTCTAGTTAACTACGCTGAGCCCTACGAAAGTGCCGAACGCCGTTTCCGCCCGTGGCTTGAAGAATCACTCGTCAACGCGCTCACCATGTGGAGAAAGAGCCTGTGACACCGGCAAACGCGTTAGACGTTTCACGAGCCGTGGAATCGCTCGGCTTTGCAATCCTTCCTGATGGGCTGCGACCGAACGAGATTACATTGCTACTTGAAAGCCTTGCCGATCTTGAATCCCGCCGCAGCCGGGCCGGCATCCGCCATCTTCTCGGTCATCCAAGCGTCGGAGCCGTCGCACGGGATTCCCGCCTCCTTACCATCGCACAAAACGTACTCGGCGATGCAGCGTTCCCGTTCCGCGCAACATTGTTTGACAAGTCGCCCGACTCCAATTGGTTGATCACGTGGCATCAGGACACAGCACTGCCGCTCCAGGAGAAACGCGACACTCCGGGCTGGGGCCCGTGGTCGGTAAAAGAGGGCGTCACGTACGCTCATGCTCCGGCCTCCGCGCTCAGCCAGGTTGTGGCGTTGCGCCTCCATCTCGACGACTCAAATGACCAAAACGGTCCCCTGCGTGTGCTGCCCGGAACTCACAATCAAGGAGTACTCAGCGACGACGCTGTCCTTCAGCTCAGCAGAGAGCGCCCCGCAATCGACTGCCTGGTTCCATCCGGTGGAGTTTTAGCCATGAGGCCGCTGCTCGTCCATGCATCGTCGAAATCACAGATCGAAGCGCCAAGGCGGGTCTTGCACATCGAGTACGCGGCAACTCCGTTTATCGCTGACGGGCTACAACTCGCGATCGCATAATTTGAAGCCCACTCGCTAGAAAAGCAACCCTCTACCTGGAAAAGACCGCTCCATGACCATAGGCATCGCCGGTGAATCCATGCGGCCAGGACTTGCCGTCCATGCTTACGCCGGGCTGGTCGCTTCCAGGGTCGCGGAATTTTTCGTCGAGGCTCAAAGTCCCCTTCTCCGGATCAAAGTTCAGAATGTACAGCCGATGGTCGGCGTATTCACCGGAGTTGAGCAGGATACGTCGGTGATCTACGTCCGCGGAGACCCAGTGGGGGGACTGTTTGCTATTCAGGGCCACGCGCGACACCTCGCGGATGTGGGCAAGATCGGAAATGTCATACACCGCGACGGCCTTTGCCGTTGAGAGTGTCTGAACCCAGTAATGGCCAATTTGCAAAGGCACAGCGCATAGGTCGCCATCAAACGTGTACGCGTGCCGTAACCGGGGACTGTCGCTCTCGGTCCCCTCCAGCACGTACAGTCCGCAGGAGAAGGTATGGACCAGCACGGTCTTGCCATCGTTGAGCAGTCGTGGCTCGCCGGGCAAGAGCTGCTCTGTACCTCGCGGACCAGGCGGCAGCGTCAGCGTGCGCAGCAGCTTCAAGTCTGAAAGCCTCCAGATCTGCAAGGTGCTTGTCTTGCCGTCGGTTTTTAAATGCATGGACATGTTCGTGCTCACGGCCCGATCGACTGCCGGCAGTTCCACAACGCTATAGGGACGGATCAGTGCGTCTTTGGCGGCCGGGTCCATGGCGCTGCCCGCGCGAATGAACTTGCCTTCCTGCGTGAATTCCACCAGGCCACCGCCGTCCGACTTGGGTTCGTGGCCGCCGTGATATTGAAACGTCGCCACAACGTGGCCGTTGGCCAGCCGCGTATATGTGTGCGGATGCATATAGCCGTTCATGTCGCTGAAAGTTGTCACCAGCTTCGGCTGCAACGGTTTGCGCAGGTCGAACAAACTGGTTTGTCCGCTTTCAAATGCGTCCGCCAGCAGAAATCCGCCGGCGGGCATTTCCCCTTCCGTGTGGTGGGGCGTGCCACCGGCGCCGGGGACCGCCACGGAAGCAACTACCTTTCCATAGTCCGGCGATTTTGCATCCGCGTTGATGACGGCAAGAAAGTCTTTGTCCTTCTTGGCATCATCGCCGCCCCAGACAAAGACGTAAGAGTTCTTTTGAGCCAATGCGGCAACGGAAAGAAAAAGCATGAGAACAGCACAAGAGATAAGACGCATGATGTTGGAGATTCTGCCTAGCGCGGTTCTTCGCTGTCAAATGAGTGGTTGTTCTTCGATTTGCAACTCGTCCAGATGGACCATCGATGCGCTGTACCAAATCTCGCCTCTGTGCTCTTGCATCTGTGCACCATTCGCGCTACAGTTTGCATAGCTCTCCGCGGTCCTCCCCGTCCTCAAAAAACCTCACTTAAGGAGTGTTTTCACCAATTTCTGCACACAAGGTGCGACATACTGTGGGTGTGTCCTGTTATCCACAACATATTGTGGGTTGGGCACTTGACCCCCGGTTACTGTCTGGGTACATTAGCTGAAAGGGCGGTTCACTGCTCCGGCCTTCTTGGGTTAGGAGCATACCGTTACAAAGCGAAATGAAAATATCTGCTCTGCACCAGCCGTGCAATGATTGGCCATTCCTGAAGGAGTAGGAAAGTTGCTTAAACTTAAAAAGCTGCAAATCCTTGGATTCAAGTCCTTCTGTGATCGCACGGAGCTGAGATTTCCGGGCGAAGGTATTGCCGCGGTTGTGGGCCCCAACGGATGTGGAAAATCCAATATCTCTGACGCCATCTCATGGGTGCTGGGCGAACAATCAGCCAAGAGCCTGCGCGGTGTGCGCATGGAAGACGTGATCTTTGCCGGGACGCGTGAACGCAAAGCCACCGGAATGGCGGAGGTTTCTCTTACGCTGGTCGATCCCCAGGTTTACGAAGGGCGGGTCGGTGGCGATCCGGAAATTGAGATTCAAGATGAAATGCCGCCTTCCAACCCAAACAACTCAAACGAAGACGATTGGGATGAAGCTTCCTATCGCGCAGCCGCCGCCGAGGACACCCAGACAGCCACGGCTGAAGTGCAGCCTGGACCGCTGACAGACGCCGAGATCGCCGCTGGCGTAGAAGCCGAACCGCAGATGGAGACCACGGCGTCCGGCGACGAAAGCAGCGAGCCCGCGGGCGCAAGCGCGAAAGAAGCCACCGCGGAGCCTGCCGGAAATGACAGCCATGCCGCAGCGGAGGAAGGCAGCGCCGAGGCCGCGCAGACCAACCGCAATGCCGTAGTGCTGAGGATCCGTCGCCGCAAGTTCAAGCCGATGCATTTTGCCAAAGGCGAAATGATGGTTACGCGGCGTCTGTTCCGTACCGGAGAAAGCGAATACCTGCTGAACGGCAAGCTCTGCCGCCTGCGCGACATACAGGACATCTTTATGGGCACCGGCCTGGGACCGGAGTCCTATGCCATCATCGAGCAGGGGCGCATCGGCCAGATCCTGAGCAGCAAGCCGCATGACCGTCGCGGCATCATTGAAGAGGCCGCCGGCATCACCAAGTTCAAAACGCGCAAGCGCCTGGCGGAAGCACGCCTGGAGCAAGCGCGACTGAATCTGGCGCGCATCAATGACATCTTTGACGAAGTCACGCGGCAGATGAACTCCCTCAAGCGCCAGGCCGCCAAGGCCGAGCGTTATGCTCGCCTGCGCGATGAGATGAAAGAAAAGCTGCGCGTCGTGCTGGCCAGCAAGTTCGCCCAGATGGACAGTGACGCGGCCGCACTGACTATTTCCCTGGAAGGCATTGCGGAAGAGATCCGTGAACGGTCGGACTCGGTCACCGGCAAGGAAGCGGAGCATTTTGAGCGCACGCAACGCGGTTACGCCATTGAGAATGAGATCGCGAACAACAGCCAGGCCGTGACTGCGCTGGCGCTGGAGACCGAACGCGCAGTTGCGCGCCGCGCCGGCAATGAAGAGCGTTGTGCCGAGTTGGAAGCCCGCTCCGCCGCGGCTTTCGTTGAACTGGAGCGCGCACAAGCACAGTTGCTTTCGCTCATGGAGGAATTGCAGACCAACCGGCGATTTGCCGAGTCCGCAGCGTCAGAAGTCGAGACCGCCAGGCACGAATGGCAGAGTTTACAGCAGGCGTCGCAAACCGCGGCCATTTCACTGGCGGACCTGGAACGCCAGCAGGAAGCCCGGCGGCAGCATGTCATGGAGGTCATGGCATCGGCCTCACAGTTGCGCAACCAGATCATCCAGGTGGAAGAGAACATGACGGCCCTGGAGCGCGAAGCCCAGCGGCTGGAGCGCGAATCGTCCGCCGCCCAGGTGGATATTGAGAACTTCGGCGGCAAGCGCGGACAGATTGCTTTTGAATTTGAGTCGATCACGCAGACCGCCACCGCCCTGGGTACCCGCATTGGCGAGGTGCGTGGCCAGATCGAAACCAAACGCAAAGACGAAGAAGAGAGCAAGCGGAGCCTGGACGGCCTGCGCGCCGAATATGCTACGGCCCTCGGCAAGAAAAGCTCGCTCGAATCGGTCATCAATGAGCATGGCTACTCCACCGAGTCAGTGAAGCGGCTGTTTCAGTCCAACTCCATCGGCCACGGCTTCACTCCGGCAGGCGTGCTGGCGGACTTTCTTGAAGTCGACACGCGATATGAAAGCGTGGTGGAAGAATTTCTGCGCGACGAGTTGAACTACGTCGTCGTGAAATCCTGGGACTCGGCCAATGAAGGCATGCGCCTGCTGCAGTCCGACGTGGATGGCCGCGCGACCTTCCTGGTACATCCAGAAGATGCACAAGCCAAGTTCTCCTTTGCCGGCACGGACGTGCCTCCGCCGCCCACGCCACGGCCGGAAGAGCTGATTTCCCTGAAGAACTGCATACGCGTTCTGGACGGTTTTGGCCGTTCGCTGGAAGTCGTGCTGCCCAAGCTGCGCGATGGGTACATCACCTCGGACTCGAACATCGCCCGCACTCTGGCCCTGGAGAACCCTGACGCATACTTCCTTTCGTCCAACGGCGAGTGCTTTCACAACGTGACCGTAACCGGCGGCAAGCAGCGCAAAGAAGGCCCGCTCTCTTTGAAGCGCGAGTTGCGTGACGTGGTCAAGCTGGCCGGTGAAATAGAAGCCGCCGTCCAGAACGAGCAAAGCAAAGTCCAGACGCTGGGACATGAACTCACTGAATTAACCAAACTGCTGGGCACTCTGGAAGAAGAGCGCCGCGAAGCGGAAAAACAGGCCCTGACCTCCGGACACGCGCTCAAGCAGATGGAAACCGAGCTGGCGCGCACGGAACAGCGTTTGCATACCTATCGCCTGGAATTTGAGCGGACGCGGTCAGAACGGAACGAAAAAGAAATTGCCATCGCGGAAAAACGCGACCTGGCAGAAGCCCTGGAACAAAAACGGCAGACGCTGGAAGATGAGCTCAAGGCCGCTCAGGAGCAGCTTGTGTCTTTGAGGACCGGGCGCGATGCGGCGGCCCAGAGCGCGTCTGAAGCGGCGGCGCGGCTGGCGGTGGTGGAAGAGCGCCGTCGGGTAGCGGCTTCAGCCCTGGAGCGCATTGAATCGCTGTCGAACGAAGCAGCGCAGCGGGTGGATTCTCTGCAGACGCAAATTCAGTCCGCCGCCGCGGAGAAGGTGCAACGCGAGGCAGAGAACCTACAGATCGGCGAACGTTTGCAGGCACTGGCCGCGGAGAAAGCTTCAGCAGAAGCCGCCGGCGTGCAACTGCAACAGGAATCCGACCAGGTCCGCGCGCGGATTGCCGAGATCGATCAGGAACTGAAGACAGCGCGTCTGGAACTGGATGCGGCACGCGAACGCAAAGGCGAACTGGGTACGCAACTGGCAAAGTTGCAGTCCGACCTGGCCCACATGGCGGAGTCCTGCCTGAACGAGCTGGGTGTGAGCGCGGACGAACTGCGCGCCAACACCGAGATCGCACTGGTTGCGGGCGAGCAACTCGCAGTTGAGGAAGCAGCTTATCGCGAGATGCGGACCAAGCTGGACAACATGGGCCCGGTCAACATGATGGCTCTGGAAGAGTTCAAAGAAACCGAGCAACGGCATCAATTCCTTTCGACGCAGCGTAAAGACCTGCTGGACTCGATTGAGAACACCACGGCCACCATCAAGGAAATCGACGAGTTCTCCCGGCAGAAATTCCAGGAAGCCTTTGAACGCATCAATGAGAACTTCCAGTTCACCTTCCGTAAACTATTCGGCGGAGGCCAGGCCTTCATGCGCCTGACCGACGAACTCAACAGCGCGGAAAGCGGCATTGACGTGGTGGCGTCGCCTCCGGGCAAGAAGCTCCAGAACGTGCTGCTGCTCTCCGGCGGAGAAAAGGCCTTGACCGCTCTGTCCCTGCTGGTCGGCATCTTCCAGTACCAGCCCAGCCCGTTCTGCATCCTGGACGAAGTGGACGCGCCACTCGACGAAGCCAACATCGGGCGCTTCACGGAACTCATCAAGGACATGGCGGTGCAGACGCAGTTCATCATCATCACGCACAGTAAGAAGACGATGTCGATTGCGCCGGTCATGTACGGCGTCACCATGCAGGAGCCCGGCGTTTCCAAGATCGTCTCGGTCAAGTTCGGTGTGGATGAGAACCTGCCGCATGCGGCCTCGGCGTAGTCGATCCTGTTAGCAATACGCGAGTCGAGAAACACATTATGCGCAGTCGTACGCCTCTCGTTTTCGTGCTCGCCATCCTGGTCGCTGGGTTACTTGCTGCGGCAGCGGAGACTCCTCAAGCCGACAAGATCGTCATTGTGAAATCCCAGCGCACCATGACCTTGATGAAAGGCAACAAAGTCCTGAAGACATACAAAGTCTCGCTGGGGACGGCGCCTGTGGGGCCCAAACAAATCCAGGGAGACCACAAAACACCCGAAGGCAATTACGTGATTAGCGGCAAGAACCCCGGAAGCCGATTTCATCTATCGCTGCATATCTCCTATCCCAGCCCGGCAGACCGGGCAAGAGCCAGAAAACTGGGAGCGAGCCCTGGCGGCGACATCATGATTCACGGATTAGGGCGTGAATTCGCCTCTCTTGGCTCATTACAATGGAAAACCGACTGGACCGACGGATGTGTTGCCGTCACGAACGAGGAAATCGACGAGATATGGCAACTGGTTCCGGTTGGAACCAGCGTAGAAATCCGGCCTTGAGCCACCGGTCCCAGGCATAAAAACGTAAAACTGGTTTTTTTGAATAAACTTCGGGACCGGCTGATTCTGCCGTTGCGCAAAGATTTTTTTTTGCTCGCCGTTAATTTTTCAGTAACCGGTACTACAACTTCCAACGAAAATCAATGCTGCGGAAACCGCATTCCATGCGGGTTGCGCCGCTTTCTTGTTTTCGCAAATCTGCTGTGGAAAAAAATCTGGAAAAGGCGTCGATTGGCGCTTCTTCTGTGGTTGACAAAAAAAGTTGAGGGGCTAGAATACCCCCTCGCCTAAAGATTCTAATTTCAATCATGTCCAGCCCAGCGACGCTAAACCGAGTTGTTTTGCAAACCAGCTTTCCAGAGCTTACGCTTCATGCCCGCGGCAAGGTCCGCGATCTGTACAACCTGAATGGACATCTGCTTCTGGTCGCCACCGACCGGATCTCCGCCTTTGACTGCGTTCTGGGGACGGGTATTCCGGAAAAGGGCAGGATCCTGACGCAACTCTCGCTTTTCTGGTTCGATTTTCTGAAGGGCGTCGTAAATAACCATCTGGTCACGGCCAAGGTGGAGGAGTATCCCGCGGAATTACAGCGATATTCCGACCAGCTTCGTGGACGCTCCATGCTGGTGAACAAAGCGCAGATGGTTGACGTTGAATGCGTGGTACGCGGCTATATCTCCGGGTCCGGATGGAAGGACTATCAGAAGGACGGTACGATCTGCGGCATCAAGCTTCCGGCCGGGCTGCGCGAATCGGACAAGCTGCCGGAGCCCATTTTTACTCCTGCCTCCAAGGCAACCACAGGGCACGACGAAAATATTTCCTTTTCTGACATGTGCAAGCGTACGGGTCCGGAACTGGCAAAACAGTTGCGTGACCTGAGCATCATGATTTATCAAAAAGCGGCTGACTATGCGGCCAGCCGCGGAATTATCATTGCCGACACAAAGTTTGAATTCGGCCATACACAGCAGGGCCTGGTCCTGGCGGATGAGGTCCTCACTCCCGATTCTTCACGCTTCTGGCCCGCCGATAAATATCAGCCCGGCCAGACGCAGGAATCGTATGACAAGCAATTTGTGCGCGACTACTTGGAAGCAATCAAGTGGAACAAGCAACCCCCTGCTCCCTCTTTGCCGGACGATGTTGCCCGCAAGACCAGCGAGAAATACATTCAGGCATATAGAGTTTTGGCGGGGCGTGAGTTGCCCGCAGGCTGAGTCCCAGTATGGCATGAACGCGCTGGATTGGATCATTCTCGTGATCATGCTGCTTTCGGCGCTGCTTGCGGCGGCCCAGGGGTTTTTCTTTGAAGTCATCTGCCTGGCGGGGGCGATTGCCGGTTTCCTGCTGGCAGCATGGGGATATGGACAGATTGCCCCATGGTTCCTGCAGTACACAAAGCTGCCCGCGTTTGCGGATTTAGCGGGGTTTCTAACAATTTTTGTGTCGGTCGTGCTGCTGGCGGGAGCAATCGCCAGGATCGCCCGATGGGTCATCCATGAGGCTGGGCTCCGGTCTGTTGACCGGGCCCTGGGAGCGGCTTTTGGTTTTGTTCGCGGAATGATCATCGTGACCGCCGGACTGATGGCGATCACGGCGTTTGCTCCTGAATCGCGGGAGCTGTCTGGTTCGCAACTGGCAGGCTACTTTCTGGTGGCGGGACACGGCGCAAGCTGGCTGGCTCCCTCTGAAGTTCGCCAGAAGTTCCGTGCTGGAATTGCCAAGATTCGCGGCGAAGCCGGGTCCGGAGCGGCAAGAGGAAAATAGACACCGAATTTATTGACGCAACTGGAAAGAGAGGACTCTGTGAAGGACCAGCTCGAAGCACTCGTAGCGCAAATGCACACCAGCGGCATTCTCTACACGGAAGCTGTGCGTGAATTCAAAAAGCGCTTCATCATGAACGTGCTGCAACAAAACAAAGGCAACCAATGCAAAGCAGCCCGCGAGCTGGGCATGCATCGCAACACCCTGAGCCGGACCATCGCAGAACTCAAACTGGATGTTCGGACCTTGCGCGACGGCGGCCGTCGCCCCGTACGCAGTGAGAAGATGTTGCCTCTGGAGAAATTGGACAAGAAACTGGCCCGCTAGCCCATGCGGTGGGAAGCTCTGAGTGGCCTGAGAGCCAGGACAAAAGGGGATTCCTCAATCACGTTACCAGTGGAGAATCTTATGCTGAGAGCCTCCCTCTTAGTCGCCACCCTTTGCCTAACGGGTTTTTGCTTTGAATCGGCCGGTCAATCAAATCGGGCGACTTCCGCCAGCCAAAACCAGACGACCAGAGGCGAACGTGCTGACGACCTTCCCCCGAGACAGCGAACATTCAGGCCCAGGCTCCCGATGCAGAATGCGCTGAAAATCGCTGAAGATTACATTGGCAAACAAAGGATCGATATCTCCTCCTACTGGCTCTATCGTGCACAGTACATCCTGATGGGAAATGAGAACGCCGCCTATAAAGACAAGGTTCCGGGCTGGCATTTTTGGTGGGTCAGCGATACTGCGACGACGGGCGACGATGTCGAGATCTTCGTAAGAATGGATGGCATTGCTTCCCGCCTTACTTCAATGTAGCCCTGTCGTCGCATCATCGCAGGGGATTCCCGTTAAGTGGTTATTCATCAAAGAATTAGGAAATCTGTCCGCAACATTCCCGCCGAAGACCGTTCCAGGGAAGTACAATGGAGCTTCCCGATGAGATCACTTCTTATCATCCTGTTGCTTTTTGCCTGCCTGGGCTGTCTGGCCCTCGCTGCGGACAAACCCAAGCCCGGCGCTTCCAAGCAGGACATTAAGGCCGCGGACAAGGAATTCAAGCACGCGATTGAACTGCAACAGGCAGGCAAAACAGAAGACGCCATGCTGGCGGTGACCAAAGCCGTTCAGTTGGTCCCTGGCAACGTCGAGTATGTCACCCTGAGTGAAATGCTGCGCCAGCAGATTGTGAGCCAGCATCTGGGACGGGGCAACCGTCTGGCGGAAAACGGAGACACGCCAGCAGCGGCAGAGGAGTTCCGCCAGGCACTGGCCGTCGATCCGCAGAACAGTTACGTTGTACAGCGCCTGAGCGATATCTCTCCGCAGGGAAATCCCGAGCGGCAACACATGCTGCAACTGCTGGCCTCGGTGGACCAGGTCAACCTGTCGCCTGTGGCGGGTAAAAAAAGCTTCCATCTCCAGGGCGATACACGCAGCGTGTACACCCAGGTCGGCACGGCGTTCGGCATTGTTATGCGGTTTGACCAATCTCTGCCCACGCGTGCGCTGCGCTTTGACCTGGACGATATTGACTTCTACAGCGCCATGTCGCTCCTGGGCAAAATAACCAAGACCTTCTGGGCGCCCGTGACCGACCATGAGGCCATGGTGGCCGGTGATACCCAGGAGCTGCGGAGACAATACGAACGCCTGGCGCTGCGCACCTTTTATGTCGGCGATATTTCCGCCCAGACGGACCTCAACGATCTGGCCAACGTAATACGCTCGATTTTAGACATCCGGCTGGTGAACGTTGATGCCGGCAAGAGCACCATCTCCGTGCGGGCCCCGAAAGAACAAGTAGAAGCCGCAGCCATTCTTCTCGACAACATCATGGATGCGCGTCCGGAGATGCTGCTCGACGTAAAGGAATTTGAGATTGATTCCGACAATCTTCGCCAGGCCGGTGTGAATCTGCCCACCGACTTTCAGGTCTTCAACATCCCGAGCGAGATCCGGCGCGTTCTGGGAAATGACGCGCAACCGGTCATCGACCAGATCAACCAGACAGGAACGATTGATCCAACCAAGATCCCCGCGTCTGCTCTGAGCAACCTGCAAGGTTCACCGTTGCTGGCGCCCTTCATTTTCTTCGGCAAAGGACTGGGACTGACCGGGATCACCACCAACCCCATCAGCGGGACCCTGGCCATGAACTCTTCCTTTGCTTCTACGCTGGAACATGTGACGCTCCGCGCTATCGACGGAGAGTCAGCTACGTTCCGCGTGGGCACAAAACTGCCCATCGTGAGCAGCACTTTCTCGGCAGTCGCTTTCAGCAACAAGGGCGCTGCCCAGATTGGCAACACGCCTTCCTTTCAATATGAGGACCTGGGTCTCACGCTGAAGACAACGCCGCATTATCACGCCAATGGCGAGGTCACTCTGAAAATGGACTTGAAGATCGCGGGGCTGGGAACACAGCAGTTCAACAGCATTCCGGACATCACAACGCGCTCGTATGAAGGCACCATCACCGTGTCAGCGGGCGAACCGTCGGTGATCATGGGAGCGGTCACCGAGCAGGAGTTGCGGTCGTCCAGGGGCCTGCCTCTGCTCAGCCAGCTCCCGGGCTTCCGCACTGCGCTGACCTCGAATTCCAAGGAGCGCATCCACAACGAGATATTGGTCGTGATTACGCCTTACATCCTTCGCAAGCCGTTTCACGACAAGGGCTCAACCGTGATCTGGAGCATGAACCCTTAGCGCATTCCGATTAACTGCTATTTCCCCGCGTGGTCGATCTCAAACTGGACCAGCGCTTTCAATTGTTCATAGGGAATGTTGGCGATCGCGGGCACCATGCGGCCGTTGATAAAGACCGACGGAGTCGAGTTCACTTCCAGGGACTCGCCCAGCCTCATCGATTTCTTGATGCGCGCATCGGTCTCAGGCGTGGCGGAGCAGGCGGAAATTTTCTGCGCGTCCAGGCCGGCGGCGGTTGCCAGTTCCTTGAGTTTGTCGTCGGCCGTGGCCAAAGCAATCCCGCCCTGATTTTCAAAAATGCTGTTGATGTACTTCCAAAAAGCTTCCGGGTTCGCTTGCGCGGCGCAATCGGCGTACTGGGCCGCCTTCATCGCCCAGGGATGCAAGGTTGCAGGGAGCGGGAACTGCTGAAAGATGAAGCGAACCTGCGGAAACTCCGGGATCAGCTTTTCGATGATCGGCTGCGCTGCCTTGCAGTGCGGGCATTGAAGATCGCTGAACTCCACGATGACGATCGCAGGGGTCTTGGGACCGCGACCGGGACCATCCGCGGCCAGCAGCTTGGACCGCGCCGGCGCGTATGGGTTAGGGCCAAAGGGAATGATGTCGCCCACAATGGCCTGCTGTCCTTCCGCCGGCAGGTAGATATGGTTGGGCGCGCTCTTGTTGATGGAGACCACAATCTCGGCAATCCCGAAAATACCAGAGGGACGAATCTCAAGGACCTGCCACGTAAGCGCGGGATCATATCCGAACGTGCGTTTCAATGACACTTCCACCTGTTCCTGGCTCGGCAGCAAGGCCGGCGCCGGTGCGGAAGCAGGCACAGGATCGGCCTTCTGCGGTTTACCCGCGGCCTGGGCCGCATCTGTTTTTTTAGGCGCGGGCCCTTGCGCTACGGCCACGGCGCCAAATAAAAAGGCGAAGCTGAATAAAAAAATGCTGGAAGCTGCACGAGCGTTTTGTCGTAGATTGATTGTCATCAGGTATCCGATTTTAGATTTCCGATTTTTGAGCGATAGGAAAACGGCGTCCCAGGCCAAAGGCCTTGGGGGTAATTTTCAATCCGGGCGCTGCCTGCTGGCGCTTGTATTCATTGCGCTCGATCATGCGCACCACGTCGCGCACCAGCTTTACGTCGTAGCCACGGTCCGCCGCAATCTGCTCGGCGGTGCGGTAGTCTTCCACATAGTCGTCAAGAATATTGTCCAGGATTTCGTATGGCGGCAGTGTATCACTGTCTTTCTGGCCGGGCCGCAATTCCGCTGACGGCGGCTTCTCCAGGGTCGATTGTGGAATGACCGGTTTGCGCGAGTTCACATAGCGGCTCAGGCTATAGACCATGGTCTTGGGGACGTCAGAAATAACCGCCAGGCCTCCCACCATGTCTCCGTACAACGTGCAGTACCCAACGCCCAGCTCGGATTTGTTGCCTGTGGTAAGCACCAACGCTCCGAATTTGTTGGAAAACGCCATCAGGATATTGCCGCGGATTCGCGATTGGATGTTCTCTTCGGCCACATCTTCCCGTGTTCCGGCAAATAAAGACGTCAGCGTCTTCCGGTACGTATCAAAGATCTCGCAGATGGGGACCTCTTCAAAACGGATATCCAGATTGCGCGCCAGGTCGCGCGCGTCCGTCACACTATGATCGGACGAGTACTGGCCCGGCATGGCGATTCCGGTCACATTTTCTTTTCCCAGCGCGTCCACGGCGATCGCGGCGGTCAGGGCCGAATCAATGCCTCCGCTCAACCCGATGACCACTCTCTGAAAGCCGCACTTGCGAAAATAATCCTGCGTGCCCAACACAAGCGCGGCATAAGCGCTGGGATCACCGGGCTCGGTTTGAGGATGAATGTCGCCTTGCAACGTATCCGAATCAAAACAAATCATGTCTTCCGCAAACGATTTTGCCTGGGCCACGATCTTTCCGTCCGGCGCGATGACCATGCTGGAACCGTCAAAGACCAGACTGTCATTCCCGCCCACCTGGTTGACGAACACCACAGGAACCTTGTTGTCGCGCGCAATCGTCTCCAGCATCTCACGGCGAAGTTCGCGTTTTCCCAGGTGGAAGGGCGAAGCGGAAATATTCAGCACCAGATTGGCGCCGGCGTGCAAAAGCTCTTCTACCGGATCAATGCTGTAAAGCCTGCGAGGCCAGAAATTCTTGTCATTCCAGGCGTCTTCACAGATGGTCACCGCCACTTTTTGACCGGCGTAAGGAAAGAGCTGTTGCGAAGCGGCCGGAGCAAAGTAACGCAGCTCGTCAAAAACATCATAGGTAGGCAGGAGCAGCTTGGACTGTACAAACTGCACCGCGCCGTCACGCAGCACCGCGGCCGAATTCATCACCGATTTGCCGGTTTCCACTTTGGCGCGGGAAACAAACCCGCAAATGATCGTGATCTGGGGAACAGCCTGGGCAATCTCATTCACCGCCTGCTGGCTGCGTGCGACGAAGGCCGGTTTTTCCAGCAGGTCGCGGGGCGGATATCCGCACACGGCAAGCTCGGGAAAAAGCACCATCTCAGCGCCGGAAGCATGCGCCCGCCGCGCGAAATCCATGATCTTTTCTGAATTACCGCTGAAATCGCCAATTGTGGGGTTGATTTGCCCGAGCGCAATCTTCACTCTTTTAGTGTAAACCGCGCTTCGGCTTTACGTCAGCTTCTACTGTGGTGGTTTTGCAGCGGGCGGCGATTGCTTCTGGTCCTCAGGTTGGTCCGGATCGCTCTGGGGCTGTTTGCCTTTGCCCCATTCGGGCTCCTCGGGATGCTGGCCGGGTACCTGGACCGTCGGAGTGCGCGTCAGGGCCGGCTCAGGCTGCTCGTCGGGCCGACGCAACGTTGGCCGATGAGTCGGCTGCTCGGCCGGTGGCGGCTGGCCCTTGCGTTCCTCCGGAGAGTCGCTGGCTTTAAGCGCCGCCAGCGAAACCACGCCATCCTTTACGTCTACTTCTTTTTCGTTCTTGACGATGATCTGGCCGCCGACCTTGGCGGTCTTTACCTGGACCACTTCATCGCCCTTGAAGCGGACAAAAACGACATCCGCCGGCAGCTCTCCGTAAATCCACTCTTCGTATTCCTCGCCCTTGTCGTCTTTTTCGCGCGAATGTCTTTGCGTGCGGTCTTTGGCCATGATGACCATGTCTTTGTTCATCCCGACCAGCACGTCGTGGCTCTTGATGGCGGCCCTGATCTTGGGCGGAAGCGTGTCAGTATAGACTTCAGCCGCGCTCTTGACGGAAAAGTCCAGCACCGGCGCAAGGAGTTGCTTCAGCTCCGCTCCGGTCATTTCCGGGATATGCTGTTTGAACTCCACGGTCATCGCCGCGCCCGTGGCCTGGGCCTGGTTTGGATCTGTCCCGCCGGTGGCGCCGGCGCCCATGGAAAGCTGTATATGGTTGTACCACTTTGTCTTCTTCTTGGGACCTCCGTTGATCTCTACGTAGATCGATTTGTCACGAAACAGGATATTGGTGATCTGGACCTTGTCGCCGATTTTTGCCGCCGCGCCGTACGTCTGGGCCCTTTGATACAGCTGGGCATCGCCCGGCTTAATCTCTCCGTCAGATTCGATCGCGATGCTCTTGTCGCCCAGCGGAAAATACTTTCGCGTATGAACAAATTCAGCCAGGGTCACTTTAATGAGCAGCATTTTGGTGTTGCTGTTCAGAGGAGGCCGTTTGTCCAGATCCGCCGGTTTGAGTTTGGGAGCCGCTGGCTCCTGCCCTGGTTCCTGCCGAGGTTCCCGCGAGGTTGCGTCCGTAGGCTTGGCAGCGGCGGGCGTGTCCACCGATTTGGCCTGCCCCGCGACCGGCGCAGGAGTCTGGCCTACAACAAGGCTAGAAACTGCGAGAAACGGAAGAAATAGTAGTGCTCGCCAGCGTGGCATGGGAATACCCAATTTGCTACTTCCTTAACTATTCTCCAAAACGGGCTAATTTTCAATCCCTTTAACCGGCATTAGGTCAAGAACTTCCGTTCGTCCGTGGACGTCCCGGGTACACGCTTACGCGGCCCCCAGAGACCTTCCGCTTACCGTCAGCCCTTCCCGCGCGACCGCCGCCGGCAGCACCTTTCCGCCATAACTGCGAATGGCCGCCGACACATGGTCGCGCGTATCCGGTTCCGTCAGAAATACCACGCAGCCGCCGCCGCCGGCTCCGCAGACTTTGGCCGCCAAGGCGCCCTGGCGCAGGGCCACACTCACCAACTTTTCGATCAGCCGAGTGGTGATCCTGGGAGCGTTGGTCTTGCGCAGCTTCCATTCTTCCCGCAGTAACCGGGCAACTTCATTCCAGTCCGCCAGGCCGAGCGCATGATGCATGGCGCGGGCGATCTCTCCGATACGCTCAAAGTTATGGAAGATCTTCTTGTTGCCGTTGATGTGCGCCTTGAAGACCTCCCAGTTGTTAATGCCCGACTGGCGCGGCACTCCGGTATAGGCCAGAACAAAGCGCTGGTCCAGGTCCTCCGGGGCCACGCGCACAACAGTATGATGAATGCCGTCCGGATCAAGATGTATGGCGCTTACGCCTCCGTAGAGCGCAGGATAGTAGTCCTGACATCCGGTGGGGACCTTGATCAGCTGCGCTTCCACGTTCTGCGCGATCACGCGGAGCTGCTCTCGATCCAGCTTTTTTCCGGTATAGCGTGCCAGTGCCGCCGTGGTGGCCACCATCAGCGCGGAAGAGCCGGATATACCCGCTCCGGCAGGCGACTCCGAGCTGGTTTCAATTTCAAATCCGCCTTCCGGCGCAAAGAACTGGGCCAGGCAGGCACCCAGCGTGTGCTTTGGCTTGCGCACAGAACGCAGCTCATCAAGGCTGGAAAATTCTTCTTCAATGTTCGTGTCAAGGGACTTGAAGCGGATTTTCTTGTCAGCCAGCCGGGTAACGCGGCAGCGGGTAAGGATGTTGACGGCAAAATTGACCGTCACCGCACCGGGATGAAAAAGGTACTTCTGGACTGGCTGGTCCTTCAGCTCGTTAAAGTGTTTGAACAGGACATGGTCCACCATGGCGGCCGCGGCATCGTGGTCGAGATGCGCTCCGCCGTCCGGCTCGGGAATGATCTCATCGATGATCGCCATTTCTTTCAAGTCCGGCGCGGTAATGCGCAAAGCCTGCGCGGCAATCTCTTTCTTGGACGCGTCACGCCACATGATGGAAGCACAGCCCTCAGGCGAAATGACCGAGTAAACCGTGTTTTCCATCATGAATACGCGGTCGGCCACAGCCAGCGCCAACGCACCTCCGCTGCCGCCTTCTCCGGTGACGGTGGCAATGATGGGGACCTCAATGCGCGCCATCTCGCGCAGGTTGTGGGCGATTGCTTCCGCCTGGCCGCGCTCTTCCGCGCCCAGGCCGGGAAAAGCACCCGGCGTATCGATGAAGGTAAAGATCGGCCTCCCGAATTTTTCCGCCATCTTCATACAGCGTAGCGCCTTGCGATAGCCCTCTGGATTGGCCTGGCCAAAATTGCGGTACACGCGTTGCTTGGTGTCCCGGCCCTTCTGGTGGCCGATGACCATTACGTTTTCGCCGTGATAACGCGCCATGCCGCACATGATGGCCGGATCGTCGCCGAAGGTGCGGTCGCCGTGGACCTCACTCCAGTCGCTGAAAAGACGCTCAACATAATCCAGGGTAAAAGGACGCTGGGCATGACGCGCCAGCTCGGTCTTCTGCCAGGCATTGATATGCAAACGGATCTGTTCCCGCAAAAAATTGATCTGGTGCTGAAGGTGCTTGAGCTGGAGATGGGCCTCCTGATCGGCGCCGGCCTTGGCCTCAAGCTGCGACACCTGCTCTTCAATCACTTGCAACTGCCGTTGTGCTTTTACCGCTGGATCCAAAAATAGCTCCTGGCAAATAGCTGGTAGCTCTTAGCTCTTAGCTCTTAGCTCTTAGCGAAAATCTTTTCGGTGAAACCACATCATTTCGGCCTGTCATCCTGAGTGAGCACGAGGGAGCGGAGCGACTGAGGGCGAGTCGAAGGATCCCGAGAATCTGTCCGCAACCATGCTGTATCAGGGAGTTCTCCCATGCTTTTAAACTCTTTCGCGCTAATGCGCTGCAAAAAGCGGAAGCTAGCACTTACTAGCAGCTAATTAGCTCACCGCTAGCAGCCTCTAGTCAATGACCCTCACCGCCCCACGACCGCACAAATCCTCCACGCGCGCGATGAAAGAACGGTCTGGACATACATTATAGCCGTCCGCTTCCATCACCACCATGAAGTCTCCCGCACGTTCCACATCGAACAACACTTTGGCTTCGCCCCGGCGTTCATGACAGATGGATTGGAGCGCATCCACCGTGGCCGGCGTTGCGGTCTCCAGTGGGACGCGGATGCGTATGGCCCGCGGCAGCCTGGGCTGGGCTTCTTCCAGCGGTGTTAACTGGCTGAGGGTGATCTTGGGGTTCGATCCTTCTTCCACACGCACGCCACAGCGCACCAGCATGGGGATCTCCTGTTTCAGAATGGCTTGCAATCTTTTGTAGGCTTCCGGAAAGACAATGGCCTCGACCGTTCCCGTCATGTCTTCCATCACCGCGTTGGCGTAGAGATCACCCTTCTTCGACTTCATCACGCGGACCCCCGAGATGATGCCGGCGGTAGTGACTAGTTCATCGCGGTCCGTACTGCTCGTCATGCTGCTAATCCCTTCCGCCGTGAGCGCGCGGAAATCCGCCAGCTTGTCTTTGAACTTCTCCATCGGATGGCCGGTGATAAAGAAGCCGAGCACTTCCTTTTCGTTGGCCAGTCGCTGGTGCTCTTCCCACTCCGGGACGCTGGGTAATTTCTCACCGCTGCCGTTCTGGTGCTCTTCTTCAAAGACGCCAAACAGCCCGTGCTGGCCCAATTCTGCATCGCGCTGCGCTTTCTGCGCACGCTCCATGGCCTTGTCGAGCACGGCCATCAGTTGCGCGCGATAGCCCAATGCGTCCATGGCGCCGCTCTTGATCAGCGACTCAAGCACGCGCCGGTTCAGCAGCCGCAAGTCAACTTTTTCGCAGAATTCGAAAATGGTACCAAAGCGGCCAATTTCTTTTCGCGCCGCCGTGATGGAGTCGATCGCGTTGCGCCCAACATTCTTCACTGCCGCCAGCCCAAAACGGATGGCGTTATCGTGCGGGGTAAAATTGGAGTCGCTTACGTTGATGTCCGGCGGCTCCACGGGGATTTCCATCTCACGGCACTCGTTGATGTACTTGACCACGTTGTCCGTGTTGCCCATCTGCGAGGTAAGGAGCGCAGCCATGAACTCCACCGGATAATGCGTCTTCAGGTAAGCGGTCTGGTAGGCCAGCAGAGCGTACGCCGCCGAGTGCGCTTTGGGAAAGCCGTACTTGGCAAACTGCTCCATCAGGTCGAATATCTTGACGACCTTCTTTTCCGGGAACCCCCGCTCCAAGGCCCCACTGACAAAGCGCTCTCGCTGTTTGGCCATCTCTTCGGCAATCTTTTTGCCCATGGCCTTGCGCAGAATGTCAGCGTCCCCCAAAGAAAATCCGCCCATCACATTGGCGATGCGCATGACCTGTTCCTGATAGACAATCACGCCCAGCGTCTCTTTCAGGATCTGCTCCAGCTCCGGCAGCTCGTATTCAACTTTCCTGCGGCCCCACTTGCGTTCGATGAAATCATCAATCATGCCGCCTTGAATAGGCCCGGGACGGTAAAGAGCGTTCAGCGCGGTGAGATCTTCAATCGTATTCGGTTTGTAACGGCGCAGAACGTCCGCCATGCCGATGGATTCAAACTGGAATATGCCGGAGGTCAGGGCGCTATGGAAAACACGCTCGTAGGTTTTGGCGTCATCCAGGGGAATCTTGTCAGCGTGGTGAGCCCCAGGAAGTCCATCTTGAGCAGGCCCATCTTCCCCACCGCGTTCATGTCAAAGGCAGTAACGATTTCATCGTTCTTGGTCTTGTGTAGCGGCACCAGATCGGTGAGCGGCTGCGGTGAGATCACCACGCCCGCCGCGTGCACACCGGAGTTGCGCACCAGCCCTTCCAGCTTCAGCGCCGTATCAATCAGCGTCGTGACCTGGGACTCATTCTCATACGCTTCCTGCAATTGCGGCGAGTCTTTGAGCGCCTGGTCAATGGTGATGTTCAGCGTGTTGGGCACCATCTTGGCGATGCGGTCAACATCGTTGTAGGGAATGTCCATGGCCCGGCCCACGTCTTTGATGGCCGCTTTGGCCGCCATGGTGCCGAAGGTGATGATCTGGGCCACGTTTTCGCGCCCATATTTACGCGTGACGTAGTCAATGACCTCGCCGCGACGGTTCATGCAGAAATCCGTGTCGATGTCAGGCAAATCAACGCGCTCGGGGTTAAGGAAGCGCTCGAACAGAAGCTCGTTTTGTAACGGATCGATATTGGTAATGCCCATGGAATAGGCCACCAGCGCACCCGCTGCGGAACCACGCCCCGGGCCCACGGGAATATTGTTTTCACGCGCGTAACGGATGAAATCCCAGACAATCAGAAAATATCCGGAAAACTTCATCTGCTGGATGATGGCGATCTCATGCGAAAGACGCTGCTCGTAATCCGCGCGCGATTTCTTCAAGCTGCCGGCCGTTTCCAGACTGCCCAGCAACTGCCAGCGACGCGCAAAGCCTTCACGCGCCACGTGCTCAAAATAACTGTCCAGCGTGTAACCCTTCGGCACCGTAAAATCCGGAAACGGGTTCTTGACCTTGTTCAGCTTGAAATTGCAACGCTCGGCGATGGAAAGCGTGCGCTGGAGCACGTCTTCTCTGCCGGAAAAAAGCCGGCCCATCTCTTCCGCGCTCTTCACGAAGAACTGATTGCCGTGAAACTTCAGGCGGTTCGTATCATTGACGGATTTGCCCGTCTGCACGCAGACCAGAACATCCTGCGCGTGCGCGTCATCTTCACAAAGATAGTGGCTGTCATTGGTGGCCACCATGGACATGCCCAGCTCTTTTTCCAGACGGAAGAGATCGGCGTGTATGCGGTGCTCTTCGGGAAGTCCCTGGTCCTGGATCTCGACAAAAAAATTGTCTTTGCCAAACAGGTCGCGATAAAACGCGGCAGCGTCCCGCGCGGCGTCAAATTTGCCCGCCAGCAGGTTTTCACAGACCTCGCCGGCCAGGCACCCGGAAAGTCCGATCAACCCCTTGGAGTGTTCGGCCAGGAATTTCTTGCTCACGCGCGGCTTGTAATAAAAGCCGTGCATGGAGGCCTCAGAGGTGATCTTGATCAGATTGCGATAGCCCTCTTCATTTTCGGCCAGCACCAGCAGGTGATTGTAGGTGTCGCCTTCGGGCGGCGTGCGCTCGATGTTGTGGTCGTCCTTCTTGCAGACATACAGTTCGCAGCCGACGATGGGCTTGACTCCGGCCTTTTCCGCTGCGTCCACAAACTCAACCGCGCCATAGATGTTGCCGTGGTCGGTCATGGCGACGGCCTTCTGGCCCATCTCTTTCACGCGCGACACCAGCTTCTTGATATCGCACGCGCCGTCGAGCAGCGAGTAGTCGGTATGTAGATGAAGATGGACGAATTCTGACATTGCGGTCTTAACTTAATTATAACGACCCAGGGAGCTGTGCATCGCTGTGTAAGCGTGTGGAAAAGCTAGCTTTAACTTCCCGGGAACAGGCAGTGGGTTACTTTTCGTCCCCTGGGCGTTCCAACGAACGGGTACAACAAGCTTCGATAGAGCGCCTGAACCTGAGTCATGATAACTTCTTGGCATGGATTCCCAGCGACAGGAGGCAGGTGTGCGGGTTGCGTTGATTACATTGTTGGCAACATCCATGCTAACGCCATTGCCGGCACAGACGAATGCTGAGGGGCCGACAGATGCGAAGGCGCAAAAGACCTACAAAGAAGCCCTGGATTACCTGAAACAGCGCCGGATCGATGGCGCACTGGAGAACTTTAAGAAAGCCGACAAACAGGATGGCGGGCACTGCCTGGACTGCCAGCAGAGAATGATCAAGTATGGGGTTGAGTTACAGGACTGGAAGACCGCGGAAACCGCGGCGGAAGAGATGGTGGCGCAAGCGCACGACAACAGGGACCTGGCATTGGCGCATTATCAGTTTGGCGTGGTGCTGACGCGTGAGGGTTTGGGCCGGCATAAAGACGATCTTTTTGGCCGCGCGCATGAAGAGTTCACCCTGGCACTGGCAGCGGCAGCGAATTTCCCGGACGCGATATTCGCCGACGGACAAGCGCTCGCGCACCTGAAACAAGACGAAGCGGCAAAAGCGCAGTTTGAGCGGTTTGCCAAAATGAAGCCAGAGGGCGATCCGCAACGCCAGCGCGCACTGCGCTATGTCAGCCAGCCTGAACTAGTAAGGGCCAGGATGGCGCCGCCGTTTGCCGTCACGACTACGGACGGGCAACATATTTCGCTCGACGACTTGAAAGGCAAGGTCGTGCTCCTTGACTTTTGGGCAACCTGGTGCGGACCTTGCCGTGAAGCCCTGCCGCACATGCGCTCCATCGCCAAAAACTTCCAGGGCCAGCCGCTCGTGGTGCTGAGCATAAGCCTTGACTCCAATGAGCAGAAGTGGAAAGACTACATCGCGAAAAATGAAATGAGCTGGCTGCATTACCGCGACGGCGGCTTTACCGGCCCGATCTCGAAAATGTTCGCGGTGGAGGCGATTCCCCACACTTTTACCATCGACGCCGATGGTGTGCTGCAAGACGAGCATATTGGCGACGCATCGATCGAGGGCAAACTGAAGAAGCTGGTGGGCCGCGCGCGAGAACGACAAGCGGCGGAGCAGCCGGCACCGTGATCGCAAAAGATAGAATAGGCTCCTGTTCTAAAATGGGTCCCCAATTTCGCAGCCATATAATCGGATCAAGGACGTAGATTCAGCGCTGGGCTCCGGGGGAAATCGTGCCTGCTTCTTATGAGATCGACAAACGCCGGGGCATGGTAATCACCACTGCATCAGGTGTGCTGACTCTGGCTGAAGCCTTGAGCCACCAGGAGAGACTTTTAGCGGACGAGGACTTTGATCCTGGGTTTTCTCAGCTGTTGGACCTCACCGGCATTACGGAGATGACCATCGATTCAGCAGGAATAAGGGCCCTGGCTATCAGAAGCATATTCTCGCTTCACTCGCGGCGGGCCCTCCTGGTGAACAGCGAGTTGACGTTTGCTTTCTCGAGAATGTTTGCCACGTTTCGCGGGTTCGAAGGGGAACATCAGATTGAGATCTTTCGCACCCGGAAAGAAGCCTTGGACTGGCTTTCATCGCGTACATGAAGTCGAGTACGTGGATCTAATTGCATTCAGAGTTGATCGTGCGCTGATCCGGAGTGTCACCATTGAACGCGTCTTTTGTACAAGATCCTAAAGTGGGCGGCGCATTGCAAAGATGCTTTTGTGATGGTCTTGCCACACGGTTTATGATGTTTTGAATTTAAATGTCCAAGACCATTCAAATAGCCAATCCCATCAGGCTGGATAAACTTACACGGCTCATGCGGATCAGGGGCGTGGACGTGTATGTCCACTGGACTGTCTTTCTCATTGCCGCAGTCATGCTGGCCAACACCATCCGCCGGCCAGTGCTGACCCTGGTTGGGATGAGTGCATGGCTGGGTCTGATCCTCATTCACGAATGCGGCCATCTCATCGCCGCACAGTGGCGGCATTGTGAAGTGCTGAGCATTGAGCTTTATCCCATCCATGGTTTTTGCCGCTTTGAGATGCCATGGTCGCGGTTCGACCACTGTCTGATTGCATGGGGCGGAGTTGTAGCGCAAGCAGTAGTAGCAATTCCTCTCGTCGCATACGTGCTGGTATTTGGCTACACGCGCTTGCAGCCGCTGAATGCCATCCTGGCAATCCTGGGCTTCTACAGTCTGGCGGTCGCCGTATTCAATCTGCTTCCCGCAGGCAGGCTTGACGGTGCGATGGCCTGGACGCTGATCCCTGAGCTAATCAAACGCATGCGCACGCGCCGGAAAAAGCGCCCGCCTTCCGAATGGAGATCTTATTGATTGAGTGTGACCGGCCCGTCGACCGGCAGAACGGACGCTGTTACGACACTTTCGCCGTCGTGTCGTAGAGACCTTCGCGTTCGGCGGCCCAGAGCCGCAGAGCGTAGCGGTTGAGAAGTTCTTTATTGGCTTCAAGGAAATCCACCAGCAGGCCGGGGGCGAGCAACTCAAAAGCGCGAATGACGTCGGGCTTGGCGGCATATGCCCGAGGATTGCCCTTCGCAAGCGGCTGAGGGCCCATCCAGTGGCGCAACTCCGCCATGACCTCTGGCCGCTCCAGGTGCTCCCGGACAAAGCTCTGCATTTCATGCATCAAGGTAATCCAAACATGCTCGCTCATTTCAACAGCCATGTGATCTGCTCCTTAGAGGGGTCGGGATGCGATCAAATAATGTAGAGAAGTATAGCGTTGTTTCATGAGGAAAACGTGACGTCTGGAAATGTATTCTTAGAAAAATTAGCGACTAGGAAAGCATTTGCACATTTCCCTGAAAGAAAGATGCAAACCTTTTATCAACGGTTGCAGGGATTGCTGTTTTGACACACACCGTCAAGCTGGTGACACATTCTTGGCGCGATTTGTTGGCGGATACTGCTGAACACATTGCCGTTAAGAGACATTTTATGAACAGGCGCCTGAATTGCACATCAATGCAAGTCATGAGCAAATCCTGGATATGGATTGGAATATGCCTCGTTGGGCAGTTGAACGCTCAGAAGCCGATACCGCCTTCTGTCACCACGTTCATGGGCAAGAACGTGGAGATCACCGAGTCGAAGCTGACGCCTGACGGCGCGGAACCTGAAGGACCTGCTGTCCTTTGCCTGGTTTTGAAGAACGAACGGCATTGCTACACGCCTCCCAAGAACGATCCACCGTATGGTCTCGAACCCCATGCAAGCGTGGTGGAGCTTAAGAAGGGCGACAAAGCGCTTTTATTTATGGCCCAGGCCTCAGCTTCAGGCAGTGGATGGAAATGGTTTCTAGCTCTGCTTCAGCCGGGAACATTGGGGCTGAGGAACCTGCTGCCCAATGTGAGCATATCGAATCAGGCTGAGTACCGGTTTTGGCGGGACCCGGCTGTCTCTCATGCTCTGGTTTTCGCCAAAGCAGATTACGTCTGGAGAAAGGGCGAGACTCATTTTTCCCGTCATTACTATGAGATCAGTACTTATTTGTACGATGCCAACTTACGGAAATACAGCTTGCGCGACCGCTACCTGACTCGTCGCAGGTACCCCGGCCTTGATGAGACAGACAAGATCGATGTCCTGTCGCATGAAAAAGCTAAAGTCATCTCCCGGCTCAAAGAAAACTCCAGACGTTAGACATTTCTCATCTGGCAAAACCAGCTCTCAGTTGTGGCAATCGTGGGCAAAAGCCAAGTTGTTATTTCTTCTTGCCCGGCTTTTTCTTTGGAGCAGGCTTTTTAGACACAGGCTTTTTGGCCGCAGGTTTCTTTACCGGAGCTTTCGCTTTGGCTGGAGCCTGCTTTTTCGGCGGAGGAGCGGATTTCTGTTTGCCAGTCGCCTTCTTTGCGGGAGCAGCGGCAGGAGGCACGGGCGCTTTCTTGTCGACGGCAGCGGGCACCGGCGCCGGCACAGCCGCAGGCGCGCCTTCCACCACACCTTTGGGTTTGCGTCCGCGTTTCTTGGGCGGTTCGCCTCCGGCAGCGCCGACATGGTCTTTCTTGGCTGCCCGGCCACGACGCACAGGCGGTGGCGGCGGTGGCGGCAACGGAGGTGAATACGGCTCCAGGAACTTCACGATTTCAGTATGCGAGCGCAGCTTGCCGTCCAGCAGCAGCAGGAAAGCTTCATCCAGGATCTTCTTGTACTCCGCGTGTTCCTGGGTAATGCGCATCTCCGCCATCTCCGTGAGCGGCATCTTTTGGCGCAGCAGCGGCCATTTAGTGAGGAAGTTTTTCAGCTTCTGTTCCACTGCGGCGGGCCGGGGCGTGATGGCGCTGAACAGCAGCGCTTCCGGCTTGGCCTTCATCAGGAACTTCCACGTTTGCGACGGCAATGTCAGTTCGCGGGCCATCAGCTTCTTGCAAAACTCTTTAGCATCGTCTTCCAGGCTCCGCCAGCGCTCCACAAAACCTTTGTTGTGGATTTGCTTCTGCATGCCGGAGATTTCCTTGTCCCCCAGCTTGCGGGTGAGGAAGTACATGGCGATCGGGCTGGAGTCCGGGTTCAGGCTGACGTCCTGCATCTGCTGCTTCACCTTAAGCAACTGGGCCAGTCCCGCGGAATCGACTTTCGCCACCGACAGATGCGGCACCAGGACCTTGAGCCAGCCTTCTTTTTCCAGAGCTTTCAGGACCTCAAGCGGATTTTCTTCGTGCGCCAGTTGCTCGATTTCATGCCCCAGCGCCCGGTCCGAAAGATTTTCAATGTAATTATTCTCTTTGGCCGAGTCATAGCGGGCTTGCGTGCGCTCTTCCAGCGTCCAGTGAAAACGGGTCATCAGCCGGGTAGCGCGGATCAGCCGTGAAGGCTCTTCATAAAAAGCGTAGTTATGCAGAACGCGCAGGACCTTGGATTCTATGTCGGCCACGCCGTTGAACGGATCGGTCAACAGACCGCGCGAGCCGGGGTTCAGCGAGAGCGCCATGGCGTTCACGGTGAAATCGCGGCGGCGCATGTCGTCGTTAATGGTGCCGGGCGTGATCTCCACCGGCTTGCCCGGCTTCTCATATTTCTCTGACCGCGTGCTGGTGACCTCCGCGCGGACGTTGCCGGGCAGGAGCAGCATGATGGTGCGAGTGGCTTCGTCCGTGGCTTCCGTAAGCGCGCCGGCTTTTTCAAAATCTTTCTGGAGCTTGAGGGCATTGCCCTGAACGGAGAAATCCAGATCGCGAATGATGAAGCCGCTGATAATGTCGCGGACGGCGCCCCCGGTAAGGAAAATGTTCATCTCGTGGGCACGGGCAACGTCCGTCACCAGCGCTACTGCGCGCTGCTGATTCGGCGAAAGCCGGGTTTCCATCAAATAAATAAAGTCGGCCATCAGGTCAGAAACACACTACCACCCACTTGGCAACTGCCAAGCAGGGCCCACCGTTTCGTGCGGACCTTCTGTAAGTCGCACTTTTTACTAGGCTTAGACGGCAATAGGGACATGAACCAAACTTCAGACATTATCATAAAGGTTAACCTTTTGGCTACCCCGTAAGCGACAAACACGGGTGTCGCCTTTGATGCCCCCGGAATCAGTGCGAGAATCAGGGTACAGCATGGCCTCAACCCACAAGAAAGTCATCGTACGCAAGGTCGGACGCGATTCCATCAGCGGATACGTCTCTCCGGCCAAGTTTGTGACCGAAGGCAAGCTGGAACTGCTGAATCCCTCGGGGAAGGTCATCCTCATCGATCTGGCCGAGGTCAAAAGCGTGGACTTTGTGCGCGACTTCAGCGACGCGCCCAGCCTGGGACGGAAAACCTTTACCTCCCGCCCGCGCACAGAAGGCCTGTGGGTACGACTGAGGTTCACCGACAACGACGTTCTGGAAGGCCTGATGGCGAATGAACTGACGCAGATCATTCCTGAGGGATTTCTCATTACGCCTCCCGACACCCGCGGCAACACGCAAAAACTTTTTATTCCCAAATCCGCCCTGCTTGAGCTGAATGTGCTGGCGGTGATCGGCCGTCCTGAAGCACGCAGGAAGACCGCGGAAGACCTGCGCCAGGAGAGGCTGTTTACCGAGCCTTAGCGATTTTGCTCTGGCCTCTCCCCGGTTCCGTTACAATCACGCCTTCAGCAGTTTCATCAGGACCATCAGACCATGAAGCTTAAAGAGATCGCCGCCCGGGTGGGAGCAAGGCTTGAGCCGCCGGACGCCGACGTAGAAATTACCGGGATCGCCGGCATCGAGTCCGCTACGCCGGGCCAGATCACCTTCATCGCCAATCCAAAATACGCGCCTGCGGCCAAGACCACGCAAGCCTCAGCGATCATCGTAGACGAAAAGTTTCCCGCACTCGAAAAACCGAGTCTGCGAACCAGGAACCCGCAGTTTGCCTACGCCCGGGCAGCCGGGCTTTTTTATCAGGCGCCCCACTATGAACGCGGCATACATCCCACGGCGGTGATTGATCCTTCAGCGCGGATCGGCGCCAATGCTTCCATCGGCGCCTGTGTCGTGATTGGCGCTAATGTGGAGATCGGCGACAACTGCACGCTTCTTCCCCATGTGGTCATCTACAACGGAGTAAAAATCGGAAATAATTTTTTTGCCCACGCTCATGTTTCGGTCCGCGAGAACTGCGTGATCGGCAACAACGTCTTGCTGCACAACGGAGTGGTCCTTGGCTCGGATGGATTCGGCTTTGCCAAAGACAATGACGGAAGATGGTACAAGATCCCGCAGATGGGCAAGGTGGTCCTGGAAGACGACGTTGAAATTCAGGCCAACTCCTGCGTGGATCGCGCCAGCATGGGAGAAACGCGCATTGGACGCGGGAGCAAGATGGACAATTTCGTCCAGATAGGCCACAACTGCACCGTCGGAGAAAACTCCCTGCTGTGCGCCCAGGTGGGGCTGGCAGGATCAACCGAATTAGGCAAGAATGTAATCCTGGCCGGCCAGGTTGGCGTGGCTGGACACTGCAAAGTAGGCGACGGAGTTGTGATTACCGCCCAGAGCGGCACGCATGGCGACATTGAACCCGGCTCCATGGTGAGCGGGTCACCGGCCTTTGACCACAAACAATGGCTGCGCAGCGTAACGATTTTCAGCAAATTACCGGAGTTGGCCAAAGCAATGCGCGGGAGTTCAAAAGCCGGCAAAGAAAAAGAATAGAGAATAATAAGGATGTTAGATTTCAGACTAAAGAGTGTGAGGTCGAAGCAAATACGTAATACAGCAAAGTGTCATCCCGAACCCTGAGCGAAGCGACGGGTGAGGGATCGGCCCCGCTGGTCTCGGTCTTCGCACGTATTCTCCGTTAATCACAGGCCTCGGCTGCCGCAGGGCCGATTCCTCCCCATCGGCAGCTCAGGGTCGGAAATGACACTTCGCGCAAGTAAAAAGCAGGAACGCGGAGTACGAAACAATGAAGATTCGCTCCATTTGTTGCCATGACTGAAAAGCCAGAAAAAAAACCGATCCGCGTGCTCCTGCTGGATGACCGCTATGACAATCTGATCCTGCGGACGGCCATCCTGCGCGGCCACGGTTATGAGGTAATCACTTCGGCATCAGTGGAAGAAGCTGAAGCGCAGCTGGGAAACATTGACATCGCTGTGCTCGACTATCACCTGGGCGCGGGAAAATTCGGCACGGAAGTGGCCCAGTCTTTGCGTGACAAGCGGCCGGAAGTTCCCATCATCATTCTTTCCGCCACACTGGAAAGAAAATTTGGCGGCGTCGAAGACATGCATCTGCTCAAGGGATACAGCTCCGTCGACGACCTGCTGGCCGCGCTGCGCTCCTTTGAAGCTAAACGCCGCGGGACCGCCGTGGTGGTGAACGCCCGCGACTTTTTCTATTCGCGCATCGCCATGGCCATGGGCGATGACGTGGTCCTGGAAATCCTGGACCGCGAAGGCAACTGGCAGTATGTGAACGAGTACTTTGCCCGTCTCTACGAGAAAAAGCGTCCCTGGTTCGCCGGAAAAAACCGCTTTGAAGAATTTCCCGAACTGGGCGGAGAATGGCATGACATTATCCGCACCGTGGCGGACACGCGTGAAACCTACGTGGACCGCAGCTTTCGCGGCCTGCCCCATCTGCCGGCCAAGAAAACCAACCGCTGGAACTGGAACATCCTGGTCTTCCCTTTGAAATTGCACGACAACCGTAACGGCGCCGTGCTGGCCGCCCGGGTCATTGAAAAGAAGTGAAGATAAAAATGAAAACCATTCGACTTGCCGCTGCCTTGGTGTTTCTTTTCGTCCTGGCAGGATGCCGATCCCACGTAATCCATGTCACGTTGGTAAACACCAGCCAGCAACCGGTCTCGACCATTGTTGTCGATTACCCGCAGGCGACGTTTGGCGTGAACATGCTCGCTCCGGGGCAGACCTTTTTGTATTCCATTAAACCGGTCGAAGCTGGCGCTCTGAAAGTCCAGTTCACCGACGCGCAAGGGGTGAAGCACTCGTCTTTCTGGCCCATGCTGCACAAGGGTGACGAAGGATCGATCCAGGTCAAGTTCACCCAGGATTCCGCAATGGCAGAACCGGCGTTGAAGTAACCGGATTTCTATTTCCCATCGATTCGAATTTCTTATTATCAAACCGTCTTATTTCAGGGTAAAATTCGCGGCCACTGGGAGCCTGCTGGCGTCCCCGCGGGTGCTGATTTGCGCACGTGCACTCGTATCGAACGTTAGCTTTCCACACGTTATTTGAGGAGAGAAGAGAATGCCAGACCAACATGACCATGGTCAGCACGATCAAGATCAGGAAGACCAACCAGCGCACCATCACCACTGCGGCAACCTTTTCGGATGCGGCGATGAAAAAGGCACCGGCGTGCTGCGTCAGGACATTGCCGACGCCGCTTCCACCAAACGCTCCTCCGACCGCCTTCTCCACATGGATGAAATGGACCAGGAAAACCTGGACAGCTACCTGACCTCGCGTGGCCGCTCGCGGCGCAAGCTCTTGCGCTCCAGCAGCTTCATGGGCGTGCTGGCGGCGGTCGGACCGTGGTTCGGCAAGCTGGCTTACGCGGAACAGAACGACAAGTTCAAGGGAACCTTCGGCGTTAAGCCCACAGAAGAAAAAGCCAAAAAAGACAAGAAAGATGAAGGCAAGGTGCACGTGGTCGAATCAACCAATGAGACCGTACGCCTGGGCGTGTTCGATACCACCTTGCCGCCGATCATCAAGATCGACTCCGGCGACACCATAAGTTTTCCCAACACGTGGTCGCACTTCATGAACCAGATGCAGCCGGGCGTCCCGGTGGACAAGCTGGCGGAACTTAGAAAGAGCAATCCCGGACGCGGCCCGCACTCCATCATTGGGCCTATCGCCGTGAACGATGCCGAACCGGGAGACGTGCTGGAAATCCGTTACAAGCGCGTCAAGCCTTTCAACTGGGGCGCGGTGTTCAACAATCCCGGATCGCTGGGGACAGGACTGCTCGCGTCGGATTTTCCCCAAGGTCAAATCAAATACCTGGATCTCGATCTCCAGAAGATGTACGCCCCATTCGCCGCCGACATCAACATCCCCCTGAAGCCGTTTCCGGGAACCCTGGGCGTGGCGCCGCCGGATGGCTACTATCCGCCTGTAGCTCCCGGTGTTACCAGTTCCGTCCCCCCGGGCCCGCATGGCGGGAACACTGACCTCAGCGAGCTATGTGAAGGCGCCACCATGTTCATTCCCGTGTGGAAGCCAAACGCGCTGATCTACACCGGCGACGCGCACGCGGTGCAAGGCGACGGCGAAATCAACCTCTCTGCGCTGGAGACCCGCTTTCAGGAATTGCGCATCCAGGTGGTCCTGCATAAACAAAAGAATTTTGCCTGGCCCATTGCCGAAACACCCACGCACTGGATTCTCCTTGGACTCGACAAAGACCTGAACATCGCCATGCAGTTGGCCGCGCGCAATACCATCAAGTTCCTCTCCACTCGCGCAGGCCTGACCGAACTCGACGCCTATGCTCTTTGCAGCATCGCGGTGAGCTTCCGCGTGACCCAGGTGGTGGACATTGTGCGCGGCGTGCACGCGATGATTCCCAAAAACCTGTTTACGGGCGAACTTAGGAAAAAAATTACGGTGGTGTAGCTACAATCTTCACCACAGAGGACACAGAGAATCACTGAGGGGAAAACAAAAACAAAAAATCCGCGTAGCTCCAACAAATCCCTCTGTGCTCCTCAGTGCCCTCTGTGGTGAATGGGAATTATCTTCGTTCCTCCGGCAGCGCGCTATTCACCGCATCACGCACGGCCTGCACCAGAGATTCCCTGTCAGCAAACTGTTGGGGATCGATGGGCGCATGAAAGACCAGCGTAACCGTGCCGCTCTTCGTCACTAAGTTTCCTTTGGGCATCATCTCGTATGTTCCCAGAATCGTGACTGGGACGATAGGAAATCCGGTCTCCGCGGCCAGATGAAACGGCCCTTTCTTGAATGGCATAAGCCGGCCATCAGGAGAGCGCGTGCCTTCGGGAAAGAGCGCAATGTTAACCCCATGCCGCAGGACTTCACCCGCGCGCTGAACGCTCTGTATTGCCGAGTCACGGTTCCTGCGTTCGACGGGAACAAACTCGGCCAGGGTCAGGGCTTGCGCCAGAATGGGAATGCGCCATATTTCTTTTTTGGCCAGAAAAGAAACCCGCCGGGGGATCATCGGAGCAAGAATTGGAGGATCGAGGTTGGAAACGTGGTTCGACATGTAGATGTACGTCCCGGCGGGATCAAGTTTGTCCAGCCCCACCAGTTTGATTTTTACGCCCGCGAGGCGCACGCCAAGGTGAGTGAAGCCCATGCCCGCCCAATATAAAAAACCAATTCTGCCGGAGATGAGGGTCCAGGGAAACGCGATGAGAGCGGCAAAGGGGACCACGACCACAAGAACAGCCACCGCAAAAAAGGTGCGGAGGAAGCCGATCATGAACGATGCACGCCGCGCAGTTCCTCCAGCTTGCGCGGGAGCTTTTCATAGATGCCGCCGAAGCCGCCGTTGGAGAGTATGGCCACCACGTCTCCGCTTTGCAGTTCCGGCGCGACGGCGGCAACAATGGCGTCCGCGTCAGCCAGTTCGCGCGCTGGTTTGCCGATTTTCTTCACACCGTTAATCACAGACGCCGTGGTCAGGCGCTCGGCCTCTGGCACCGCTTCCGGCTTGAAGATGGGAGTAACAACTATCTGGTCGGCCAGGGCCAGACTGTGGATCAGCTCTTTCTGCAGAACTTTCCGGCGTAAGGTGTTCGAGCGCGGCTCAAAGATGGCCCACAAGCGCGACGCCGGATAACGCGTACGCAACGCCGTCAGCGTGGCGGCGATGGCCGTGGGATGATGGGCGAAATCGTCAATAATGGTGATGCCATCAATCTGCGCTTTGATTTCCAGCCGGCGCTTCACGCTCTTGAAGGTCTTCAGCGCCTCCGCAATGGCCTCCGGTTCAATCCCATAGTTGGCTGCCATGGCCGCGGCCGCGGTCGCATTCAACACGTTGTATTCGCCAGCCACGGCAAATTCAAAATTGGCCCACCAGTTCCCTTCCCGCAGCACAGACCACGCCGTCCGTTCGGCTTCATACTGTATGTTCGTCGCGCGCCAGAACGAACCTTCCTTCATCCCATAGCGCTCCACCGCGCAGAACGCTTTAGCGATGCATTCATCCACGTTTTCCTCGGCGTCGTGAGCAATGATCTTGCCCCGGCGCGGGACCAGATTGACCAGCCGTTTGAAGGCGGTCTTCACGGCTTCAAGGTCGGTATAAATATCGGCGTGGTCAAACTCAACGGAGGTCAGGATGACAGACTCAGGAAAATAATGCAGAAATTTTGGGCCTTTATCGAAGAAGGCGGTATCGTACTCGTCGCCTTCAATGATGAAGTGCTTGCCCTGGCGCAACGCATAACTGCTGCTGAAGTTTTCCGCAATCCCACCGACCAGAAAACTTGGCTCCTTGCCCGCGGTCTGGAATATCCAGGCCAGCATGGAGGTTGTGGTGGTCTTTCCGTGCGTGCCTGCCACCGCGATGGGCTGGCGCGTGCGCAGAAAAAGATCAAACAGAATGTCCGGCATGGAGCGAAAGAGGATGCGCTCGTCCAGAACATATTCCAGCTCCGGATTGCCGCGTGAGATGGCGTTGCCCACAATCACCATGTCAGGCCGGGGCTTCAGGTTCGCCTCCGCATACGGCTGCGCCACCGGAACAGCGATAGAGGCCAGAAAATCCGACATGGGCGGATAGGCCGCCGCATCCGAGCCTGTGACCTTGAAGCCTCTCTGCTTGAGCAGCCCCGCGAGCGAGGCCATGGCCGTCCCACAAATCCCTATGATGTGTACGTGCTGTTGTTCCACTTTTTAATGTCCCACGATTTAATGTCCCACCCGCTCAAGAGTAACGGATTTGCCGTTTTCGTGGAGTGGAATTTTATGCGCCAGGCAAAGTAGCAGCTTCAAGAATTCTAAGACTCACGCCTGCGCTCTCCGCCACCAGCTCCGCGTGCACCCCAATGGGCAACGTAATATTGTCTCTGGTTACGTGCCCCGACTTGAGACCGTAGACAATCGGAACTTTGTACGGCGCAAGCACGCGCGTGATGACCTGTTGCAGCATATAGTCCGAGCGCGCTGGTGGATCGCAGTCCAGCATTTCTCCGAAGACAAACCCGCGCACGCCTTCCAGTTTGCCGGCCAGCCGCAACTGCATCAGCATGCGATCGATGCGAAAAGGCTTCTCGGCAACGTCTTCGATGAATAAAATTGTCCCTTCCGTGCGGACCTCAAAGCGTGTCCGCAGTGACGCTACCAGCATCGAGAGACACCCGCCATAGAGCCGGCCTCGCGCTCGTCCAGGCTTCAGCACTTCGACTCCGTCCGTCGATACGTTCCATTCCGTTGCACCCTGAAGAGCGCTTTCCCAACTGGCACTGTCAAACGATCCTTGAGCAAGATCTTTGGCGATCATCGGCCCGTGAAATGTGACCAGGCCGGTGCGGTCCGTAATCGCCGTGAGCAGCGAGGTAATGTCACTGCATCCGAGCAGAATTTTAGGATGCTGGATGAAGCGTTCAAAATCGAATTGCTCCAGCAGGTAATTGCTGCCGTAGCCGCCGCGCACGCAGACCAGGGCCGCGACATCGTCCCGCGCCACCATTTCTTCCAGTTCACGCTGGCGGCGCTCCACAGTGCCGGCAAAGTAAATATCGCGGTCGAAGATTCCGTTGGAGAAGACCGGGAAATAGCCCATCTGGCGGAGACGATCGCAGCCCGCAGCGAACCCTTCACGGCTGAAACTGCTGGCCGGAGCGATAATGCCGATCTTGTCGCCCTTTTTTAGCGCCGGAGGCTTGATGACCTGGTCAGCCAAAGAACTCTCCCCGGCAGATAAGCTGGGCTGGCCCGCGTAGAAAAACTTTTTCGCCCGACCAGCGCACAATCTGGGCGCCGCCCGCGGCACGCACGTTCACCGGCGAATTCACCCGTCCGGCGGCAATCGCGGCCACGGCGGAAGCGCACGAGCCGGTGCCGGACGACTGTGTTTCACCCACGCCCCGCTCATAGAAGCGGACTTCAATGTCGTTATGGCTGGTCACGCGCACAAACTCCACGTTGACCCCGAGTTTGAAATCCTGTTGACCGCCAATCTCCGCCGCTTCCGCCTGCCAGTTGGCAGGAAAGTCCTTCATGAATACCACGAAATGCGGATTGCCCATGGAGACCGGCGTACCCGTCACGCGGCCGATCGCCGTCTGGACGGCAAAATCTCCATCCACCTGTGGCTCGCCCATTTCCATTTCAAACTCAAACCGGTTGCCGTCGCGCGCAGCCAATTCGCAGTACTTGGTCCCGGCGCCGGTCTGTATGGCCAGCTTGCCGTTGTGGCCGTTGTTGACCAGATGCGCGGCCACACAGCGTGTCCCGTTGCCTGAGATCTCGGCTTCCGTGCCATCGGCATTAATGAGGCGGATGCGCATGTCGGCGCCCTGCGCGGGAAAGAGCCATTCCACGCCATCGGCGCCCACGCCGTTGTGCCGGTCGCAGATTTGTTTGCTGAACTCGAGCAGGTCGGCGGGCGCATGAACGCCATCAATGATCAGGAAGTCATTGCCGCATGCCGATGCCTTGGTGAATGGGACCATCGTCTATTTACCCAGTTTTCCGCATTTATCCAGTTTCCGTATTTATCTAGTTTCCGTATTTACCCAGTTTCCGCGTATTTACTCAGTTTCCACACCGGGAGTACATTCAAAGTTATGCATATCTTCTGACTGGCGGAGCCGGTTGCTGAGCGCCTTATGCTCGTTGCGGGTCCCGTCCACGCTGAAGGCGATCCGCTCTTTGCCATTGACCTTACTCAGATGCACGCCGTGCATCTCCTTGCCGTGATCTTCCAGCACCGCATTGACCTCGGCAACAATCGCGTCGGTGGACTTGTCCGTTACCATAACGTAGTTCATCAACAGCGGCTTCAGGCTGAATCGCCGTTCCAGCCAGCCGAGCAAGCGTAACGCCACAAAGATCAGCACGGTCGCAAAGAAAGCCTCAAGATAGAGCCCGCCCCCGACCGCCATGCCGATGGAAGCAACCACGAAAATTGTAGCGGCTGTGGTCAGTCCGGTCACACTGCCTTTGGCATGCAGGATCGACCCCGCGCCGATGAAGCCAATTCCGGGAATGATCTGCGCCGCAATGCGGGTATGGTCGCCAACACCAAACTCTCCCGCGAGCCGCGTGGAGAGGATCGTAAACATGGCCGAGCCGAAGCAGATGAACATATTCGTCCGCAGGCCGGCTGGACGGTGCTTCAGCTCGCGCTCCACTCCAACGATCCCGCCAAGGACGGCAGCCAGCGTCAGCTGAGCAAGGGTCTTGGATAGCAAGCCAGCCAGTGATACATGCGGAAAAAAATTCAGCAGACTAGTCATCGGAGAAAAACTGCCCGATTGTAGCACTCCCGGAGCCGCCCCGGCGCGCACTCCGCGTGTATGAGAACTCACACGGTACATAGAACCGAGGCTCGTACTTGGCATGCAGGCTGGTGCGCCGCGCAGTGCCCCTGCAACTTAGCGCACCGATCGATAAACAAAAGCCTTGGGCTGTCCCGGAGCGCCAACTGTCACAATGTGCTCCAGCCCCTGCGGAAACAGGCGGACAGCAAAGAAGACACCGTCTCCGGGAAAGGCGATCTGGTAGTCCGCGGACTCAGCCGGCCGGCCCAGAGCCATCTCCCAGTAAGGCGAATTGCCTTCCCGCAGCACGCGACGGAAGCGAATCCCCGCCTGCTGCAAAGCGCCGGAATGGGCGCCGCAATCCATCATCAAGGTGGCCGATGCCGGCAGTTTCTTCAACTCTCTCGCCAGTTCGTCTTCAAACATCATGCGGGCTTTGCCGTTGGCCTGGGCTTCCCGCAGGCAGATCGGCGTACTTTGCCACACGGAGTAGTAGCTGCCTGCGAGCGCCACAGCCATCAATCCGGCAACCATCCGCGCCGGAACAAATTTACTCAGAAACTCATACGCCAACGCGGCAAAGACAGCTACCGCGGGAAGCAGCTGCAGTCCGTAGCGCACGTTGTAGTAGCTGTAAGGCCACCAATCGGGAAAATAGATGGGCACGCTTCCCCATGCGATGGATAGCACATAGAACGGCAACGGCGCCCATAGCAAACACCAGGGCGAGAACTGGCGCGAAAAATAAATGACTGCCAGCAGAGCAACGAGCGCGGTGACGAGAAGAAGGTATTCCCATCTCCCTGCGCCCATGTTCAGCCGCGCCAGCTTGAGTAAGTAGAGCGTGGCGGTTCGCGGCGAATTCTCTCCGGGATACGACGCCATAGTCGCCGTCCGGTTGCGTTGCTGGATAGCGCGCGCGGAGTACGGGCCGTTGGCAAACTCCAGCGCGTTATCATAAACCGAGTGGTTGTAAGCCAGCCAGAGTCCTGCGGTCAGCCCAGTCAGCAGGAAAAAGTTGCGCAAACCCCGGTGCAATGCGCCGGATGAACCAGCGGCGAGTGGCTTCGCGGCGAGACGCAAGCGCAAAAACACGATGACCACCGCGACGCCGACTGCGGCCGCCAGGAACCAGCCGTCATAGCGGACCATCATGCTGGCCGAAATCGCGATGGCGCATTTCTCCAGTAACTTGCGGCCGCGTTCCGGATCATCGCGGGCCTGGCGTACAAATTCAGAAAAATAAACAACAGCCCAGACGAACAAAGCCACATAGAGCGACTCCGTCATAGCCGTAGCTTGCATGTAAATCAAATTAGGATTGAGCGCGTAAATCAACGCTGCAAACCATGCCGCCGCGCGCGACGCCAGTCCGCTGACCAGGCGGAACACTCCGAGCGTGCCCACAACATACGCCACCATCGACGGGACGGAAGCGCCCAGGCCCGTTTGCCAGAGCCGGTCATTCACGATGAAAGGAATATCGAGCAGGTGCGGCAACGGCAGCCAGACCGTGCCAAGCTGAAACACTCCCGGCGTCCTGGAATCGAAGACGCGGCGGGCAATGTTAATGTGGGCGACGGCATCGCCATAAAGCAGAATGGCGTCGCGATGGAAATAAAAAATCAGTGCGCCTGTCGAGACAGCTGCGGCGATGGCGGCAAGAAACAGAGAGTCACGGCGCGCCGTGGCATTCACTGGACGCGCAACGGCCGCATTCATTCGAGGTGCGTGAGCTCGCGGAAAACAAGATAGCGTTCTTCAATCTCCGCCCGGGTAAGTTTTTGCAGCCGCTCGGTCCCGAAAGCTTCTACCGCAAACGAACCCATCACGCCGCCGTAGAACATCGCGCGTTTGAAGACCTCTCGCGTAAGCTTCTCCTGCGACGCAATGTACCCCATAAAGCCGCCGGCAAAGCTGTCGCCAGCGCCGGTGGGATCGGCCACAACCTCAAGCGGCAACGTCGGCGCACGGAACGGATGGCGTCCAATTCCAAAAGCTCCATCCTGAAAGAAGACCGTCGCACCGTACTCGCCGTGCTTGATCACCAAAGCGCGCGGGCCCATCTTCAGGACTTTTTGCGCCGCGCGGGCCAGGCTCGGTTCCTGGGCCATCATTTTGGCCTCAGTGTCATTGATCAGCAGCGCGTCCACCGACTTCAGCATCTCGCCCAGCGGCTCGCGGGCGCTGTTGATCCAGTAGTTCATGGTGTCCCCACCCACAAACGCGGCATCCGCCATCTGTTTGCGTACGTTCAGTTGCAGCACAGGATCAATGTTGGCCAGAAAAAGGTACTTGCTGTCTTTGAACTTCTCGGGGATCCGCGGATTGAACGTAGCAAAGACGCCGAGCTGCGTATCCAGCGTTTTGGCTTCATTCACGTTTTCCCCGTACTCACCGGACCAGAAAAAGCTTTTGCCCTTTTCGCGGACGATGCCGCTGGTGTCCACGCTGCGGGCGCGCAGAACCTGATCTTCTTTTTCGGTGAAGTCTTCTCCCACCACCGCGACCACGCGCACCTGGGTAAAGTAACTGGCAGCCAGAGAAAAGTACGTGGCCGCTCCTCCCAGAATGCGGTCGGTCTTGCCGTGCGGGGTCTTAATGGCATCAAAAGCGACGGAACCTACCACCAGCAGTGACACTTAGGCTTTTGCCTCCTGGCTCTGATTGAGATACTTGTCGAGCAAAAGGCTTAGCTTCTGTCGCGTGGCCGCGGGGATTTTGGCCGGGTCCGTAAGGATGGCGTACTGCAGTGCTGAGCCGCACTTGCATTTGCGCCCACGCGGCAGGAGCGCGACAGCCTGTTTCACCACGCGTGCGGCGTTTTCCGCATTGGTGGTGAGTACCTTGACCACCTGCTCCACTGTGACCTCATCATGGCCAGGATGCCAGCAGTCATAGTCGGTGACCATGGCCACGGTGGCATAGCAAATTTCAGCCTCGCGGGCCAGCTTGGCTTCCTGAAGATTGGTCATGCCGATTACGTCCGCGCCCCAGCTGCGGTACAGGTTGGACTCAGCCTTGGTGGAAAACTGCGGGCCTTCCATGCAGACATACGTCCCACCGGACTTGCCCACCACACCGACATTTTTGCACGACTGCGTGAACGCAGCCGCGACCTCGGCACAAATGGGATCGCCAAAAGAGATGTGAGCGACAATCCCATGGCCGAAAAACGTTGACACGCGGTGAAACGTGCGGTCAATGAACTGGTCCGGGACAACGAAGTCCGTGGGCTTGTGCTCTTCCTTCAGCGACCCCACAGCGGACACAGAAAGAATCCGCTCGACGCCCAAGCTTTTCATGCCATAAATGTTGGCGCGAAAATTAAGCTCGGTGGGAAGGATGCGGTGTCCGCGTCCATGCCGCGCCAGAAACGCGACTTTGCGTCCTTCCAGCGTGCCCAGAACAAAGACATCAGAAGCTTCGCCGAACGGCGTCTGTACCGGGACCTCATGAACGTCCGTAAGGCCAGGCATGGAGTACAGACCGCTGCCACCAATAATGCCGATCTCTGCTTGTTGCAAAAAAAGTTCTCCTGGACAGATTTAAGACAAATAGTTGACTGGTGATTATAGCGAAAGCGCTTGAGGACCAGCTCTTTGCCCGGCAGAAATATGGTTGACACAATCCTATTCTCTACGGAGGATAGTTATGGCAATGGCTGACAAGATCCAATGCGCGACTCACGGCGAATGTTTTCAGACGTTCGTCTGCACTCATCTTCTCGGCGAAACCGCAGGGCTCGGCTTCAACCGAAACGAGCCTGATGAAGAGAACCCGTTTCCAGATGCCTGGTGCGATAACTGTGAAATCATCCGTGCAGCTCACGATGGCTGGAACGAGGAGTCGGAGAAGCTGTCAAAGATCTCCCTGCTCTGTTCCGGCTGTTACGAACGGTCCCGCATCCGCAACACGCGCCCATCGGTCACCCTGGACGATCTGGCCAACCTGCGCTGGAAATGCGGCTCCTGTGAGGAATGGCATACAGGCCCGTGCCTCGATTTCGGTGTCGACTCACCTTACTACTGGTCAAAAGAAAACGACGAGGCGAGCCGGCGCTGGAGCCTCCTGCCAAATTGGAGCAAGAAACGTAAGAAGACTTTCCTGGACGCGGACTACTGTGCGATTGAAGACGAAGATTTCTTTGTGCGCGGGCTCATCCATTTGCCAATCCTCGGCGCCGCGGAGACATTGCGTTGGGGTGTGTGGGGATCGCTCAGCCGCGATAACTTTGAGGTCCTGCGGACGATGAAAGATGACGCAGACCGGAGCAAACTGCCCTCTATGTTTTCCTGGCTGAGCACTCGCATTCCTGAATATCCAGACACCTTGAACCTGAAAATGCACGCTCATACCCAGGAACCAGGGGTTCGTCCAAATTTTTTCCTGGAGCCGACCGATCATCCACTTGCGCAGGAATACCACAAAGGCATACTGCCGGAACGAGTGAAAGAAATCATGATGAAGCGGCTGCGCGGAAACGAGTGAGAAAGTAACACGAACTAAGCATCGACAGCACAGAATTGTCGAAAACCGCAAACGTTTCGTGCACAATCCTATGCAGTTCATGCCTGATCACTAGACGACCCTGCTGCGCTCACTATACTGTTGAACCATCATGCGTCAGCCTCCCAAGGTAACAGAATTTCCAAAGTACCCTGTGATTGCCGGGATCGCCCTGTTGGCAACGGGTGTAACCATCGCCCGGTCCATAAACATGGATGTCACACCTCTGGAGGAGAACGCGATGATCCGGCATGGCGAACTCTGGCGGCTGGTGACTAGCATTTTCCCCCATATCGGCGCCCTGCACCTGATTTTTAATGTCTACTGGCTTTGGGTTTTTGGCACGCTGCTTGAGGAGGTTTACGGGCATTTCAAGACTGCCGGCCTGATTCTCCTGTTTGCAATTATTCCTAACGCACTGGAGTATGCCTTTGCGGCCGGTGGCGTCGGGCTATCAGGGGTTGGATACGGATTTTTTGGCTTGCTCTGGGTCCTCTCTAAACGAGATGAACGCTTCCGCGACGCCATCGATAAACGGACCATCCAGCTCTTTGTCATATGGTTTTTCTTTTGCGTAGTCGGCACTCTGACCAACATCATGCGCATCGGCAACGTCGCTCACGGCGCTGGGGCAGTAGTCGGCATACTCGCCGGGTTCACCATCACTATGCCGGAACGACGCGCGGTGATTTCCGCCGGGATTGGTACGATTCTCCTTTTCGGGCTGTGGGCCTCAACGCAGGGACGCCCCAGGGTAAATCTCTCAGTCTATGGCAGCTACGATGAATGCAAACGAGGCGACGATGCAATGCGGTCGAAGCACTACGATGAGGCCCTCCCGTGGCTCGAAGCCGCAGCCAGCTACCGGTTCAATCAGGCGGCCTGCCTGACGGACCTCGGCTTTACCTATCTACAACTGGGGAAAAAGGCTCAATCACTCGCCGCTTATCGAAAAGCAGCAGATACAGGGGACTCGGAAAGCCAGTTTTACCTGGGGACCATGTACGAGAACGGTAGTGGGGGATTGGCCAAAGACCCAGCGCAAGCCCTGCATTGGTACCGCAAAGCCGCCGATCAGGGTTCAGCAGATGTACTGAATAATGTTGCGTGGACCCTGGCAACGAGTTCCGAACCTGGGGTCCGCAATCCCTCTGCTGCGCTGGACTATGCTCTACGAGCGGTGAAGGCCGAAAAAAATAAGCCCAGGCCACACATTCTGGACACACTGGCCGAGGCTTACTACGTGAATGGACAATATGAAAATGCTGTAAAGACGGAAAAACAAGCCATGGCGTCAGCCCCTGAAGCGGACAAGAACGATTATCTGACGAGGTTAGAGAAATACCAGCTCGCACTCGATGGCAGCAAGCAACCGGCAAACACCAAATGAAACGTTGGGGTTAGTGCTTATTGGCTTCCGTCCTCTGTTTCAATCCCGCCTCAATCAACTTCTGCGCTACATCCTGATCAAAGCTTTCCGTCGCCACCACGGTGTTGCCGGTCTGCTGGATAAAGATCAGGCCATCCGCGCTTGAATACTTGTCCAGGCCCGCACGCGCCGGCTCTGCCGCGACTGACTTCAGATCGTTGTACCGCTTCGCCAACGCCGATCCGTAAACTTTGGCAAACTCCTGCGCAGCGGCATCGGTCGCCCACTTGGACACATAGAACAGGCCGATGTGGGCGGTGGAATTGGCATCTTCGGGTTTGGCTTTCTTTCGTCCCGCGGCATAGTATGAACCGCCACGCCACTCCCGGCTCAAACGATTGGCAACGGTTTCTTCGGTGTACATCTTGAGCAGGATGTTCACATCAAGCTCGCCGACGGCGCCGGCATCAAAGGGCTCAAAGTCTTTTTTCAGGAAGCCGAAGTCAGGCAGCAGCAGCGGCGGCTCACGATGTCCGGCAAGATACTCCTTGGGCTCAAGCACCTCACGCGTGGTCTGGGGCATGCGGCTGAGCACTCCGGTATACGCCAGCTTCTTGCCGCCCGCCACCAGCAGCTCCTTGATAAAGATCATTCCCTGCTTATAAGGAAAGGTAAGTTCTTCCTGCAGGAGAAGCGGCGCACTGTCAAAGACCGGACTGCCCTCGCTCTTGGCCATGGAAGAAGCCATCATGTCGACCACCTGGGGCGATGTCTCCGCATTCCTTCCATTGGGCGCAAGGATGTAATCCAAAAGCACGATCATGGCCTGCCCTTCCAGCACCGCGCTGCGGCAGGTGGACTCCTCATCGTTCTGGATCATGGCATCCAGGTCTTCCAGCCCGCGCTTCTCGATCTCTTCATCGTGCTTGGTCATCTTGCCCAGGTCAAAACTCTGGTCCTGCAGCGCGTGTGTCAACTCGTGGGCCATGACCGGACGCTGCATGTCCGGGTCAATCCAGTCGAGCAGGTTCATGGTCTTGGATTTCTCGTCATAGTAGCCGGCCACCTGCTCGGACAGCAGCTTGATCAGGAAGTTGTGCAGGTCAAATTTGCGCGGCAGCAGGCCAAATTTTTTCAGCACCAGCTCGGAGCGCTCAAAGCGGATGCGGTCCACGTCATCCTTGAACTTGTCGCCAATGTACTTTTCCACCTGCTCGCGGCTTACAATCGCCTTCTTAACGTCATGCTTCACCGGCAAAAGCGTGTCCGTGCCGGCAAAGTGCAGGATCTCATCGACCGACCGAAACAGCTCTTTGGCCTCGACCGCGGTGATCTTGTGCGCCTTTTGCGGGTCCGCCTTTCCCGGATCCTCGGTATCAATATGCTTGGGCGCAAGCGACGGCTTTTCCGGCGCCTGGCCGGACGGCGGCTCTTGTGGCGTCGGCGCGGCCTGCGGCTGCTGCGGGGTTGCGGGTGCAGCCGGTGGATTGGTCTGGGCCGACGACAAAAGCCCGAAGAACAGCAAGAGTACTAGATAGGTCTTTTTCATTGAGTCCTGGCTTGCCTGATTCATTTATACAATAAGGACACCACAAAAGCGTTACCGAGGGAAGGAAGTCTTTAATTCCAACCTATTCGCCGCCGTGTTCTCGTGGAACCGGGGAATGGCCGCCGATGCCATTGCGGGGTGGATCAATCTGCCAGAGAGTCTGAGGCTTTTGACTGTACGCGCTGGACAACCGCGTCCTCCAAATCCTTAGGGGCAACTCGCGTTCTTTCAGTGAGAAATTTTGGGGCAACCTGTCCGCTGCATCCGCCAGTCCTATGTTCCGTCTGGCAATCCTAAAGTTCCTTCCACAGGAGTTACGCCATGTCTTTCCTCTCTCGTATATATATTTACCTGGGACCCATATTTGTCCTGCTGCCCATCACCCCACTCCTGCACGCGCAGAGCATGATGTTAAAAAACAGTCATTCACCAACGTCGGAAGAGCTTATGAACCGTGGCGACTTCAACCATGATGGGATTCTTGACATCGTTGCCATGGGCACCGACAATAATGGCAATGGCAGTATTATCAGCGTGTTTCCCGGCAGGGCCGACGGCACGTTTGCCCCGCCTGCCAACACTGTTACCCCTGAAGTAGTGGTTGATTTTGCCGTGGCCGACTTTAATGGAGATGGGAAACTCGATCTCGCACTTGTGAACCGTTCAGGAAACATCGATATATTAATCGGTAATGGAGCTGGAACATTTCATCTTACAGATACTTTGATTCCGGACCATCCTGCCGTCTCCCTCACCACCTCTGATTTCAACAACGATGGAAAGATGGACCTTGCTCTTGCAGAAGGCACACCATCGACAAACGAAGTGCAGCTCTTACGCGGAAACGGCAACGGAACTTTTTCTAACGCCGGTTCTGTGCAGCCCCTCGCTAACTTCCCGGTCCAGAAGGTTCGGGTGGGTGATTTCAATAGAGACGGCAAAGTTGACATCGTTTTGTTACAGAACGATCGGTTCACGGCACAGAGCAATGCGGTCACTGCATTGTTTGGAAATGGGGATTTCACTTTCAGTCAAGTTGTCCTCAATCACTACACCAAAGTCGACGACTTAAGCACGGGAGACATAAACCAGGATGGCTTCACTGATATTCTGGTTTCCTTCGGCAACGATATCTTCACCCTGAGCGGCGGCGTGGATGGCTATTTTGGCAGCGCATCGCATACCATGGCGCACCTGACCCTGATCGCACCCAACGCCGCCTTTAACGTTCCGGGGGGCATGATTGCAGCTGACGTCGATGGCGATGGCATCAACGATATTGTCGCTATCGGTGATAGCCTTAGCACCGTGGCCGATGGGTTGTTTGTCTGGATGGGCAAACCCGATGGAACATTTGACCAGACGCCGGTTGAATTCATCTTTACCACGGACCGCATCGGCGGCGTTCTGGTTGCCGGGGATTTCAATCGCGACGGCAAGATCGATTTTGCGGCTTCGAACACTGCCGGCGGCGAGTTGGAAGTGCTCCTGAATGCTACGCCACGAGCTCCTTGTCAAAAGAACACCGCAAACCGTTCCTTGACCGTATGCCAGCCACAGGACGCGACCTTCTCTAACTCGCCGCTCCACGTTGTCGCCGAAGGAAATTCCAGCAGCGTCGTCACTGATATTAATGTTTACATCGACAATGCCCTGAAGGGACAGTTCGCGGCATCGTCTATTGATCAATTCTTCAGCCTGCCCATGGGCGATCACTTTGTGGTGGTCAAAGGCTTTGATTCCACCGGAGCCAGCTTCCGTTCTGACCGCCACGTTACACTCTTTGACAGCGCGCCGGGCGAAACGTGCGCAACTGGAAACACCGTACTGGCAGTGACCCTATGTCTGCCGGAGCAGAATGCCGTCCTTAGCTCACCTGTACAGATCTTTGCCAACTCCTATTCGCCTCGCTTTATATCGGCGATACAGGTGTATATCGATAATCAGCTCGTATTCAGCGATTCCACCACGGCCAGCGCCGTGAATAAGCTATTTTCGCTCGCCGCAGGCTCGCATTTTATCGTCGCCAAGGCCTGGGACGCGACCGGACAGTCGGTCACTGATTCGCGCACTATCAACGTCCGGTAGTAGACGCGCTGCTTGTGACGAAAAATGGGCGACCTTCGTTTCCGAAGATCGCCCATTGGTTTGCGCGCGAAACTTGAGCCGTTCTGCGGGCGTGAGCGAAGCGGGAGCCAGCAGGCGAAATCCCGAGCGGGAGCGAGGGAACTCTTCCTCTATTCCAGCGCCGGCTCGGCTGCGCGGATGTACTCGATCACCGAATCGCTCCAGCCGTCGATGTGCACCCACTTGCCGTAGCCCACGCCGTTCTGGAAGCTGGCCACGTTGATCACGTAGCCGCGCGCCCTGGGGTTGGGCACCGCGTCGTGCGACTGCTCGTCCGTGATCACGATCAAGCGGTCGTACTGCTCGTCGATCTCGCCCAGCGCCTTGCCCAGGTACGTTCCGCCGTGCGGCTGGCTGGCGTTGAGAGCGTCACGCAGAGCAAAGCCCTGCCGTGCCGGCACCCGCACCAGCTTGTCGGAGAAGCTGTAGAGGCTCACCTGTTCGGCGATCTCACGCAGCAACACCGCCAGGCCGTAGGCCGTATCGTTGCGGCGCATCTCTGCCCGGCGCGAAAGCGGCGCGTCCATCGAACCGGAGACGTCCACCAGCAGCACGGTCTTACCCGGCAGCTTGGGCTGTCCTTCCAGCGCCTTCAGCATCGCCTTCTCCAACTCCGGCTCCCACTGCGGTGCATAACGCGCAGCCGCGATGAACCGGAACGGCAGCACGCGCTCGGTCTTCATCCGATACAGACCGGTGCGGACCACCTCCTCATTCACCTTGGCCTCCGCCATGTTGCGCAGGTTACGCAACAGGGCCAGAGCGCCCAGCTTGTTCTCGGCGAGCAAGCGCTCCCACGCCTCACGCTTATCGGCGCCAGCGCCGGCAGAGAGAGCCACCTCCCAGGTGTCGGGCGTAGCCAGTTCACCTGCAACCAGACGCTTCCATAGCTCCGCCTGCGCGGCATCAACCGGCTTAGCGTGGCAGAGAAACAGCACGTCCCGCAGCTTGACCGGGGACGCGCGGTTGTACTTGCCCAGCGCGTACTCGTCAAACTTGGTGAACGCGGCAGCCAGCCCCTTCTTTACCTGCGCGGACAGAGGCTGCTTGCCTTCGCCCCAGTAGAGCGCCACAAACTCAGAGAGCTCGTCAGCGCGCTGGATCACGCGAAACAGCGTTTCGGCCACCAGCTGCCGGTGCGTGGCCAGACGCGCCATCTCACGCACCAGCAACAGCGGAGCGTGACGCAGCTTCATCTTCTCGCGGGCCTCCACGGCCAGCGCGGCCACCTTCTCGGCGGCGACCTTCGGCACTAGTTCGCGGATGCGTCCGGCGATCGCCACGCCATCCTCATAGAACTGGTCCTCCCACAGCATGCAGGCCAGGACAGACCGGCGCAGTTCCTGCTCCGCGGAGATGTTCTTCGCCGGAGCGCCTTCGTGCGTGCGCTTGTTCTTCATCCAGGGCAAGCCGGACAGGTTCAGTACGTTCATGCGGGCCATGTTATTTCCCTCCTGCTCTTTGTCTATTGCAATCTTTGTGTGGGCCGGCACTCCGGCCTGCTGCGCTTTGTTTTTTGTGGCACAGGCACTCCTGCCTGTGCGAATCAATGTTTCCTTCTCGCTACTGCTGGTACTTCTTCCGGCTCGGTCTGAGGCTGTTCCACTGATTCATCCTCAGCCTCGGGATCTGTCAAGGTAGTAACCGGGACGAACCCGGCTTTCTTGCCTGCATTCTTGCTTCGCATTATCCAGGCAATCTCTTCCATGTCCTCGATGCACGGCAGGCGCTTGTCCACATAATCCGTGCACTCAGACACCGGAAAAGGAATCCGCAGCGGCTCGAAGATCCGGTCGCATAGGGTGATCTTCTCGTTGTGCGCGTAGCCTCGGATAATACGCGAGTAGACGCACGTGTCGCAGCGCGATTCCTGCCCTACGGGCGTTCCGCCATAAACTTTTCGTAAGTCCATACGATCTTTCTCTACGCGGCATTTCACCACGAGGTCAAAACATCTGCACTGTAGAAAACTACGCCGGGAAACCAGATTGACGAGAGTAGGTTAGATCTGAGCTACGCTGTTCAGCACCGAACAAGCGGCAGGAATTGCACCCGCGACCTCGTGTTTCCACGCGCTCTACGAAGTAACTCTCATCTTCACCACCGGCGAACTCTACGCCCGAGCACTCTGGCATTCTGCCAGGCGATCCAAGCGTTCCTCTCCCTGTTCCAAAGCCAACAGAAGGCCTTGAAATTCAGCCATCGTTTCCGCGGAACGTGAAGCTTCCACAAATTCCCATGCTTCCATTTCCGACGAACCCGGAAAAAATCTGCGGTATAGCTCCACTTTCTGGTGATCACTTGCTCTTCCCAGGCAAAGCTTGTAGTCGATTCTGCCCGGACGCAACAGGGCCGGGTCCAGCTTCTCGACATGGTTCGTCGTCATTACAAACAGGACGCCGGTCGGCGCATGGAAACCGTCCAGTACATTCAGCAACCCAGAGAGTGTGACCCCATTCTGGATGGAAACATTCTCTTTGACGCCGAGGGCCACTGAGCCGTTCTGTCCGGCACCTGGATCGGCTACGGCGCGGGGTTGACTGCTCCTCATGCAATCAATGTCCTCAAACAGCAGCACCGAGTGCGCCGGCACGTCATTGATCGCGCTCATCAGACTTCGATCACTGAAATCCGATAGGTTGACAATGTAGACGGACAATCCAAAGTGCGCCGCTAGTGCGGACACCAGCGATGTCTTTCCCGTTCCAGGCGGTCCGTAAAACAAATAGCCACGATGGTACGGAACTCCCAGACGCTGGTATCGTTGCTTCGATCTCCGAAATTGCGCCACGTCTTGCAGCAAGTGTTCCTTTTCTCCCGGCTCCAAAACCACCGAGTCCAGCATGCGCGCCGCATAGCCTGCCACGTAGTCCCATCCGTCGTTGTACACGTACAAGTACGACTGCACGCCCTGTCTTTTGATATGGCATTGCACAACATCATCAACGAAGCGTTGCAGAGAGGCCCGGTTCCTGCCAAAGGTTCGAAACGTGAGCGACTCCACCCGTCTACCACTTCTTTCATGAGTGTTGTCCGTACGAGAGAACCACACCTCAAAAGGCCTGCGGCCAAACCAGAACCAGTGCTTGCCCGGCGCAGGAATCATCGCGATCCGTTCATTGCGTAATGTCGTATCCAGGTCCAGATGACGTATTCGTTTGAGAAACTTCTGTTCCAGAAACCACTCCTTCACCCACACGAACGCGGCATCATCATCCTTCACCGTGATCACCATGGTGGTCTGGCGGACAGTCCAGTACCAGAGCCTTTCCGGCACGGCCCGCAACCAGACGCTCACGCCGCCGATGATCATGAGCAGCAGCCCGCCGGAAGCGAAGTCGTTCCGGCCAGCCAGTATATTTTTCAAGAATTCGAACATATTCCTTTTTTTCTAACCGGTGCGAAACCGGAGTTTGTGAGCGAGTACGCCACGTCAATTTTTTGCCGGGGAACCAGCGACCGGGTATGGCGCTCTATCCGCTGAGCTACGCTGACGGCTTGCACCGCGAGCGGCAGGATTCGAACCTGCGACCTCCCGATTAACAGTCGAAGTAACCCATGTCTTCACCACCGGCAAAACACAATTTCAAACAGGACCCATGGCGGCGAGACCGACTTGCGCGTCGCGCCGCCAAAGCTTAAAGGTCCGTCGTTCTTAAGGTTGAAACTACGGCACTCGAGATGCCGGCAGGATTTACACCTGCACCTACGGACGGGCGAAGTAACTCTGATCTCCACCACCGATGAAACTTGTTCCAACGTTCAACTGCTGCAAAGGAACAAGGGTTGCAACTGACCTTGTCCCATCTCGTACTAACTGGTTCTGCCGGGGAACCGCCGGCCCAGGTTGGAGCAGTCTTGCGACCACTCCTTCAGTCAAAGTGAAGTAACCCGGGCCTTTCACCACCGGCATTCTCAATGCATGTCATTACCTTCCAAACCGCAATGTCTCAAGCTGGAAGGAGCAGCCAATTGGGCTTGAGACATCGCGGCTCGGCGAACCAACCGCTTCGCCGCCTGTTAAAAAACCAGTCGGGGAACACTCAACAGGAGCGTGCATCGGGACGCTTCTTCTGTTAGCAGCCTTTTCCTTCGAGGCTTCGTCTCCGCCGCTACAGACACTGATCCCGGCAGAGCTCCAACTCTGCGCTGCACTGGTTGGGCGGAAGTATCTCCCGTCTCCGCCACCGACTGTAAACATATAGGTCAGGGAACCAGCGACTGCGGTTGACTGGTGGATTCGAACCACTACGAACGCCTCTCGGCGGTCGCCAACCGGATGAAGTATCCGCAATCATCACCACTGACCGAAAGCTTGTACACCACTGCCCAATGGCAGGCTGTTGACCAACTACTGGCCGTTGATCAAATGGCACATGCCGACCGCGTGCTGCCAGTCAGAAAAAGATGGCTGCTTAAACGAAATCTAGCTGCCACCAAAAGTCTGGCCTTGGCAGAAAAGAACCGTCATCAGCCGCTGTAGATATCAGGGCACGACTTCAGTCGCGCCGCTAAGCACATGTAAAAATGCGGGCTTTAGCCCCTGAACATCACAGAGGACAAAGGATTGGCCGGGGGAAACCAGCGATCACGGCATTGGTCGGTTATCAGTCGAAGTAACCGTAACCTTCGCCACCCAGCGAACTTTAGGTTGTAGCAGCTTTTAGCTTTTAGTCGGATGCGTAGGACTGAAGCGCCTGAGGTTAGCTGTGATAATTAACAAACGCCCACAGGCTATCAAGACCGGGTAGTGGTCTTGTCAGCCTCCGCATCGAGATGTAGTTGATGCTTTTCATTTGGGCGTTACTCCTACGCATAGACAGAATAGCAAACTATAGTTTCGATGGGAATATGAAAAATGCGGAATTGTCGAAAATAACCCGCGAAATGAAAAATCCTTACAGCGAACTACCGAATTTTGATTGGATCCAGCGCCGGCACAAGTTCTAACTCAAAGAACTGCTCGCGGCAAGCAGCTCTTCCGCGAATGGTTCGTTGATGTACGTCTCCGCTGCCTTGTCTAATTTGTCGCGCACAGTTTGACCGCGCATCCACTCTGATATCTGCGTAACTTGGTCCATGTGGCCTTTCCAAAAAGCGTCTAAACCATCTATGCGCGCCTGGGGCAATCCCGTGCGGTAGATTGCCGCAGCCAGGTTCCATACGGCACTGGACGAAGCCGCCTGCAACCATTCATCCAGGTAAGGTGATAGGTCTTGATCGGCATGGGCCAGGGCACAAAGCCAGGGCTCAATCTCAGGAGTACAGGACAGATCGTCGGACGGAGGCTCGTCCATGGCGGTTCGCCACAAGACCAACAGAAAAGTCCACACCGCTGCCTGCTCGGCCTGCGGCCATGTGCGCCACTCCCCTTCGTGGAGCTTGGAAAAGATAATCTCGCGGTCCACAAACGAAAAGCGCTCGGCAGATACGGTGATTTCAAAGATGCGCGGCAAAAAATGCCGGAACTCATCCACGCCGCCCCATACCAGTAAAGCGTCCCTGGAATATTGCTCCAGGTCTTCCGGTCTCAGTTTTCTTAGAGGCCGCGAATATAGCGGACGGTCGCTGTCCACGGAATGGCAACAGGGGCATGGATAGGTCTTTGCCGGAAGTGGGTATGCCTGAAACGCGACATACAACTGGTCGATAGCGGCGGCGAGTTCGGGTCCAATCGAAAGCGGCATGCCGGCTTTTCACCATGTGTAGTGCGAGGTATACGTCACTACCTTTTCTCCGTCGGCGGGTATGCGTACCCGAAACTCAATGGTTTTACTGTCCAGCTTGTTGAACGGATCCGAGTTCTTCATGATGTCCCAGTTGTTCCAGCGATACAGGTGCTCGACCACGCGCACTTCGATGGGCTCCTTCTTGTGGTTCCGCAGCTTGATCTCAAAACTCTCATCCAGCCAGTGGGCGGGGCGGTCGATCCTATAGTTGGTGCGCTTGCGCTCGCCGACCGCGTCAAACACGTTGCCGGTATACAGGCGGATGGTTTCGTCGCTGGGCGTGTGGTCGATCATGTTCTCGCCCGTGAATTCAAGCTGGCCGTCGGTGTCCCGGCGGTAGAAGCGGACACGCCCCTTGGGCAGAGGCAGGCCGAGGTGGTTTTCCTTGCTGTTCTTGAACTCCACCATGGCCCAGATCTTGGGATTGGACTGCACGCCGAAGTTCTCCATATCGCGGATGTTTTCCATGGAATAGTTGCCATAGTTCTGGTCCACCTTAATGCCGTCGTATACGTACAGCCGCTGCGACGGGATCCCGGTTGCCCGCACGAACTCGACCTGCTTGGTTTCGCGGTCGTAGAGAGTGGTGGCGCGCTCCAGCGTGTACAGATGATATTCATCAAAGCTGCGTTCGGTAACCGCGGGCGCGGCGGCTTCCACACGCATAGCACCGTTGACGCTGATGGAATTCATGCCCGTCATCTGCGGCTGCAACTTGTTTACGTCCCCGGCCATCAGCTTGATATGCGCCTTGGGAAAGGTCTTGCCGGTCTGGTTGTCCAGCGTCACCCAGCCGACGATATCCAGCAGGTTGCCGCTCACCGGCGCCACCAGGTTGTAGTCGGCATGCCAGCTCATGCCTCCGGTTACGTAGCTGAACTCGGCGGTGGTGCTGCCGGCGCGGTCGCTCTGCAGGAGCCAGGAGAGTGTCGGCTTTAAAATCGCATCGTCGCTGAGCGCGGGAAAAACTGGCTGGCCGGGCAAACCAAATTGCAGCTTGCCGTCGATCTGAATGATCGGCTCGCCATTACCCGCGGCCACATAAGCCTGTTGTGCCTGGTAATACTGCTGGTCGTAAGCGCCGTAAGCCTGGTAGTGCGGCGTATACCCGCTACGGATGATCTTTCCCGGCATGAGCTTGCGGTTGCCGTCTTTGTCCGTCACCAGGAACTCGATGGTCTTGCCTTCATACATCGCCAGCAGACGGCCTTGGGACGCCACGTCGCTGCGGTAATTCTGCTCCAGAATACGCAGGTCCCGGCCGCTCTTGAGGTCGCGCAGGATCACTGAATCCGGCTCAAGGTGCGATGTAATGTCCGTGATTTCCAGCTGGTTGGCGCCGCTCTTGAGGTCCAGCGGAAGCGTTTGCCGCACCACCGCGAAGGACTGGTTGTAAACGGTCAATGCCGCGGAATCATCATGGCTAACGGACTTGTCTTGCTTGTCTTGGGCCAGGGCGGAAACGGCGACTGCAAGCAGAAGCAGAGAAAACACATATACCCGCATAAACTTTATCCTTTGTGCGTTGAATGGCTGAACCGGGGAGGTCAAAAGAGGATTCTATGCCAATGGAAGAACGTCAGGGCAGGGTTTTCTTGCAGCGAATTCATGGATGCGCCGGCCCACCGGCTAACCTGAAGGAGAAAGCCAAATTTCGTTGGGCGATGACGGATTGATCTTTTCTTTACCTGGAGAGAATTGCCACCGCCCTTCCAGCCGGATAAGCTCGTGCCAAAAGGAGATGCAAATGGCTTGGTTCAAGCAAACCTGGCGCAAAAGGACTGTTGTACTTGGATTATTGATTCATTTTTGCCTGTGGTGGGCTTTGTCCGCCTGGTTTTGGGCGACGTCGTGGAGCCGCCATTTGGCCCTTATATCAGTCATTGCTCCGCTTTCGCGGGGAATCTTTTATTTGCAAGGTGGCTTTTGGTTCGCCGGTATCCTGGGGCTGATGGTTTTCATCACGCTGGTTGGAGTGAGCTTTCTAGCGCTGCGTACGCGAACACGTTGGATCGTTCTTCTGGCTCATGTGTCTATATTTATGTATTGGTTCTTCAGCAGTCTCCTGATCTCCATCGAAATCTAGGAACCCGTTTGGATGCGAAAGACATCAGACCTTCCCCGCAATCCAGTCCGCCGCTTCCTTTGTGCCCAAACTTCCGCCGATATCGGCAGTCGTCTTCTTCTGCCGTACGGCTTCGAGCACCGCATGATTAATACGCGCGGATTCCTTGGCGAAGCCAAGGTGCTCCAGCATCATCGCCGCCGTCGAGATCGCGCCGATAGGGTTAGCAATGTTCTTGCCCGCAAACGGCGGCGCGGAGCCATGCACTGGCTCAAACATCGATGTCTTACCTGGATGGATATTCCCACTGGCCGCCATACCCAGTCCGCCCTGCAAGGCCGCAGCCAGGTCGGTAATGATGTCGCCAAACATGTTGTTGGTCACGATCACGTCAAACTGTTTGGGGTCGCGCGCCATGTGCATGCAGAGCGCGTCCACGTACATGTGTTGCGACTGTATCTCGGCGTACTCGGCGGCCACCAGTTTGAAAACGCGCTGCCACAGGCCGCCGGCATAAGTCATGACATTGGACTTGTCCGACATCAGCACTTTCTTTCGTCCCTGCTTGCGCGCCAGTTCGAAGGCATAGCGAATCACCCGCTCCACGCCCTTGCGGGTGTTGAAATCTTCCTGCGTGGCGATCTCGTCGGCGGTGCCTGGCTTGAACACTCCGCCGGCATCCACGTACGGGCCTTCGGTGTTTTCGCGAATCACCACAAAGTCCACATCTTCGGGCTTGACGTTTTTAAGCGGACACAATGACTCATCCAGCAGCTTCACCGGACGCACGTTGGCATACAGGTCCATTTTGAAGCGCATGCCCAGCAGAATCTCCTTGGCATGAATATTGGAAGGCACACGCGGATCGCCCAGCGCGCCGACAAAGATGGCGTCAAAGTCGCGGGCCAGCATGGCAAAGCCATCAGGCGGGACGGTGGTACCGTCTTTGAGATAGCGGTCCGCCGACCAATCAAAAACTTTGCACTCGACCGCAGCCCCGGTAGCTGCCACCACTTTCATGGCCGCTGGAATAACTTCTTTGCCGATTCCGTCGCCGGGAATCACAGCAATGCGCTTATTTGCCATACGTGAGGAATATAAAGTGCCACGGGTTACGATGCAATGCACTCGCTCTTGGTCGTGGTGCAGTTTGACAACATCTGTTGTGTGGCACCGGCACTCTTGCCGGTGCGGGTAGAGACGAGGCATGCCTCGTCTCTACCGGTTCTTTAACGTCATCCCACAGGGATCTGGATTTCCGTCAAATAGTTTTTGGGGTTGCCACGAAAGATCATTCCCGGCCCTTTGAGATAGACTTCGCGGCTCGGCAGTTGCGCGCGTAGACCTTTCTCATGCAGATAGGCAAACAGCCGCTCATAGCTCTTTCCCAGCTCCGCGTAGGGTCCACGGTGAATCACAGAGATGAACTTTCCTCCCGGAAGCTCCTGGACCAATAATCCGTTGGGCATCTTTTGCGGTCTGGTTCGCAGAGGAAAACAAGATTGGATGTCGGCGTCCTCCTCTTTGAAATCCGCGTCGTAATACAGGTTCATCGGCTTGTCGGAGAGGAACCTGCCCACTTTCTTGCCCAGCTCCGCGAAGGCGCTGCCGGAGTCCTGGTAACGCCCCTTCCATCTCTTCCCCGCCACCAGCAGTGGGGCCAGGTCCTTCTCTTGAATAACAACGTTGCTTTCAGCCATGGTTCTAGCCTCTTTTTCTGACGCGATGATCGCGTCCAGGAATTTGGCTATTCCCTTCAAGTGCGAGAGCTGGGCGCGAATCTGTTCGCGCTTGCTCTCCAGCACGTCCAGCAGCAGGACGTCGTCTTCAAAGTTTCCCAGAACGATCTTGATCTCCTCCAAAGAAAAAGACATCTCCCGCAATTTGCGGACCGTCCTTGCCTGCTCCACATTCCTGCCGTCGAAGTAACGGTACCCAGTTTGAGGATCAATCTGGGCGGGCGTGAGCAGGCCTTTTTCGTGATAGAGGTGGATGGCCTTGATCGAAAGTCCGGTGATCTTGGAAAACTCTCCAACACTGAACAATGCTGCTTTCCCTCCCGAGAACAGCCTGAAACAATCGTCAAGTCTCCCCTAAGGGCAGAGTCAACCGTAAAAATCAGCCCAGGCTGAAAAATCTCCATGATCTTAATATGCCTGTAAAGTTGCCGCGGGTGGCCCACGCTTTTACCGATGTTGGCAAAGCGTGGGGATGAAGCGGCCTGTGCCCACACATTTGTAGAGGCGTATGCCTTCTCTGCACTGCTTTAGGCAAGACTATTCTGCCTTTAGGGAATGGATTTCATGGGATATCTTCAGACCTATTGAGTCTTTGACGACAGACGTTGAGCGCTATGGCCTGATTACAACCGACTGCAAATCCGATTGGGCGAGGCTATGCGTAAAGCTATAATTGCCAGCGAAATGCGTCTACCGCAGTTTCTAAAACGCTTCCTTTCCATCGGTGGGAATGCTGTGCCTCAGCCAACACGCGAGCAGCTTGTACCTGACGTTACCTCACTTGACGTAGAGAGAATCGTTGAACGTGACTTTAAATATGAGTTCACCACCGTCATGTCCCTTCTGAACGAGCTCAAGACAGAGGAGCGGGATAGTGGCACTGCCCGTGTCCAACTGGCTGCTTTGAAATTGGCCAACGGCAGCGTGGAAAGGTTGCGTTCCAAAATTGAATCAGCGAAGCGTGACTACCGGGACGTCCTGGCCTACGCGGAATATCCTGAGTATATAAGAAACGGTTTTCGCGTCCACGAATTGCCCGCAGACGAGCAACTTCGAATGATTGATAACGACTGGAAACAGTACAACGAATGGTTGCGAAAATGATCAGCGGGTGGCCCAGGCTTTCGCCCGCCGTAATGCCCGACCACAGTTATCAAAGATTCAAGTCCTTCTTCGTCGCCTGAACCGCTTCGTCTGCCCCGTACAGCACGTCATCATTAGGGTAGTAGTAGATTCCGTCAGCCAGTTTGGTAAGTGCGGCTGCGGCTGCCAATGCTGCTGACATTTCGTTCAGGTCGCCACCCCATCGGAATGTAGCGCATACATCACGCTTTCCAACCCTGCCGGACACGTGCGGATATGAACCGATTATTTCGTTCGCTGGTGCCAAGTAAAACTCGAATCCTGTGTTATGACCGCCATAGGTGACTGGTTGAAAGCCCGTGTGTGAGCGTGGGTCAAAGGGGCCCTGGATCGTGGCAGGAAATCCCATGCTGGTTATGGCTTGTTGCCAATCGTCATGCGTCGGAACTTTATCGCTTTCGAGAAACACATGGAGTTCAATTGCCATTCGTCTCTTCTCTCCCCCGTGATTCGCGGCAACATTCTATGGCGGCAGTCGGCATGAGGACAAGATATTTGGCGTCTCCGCAAAGCGGCCAAGCTTTCTTTGGAAGAAGCCGCAGAAAGAGGGGGCCTGGACTATAACTATTGGGGCGAGGTTGAACGAGGCAACAGCGAGCCCGGCCTGGAATATATTTTCCGCATCGCCAAAGGCCTCCAGTTGCCCGTCACGGCCCTTTTGATCGACAAAGAAGAGGACTCCAACCTGCTCAAGAAAATGCAGTCCCTTTCTGAGAAGGCCACGCCGGACCAGCTGGCTCTTCTTTATCGCCTTGCAAAAGTAATTGTCGGCTGATGCGAGCGGCAAACCTTCCTTGCTTGAGCGCAAGCTAGTGATAGCGCCTGTTTACAACAAGTTTAATCGCTTTCGTCATTCGTGTAGAATGCTGCCGAAGCAATGCGTCAGGTTTTCAGGCTATTCAGGCCGGTTCCGATGTGTGTACATTGAACTATCAATGAAGAAATACATATTCATTTTTGTTGCTGCACTTGCGCTTGCCTTTCTTCGAAGCCCTATATACTCGTTTGGATACCAAGCCATTCATGGTAGCCATCAGACGTTCGGCCGCTATCGCCTCAAAATGCCGCGATGGTACTCCCCGATGAATTCGGAAACAGACGTTTACTTTTCGGCGGGCAATTCATTTCCATCTCACGCACGTGTGATTGGTATTACTGGACCTTTGGAAGGCAAAACTTACGAAAAAACTAGGCAATTCGTTCAAGAATCGCTGCGTGCACAATCCGTAGTGAACGAGCAGACGATCCCAACTCCCGCGGGGTACGCAAAGTGCTTCGAAATCCTCTTAACGAATGGCCGTATTGAGGCAGCTTGTCGCTGGGAGATTGAACCAATTCAGGCAGTGTACATAGGCCCCGTCGAGTTCAAGAATGAGCTATATGAAACCGTCCGATCCGCCGAGAAAAGCGGTGGGAAGTGAGTACCCGTTTACGATTCTAGAAGCTTCACTGTCCGGTCCCGTTCGTCTTTTCTCGACACATTGCTTGGTGTGACATCGCCATATCGCTCACAAATCCCATCAGCGGCAATGAGCAAATGAGCGGTCTCGGGCGGTTGCCGATCGGACACTTATATTTCAGCGGACAGCACCGAGGAAGATTGATTTTCGATGTCAATGTGGCTTAAAATCAATTTTTGAGGACGTTCGGTAGGCAAGTATCTTGCTTGCCGACCATGAGAAATTTCAACCGGCGCAAGAGGCCTTTTTAGGGTCCGCGCCGGTTTGCTTTTTGAAGCTGTCCATCAGGACAAGCCCGTTGGGATGCCCTGGGATGTGTAAGAGCTAAAGTCTTTGTTTGTTGGGATCGCGGGGGGAGGGGGGCACCCCGTCAAAGCCCGGAAAGAACCACCGGCGAGGGCGCCGGTGCCACACGAGTTTGGCATGAGCGCTTGAAGTTTGGTTGTTTATAATCATAAGTTTACGCGAGGCAGGCAGAAAACAGTGTCCTTCGAAGAAAGCACCTACCAACTGCGGCAGCAGAAGCTGCGCGAGATTGAAACCCTGGGCCAGCAGGCCTATCCGCACCGGTTTGCCGCTACGCATACCGTCCCGCAAATCCTGGCTGACTTCGGCGAAAAGACCGCCGAGCAGCTGGAGAACCCGCGCGTCAGCGTGAAAGTTGCGGGGCGCATCATCTCGATCCGCCTGCAGGGCAAAGCCGGGTTTGCTCACCTGCAACAGGGCGGCAAGCGCTTGCAGATTTACGTGAAGCTCGACTTTGTGGGTGAAAAAGGTTTTGCTCTGTACAAGCTGCTTGACCTGGGCGACCACATTGGCGTGTCCGGATATCTTTTCCGCACACGCACCGGCGAACTGACCATCCACGCGGAAGAGCTGACGTTCCTGAGTAAAGACCTTCTGCCTCTGCCGGAAAAATGGCACGGCCTCACAGACGTAGAACTGCGCTATCGCCAGCGCTACGTGGACCTGGTCATGAACCAGGACGTGCGCGATGTTTTTGTGAAGCGCAGCAAAGTGGTGCAGTCGATCCGGCGCTTTCTGGATGCGCGCGGTTATATCGAAGTGGAAACGCCGATGATGCAGCCTATCGCCGGCGGGGCCACGGCGCGTCCGTTTGTCACGCACCACAACACGCTCGACGTCGACCTCTACCTGCGCATTGCGCCGGAGCTGTATCTCAAGCGGCTGGTGGTGGGCGGACTGGAGCGCGTGTATGAGATCAACCGCAACTTCCGCAATGAGGGCATCTCCACGCAGCACAACCCTGAGTTCACCATGCTGGAGTTCTACCAGGCCTACGCCGACTATCACGACATGATGCAGCTTACGGAAGACATGCTGGCGGAAGTGGCGCGTGAGGTGAATGGAACAACCAAGGCCACCTTCAACGGGAAGGAATTTGACTTCGCCGACTGGCAGCGCCTGTCCATGCGTGAGGCCATCATTAAATACTGGCCGGAGGCCTCAGCGCCCAAGCCGGAGATGGCGGACTTTGCCGCCCATGACTCGGTCGAGCGACTGGTGAAGCGGCTGAACGCAACGCACACGCCGCACATGCCGTACGATCCCAAAGATCCGGCGGGCAAGACGATCGCCGCCATGTTTGAAGCCGTGGCGGAAGAGCACCTGGTCCAGCCGACGATTCTCTATGACTTCCCGGTCGCCATTTCGCCGCTGTCCAAGAACAAGCGCGACGAGCCTGACTGGGTGGAACGGTTTGAAGTGTTCATCGGCGGCCTGGAGATCGGCAACGCCTTCAGCGAATTGAATGATCCGGAAGAACAGCGTCGTCGCTTTGAGCAGCAGCTCAAAGAAAAAGAACGTGGCGATGAAGAGGCCCACGCGATGGACGAAGATTACATCCGCGCGCTCTCGTATGGTATGCCGCCCGCGGGTGGAGAAGGCATCGGCATCGACCGGCTGACGATGCTGTTGACCGACTCTCGTTCGATCCGCGATGTGATTCTCTTCCCGCTGCTGCGCCGCCAGCAGGAAGACGGCGACGGCGAAAAGTCCGAGGAGAAGTAGAGAGCCAGGGAGATTGCCAGAATTGCCAGAATCGGGTAATTGGCAAAATTGAAAACCACCCGATCCGTTACCCGATTTACAATTTTGGCAATGATGGCAATTTCGGCGGTTTTGGCAATCTCTGTAAACGAATTTCACCATGCCCTTCGCCTTCGACTCCGCTGCCCGACTTCGGCTTGGCTACAAGCTGATGGACCGCATCAACTTGTACTTTTCCGGTTTGCCGGACCGTCCGGTGCAGCTTCCGCTGGAACAACGTAGTTTTGCCGAGCTGACGGATAAACTTCCGGAACTCGGTGAGGACGCCGAGAAGGTCTTAGAGGACGTCTGCTCCGACATGGCCGATCAGGGATTTCACGTTCCCAGCGCCAACTACTTTGGCCTGATGAATCCCACTCCGGCCTACATGGCCGTGCTGGCGGAAGCATTGGTCGCGGCGCTGAATCCGCAGCTGGCCAGCCTCGCACGCTCGCAACTGGCCTCTAAGATCGAGAAGGAGACGGTGCGCTGGATCGGCGAACGCGTCGGTTGGGACCGCCCCTTCGACGGGACGTTTACCAGCGGCGGCAATGAGGCCAACTTCAGCGCCCTGGCGCTGGCGCTCACCACGCGCTTTCCTCAAGCGGTTGAAGAAGGTGTTGCCGCGATCGGCACGCGGCCCGTGGCATACACCTCAGCGGAGGCGCACCACTCGCTGGATAAATCCGTGGGGCTGATGGGTCTGGGCCGCAAAGCGCTGCGCCGTATTCCGGTCAATACCGCCGCACAGCTCGATCCGGCGGAACTTGAAGCCCACATCCGCAAAGACCTGGCTGAGGGCTTTGCGCCGTTTTGCGTGGTGGCAACAGCGGGCACCACAAACTCCGGCGCGGTCGATGACCTGGTTGCCCTGGCGGAGATTTGCCGGCGCCACCAGCTATGGCTGCACGTGGATGGCGCGTATGGCGCGGCCGCCATTTTTTCTGACCAGCATCGCAACCTGGTCCAGGGCATCGAGCAGGCTGACTCCATCACGCTTGATCCGCACAAATGGCTGGCCATGCCGTTTGCCGCCGGCGTGGTCCTTACCTCGCATCCAGAAATACTGCAACAGACGTTCGGCATCAGCACGCCTTACATGCCCACGCGTGCTCTGCAAACCAGCAGCTCTGCTCCACTGGACAACTTTCAGGTAAGCGCGCAGTGGTCGCGACGCATGAACTCCCTGAAGCTATGGCTGACCTTGCGCGTGCATGGCCGACGCGGCTATGAAGAGCTGATCGACCGTCAACTGAAGCTGGCCGCTTTCTTCGCCAATTGGGTGCGTAACTCTGAGGTCTTTGCCATGGCGGTTCCCCAGGTGCTGCCTATCATCAACTTTCGCGTGAACCTGCCGCTGGCATCCGAAGAGCAGGTGCGGGCCGTCCACGAACGCGTTGTGCATGAAGTCACGCGCGACGGCCGGCGGTGGATCTCCACCACAATGGTTGACGGCAAATCCGTGGTCCGCGTGATGATCATCAGCTATCTCACCGGACACCGTCATCTGGAAGACCTGATGATCGCGTTGACTGAAGCGGTGAAGAAGGTCTCGCCGCCGAGCCAGGGAGATACAACAGTAGGTCCCGCGACGCGTTAGGGACAACCATGCCGAATACGTTCAGCTCACTTCGCTTCATCGTCATCGTCGTCCGTTCCCTTCTTGTCTGCCGGTTTCTTTCCCGCGGGCTTGCCATCGTCGTTCTTTTGTTTGGCCTTATGTTTCGACCCATTGCTGAACTCGTCCGGGATGGCGAAATGCCCACCCAGCTTCTCCAGTTTGTCCACGTCAATCGTGCCGACGATGTTCACCACAGTAAGCTCCTTGGCTTCCGCCACCAGGATCACCACGCCGCCCACCTTGTCGCCATCCTTGAAAAGATAGATTTCGTCTCGCTCTCCGGTGCGCCTGGTATGGGAGGTTACGATGCGCTGCCACTGTGCGCCGGTGAGCTGGGAACGTATGGCCTCCACGTCGGCCTGGCTGTACTGGTTGGGCTCGTCAAATTCAAAGCTCTTGACGTAGATGCCCTTCAGCCCCTTGATAATGTCGTTCACTTGAGCGGCGTCTGGATCGCCCGATTTGCCCAGGATCGTACCCGCAAAATGCAGGAGCGGGCCGTCAAGCGCTACATCATTTACTTCCGCGGCTTTGTCCGTGAGCTTCTCCAGGTTCCTGAGCTCCACCTTGCCGCTTTGCGCAAGGCCGGACATGGATGCGCTCAGAAACGCGATTGCGAGAATCATACGTTGCGGTAGCTGTAAATAATATCGGTTCATAGAATTTGTCTCCTGGTCTTTGCATCCTGCGACTGCGGTCCGTTTACTTTTTGAAATACATGGTTCAGTTTGGCGCTGGTGATGCGGAGGGCAAGAATCGCTTGCTTCGCCGCCAGTTCCTGGCGTTCTTGCTCTCTCTGTGCTTCGAGTATGTGCTGCTGGTGCTGCCGGAACCCGATCCACGCGCCGATCGCCAGCAAAACCACGGTCATCGCCAGGGCAAGGGCCGGGCGCGGTTTCAGCTTCCACCATCCGGCAAAAAAGCCTTTGCGCTCCTGGCGGACGGGCGCTGTCTTGGCTTGGGCTTCCGCCTGGCTGATTCGGGCCATCACCCGCTGGGTAAAGTCTGCGCCGGGCTCTTTGCGTTCAAGCGCCGCGCGCAGATCGTCTTCAGAAAAATGCATATCGTACCTCTCGAATTCCGCGGGTAAGGCTTTTGCGCAAGTCGGCCAGCGAACGATGCAGCGTGCTCTTCACGGTGTTCACCGGCATCCTGAGCAGTTCGCCGATTTCCGCCGGACCCAGCCCTTCCTGGTAGCGCAGGATCACGACCATGCGCTGTCTTTCCGGCAGAGTTGCCAGGCTCTTCTGTAACCGTTCCGACAAAAGCGGATCGGCCGGAACGGTGGCAGTCATGGGTTCGGGCGTCTCTTCCAGTGCCAGTTCGCGCCGGCGCAGCTTGCTTCGGCCCTGGTCAATGCAGCGGTTCGCGGTAACGCGCCGCAGCCAAAAGGTGAGGTGCAGAGGAGACTGTATCCTGGCCAGGCCCTGATACAGTTCCAGAAAGACCTCCTGGGCCAGGTCTTCCGCCAGCGCCGCATCGTGCAGGAAATGGTAGGCAATGCTGAAGACCATTTTCTGGTGCTCCTGCACTAGCTCAGCAAAAGCCAGGGAATCGCCCTGTGCGGCCTTTGTTAGCGCCTGCTCCACCCGGTTTCCCTGGTTTTCATTCCGCTGACCGTTATTCGGCGGACCTTGGTTTCCGCTGTTTCCGTTCAAAACGCCCTCATCTGAACTCTAATACGCAGGAAACAGGCAATCGAATGCAAGTTCTTTTGACCCTGCAATCTTACGCCGGGGAGGGGGCAGCCTTTCTGTCTTGTATAAAAACTTGCAAATCATAAGCATGACGATGGCTATGAAAAAATCGGGCTTCGGTAGTCCCAAGCGAACTCGTTTCATTCCTTGTCCCGACTCGCCAAAGCGGTCAATTGCTCAACGTGACTGGTATCAAAGACCATTGCGGCTTCCAGATTGCTAAAATTCCAGGTTGTTAAAAAAATCAACACCTGAGGGAACCATGGCAGACGAAAACACCTTTGCCGCAGCCTATCTGGACGAAGCCTTCCGCAGCTTTCGCGGCTATAAACGCATGGCTGACGCCGCTCTGGAACAACTGTCCGATCAGGATTTCTTTCATCTTCCCGACGCGGAATCAAATAGCATAGCCTTGATTGTGCAGCACATGGCGGGGAACCTGCGCTCGCGCTGGACCAGCTTCCTCACCACCGATGGCGAGAAACCAGACCGCAATCGCGACCAGGAATTCATTATGGCTCCCGGCACAACGCGTGCAGAGCTGATGCGCCGCTGGGAAGAGTGCTGGGGTACGGTCTTCCGCGAGATCGAGGCGCTCAAGCCGGAAGACTTCAGCCGCACGGTGTACATCCGCCAGGAACCGCATACGGTATTACAGGCAATGAATCGCAGCATGATGCATGCCGCCTACCATGTAGGACAGATCCTCTGCCAGGGCAAGCACCTTCGCGGCGGGGAGTGGAAGACTCTAAGCATCCCCAGGGGAAAATCCGCTGAATTCAACGCTACCAAGCCTGAAGAACGCAAGGTCAAGCCGCCGAACCGGCTCTGAGCGCCCTTAACTGATACTGAGTCGGGCCCTTGTGGCGCTTCTTCGTGAAATTTTGTAACGAATTTCCGCCCCAGAGCACTAGTCTTTCAGGAAAGTACCTGAATTTAGTGATGAACCGTTATAACTACAGGGGGCAACTGGAATAGAATCCGTTGTTTCCCCCCAACCAGGTATTGAATTTTCTTACGCACTTTAGAAAGCGAGGTCTTCCTTGAGCAGTGCTCCACAAGTTACTACTTCGTCGAATGGTCTTACCTTCACAGCCTATCCGGGGGATGGTGATGTCCTGCTTGCCTTCAGCCTGGATGAAAAACTATTGCAGCAAAACGATCTTGCCGGGTTTGCCATTCAATGGGCCGCGCCCGGCGGCCAGCCCCAGTACATGCTCAATCGGCTGAGCTTCAGCCAGGCAATGACTTCTACCACCACGCCGCAACAGCGTACCTGGACTTCTTCCCAGGAAGCGCCGTTCCAAAAGTTTCACTGGGTCCACTTTCCACCCGATGTATTGCCTGGCGCTTATACCTACAAAGTTACGGCGCGTTATTGCCAGAACGGCAAGCTGGTGGACGGGCCCTCGGCGCAGATCAGTTTGCCGCTGGTGGTCGGCACGCATAGCAACTTTGAGCTTGGCTTTACCCGTGGGTATTTGACCTCCCAGGCATACGTGCAAAAATTCAAGAACGCGGATATCCGCCCCCCGCTACCGAAGACCCTGGACAATGACACGGCCTCGTTTCAACCACAGTACGAATGGCTTGGCTACCACGCCCGGAAGATGGTCTTCTCGCTCCTGAAGGAATGCATCGCCGACCCAACCATCACGGTCGATCTTTTTGCTTATGACATAGACGAACCGGATATCGTGAAAATGCTGGAGGCCCTCGGACCGCGTCTGCGCGCGTTTCTGGACGACGCGCCCCTGCATGTAGGCAAGGCGCTCGAAGTGCATGTCCATGAGCGCCTGGTGAAAAGCGCCGGGGCGCAAAACGTAAAGCAGGGACACTTCAAGCGTTTCGCTCATGACAAGATCATTATTCAGAAGAAAAACGGCAAAGCCACAAAAGTGCTCACCGGCTCGGCTAATTTCTCGATTCGCGGTCTCTACGTGCAAGCCAACAACGTGATGTTCTTTAATGATGCCAAGGTCGCGGACCAGTATGCACAGGTTTTTCAGTCGGTGTTTGACAATATGGGGGCATTTTCCCGCTCTGCCCTGGCCTCACAAGCCTTCCCCTTCCCGAGCCAGCCGGGGGTGCCGAATTTTTCCGTAAGCTTTGCGCCCCACAAGGACGCCTCCGTGTCCCTTGGCCCCATCGCCGATGCGCTGAAGAATGCCAAGTCGTCGGTGCTGTTCGCGGTCATGGAACTGGGTGGCAGCGGCGATGTTCTGCCGGTCCTCGACCAGATACATAACAGCGGAAAACTATTTTCTTATGGCATCACCCAGTCGGAAGCAGGTTTCACGGTCTACAAGCCGGGAGCGCCCGGCGTGCTCGTTCCCTTTGCCGCATTGAGCAAGCAGGTCCCGCCGCCATTCGACAAGGAATGGAGCGGAGGCATGGGACAGGTCATCCACGATAAATTTATCGTCTTCGACTTCAACGATGCCAATCCGTTGGTATTCACCGGGTCTTCGAACCTGGCTGGGGGCGGTGAAATGGCCAACGGCGATAACCTGCTCGCCTTTGCCGATGCCGGCGTAGCCACGGCGTTTGCCATTGAGGCCTTCCGCCTGGTGGACCACTTCCAGTTCCGGGCCGCGCTCCAGGTCGCAACCGATGTGCAACCGTTGCAACTTTCAGCTTGCGGGACCGGGACCAAGTGGTGGGCCAACGACTACGATCCGAACCACATCCGCAACTATGAGCGGCAACTGCTGGCCCTTGGTGCGGCAAGCGCGGGCAAACCGCCCCAGGACGGCACGAACCCGGGGGGAGAAAGCGTAACAACTGCCCCGTCCAAGCCGAAGCCGCCGGGAAAAAAGCCGGCAGTAAAAAAAACTTCAACGAAGAAACAGACAACCACGAAAACAAAGACGAAATCCGCCGGCAAGAAAAAGACAGCGCCGAAAAAACGTAAATCCGCAACCAAGAAAAAGTCGGCCAAGCCGGCCGCCCGAAAAACTACCAAGGCGAAAAAGAAGACGGCAAAAAAGAAAGGAACAAAAAAGACCACCAGCCGGTCCAGGCGTAAATAGCCGGCTATAAATCCATCGCTTTGGTGTAAAGCGAGTGGAAGTGATGCACGCCGCGCTCCTGTTTCACGCTATAGCGTCCGCGGCTATAGGAGCGCGAGTGCAGGTTTTTCTGCACTACCTCGCAGATGCGCGCGTCTTCCGCCTGGATTTCATCGCTGAAGCGCACGGTCTGGGCCGGCGCTTCGGTCTTGACCGTGGATTCGGGAAAGTACCATTCAAAAATCGCGATCGAACGCTCCGGTGAAACCGGCAGAACAATGTTGACGGAAACATTGTCCGGGTAGCAGTTGAGCATCCAGTTGGGAAAGACCCAGTAATACTCGGCCATGTCATCGCCTTTGGCTTGCGCGTATCGCCGTTCGACGCTCTTCTCATTCTCCGGCCCGCGGATGGCACTGGCCTGCAAGGAATAGCCGGGGAAAAGCTCCGTGGTATAGCTGCCGTAATCCAGTTCGCGATTCAGACTGGGATGCACGCTGGGAAGATGATAGCCCTCAAGATAATTGTCGATGTAGGTCTTCCAGTTGCATTGCATCTCATAGACGCGGCGCTCGTACAGCTTCATTTTGTCGAAGGCAAACCCCGCCGCTTGCTCCGGCAGCCGGTCCAGCGCCTGGAGCAGCGGCGGCGCATCAGGTGCAAGGTTCACAAAAACCAGACCTGACCAGACTTCCACGCGGAGCGGCGTAAGCCCGAAATCTTCGCGCCGAAAGTTTTCCACGCCATCACATTCCGGAGCATTCAGCAGTGCGCCGTCAAGTGAGTATGTCCAGCCGTGGTAGCCGCAGCGAAAAACCTTCCGTTCTCCGCAGCCTTCCGCGGGCGGGCCGGCGCGATGCTTGCACACGTTGTAAAAGCCTTTGATCTCGCCTGCGGCATTCCGCGTGATCAACAGCGGCTCGCCCGCCAGCTCCGCGGTAAAAAAAGAGCCGGGGTTCGGCAGCCGGTCGATGTGCCCGATGATCTGCCAGGTTCTGGCAAAAATCTTTTCCTTCTCCGGCGCTTCGCAGGAAGGATCGAAGTAAAACTGCGCCGGCAAGGTATAAGCATTGGCAATGCTGGCATCGATCAGTCTTGCCGGAACGGGCTTTACTTTGCTGGCCTGGGATTTCATATTTCTCTCCTGCGCGCTTGACGGAAGCCGTGGAAACGAGATTATATCTAAGCCGCGATTCTTGGCGCGGTACCCATCTTGCCGGAACAGACTAAACTCGTCCGCGGACTTTCGCTGCTGGATTCCATTCTGCTCCTGGCGGGCGGGATCATCGGATCCGGTATTTTTCTTACCGCCAAAGACATTGCCATCAATACCCGATCACCACTCTTCTTCCTCTCCATCTGGGTAATTGGCATGGTCATTACCATGCTCGCCTGTTTTGCTTTTGCTGAGATGGGCGCCATGTTTCCTGACGCCGGCGGGCAATACGTTTACCTGCGTGAAGCGTACGGTGAGTTTGTTGCTTTTCTCTACGGCTGGATGATCTTTACCGTCAGCGTCGGCGGCACGATTGCGGCGCTGGGGGCCGGTTTCGCGCTGTATGCCGGCAAAATATTTCCCGCGCTCGAAGCCAGCCAGGCTGTATGGGTGCTTCCAGGATTTACTCTCAAGCTGTGGCACAAGGTCTGGGCCGTGCACGCGTTCGTACTGACCCGCGGCCATCTGGTCGCGGTAGCCGCCATCGCCGTTCAGACGCTGGTAAATATCTTCGGCGTGCGCCGGGGCGCGGCGCTCCAGAACATCGCAACTTGGGTCAAGTTCGGTTCCATCGGCGCATTTGTAGTTCTCGGCCTGATGTTCGGTAAAGGCTCATGGAGCCACTACTCCGCGTCGTTGCCCGCGACCTTGGGAGCGCAGTCTTTTATGGCCGGCATCGGCGTAGCGCTGATCGCCGTTTTCTGGGCCTACGACGGCTGGGTTTACATCACATGGGTCGCGGGAGAGGTCAAAGATCCACAACGCAACCTGCCGCTCTCGCTCATTCTTGGTCTGCTTCTGGTGGGCGTCGTGTACCTGGCCATCAATGCGGTCTATCTCTATGCCCTGCCCATGACCGGCATTGCCTCTGAAGAAGCTGTGGCGCAGACCGCGGCGGTCTCCATGTTCTCCGGCAGTGTGGCCCGGTGGCTGGCCTTGATGATCGCGATCTCATGCTTCGGCGCAATGGCCAGTTGCATCATGAGCGGCGCCCGCGTCTACTACGCCATGGCGGAAGATGGCGTCTTCTTCCGCGCTCTGGCCAGGGTCAGCCCACGCTGGCGCACACCGGTGGCGAGTTTGGTGCTGCAGGGAATCTGGTCAGCGGTGCTGGCACTCACCGGTTCCTACGAGCAGCTCTTCACCTATGTGATGTTCATGATGGTGCTCAGTTACGTGCTGACCGTGGCGGCGCTGTTTGTTTTGCGACACAAACAGCCCAATGCGCCTCGCCCCTATCGCTGCACCGGATACCCATGGCTGCCTGGACTCTATGTGATACTGGGAAGCATATGGGCCATCAACGCCGCCGTGGAGAAAAAGAAAGAGACGGTGATTGGGACGTTGATCGTTTTGGCCGGCGCGCCTCTTTATTTTTGGTGGAAACGGCAGAAAAAAATTGAAGCTGGTGCGAGGACCTCTTCGACGCCCTGAGTAGTGCACAGGGTTCGTGTAAACAGAGGCAAGGGCCCCGCATCCTTATTATTTAATTTGCGATGCGCCGTGATGAAAATAGCCGCAGAAGGACTCTTGCAAATGAACTTTCAAAAACTTCGAGCTCGAATATTTCCAGTCGCAATACGAACGCACCGTGGAGTACAACCTGGCTGACAGCTCGGTGAAATGCGCCAGCGTCCGCGATGTGCTGGCCGGCGAAGATCCAACCCCGCTGCTTGAGCTGCCTCTTTATTACCCTGAAGTAAATGGAACAGGCCGGCTGCGCGAGAGAATTGCGGCGCTTTATCCAAACGCCACGCCGGCCAGTGTGCTGGTCACCGTGGGTGCGGCGCAGGCCAACAGCATGGCATGCAGCACACTCCTGGAGCCGGGCGACGAAGTGGTTGTGATCTCTCCGGGCTATCGCCAGGTGTGGGGGCTGGCAAAGAATCTGGGCTGCACCGTCAAGGAGCTGCAACTCCATCCGGAAGACGACTGGAAGGCAGACCTCGACAAGCTGGAATCGATGGCCGGCAGCAAGACCAGGCTGGTTGCCGTCACCAATCCCAATAATCCGACCGGCAGCGTCTTATCAACGGAGGAGATGCGACGCATCGTCCGCATCTGTGAGCGCACCGGCGCATGGCTGCACGCCGATGAAGTCTATCGCGGCACCGAATTCCAGGGCGCGGAGACACCTACATTCTGGGGAATGTATGACAAGGTGATCTGCGTGAACAGCATGTCCAAAGCCTATGGTCTTGCCGGTCTGCGCATCGGCTGGGCCGTTGCCGCGCCGGAGATGATTGAGGCGCTGTGGCGCCGCCATGAATATGCCGTGATCACCGCCAGCGGACCGAGCATGAATCTGGCCGAGATCGCACTCCAGCCCGCGAAGCGCTCCGCACTGCTGGAACGGCAAAAGAAATTCTCTCGCGACGGCCACAAGTTCCTGGAAAACTGGGTCAGCGAACAGAACGGCAGGTTCTCCGTACGAAAAGCGGCCGCCACATCGATTGCATTTGTGCGCTACCACTTCGATTCGCCGTCGGTTGAGCTGGCCGACTATATAAGGAAGAAAGCCTCGGTACTTGTGGCCCCTGGATCGTACCTGGGAACGGAACACCACCTTCGCATCACCGTTGGGTACGAGCTGCAAAAAATCGGGACGGCTCTGGGTAGAATCAGCGCTGCCGTAGCTGAGCTGGTAAATGAACCTTCTGCAGCGCGACGTTGAGGTATTCAAATTTGACGCGCAAGGCTTCAAGTGCGGCTCAGACCAGTTCGCATTCGCATACTCTACACCTGATCCATAATGCCATTACTGTATCTACTCATGACTTTATCTAAGTGAAAACCATGAGCGAGATCCCCCGAGGATACAGTTGCGGGCAGGGATGCGGATGCCCGTAACTAGGTATGAATTTATTAGAAAATTCGGATTTTGCGCTGGCACTTGCCCCGGTTCTCGGAGACAATGTCCCAATCCGCACGTTGAGTACGGGGTAAAAAGAGCGATCACGTTCACGGGCCTCTGTGCAAGTTTGAAAAGCTGCTCTATCTGACACCATGGGGTGGCGGCATAATGTACTACTGTATGCTAGGTCATTGTCCTAGTGGACAGGATGGTACACACTGCTGATGGAATGCGACAGTGCCAGTGATTTTGTGCGATCCTTACGTCAACGTTGCAAGATTCAGCCTGGCCGCTGTTTTCGAATCCCCAAATTGCGAATACGGAGAGTTTCACCGTGGCTGTGCTCAGTTTTAATCATGAGTTAGCTCCTGCCAGGCTCCAAGGCAAACTTGCCTGGAGTTTGGCTCTACACGTTGTCGCCGGCGCCGCATTAGTGGGATTGGTGCGCTGGTTACCCGCGGCCCCTCAGATCGAACGCCGCACTGAAACGGTTATGCCCCTGTATGTTCCTCCACCACCAGAGGTTGAGACTCCTCCGGTCCCCAAGTTGACTCCACCTCCGCGCACCGTGTTGGCAAAGTTGCTGCCGCCCAAGCTCACCGTGCCTCCGGATGTGCCGAAGATCGAGCCTCCTAAAATTGAGGCCAAGATACAGCCGGTTATCGAGTTGAAGGTTCCGCAGCCTGTGGCGCCGAAGCCGGAAATTAAGAAGGAAGTCGTCACCGGGGCCTTCACGACCAACGAAGTCGTGACTCCAGTTGCGATCAAAAAAGAAGTCGTGACCGACAACTTTGCTTCCGGCAGCTCGGAAAAACCAACCTTGACGAAGCAGGCCCATGAAGTTCAAACTGGCGGCTTTGGCGATCCCAACGGCGTGAAGGGCACGTCCGAAAAGAAAGGCCAGCTCACCATCGCCAGCCTGGGAGGCTTTGGATTACCGTCCGGAGCAGGACAAGGCAACGGGACCGCAGGCAAGCGCGGCACCGCTGGAACCGTGGCAAGCGCCGGCTTTGGTGACGGAGCCGCAGGCGCTGGGCAAGGCGATCACCAGCACCAGCGCGGCGGTCCGGTGGTAAGCGGAGGCTTCGGTGAAGTGGCTGCCGCTGCTCCAGCAACACCCAAAGCTCGTACGGAAGAGAAACCGGACCTTACTCCGGTAGAGATCCTGTATAAGCCGCGTCCGGTGTACACGCCGGAAGCCCGGCAAATTCACCTGGAAGGCGAAGTCCTGGTACGTGTCTCGTTCTCCGCCACAGGTGAACTAAGAGTTCAACAGGTAGTACGAGGGCTTGGCCACGGACTGGATGAGTCCGCCCTTCGTGCCGCACAGCAGATCAAGTTTCGTCCCGCGCAGCGCCATGGGCAGCCTTATGACTCGACTGCTCTCGTCCACATTGTTTTCGAACTGGCAGAATAAATATTGGGCCCACGCCTCTTGAATTTTTTGCATTCTTGCAATTCGGGGCTTATGGGCTTGGAGGCAACATGCGTTCTTTTTTTAGTTTTTGCTTTTTAATCGTGACGCTGGGCTTGGGGATGACGGCTGTTGCACAGTCAGACCCGGCTGCTCCGGCGACTCCTGCTGCGCCTGCTGCCGCGACCCCTGCGGCGCCGGCTTCGGCGACCACCGCTGCACCCACCACGGAGACCGCTCCTGTACCTGCTGCGGATACAGCTACGCCGGCTACTCCTGCGCCGGCGGCAACACAGGCCGCACCACTGACGCAAAGCGACGTCTCGGCAGAGCGCATTTTCAAGCAGGAAGCCAAGCTGGTGGAGAACATGCGTCACTATACTCCGCTGGTTGAGACCTACGTGCAAAGGCTCAAGCCCGACGATGATTTCGGCACCCTGCCTGATCGCGACAGATACTTCCTGGGCAGGCTGGTCCTCGCCGACAACCGGCTCACGAACAAAGTATTCAAAGACCACAACCAGTCCAGGTTCTTCAGCCGCGTGCTGGACCGCCTGAACGGTTTCTACCGGGTCAACTATCCTCATCTGGGCTTCATGCAGATGGTCTTTTTGGACCAGGAGTTCGACAAAGAACATTATGCTCTGAAGTTCTTGCGCCGGCAGTTTTTAGGCGAAGTCCGCACCCTGGTCTTTGACGTCACGCCGCGCAGAGGCAAGGGCAGCGACGAAACGCGCTTCCTGGGACGCATCTGGGTGGAAGACCAGGACTACAATATTGTCCGTATGAACGGCACTTTCGGCCCGAGCACGGAAATGAAGTATTACCTTCACTTTGATAGCTGGCGCATCAACATGCAGCCCGGCCTGTGGCTGCCTGCTTATATCTACACCGAAGAATCGGATGCGCAGCGCAACTCCGAGCGCAAACTGGCCATGAAGGCCCAGACCCGCCTCTGGGGATATGACCTGAAACACTCCGGCCAGCAAACCGAGTTCACCACCATGCAGGTTGAATCGGCGGACGCGGTTGATAACAGCCAGCGCGGCGCCAATGAAGTTGGCCCGGTACTGAGCGAGCACATGTGGGAGCGTGAAGCGGAAGACAACGTTCTTGACCGCATGGAGCGTGCCGGAATCCTGGCGCCGGATGGAGAGGTGTCCAAGGTCCTGCAAACGGTGGTCAACAACATGGAGATCACCAACAACCTGAACATCGAACCGGAAGTGCGCTGCCGCATCCTGCTGACTACGCCGCTGGAATCATTCACCATCGGCCACACCATTGTCATTAGCCGCGGCCTGCTCGACGTGCTGCCGGATGAACCTTCTCTGGCCATCGTGCTGGCGCGGGAGCTTGCTCACATCGCCCTGGGACATCGCATCACCACCAAGTATGCCTTCAGCGATCGCATGCTGTTCCCCGACGAAAAGGTCTTCCTGCAGATCGGGTTGCTCCACACCCCGTACGAAGAACAAACAGCCGACCTGAAGGGCCTGGCGTTCCTGCAGAACTCTCCTTACAAAGATAAGCTGGCCAGCGCCGGTCTTTTCCTTAAAGTCCTGTCGGGCTACTCTCACGATCTGAGCTGGCTGGTCAGCCCGCACTTCGGCGCCAGGTTTGCCAATGGCGGCGTATTGCGCGCAGCCACGATAGACCAGGCACCCCAGGTCGATCCGAAAAACATCGCCCAGGTTCCCGCCCTGCCGCTCGGCAGCCGCGTGAAGCTGGATCCGTGGGACGATCACGTTGAGATGCTCAAGAGTAAGCCGGTCGCGCTGCTTTCCATCCGCGACAAAATGTCTCTTGAAGTCACGCCTACCTATCCCAACCTTGTCCGCTTTACCACGGCCACCACGCCAAGCAACGCTACAGCAACGGCCGCCAAGCCGGCACAACCGGCGCAGTAAAGCGCCAGAACGATTCATTGAATTGGGGCCCCGAGTGAAAACGGGGCCCTTTTTATTTTTTGGGGTCGGAAAGTTCAGGCGGTGTTGCGCCCTCGCCGACGACGGTCATCCACTTCCGCACGGTCCAGCTCTTCACCAGTTTTTCTGTCACATACGGATCTGACTGGGCGAAGTCTTCGGCAACCCGCGGGTCCGGCCCATGGAACACCAGCACGGCTCCGTCAGCCGGATCAGCGAGCGCGCCGGCAAGAACCAGATGGCCCGCTTGATGCGCCTCCTGGACCTTCTTGAGGTGTGCACCACGGAAGCTGGTCCGCTTCTCCGTGAATCCTTCCACCACCTGGTAGAACAAAATACAGTGCATGGGACCTCCTGATGGTTCGGCAACAAGATGGTTCGGCAACAAGCAGCCTTTTGCCTGGCTTGTCCGTCTCAGCAAAAGCAGACGATCAACAATATTGCTAGCGGAAAATCAGCCTGCGGCACGGCCGTTTACTTCAGCCGGCCAATCGAAGCTGCTGAGGTTGAAATGATCACAATGTTTTGCGTATCGCGACAGCAGGGCCTGTGCTTTCGCCGAGATTACCGGCGTCTCATAATTCTCCCCGGCGAATGACTTTACCGCGGCAAGGGACTCAAACCACACCTGGGTCACGAACTCCACTTCGTCCTCCCGCGTCAGGCGCAGCACATTGAAGCCCCGGTATCCACGCTGCGAAAGCTCACGCCGCACTCGGGGAAATAGCTCTTCTCGGAGGTATGCATCATAGGCATCGGCGTTCGCTGCGGTCGTCCAGCCATGCCACATACGGCAAATCACGGTTGACTCCTTTCGTATTCCGCGTGAAGACAAGGATCGTGCTTCTTGAATCCGCAACAGCCAGCCCGTGCTTGTCTGCCGCAGCGTCAGCCAAGAGATCGTTCTCTCAGGTAGGCGATAATTGACAGTGTAAATCCTGCCCCATCGACCAGGAATAGCGCCCGGATGGTGCCACCATATCCGGCGAATTCACCGTCAAGAATAAGACTCGTAATGCGTCCCGCGATCAGCCCGCCAAACACCGCGCTGGTGAGGAGGAGGCCGGCTCCGCGTGGGACGATACCCATGAGGGCCAGCACATTGATAACGGCCATGGCAAGAAAAAAACCGCCATATTGCGCCCTGACTTCATTGGTCCCATCGGCTCCCGTGATTGTGAATCCAAGACTTTGTCCGAACTGTTTAGGGGCATAAAAGCTGCCCGCCGAGGTCATAGCAAAGAACAATGCTGAGCCGCAAAGAAGGGCTGACGCTAAGAATGTTTTCATAGGCTCCTCAAACATAATATAATTATATTACATAATTATATTATGTAAAGACGAAAACGCATATCGCATATAGCATAGTCACACCATGCCGAGAGAGAAGAAAGGACCATCGCGCCTGAAGCCGGGACTATCGAAGTCGAGGCGGGAAATGAACAAAGAATCGACCCGGCGCGAAATTCTCCGCGCGGCACGACGGCTGTTTGCCCGCTACGGCTATGCGGATACGCCGCTTAGTGCGGTTGTGCAGGCCGCCAAGGTCACCACAGGGGCGGTTTATCACCATTTTGGCGACAAAAAGGGCCTGTTTCGCAGCGTTGCCGAGAGCGTGGAAAAAGAGATTCTGGAGCGGATTGGCGCGCAGACCCTTAGCGTTGACGATGGGTGGTCGAAGCTTACCATCGGGACCACCGCTATTCTGGAGATCGCAACCGAGCCTGATATACGAAGAATCATTTTCCTGGATGCACCCAACGTCATTGGCGCGGCAGCGTGGCGTGAAGTCGAATTGCAGTTCGGTTTCGGAGCGATGCACCAGCTGCTGGTTCAGCTTAAGGCTGCGGACAAGATCAACGTACCGTCAGCTGGCGTCCTCGCTGCGATGCTCCTGGGTGCTTTGATTGAAGCGGCCAACAGCGTCGCTCTCGCGGAAGACAAAACCAAAGCTCTGGCGGATGCAAAAGCGACGATTTCCGTCTTCCTGGAGGCCATACGCGCCTGACCCGACCATGACTCAGCAAATCAGCCCCAGAGCGACTTCCTGAAATTTAAAAGTGAACCCAGGACGGATGAAAAGAGTATGAGAGAGTATGGACGAAAAGGAGAATGGCCGCGTGCGACGCGTGTCCGCGGTTTTGGGAAGTGCGCTCTTTCTTGTGATCGCGCCCGGGGCCATCGCGGGATATGTCCCCTGGTGGATCTCCCGGTGGCAATATCCAGTCGCCGTTCCTGGGCTTCACGGCGTTCCGGCTGGTTGGAGTCCTGCTCATCATTGCCGGCATTCCCATACTGCTTGAGTCCTTTGGGCGTTTTGCGCTGCAAGGCATCGGCACACCTGCGCCTGTCCTTCCCCCACATCACCTTGTGGTTAAGGGCTTTTACCGTTACGTTCGAAATCCCATGTACGTCGCGGTCGTATCGCTGATTTTGGGACAGGCGCTGCTTTTCGGTAGCGTGCCCACTCTTGAATACGGAGCATTTGTCTGGTCGGCGATGCACTTGTTTGTCCTCATCTATGAGGAGCCAACGTTACGCAAATCCTTTGCGGCTGAGTACGAGACCTTTTGTGCTCATGTCCCGCGATGGGTGCCTCGTCTTAGCCCGTGGCGAGTGGGCCGGTAAGACAAATAACGTTCCCGCAAGGTCTCCGCACCCCTTGTGCAACCGGCCTTGATTTGCGGTATGATTTGCCGTTCTCTACCTACTACCAGCAGGAGTAACATCCCATGAAAACACTTCCAAGATCGATTTCCGTATTTGTTTTGGTCCTGGGTCTGCAAGCTGCGCTGACGGCGCAGGGCAAGCCCGCCGGTCATGCCAAGCCGGCGTCCGGCAAGGATGCACCAGCTGCGACACAAGCTAACCCCGCCCCAGGCCAGCAGAGCGCCTCCGCCAAGTCTGCCGACGCAGCCGAAGACACCAAACCCAAAGACCCGCTGGAGAACATGCGGTTCCGCAACCTGGGCCCCGCTGTGGGTGGTGGCCGGGTAACGTCCGTGGTGGGAATTCCCGGCAAAGCCAACGTCTACTATGTGGGCGCCGCCGCCGGAGGAGTGTTCCTCACGCAGGATGGCGGACTCTCCTGGAAGCCGGTCTTTGAGAAGGAATCCACGGCATCGATCGGAGCGATTGCCCTTGCGCCCTCCAACGCGAACCTGATCTGGGTCGGGACCGGTGAAAAGAACATCCGCAATGATGTGGTGACCGGCAAAGGTGTTTACTTTTCTTCCGACGCCGGCACAACGTGGAAGTTCATGGGTCTGCGGGATGCCGGACAGATCTCCAACATCGTGATCGATCCGCAAGATCCGAACAACGTTTTTGTCGCAGTGCTGGGCCATGCCTGGGGTCCGAATGCGGAGCGCGGCATCTTCCGCACCACCGACGGCGGCGCGACCTGGAAGAAAGTCCTGTTCGTGGATGAAGAGACCGGAGCCAGTTCGCTGGTAATGCAGCCGGGTAATCCTATGGTGCTCTTTGCCGGAATGTGGCATGTGCGCCGTTATCCCTGGGGCCTTGAAGATGGCGGCGTTAGCGGCGGCATCTTCCGCACCACCGACGGCGGCAATACGTGGAAGAAGCTCACAGAAGGTCTTCCGACCGAGGCAACAGGACGCATCGGCTTGAGCGCGGCGCCCAGCAACCCGCGCCACATTTATGCCCTGGTGGAGAACAAGCGAGGCACGCTTTATGACACCACCGATCTGGGCGACCACTGGAGAATGGTCAGCAACAACCACAATCTGGCGGCGCGCGGATTCTACTTCAGCGAACTGGAAGTCGCGCCCAAAGACGAAAACAAGATCTATTTCCTCTCCTTCAACATCATGCTCTCAGAAGATGGTGGCAAGACGGCCCGCGCAACCTCGGCGCGCGTCCACGTGGACCATCACGCCTTGTGGATCGATCCAGAAGACCCCAACCGCATGATCAATGGCAACGACGGCGGCGTTTACATCAGTTCTGACGCCGGCCGCACCTGGCGCTACCTGGACAACCTCCCCATCGAGCAGTTCTACTCCGTGGCCGAAGACGATGAGACTCCGTACAACCTGTGCGGCGGACTCCAGGACAACAACGGCTGGTGCGGGCCTTCCAACAGTCTGAGCCGCGGCGGCATCAGCGGTTTTGAGTGGTATACCGTGACCGGTGGCGACGGCGAATACGTGGTACCCGCGCGTGGCAAAGGCACGCACGTGATCTACACCGATTCGCAAAATGGATCGATCCAGCGCGTGAACAATGAGAACGGCATGTCCAATTTTGTCCGGCCGTATCTGCATGGCGTGCAGTCCATGAAGCCGGCCGATCTCAAGTATCGATTCAACTGGACTTCGCCTATCGGCGTCTCCGCTACCGATCCCAACGAGGTTTATCTGGGCGGCAACGTTCTGTTCCGCTCCACCGATGCCGGCGCCCACTGGACGCCCATCAGCCCCGACCTCACGCGCAATGACAAAACGAAACAGCAAAGCAGTGGCGGCCCGATCTGGCTTGACCTGAGCGGCGCTGAGACGGTCGGCGCGATCCTCTCCTTCTCCATCTCTCCTGTCGACCCCAAGACCATCTGGATCGGTACCGACGACGGCGTTGTCCAGGTGACCCGCGATGGCGGACAACACTGGGACAACGTCACCGCCGCCATTCCCAACCTGCCGCAATGGGGACGCCTGCAGCAGATTGAAGCCGCGCCCAGTGATGCGAACTCCGCATACATTGCCGTGGACTTCCATGAGGTGGAGAACAACAAACCGTATGTCTTCAAAACGCACGATGGCGGCAAGACCTGGACTTCCATCAGCCAGGGCCTGCCTCAGGAAGATCCTGCGCGCGTAGTTCGTGAGGATCCAAATCGCAAGGGCTTCCTGGTGCTGGGCACAGACACCGGATTGTTCCACTCCAGTGATGACGGCGCACATTGGACGCCCCTGAAGAGCAACTTCCCCACCGTGCCGATCTATGACATCAAGTTCATCAAGAAGAGCCATGACCTGGTCGTAGCCACGCACGGGCGCGGCCTGTTTGTCATGGATGACATCACGCCGCTGGAAGAAAGCGGAGGCGACTGGGCGAAAAGCGACTTCCATCTGTTCCCCAGTCCTCCGGCGGTAAACTGGCACTCGTGGAACAAACATGGTTTCGCCTCCGGCGGATACGTTGCGCCCAACCCGCTGAGCGGCGCAACCATCACGTACTATCTGCCCAAGGAAATCAAGGAAGGCGCCGGTAGAGACGGCGGTGGCAGAGAGGGTGGAACCGCGGACCGTCCGCAGCGCCGCAGAGCACAAGGCGAGACCCCGGTGAAGATCGTCATCTCTGACAGCGCCGGACAGGTAGTCCGCACCATGTACGGATCGGCCAGGTTCGGCGTCAATCGCGTGGCCTGGAACATGCGCTATGACGGTCCCAAGCGACTGAACTTTATCACTCCTCCTGAAAGAGGCGATGATGAAGAGGTCTTCTTCGATCCCAGCAACGGTCCCGCCGCGCTGCCCGGCACGTACAAAGTGGCGGTGACGGTCCAGGGAAAAACCGAGACCCAGACGGTGGAAATACAAAACGATCCCCGCTTCAAATATGACGACAACAATCTGCACGCGCAATTCAAGCTGAGCATGGAACTGCGGGATGAAGTATCCGCCCTGCATGAAGCCTTGAACCGCATGAACAGCCTGCACCGGCAAATCACCAGTCTGCAGGAGCTGCTCGGCGGAGAAGAGGCCCAGGAAGGCGGCGCGACCAACGTTTCTTACCGGCCAGTCCTCGAAGAAGCGCGGGCGCTCGACAAAAAGATCACCGCGCTCCAGGAGCCGCTTTATAACGGTGAAATCCAACCCGGCACCCAGGACGACATACATTATCTCCAGCGCTTCCAGAACCGTCTGCAAGGAGCTATGCGCGGCATCATGGGCGGCTATGGTGAAGCGCCGAAGGAGATCCAGATTGAAGAAGCAACCGAAGTGCGCAAAGAACTGGAAAGCAAGCTGCAGGAGTTCAATGCGTTCCTGAACACTGAGGTCGCCAACTTCAACAAGAAGGCCGCCGAACATGGATCGAGCACGCTCTTTGCCGGCGGTCCCGTACAAATCAAACCCAGTGCCGGCGCCGCAACCCGCGCCAGCACGGGTAATGAAGACGAAGACAATAATGACGACGATCAGGACTGACTAATAGTCCGCGAAAGAAACTAAAAAAGGAGCTCCAGAACAGGAGCTCCTTTTTCTTACAACGATTTCTTACCTGCGGCACTCCAGGCGGCCATCCACGTTAAAGATACCGCTGCGGCAGTCGTCCCAGTCATTGAGTTGTGTCCAGACCCAGCGTCTGTCGCGGTCCTGGCAGCGAGCGCGGAGAGTATCGCCGCGCACGTAGATGTCCCTGCAAGTCTCCACGTAGGTGCCGCGGGGCACGATCCTGCCTCCCGGCCGGGTGCACTGGAGATATCCATCGTCATTCACAATTTCCCCAACACAACGGCCATAGTCATTGAGAGTAGTCTCCCGCCATCCGCCACGGAGGTCTTCACACCGGGCATAAATCTGGTCGCCGCGTATACGTATGTCCCGGCAAGACTCGGTGTAAGACCCACGTGGCCCCTCGCCTCTACGATCAGGCTCTATGTCCCGGCGCCGGTCCCAGTCGTCTCCTCCTCCGCCGCAACGGAGCCGTCCGTCATCATTTACGATGCGGCCGTGACAATCGTCGAATCTCTCCAGGTAGGTTGTGACCCAGCGGCCACGGAGGTTTTGACACACAGCGCGGAGTCCGTCATAGTGCCGCCATATGTCTCTACAGGTTTCTATGTACGAACCGCGCGGCAGCGAAGCAGTTTTATTGCAGATCAGACGTCCGTTGTCGTTGGCGATATCGCCCCAGCACCGGTCCGCTCCATCGAGATACGCGTCACGCCATCGGCCGTCCTCGTTTTTGCAAACGGCACGCAAATCGTCGCCGCGCATCCTGATGTCCCGGCAGGTCTCGCGGTAGGTCCCGGGAGGTCCTTCCATCGCAGCAGCTTTGAATGAGCCCAGCCCCCAAAGGACCATAACAACCATAGCGGTCCCAAGAATCTTCAGATATCGCATTCTGTTGTCTCCTTTTGCTCCAGTGCTTTCTGAGGTTCAAGTCCCTACAGTGTATAACCCCAAAAACAGCAACGCGACTTAAATTTTTTCTTTGCCGCCGCTATCACCCTCATAATTCAAGGCTTCCAATCCCAGAAACCGGGCGCCTTCATCCAGGTCTTCTTCAATGCGCAGCAGTTGATTGTATTTGGCGATGCGGTCCGTGCGCGAAGCCGATCCCGTCTTGATCTGGCCAGCGCCCGTTGCCACGGCCAGATCGGCGATGAACGTGTCTTCGGTCTCACCGGAACGATGAGAAATCACAGCCGTATAGGCATTGCGGCGGGCCAGATCAATGGCGTCCAGGGTCTCGCTGACCGTGCCGATCTGATTGACCTTGATCAAAATGGAGTTGGCAACACCTTCCTCAATACCGCGGCTGAGCCGCAACGTGTTGGTCACAAAGAGGTCGTCGCCTACCAACTGGATCTTGTCGCCAAGCTCGTCGGTAAGAGCGCTCCAGCCGTCCCAATCGTCTTCCGCCAAACCGTCTTCAATCGAGACGATAGGATACTGCCGCGCCCAGTCAGCCCAGAAACGGACCATGTCCTGCGACGATTTCGCCGACTTGTCCGATTTCTTGAAAACATACTTCCCTTGCTCTTTGTCAAAGAACTCGCTGGCCGCTGGGTCCAGTGCGATGGCAATGTCTTCGCCCGCGCGGAACCCAGCTTGTTGAATTGCTTCCAGGATCAATTCAATCGCTTCCACGTTGGCCTTGAGGGACGGAGCAAAGCCGCCTTCATCGCCCACGGCCGTGTTGTAACCTCGCTTCTTCAATACGCCCTTGAGCGTGTGAAACACTTCAGCGCCCCACTGCAACGCCTCCGAGAAGGACTCAGCCCCCACGGGCATGGCCATGAATTCCTGAAAGTCAACGTTGCTGTCAGCATGCGCGCCGCCGTTGAGAATGTTCATCATCGGCACGGGGAGAATAGTCGCGCTCACCCCGCCCAGGTAACGATACAGCGGAATCTTCAAGGCGTTGGCGCTGGCGCGGGCACACGCCATGGAAACGGCAAGAATCGCGTTCGCACCCAGCTTGCCTTTGTTCGGCGTTCCATCCAGTTCCAGCATGGTGACGTCGATACGGCACTGGTCAGTAGCGTCCATGCTCTGGAGAGCGTCCGCGATCGCAAGGTTCACATTGCTCACCGCTGTTTGCACGCCCTTGCCGAGATAGCGCTGCTGGTCGCCGTCGCGAAGCTCAACGGCCTCGTGCTCCCCGGTAGACGCGCCACTGGGAACGGCGGCACGTCCCAGCGAGCCGTCGCCGAGCGTAACTTCCGCTTCCACGGTGGGATTGCCCCGGGAATCAAGTATTTCACGTGCGTGAATATCAACAATGCTGCTGTCCATGGAAGCCCTCAAAAGGTGAGAATAATGAAGAGCGAGAATTATAAATGACCGGCAACCCCGGACGGCCGAGGCAGCGCGTCCCACCTGGCGCGGGGATTTCCAACTCCGTCAGTCTTCGTGTTCTGCTGCGCCCATCTCCTATCCTGCTGCGCCCATCTTCTTCCTGCTACCCCCATCTTCTGTTATGGTGGATGTTCAGGTCAGTCAGGAGAAAATCATGTCGGTTCCGCCGCAGCCAAATATACGTCTGATCAACTCGCCCGAATATCGTGACGGCTATGCCAATTCCGTGCAGGTACGCGTGAGTGTATGGGATTTTCTGCTGGTCTTTGGACGCTTGCAGCCGCTCAGCACCCAGGAAGTTGAAGTGCAGAACTTTCAGGGTATTTATCTGAGCCCGCAACAAGCCAAAGCGCTGGTGACGATCCTGGAGCAGAACGTGCGCCAGTACGAAAACACTTTCGGAGAAATCAAGCTCGATCCGGGCGTCGCCCAGCAACAGGGACAGATCAACTAGGGACCAGTCGTGTCCCCGGCTAAGTGAGACATCAGGAAATTGACCAAGTCGCAATCCAACCGGCTGCCGCAATTTTCTTCGTGGCGCATCTTCCCCATTGTCTTCGTTGCGCTCTTTTTGCTGCACGCGCCTTTGCTGCGCCTTCCCTTTTTCTGGGATGAAGCCGGTTACTACGTACCCGCGGCCTATGACCTGGCCCATTTTCACACTCTGCTTCCGCAAAGCACACTCGATACCGGGCATCCGCCCCTCTCCGCCGCCTATCTGGCGTTCTGGTTTGCGATCAGCGGATGGAAGCCGGCCGTTGCTCGTGTTGTCATGCTGCTTCTGGCCGCCTTTGCTCTAACGAATGTTTTTTTGCTCGCACGACGGCTCACGACCACTGGCGTCGCCGTGGCAACCACCATCGCGACGGCGGTGTACCCGGTTTTTTTTGCACAGAGCTCTTTGGCCCACGCTGATCTGACCGCGGCGGCATTTACTCTGTGGGGCATTCGGCTTACCGTGGAGAAACGGTTGTGGCCAAGCTCATTGGCGTTTTCCCTGGCTGTCTTGAGCAAGGAAACCGCCGTGATTACTCCGCTCGCACTGGCGCTCTGGGCTGTCCTGCGATCGCGCGATGGCTCCGGCCATTCGCGGCCCTATCGTGTCGCGGTCGCGCTTGTTCCGGTTGTGCCGCTTCTGGCATGGCTTTTCTACCATCATCATGCGACGGGCAGGTTCTTTGGCAACGCCGAGTTCTATCAATACAACGTCACACAGGCCCTGAGCCCGTTGCGGTTTTTACTGGCCCTGGGGATAAGGACCTGGCACTTGCTGGGAAACATGAACATGCTGGCGCTCACCGCGGCTACGACGGTCGCCATGTTCTATCCGGCGGTGGAAGACGAAACAGGCGTGCGCGATCGCATCGCCATTCCCGTGCAACTTCAGTTCGCTCTGATCATGCTGGCCCACGTGCTCACATTTTCCCTGCTGGGAGGAGCGCTGCTCACACGCTACCTGCTTCCGGTCTATCCGCTGGTCATCATGCTTGGCATGTCGACTCTGCATCGCCGGATCGCGCGCTGGGAGTGGCCGGCAGCCGCGATGATTATCTTTTTTGTGCTGGCGCTTTTCTTTGATCCGCCGTACCGGATTGCGCCGGAAGATAATCTGACCTACAAAGATTTCGTCGAACTGCACGTCCGCGCCGCGCGTTTTCTGGAACAGCACGAGAAAGATACGGCGGTGCTGGCTGCCTGGCCCGCCACCGATGAATTGACCAAACCTTATCTGGGATACGTCCACCGGCCGTTCCAGGTTTTTCAGGTGCAGGATTTTACGATTGAAACCTTGCTGAAGGCCCGGCCCATGCGCTCGCAGTATCAGGTGGCCTATTTGTTTTCCACCAAGTACGAAACGTCAACGTGGTTCCAGTCGAAAGTGTGGGAAAAACTCAACCGGCGTTTCTTCGATTATCATCGCGACGTTTCCCCGGAAGCCGCTGCGGAGTTGCTGGGTGGAAAAGTCGTGTTTCTGGCCAGAAGTAAAGGTGAGTGGGTGGAAATCGTGGAGATCGAACAGCCATCCTCGGTCGCTGCGCAATGCAACCGAGTGGTCACGATGGACGGATATCCTACAGCATCAAGAAAGCGCCCTCACCACCGCCCGATGGATGGTGACGTTGTACCACAGGTAGCAAAAAACCAAAGCGATTGACTGCGTGGCTCGGACCCAAAGCTGTTTCATGGCTTGATTCCCCTGCCTTAACCGTTCGCCTCGGCTTCCACATGGGCCTGGGCATAACGCTGCTTCTGATTGGGGGGAAGTACGCGCATCTCTTTCCAGTCGTAAGCGAATTCTGTGCCGCAATCAAGACACACTACATAGGTCCCTGTTTGCGCGGCAGCCTCACACCGGCGCTGCCCTGGTTTGCTGGTAATGGGAAAGCCCATGCGCTTGTGCCAGCATCCGAATAAAGCATCTAGAATTGTCACCTTCTCCTCCTGGTTTCCGGCCCGGCCCTTCTCCTTAGACGGGGTCAGAAACAAAATCAATCGGCAAGCGCATGGGCTTTTGCCCCAACCAAATAGACCGCTGTGCTTTTGCTGCCCTAATTCCTCTATATCTATAGTGGTCATTAACCCGAATTCGTTTCACTTGTTTTCCATAAAATATGTGACAAAAATTGACAGCCCCTGCATCGTCCTTGTTTTCAGTACATCGATCCTGAGGGTCATCCCCTTTTCAATGGGATGTCCGGCAATAATATCGTTGACTAACCAGAAAAGCTAAAAAGTAAACCCGCCATTTCGGGCGGGTCTTTTTAAAGAGAAGTTTCCCCTATGAACTCCCTGGCTTGAAGCGGTGCGTTGTTGCAGGTTCGAGAAACTGAACATCAGACTTGCCCGACCCGAGAACAGATTTTGAATGGTAGCCCTGGCAGGAGTCGAACCTGCGACCTGCGGTTTAGGAAACCGTCGCTCTATCCATCTGAGCTACAGGGCCACATGGTGTTTCCTAACGCCTATATCCAGTTTATCACTCGTGAATCCGCGCTGAAGGCCGACAAGGCATTTCAGAAATAACCTCATCCTGGACAAAGGTATGATCTATCATCGGATGAACGCAGGCAGGAAATTATCAAGACCAGAAGCCGCAGTTGGGGGAAAAAACAGAATGAATCCAAATGTGGATAGATCGTAACACCGTGACCAAACCTGCCAATATCGATTTAGACACTGTGAGGGGCTTTGGCGAGGAGTGGGCTGCATTCACCCAGGAACGGTTGAGCGACTCTGAACGAGAGGAAATATTTTCCAGATATTTTTCCCTCATCGACTGGAGCACAAAACCAGCCAGGGCCCTGGACATGGGCTGTGGCAGCGGCCGTTGGGACGTTCTGGTGGCTCCTCGGGTCGGAGAGTTGGTCGCCGCGGATGCCAGCTCCAAGGCCTTACAAGTAGCGCAGCGGAATGTCCAGGCGCCAAACATTTCGTTTGTAGAGTGCACTCCTGACGCTTTGCCATTTCCCGACGGCCACTTTGACCTGATTTTTTCCCTCGGTGTCCTGCACCACCTGCCTGACACCGAAGCAGCAATCCGCAACCTGGTTGGTAAGCTCAGTCCGGGCGGCACGTTTCTGCTCTACTTGTACTATGCATTCGACAATCGCCCATTCTGGTTCAAGGCCCTGTGGAGAGTCTCCGACGGCGTCCGCCGCCTGATCAGCGTCCTTCCATTCCCTCTTCGTTACGCGTTGTCCCAGATGATCGCTCTCTGTGTCTATTGGCCCATGGCGCGCGCGGCGAAATATCTTCCCGTTCCCGCTTCCTGGCCACTGAGCGCTTATGCGCACAGGAGTTTTTACGTCATGCGGACCGATGCGCTCGACAGGTTTGGGACCCGGCTGGAGCAACGATTCACCAGACAGCAGATTACTGCCATGTTGGAATCCGCTGGGTTGGAAGACATTCGCTTTTCCGATTCCGAACCCTATTGGGTCTGCAAGGCAGTTAAACCAAAGTGAACGGCCTGGTACTCCTGGCTTTCTTACGTCGATGCAGCCTGCGCGCCACCAAGGTGTTCTTGATACAGGTCCTCGTAACGACGGACAATCGCAGGCAGAGAAAACTCCTGTTCCACTCGTCGACGAGCTGCTGTCCCCAGTTCCTGCCGGCGCACCGGGCCAGCGTCGATTAAGGAGAGTAGGGCCCGGGCCAGAGCTTCATGATCACGGGCCGGCACAGCAAGACCTGTCTCCGCCACAATATAGCTGCTGTCGCCGACATCTGTCACAACACAGGGAACACCACACGCCATCGCCTCGCCTATGGTGTTAGAAAACCCTTCTGCCCAGGATGCAGAACAGGCAAGATCGAGCGACGCGGTGAGCCGGGGCATGTCCGAGCGTTCGCCAAGAAGAAAAGTGCGACCCTGCAACTGATGTTCGCGGAGCAACTTTGCAATCTCCGGCTGGTCCTGGCTCATGCCCCATCCAGCAAGAAGAAACCGCACCTCAGGATGCGCGTTGGACACCACGGCAGCAGCCTGAAAAAAATTGCGGTGGTCTTTCATGGGATCAAATCGGGCAATCAGGCCAACAAGAATCGTTTCCTGGGCAATGCCCAACTCGGCGCGTACCTGCCGGCGGGCCGCATCATCCGGACGGAAGATCTGGCAATCGAAGCCGTTGGGAATGACGACGCGTTTTTTAGCCTTGTAACCGATTGCCTCGTGGTGCCTTGCTCCGGTCTGGCTGTTGTAGATGATGGCCCGCGGACGCGAGGAAAGAAAAGCACTGAGCCGAATCGAAGTACTGCTCAGCAGGGTCTCCGCGCTGTGGTCGTGAAGTGACATGCGAATATTCCACAGCACCGGAACGCGGCCCCTCGCCAAAGTGCCGGCGAGACTGGCCATGAGGTTACCATGGGGCATCCAACCTTGAATAAGTTGTGGGCGCAACCGTCGCGCCAGAAGACCGAGAGAGAGAACACGAACCGGGTTCGGAATGGGCCGGGACAAACCAAGGCTGTGCACGGGAACGCCTAGTTCGGAGATTCGTGGCCCGATCGTTCCCTCATCGGTCAGGGACACAACTACGTGCTCCGAGGCCAGCGTTGTGGCGGAAAGCAGCTTCAGCAGCATCATCTCCGCGCCGCCTGTGTTGAGCCCGGTAATCACATGCATAATGCGCATCGACAAGAGTCCGCTGCTTCATGTACTAGAGATTTCTGGCAGAAACCGCAACAGCATTCAAATAAACTTTGTCCGTAGAATCCGACGCTACGTTGACGATGGCACAGGCAAGCGACGGGTGGCTAGTAAATTCTCGCAGCCAAGGGATTTGTAATCCGCAGGGCGCCCGGTTTCAAAACCATACCTGGCGAGAAGGGCGAGCACATCTGATGTTGAATAGCCGTATTTATGAAAATGCGACTCCCACGACTCAAAATACACCAGATCAGTTCTTTGCAACACGCGGTCCGCGCCTTGGAGAACGAACAACTCAAATCCCTCAACGTCGATCTTGAGCAACCGGACAGGACCTGCATCCAAAAGCGCGTCAAGGGTGCGTAGCGGGACCTGGAGCCCGGATTCAGTGACGCGGTTTTGATCGTCGCCGCGACCACTGCTGAATCGAACAACTCCTTCATGGTCGCCGGCAGCGGCATGAATTACGGTCACGTTACTGGCGTTGTTTAGTTTCACATTGCCGCGAAGATATTTAACCGTTTTGGGATGGGCCTCAATGGACAATACTCTCCCAGCTTCACCAACGATACCTGACGCGGCCAGGCTGAGCGTGCCGATGTTTGCCCCAACGTCAACAAAAACATCGCCTGGTCTGAGGTATTTGCGCAGTATTTCTTCATCGTTCCGGAAGAAATCTCGATTGCACCACATCGCGACGGAGACAGCACTGGGATAAAAACGCAGCCTGTAGCCGGCGGCAGTTTTCATCGTCAGCAGCGATGAACATTTCGTGGCCCAGAGTGCTCGTGATACGAAATAGCGGAATGGTGAGGCGCCGCGAATCTTCATAGGAAAACCGCACTGTACCACACAAGCGATGATGGCAATATCGCAGGTCTATATTTGGTAATGGGTCAAAAGAGGCCCATTACCCTATATTTCTTTAGCTTGCAAAACGGCTTCCTGTTTGATCTCCACGTTTATATAGCGCAAGGGATTTCGTCATCCATGGAGCAAGGACGGCCCTTACCTTTGATATTCACTTAGGCAGAAAATATAAGGCGATGAAGCTCTGTTTGGCGGCAACGAGCCGACTACTGACTCCAACAACCAACTCAGCCCTGTAACAGCACGAAGCCCTTGCCATAACCACTGTCGCGGTAGGCCTGCAGAGCCGGGAGTAACAACGCCGAAGTTCATGAACAGGAAGTATTCGCACTGAAGGACTTTTAGCCCCGCTAACTCGTGGGCCGTTCTGACTTCATCCACGGTGAGCACCACATGTTTCTCAAATATATCGTGATTGATAACCCTCTGTGCCATCCCTGGAATTCCGCCGAGATTGGGCAGGGTGGTAATCATTCGTCCGCCTGGTTTCAGGAAACTCTTGAACCCATCCAGCGCTCTTGCGGTATCAGTGAAGTGCTCAACCACACCGAAAGAGACAACAGCATCAAACTGCCCCTTCATTTCCAACGGCGCTGCGAAGAAATCACAACACACAATGTCGACCTGGCAATTATTAATGCGGCACATCTCCCGTGCCGTCTCACAACCGGATTCCGAGTAATCGATGCCAGAAATCTTGAAACCGAACTCCGTGGAAAAATATGGGAGAAGCTTGGATCCACCGCAGCCAAGCTCCAGCAGATTCGCACCCGTGGGTATGCCCGAAAAAGCCTCCACAAAGAACGAGTGCCATTGGCGCTTTGCGAAATGTTTCAAACCGACAGTATGCCCGTCAAAGGCTGGACCGCTTACACGCCGGTTCGCCTCTGTGTTGTTCCAGTAGGCTCTTCCCGCCTTGTCCTGAATCATAAGCTGGTTCCTGCCAAATAAAATTGAATATTACGCGACAATACTGCGCACAAACGATGCCAGTCTGGGGCCATGCACCTTCAGGCTGTAGTGCTGCTCAATGATCTCACGGCCTGCCTTACCCATCGTTGTTGCTTCACCAGAATTGCCCAACAACCATTCCAGTGCTTCGGTCCATTCATCTGCCGTTCTCGGCCCAAAACCAATCCTGCCCAGACCAAGCACTTCCACGTTCATGCCGACGGGAGACACGACTACAGGTACTCCACATGACATATAGAGTAGCATCTTATAACTACATTTCCCCCGGGCCCACAGAGTGTCCTCGACAGGCATTATTCCTACGGACATTTCCTGGATGGTTCTCACTTCATTGGAAGGAGACCACGGAATATATTCAAACTGAGACCTGGATAGATGCCTGAATTGCGGCGGCATCTCAGAAACGACCCGGAGGACAACGTCCCTGTGCTTGTTGAGTACCGGGACCAGGGCCTTTTCGATTTCGTAGAGATATTTCAGGCCCACTCCCAGCCCTGACCAGCCAATGATGCGTTTTGAATTGCCTGTGCGCAGCATCGGAGAAGGCACATAGCGTTCAGTATCGACAGGCGTGGGTATCAGGCAGATGTTTTGGTTCCATTGGCGAGCGTTTTCTGCAATGAAATGGTTTCCACAGATGACTCCCTCACACCTTTTCAGGATGCTACCAAACCCCGTCCGGCCTCCGCGGTTCAGCCAGACCGCATCATCCACGTCGAAGACTCGGGGTCGCTTCGTAAAAGGCTCCAATGTCATCAAAGTCGAAACGAGCTCGCGCTGAAGAAAAGTGAGATGATATTTGTGAGATCTTATGACGGAAGGTACACGGTCAACCACAGTTCCTATCAGCCAGAATGGTCTCCGAATTCTGCTTATTGGTGGCCAACTTCCCCCACGAGCGAAGAATTCTTCCATTTGAATCCCATGAACTCTAAGGACTGGAATATACTGGCGAACTCTGAACCGGGCAGCAGAAATGTGTTCACCGCCTGTAAAGGCAGCTACGCGGACTGCCGCATCCGTACAGACGCTGGAGTTATCAATTGATGGTTCTGCCGTTGCCTCAGCACTGATTTGTTGCATATTCTAAATGCGGCTCCTTCCGGCATCTTGACGAACGGCCATTTCCCTGAGACCCGGGCATATGTCCAGCCGTGAATGCCGCCATTTTACTCATTCTTCTGGGTCTGGCAGCACCATCATCTTTTCGGCTCGCTAATAACGCTGCCAGATGACTGAATAGATCTGCTCAACTTTCGTTTTGCCGCAATGGCTGCAAACCGACAGAAGTTGATAGCTCCCCGGATGCGAATTCGTGTAGGAGCAGGCGAAAGGACCAGTTCCCGGTAGTAGGTCAGAGTGGCTTTGGGGCTTGAAGAGCGCAGATCAACCATTCTGCGCGAAAGGCTGTCCGTACTCGGGTAGACCATCAGCAGCGGCTCATTAAAGAACCGGGTAAAGTACTTTCTGGACATGCGGTTCCAAACCAGGCCCTCGGGGACAAAGCGCTCACCTTCGGGAAATGGGAATTCACGCAGGACATCCGTGCGGTTAATCCCCCATCTGTCAATTGGACCACGATAGCGATATTGATCAGAAAAACTGAATGCATCGACATATTCTCCCGGAAATGGTTTTCCTCTAGCTATCCCCTCCGGGGTACATGTTAGCGCGGTGCAGGTGGAAAATCGTGCAGGATCTGGAATTTGACGCCACCAGTAATCAAACCGTTCCAGCGCCCGAGGAACCGGGCAGTCGTCGGAATCAATGAAGGCAACGAATTCCCCTTTGGCCTCCTCAACCCCTTTGTTCATGGCCGTGTGTTTGCCACCATTGGGCTTCCAGAAGTAGCGGACGGGAAACAACGGCTGCCAGGTACAGACAAGCTCCCTGGTCGAGTCGGTGCTGCCATCGTCGACAATCACCCATTCAAAATCCCGAAAGGTCTGAGCACACAGACCTTCGTAGAGCCGCCCGAGGGTATTCGACCGATTGTATGTTGGCGTGAGAACTGTAAATCTCATGGAGCCTAGTATATTATGGCAGCCCAGCGATGTTAGTTGGATCGTGATGTCTCGCTGAAAGGTTAACTTTAGCTCCACTAGCGCAGAGGGCCCGGAACTGCGACCATCGAAAAGGCAAGCCATAGACGATCCACGATATCGCAAGCAGTTTCGAACTGAAATTGAATGCCATGAAGAAATAATCGGAAAATGGCGACAAAATAATCGAAGCAAATAGATAGCTATAAAAAACAGTTAGAATCTTGCCGCCTGACATCGCGTGGAGATAGACGTGGCTGACAAGGAAGCCGATTCCAAACATGAATAGCATGGTTCCAAGCCAGCCGAAGTCAATATAGGCAAAGTAAATTGTATAGACGTTGGTGGTTAGACCTTCCGGTCCTATGTTCAAGAACTCAGCATTTGGTCCCGCCACTTCAAAATGTGCACCCAGGTGGTTGAGAATTAGCAGTACCGGATTATAGATCTGCCAATTATGAGAAATAATGTGCGGGCGTTCGACAACCTGGCTGAAAGCGGGAAGTCCCCCGGCAGCATAGTCTATGAATGCCTGCGCAATCGGGACCAGATTATCTCCGAGTGAGGCATCCGCGCGGGTTTCGCCAGTTTGCACGTAAACTGCGATCACGCTGAAGCTGATGACCAGGGCCAGGACCATCACCACCAGCGGTTTCCAGCGTACACGCCGATTTTTCATCCAGTCAATGCAGAGGAAACACAGAATAAGCGTCATGGCCCCGGCCCTGGCTCCGGTCAGCAAATTCAGGACCAGCGCGGCGCCTATGGCAATAAATGTGCGCTTCTTTCCGCCCTCACAGAACGCAATAATGGCCACGATCGTCGCGAAGGTCACAAGGTTCATGAAGAAACTCGCGGCCAGGCCTGCATTCATTTCGTTGGCAGTGGCAGATCGAGCAGCGAATAAGAAGTTGACTCCAGACTCGGCGGTAAGGCTCGTGATCCAACGGTAGAAAAAGGGGATTGCCGCAACGGCCACTAGTACCAGCAGACTGAGGACCCGATCGGATGACTCTATAGAACCACGATTGCTTGCCGGCGCTTTTTGTGGATGGCAGAGCGCGACGTAGGCCCCAAGAGAAAATGCAAGCGCACCAAACACAAATATGAACAATGTTGCGGCTGACAACGGATAGAAAAAATTTCCCGCCAACCAAACCAGAGTCAAATCGGCTGCCCAGACGAAGCAGAACACCACAGGAGGAAAGAAAAGGGCTTTGTTGCCAATTCGATAATTGACAACCGCCATTAGACACAGAATCGAAATCGCTAAGAAAAGCATATAGTTTATTCAACGCACTGGATCGCATTTTTTGAATCTAAGCTGCGATCACCACTACAGCTCCGCAGAGTGAAATGGCCCTGGCCCACATGAACCAGGTGCCGGTTGCCATTTTCAGCCGGGCTGCCCATCATCCGGCGGCCATTAACAGCAACTACAGAATTGTGCATAGGCGTAAGAATAGAAACGTAGGCATCCATTCCTGGTGGAATGTCGAGATCGACCAGGGTCCCGGCAGATTGAATATTGATCGAGATATCCCCATTTGGCGTCGATTCTGTACCACGCGCCCACTGCAAACCGGCAAGATCCGGGCGGATCTGTACGGTCTTAAACCCGTGATCGAGAGACCTTATGCCAAGAATCTCCTGGTGCAACCATGGAGCGGGACCACTTGACCATGCGTGTGCCAGACTCACAAAGAGCCGATTGGTGCCCTGGTTGTCCACGGAGTTCATGAAATCTGTCAGGCAAGCATGAAAGTTGGGAGTGGTGGGACAAGCCGGATCATAAACCTCCCAAAAGGCTGTGGCTCCGGCCTGCAACATCGAGCCCCACTGTTGGCGAATCAGGGCAAGGGCCTCTTCCCGATGTCCCGCCTGCGCCATCGCGCTGATCACAAAGTAGTTGAAATAGGGCGTAACCGGCGCGGTCGGCGGCTGGCTGAGCACATGACTGAAAATGCTGGCAGTCATGGAATCACCGGCCACCCCGGAAAAGACCGCCATTGCATTGGTCTGCATTCTGGGGCCAAAGGCGGCACCATCCCAATAGGCGGCGATCGCAGCGGCCCTGACATTTGCGGCTTTCTGTTCCCACTCGCTTGCCGCGGTACTATCACCGAGTTGCCGCAACAAGAATGCCCCTTCTTTAAAAGCCATGTAGTAGGTAAACGTGGTGATCTCAACCGCATCAGGCGCCTTGACAGAACCAAACTGGACCATGCCTGGCGACCAGTCCGCAAAGACCGCACCGCCCGCTTTGCTGGGATCAAACAAGTTCTGTGTCGTTTCGTCAGACATCGTGTTCAGCAATCCAATCAGGGTGTCATGATTCGCTTGCACATAAGAGAGGTCCCCTGAAAATCCGTACCAGTCGCCCAGGTCAAGCACCCACCAGGCGTTGTAAGAAGGGATGCCGTTGATGTCTTTACAGATAACGTCTGCCACCACAACATTGCATACCCTCCTCAGCAGCTCGGAAAGAGTTTCCGGAATTATCTTCTGGCTGCCAAACGCCACTTGCGCGGTACGCCCGGCGACAAAAATATCTCCAGAAAACGGATTGCGGTCCCTCTTGGGCGCGTCCCAAAAAATATCCTGCATTCCCAATTCCGTGGTGTAGACAGATGTCTGCCACGTCTTGTTCAGCACCTCATCGGAAGACACAAACGATCCGCGCTGGGGGAGATGTCGTACGACGTCATCCGCATGGAACGCGACCAGAGGTTGTACTTCCGGCCCGTCGGCGAACGTCACCAGAACAAAACGGAATGCGGTCATCGGGCCATAAGCGGTTGCACTGGCCGGCACCACCAAATCACGAGTGCTGAGAAACGAGGCTGGTGGCGTCGCCTCCTGCTCAGATTCGCCAAAGTTTAGAAGGAGATCAACAGGCTTCTGCGACGACGAAACAACTTGCAGACGACCGGAAATCTCATGGCCGAAATCGATCATCACAGAGCCAGCGCCCGCAGCTGTCACGGACATGGGATCCAGCGACGCATGGCTGAGGACCGCGTTCAGGCCCTCGTACCCCGGCCACAGATACATTCCCAGATCAAAATTGCCGCGGAAGTGTTGGTGTGCAAGTTCAATGCTACCGAGCGATTGCGGTCCTGCCCAGTTTGTATCATCGAATCCAGGCTGCTCCCAGCCGGACGGGGCGGTTGAGGCAGCCTTCCAGGTGGCATCTGAAAGTATCAAGGAGGCAGCATTTACGCCCTGGGCCGCAGGGACTATCTTTGCCGCCATAACATCCGATCCTGATGCCAGGATAGCCAGGGCATTCAACCCCGCGTGGAGGTTCGAAGCGACATTCACGGCGACGACGGGGCGGTCATGAACAAGTACCGGACCACCCACCAAAACGTGGCTGACCTTTGTGCCATTGATAAAAACGTCAAAATTGTAAGGCCCGGCGACATAAAGAGTGGCCTGATCGGGCGCCGCGCTCAGCACAAAACTTTTGCGAAAGAACCGGGGATCGGCTGTACCGGGGGACACCGGCCCAACCCAGATGTATTGTTCCGGCAGTAGTTGATGCTGCACGTTCCCAGACGGAGCATTCGTGGAACTGTTGCCCCCACACCCGGCAAGCGCAAGCAAGAGCAACGAAGCGCCGAAAAATGAGATTTTCATCATCGCCACCTTAATACATTTTTGCTTAATCCACGCCGGGGAAAGCCGCTTTTTCATCGGGCGTTTCCCAGTACTTGAAGCATAAAAGCCCGCTCATCAGACCCGAGTCCCCAGACCCAACCCCCGACCCCAAAGACGAGTAGAACTGGTAAGGCAAACGCGGCTTTCATCGCCAGAGTCCCGGGAAGAGTTGCCCCATAAAGCACAAGCAGCCCGACAGACACGGTTACTGCCAGCCTGGGCAAGAAGCTTGGTTTGTGAGGGAGCAGCCTGGACGTAAACACGAAGAGCAGAGCAGCGTCCAAGACCACGCGTGCCGACCACGCAATAGCCGTCCCTTCAACTCCAAGGCGCTTGGTCAACATCCAAACAGCACCCAGATACAGCGGCAGTTCCAGCAGGTGCAGCTTGGCCGTGATGTCCGGCCGGCCTGCGCCCTGAATCAACGCAAATGGCGTCTGCGCAAGACAGTTCACAAAAACACCTGCTGCCAGCCAGCGTAGAACCACGCTTCCGTTCTGGGCAAAGGCTGCGCCGAGCCATAAGCGGAGAATCTCAGGAGCGAACGTGACGATGACTAGAACGATGGGAAAAACGGCCAGTACGGTGTATTTTAGCCCGCGCGTAAGCAGCAGTCCTGTCCGGCTGGCATCCTGCAACAGGCTCACAGCAAACGCGGGGAAGAGCACAGCAACCATTGCTCCGGGGATAATCGTCAAGCGGCTTAACATATCCAGAGGAGCCGTGTAATACGCTACGGCGCTGACCGAGAGCAGTGCCCCAATAAGAAAGCGGTCCAGGTAAACCATGATCGGGCTGATGATATTACTGACGGTCATCCAGCCTCCGAGCCTCATCACCGGAAACATGACGGAACGCCTGAGAACAAAGTTACGCCTGAGTCCAGGCATGGCATGAAAGCACGCGAACAGGTGAGCCAGCAACCCCAGCACGCGTCCAACCACCAGAACGCCGATCACGGGAACCAGGCTGGGAGAAAATGGCAAGACCAGCAGTGGTCCGGCATAGGAAAATATGCTGGTGGGCACGCGGATGAGATTCAAGATGCGGAAACGCTGCTGGGCCTCCAGAATGCCGCGCAGGCCGGACATAACGGTCACAATCGGCATGGAAACAGCCAGCAAAGAAAAACCACGCAGGGTTTCAGCCTGCAATTCCGCCGGCACTTGAAGGGCCCGATGCACCAGCCAGGGAGAAATCGCGAATGTAACCAGTCCCCCCAGCCCTCCCAACATAAACATCAGTGAGAGTGCGGTCCACGCCAAAGGAGGAATTGTGTCCTCCTCATTTGCCCCCAGCTTGTCAGCCACGAGCTTAGTCAACGCCCTGCCGATGCCTAGGTCGAAAATGCTGAAGTAGCCGACAAGGATCCAGGCTAATGAAAGCACGCCAAAACGAGCTACCCCCAAACCCCGCACAAGGAGAGGAATGGTGACAACAGCAACGACCATCGGCAGCAGCTGGCCCACCAGGTTCCAGATAGTATTACGGGCCAATAAACGACCACTGGTCAGCTTGGGCAATGATGGCGCAATGCTCACTTAACTAGTTATAGCATGCTTGCTCTGTCAGGTGATCTGAGCATGAGTGGCTGAAAGACCATGGGAATTGCGGGTTGGAAACGCGATGAGCTTTAAAAAAGGGACGCTAGTTTCCTAGCGTCCCATAATTGTCCAGCATGCGTCTAGATAGGTGACTTACTGCTGAGGTAGATTTGGTGCGACCGGCGTACCACCACCTGAATTGTAGTTGTTACCGAATGACTTAATCGTGGAACCATTGATTCCAACCGCGAAGCCATTGCCGTTGCCGTGAAGCGCTACATCTGCCACACGCACCGTGCCGCTGCTCGATCCACCACCTGCCTGGATTCCTACGCCGTTGTTGGCGGCTGTTGCTCGAATCAGGTTCAGTTCGGCCGTGCCGGCGCCGTTGGAGGCAAGGAAGCCGACCTGGCTGTTTCCGTTGGCAACCGTGTCACTTGCCGTAACCTGACTGAAGTTCGAAGCCAGCACGCCAATTAGGTTCAATTCAAATTGGGAGTTATTGATGCTCACAAACGTGGTAGCGGTCGCTAAGACGCTGAGACCGGCGTTGCCGTTATTGTCGCTTCTGGTGCCATCGACAAATACTTTGGTGCCAGCGCCGGTGATATTGATCCCGTTCTGGGTAAAGCCGAAGATCTCGCAGTTCTGTATCAGCAGAGCTTTACCACTGTTGAACTGTATCCCATTGATACCGCTGCCAATACCATTGATCCGAAGGTTGCGGAGGGTTACGACATCAGTGCTTGCATTGGCCACAACCACGATTCCATTCGTCCCGCTTACCAGAACTGAGGCCACCTGGCCTCCGCCACCGTCAATCGTGATGGATTTGGTGATCGTGACCGCTCCGAATCCGCCTGGATCCAGAGCGTCGATCTCGCCTCCGGCGGCAGTCTTTGAAATGGCGCCGGCAAAAGTCTTGCATGGGGCCGTGCGGCTGCACGGGTTAGCATCATCACCTACCCCTGATACCCATGTCCGGGAAGCTTGGGCGCTCATGAGCGAAGCCCCCAACAGGACAGTGGCCAGGACCTTGAACACGTTCGTTATACGCATTTTGAAATTCCTCACTTTGATTTTTGGCTCAGCTTTACCGCCGGTCGTTCCTGTGCCTTGGTTTTTAGGGGGAAAAGCAATACCTAGGTAATAGTGACAGCAGTGGGAGGATCATATCACGAAAAGCTAATTATTTATTTTTGCTTCCCATATTAGGAAAAACTTTTGTTCCGGTATTTATATATGATAACAAAAGAGTTACATAAGTATCGATTGGCGCTAAAATCGGCTTTTGAGCTGTTTCTGCCCAAAACGGAAAAAAAACATCTGCTCTCTACAGGGCGGGATTGAGCCCTTAAAGGACCTCATCCGGCGATGCGACGCTCTTGAGCACGACGGATTGGAACTGCGGATCGTGGTCTGGGCCACAGAGAAATTGAATTTTGATCTGCCGGTTTTTTGTCTCCGCGCTGAAATAGCTGCCGAGTTTGGCCTGGTATCCGGATTCGAAGAGAAACATCTCCGGACGGTGCAGCAGTTCATTTACGCTCAGCCCATCCGACGAATGCGCATACACCGTGATTCGCAACGTGGTTCCTCCGCCTCCTTCTGTCGGCCGGATCACTGCCGAAATGGCGCGATAGCCCGTCTTGGACGATGGGTTCCACTGTCTTACGGTCCTGGTAGCGGCATCAGGTTGCCCGAATAAGCTGACCGCCTCCGCAACGTCCTTATCCAGAGGCAGACCGTAGTAGCCGAGCCAGGAAAGCACCTGGTCGGTTGTCAGGATGTTTGGCTTTGCCGGTGTTGCTGGATTTGCCTGGTAGGCGAAGGCAGTAGAGCAAATAAGAAGAATGCACGCTACAATTTTCATGACCCGGAAATCTTACTCCAGTCGGGCAAAGGTCTCTTCCCGACGGACGTAGTGACGCTCAAAATATCTCTGGTATTCTCCGCTGCGAACTTCTTCGAGCCAGGCTGTGTTGGCCTGATACCACTGGATAGTTTCCTGCAATCCGCGTTCAAAGCCCCAGGCCTGCCGCCAGCCCAGCTCGGACTTCAATTTTGTGCAATCCAGGGCATAGCGGCGGTCGTGGGCAAGGCGGTCCGTAACAAACTTAAGCAGGCTCTCCGGTTGTTGCAGCGCCTTGAGGATCCTTCGCGCTACGGCGATGTTCTCGAGTTCGCATCCGCCGCCGATGTTGTAGACCTCGCCTTCCCTTCCCTGGCGCAGGACCAGGTCCAGCGCCTGGCAATGGTCCTCTACATGGATCCAGTCGCGGACATTCCGTCCGTCTCCATAGACCGGCAATGGCAGGCCGGCCATGGCCTGGGCGATCATGAGCGGAACAAACTTTTCCGGAAATTGAAAAGGGCCATAGTTGTTGGTGCAACGGGTAACGATGGCGGAAAACCCGTAGGTCTTTACCGCGGAGAGAACAAACAAGTCCGACGCGGCCTTGCTCGCGGCGTAAGGACTGGTTGGAGCCAGCGGAGTAGATTCAGTGAATTTTCCTTCTGCCCCGAGGCTGCCATAGACTTCGTCCGTGCTGACGTGGACGAAACGGGACACGCGTCCGGCGCGGCATGCGTCCACCATGCGCCACGTTCCTTCCACATTGGTGCGGACGAACGGCGTGGCTTCTTCGATGCTGCGGTCCACATGGCTTTCGGCGGCAAAATGGACAACCACATCACAGCCTTTGGCAACGTCCCGCACCGCCGGGTCACATATATCCAGACGAACAAAGCGGCAGCGGCCGCCATGCAAAGCCTCGCCCAGATTGCGCAGGTTTCCGGCATACGTCAGCCGGTCCAACACAATGACTTCATCTTCGGGATGATTGCGGAGCAGGTGGTGAACAAAGTTCGATCCTATGAACCCTGCGCCGCCCGTAACCAGGACCTTCACGCTTTTGTCTCCACATGCTCGGGCGCGGTATTTCCCGCGCGCAGGACTTTTTCCCGCACCAGGTTGCTGGCCCGCCATAGAGACTCGAAGGTGCCGGCGTCGGTCCACCAGCCTTGCAGAATGTCATACCCAAGCTGGTTATCGCGAAGGTAAGAGTTGTTCACGTCCGTGATCTCGTACTCCCGGCGCGCGGACGGCTTGATCGTGCGTATCCGGTCAAAAACACTTTGGTCGTAAAAATAAATTCCGGTCACGGCGTAGTGCGACGCCGGAATTTTCGGCTTCTCGTCGATCCTGACAATGCGCCCGTTCTCCAAGGCGGCTACGCCAAAGCGTTCAGGATCGCTCACTTCCTTGAGCAGAATCCTTGCTCCGCCGCCCTGCTTGTCAAAATTCTGCCGCGCTTCACGAACGCTGCCTTCAATGATATTGTCGCCCAGGACCACGCAGATGCTGTGATCGCGGGCAAAGTATTCCGCCAGCCGTAAAGCGTCGGCAATACCTCCTTCGCCTTCCTGGTAGGCAAAGTTGAGCTGCTGCAAGCCAAAATCTTTGCCGTTCCTCAGCAGACGCAGAAAGTCCCCGGCACTGCTGCCCCCGGTAACAATCAATATGTCATCAATGCCGGCGTCCGCCAGCACTTGCAGGGGATAGTAGATCATCGGCTTGTCATAAACCGGCAGCAGATGTTTGTTGGTCACCCGCGTTAAAGGGTGAAGGCGCGACCCTGTCCCTCCTGCCAGAACAATACCTTTCACTATTTCTCCTTCGACCTTATATAGTCGTGCGGCGCAGGCGACTGTCCGTCGAAGAGACGAGGTATGCCGCGTCTCCAACTATCCAGAGTCGCTCTCGAACCTATCGCATGAACGGCTTGCGTCCGCTGGTCAGATACATCTTGAGTAACTGCATCCGGGCATGATGCTGAGGATCTTCCTTGGCGCGGCCAATTGCTTCTGACGTATAGGCCCACAACATGGCCAGGAGAGCGGCTAACAATGTGATTGAGACAACGATGTACGCCCTCTTCGGCCGCGACTTTCTTTCCGGAGGTATGGCTGTATCCAAAGTCTGAATGATCGCCGAGTCCTTCGCTTCGTCAATCCGCGCGGCTTCATACTGCTTCGCCAGCAGTTCGAAGAGGGTCTCGCGGTATTTCACTTCGCGCAGCTTGCGAATGTACTCCAATCCTTTCGCCGGTACTTTTTCCAGGGCAATGTCCGCCATGGACTGGCCGCCCTGGCCATGCTCAAGATGGTCGACCTGGGTTCTCAACGCGGCAAGCTCCTGCTCCGCGCGCTTCAGGTCCGGATTTTCCGGAGTGGCGAAGGAGCGCATGGCCTGCACCTGCACTTCTTTGTTCACAACCTGGGCGCGTAAGCTGGCGTAGGCCTCCAGTACAACTTTGGATTGGCTGTCCAATTGGATAATGCCAGTGGTTTCCATGGTTTGCTTTAAGGCCACTTCGGCGGTGGAGAGATCCTCATTTGCGACTTTGACTTCACGCTCAAAAAAGATCCGTCGTTTGCCGGCATCTGTCACGGCCAGCGTTCTGGTGAGCTTTTCCAACTCGTCAATATAGCCATTGGCCATGGCGGCGGCGCGGACAGGGTCGCGATCGTCCACGGAAATTGAGATCACGCCATCTTTGCCGGTCACGATCTCGGTCACACCGTCCAGGTGGAGACGGGCATCGACCCGCATCTTGGTTTTATACACGCTCATCAGGGAGAAGCGGTCAACCATGGCGTCGCCTATGGTCCGGCTCCGCAGCATGGCAATGTACATGTCATTGGGATTGCGGATCCCCATGTCCTTTCCAGCAGCGGCGCCAATGAGAGGGGCAAGTTGTCCTAACTGGCTCATCATCGCGGAAGCTATGGACTGGCTTTGCTGTGGCGGCAGGATCTTGGCATTCGCGGAGTAGTACACAGGCAGCAGCAAGGAAACAACCACCGACAAGAATGCCGCTCCGGCCACGAAACATAAAATGAAGAACTTATGTTTCGCCAGGATGATAAAAGGCTCAAGAAAATGCCTCTTGTCTCCATCTTCAAGAAGCTGGGTTAAGGGGACTTCTTCTGAAACGTGAAGCTCGAGTTCCTTTTTTTCCTGCTGGGCCATAAATTAAATCAGTTCGAATGAATACATTGTAAGTGTAATTCGTGCAGTATGGGATGCTAAAGATTGCACTTCCGCATGGCCATGTCAGGTCCATGCCCCGTGTCTGCGTTTCTGGCGCCAAGCTCCCATCTGGCCTACCTAAGCTGGTTGGAGCGTGCCGACGGTATGAAACAGCCAATCCTGGAAGACCAGCACATCCCACAGCAGATACTGCCAGTTGCGGGCGCCGGAAGTGTGCTCCCGCCATTTCCTGCGGATGATCTCGACGGCAAATAAGTCATGCCGGCCCAGGCTTTCTTCAGAAAGCAGGGACTCAGCCCAGTCCCGCAAAGGGCCGCGCAGCCAGCTATCCATGGGTATGCCGAAGCCCATCTTGGGCCTTTCTATAAGCTCCGGAGGAACGTGCTTATAGAGGACCTGCCGCAGGACCCATTTGCTGGCGCCATCTCTGATTTTGAAGCGCATCGGCAGCCTCCAGGCGAACTCCACCACGCGATGGTCCAACAGAGGAACGCGTGCCTCAAGGCTCACGGCCATGCTGGCCCGGTCTACCTTGGTCAGGATGTCATCCGGCAGATAGTTGACCTGATCGGTAAGCATCATCACTTCTTCTATGCTCGGCAACCACGCCGCATCGTGAATGAACTGGGTCACCGTGCCAGGTTCGCTTGCGCCGGTTACAACTTCGGCTGGGTCCCAATGCGAGAGGCAGTGGAAATAAATCGATTCAGGACTCCGCAATGCCAGGTACCCAGCCAGTTTATGCGCCTTGTCGCCCACCGCGTTCCACCGGCGACGTTTGGACATCAGCGGACGCACGCAACGATAAGCCAGGTCGATGTGGGCCGGCGGAACTGCCCGGATCATTCTGGCAGCCACACCACCCAGGGCAGGCGACCGTTTCACGGAATTCCAGATCGAGCGGGTCAACAGATAACGGTTGTAGCCGCCGAAGAGTTCATCTCCTCCGTCACCGGAGAGGCTTACTGTCACGCTGCTGCGCGCCAGCTTGGAGACCAGGTAGGTCGGAATCTGCGACGAATCGGCAAACGGCTCGTCATACATGGCAGGCAGCAACGGCACCACATTCATTGCTTCCCGCGGAGTCACATAAAGTTCGGTGTGCTCGGTACCAAGGTGCGCGGCAATCTTCCTGGCGTGAACGGCTTCGTTGTAGTTGTCCTCATGAAAGCCGATGGTGAATGTCTTTACCGGACGGCTGCTTTGCGACTGCATCAGCGCCACGATGGTGGACGAATCGATTCCACCGGAAAGAAATGCCCCCAGCGGCACGTCGGAGATCATGCGCAGCCTCACCGCCTCCGCAAGTTTTTCTTCAAGCTGGCCGATCACCTCGGCGTCGGTGCCCGTGACCTGCGACTGTAGCCCATTCCTGGCAGCTTGCGCAGCGGACCAGTACGCGCGCACTTCAGGCCCGGCTTGCGGGGAACTTACGATCAACACACATCCCTGCTGAAGTTTTGTGATGCCCTGGTAAATACAATGCCGGGCTGGAACATAACTGTGGCGCATATAGAGCGCCAGCGCGTCGCGGTTGATTTGGCCTTCAAATCCCGGATACTGCCGGATGGCTTTCAGCTCGGACGCGAAAACAAAGTCTCCATTCACCCATCCGTAATACAGGGGCTTGATGCCAAGCCGGTCGCGCACCAGGTAGAGCTTCCTCTCCTGGCGGTCCCAGAGAACAAACGCAAACATACCGACAAAACGCCGGATGGCGGATTCCACGCCCCAGCGTTCCACAGCTGCGAGCATCACCTCGGTGTCCGAGTGTCCTCTCCACGCGATGCCCGGCCCCAGCTCGTCCTTGATTGCGGCAAAGTTGTAAACTTCGCCATTAAAGATGATGACGAAGCGGCCGGAAGCGGACTCCATCGGCTGATGGCCGGCGGGTGAAAGATCAAGAATCGAGAGCCGGCGGAACGACAATCCCAAACCAGCAGAGGCGTCAAAGAAAGTACCAGAATCGTCAGGCCCGCGATGGCGCAACGCGGTTCCCATGGAGGCGAGCACTTCGCGGGGGACATGCGCACCACGTTTTGTCTGCCAGAAACCGGCGATACCGCACATCTTAGTTTGTTTATAACTCCAGAGTATATGGTTTAGATGAACCCACCGTAGCCTTTTTCCAATAAGGCACGGCTAAAGCAGTTTCACTGTAAGCGTGAACCAGAAAAGTGTGGCGCAGGCACTCTTGCCAGGCACTCTTGCCCGGCAGGAGTGCCTGCGCCACACAAATCCAGTCTACGGTAATATTGAAAGTACTTTATAGTTCCTGGCCTGCTTCGGGCATACGGCATGGCAGGCTTCAGCCCCCTCGTTTCGGGCTTCCACCTGATTACGGAAACAGGACCTTCGCTGCCGCCGCGCCAATCACAAACTGGCTCAGGATCTGGGTCCAGTCCTTGAAGCCTCGCCAGAAGACGCCTTTGTTGAGTTTCTCCGGCACCACGATGGTGTCACCGGGCATGAGCCGCGCACTATTGAAGCTGATCAGAAACACGCCATTGTGTCCGTGGCCGCTGACCGTGGTCCCATCCGCTCTGATAATAAATGACCGGCCACGGTCCCCGTTGGCCGTGGTTCCTCCGGCCAGCCGCAGGTAATCACCGAAGACTTTGCCCGGCTTATAAATGAACGCATTACTGTTATAGACCGAGCCGATCACATTGACCGTCGCCGGACGGAACGGCACCAGGATGCGGTCTCCGTCTTCCAGGACCAGATCCGGCAACGCCTGGAGATCGTTTGCGTTCGGTTTGAGTTCCAGCACGATTCGCCCAGTGGCCTTCAATTGCCGCAGCCTGTCCAGAAGACGGCGCTGCCCCTCCACCGCCTGTCGATCGGAGACGGCTTCTTCCGCGGTAAGACCTTTCTGCGCGCCGGCGTTGCTGTCAATCGACTTCTCCAGGTCGTTCACATATTGGTCCATCCGCCGCTGCTGATCTTCCCGCACAGAGTCACGCGTAAACTCCGCGCCGTACAGATAGGCCTGGGGCGTGAATCCGCCAATCCTGGTAATCAGATGGCGCAATGTCTCCCCCGGTTCCACCTGATAGACGCCGGCAGTGCGGAACTCACCTTCCAGACGGATGAACTTATTTTGCTGGCCGATGGGCACCTGCATGTCCAACTGGGAGAAAATCGTGATCACGTCCCCAGGCTTCAAGCTCAGGTTCTGGGCATCGTCCCCGGCAATCGCCTTGCCCAGATTGAAGGGGAGCAGGTGCGTGGTGAGGTCTTCCGGGTCCATGCGCTGGACCAGCGCATATTCCCAGTTGATTTCCGCAGCGGAACGTTTCACTTCATTCTTGAGTTGTTCCTGCATGGCACGCTGGGCTTCGGCCCGGGTAACGTTCTGCGTCGAACTCTGAGCGGTGGCGCTCTGGTTGGGCTGCGTGGCGGCATTGCTATTTTGCGGCGGATTCGGCGGTTGTCCCGCAGCACCAGCCTGGTTCGCGGAATGATCAACCTGGGACTCACGTTCCCGTTCTTCTCTAAGTTTGAAGCTTGTACTGTCTGGATCGATTCCAAGCCTGTTCTGCCGTTTCCAGAATTCATCCGTGATCAGGAAATTCCGGCTGGGAATCAGGTCTTTCACGCGCATTCCGTCGTGCCAGGGATAGCGTCCGGGGACGGCAATATTGCCCCGGAGAGTGATGGCATTATCGAACTTAGGCGAGATGTGCAGGAACCGGATCACGTCTCCATCATGCAGCTCGCTCTTCAATCCATCTTCAGCCAGGGAGATTTCGACGGTCCGGCGGACGTAATGGTCGGCAATTCGGTCCACGTAAGCCCTTTGGCCAGATGCCGTGGTCGTCAGCCCGCCCGCATAGCTCAGCACATCGGCCAGGGTTTCGTGGTCCTTCAGTTCAAACACACCGGGAACATTGACGCTGCCGGCCAGCGCTACCAGCCGGCCTACTGGAGCGACATAGATCACGTCGCCGGGCAGGAGTTGTAAGTCCTTGCTCTTGTCACCGCGGACGATCAGATCGTACAGGTCAAAGCGGGCTATTTCTTTCCCTTGTCGCTTCAAGGAGATTTGGCGCATGGAGCCGCGCTTGGACGGCCCGCCGGAAGCAAACAACGCGTTGACCAGCGTGCTCAGCGAGCTGATCGTATAGGATCCCGGTCGCCGCACTTGTCCCACGACAAAAACCTGGATGGAGCGCAGTTGCCCCATGGTCACATTCAACTCAAAGTTCTTGAAGACCCGTCCGATCTCTGATTTCAGATAGCCGTTAAGCTGGTCATAACGAACTCCCGCAACACTGATCACGCCAACTTTGGGGAGGTAGATCGACCCCGTGCGGTCTACCGTCGCGCGGTAATTAACAACGTCAATCTGGCCCCAGGCGCGCAGCACCAGTTCATCGCCCGGTCCAATCAGGTAGTCGGGTGTGACCGGCACCTGGTCCAAAGGCGCAAACGTTGAAGGGACGTAGCGAAACAGGCTCTGCCCGAAGATCTGCAACTTATACCCAAGAGCGCTGGCGACGAACTCCTGGAACTCTATGTCAGGTTCGCTGTTCCGGTCGTTCAGCTCAATAGCGGTGCTTTGCGCTTGTGCTTTTTGTTCGGCCTGAAGCAGTTCCATGCGCTGGCGGTCGAGTGCCTCCTGGGCCATCTCAGCGGGAGAATTGGTGATCTGCACGCCCAGCGGCGGGCGTTGCTGGGAAGGTGCTGACGGCTCGGTTTGTCCAGTGGCAATACCGATAAGAATGATGGCGGAGACAAAGACTCTTAAAAATGCGGATCGGGGCACAATTCTCTCTTTGTCGCAGTGAATCCGGAAAGCACCAACATGCTGACCGCGCCGATCTTCCGGCCTTGCCGCGGGCATGCAATCTCCCAAAATACGCGACACAGCTTAAGGAATGTATTGCTCTTACTGAAAGGGAACTATACCGCAACCTAGTTTGACTTGCCTAGTAGTTCACAACGGACCACAGTAACGCAGTTTGCCAAAATCGTATGGCACAGGCACGGTAAGCCGCAATGAATAACATGGACCGCAGCCACCCTCGGCTGCGTGATCTTCGCCCCCGCGAAAATCGCCGCGGGGAAGACCCTGCCTACCGTCCGGCGGATTGCCAGGTGATTTTCGCGTAGACGCTGCGTTTCGGTTGCGAGGCATTTACAACGGTAACCACATCCAGGGATTCGAGATGATGATCTTGAACCAGATTCTGTCCGACCACGCTCAAAAGCATCCCATGAGAGAGCTGCCAGCTCAATTGTGTATCCACGCGGGTATACGAATGCACTTGTTGAAACGGCAGTGGCCCGACGAAATAGGCGCTCGCATCCCAGGCCAGGTGGTGCGACAAATCAACATGGGAGCGAAGTTGCCCTTGCTGCCTGGGGTTCGAACCCTCAAAGTCCGGTGCGGAGTTCGTGTCCTGACTGGTTGCTCTGGTGTGCAGATGCATGCGCAGAAGCGCATATCCCGGATTCAATGTCCAGCGATGGGTAACTTTCCACGTCGCGGAGACTTCGCCGCCGGCGGTGGTGCCATACAAGTTGTTTTCCCAGGTGAACGGAACAATGGTGCGCGACGGAGCAGGGACCGTTTGCAGGAATGGAGTCCCTGGTTCAAAATTGATGAGATGGTCGTAGACGTTGAAAAACGCCGACATATCAAGGGAAAGCTGCTGGTAGGGCTGGCCGCGATAGCCTGCCTCAAAAGCCAAAACGTGCTCGGACCGTACCCGGGGATCGCCAAAAACTATAGGCTCCACCGGCGTGCTCGAACCCCCAGGATCGGGAAAGGCCGCCAGAGCGGCTACAACGCCGCTGTCGTGGCGGGCGGGGGTGCGATTGGCGCGCGAAACCGCGGCCCAGAAAGTACGCCGCGGCGAAGGAGTCCACGCCATGCGCACGCTCGGCTGAAGCTCAAAGCCGCCATAATCGTTGTGCTCCAGCTTGGTTCCCAGCGTCAGGAACACGCGGTTTGGTTGCAACGTGATGGTATCCTGCACAAAAGAGCTGAAGAGTTGCAAACTCCTGCTGGCCGGAATAAAAGCCTGGTCAATGGTGCCCGCAGTTTGGTCTGAAGTAAACCGATATCCCGCTCCCAACATCACATCGTGGCGCGCACCCCACATCAGGTGATGATCGAAGTCAAAATCGACTGTATCCCGGGCCTCAGCCGCTTCTGGTCCTGATCGAGTGTATTTATCAAAGTACAACTGAAACGTGCTATCAGAACGGCCCGAGTAAACATGGTCCCATCGTCCCAAAATATTTCCGCCCAAGAGCTCCGTAATCGGGAACGTATTACCCATGACGGGAGGGTCGACCGAGAATATATGCACAATCGAAGCCCCTTCATTGCCCGTATAGATATCTCCCTGAATGGTGAGCGAGTCTTTTTTGGAAATACTATCGTCGACCCGGAAACCGCCATGCAGGAGATGCCAGCCGTCTTGGGCATTCTGTCCGGCAAGGTCGGGAAAACGTTTGTCGTCCTGATACTTAGTGAAGACGCGATAGCTGCCATTTTTTCCGAACGTCCCGCCGTACCGCGCCGTCGCCAGTGCTTGCGCCTGCGTGCCTCCGCCTGTCGTGATCAGGATGCCCTGCGTCTCCGACGCTTTCTTGGTAATGATGTTGATCACGCCATTGACGGCGTTGGCGCCCCATAGCGTTGCGCCCGGGCCGCGAATCACTTCAATTCGTTCAAGGTCTTCAAGCGGAACATCTTGCGTGTCCCAGTTGACCCCGGCGAGCAGCGGTGTATAGACGGCGCGGCCGTCGACAAGAACCAGTAATTTATTTGCGAACTGACCATTAAATCCGCGCGCCGATACCGCCCAGTTATTCGCATTGATCTGGGCCACATCCATGCCGGGGACCATCCGCAGCAAGTCCGGTATGTTCGTTGCTCCGGAACGCCGGATATCTTCCTGCGTGATAACAAAAATCGCCGCCGCGGCCTGCGAGATCTTCTGGTCTTTCTTTGAAACCGATGTCACCTGGAGATTCATCAGGTCTTCCAGGCTCAGCTTGGTAAGGTCTGAGGTTTTCTGTTGCGCGCCGGACGCAAGCACCAGACTGAGCAACATGACCAACGCCCCCAGCCACCTGCCGGCCAGACGTGTCCAGCCACGATCGCCGTGACAATTTCGTTCTTCTCTTCTCATATATTTACCGTGCCGCCTCTGCCGTGCGTCAACTCAAACATCTTGAATCTCACCAGCACAGGCCTCCGGGATAATCAGGTTCCCATTCATAATCGGCTTAAACGTAGAGAAGCTTTATCGAGGGGATGCCGTCCTGCGCGATATTTGTACCGTTTCACCTTCGCGCCGGGAACTGGATGGTTTGGAAATATCGCCCTTACTTTCATTAGAGTTTTGCAATGCTTCTTCCCTCTGAGCGCGGCTTTCGCCTGTCTCGATCGCCAACATCGCCACCTGTACGACGATATGCATGACTCCTGCAGCCCGCTGAACAATCCGGTCAGACAGGGCGACACATGGCTCTCGCAAAACCTGCCCTTGATCCTGAACTCCGCCGCGTACAAGGCCGGCGGCGCTGTCTTCATTACCTGGGATGAGGGCGAAGGCGGCGACGGTCCCATCGGCATGATCGTCCTCTCTCCTTTCGCCAAGGGCGCCGGTTTTTCTGACGCTATCCACTACACCCACGGCTCCACTCTTCGGACCATTCAGGAAATCTTTGCCGTAACTCCGCTCATTCGCGATGCCGCCAATCAAACCGACTTGAAGAACCTGTTCACCGTCTTCCCGTAGACAGCGAAAAAGAGCGGAGAAACAAAAGGCGCCCCTTGCGGACGCCTTTTGTCTGCTGCTTGTCGCTCAGTTCTGGGCGATCGCCTCTCCAACCGTTTGCTTCGCGCCCAGGAAATGGCTGGCAAGGTTCCTGGCCAGCAGAGGGTCCGCTTTCGCTCCCGCGATCGCTTTCTGCGCATGCTGCTGATGCTCGGGCTGCGCAGGAGAGAGCGTGATCAGCGCGGCAGCCAGCTCCATCTCCGCGTCCTGGCCCCCGCTCAGCACGATTGCTTTCTTGACCATGCTGTAGCCATCAATTCCCGTCGCGGGGTTCTGGTCTTTGCCGGACCATTGACTGAGGGTTGCCGCGAAATATCCGGCGTCAAACCAGACAGAAGCGTCCGCGTGAGTCCCCGTTGTGCGCTGGTAGAGCCTGGTAAGCAACTCTTTCGCGGCCAGCGGGTCCTTGCGCGCGTAAAGCGTTGCCCGGCGCAGGGTCTCCATGCGCACGATCACCGGTGCGCCCGCATCAAGAATCGCCAACGTGTCCTGCGTCAGGTTTTTCGTGTCGTAGTTTTCGTTGCCGGAAAGGTCCCAGCCCGTGCCGGTCCAGGGCAGCGATTTTGCTTTTCCAATATCAAACGGATGGCATATCAGCGGCGGCCCGGCAAATGCAGATGTGGCAAAGCTGAACACAAACAGAAAGATCACTGCGGCAAAGCGTGGTGAAAAACGTATGGATGGTTTCATGGGTCCTGTAATCTCCTTTTGAGGAATTCACCTCTCAGGCATGCAAGACGCGCAGAAGAAGAGAACCGTTAACAGGAATGGTAAGCGTTTCCAGCGGTGGATCAATCATTCGTCTTACCGTTGGCCTCTTTGGCTGGTGTGACCCAGACGACAAAGCTGAGCTTGTCTCCCAGATAGTCTCCGGTAATCTCCCAGCAGCCAGGAGTTGGCACATAGAAGCCTGTCACCATTGCTCCGATTTTTTCTCCCAGAATCGCGTTGGTCGCGTGGCCCCCATTGAATTCCAACAGCACGAGGGGAGGAGCGGGGCCGTCGAGTCGTCTTCCCGTGATGCTTAATTTTGGGTACGGTTCCGACCGCCAGTCATAGCCTGCACGGCCCCAAAACATTTTTGCCGTTAAGGGCTGCGCCTCCCGCTCGTGCCCTGGCTGACGCGGTGCCCAGTGCCAGATCGTGGGCTCGACAAGGCTGGTCCACAGCTTCTCTGTGCCCAGCCAAAAACTATTTTCAGAGATTTCCGTCGGATAAGGAGCAGGCGGCATAAATGCCTTTGCCGTCCGACTTGTCACCGGACAGGATGCCGGCGTTCCGGATTCGGGTTGAGGCGGCGCTTGTTGCGCGAAAGTCTGTTGCCAGCTTGCAGTCAAGGCTGCCAACGCAATCACCTGTGCGAATCGTAAAATAGTCATGGCCCGATTCCTCCTCGTGATCTCACCTTGTTTTACCTTCCTGGGACCACGCGCGTTCCCAATGACGCCACAGGGCAACATCGCCAAGATCCAGTTCATTCCACCAGAGGTCCAGCATCTGCGCGTCCAGGTGCAGAACGCCTTCGCGCGTTACGCCCGCGGGCACAGGAACCAGTTGGGACAACTTGTCATAAACACGACCGCGATCAGTTTCGGCAACGCGTGCTAGCAGATGCCACAAGGTAAGAGCGTCGCGTTCACGCGCCTGCGTGAGCACGATCTGAAGCGCGGATGCGCGTTCGTCCTGTGTAACATCTTCGCGATCAAGCGTAGAGAGTGCGCGGCGGAACGTCTCGGACGCATCTTCAAAATAAGGCGTGCCTGGCCCGGCCTTCTTTCGGGTATGGCATGCGGCCCCGGCGGGGATAAACGACTCGTGGCCGGCCAGCTTAAATCCTACCCAGCCCAGGGTCGTATGTAATACGCCGTCACCGTTGTCTTCCACATGCAGCGTGTAGACGCATCCCAGATCAACGGCCACCGCGGACGGTGTGTCGACGACAAACTCTCCCGGAGGCGCCCAGATCGTGGCATGGATGGTGCCGCGTTCCAGCACCAGATTCTTTGATCCCGACTTCCCTGCGAACATGCGCAGGCGCGTACCTGGTTCAACTTCGATCTCGCCGGTGTTCTCGTCCCTCAAGCTGACTTTTGAGGATGGATCGGTTTCAAGCACCTGCCCCAGACCCAGATTTCTGGGACCAGACGCAACCACCATATTTCCGCCAACGCGCGGCGCACCCTCCATGCGGATCAAATCCCAATTGCTGCGTGTCACGGTCACCGGCTTCGGCCGCAACAAGATGAAACCAACCGTGGCGATTATCAGGACAGCGGCAGCCGCAGCCGCCCATTGCGGCCAGGCCAGAAACCACGCACGCCTGGCTGGCTGCTCCGCCACTGCAATCTCAGGAAACCCGGAAGCAGGACGATTGTGACGAAGCCGGGCGAGCGTGGACTCGAGCTTCTGAATCTCAGGGTCCGGCTCCCCGGAACCATCCCATAGGTAGTCATCATTCATAAATCATTCCTCTTGACCGATTGACGCCACGCTGCGCCTGTACCTTGCCCGCGTCAAATTGTGCCTGCATCCGGTCTCTACTCCCTCCGGGCCAGTTTCTCCCGCAACTGCAGCATCCCCCGATGCAGATTCACCCGCACCGATCCAGGCGTGAGACCAGTGCGCACAGCGATCTCCGGTCCGGTCATGCCTTCCACCAGCCGCAGCAATAGAGTTTCGCAATAGACCTGCGGCAACTCCCGGATGCTGGCCAGCAGCGCAGCAGCTTCAACGCCTTCTGCATACGACGCGCTGGACGATCTGCCTTCCACATCGTCGCTCGACAACGCCTCCGGCAGCTCAACCTGCTCGACCGAGCGACGGTGATAGTCATTCGCGCGGTTGCGCGCGATCGCAGCCAGCCATGGGCCGAAGCGCGTAGCATCACGGAGAGTATGGAGCTGGCGAAGGGCCTGCAGAAATGCATCCTGGACCAGGTCGTCCACTTCGCCGTACGGAACGCGTGCCAGCAGAATTCCGTGGACCATGCGCGCGTACCGGTCGTAGAGCCACGCAAACGCGGTACGGTCGCCCTGCCGCGCAGCCTCAACAAACCGCCGGTCAGCCGCGTCTGTGCTCTCGGACGCGTTGTTCACGGCCTGGCCCGCCATGCCGCCGGCAAATGCGTCAACTCTGCTCCCATCTGAGGCCATGCTGAGCGGGCCCCCCTCTGCGCATCATAGACGCAAAGCGAGGGCAAAGTGTTAACAAGCCCGGGATCCGCCAGGCAGGACTGAAAACCGTCCCGTAATGTGTTCACAGATGAATTTAGCTTTTCATGCCCATGTGCTGCCCAGAGCCGGCGGCGCGAAAATGAGTTAGCCCAGACCGGAAGGCCTGGGTAAGCCGGAAAAATGGTCAACCCCCGGCGGTGCGACACGTTCCCGTCTTCAGTCTCGTGAGGTCGCGGTAAAACATCTCTTCGACTTTCCTCAACAGTCCGCTATAATAAAGGTTGTTTTCAGCCGGGAGCAGCGCCGGCTTTCTTCCATACGGCTCGCACCAGTCCTGTGACTTTGGGCACTTTAGACTTCGCCCAACTCCAGTACACATTCATAGGTTGACGTGTGTCCGGCGATCGCCGGAATTACCAAATTAAAAAACCAGCCGCCACCCACACCTGGGTGGCTTTTCTATTGGAGCAAGTCGTGACCAAAGAAGAAGTGATTGCCGCCATCCGTGCGTGCACCCGCAAGCTCGGACGTATTCCCACCAGACAGGAATTTCGCGAGATGGTGGGTGTGAGCGTAAAAGTCGTCTGCAACCGTTTTGGTTCCTTCGGCCAGGCGGTCCGCGACGCCGGGTTCGAACCGAAAGGCCCGGGCTATCACCTGAAGACTGACGCGTTGCTTAAGGACTGGGGCGCTGTGGCCCGGAAGCTGGGCCAGCTACCAACCAAGGACATGTACACGGTGCACGGACACTACAGCACCATGCCCTTTGAGTCGCGCTGGAAGTACTGGCGCCAGGTTGCCCAGGCCTTTCGCCACCTCACTGGAGAGACCGGAACGGAGAAGGAATGGAGCGACGTGCTGGCGATGATCGAAGCTAGATACCCAAGGCTGGAAGTCGGTCCAGCGCAAGTCGCAGAAGAAAAGGAAGAGATGGAAGCCGAGCGGGTCGGACGACGCGGACCAGGGCGTCCGCCAAAATCCGGAAAGATCGTGGCATCTTCACAGCCTCGGACGCAATCTGGCGGCGGACAACGCTGGCCCGGTACCTGGTATGGTGCCGGAAATGCCGGAAACGATGGTGCACGCGATGAAGGAAAACGCCCGCTCTTGTCCGGTCGGACCGTCTACGGTCCTCTGCTGCGGATCGCGGTCCCTGGCTTAGCCCACGAACCTATGGACGAACTTGGCGTGGTCTACGTCTTCGGCATGGTGGCGCACAAGCTGGGCTTCACAGTGCTGCGGACGCAGTCAACCTTTCCTGACTGCGAGGCCCTGCGTGAGATACAGCCAGGCCGGTGGCAGCGCGTCCGCATCGAGTTCGAGTACGAGAGCCGGAACTTCGTCAAACACGGCCACAACAAAAACGAATGCGACCTGATCGTCTGCTGGAGGCATAACTGGCTGGAATGCCCGAAAGAACTGGAAATCGTGGAGCTGCGAAAGGTGCTGCGGGAAGGAGGAATCGACCGCTGTTAAGTCTCAAAAATTCATCGCCAAAGAAGGTCCAGCGCCGGAGGCGCGAAATGAGTTAGCCCAGGCCGGCAGGCCTGGGTAAGCTGGAAAAATGGTCGAGCCCCGGCGGGGGCGACACGCCTTTCTAGCCAAACACATATTTAGGATCAAAATCAATTTCGGCGCTAAAACATTTTTTGAAGAACGGTGCGACCCGTGCCGCCCCTCCAGGGCTCCCGATTTTACGATCGACCACCCAGGCCTCCCGGCCTGGGCTAACTCATTTCGCGCCCCCGGCGCTGCGTACGGTTGCACGACGCTAGGATGAAGCCGTTGCCATTAACCAACACATATTTTTAACTTTTTAACCAAACACATGTTCTTAACCAAACACATATTTAAGATCAAAATCAATCCGGTGTTTGCGTAGCAATGCCAGAAACTCCTGCTCAAAGGTCCTCTTCCTGTGGTGTGCCGCCTGGTTTTGGATATAGCGTTCCACCGCAGCCAGATTCGACTTGCTGACACTGAAGGCGCCGTAACCTTCCTGCCACGCAAACCTGATTCCGTGTCCATTCATCCATGTGGAAGAGTTTGCCTTGAGCAATGACAGTGCCTTGGCCAGAGCCAGTGCGGGAGGCAATTGAATCAGCAGATGCACGTGGTCTTCGATGCCGCCATTGGCGAGAACCAGAAAGCCATGGTTTCTTGCGATCCCACCCAGGTAGGACCATAGTTTCGGTTGCATTTGTGGGGAGATGAGTTTCTGGCGTTCTTTCGTGCTGAAGACCAGATGAAGATAGTTTTGCGAATAGCTATGAGACACGTGTCGCCTCTCCAGGGCTCTGATATTTCTCTAGTACACCCAGGCCTGCCGGCCTGGGCTAACATCATTTCGCGCCTACGCGCTTGCATCGGTTAGATCAGAACGCGGCTCAAATAAGAGAACGTCGGTATCGGTTTCAAATGGAGAATGCAGTTGCGCCGGTGTCGCGGACGCAAAAACACTAAACATCGCCATAGAGCTTGCGTCTGAATGAAAATCTTTGAACGTTCGGGCCCGGCCATTATAGCGAATACACGACGAAACTACCGCGCAGAGATAATTGGAAATGCCTCAATGGAAAAATCCCTTTCTTCGAAAAAATCAGAAAAAATCGGGTATTAGCCTGAAATAACTGTAGAAAAAGGCATAAAACCGGGTATATTGAGATTGGCGAAACTCCGAGACCGACTCATTAATGGCGCGCAACCTGATTGAGTTGAAGGACCAGGGCGAACATGACAATGACGAGCCTCGCAAATCGGTGAACCGACGCGAGGGCATCTCCGCACGCGCAGTTGACCTGGACCACACAATAGATCTGGATGACGATGATGCAGCGCAGTTTCTGCGCACGGAGAAACGTGTGCCTGTTCGTCGCGGCGCGCTTCCTGCGAAAACCGTAAGCTGGCTCAAGATTGGGACCGCTTTTGTCGCTGTTGTTATCGTGTGCCTTGTTGTCAAAGAGGCGGCGATCCAGTACGCCGAACACTCATGGCGTTTCCGCATTGATTCCAGCGACAACGTGGAAGTTACAGGCGTACACAACGCACCGCGCGCGCAGGTGATGGACGTGGCGGCCCACGACCTTGCGCGCAATATTTTTAAAGTTCCCCTGGACGAACGCAAGCAACAATTGGAACAGATTCCCTGGGTGGAGTCGGCTACCGTAATGCGGTTGCTGCCGAACCGCCTGGCGGTGACCATCAAGGAGCGCACACCGGTGGCCTTTGTTCAGATCGGCCCGCGCATCAGCCTGATTGACACGAACGGCGTGGTCATGGGAATGCCCGCCAACCGGCAAACCAAATACTCGTTCCCGGTGATTCACGGAATCACCGAAACCGAGGCGCTTTCGTCGCGCGTGGCAGCCATGAAGATCTACAACCGCCTGGTACAGGAGCTGGACTCCGGCGACGGAGCGAAGGACAGTGCAAATTACGTCCGGCAGTTGAGTGAGGTCGATCTCTCTGACCCGAAAAATGTGAGCGTCACGGTCAGCAACTCTGCCGGCACCGTAGTGGTGTATCTGGGGGAGACCGACTTTCTCAACGGCTACAAACGGTATCTCGCGACCATAGCGGACGCGCGCCGGCAATATCAGAACGTGCAGTCAGTAGACCTGAGATTCGAAGGACAGATTGTGGTGAATCCCGATAGAAAAGGAAAACCGGGAGGTAAGTAAGGAACACCCACCACGGAGACACGGAGAAAGACTTAACGCGGATCAACGCCGATTTGGCGCGGATTTGAGCGGGGCTTGATGGCTATTTGTTAAGTACTGATTTTTGCTGATCGCTAATTGCCATTTGCTTTTTAGCCGGCAGCTAAGAGCTAGAAGCAACTAGCGAAGAACTAATTACTAATTACCGAACCCTACGGACTAATAACTTCATGAAACGAGATTCAAGCAACACCGTTACCGTACTCGATGTCGGCAGCGCCAAGACCGTGGCGTTGATTTGCCAGGTCACCGATTCCGGATTGCGTTACCGTGGCCATGGCGTGACGGAGAGCCGCGGATCACGCAAAGGCATCATCGTCGAACTGGACAAGGCGGTGCAAAGCATACAGAAAGCGGTGGAGGAAGCGGAAAAGATCGGCGAATGTTCGGTCGGTAATGCCGTGATCGCGGTGGCGGGAGCGCATATCAAGGGCGTCACCAGTCGTGGTGGCGTTACGCTGGGGTCGCGTCCGCGCGATGTTACGCGTGACGATATCCGCACCGCTGTCGAAAAAGCACGTTCGGTGAGCCTTCCCCCGGACCGCGAGATCCTGCATCTGCTTCCGCAGGAGTTCATTCTGGACGATCAGGCGGGCGTGCGCGATCCCGCGGGAATGATGGGGCGCCGGCTGGTGGTGAACCTGCACATGGTGACGACCTCTTCCAGTGCGATGCAGAACGTGGTCACCGCTGCCAATCGCGCGGGACTGCAAGTGGACAACGTGGTCTATGAGGCGTTGATGTCGGCAGACTGCATTCTGCGCGCTGACGAAAAAGAGTTGGGAGTCTGCCTGGCGGACATCGGCGCTGGATCGACCGATCTGATCGTGTACAGCGACGGCATGGTGGCGCACAGTGGCGTGGTTCCCGTCGGCGGAGACCACTTTACCAATGACGTTGCCGTTGGGCTGCGCACACCGCTGATCGCGGCGGAGAAGATCAAGAAACTGTTTGGGCACACTGTCAGCAACAAGGTCCAGGAAGGAAATGAGATTGAAGTGCCCGCCGTGGGCGACAGGCCTTCACGGCTGATGCCGCAGCGCTTTCTGGCGGAGATTCTTGAGCCGCGCGCAGCTGAACTTTGCGAACTCATGCGCGACCATTTGCAGCAGGCGCGCGTGCTTGAACTATGCACGGCCGGCGTGGTGCTTACCGGCGGCGGTTCGCGCTTAACTGGAATAGGGGAAGTGTGCGAGGGCGTGCTGATGAGGACGGTAAGGATGGCGTCGCCGCTGCCCATTGCCAAGATGCCGGCAGAACTGGCCGAGCCGGAATTTTCGACTGTGATTGGATTGGCTATGTACGCGCATCGAACAACCGTCGCCAGGATGACTCAGGACCAGGGATTAGGTTTCAAACTGCGGGCCTTGTTGGCCCGTTTGGGAGCATGAAAAGCAGGTTCGATATCGGCAGATTCAAAGCATCAGGAGCGTGATGGCATGAGCGACGAAAAAAAGAAAGCCCAACAGCCGGAAGGCGATATTCGCATTCACTTCAACGAAGATCCCCGCAACAACGCCAAGATCAAGGTGATCGGAGTAGGCGGTGGCGGTGGAAATGCCATCAATCGGATGATCTGCGCCGGCGTCGAGGGCGTGGAGTTTATTGTCGCCAACACCGACTTGCAGGCGCTTCAGATGTCGCGGGCTCCGGTCAAGATCCAACTTGGCACCAAACTAACCAACGGCCTAGGCGCGGGCGCGAACCCGGAAATCGGCCGGCGGGGGGCATTGGAAGATAGTGACAAAATTCTGGAGGCGCTGGAAGGCGCCGATATGGTATTTGTAACGGCAGGTCTAGGCGGTGGTACGGGTACCGGCGCGGCGCCCATCATTGCTTCGCTTGCCAGTGAGATGGGATCTCTTACGGTAGCAGTCGTGACGAAACCGTTCGCGTTTGAGGGCCGCCGTCGACTGGCGCAGGCGGAGCGCGGGCTAGCCGATCTGATTGACAGCATCGACACCACTATCGTGATCCCGAATGAAAAGCTCCTTGCTGTGGCACAGAACGTCGGGTTCTTTGAGTCGTTCCGCATTGCCGACGACATCCTGCGCCAGGCCGTGCAGGGCATCTCGGACATCATCACCATCCCGGGCATCATCAACCGCGACTTTGCTGACGTGAAGACCATCATGCAGGGCATGGGCTATGCGGTGATGGGCACTGCGGTAGCCAAGGGTGAGCGACGCGCGACGGAAGCTGCCCAGGCCGCCATTTCGTCGCCACTGCTTGAAGCCGGCGCGATCGACGGCGCTCGCGGCATCCTGATCAACATTACCGGGTCGAGTTCTCTGAAATTGTCGGAAGTCAATGAGGCATCCACCATCATTCAATCTGCGTCTCATGAAGATGCCAACATCATCTTCGGCGCGGTGCAGGATGAAAAGATGAAAGACGAGGTCAAAATCACCGTCATCGCCACCGGATTCAAGAACGACCAGCCGCAGCGCAAGGAGCGGGCGGTATCGGCGGCGCAGACGGCGATTTCATCTTCGCGGACGGCGTCCGCCTACCAGATGCAGCAGCCGACGCCAACCGCGACGCGAGCCAACGGAGCCGCGGCAGCCTATGCTTCCGGCCCAACCCGCGTTGTTGCGCCGACGCGGGAGAACCCCAGCTTGGCCACTATGACGCAGGCCATCAAAGGCTCCGTGGAGCAGGACGATCTCGACGTCCCGGCGTTCATCCGCAAGCGCGGCGAGATAAATTAAGACGGTCCGCCAGGAAATGTTGGTCGCTTAGAAATTAATTAGCAACCAAACGCGGGAATTCATGTTTAAGAAAGAAGGGACTAATTCCTCCGGGGCGCTGGCCGATATTACGAATGTACGCGCCACAGCCCAAGCTTTCGGCGGGCGCAAGCGGCGAAGATTTTTTAAGGATAGTTACTTACTAATGTACAGAAAGGTACTTACTTCGGTTATCAGGTGAATTTAGGTTTGCTCAGGGATGCACAGATTTCGTACCATTCGCACTCAGCCCGGTTTCGGGCCGGGGCTTTTGCGATCGTAGGCTTTGGGCCGCAAGTTCCAGCGCACCAATAATTTCCTCCGGGGTAGCAGGTTTTAAAGTGATCCAAATGATCCGTCGGTTCAAGATGTTCGCTTTCGTGTTTTTAGGGCTGGTACTTTCCACCTCCCTGCCTGCGCGCACCTCCAGCACAACCGCCAAGACGACGGCGAAAAAAGACGCCAGGGTAACAGAGAGCACCCGCGCTAAAAGGCGTATGGCAGCGCTGCGTCACCGGCGCGCGGCCGCAAAGCTGGTTACGGCAAAAGCCACTACCAAAGGCGCAAAAGCTGTGCCCGCCGCAAAACTTGTCCCCGCAAAGACCACCAAGACGACGCACCGGCGCCATCGTTATTATGAGCGCTTCACCGCCAGCTCTTTTGCCGACGACATCACCGACGGCGACGACACCACCGGTGAAGACCCCATCGTCCGCCAGGCCGCGATCGACGCGCTCGGCAACATGAACGGCACGGTCGTAGCCATTGATCCGACCAGCGGACGCATCCTGGCCGCGGTCAACCAGAAGCTCGCGCTCTCGGAAGGCGCGCAGCCCTGCTCCACTATCAAGGTCGCTGTGGCCCTGGCTGCGCTGAGCGAAAAAGTTATTACTCGTGAGACTGAAATCAAACTGGGCCGCCGCTCGCAGATGAGCCTGACCGAAGCACTGGCCCATTCCAACAACGCGTACTTTGAAGCCGTAGGACGCCGGCTAGGTTTCGACAAGGTCAGCTATTACGCCCACCGCTTCGGCCTGGGCGAGCTGGCCGGATACAACATTGAAGGCGAGCACCTCGGCGTGTTCCCTACGCGTGAGCTCGACGCGCGTCTCGGCGGCGTAGGCAAGATGTGCTCTTTCGGTGAAAGCATTTCCATGACGCCGCTTCAGCTCGGCGCGCTGGTCTCCGCCATCGCCAACGGAGGCACGCTCTATTACCTCCAGCATCCGGCTTCTCCAGAAGAGGTGGTGAACTTCCAGCCCCGGATCAAACGCCAGCTCGATATCGGCCCCTTGGTCCCGGAGATTGCCGAAGGCATGACCGGCGCGGTGCAGTACGGAACGGCCCGCAGCCTGCGCCTGAACTTCAGTGAAGAACAGGTCCTGGGCAAAACCGGAACCTGCTCCAAGGACGGCACACGCTTCGGTTGGTTCGCCTCTTATGCCAACACCCAGTACGGACACATCGTCACCGTAGTCTTCCTGCAAGGCGGACGCCCGACCTTCGGCCCCAAAGCAGCCGAGATCAGCGGCAAATTCTACCGCAATCTCTACGACCACAACTTCTTCGCTCAGCCCACAACAGCCGCCAGCAGTGGCAGCACAGGAAATTAATTGGCGGTAAGAAATCAGTGGCTGGCAGGAAATCAGGTAAGTGAAAAGAAAGTAAGCAAGAAAATCAAGTAACAGAAGAGAAATGTGGACCGCAGCCGCCCTCGGCTGCGGTTTTTGTTTGCTCTTGTGGAACAGGCACTCTTGCCTGTTCTTAAGCCATTTTGAGAGTTCATGTGAACTCTATCTGGCTGCTAGTCCTGCTATGAAATCTCCACGGACCTCGCCCGCGTCATCATCAATATGTGATCCACATGGGACGTGGACCGCAGCCGCCCCCGGCTGCGCTGGAACCTGGGCTGGCCTTCCGCGCTGCGGGGTAAACTACTTCCATGAGCGCAAAGAAGGAAGAAGCAATTAAAAAGACCCTCAATCGCAGTTACAGAGTGGTCGTGGATCCAATCGAGCCGCGTGGCGGCAGTTGGGGCTGTTCTGAGGTCTCCATCTATGCGACAGATGGGGTTTTCAAACGGAGGCTTGCCGGCTACACAAGAAACTATCCTGCCCACGGGCTTGGCACCTGGTATCCCTTCAGCCGCGGCGACAAAGATTACGCGCTTTTCTCTGCCGACTATACCTGCACTCGTGTGATGGATCTCGCCACCTTCAAGGACATCGGCGGAGAGCCGCCGAACCCATCAGGCTTCTGCCCCGTTGAATACTATATCCCTGAGATCGAATATTTTGAAAAGGAGCCTGATCCAAAGAAGCCGGAGTCCTTCGTCTATCGCGTGGCCCGAGCACCCTCGGACGTGGCGTTTGTTGCCGGCTGCTTCTGGGGCGACGACTCCTCATGGAAGATCCAATGCTTTGATCTTTCCCAGGTTGAATCAGGAATTATCACGCGTGACGAGCGCTTCGGATATGTCGCCATGGCAAACGGCGTGTCGCTGGAGAAGAGCTGCTCTTGCGAGCGTGATGAAGAAACCGGAGCAGTGATTGCCACGCTCGCGATCATGCAGAGGTTTGATCTGGCCACAGGAAAATGCGTCACCGTTGATCCCTTCCGCTGAGTGGCCTTTTAGCGCTTCGCTTCGTTGCGCGGGCATTCGGCAATATGTTGCGATAGACCAGCCCGCAAGGGCGCAATCATTGAGCCCACCGCGTCAGCGGTGGGTAAGGAGATATAAGATCAGGCCCTGAAAGGACGACATAAAACCATGTCTCATGCGTTCGTCAAAAACCACATCCATCTGGTCTTCGGCACCAAGGACCGCCGTTCCACGGTTGCGCAAGATGTCCAACCTGAGCTGTGGTCGTATCTGGCCAGCATCTGCCGCAACCAGGGCATGGCCGCGATTGCCATCAACGGCATGGAAGACCACGCGCACGTTTTGTTTCATCTGCCGCCGACCATGGCGCTGGCTAATGCCATCCGCCTTCTTAAAGCAAACTCTTCCAAATGGATGAATGACCATGGACGGCGATTTGCATGGCAACCGGGCTACGGCGCTTTCAGCGTAAGCATTTCCAACACCGCCGCCGTGGCGAAATACATTCGCAATCAGGAACAACATCATCGCAAGATGACCTTTGAACAGGAATATCGGGCCTTGCTTCGGAAACACGGTATTGATGTTGATGCTAAGTGATGTGGCGCGCGTAGCATCGCGAATTGATCTTCTCCTATGCAGGAGATCGGGGCGTTGGGATGTCCGTGGACCGACAGAAATGGCAGCCCCGCAGGGGCGGAATTATTGCGCCCAAGGCGTGAGCCTTGGGTGAGCGAAAAATAGAATCCAGCCCTGAAAGGGCGGCATAAACCGTTACGTGTCAGACGACATGATATCGATGCTGACGCCATTATGTCGCCCCGCAAGGCGGGGCTTGTTCTTTTCGCACACCACCCACCGCTGACGCGGTGGGCTCAATAATTTCGCCCTTCGGGCTTGGATCAGGCATTGGCGACTTCAGCCTGGGCCGTACGGAACGAACAAGAATTCTTCCGCTCTGCCGAAGGCCGGCGCGGAGCGGAGGGCGAAGCGCATGAATCAAGAATCAGACGGGCGCATCCTCGAATCTCGCCCTTCGCAAAAACCAAAACCGCGAAGGGGCACCCGTTTGTGTTTTAAGGGACAAGAAAGCAAAGCCTGGGGCACCCGGCAGCCCGGGATTCTAGGGAAGGCTCCGACGGCCGGTAAACCAAGAAAAAAGCTTTAAGGTAACCCGGTGCTCAATCACCTGCACGAGTCCGCGTACAGTTTTCCCGGTAATCCAGCTAAGCCAACCCCAACCAACTGCAACAATTACGGACGCCCAAATTAAGATTTTCCCGAATGTTGAGACCAACTTTTGAGGGCTTAACAGACCCGCCCCGGCAGCCGCACCTACAAGCAAAACTGCGCTAAACGCCAACATTATAAGGATCGTCACAACCTTCGAAACGGATCGCGCCCGCCCGGATGCTGCAAGGAGAACGTCTGTGTGCTCCTGGGAAGAAGAGCGATACATATCTTTTTCATGATCTAATGCGGTGGTGAGCGATCTTTCTTTCTCTTGCTGTGCATGCAATACCGTGGCATGTTGCTCTTCAATCTTCTTCCGCTCGTCGGCAGCGATTTCTTTTTGTTCCGCAACCAGACGATTCTTTGCGCGTTCCAGAATTTGACGCAATCCCACGTTTGTAAGCGCTTCCTCGTCTCCGAGGGTCAAATGCATAAGTTCTTGGTGCGCTATTGGCGAGAGCCTTAGAATTGCGTGGTCCTCCTCTGATATTAGCCCGCTTGCGGTCAGCTGACTCATCACCTCTACATACTTCCTAAACAGTCCTTTCCCTGGTTCTAAAGCTGCGTAACAAAGGGCAAGAGTTTCTTTCTCGGGTAGAGATGGCCTCTTCATTGGGGCTTTTAGCCACGCCACGTTCGCTAGACTATAGTCAGTTATAACGCTAGAAACTTCCTTTGATGAATTGTGGGTTTTCCCAAATTCATAGGCAGCTCTCGCAAAAGCAGAATTAGTCGTGACAAAAATTGCCCCCGCATCTTCTAGCCGAGCTGGTTCCGCAACCCGCCGCAGCACATAAATGCTCCTAACAGAGTTAACGTCATTTAAAAGTGCCTGATCGCCATGATATAGAATTTCATCCTCAAGAACGTCCTGGAAGGCCGACTCATCGATTTGAAAGGTCGCTTGATAAGGGGGCGTCTTTCTTAAATTGATGTAGTGAACAGATAGCTTCTCTCGAAGCTGATCTAGACAGAGGAGGAGATCCGATAGTGTGACGCCACTATTGCGTACTTCGCGCAAAATACGAGTAGTCACCTGTGGATCGTTGATTCGTTGCGCTGCGTACTTGATCGCACCTTTAATTTCCTCGTACGTGTGTTCGAAGACGGAAAGGGAGCCTCTCAAATCCCGCACTAGCGTGATTAGCTCCTCAGCCGCTTGCTGAGCATCACGCCCTTGTAAGCCAAGGAGATTTAGTACGACAGGAGTGTCGAGATAAAAGCTAACGCGGTCAAACTTCTGTTCGAGTGATTGCAAGTCAGGACAAGTAAGTGCATTGGCGTACATTTGCCCCTTGATCAAAACGATAAAGTCTTCAAAAAGCGTCGGATCTTTCTCGTATACGTGCTGTACAAAGCAGCTGACGATATAGAGCTCTCGAGGACCTGTGTTCGGTACCTGGGGCAGAGTTGTCTTGAAAACATAGGTCTTCAGGCAATCGACAGCGAACCGACCCAGGAAACCGAGAATTGCCGTAGCCGCATCTGCGTTTGTCCAATTGACCGCAGTTGGCTGTATAGCTGAGGCAAATCGGCATAAGGCGTCATAGACCCTCTGAATCCTCTCAGCGGCCTCCTGACGCTTGGGGCCGATATCAACACGGGGCAACGTAGCAGCCGGGAAAAATGCCTCATGTTCTTTTCGCAGATGCCCGTCCCGGGCTAGCCGTCTCAGAACATGTTGTACCGCTTTAACTGGGATTCTAAGCCCGAATTCCTCGGCCAGAAGGCCTGCGATTACCACATCCGTTACAATTTCAGGTCTTCGAGTCTCGAGCACACTCAGTACAAAAGTTGCAAGATAACCTATGTAATCTCGGTGCCGTTCATCGATGTCGACTTTGAGAATTGCAAGACTAGTAAGAGTTAATGTGCTCTGGACAAGGTTGTCACGAGCCATTTCTACCTTTGCAACAGGCTGGTTAGATCCCATGGATGCAATCCTGATCTTAATGAATCGGACAAAAATAATATGCGAGGCCTATATATCGCTGCCGCCATCGAAAATCACGTACGGCTTGTTTCTGTAACTCATATCGACTCAAAATAGACGGGCGCGGCTTTCGCCGCGCCCGTCACAATCAGTTCAAAATTCGTCTCGTAACAAATTTGCTTACTGCTGTGCCGGGGTTACCGGCCGTTCTTTTCTAACTACAACCGCTTGTCGAACCACATGAACCGCATCTGTAACATGAACCGTTGCGCATCATGATCGAGCCGCAGACCTGGCAACTGGGAGCGTCGCCCATATCGACGAGGTCTTTCAGGGCGTCGGCTGCGTGGTAGAGACCACGATCGACTGGATGGCTATTGGCTCGTGGCTCATGGCTATCGGCCAGACCGCCCTGCGGTGGCGTGGTCTCACGATCGGCTCCAGCGCCTAGTTCTCTTATCGCAGCCGAGGGCGGCGCTCCACTGCTAAATGTGGGTTGCCCTCCGGGAAGCGCTCCGCTGATTAGCGCCGGGGACTGCGGTCCCAGCATGTCTTTGAACAGCGGGTATTGGCGTCCGGTGACGAAGCGGATCTCCAGCCAGCGGAAGATGTAATCCATCACCGACTTGGCGATGGGGATCTCCTGGTTGCCGGTGAAGCCCGAGGGCTCAAACCGGGTGTGCTGGAACTTGTCACAGAGCAGCCGTAGCGGCACGCCGTGCTGGAGGGCCAGCGAGACGGCGGTGGCGAAGGAGTCCATCAGGCCGGAAACGGTGGAGCCTTCCTTGGCCATGCGGATGAAGAGCTCGCCGGGGGTGCCGTCTTTATAGAGGCCCACGGTGATGTAGCCTTCATGGCCGGCGATGGCGAACTTGTGCGTCAGTGACGCGCGCTCTCCGGGCAGACGATGACGCAGCGCTCTGGGCGGCGCCGACTGCTGTTCTTCCGTGGTAGGCAGGCGCACGGCGGCCAGCGCGACGGCCTGCTGTTCCGGCGCGAGCTTGGCGAAGGCGGCTTCTTCCGTGGTGGGCGGAGCCAGTTTTTCTCCGCGGGTGCCGCGGCGGGCGGCTTCGTCCTTGCTGGAGGCGGCCATGAGTGGCTGCGCTTTCTTGGAGCCGTCACGATAGATGGCCACGGCCTTGAGTCCCATCTTCCAGGATTGGAGGTAGGCGGCGCTGATGTCGTCGACGGTGGCGTTTTCCGGCAGATTGACGGTCTTCGATATGGCGCCGGAGATGAACGGCTGCGTGGCGGCCATCATCATGACGTGTCCCATGTAATGGATGGTGCGCGTGCCCTTCTGCGGCTTGAAGCTGCAATCGAAAACGGGCAGGTGCTCGTCCTTGATGCCGGGCGCGCCTTCAATGGTGCCGGTGGCGTCAATGTAGCTGACAATGCCGTTGACCTGCTCGGGCAGATAGCCGAGCTTCCACAGCGCCGAAGGCACGGTCTGGTTGACGATCTTGATCATGCCGCCGCCGACGAGCTTTTTGTACTTGATCAGCGCCAGGTCAGGCTCAACGCCGGTGGTGTCACAGTCCATCATGAAGCCGATGGTCCCGGTAGGCGCCAGCACGGTGACCTGCGCGTTGCGATACCCGGCTTTTTCGCCGAGGGCGAGCGCTTCGTCCCAGCTCTGGCGGCTGCCTTCGAGCAGAGCGGCGGGGACATTTTCTTTGTTAATTTTATTGACGGACGCCCGATGCATGCGGATCACGTTAAGGAACGGCTCCTGGTTGACGTACCAGCCAGGACACGCTCCGCCCCAGGTTGTACTCGCAGCGCCGCTGATGGGCGTGACTTTTTCCGCGACGGCGGCGGAGTACGCAGCTTCCGGGCCGCGTGTTGCGGGCGTGAGCCACGGACAGGACTGCGCGATGCGCGCCGACTGCAAATATGACTCACCGCACATGATGGCGGTAACGCAGGCGGCGTAGTCGCGTCCGGCGTCAGAGTCGTAGGGCAGGCCGGAAGCCATGAGCAGCGCGCCCAGGTTGGCGTAGCCCAGACCGAGTGGACGATAGTCGTGCGAGTTGCGCGCGATCATCTCCGTGGGGTAGCCGGCGTTATCCACCAGGATTTCCTGCGCGGTAATCAATACATCCACGGCGTGGCGGTACGCGGGGACGTCAAAGTCGCCGTTGCCCTTGAGGAACTTCATCAGGTTGAGCGAAGCCAGGTTACAGGCCGAGTCGTCAAGGAACATGTATTCCGAGCACGGGTTGCTGGCGTTGATGCGGTCGGTGTTCTTCGACGTGTGCCAGCGGTTGATGGTGGTGTCATACTGCATGCCCGGATCGCCGCACTGCCACGTGGCTTCGGCGATGCGCCGCATCAGGTCGCGCGCCTTGAAGGTCTTCATGACCTGTTTGTCTTTCACGGAGCGGGTGGAGAATTCTCCGTCACGCTCCACGGCGTTCATGAACTCGTCGGTCACGCGGACGGAGTTGTTGGCGTTCTGGAAGAAGATGGAGCTGTAGGCTTCCGCGTCCGGCGAGGAGCCGTCATAGCCCATCTCAATCAGCGCCCAGGCCTTGGCTTCTTCCTTGGCCTTGCACTCGATGAAATCGATGATGTCCGGATGCTCCACGTTCAGGATGACCATCTTGGCGGCGCGGCGGGTCTTGCCGCCCGACTTGATTACGCCAGCGAATGCGTCAAAGCCCTTCATGAAGCTGAGCGGGCCGGAGGCTTGTCCGCCGCCGGAGAGTACTTCCGTCGATCCGCGCAACGTGGAAAGATTGGTTCCGGTGCCGCTGCCCCACTTGAACAACATGCCTTCCGTCTTGGCCAGCGTGAGGATGGAGTCGAGCGAGTCGCGGACGGAGTTGATGAAGCACGCGGAGCACTGCGGATGGCTATATCCACTGGTAGTGAACTCGACCTGGCCTTTCTCCATGTTCCAGTGCCAGCTCTGCGCGTCCGACTGCGGCTCCAGCCGGTCGCAGCCAACGTTGAACCATACCGGCGAATTGAACGCCGCTTTTTGCTGAAGGAGGATGTGAGCGAGCTCGTCATGGAATGCGTCACGATCGTCGGCGGTGGCGAAGTATCCCTGCTGCCAACCCCAGCCGCGGATGCTCTCCGCCACGCGCTGGATCAGCTGGCGCACGCCGGTCTCACGCTGCGGCGTGTTCAACGCGCCATGAAGATACTTGCTGGCCACAATGTTGATGGCCGTCATGGACCAGTCTTTGGGCGACTCAACGTTGCGCTGCTCAAAGATGCTGTTGCCCTTGGCATCGGTGATGCTGGCGGTGCGCAGCTCCCATTCCACCTCGTCGTACGGCGAGACGCCGGTGCGGGTGAAATAACGTGAGAACTTCAGCCCCGGGGCGCTGCTTTCAGGCTGCGCTTCCGGCCGTGTGGCTGGTGTGGATGTGGTTTTCGTGGTCAATTCCGCCATTTTCTTCTTCTCCGCTTGAGTTCAATTCTTTTAAAAGCAGGGGCTAAAAGCCCGCATAATTTCACGAGCAGCATCGTATGCTGAAATTTGTTTCTTGGTTCGTCCGGGCTTAAAGTCCGGGCGGAGACGTTCTGGCCAGATTGGTTCGTCGGGTCACGCGGTCTACCGCTCGCTCCGCCACGGTCTTCATTTCCGCGGCTTCCACTTCGGAGACCTCAGGTAATATCTGAACGGGCGGAACCTTTATTTTCGGTTCGGCTGGCGCAGCCACCGGCCGTTCAAAGAGCTGTGAAGCAACTTCTCGCTGGGAGTTCAGCCACATCTTGAGCGCATTGGCCGCGGACCCGCGTTCTTCCACGTTCGGGATCACGGCATAACGGAGATAGCAACGCCCTTCGGCCAGCCGCCGGCGCAACGGACTGGCAGGCGCATAGAACCGGCTCAGAGCACGCACAAGGTCATCGGCTTCGCCCACCTCAAACACCGCAAGCATACGACGGGAATGCGGACCGGCCGGCTGGACAATCTCTTCCGCCAGGGCAAAAATTCCGGGTTGATTGGGCACCAGCAAGAGCTCAAAGCTCGACTCGCAACGGAACCAGCGCGACCAATTCATCTCCATAAATTCACTCCCAAAATCCATAGTTCACACCGCCGGAAGAAAAACCCGGCGATGCGGGGTCCAACGATCCAAGAGGGTCACCGCAATTTTGCTTGTTGTCCGGCGCCACCTCTGACGCCGATTTGTTTTGCGTGTCGGAAATCCGCTTACGGCTTGCCGCGGGCCCGGCAGAACAACCACTGTGTTGGAGAAAGTACTCCCGTATATAGTGCCTGTCAAGAACAAAACACAACAGCTTGTATATATATTGTATCTCACTCACAGACCTGTGACGCAACTCTAAACGTCCTTGTTTTCCGTGTTTTACCGCCACTAGCCACTTTCGAGGGGGTGCTGCACACCGTGATTTACATCCAGAACGATGGGGGTGTGGCATTTGTTGGCGCACCCAATTCCCTAAACCTCGCAGGACATCACTGAGCAAATCGCAATTGCCGCAAACATTGGTAGTGCGAATCTACGCGCCGCCTACAGAAGATTCAATGCCAGAAGAATGGTGCAGTACTGTGGATTGTGTGGAAAAGGAGACTTTTGAGACGACGGAACGAGTCCACGACGGACTTGCTGGCGTTCACTGCCACCGCAACAAGGCGCCCATCGCCACGTACAATCATTTTGCCGCTTGATTCTGTGCGGCAACCCCCTCGTTCCCTGGAGCCAATATGCATCGTGTTTTTGCCTTTGTGATCGCCATTGCTGTCCTCTTGTCGTCGACACCGGCGCGTGTCCAGACTGCCTCGGCGCGTCCTCAGGAAACGGAGAAAGACCGATTAGAAAAACAGCTTCGTGATGCCGATCTCGAATTTGCCCGGCAGACGCGCGAACACCGACTGGAAGGCTGGATGGACTTCTTTGCCGATGACGCCTCCGTGATTCATGAAGGCAAAGTCACTTCCGGGCAGCAGGCGCTACGGGCATTCTATGAACCCATCTTCGCCAACCAGGATTTTGCGCTGACCTGGACGCCGACCAAGGCGGAAGCCTCGAAAGACGGCTCACTCGGCTACACCTACGGTGATTACGAAGCGAAGAGTAGTGGACAGACGTCACACGGCGTCTACGCAACCACATGGCGACGTGTCAACGGCCGATGGAAAGTAGTGCTGGACCTAGGCAGCGCGCAACGATAGCGGGTAACCCGGCAAATGGCAATTAGCAAATGGCACTTAGCAGATCATTCCGCCGTCGGCATGTGCATGTACATAGACTGGATCGCCACGCGCCCGGGGCCGGTAAAGCGGTTCCAGACGATCTGTCCGGCGCTGGCAAACAGGCCTGTGCTTAGGCGCTGGAACTGCGTGTCCATGCGCACGCTCAGGTCTTTGTAGATCCAGCCTCCCGGCTCGATATCGATTTGTTCGTTGGGCTGCAGAGTGACTTCAAAGACATTGCCGTATCCGTGCACCCAGACAATTCCGTCGCCCTGGGGCGCGGTGAAGTGGTCGATAAAGAAGCCGGTGCCTCCCATCAGCATGTTGCTGATGCCCTTCACTCGCTTGAACGTGTATTCCACGTTCCCCGTGGCTGCCAGGAACTGGTGCTCGCGCATCTCAATGCCTTCGCCCCGGCGAAGATGAAGTCCGAAGACATGTCCCGCTCCGTCGCGACTGAAGGCGATGCGGCCCGGCCCGCGCGCTTCCGTCATAAAAACCGGCATGCCGGAGAGGATGCGCTTGAAGGCTCCGGCCAGCGACTTGATTCCAATCTGTACCGCCGGATCTTTCCACAGCAGGATGTGATGTTCGAAGTAAACAGGAACGGCCCCCAGTTCGATATGCAACGCCGGGACCAATTCGCCCTGGATGTGATACGTCACGCCGGCAAAGGCTTCGTCCGTAGCGTTGGTGGGAAGAAGAATGGGAACAGCCATACAAGGTCCTCCGTTCGATTGTGCGCCCTGCGTCAACGATCATACGGGCGTGACGCCTGGACTACAGGTGGCAAAGCAGATTCCTCATGGCAATCGCGTAAACATGTTTGGGCTTCCGATTGTCTTGTTGTTACTCGACGTTGTAGACCAATCGGAGAGAATTAGGTTAAGTTATTCTCTTGTGGGGTGACTGCCGATGCGCCAGGCTCTTCTGATGATGATCGTCCTGACTTCTTCCTGGTGCCTGGCCCAGGACTGCACCACGTACGTGGTGTTCGCCGCCTATGACCGCAAAACGGGCGTTGAGATTGAGACGCTGAAGGCCGAGGATTTTGAAGCGACGATGGGCAAAACCTCGCTTCCCGTTGTTACCTCCAGCCAGCATTTCACGAACCGCCTGCTGGTCCTGCTGGAAACAGACGGCATCGCCAACGACGACAAGCTTGCAGAGGAAGTCACCATGGTCACGCGCATGGCGCGACAGGCGCCGGAGGGAATGCCGGTGGCCTTGGGCTTATTTGCGGAGAGGGCCGCATTCACCAAAGAGTTCGTCGCCGACCCGCAGAAACGCGATGCCGCCATGAGTGACGTTGTGGAACAAAAAGACTCTCTGGGCAAACGCGTGGCATTGTGGGACGCGCTGCACCAGGCCCTGGCGCTGTTTGGCCCGCACCAGCCCGGAGACACCGTCCTGCTGGTCAGCGATGTCTATGATGACAAGAGCGGCCGCTCAGGCAGTGAAGTGGAAAAAGAGTTCATCGCGCGCGGCATCCGCCTGTACGCCATGCGGCGACACCCCGCAAGCCTGGTGGACCGGGATTTTCTCCGGAGTTCGCACGAACTGGAAAAGACCGTGCTGGAGGGGACGATCAAGGAAACCGGCGGCGTCTACAGTGAATTCAGCGCGCCCTTGTTTCGCTTCGCCTGGCAGGGATATATGCTGGGCATCAGAGTGCCGGGCGGCTTGGCGAAGCCGCGCAAATGGAAGCTGCAGTTCCGCGGTCCCGCGGCGGAGACCCATCGCAAGGCAAACCTTTATTATCCGGAACAGTTGCCGCCTTGCAGTAAAGCGACCTCACGACATTAAAGATAATTTGACTGGTTCTCAGCACTATGACCTACTTGAACAGACTAATAAACTCGGGTTGTTCCACGTTGACTGAACAGCTGACGTAAAATCTTAGGATGCTTGATTCTCAATCGCCAGCGGTGAATGCTGGGGCGTGCGGTGCATACGAATGGTTGACGACCTTCAGCCACGATTTTGACAACCTCCTGACGCTCTGTCCGACTACTGTGCTCGGAAAGTACGTGGCTGTCACGTCCTTTGACAGTGGTTCGCTTGATCTAAGTAGCCAGGAGAAGGCCGCTGGTTGGGGAACTCGTAGCGGTATCGCATATAGCCCTCTGATTGAGTCCGTTGGGGCATTGCCGGAGCGCGGCGGATTCGATGAGTGGTACGTCTTCGGAGCCCCCGTAGACCTGGGTGAAAAGGGCCAAGGCAACATTTTTGAGGCTCCATTGTTAGCGGGACAAGTAGAAGTTTTTGTGAACTTCGGCGAAGCTTCGACCTTAACCAGCCAAACGATCATCTCGTGCCTTTGTTCTGGCGTCAACTCGAATGGATTCGCCCCGAGTCCTATATCGCCGATACGCATCTTCTCCTGACATTCGTAAGCGCCAATAAGAGTGTTTTTGCTGCCGTCTACCAAGCGCTCAGCGAATCACGATCCTGATCGTGGCTTCATCCCGGCGTACGCTTACTAACGCGGTTCCCGAGTTCGTGTGCCCTTGCCCTATGGTCTAAACCCAGCCGAGGGCGGCTGGGCCACAAAACTTGCGTTGTCCACGATGTTTGGCGCTCCGAGAGCCGTGTGGCACCGCCGCCCTCGGCGGTGGTTTTGTCCGGGTGTAACAATTTTGCAACCGCTCCATAATTGCACTCCGTCAAAAAACAAACGCGCCCCAAAGCTGGGACGCGTCTGCAATATAGTTGTGCGGGCGGCTATTTCTTTTCTTCGTCGTCCGGGCCTTGTTCCGCGGCTGCCGCTTGCTGTTGTTCTTCCATCTGTTTGCGGACTTCTTCCTGGCGCTTGGTGCGTACTTCCGCCCGCTTGGCGCGCTTGGCTTCAATGACCTTCTCGCTGCCCAGCAGTTCAATGTACACGGTGGCAGCGCCGTCGCCCTTGCGCCACCCTTTGTGGATAATGCGCAGGTAGCCGCCATTGCGGTCGCCAAAGCGCGGGGCCACGGTGTCAAACAGACGCGAGACGGATTCGCGTGTCATCAGGTAGCCGCCGGCCAGGCGGCGTGCAGCCACGTCACCACGCTTACCCAGGGTGATCATCTTCTCCACGTGCGGACGCATGGCTTTGGCCTTGGCCGGAGTGGTTTCAAGCCGCTCTTCCATAATGAGCGAAGTCACAAGGTTGCGCAGCAGCGCACGACGGTGACTGGTGTTACGTCCGAGTTTCTTGGTTACTTTGCGATGGCGCATAAGCGATCCTTAGATTGGTAATTGAGAAATTTTGTGATTTGGTAATTGGGCTGGTAATTGAGTTTGAAAAATTACTCAATTACCAGATTACCCAATTGTCAATTTCTTAAAACTCCTGCCCGTCCCCGTCGCCGCCATCACCGTCGCCTTCGCCGATCGATATGGCGGAAGGCATCTGGCTGGTGGGACCGGGAACGGCGTTCCCGTGCTCATCGATCTTCATGCCCAGCGAGAGGCCCATGGAGGCAAGGATCTCCTTGATCTCATTGAGCGACTTGCGGCCAAAGTTCTTGGTCTTGAGCATTTCCGCTTCGGTCTTCTGCACCAGCTCGCCGATGGTCTGGATGTTGGCGTTCTTCAGGCAGTTGTAGCTGCGAACGGAAAGCTCCAGCTCTTCCACCGAGCGGTTCAGGTTTTCGTTCTTGATCAGCGGCTTTTCTTCTCCGCGGGCTTCGGTCTCAAGCTCCTCTTCAAAGTTGATAAAGATGGTCATGTGGTCTTTGAGCAGCTTGGCCGCCAGACCCAGCGCGTCGGCCGGGGCAATGGAGCCGTTGGTCCAGATTTCAATGTCGAGTTTGTCGTAATCGGTAATCTGTCCCAGACGGGCGGCTTCCACGGTGTAGTTGCACTTACGCACCGGCGAGTGGACCGAGTCGATGGGAATGAATCCCAGGCCCAGGTCTTCATCAAAGTTCTTGTCGGCCGCAACGTAACCGCGTCCGCGCTTCAGGCGCATCTCCATGTCCAGCTTGCCGCCTTCGGAGACGGTGGCAATGTGGACGTTCTTGTCCAGCACTTCCACATCGCCATCAGCTTCAATCATGCTGGAGGTGATGATTCCCGGCTGTTCGGCCTTGAGATAAATCGCCTTGGGGCCGTCGCCATTCAGCTTAAACGGGACCTGTTTTAAGTTCAGGATGATGTCTGTGGCATCTTCCACCACGCCGGGGATGGACTGGAACTCATGCAGCACGCCTTCAATCTTTACCGCCGTGACGGCTGCGCCTTCAATGGAAGACAGCAGAACGCGCCGCAGGGCGTTGCCGATGGTTGTGCCGAAGCCGCGCTCAAAAGGCTGCGCGTAGAAACGGCCGTATTTGTCCGTAAGTGTCTCCGTGTCCGTGGCGAGACGCTTGGGTTTCTGAAAACCTCTCCAAAGAACCATGTTTATTTTTTCCTTTCAACTCCGCTCCGTTTGGCGCATGAGCTTGCTGCTCAAGGCTGTTCTGGTGCGGGCAAGTTGCGGGCTATGCGATTAAGCAATTAGCCAAATCATCTTCTGCGGGCCCCAAAAGGGAACCGCCTTCTTTACTTATCTCTACGCAGCACTGACGTTACCGGGTCTATTTTCATTCGCTTCCTAAGACAGCTTGTTCTTATGCTGAAGGCTGAACACGCTGTTTGGCATAAGATTCCAGATAACCGCAATCCTTGCAGCGCCAGACTTCCGCTTCATAACTGGTCTTGCCTTTGACCTTCACGAAACCGAACCAACCCTTTTGCGGCGGCCCGGAAATCCAGCTTGCCACTAAACGTCCGCCGTGAGTTACATCCAGCAAAAATCCAGTCTCCATCTGCCCTGAACACTTTGAGCATTTAAGCGCGGCTGTCTCTTGCTGCATGTTGCCACCTCATCCAGCGGCGAGTAGCGAGCAGCTACTGGCTTATTTGCTATACAACTCGACGATGAGTTGTTCGTTGACCGGCGCGTTGATGTCTTCACGCTTCGGCAGGGCCAGGACGCGTCCCTTCAGGTTGTCGCGGTCCACTTCCAGCCAGCCGACTACAGGCTGATGACTGGAGTATTCGCGCGCGCCTTCGATCACAGTAAACTTGCGCGCCTTTTCGCGGACCTGGATCTCATCTCCCAGGTTCACCTGGTAGGACGGAATGTTGACCCGGCGACCGTTAACGTCAATGTGGCCGTGGCGCACCACCTGTCGCGCCTGACGGCGGGACGTGGCGAAACCCAGGCGGTAGACAACGTTGTCCAACCGGCGCTCCAGTTGTTGCAGAAGCAGTTCGCCGGTGACGCCGGGCTTGCGCGCGGCTTTCTCAAAATAATTCCTGAACTGGTTTTCCAGGGTAAAGTACATGCGCTTGGTCTTCTGCTTTTCCCGGAGTTGCAGGCCGTAACCTACAACCTTGGCCTTGCGGTCCTTGCCATGCTGGCCGGGAGCGAAGTTGCGCTTTTCAACCGGGCACTTGTCCGTAAAACACTTGGACCCTTTGAGAAATAACTTCATGCCTTCGCGACGGCAAAGGCGGCAAACTGCACCTTTATAACGTGCCATTTTCTTTTCTCCTACTTTCGGTTGTCGATCGGTTTACGGGGTGGCTACCCTTTCTTCCCGATCCTGGTTAACAATCGGTCGATCGGGTGATCGGTTCATCGGTTGATCGAAAAACTAAAGCAAATCACCCGATCACCGGATCACGGCGATCACCAGATCTCAAACGCGCCTGCGTTTGGGCGGCCTGCACCCATTGTGCGGAATCGGCGTGACGTCTTTGATGGTCTTCACGTCTAGACCGGCTGCAGCCAGGGCGCGGATGGCCGACTCGCGTCCCGAGCCAGGACCGTTCACCCGCACTTCAAGCGAACGCATGCCATGGTCGCGCGCCTGGTTGGCGGCGTTCATGGCAGCCTGCTGTGCGGCAAACGGAGTCCCTTTGCGCGATCCGCGGAACCCCAGCGAACCGGAGCTCTTCCAGGCCAACGTGCGGCCTTCCATGTCGGTGATGGTGACAATGGTGTTATTGAACGAAGCCTGAATGAACGCGACCCCGTGCGGGACGTTCTTCCGCTCCTTCTTCTTAAAGACTTTTTTCTTGCTCTTGGTGCCGCTCGCTGGTGCGGCGGCCGCTGCTGGCTTTGCCATCTCTTATTCCTTTAGATTACCGCCGGGTCAAATTTGATTCACGCCGGCATCTTCAACAATGTGTCCAGATTCGAGCTGCTAGCTTCTAGCCACTAGCTGCTGGGTAAAAACCAAATTTACTTTTCGCAACCGCACTACCAACCAAGTCCTGTTCGACTTGCCGTTGCTCCTGCTTGCTAGCGGCTAGTAGCCAGCAGCTTCTTTACGTCTTGGCCGCGGTCTTCTTCTTGTTGGCCACCGTGCCCTTGCGCGGTCCTTTGCGGGTGCGCGCATTGGTATGCGTGCGCTGTCCGCGGACCGGCAGGTTACGGCGATGCCGGTACCCGCGGTACGAACCGATTTCAATCAGCCGCTTGATGTGCATGGAAACGTCCTTGCGCAGGTCGCCTTCCACGCCGCCTTCATTCTCGATGACCTGGCGGATGCGGTTGACTTCTTCTTCATTCAGGTCCTGGACCTTCTTCATGGGCTCGACTTTTGCGTTGTCCAGGATTTTTTGCGAGCGCGAGTTGCCGATACCGTAGATATACGTCAGCGCGATGTTCACGTGCTTGTTACGCGGAAGATCAACGCCTGCGATACGTGCCATAATTTCCCCTCTTTACTCTTTATGCCGGTCTACAACTCAGCTTCGGCATTCATCCCGCTTGGTTTATAAATTGCCAAAATTGCCAGAATCGCCGTAATTTCAGTTTTGGCAATTACCAATCTTGGCAATTTCGCTTACCCTTGTCTCTGTTTATGTTTTGAGTTTTCGCAGATCACACGCACCACACCCTTGCGGTGCACGATCTTGCACTTGTCACAAATCTTTTTCACCGATGCTCTGACCTTCATAATTCTGCTCTCTTTTGCTTCCCGTGCTGCCGGGCTCTCCAGCGGCACTCCTCATGATTTCGCAATTAGGTAATTTGGTAAATGTGTAATTGGAAAGTCAAATTATCCAATTGCCAAATTACTCAATTACCAAATTCACGACGCTTCTCGCGCCTACTTGTACCTGTACACGATGCGTCCGCGTGTAAGGTCATACGGGGAAAGCTCCACCGCGACCTTGTCTCCGGCAAGAATCTTGATGAAATTCTTGCGCATTCTGCCGGAAACGTGCGCGAGCACCTGATGCTTGTTCTCCAGTTCCACCCGGAACATGGCATTGGGCAGCGGCTCAATCACCGTTGCCATGACTTCAATCGCGTCCTCTTTACTCACCTAGCTCCTTGGAAACCAGCTACTAGCCTCTAGCTGCTAGCTTCTAGCAAATCTTCAAACTGCAAGCTGCCTGCATTAACGCCAACTCTCGCCGCACGGACCGGTCCGCTCTACGTTTATTACTAGTAGCTAGCGGCTAGAAGCTAGCAGCTTTTTATGCCGTCAACACCAGCGGCCCGTTTCTGGTTACGGCGACGCAATGTTCAAAATGCGCGCTGTAGCTTCCGTCTTCCGTCACAGCGGTCCATTTGTCATCCAAAACGCGTGCGCCCGGTTTGCCGATGTTCACCATCGGCTCGATAGCCAGGACCATGCCTTCGCGCAATCGCGTACCGTGGCCGCGCGTGCCAAAGTTCGGCACTTGTGGATCTTCATGGAGGCGCGTCCCGATGCCGTGACCCACAAAGTCACGCACCACGCTGAACCCGTTCGCTTCCACGTATTCCTGCACCGCCGCGCCAACGTCACCGACCGTCTTTCCCAACCGGACTTCTTCGATGGCCCTCTTCAGCGACGTTTCCGTCACATCCAGAAGCTTCTGCAACTCCGGCTTCAACGCATTTCCGACCGGCACCGTAATCGCCGAATCACCATAGTAGCCGCCCAGCACCACACCGCAGTCGATGGAGACGATGTCCCCTTCCTTCAGGATTCTTTTCTCTGAAGGAATGCCGTGGATAATCTCATTGTTCACCGACGTGCAAAGCACACAGGGATAATCGTAATATCCTTTAAACGCCGGCTTAGCGCCAAGTTCGCGAATCTTCTCTTCCGCCGCGTGCTCCAAATCCATGGTGGAGACACCGGCGTCGACCATGGCCTTCACCGTATCCAGCACCTGGTGGACAATCTGCCCGCTACGCCGCATCTTGTCCAGTTCCGCCTGTGACTTGCAGTTAATCATTGTGTTCCGCGAGCAGCAGAGCCTTCGATCAATCGAAAAATCTCCGCTGTTACCTGCTCCACTGGAAGCTCACCATCCACTTGACGCAAACTTCCCTGCCGGCGGTAATACTCCACCAAGGGCAGGGTCTGGCGTTCGTAGCTTGTCAAACGCTCAGAGATGACTTCTTCCTCGTCGTCTTTGCGCTGGACCAGTTCCGCACCGCAGAAATCACACTTGCCTACTATTTTGGGCGGCTGGAAATAGATGTTGTAAATCTTGCCGTCAACCGGACAAGTACGCCGGCCCGTAAGCCGTTGCAGTAATTGATTATAACTGACCACCATGCTGATCACAACCGCTGGCAGGTGGCTGCTGCCAAAACCCCGCGCCACCAGTTCCTGGTCCAGCCATTCTGCCTGGACCACCGTGCGGGGAAACCCGTCAAGAATGAACCCACGGCGGCAGTCAGGCTGGTTGAGCCTCTCCGCCACCATGCAGTTGACCAAGTTGTCAGGAACAAGTTTGCCGCTGTTCATCGTTAATTTGGCCTGCTTGCCTAGTTCGGTTTCCCGTGCCACATTGTCGCGCAGGATGTCGCCAGTAGAAATCTGCGGGATTCCATAACGCCCGGCAATCTGCTTGGCCTGGGTTCCCTTGCCTGCCCCTGGTGCACCCAGAAGAACGATGGGCCCCACGGCAATGGAATTCTCGGTCATGACTTCAGCAGCGGTGTTGGCCAACATCGGCTTAACCCCAGGATTTCCTTCCGCGAATGCGCCCGCTCTTTGAAGTAAACCCTTCATAGTGGCGCATGACTAGCTGCGACTCGATCTGGTTCACCGTGTCCATGGCCACACCTACCACAATCAAAAGCGAAGTGCCACCAAAGTAGAACGTTACGCCCAAACCGTTCAGTATCCAGTTGGGAAACTGCTCAAAGATCCGCTGTCCCAGCCACCATGGCATGTGGTTGAGGTGAAGGCCGGCGATCATCCATTCCGGGATCAGGGAGATCGTGATCAGATACAGGCCGCCCACCAGGGTCACGCGCGTAAGAACGTCGTTAATGTAATCACGTGTACGGTGTCCAGGACGTATGCCCGGGATAAAGCCGCCGTACTTGCGCATGTTGTCCGCTACGTCCGATGGATTAAAAACAATGGACACATAGAAGTAGGCGAAGAACACAATGCCTGCGGCATAAAGCAGAGTGTAAAGCGGCTCGCCCCATTTAAGTTGTTCCAGCGCACCACCGAAGTAGCGGTACAGGCTTCCACCCGGGCGAAACGCCGCGGACGCACCCGCCATCTGAGGAATACTCAGCAGTGATGATGCGAAGATGACCGGCATTACTCCGCCCGAGTTCACGCGCAAAGGCAGGTGCGTCGCTTGTCCGCCCATGATGCGGCGTCCGACGACCCGCTTGGCGTACTGCACCGGGATACGCCGCTCCGAGCGTTCCATGAACACAATGAACGCCACCACCAGGACCATGATCGCGACCAGAAGCACCAGCGCGGGCACGGTAAAGCTGCCCCAGGCCTGCGACCTGGCGCGCGTGTAGAGCTCATGAACAGCCTTCGGCAGTCCGACTACGATGCCGGAAAAAATCAACAGCGACATGCCATTGCCGATGCCACGTTCGGTGATCTGCTCACCCAGCCACATAATAAAGATGCTGCCGGTGGTCAGCGTGATAACGGTCATGAGACGGAAGCTCCAGCCCGGGTCCAAAGCCATGCCCTGGCTCTCTAAACCGACGGCGATTCCGAAACCTTGCAGGATGGAGAGAATCAGAGTCAGATAACGCGTCCACTGGGTGATCTTCCTGCGTCCCAGGTCGCCTTCTTTTTGCAGGCGGGCCAGCGGCTCCCACACCACGGTAAGCAACTGCAGGATGATGGAGGCGGTAATATACGGCATGATGCCCAGGGCAAAGACCGTCAACTTGCGGAGGTTGCCGCCGCTGAACAGGTCATAAAAACCCAGAAGACCGCCGCTCTGCTGTTCAAACATTTTCTGCAGAGCGTCCGTATTAATGCCCGGCGTGGGGATATGCGAACCAAGACGGTAGACGGCCAGCATCGCCAGCGTGAACAACACACGCCTGCGAAGATCGGGTACACGAAAGACATTCGCCAGTTTCTCGAACATTTTAGGTCACTTCTTCTTTAATTTCGTTGGCTTCTTGGGTTCTTCCACGGCGGCGCCGATCAATTCTACCTTGCCGCCAGCTTTGGCGATTTTTTCCTGGGCGGACTTGGAGAACCGGTGCGCGCGCACCGTCAGCGCGGACTTGAGTTCGCCGTCACCCAGCACCTTGATCAGATCTTTCTTGTGCACGATCCCGTGCTTGATTAGCAGTTCCGGGGTAATGTTGCTCTCCCCCAGTTCCACCAGCCGGTCCAGGTTCACGACCTGGTATTCCGTGCGGAAGATATTGGTGAAACCGCGTTTGGGCAGGCGACGATGCAACGGCATCTGTCCGCCTTCGAAGCCACGCATCATGCGCGAACCGGAGCGGGAACGCTGGCCTTTGTGGCCGCGCGCGGAAGTCTTACCCATGCCGCTGCCCATGCCACGGCCAACGCGCTTCTTGTTCGCCGTTGCCCCTTTAGGCGGTCGTAAAGTTGAAAGATTGGTTGGCACCTTGTTTTCCTTTGTCGCAGACCTGGCTTCCTCTTGCATTCCGCCAAGCCTACTCGGTTTCCCTGGTTAACCCTAAATTGCCAAAATTGGTAATTGCCAAAATTGAAAAGTGAAAGACATCAATTCCGGCGATTTTGGGCAATCCCTGGCAATTCTGGCAATCTACCTATTCCACCACCTGCACCAGGTGGGGAATCTTGGCGATCATGCCGCGAACGGACGGCGTGTCTTCCCGCTCAACGATCTGGTTCAAACGGGTAAAGCCCAGTCCTTTGACCACCAGCTTGTGCTTTACCGGCGTGCAGATCTTGGAGCGGACGTATTGAATGCGGATTTTTTTCTTCTGTGCCGTCATGTTACAGCTCCTGCAGGGCCTTGCCGCGCATGGTGGCAACATCCTGACGGTCGCGAAGTTTATTGAGCGCGTCAAAGGTCGCCTTGATCACATTATGCGGATTGGCCGTTCCGATGGACTTGGTGAGCACGTTCTGAATGCCAACCGAGGTCATGACCGCGCGCACCGCTCCACCGGCAATCACGCCCGTACCTTCCGGGGCCGGTTTAAGCAGCACCATGCCGGAACCAAAGCGGCCCAGCACGGCATGTGGAATGGAAGTCCGGGTCAGGTTCACGCGCATCAGGTTCTTCTTGGCGGATTCAATGCCTTTGCGGATGGCCTGCGGCACTTCCTTGGCCTTGCCGGAACCGTAGCCGACCACACCCGCACCCGGGTCGCCCACCACTACCAGCGCCGCGAATGACATGTTCTTTCCGCCCTTGACCACCTTGGTCACGCGGTTGATGGCAACTACCTGGTCTTTCAACTGGTAGCTGCCGGCATCGAGCTTTTTCTTTTTCGTGATTGTTGCCATTGTATTTAGAACTCCAGGCCTGCTTCGCGGGCGGCATCGGCCAGCGCTTTGATCCGTCCGTGATAAAGGTATCCGCCGCGGTCAAACACCACTTTCTTGATGCCCTTTTCCTGCGCCCGCTGTGCGATCGTCTTGCCGATTTCCTTCGCGCTGGCCACGTTGCCGCCAGTCTTTTTTGCGCCCTTCTTGCCGCCTTGCACGGTGCTTGCGGCCGCCAGGGTCTTGCCGGTGGAATCGTCGATCAGCTGCGCATAGATATGGTTGAGCGAACGGTACACGTTCAGCCGCGGACGCCCCGGAGATCCCGCCAGCCTCTGCCGCAACCGCTGGTGGATCCGTTGGCGAACTTGGTCTTTCGAAATATTTGGAATCATGTCTTTAGCCTTTGCTTCGTAGTGCCCTTTAGCTCCACGATCAAAAAATGTATTTCCCCTATTCCATCAATCGGGTGATCGGTTCATCGGGTGATCAACTTCTTAAATCTGCCATGTCGTTGCAAAATGCTGTCGCTTCGACCAATTCGCTTTTACGATCACCCGATCACGCGCGATCTACCGATCTGCCGATCTTCATTACTTCGCTCCGGTCTTGCCGACCTTCTTCTTCAACCGTTCGCCGACGTAGCGGACGCCTTTCTGCTTGTACGGATCGGGCGGACGCAGAGAACGCATGTCCGCGGCCACCTGCCCGACTCTCTGGCGGTCAATACCGATGACCGTCAGCTTGGTCTGCTTGGGGTCAATGCCGATCGTGATCCCCGTGGGCAACGGAAACTCAATCGGATGCGAGTAGCCCAGGGTAAACACGACCGTGTTCTTCCCCTTCAGCTCCGCACGATACCCGATGCCGACGATTTCCAGGTCTTTCGTCCAGCCCTTGGTCACGCCTTCCACGGCGTTGTTTACCAGGGCGCGGGCCAATCCATGAACAGCGGCGTACTGGTCGCTGTCCCGCATGACCTGAATCTGGCCGTCAGCCGTCTTCAACTTCACACCAGCGGGCATATGCGCCTGCACCTGGCCTTTAGGGCCCTGCACCACAACTGTGTTGCCCTTCACTTCGTACTTAACTCCCTGCGGGAGCGGGATCGGTTTTTTTCCGATACGTGACATTTTCGAATCCTTTTTCTGGCGAGTCCCTCGATTGCTATTGCAACCAAGTTCCACGCCGGCTCTGTCTTTCAAGCTGCTAGCAACTAGCTTCTAGCCACTAGCCAAACCGCTTTTTACTAGTAGCTAGAAGCTAGCGGCTAGTAGCTGAGCACTTACCATACTTCGCAGAGGATCTCACCACCCAGGCCTTGCTTGCGGGCCTGGCGTCCCGTCATCACGCCTTTAGGCGTGGTCAGGATGTTGATCCCCAAACCGCCGAGCACGCGAGGAATCTCATTGCGGCCCACGTAGGTGCGGCAACCGGGCCGCGACACGCGCTGCAGGTTGGAGATGGCGGCATTGTTGTCCGAGCCGTATTTGAGATAAATACGCAGGACCTTTCTGCCTTCTTCCTCCGTCGCCTTGAAATTGGCGATGTAGCCTTCTTCCTTCAGAACGCGCGCGATTTCCAGCTTCAGCTTGGACGCCGGGACGTCGAGCTTCTGGTGCCGAGCGTGGATCGAGTTGCGTATGCGCGCCAGCAAATCTGCGACCGGATCGGTCAAACTCATCTTCGTTTATCTCCTCTTATCGTCACCCGTTTGCTCCCGCCCTCAAGCCGGAGAACCTGCCGTGACGTACTGCGGAAAGCACTTAGCAGCTAGCAATTGGCATTACTTTTGCCAGACCACCATTCCTGCAAGCGCCGGGCGCAACTGGCGAATTGCTATTTGCCAATTGCTAATTGCTCCTACCAGCTCGACTTGGCAACCCCTGGCACTTCACCCTTCAGCGCCAGCCCGCGGAAACACAGGCGGCAGAGGCCGAACTTGCGCAGGTAAGCGCGCGGCCGGCCGCATATGCTGCAACGGTTACGGTGCTGGGTGGAGAACTTGGGTTTCTTGTTCGTTTTGGCGATCTTTGCTGTTGTAGCCATTTTTTCCTTGTCAGCGATTTAGCAAATAGCAATTGGCAATTAGCCAGAACTCCGTTTGCTCATCGCTTGCTTATTTCCAAACCCTAAAAGATCGTTCGCTTCGTTGGCCTGATTCATCCTGCCTGTAGCCACAGCACTCAAGCCAATTGCTAATGGCCAATTGCTACTGCCGGAACGGCATCCCCATGCTCTTCAGCAGAGCGCGGGCCTGATTGTCGTCTCTGGCCGTGGTCACAATCGTCACGTTCATGCCTTTCAGCTTGTCCACCTTGGAGTAATCAATCTCTGGAAAAATCAGCTGGTCGCGCAGGCCCAGCGTGTAGTTGCCCCGTCCGTCAAACGACTTGGTGGAGACCCCGCGGAAGTCACGCACACGCGGCAGCGCGATGTTGATCAGCCGGTCCAGAAATTCGTACATGCGGTCGCCGCGCAGCGTCACCATGGCGCCAATGGCCATGCCTTCACGGACCTTGAACGCCGCAATCGACTTCTTGGCCCGCGTGACCACCGGTTTCTGTCCCGCGATGTTGCCCAGATCGTTGACCAGCGGGTCCAGCATCTTGGTGTTCTGCGTGGCTTCCCCCACGCCCATGTTCACCACCACTTTGTGCAGGCGGGGAACGGCCATGGGATTCTCCAATCCCAGTTCCTTGGCCAGGGCGGGCGCAAGCTCTTTGTCAAACTTCTCTTTTAATCTCGCTACTGTTTTTGCGGTTGCCATTGCTTCTCTGTTTCCTTCTCCCACGGTTTCGGAGTGGTTACCGGTTCGTAGGTGCTGCCGGGTTTCCGGCTTAACTCTTAGCTTTTATCCAGCGGCGCGTTGCATCTGCGACAGATGCGGACGCGCTTGCTGCCATGCACCGCATGTCCAATGCGCGACGGGCCGCAGCTGGGGCAAACGATCATCACGTTGGAAATGGCGATGGCCGATTCCTGCTCCGCGATACCACCCTTGATATTGCGCTGCGGGTTGGGCCGCACGTTCTTCTTCACCATCATCACGTGCTCCACCAGCACCTTGCCGGTGTTGGGAGAAACGCGCAGCACCCGGCCTTGTTTTCCTTTGTCGCGGCCGGTGATTACCTTCACCGTATCATTGCGCTTGATGTCAACTCTTGTATGCATAATTAAACCTTCAACAATCGGCAGCCAGTACTCCGGCGGCCTTGGATCGGTTCCTCTTAGAACGCCTTGGTTTACAGAACTTCCGGCGCAAGAGAAACAATTTTCAAAAACTTCTTTTCCCGCAGCTCGCGCGCCACCGGACCGAACACGCGCGTGCCGATCGGCTCGCCCGTCTCATTGATGAGCACGGCGGCGTTCTGATCAAAGCGGATATATGTGCCGTCACGACGACGATGCTCCTTGCGCTGGCGCACGATCACGCATTTGACCACGGTGCCCTTTTTGGCCGTCCCGTCGGGAGACGCTTCCTTGACCGCGGCGGTGACAATATCCCCCAGGCCGGCGTTCAGTCCGGTATGCCCGCCCAGCGGCAGGATCATCTGCAACCGGCGCGCGCCGCTGTTGTCGGCCACCTCAAGAATGCTTCTCATCATGACTGCCATGGCTGTTTTCTCCGTTTTCTATGCCGGCAGCAAAGCTGCCGGTCCAGCGTTCGTTCTTACGCCCGATCTCAAGCGGTCTTCGGGTCCAGCGCGGCCTCTTCGCCACCCACCAGCTTGGCCTTCTGGATGATGTTGGTCAGGCGCCAGCGTTTCAGCTTGGACATGGGACGCGTCTCTTCGATCTCGACAAAGTCGCCCACATGCGCCACGCCTTTTTCATCGTGCGCATAAAACTTCTTGGACTTAGCCACCACCCGGCGATACAGCGGGTGCGCCTTTTTCCTGATCACCTGCACCACGATGGTCTTGCTCATCTTGGTGGAGACCACCTTGCCAATCTTGGTGCTGCGATGGCTAATCTGTTTTGTGGTTGCTGTCTCGGCCATTTACTTCTTCCTCTTTTTGGCGGTCGCGGGCTTGCTCTTCTTCACGGTCTTACCCGCCTTTGCTTTGGCGCTCTTGCCCGCGGCTGCGGTCTTTTTTGTCGCTGCAGGTTTCGCTGCGGCCGGCTTCTTCGCGGCCGCGGCCGGAGCGCTGGCTTCTGCCGTCTGGCCATTGCCGGCACTGGGCCCGGCGATGCCCAACTGCTTTTCCCGCATCACGGTGTGAATGCGGGCCACGTCTTTACGCAGTCCGCGAATTTTTGTCAGGCTCTCGGTCTGTCCCATCTTGAGCTGGAACTTGAGCCGGAAGAGCTGGTCGTTGAGCTCGCGCTGCTGGTGTTCCAGCTCGGCTTCGGTCAGGTTTCTGATTTTTTCTACGTCCATCTTTGTTTTTCTCTTCTTTTTTGCGTTCGCTAATCGGCTCTTGGCTTTCAGCTTTTGGCTCTTAGCTCTCAGCCTTCGCCAAGCTGCTTGGATCTAAAGCACAAAGGCTAATTGCTAATGGCTAATTGCTGGTTTTCTAGTGCATGTCCGCGCGGGCAACAAATTTGGTCCTCAATCCCAGCTTGTGGGACGCCAGCCGCATGGCTTCCGTGGCATCGGTGCGGGACACGCCCTCCATCTCAAACAGGATCTTTCCCGGACGCACGACGGCCACCCAGTGGTCCGGCGCGCCTTTGCCTTTACCCATACGGGTTTCAGCCGGCTTCTTGGTCACAGGCTTGTCGGGAAACAACCGGATCCAGATTTTTCCGCCGCGTTTGACGAAACGGGTCATGGCCACGCGGCTGGCTTCGATCTGGCGGTCGGTGATCCAGCCCGGCTCCATGACTTTCAAACCGTAATCGCCGAAGGAGAGCTCTCCTCCGCGCCACGCCTTGCCGCACATGCGTCCGCGCTGCTGTTTGCGGTACTTAACTTTTTTCGGCATTAACATATGTTCAAGTCCTTCTAACCGATGCTCAGCTCTCAGTAGCGAGTATTTAGTACTTAGCCGGCGTTCCCTGCTGTCTTTTTCGTCTCTGGCAGCTTGGCTCTCTCAAACAAAAACTAAAGACTAAGTACTCAGATCTAATTACTTCCTCAAAACGCTCCCGCTCCGGCGGCCTGGCGTTCCGGCGTTCTTTTCTTCTGCGGCAGGATGTCGCCGCGATAGACCCAGCACTTCACGCCGATCACACCGTACGTGGTGCGGGCCTCGGAAAATCCGAAGTCGATGTCGGCGCGCAGCGTATGCAGCGGCAACCGGCCTTGCAGGTACCATTCCGAACGCGCGATTTCATTGCCGTTCAGCCGGCCCGACACGCGGACCTTGATCCCTTTGCAGCCGAAGCGCAACGCCGAATCCACCGACTTGCGCATCGCCCGGCGGAAGCCCACGCGCTTTTCCAGCTGCAGCGCGATCCCTTCCGACACCAGTTGCGCATCCAGCTCCGGCTTGTGCACTTCCTGGATGTCGATAAAGACCTCGCGCGAGGTGCGCTTCTGCAGATCGACCTTAAGCTTGTCGATCTCCGCGCCTTTGCGTCCGATGATGATCCCCGGACGGGCCGTGCGGATGATGATGCGCAGCTTGTTGCCCGGACGCTCAATCTCAATCGAGCTCACGCCCGCCGACTTGAGCTTGTCCTTCAGCTCTTCCTTCAGCTTTACGTCTTCCAGAAGCAGCTTGTGGTAATCGCGCTCCACGAACCAGCGCGACCGCCATGGCTTGGTATAGCCAAGGCGAAATCCGTAAGGATGGACTTTCTGTCCCATTGCAATTACCTCTTTATATTCTTCCCGGACGCGGGCATGCCGCGCCTCTACATCTAAATTCGTTTACCGCGCCGCTGCCTTGCTCTTGCCGGCGGCTTTCTTTTTCGCGGCCGGAGCTTTTTTCTTTGCCGCTCCCTTGGCCGGCGCCGCGACTTCTTCTTCGCCTACAACCGTGGCCAGCTTCGCTTTATTCTGTGCGCCCTTTTCCGCCAGCACGATCTCCATGTGGGAGATGCGGCGCTGGTAGCGGAACGCGCGTCCCATCGGCGCCGGACGAATGCGTTTCATGCGCGGTCCGTCATTGGCGATGGCGCTCTTCACGTACAACCGGTCCACGTCCACGTCCAGGCCCTTTTCCTGGATCAGGTAGTTGGCATTCTCCACCGCCGAACGCAGCAACTGGAAGATGTCCGGCGCGATCCGCTTCTTGGTAAAGGTGAGCGTGGTCAAAGCTTCCTCCACGCGCCGGCCTTTAATCAGGTCCAGCACCAGCCGCGCCTTCTGCGGTGCGACTCGTGTGAACCGGGCTTTTGCTTTAAATTCCATAAGACCCTCAACCTTGCTCTCTCATCTCGAATTACAGCGATTACTTCGCTGGTGGCGGTGTTGCGCCGGCCGCGGGCGCTATCGCTCCGGGGCCACCCGGCACACCGGCCGGTTTGGTGGAAACTTCGGCGGCCTTCATCGAGTGTCCTTTAAACACCCGGGTAAAGGAGAACTCGCCCAGCTTGTGTCCCACCATGTTCTCGGTGATGTACACCGGAATAAATTTCTTGCCGTTGTGCACGGCCACCGTATGCCCCACCATTTCCGGCGAGATGGTGGAACGGCGCGACCAGGAACGCACGACCTTCTTCTCGTTCTTCTGGTTCAGGTCTTCGATCTTCTTCATCAGGTGGCCGTCGATGTGCGGCCCCTTCTTTAATGATCTTGCCATCTCTTCAAATCTCCTCTAATTGCCAAAATTTCAAACATTGCCAAAATTGATTTCTTACTCTTCCATTTCGAATCAACCATCCGAATCGCCCTGCACAACAGGTCTTCAATTTGGATTTTTGGCAATTACCAATTCTGGCAATTTACTTCTGTCTCCTGCTGACAATGAACTTGTCGGTGCGCTTGTTATTGCGCGTCTTGTAGCCGCGCGTCGGCTGGCCCCACGGGGTCACCGGATGGCGTCCGCCGGAGGTCTTGCCTTCACCGCCGCCGTGCGGATGGTCGACCGGGTTCATCGCGACACCGCGGTTCACCGGCTTCTTGCCCATCCATATATTGCGGCCCGCTTTGCCGATGGACACATTCTCATGGTCCACATTGCCGATCTGCCCGATAGTCGCCATGCAATCGATCAGCACCTTGCGCGTCTCGCCCGAAGGCAGCTTCACCAGCGCGTAATCGGATTCCTTGGCCACCAGTTGCGCCGCGCCGCCGGCGGAGCGCACCATCTGCGCGCCTTTGCCCGGCTTGAGTTCGATGTTGTGGATCGTAGTGCCGGCGGGAATGTTCTTGAGCGGCAACGCGTTCCCGACCAGGATGTCCGCTTCCGGCCCGCTTACGATCTTTTGTCCTACCACCAGTCCCACCGGATGAAGGATGTAGCGCTTCTCTCCGTCGGCATACGAAATCAGCGCAATGCGCGCCGATCGGTTAGGATCGTACTCGATCGAAACCACGGTCGCGGGAACGCCCGCTTTGTCGCGCTTGAAGTCGATGTCACGCAGCTTGCGCTTGTGCCCGCCGCCACGGTGCCATATGGTGATGTCGCCACCATTGCGCCGGCCACCGGTGCGCGGCTTGATCGTGGTCAGCGGCTTGTGCGGCTTGGACGCGGTAAGTTCATCGTTGGTCAGAGTGGTCGTGAACCGCAACGACGGCGTAATCGGTCTGTAAGTCTTGATTCCCATAAAAACCAGCCTTTAGCAATTAGCTCTTAGCAATTAGTTCTGTTTGCAAAGCCCGCGCTAACAACTAATCCGTAAACTCTTTCTTCTCTCTTCAGCGATTCGGCCTTGCACCGCCGAATCGCGCCGCATCAGGAGCCTGTTGCGCTATCCCGCATCCAGACCCTGAGCGGTTTTCCAAATTAAAGATTGGCCGCGTACTCCGGCATCTTTTCGCCGGCCTTCAGCTTGACGTACGCTTTCTTCCAGTCGGGGCGATAGCCGGTAAACTTCCCCCGGCGGCGCTCCTTGCCCACAAAGTTGGCCGTGCGCACAGAATCGACTTTCACTTTGAAAATCCTCTGTACCGCTTCCTTCACTTCGGTCTTGGTGGCCTGCGCCGCAACCTGGAACACCAGGGTGCCTTCGTTCTCTTTCGCGCTCAGGCCTTTTTCCGTAATCACCGGCTTGCGGATAATCTGATAAGCGGATTTCATTACGCCACCTCCGCTTTACGCCTGGACGCACTCGATTTCAGCGTGTCCTGGAGCTTCTCCAGCGCCTGGCGGGAGAAAATCGTGGTCTCATAACGCAGCAGGTGATAAGGATGCACCTGCCCGCCCGACAGCAACTCCACTCCGGCAATGTTCCGCGCACTCAGATGCAGGTTGCGGTTTTCCTTGGCGCCATCCACCAGGAGAGCGGTCTTTTCCACGCCCAGCTTGTCCAGCGCCTTGCGGAACGTCTTGGTCTTGACTTCACCCAGTTCAAACTCTTCCACCACCGTAATCTTGCCGTCGGCCAGCTTGGCGGCCAGCGCGGAGCGCAACGCGCCCAGCAGCTTTTTCTTGGGAAACTGGTAGTCGTAGGAGCGGGGCTGCGGTCCATGGACCGTGCCGCCGTGGCGCCATATAGGAGAGCGGATCGAACCTACGCGGGCCCGTCCCGTGCCTTTTTGCTTCCACAGCTTTTTGCCCGCGCCGGAAACCAGCTTTTTGTTCTTGGTGGCGTGTGTGCCGGCCCGGTGGGCGGCGCGGTAATGGTTCACCGCCTCCCACAACAGGTCTTCATTCACGGCGCCAAAAACCTCGTCGGCCAGCTCCAGCGAGCCTACTTTTTTGCCGTCTAAATTCACTACATCAATCTTTGCCATAAGAATCAGCTCTTAGCTCCTAGCCACTAGCGGCTAGCTTTTTTCTTTGGACCGCAGGCGCCCTCGCCTGCGACCTGATCTTTCTTGTGTGGCACAGGCACTCCTGCCTGTGCATTTTTTACTTCTACTTCTTCGCCTTACCAGCCGCTGCTTTCTTCGCCGCCTTCAACGGCGCTTTTCTTCAAGGGCTCCGCAATCCCCTTCGACTTTCGCTCAGGGTGCTGCGCCCTCGCATCTGGTTCGCGCGTCAACGGGCGCTCACCATCTGCTCACCCTATTTTTTAGCCTTACCAGCAGCTGCTTTCTTCGCCGCCTTCAACGGATCAAGCGTGGTGGAACCAGCAAAGCCACGACGCTCGCGCGGCGGTTTTTTCGCTTTCAGGATCACCACATATCCGTTCCTCGGGCCAGGCACGGCGCCTTCGACCAGCAGGATGTTGTCGTCATTGTCGATGCCGCGAATCTTCAGATTGCGCACCGTAACCTGGTCTACGCCCATGTGTCCGGACATGCGCATTCCGGGAAACACGCGCGACGGGAAAGACGATGCGCCGATCGAACCCTGCACCTGGAACATGTGTCCGTGCGCTCCCGGGCCGCCACCGAAGTGGTGCCGCCGGACAACGCCGGCAAACCCGCGTCCCTTGCTCACGCCAATCACATCCACGTATCTTTCGTTGCTGAAAATGTCCACCAGGACCTTGTCGCCAACCTTGGACGCGCCATTGCTGACGGCCGCTGCTTCACCTTCCGCCGGCGCTTCTGTCTTCGCCGGCCCTGCATCTTCCTCCAGGCCCACTTCGCGCATGAACTTCACCGGAGGCAGATCATGCTTGCCAAAATGTCCCTGCATGGGCTTGGTCACGTTCTTGCCTTTGACAAACTCAACCAGACCGATCTGCGCGGCTTCATACCCGTCTTTGGGGGCGCGCTTGATCTGCGTGATCACGCACGGCCCTGCCTGCAACACGGTGACCGGGTGAACGTCGCCCTTGTCGTCGTAGACCTGGGTCATACCGATTTTTTTACCTAAAATTCCGTTAACCATTGTTTCCTCTCCTCATCATTCCTGCTTGAAGCAGCCAGGAACTGTAGGTTGCTTGCTGCAAGTACTTAGTATTTAGTAGTTAGTATTTAGCCGAGCTCGCCGGCTTTGCTAAGTACTAAGAGCTAAGCACTAATTACTTGTGTTCTTTCCCAAACGCCTTGATCTCCACATCCACGCCCGCGGGCAGATCGAGCTTCATCAGCGCGTCTACCGTGTTCTGCGTTGGTTCCAGGATGTCAATCAGCCGTTTGTGCGTGCGGATCTCAAACGCCTCGCGCGATTTCTTGTCCACGTGAGGGGAGCGCAGCACGCAATATTTGTTCTTCACCGTCGGCAACGGAATCGGTCCTGCGATCTGCGCGCCGGTGCGTTTTGCCGTGTCGACAATCTCACCCGTGGACTGGTCCAGGATGCGGTAGTCGTATGCCTTCAGCCGTATGCGAATTCTCTCTTTGCCAATCAATGTAGTTTCCTCAAAGAACTTCTGGTCTAACCCCACGAAAACTTGTGGTGGTCGCCGGATTGAATGAATTGCCAAAATTGCCAAGACTGCCAAAAATCGCCGAAATTGATTTGCTTCAAGCTGAAGCCGCTTACGATACCAGCACTTCAATCTTCAATTTTGGCAATTACCAATTCTGGCAATCTTCTTCGTCACTGAATGATCTCTGAAATCGTTCCAGCACCCACAGTGCGTCCGCCTTCACGGATCGCAAACCTCAAGCCTTTTTCCATCGCCACCGGCGTAATCAACTCGATCGCCAGCGACACGTTGTCTCCCGGCATCACCATCTCCGTTCCCGCCGGCAACTCCGCTACTCCCGTTACGTCCGTGGTGCGGAAGTAAAACTGCGGCCGGTAGCCTTTGAAGAACGGCGTGTGCCGTCCGCCTTCTTCTTTTGTCAGAACGTAGATCTCAGCTTTGAACTTGGTGTGCGGCGTGATCGATCCGCCCTTGGCCAGCACCATGCCGCGTTCCACGTCTTCTTTTGCGATGCTTCTCAGCAGCAGCCCGGCATTGTCGCCCGCCAGACCTTCATCCAACTGCTTCTTGAACATCTCCACGCCCGTGACCACGGTCTTACGCGTCTCGCGGAAGCCTACGATCTCCACTTCCTCGCC